>Ga0163154_10000073_pt1 | contig 132361 bp, 119 predicted proteins | sample OliLakLV19MP9P1_FD_148649 | JGI IMG/M metagenome (GOLD analysis project Ga0163154, IMG submission 148649) | Freshwater microbial mat bacterial communities from Lake Vanda, McMurdo Dry Valleys, Antarctica - Oligotrophic Lake LV.19.MP9.P1 | ecosystem: Environmental > Aquatic > Freshwater > Lake... | reverse complement strand
GACGAGCGCCGTGCCCGCGACCCGCAGCCAGCGGTTCTGGGCGTTCAGCGTCAGGGCGAGCAAAATGGCGAGCACAAGATAGAAAACCGCCATCGATACTCCCCCATTCAAAAGCCCGCAGCGCTCGTTAATCATAGGGCGGCGAAGGAATGTCAATTGCATTGGACAGTCGGTCGCGGGTCGGCGCCGTGCGGCCCGTTGCGGCGGATTGCGGTGCCCGCGGAGCGCCAGGCGGCTTGCAATGCATCCCATGCTTCCGCTAAGCCTTAAGCGCTGGCCGCCCTCACATCCCCCATCGGAGCAACAGACCGTGACAGACTGGATCCGCCCCGCCGTTATCGGCGCCGCCGTCCTCCTGCTGATCATCGCCAACATCGTCGAGTTCCGGGGCAAGCGGCGGGCGGAGCTTGCGGCGACCCGTGCGCTCGACGAGGGCTCGAACCATGACCGGCTGCTCGCCATGCAGTACCGGCAGACGCAGAATATTGAGCAGCTGCTGCATGTGATCAGCACGATGCTGGTCGCGATACTGGCGGCGTTGCTGTGGACGTGAAATTGCCCTTTGGCGCCTATTGATGAGGACCAGTTGCATGACAATGACGCCGATCTCTGAAGGCGCCCGCGCGGGTATCCGCCCGGCGCCGCTTAATCCGCGAGCGGTGCGGTCATGAGGGTCATCATCTTCGGCGCGACGGGCGGCGCGGGGCGCGCGGCGGCGCGGGCGCTGCTCGCGGCCGGCCACAGCGTCACGGCTTTCGCGCGCCGTCCGTCGGACCTTGGCGAGGCGCCCGGACAGACCATCGTCGGCGGCGACGCGATGAACGTCGGCGACGTGTCCAGCGCCATGCCCGGCCATGACGCCGTGATGGTCGCGCTCGGCAATTCGCAGAACCCGTTCGCGCTGCTGTTCGGCGCGCGGCGGACGACGCCCGCCAATATCTGCGAGGTTGGAACACGCAACATCATCGGCGCGATGCAGGCGAGCGGCATTGCGCGCCTGATCGTCGTTAGCGCCTTCGGCGTCGGCGACACGCGCGCGCTGGCCTCCGTCACGAACAGGCTGTTCTTCAAGCTGGTGCTGCGCGAGCACATGGCCGACAAGGAGAAGCAGGAGGCTATCGTCAAGGCGTCGGGGCTGGATTGGGTGCTGGCCCAGCCGGTCGCCCTCATCGACGGCGCGGGTCTGGGACGATGGTGGGAGAGCGCGGACGGGGCGCTGGGACAGCCGATGATCATGCGGGCCGACCTCGCCTCGTTCATCGCCCGCGAACTGGCCGCGCCCGCCCATCATTGCGCAACCGTAACCCTGTCGGGGGCGGCGCCGTAACTGGCCGGGAAGCGCGCCCACGGGATATTATGGTGCGGACGGCGGGGGCAAAACCCGCACAGCCCTTCAGCCGAGGGATGTTAAATCCCTTGCGTCTACCTGTTTCGCCACGTCCGCAGGAGCACCAAGTTGTCATCAGAAGCGAGGTGCAGTTTTCCGACACCTTACCTCTTCTATTAAAGGAGAAGTCGCGCTTTGCGCAGCACAATTAAGCGTCCAGCGAAAACGGGCTCCCTTAGCCGCCAATCTCCGTTTTCAGAGCCGTCGCGTTTCGCAGCAATCGCGGCAATTTATCGGTGATCGCGTGCCACATGATCGCGTTGTCCAGCACGTCCTCCATGTTTGCTACGAATGCGCTGCTGGCCTCCGGCGGGGTGACCCACTACTCTCTGCGGTGAGGCTGAAGCGCTTTTTTTTTAAGGACGCGGCCGATCGTGTTGTCGCTGGCGTGCTCGACGATGCCCAAGTGTACCACCTCGTGTTCCAAAAGCCGCAGCCTCAAGCGCGCACGCCCCTCGGGAGGAGTGGAACAAGCCAGGGCGGTCAGCCGGGCCTGCTTTTCGCCGTCGAATATCGGCGTTATCGCAGGAGCCGCACGCTGCTTGCGGCTCACCGAGCGTGCTGCGTCATTGGATAACGTCCGACGGCGAACCAGGACCGACGGGGGAGGCCGGGTTCCCCGCCGAGCCTGGACGATATCACCTCTATGTCGCCCTGAACTGCCCTTGGGCTCATAGAACACTGCCGATTCGAGCAGTGAAGGGGCTTGACGCAATCGTTCCTGTTTCAACCGCACTCCCGCAGCGGACCGACCAGGGGTGGGGTCTTCGATCGCGAGGGCCTGTTTCGAGACGCACTCCTCGGGCGTGCGGCGCTGCACGAGGTCTGCAGCCGAGGCGAGCCAACCTACTCGGGCCGGGCGACCGTTCCCGTGCTGTTCGACACTATGCAGGGCAGGATCGTATCCAACGAGTCCGCCGACATCGTCCGCATGCTCGGCAGCGCCTTCGCCGCTTTGGTGCCGGCGGCCGTGGACACCTACCCCCACCAGCTTCGGCCGGAGATCGATGCGTGGAACGAGCGTATTCACCGTGATCTCAACAACGGCGTCTATCGCGCCGGCTTCGCAATGACGCAGGCCGCGTATGACGAAGCCGTCACCCGCGTTTTCGCGGCGGTGCGCGCCATTTCTCGATTTTCGCGCGAATGGCACCATCCTGTGCGCCCACAGATTGTCCTTCTGGAGTGTTTCCGGCTGTTATCTCCAGATCGTCCGCGGCCGTTTCCAGAATGGTTTTGCGGATGGTTTTGGCCTGAAAAAATACCCACAGGTTGGATGTCTGAACCGTTCGCGAAATCTACTCCGTTTGCGCATTCTCGCCCGCGATCTGCGTCATCACCATCGCTGCCGCCAGCACCGCGATGAGAAGGCCGATCCGCGTCGTGTTTTTGTCGATATGCAGATCCAGCCCGTTAGACATAGTTCATACCCGCCGTATTCGCCGTTGAAAATCAGTAAGTCATGCCGTGATGTTCACTATTTTGTCTTAGGCAAGTAGCTTGTCGTCATGTCTTAAGCGGCAGGCAACGCGCGATTTTCAAACTCCACGCCCTTCTCGCTCAGCATGGTCTGCAATTCACTTGAGCGAAACATTTCCTGAACGATATCGGCGCCGCCCACGAATTCGCCTTTGATGTAAAGCTGCGGGATTGTAGGCCAGTTGGCGTAGGCTTTTATGCCATCGCGGATGGTGGCGTCTTCCAGCACGTTGATGTCTTTGTAGTCCACCGACAGATAGCCTAAAATTTGCGCGACGCGCCCCGAGAACCCGCATTGTGGCATGGTCTTCGTGCCCTTCATGAACAGCACGACATCGTTCGAGTCCACCTGTGTCTTGATCCAGTCATTTGCATTTGCGGTCATTCCAGTCTCCCTGAGTTCAATATTCCCGAACCGATATTAGGCGTCTGGCGCCGAGGTTTGCAAGGCGAGCGCATGCAACGCACCTCCCATGTTGCCTTGGAGCGCCTCGTAAACCATCTGATGCTGCTGCACCCGGGTTTTGCCGCGAAACGCCTCCGTTACCACGGTCGCCGCGTAATGATCGCCGTCGCCCGCCAGATCCTGAATGCTGATGATCGCGTCAGGAAACTTCTGCTTGATGAGGCGCTCGATGTCGCCTGCGTGCATGGCCATGAGTTCAATCCTAATCCGGTGTCGCAGCTTATCGCCATGATGGCGCGCAAATCCGCAAAATCAAATGCTTTTCCCGTTCATATACTGCGGAAGCCAGCCTTCATGAAGCGTCCGCAGCTCGTCAAGCTTAATGGGCACCTCGCCGGGGATAACTATCGAGTCACCGCCTGCCTGAGCAACAACTAAGCATGTAAGTACATACTCTGAGCTATAAATCTGCGCGCTCTCAAACACAGCATCTAGTTCTGTGTCTTTGATAGCAACAAGGTAACACCCCTGATCTTCTCCAAACGCCTCGGCATGATAAGGCGGAAATTCACCGCTAAACCCAATGTGTTTTAGTCCGATGTTTGATGCGAGCGCCATCTCGGCAAGCGCTACAAGCATTCCCCCATCTGAAAGGTCATGAACGCAGCGCGTCACGCCTTGACGAATAAGCCTTCGCACAAAATTTCCTGCGTTATGCTCGTGATCAAGATCAACCCGGGGAGGTTTGCCGTAAAATTTACCTATGGTTAATTGTTGATAAAGGGATTGCCCTAATTCCAAAGCAGAGTCGCCTTGGTGGTTCCCGATGAGCAAAATGTGGTCATCTGGTTCCAGGGCGTTGATGCGGGCGATGCGGCTGATGTCGGGGATCAGGCCGACGCCGCCGATGGCGGGGGTTGGGGGAATGGCGACGCCGTTGGTTTCGTTGTAGAGCGACACGTTGCCGGACACGACAGGGAAATCGAGCGCGCGGCAAGCGTCGGTTATGCCGCGAATGCATTCGGCGAACTCCCACATGATCTCCGGCCGCTCCGGGTTGCCGAAGTTGAGGCAGTTGGTGATAGCGATGGGGTCGGCGCCGACGGCGGTGAGGTTGCGCCACGTCTCGGCTACCGCCTGCTTGCCGCCCTCATACGGGTCGGCGTAGCAGTAGCGGGGCGTCACGTCGCAGGTGAGCGCGAGGGCTTTGTTCGAGCCATCGACGCGCACCACCGCCGAATCGCCGCCGGGGCGCACTACCGTGTCGCCCATCACCATGTGGTCGTATTGCTCCCAAATCCAGCGGCGCGAGGCGAGGTGCGGCGAGGCCATCAGTTTGAGCAGTGCCTCGCGCAGCGGCATGGCGGGCACGTCCTGCGCGCGGATCACGGCGGGCGCGGCGCGCGGCGCGGTCGGCCGATTGTATTGCGGGGCCTCGTCGGCAAGCGCGGCGGTCGGTATGTCAGCCTCGACCGCGCCGTGGTGCTTGATGACGATGCTGCCCGTGTCGGTCGTGATGCCGACGACGGCAAAATCTAGCTCCCATTTGCGGAAAATCGCCTCGGCCGCCGCCTCCGAGCCGGGGCGCAGCACCATCAGCATGCGCTCCTGGCTCTCGGACAGCATGATCTCGTAGGCTGTCATGGTCGCCTCGCGCTGCGGCACGCGCTCCAGCCACATCTCGACGCCCGAACCACCTTTCGACGCCATTTCGATTGACGACGAGGTTAGTCCCGCCGCGCCCATGTCCTGAATAGCGAGGATCGTGTCGCCCGCCATCAACTCCAGGCACGCCTCGATCAACAGCTTTTCGGTGAACGGGTCGCCAACCTGCACTGTCGGGCGTTTTTCATCCGACTTCTCGTCGAACTCGGCCGAGGCCATCGTCGCGCCGTGGATGCCGTCGCGTCCAGTTTTAGAGCCGACATACACGACGGGGTTACCTGCGCCGCTCGCCGCCGAGTAGAAAATCTTGTCCGTGCGCGCAAGGCCTACACACATGGCGTTTACGAGGATGTTGCCGTTATAACCCGCGTCAAAATTGGTCTCGCCGCCGACCGTTGGCACGCCCACGCAGTTGCCGTAATCGCCAATGCCCGCGACCACGCCCGCCACGAGATGGCGCGTTTTCGGGTGTTCCGGCGAACCGAAGCGTAGCGCGTTCAAGTTGGCGATGGGGCGCGCACCCATGGTGAATACGTCGCGCATGATGCCGCCCACACCCGTCGCCGCGCCCTGATATGGCTCAATGAAGCTGGGGTGATTGTGGCTCTCCATTTTGAAGATCACGGCCTGCCCATCGCCAATGTCGATGACGCCCGCATTCTCGCCCGGCCCGCAAATGACGCGCGGACCCGTGGTTGGCAGCGTTTTGAGCCAAACTTTCGAGGATTTGTATGAGCAATGCTCCGACCACATGACGGAGAAAATCCCGAGTTCCGTCAGGGTTGGCTCGCGGATTAGCAATTCCAGCAGCCGCTCGTATTCGCCAGCTTTGAACCCGTGGGCGGCGATCATCTCCGGCGTTATTTTCGATGGAGGTTGGTGCATAAAATCCAGCAAGAAATCTTTTTGTCATCCCCGCGAAAGCGGGGATGACAATTGCGTATTATTTGGGGTTCAGTTAGAGGACTTTCCGCTTAGAATAACTAGGCCTTCTCCTCGGTTTCCTGATCCAGTTCATACTCGGCGACGCCGTGCTTCAGAATGTCCGGCACGTCTTCCAGAAATTCTTCTTCGTCATAATATTCTACGTATTTGGGAAAATATCCGGCATCTTCTTCATCGTCTTCCGACTCTGCGTCTTCCGTTGCGAGCGGTGACTGGAAAGTGATGCTGGAGTCTTCGTTGATGAACACGGAAGCGAGATGCTCTTTGGTCTTCGCGTGCTTGATCGATATGAACGGTTCGCTGTTCTCGGCGTCCACCGAAAACACCAGGCGGCGGCTGGCGACAGTCTCCTTTAGCTTTTCGCTGAGTTTGGCCGTCGCGTCTTTGCGTTGAGCGGGGTCGAGTTTGCCTGTCTGCAACTCCTTCTTCAGTTCGTCAACTTCATCATCAAAACTCATGGCCGTGTCCTTTCGGTCGTTTTACCTGTTAAACGCTACAAACAGTGATTTGAAAAGCATCTCGCCATCGGTTCCGCCCAGCGCCGGATCGGCGAGGCGTTCGGGGTGCGGCATCAGGCCAAGCACTCGCAAATTTTCGCTGTAAACCCCGGCGATGTTGCGGCGGGAGCCGTTTGGGTTGTCTCCGGTGTAGCGGAACGCCACCCGACCTTCGCCCTCAACCCGATCCAGCGCATCCTCATCCGCGAAGTAGCAGCCGTCCTTGTGGGCGATCGGTATCATGATCGGCTTGCGCTCTTCATAGCCCTTCGTAAAAATCGTGTCATTGCGCTCGACGGAGAGCGTCACATCGCGGCAGACATATTTCAGCAAGGCGTTGCGCATCAGCGCGCCTGGCAGCAATCCCGCTTCGGTCAGCACCTGAAAGCCGTTGCAAACGCCTAGCACCGCCACACCGGCTTTCGCCCGTTCAACCACAGCCCGAACAACCGGCGAATGCGCCGCCATCGCGCCGGAGCGCAAATAGTCGCCATATGAAAATCCGCCCGGCAGAACGATGAGGTCGCTTTCTGGCAAATCAGTATCGGCATGCCAGACCATCGCCGTCGGACGCCCGGTCACGGCCGCGAGCGTCCGCGCAATATCGCGGTCGCAGTTGGAGCCGGGGAATACGACAACGCTCGCCCTCATGCTTCCTCCAACTCGAATTGGAAGTTTTCCATGACCGGGTTGGACAACAGTTCGCGGCACATGCGCTCGACATCGGCGCGCGCCTTGGCGGGGTCGGTTTCCGCCAGCGTCACTTCGATGTATTTGCCCGAGCGCACGTCTTTTACGCCATTGAAGCCGAGCGACTCAAGCGCGTTGACTATGGCGCGCCCTTGCGGATCGAGAACGCCGTTTTTGAGCGTCACTTTTATGCGCGCTTTCATAACAACTCCATCGCTACGCCACACAGAGTGATTAGCCTATTTCGATTGCACGAGCACCGGGCCTTTGGGCGCTGGTGGAGCATTCTCCACAAGAATTCCCAACCGGCGCGCAACTTCCTGATAGGCCTCCAGCAAGCCACCCAGGTCTCGACGGAAACGATCTTTGTCCAGTTTGTCTTTGGTCTCTATATCCCAAAGTCGGCAGCAATCCGGGCTAATTTCGTCTGCCAGTACAATACGAACCGTGTCGCTCTCATAAATACGGCCGAACTCCACTTTAAAATCCACGAGCCGGATGCCAATGCCCAAAAACAGTCCGGACATGAAATCGTTGATGCGCAACGACATCGCCATCACCTCGTCCAGCTCCTGCGGCGTCGCCCAGCCAAACGCGGTAATGTGCTCCTCCGTCACCATCGGATCGTTGAGCTTGTCGTTTTTATAGTAGAATTCAATAATCGAGCGCGGAAGTGCGGTGCCCTCCTCGATCCCGAGGCGGGTCGCCAGCGACCCAGCCGCCACATTGCGTACTACCACCTCTAGGGGAATGATCTCCACCTCGCGGATAAGCTGCTCACGCATGTTGAGGCGCTTGAGGAAATGCGTGGGCACACCGATCTCATTCAGTTGCGTGAATAGATATTCAGAAATGCGGTTGTTAAGGACGCCTTTTCCCTCAAAATGCTCATTTTTCGCGCCATTGAGTGCGGTGGCGTCGTCCTTGAAATGCTGAATCAGCGTGCCAGGCTCTGGACCCTCATAGAGGATTTTCGCCTTGCCTTCGTAAACGCGACGGCGGCGGTTCATTAATTGTTCCTCACACGGTAATTAAAAGCAAATGCTGCTCGTCATGCGATCTTTTCGCCTACTTGACTCATTCCCGGAATCCCGATCGCAATCAAGAACAAATTTATATCAGCAAGGATGGTGCCATCTTCAATGTTAAACACTTTAATTCCAGACGCGCCTTATTCGCCTAAAGCCATGAATGGCGAACCTTCAAAATTGGCCGTGCGCGCCCCAATATCAAGAGTATCGGGTTTGGCGCACGGTTCGCCATCGCTCAACAATTGCTGCAAGGAGATACTATGACCACGTTTGACAATCGCCAGAAAAGCTACGAGTCCAAATTTGCACAGGACGAGAACTTGCGCTTCCGGGCCACCGCCCGCCGCAACAAGCTGCTTGGGCAATGGGCGTCGGAAAAGCTTGGGTTGTCTGGTGCCGACGCAGAGGCGTATGTCAAAACTGTTATCCGGGCGGATTTCGAAAAGCCAGGCGATGAAGACGTGATCGCCAAAGTCGTCACCGATCTCGCTGGCAAAGCAAGCGAAGCCGAAATCCGCGCCAAGCTGGAAATCCTCATGGCGGAAGCTGTAACGCAGGTCGAGGCTAGTAGCTGAAAAACCTTACATGCATCATCCCCTGGCTGGGAACCTGTTGGGGAGGTATGTCATTGGATAATTTGCGCCTCCGGCGGCAACTCCGGAGAGTGCTGGAGAAACAGAATTGGAGAGGAGGAACCCATGCGAGTTTTGTTTGCGGCCATAGCTGCGTTTGTCATCACCGTCAGCGTTGCATCATCGCCTCAGGCCCATCACGGCTGGAGCAGCTACGACGCTTCGAAGAAAGTCACAGTTAAAGGTCCGGTGCTGAAACTCAACTACGGTAATCCTCACGCCTCCGTTGTGTTATCGTATGAGAGCGCTGAGTGGACTTTCGTGCTTGCGCCGGTTTCGCGGATGGAAAGCCGGGGAGCGAAAATGGAGATTATGACCGTGGGCAACACTATCTCTGTCACCGGATACCCCGATAAAAATGGCGCGAAGGAAATGCGCGTTGAGTATCTCACCATAGACGGCGCCGACATCCAGCTGCGGTGATGGAGAGTGCTGGCGATATAGCAAGTGTGCTGGCGTTGATCGAGAAATCGACGCTGGCCCAGTTTGCCAAATCCTCGTCGTGGATGTATCCGGCCAGCAACGTCGGTCACATTCTCGGGCTGATGGTTTTTTTCGCAAGCGTCTGCATCATGGATTTGCGGCTACTGGGCGTGTTTGCAGAAACGCCCGCCGCGAGCCTGATCGCAAGCGTGCGAAGTTTTGCGGTGGCGGCTTTCATCGTTATCGCGTTGACGGGCGGCTTTATGTTTATAACCGAGCCCGCGTCTCTCGGATTTAATCAGACTTTCCTCACCAAAATGGCTCTTATTCTCGCGGCGCTTCTGAATGCGCTCGTGCTTGAAGCCGTTTTTAGAAGGCAGATCAGGGCTGCCGGGCGGGGCGCAATTTTAGGCCCGGCCGTGCGAATTTCGGCCACGTTGTCGATTGTATTTTGGATTTGCGCCGCTATCGCTGGGCGGCTTATAGCTTACACTTGATGTGCGAAATAAGTTTGTTTCGGTTCACAAAGTGGCTTTATGCATGGTTTCGGCTTGACCGCGCGGACGCATTGCAGCAATTAGCTTGTAAATAATGCAACGCTCGGGACACAAGACAATGAAGAACAGGCTTGGCTTTGCACTATTTCTTGCATTTACTGGTGCATCTGCATTGACAGTCGCGGCGCCTGCATCCGCTCCAGCCAATTGCCGCAACACGGGTGACTTTGGCGGCTGGCTTGATGCGTTCAAACGTGAGGCCGTAATTAAAGGCGTATCTCGCGCCACGCTCGAGTCAGTGGAATCCGATCTGCGCTTTGAGCCGTCCATTATCAGCAAAGATCGCGGACAGGGCGTTTTTGGACAGCCGTTTCTGGAATTCGCGGGCCGCATGGTCGACAAATCTGGCCGCGTCGGACAGGGCGCGACGCGCATCAAAAAATACGGCGACATTTTCCAGCGTATCGAAACGAAATATGGCGTGCCGCCATCGGTCATTACCGGATTTTGGGCGCTAGAGACCGATTTTGGCGCCAATAGCGGTAAAAGCCCGATTATCCCCGCGCTCACCACGCTCGCTTATGATTGCCGTCGCGGCGCCATGTTCCGCGAGGAACTGATGGCCGCGCTTCAGGTGCTCGAACAGCGCAAATTGCCAAAAGCCGAGCTAATCGGCGCGTGGGCTGGCGAAATCGGGCAAATGCAGTTTTTGCCGGCCCATTACCTTAACCACGGCGTAGACTTTGATGGCGATGGCAAGGTGGATTTACGCAATAGCGCGCCCGATGTGCTGGCTTCCACCGGCAACCTGCTGAAAAGCATGGGCTGGCGCAAGGGCGAGCCGTGGCTACAGGAGGTAAGCGTGCCGGAGCGGATGCCGTGGCAAGAGGCTGATATTTCCATCCAGCATCCGGGTTCGCAGTGGGCGTCCTGGGGCGTTAAACGCGCCGATGGCCGCGCGCTGGCGTCCGACCAGCTTCCCGCCTCGCTGATTTTGCCGATGGGCCGCAATGGCCCTGCCTTCCTCGCCTATAAAAATTTCAAGGTTTATCTGGAATGGAACCAGTCGTTCGTTTACGCGACGACGGCCGCTTACCTTGCCACGAGGCTTGAAGGCGCTGGACAGGTCAATCGCGGAAATGGCGATGTCAGTCCGCTCACCCAAGCGCAAGGCAAGGAATTGCAGCAAATCCTGTCCGCACGCGGCTTCGACGTGGGCAAAATCGACGGCATTATTGGTTTGAAAACCCGCACAGCCGTCAAAGCCATGCAGATAAAGTTCAGCATGCCAGCCGATTCGTATCCCACCGCCGAGTTGATCGAGCGGCTGCGATAATAAGCTAATCAAGGTCGTGGCGTTAATGGTCGGTTTGATCGCGGCCCTAACGTGTCCTGCCAAAGCTGTTCGGACGTGCCCTTGCGGAAACCATATTCGTACACGGCGCTCATGTACGCCGTGCTGAAATTTGCTTTCATATCCCGCGGAAACCCGTCGTCAATGTAGGTCAAGTTAAAACCAAAGCGGTTCGTGCGCGTGAATTCCAACGTGGTCAAGAGCGTCAGTCGCGCTTGAGATTTCAGCAGGGTAGAAAGCGATCTTCCCGCCAAAGGCAATATTCCGGCTTCGACCACCTCAAATTCCGGGCCGAGCCTTGAGTTCATCACTATAAAAATCCGGTTAGCCGGGCCTGCGTTTCTGACGCCGCGCCCCGCCAGAATAAAGGACTCGGGCACGGTGAATACGGGCGTAATAACGCCGCCATCCACATGCAGCTCGGAAAATGTGCGCCCGCCCGCCGTCACCTCGATCCGCGTTGGCGCGAACACCCCAGGGATGCTCGCCGACGCCGTCAGCACATCGCGAAACAGTTTCAGCGATTGCGGATGCCTGCTTGCTGCGATGGCGCCCATGTTCCACACCACCGCGCGCTGCGCATCGAGGTTTACGGTCACGATAAGCAACCTCCGCCCTTTGGCGTGCTCTTCCGCCACGCGCCGCAGGAAGCGTTCATCAACATAGGAAGCGACGAGGTTATACAACGTCTCGCGCTGCACATCCTGCTGGCCGAGGAGCGAAAGAAGGCTACCGCCATCACCGCCAAGACTTTCCGCAATTCCGGCCGTGAATGCTAGCATCAGCGGTTTGTCATAGTCGGGTCCCAGAAATGCGAATGGTGCGATCAGCGCGCCCGCACTGACACCGCTGACTAATGTGAACTGAGGCCGGTCCCCCCGTCGCGTCCATCCGTTCATGACGCCTGCGCCATAAGCGCCATCAGACGCTCCGCCCGACATTGCGAGATAGGTAAATCCGTCCTGCCTGCGCGCCGCCTGGTCAAGCGCGGCCTTACCAATAATGCGCTCAATCTCGTTCTTTGGCGCGTCTGCCCAGAAGCGCACATCGCGCATGCCCTGGACTTCCGCCATGGACTGCTCGGCTTCGGTGAATGATGTGCGAGGCAGGCTTGAACAGGCCGCAAGCGCTGCGATCATGAGCAAAGCCACGCAACGCGCCAGCCATAAACCCGACTGATGATAGCTGTCGCGACGCATTATGCCATCCTTTCAGTTGCCGCCGCTGCTATCCGTAGCAACTAAAAAAGACACAGGTCAAGATTGTTTGCCTGTGATTACATAGTCGGCAAATTGACTAAAAATTATCCCACGGTTATGCTCTCTAGAAACGGGTTTGTATATCCACAATTCACACTCACCCTTCCCGTTAATCCCCCAAAGAATATATTATTATATTGAAAGTACTAACGATGAGAAACGCTCGATTAGAACTTCCATCAATAAAGAGGTTTTTAGTCAACCTGAATCAAGACCTAGATCATATATATGCGTCTCCAGTCACGTATTTTTGCGAGAACGAAGCCATAAGCAACATAGAAAAGATGGTTTTATTACTAGAAGATCGGAGATATTTTAGACATAAAGGTGTTGATCTCTGCTTTCAGTTGCAAGAGAACTATTTCGACTGTGCCTTTTTTATGAAACACGGAGGTGCTAGCACAATAGACATGCAGTTTGTAAGGACAATTACTAATTTTAAAGAACGCACATTACGAAGAAAATTTTATGAAATGGTGTTAGCACGCGTTATCCAATACCATTTCACAAAGCGTCAAATTATAAAAGCATATTTGGAAGTAGCTTATTTTGGAACCTATATTACTGGGGTCGGCAGCGCTAGCTCTGCTTTATACAGAAAAGATATAAATCTTTTGGACTTACAACAAACTGCATTCATTGCGGCAATGCTTGTTTACCCTCGCCCATCCTCGCCCTCAGACTTATGGAATAAAAAGGTAACAAGGCGCGCTAACTATGCTTTAAAATTATATCCTTCTTACAAAAAGATTTTTGAAAAGCTGCCGTGAGTTGTCATCCAAGTACTTAACTTTTTTAGACTCGCCCTCAAGGGAAAATTTCTCATTTCGCTTTGCATATATAATCTTGTATAAGTCTCTGTTGTGCAAAAATATTTTATGGTTTAGCCGGTTTAACTGGCCCAGCAACTTGTCTAAATCTTTTCTATGGGCTTGGCTTATATCTTGAATCTCAGCAATTTGCTGTACTTTACTACTAATCTCAACAAACTTATCGTTTATTTCACGCTCTAATTGGAGCGCCAAATCCCAGCTTATATTTATGGTAATTCTAACCATATGGTTAGTAAATTTTTGATTCCAAGACTCTGTAATAGAGCTGTAACAATTTAATTTTTGTTTAATATCTACCCTATCTCCTCTTTTTACAGCAAAAATAAGACTATGCAATCCGTAATATCTTTGTCCACAAAAAGCATAACTCATCGTATATATCTTCCAAACTTTTAAGATTTATTTCAGCCTGATTGATCTTTTTCTGCTTTAGCCAATGCTGATACTGCCATCTTTGAACAAGCCACCCGCCGGCAACTGACACTAACAAAAACGTAATTATTATCTCTTCCATGTACTTTGCTAACCGAAAACGCGGGTGAAGATGGCATCCACGTGCTTTGTGTGGTGGGCGAGGTCGAACAGGGCTTCGAGTTCGGCAGTAGAAAGCGCAGCGCTCACCTCCGCATCGGCTTTGAGCAGCGCGAGGAAATCGCCGCCGCCCTGCCACGCCGCCATCGCGTTGCGCTGCACGAGACGGTAGGCGTCCTCGCGGGAAACGCCCGCCTGCGTCAGGGCCAGCAGCACGCGCTGCGAATGCACGATGCCGCCCGCCTTGTCGAGGTTCTCACGCATCCGCTCCGGATAGACGACCAGTTTGTCGATGACGCCCGCCATCCGAGCCAGCGCGAAATCCAGCGTCACGGTTGCGTCGGGGCCGATCATGCGCTCAACGCTCGAATGCGAGATATCGCGCTCGTGCCATAGCGCCACATTCTCCATGGCGGGCATGGCGTAGGCGCGCACCATGCGGGCGAGGCCGGTGAGATTCTCGGTCAGCACCGGGTTGCGCTTGTGCGGCATCGCGGACGAGCCTTTTTGCCCGGCCGAGAAAAATTCCTCTGCTTCGCGCACCTCGGTGCGCTGCAAATGGCGGATTTCCGTCGCCAGCCGCTCCACGCTGGATGCGATGACGCCGAGCGTCGCAAAAAACATTGCGTGCCGGTCGCGCGGGATGATCTGTGTAGAAACCGGCTCGGGCCGTAGATCCAGCTTCTCCGCAACATAAGCCTCGACGCGCGGATCGACGTTAGCGAACGTGCCGACCGCGCCGGAAATTGCGCAGGTAGCAACCTCCGCGCGGGCGCGCACAAGCCGCTCCCGCCCACGCGCAAACTCGGCGTATGCGTATGCCAGCTTTAACCCGAACGTCGTCGGTTCGGCGTGGATGCCATGGCTGCGACCGATGGTGACGGTGTCTTTATGCTCGAAAGCGCGCCGTTTCAGCGCCGCCAGCAGTGCGTCCATATCGGCCAGCAAAATGTTCGCCGCGCGCGTAAGCTGCACACTAAAGCACGTATCGAGCACGTCCGAAGATGTCATGCCCTGGTGGGCGAAGCGCGCCTCTGGCCCCACGTGCTCGGCGACACTGGTCAAAAACGCGATGACATCATGCTTCACTTCGCGCTCAATTTCGTCGATGCGGGCGATATCGAAGCCACCCCTCGCGCGGAGCGCTTCCGCGGCCTCGCGAGGCACCACGCCTATGTCGGCCATCGCTTCGGCGGCGAGCGTCTCGATTTCCAGCCAGATGAAGTATTTCGTCTGGTCCGACCAGATCGCCGCCATCTCCGGGCGGCTGTAGCGCGGTATCATGCCTTATCCCTCATAAACCGCGCGCAGCCTCAGATCGACGGGCCACAAAGTGTCTTCGCCGATCCGAACGTCCTCGTCGGGCATCTCGGCGCCATTCAATCGCAAGCCATATTGCGAGATCAGCGCAAGCGCGGAGAATGTGGGCGTCGCGCCTGACGTGAAGAAAATATCGCCACGAGGCCGCTGCGCGCCGACGCCGATCACAAACCCCATTTCGGCCAGCACATTCGCCGCGCGCCGGGCGATTGCGGGCGACGGGTCGAGCCAGATGACAGGCCACGGCGCCACGCGCTCCAGCCGCTCAATGATAAGCGGATAGTGGGTGCAGGCCAACACAACCACATCAGTGCGGGCACCGTCCTGTTGGATGAAGCACGGCTTGATTTCCTCGGCGATGGCCTCGTCGTGCACGCGCTCGCCCGCCGCGTAACGTTCAGCCATTGTCGCGAGCCGGTCGGAGCCGACCAGATTGAATGCGCATCCCTGTCCATGCTCGGCGACTAGATCGCGCGTGTAATCGCGCCGCACCGTGGCCGGTGTCGCCAGAACGGAGACAAGCCGTGTGCGGCTGACCCCGGCCGCCGGTTTTACAGCAGGCACGGCGCCTATAAATGGGATTTTATATCGCTCGCGCAGTGGCGGCAGGGCTATGGTGGACGCCGTGTTGCAGGCGATAATCACCGCGTCGGGCGACACCGCTTCGATGGCTTGACCAACCACTTTTACCACGCGAGCGGCAAGCGCCGCGTCATCCAGTGCGCCATAGGGGAAACCGGCGTCGTCCGCCACGTAAGATATCAGAGCTTCAGGCACGGATTCGCGAATAGCGCGCGCAACGGTGAGGCCGCCGAGGCCAGAGTCGAAAATGAGCAGGCGCGGCGCAGATTTCATAACAGCCTTCGACTCCATGGCCTCCCCCGATTGCCATCGTTAACATAGCTCTAAATTGATTTGCCGTCGCGGAAAAGCATTGTGCGGGCAAGCGGCTGTTACCCTCGCTTTAATGACGGCTAATAAGGCGGAGTAGGGAAAATTGCCGGAAATGAGAAAAGCCCGCGAGAATGTTCGCGGGCCTCCATCATCGCCAATACTTCCCGCGTATGCGGGAATGCCTAAGATGACATCAGTTCATCTGCGCGTATGTGCCTTTGCTAAACTGATAGAAGGCATATGGGTCGGACAGGATCGGATCGCCCTTCTTGTCGAACTTGAAGTTGCCAACTGCGGTTTTAAATTCAGCGGTGTTGAGCACTTTCAGCACGTCGTCCGCTTTAAACGACTTGGCTGTCTCAACTGCCTGCTTCCAGGTTTGCACAGCGGCGTATGTATAGAGCACGTAGCCTTCTGGATCGACCTTCTGCGCCTTGAATTTTTCCACGAGTTTCGCGGCTGATTCAAGCTTGCGCGCATCTGGTGGGAAGGTGAAGAGCGTGCCTTCGCCTGCGTCGCCAGTGATCTGCCACAGTTCCGATGTCGCCAGTGCATCGCCGCCGATCAGCGTGGTTTTCATGCCCTGGTCGCGCATCTGTTTGATGATCTTACCAGCTTCAGTGTGATAGCCGCCGTAGTATAGAACATCGACAGCCGCCAGCTTCAGCTTGGAAACGACCGCGTTAAAATCGGACTCGCCTTTGGTGACGCTGTCGAACACGACCTCTTTCTGGCCTGCCTTGTTGTAGGCTTTTTGGGTTTCTTCAGCCAGACCCTGACCGTAAGCGGATTTGTCGTGAAGAATCGCGACATTCTTGCCTGCGTAAGTCTTGGCGAGATATGCGCCCGCAACGCCACCCTGCTGATCGTCACGGCCGCAAACGCGGAAGCTGTAAGGGCCGGGGCGCTCGTCGGTGTATTTCGTGCCGGTCGAGGCGGGCGAAATCTGAATGATCGCCTCTTCATTATAGACTTTCGAGGCCGGGATGGACGATCCGGTGCAATAATGGCCGGCCACGAAGCCGACTTTCAGACCGGCGAGCTTGGTCGCAACCGCAGTTGCGGACGTTGGCTTGCATTCGTCGTCGCCGATTTCGAGTTTCAGTTTTTTGCCCATCACGCCACCAGCGGCGTTGATGTCCTCGACGGCGGCTTTGGCGCCCGTCAAAAACTGTGCGCCGAAGGTGGCTTCGCCGCCGGTCATTGGCCCGGCGACGGCGATGGTCACGTCCTGCGCGCTGGCTGGCGCGTGAATTCCGAAGCCAAGAGCGGCTGCGGCAAGACTAGCGGCTAAAAGTCTCTTCATTGAAGCTTCCCCTTTTCTACATAGACACAGTAAACTCTAATCATCACGAACTAGTCATTTTCTCACATTGCGGCGCGTTCATGGCGCTGAACCGTTTTGCGAAGTCCAAGTGAGCGGCGTCGCCCGCTGATAGAGCCAACGGTACTGATTTGTCATTTGCCGGGCGCGTTCGAGCCGGTAGCCGAGGCTGGCGGCGGCGATCAGAACGAGCGTGTCGGTGATGTAATAGTGCACAGACGCCAGGTCGCCCGCCGACTCCCGCCATGATAGGAACGTCGCATCGAGGAACAGCCCCCAGTGCAGAAAACGCACGACCAGCCCAAGCAGGAGCATATAGGCGGCCGCGATCCAAAACGATCGCCAGCCGCGCGCTAGTGCCCTTCCAGACATAAACGCAACTCCGCCGCCCAGAATGATCGTGACGATAAAAAACGCCACCCAGGATTTTTCCACAAACAGCGCCATTGCGATCAACGCCCCCCTTCGAGGTATGCGGACTGGATATCCTCCCGCGCGAGCAATTCACGGCCTGTTCCGCTCATTGTGATTTCACCGTTGACCAGCACATATGCACGGTGGGCAAGTTTCAGCGCGTGATAGGCGTTCTGCTCCACCAGAAACACGGTCAGCCCGCGCTCCTCGTTCAGACTGCGGATAACCTTGAAAATCTGCTGGACGATCATGGGCGCGAGGCCGAGCGACGGCTCGTCCAGCATCAGCAGTTTAGGGCGCCCCATCAGCGCGCGGCCAATCGCCAGCATCTGCTGCTCACCGCCCGAGAGCGTGCCGCCGCGCTGGCCCTGACGCCGCTCCAGCACGGGGAACAGCTTGAAAACGACCTCGACATCCTCGTCGAAGCGATCCTCCTTGGCGAGGATGGCGCCCATCTGCAAATTCTCAAACACGGTCATGCGCGGGAAAATGCGCCGGCCTTCCGGAGAATGGGCGATGGAGAGGTGCATGATCTCGTGCGTTGCCATGCTCGTGATGTCGCGCCCGTCGAAGGTGATTTTGCCACGCCGGGCGCGCGGTTCGCCGCATACCGTCATCATCAGCGTGGTCTTGCCAGCGCCGTTTGCCCCAATCAGCGTGACAATCTCGCCCTGCCGCACCTCGATATCCACGCCTTTCAGCGCCTGGATGTTCCCGTAAAAAGTTTCGACGCCTTTGATGTTCAGCAGCGCCTGGCTCATCGCTGCACCTCGGCCTCGACGCCTGCGACGTCCTCGTCATCCACGCCGAGATAGGCGGCGATGACATGCGGATCATTGCGCACGAAAGCGGGCGCGCCGTCAGAGATTTTGCGGCCGTAGTCCAGCACGACGATATGATCGGAGATGCCCATCACGACTCCCATGTCGTGCTCGATCAGCAGTATGGACAGATTGTGCGTGTCGCGTATCCATTTAAGCAGCGCATTCAGTTCGGCGGATTCGCGCGGGTTCAGCCCGGCGGCGGGTTCGTCGAGGCAGAGCAGCAGCGGCTTGGTGCACATGGCGCGTGCAATTTCGAGGCGGCGCTGGTCGCCGTAACTGAGTTCGGCGGCGGCGTCATCGGCGCGGTGAACGAGGTTTGTCGCCTCCAGCCAGTAAACCGCCAGCTCCATCGCTTTCTCCTGCGCACGGCGGTAGCTGGCAAGGCCGAAAATCCCCGCGATGGAGTAAAACGAGGCGCGGGAGAGTTCGTTGTGCTGTGCAACAAGCAGGTTCTCCAGCACCGTCATGCCGCCGAAGAGGCGGATGTTCTGGAAGGTGCGCGCGACTTTGGCGTCGGCGGAGATTTTGTGCCCTTCCATGCGTTCCAGAAGGAACAGCGACCCGCTTTCTGATGTCACGGACACAGCGCCCGAAGCCGTCAGGTCGTCGATAAGAGGGAGTGCCGATGCGCCGCCATGGATGAGCGTCATCCTGCCTTCGGTGGGCTTGTAAAATCCTGTGATGCAGTTGAATACGGTGGTTTTACCGGCGCCGTTAGGCCCAATAAGCGCGGTGATTTCGCGCCGCCGCGCCTCGAATGACAAGTCATCAACGGCGACGAGGCCGCCGAAGCGCATAGTCAGGTGCTCGACACGCAGGATGGCGTCGCCCGCCGTCATGCGCGACTCCCCTCGACAATGTCAGCCGTGATAGGCTTCGGGCGGTTCAAAACGGCGGACGGCGTGCGGGTGGACACCAGGCCGCGCGGCCTCCATGTCATGAGTAGCACCATACACGCGCCGAAGATCAGCAGCCGGTATTCCTCCAGGTCGCGGAAAAACTCGGAGGAGCCAATCAGCGCAATAGATGCGATCACGACTCCAATCTGGCTGCCCAGTCCGCCAAGCACGACGACGGCGAGAACAAGCGCGGATTCGTGGAAGGTGAACGACTCAGGGCTGATAAAGCCTTGCCGCGTGGCAAAGAATGACCCGGCGAAGCCCGCAAACATCGCGCCGATGGCGAACGCGGTCAGTTTGGTGGTGACTGTGTTGATGCCAAGAGAGCGGCACGCGATTTCATCCTCGCGCAGAGCCTCCCAGGCCCGCCCGATCGGCAAACGCCGCAAGCGTTTGGTGACGAAATTTGTGAAGAGCGCCAGCGCCAGAATGACGTAATAGAAAAAAATAATGCGGTGAACCGAGTTGAACTCTAACCCGAAAAAGGCGTGAAAACCGGTGTCGGAGCGATTGAACGGCAGTCCGAAGAAGCCAAGCTGCGGAATATTGTTGATGCCGCTCGGCCCGCCGGTGAAGCTCTGCCAGTTGATGAGTACGATGCGGATGATTTCGCCGAACGCCAGCGTGACGATAGCCAGATAATCCCCTCGAAGTCGTAAGACCGGAAATCCCAGCATAACGCCAAAAAACGCCGCAAATATTCCGGCAAGCGGCAGGCACACCCAGAACGACCAGCCAAATTCGGTAGCGATTAGCGCATAGGAATAAGCGCCGACGGCGTAAAACGCGACGTAGCCCAGATCGAGCAACCCGGCGAGGCCGACGACGATGTTCAATCCCCAACCAAGCATAATCATGGTGACGACACGCACCGCCGTATCCATCGCATAACGCTGCTGCGGCCCTGCGACCAGCAGCGGCAGCACAAGCGCAATGATGAGCAGCGCGGGCGCGAGTTCGGACATCAGATCGCGGGTCAGGGATTGCGGCGTCAGCGCCATTTGCGCCTGCCCCGCCTGCGGGCGCGTCCAGCTTACAAAAATGCGCACAAGCCGCGCCGCAAGCATCCCGGTTATGAGCACGAACAGGCCGCTGATCGCGATGCTCACCAAACCAAGGCCCGTGGTGATGCGCGAAAGCCATTCGCCTTCAAATCCTGCGGAGCCGCCAAGGGCACCAAAGCCCTCACGGAAGCTTGGAATGAGGAAAAGGACGCCGCCCAAAATGTAAAGCGCGGGCAGGGCAGTTAAAAGCGCGCGCTTGTAGCGCATAAGTCCTTGCGGAAGCGCGGCGGCGACGGGAACCACGCGCCGCCACACAAAAACGTCCAGCAGGAAGCGCACTGCGGCGACCATTAGCGCAAGACCAAGCGCGTATTCCCACTGATAGGTGAGGACGAGCTTTTCCTGCTGCGGCTCGGTAACCAGCCCGACGAGGGAGCCGAACAGGATGAAGGCGACAAGCCCCGCGAGCCCCGCGTCGCGCAAAGCCTCCCCCATGACGGAGCGTGGCGCATCGCTGGCCGCTATCGCTTCGGTCGCCGCCATCCGTTAAACCTTCTCCACTTCGGGTCGCCCAAGCAGGCCAGACGGCAGGAAAATCAGCACGATGGCAAGAATGGAGAACGCGGCGACATCCTTATAGGCCGTGTTGAAGTAACCGGCCCAGAAAACCTCGATAAGGCCAATAATCATGCCGCCCAGCATGGCCCCCGGCAATGAGCCGATGCCTCCCAGAACAGCGGCGGTAAATGCCTTGATCCCTGCGATAAACCCGATGAAAAAGTCGATCACGCCGTAATAGAGCAGATACATGCAGCCAGCGACCGCCGCCAGCGCCGCGCCCATCACAAACGTGAGCGAGATCGTTCGGTTGACATTGACGCCGGACAGCGAGGCCATGATGCGATCCTGCTCGCACGCGCGCTGCGCCCGCCCAAGTGGCGTTTTCGCGATGATGAGCGAAAAAATCGTCATCAAAATTATCGTCGTCGCGATAATCATCAATTGCGCGTTGCTGATATTGACCGAAAAGCCGTTGCCCTCCATCACCGTGTAACCGCCGGTGACGACGGGCGGGAGTGGCTTAACCCGGGCCGATTGCGTCAATTGCACGAAATTCTGCAGAACGATGGAGGCGCCAATCGCGGTGATGAGCGGGGCCAGCCGGAACGATGTGCGAAGCGGCCGGTAAGCGATGCGCTCCAGCGTCCACCCCCAAACGGCTGTGACGATCATGGCGATGAGCAGCACGGCGACCAGGGCGAGCGGGATGAACGTTATGCCAATGGATGCGAGGCCGATGATTGCGGCAAGCGCTATAAATGCGCCAATCATGAAGATGTCGCCATGAGCGAAGTTAATCATGCCGATGATGCCATAAACCATCGTGTAACCGATGGCGATCAGGCCGTAGATGGAGCCTAGCGTTAACCCATTGATAAGCTGTTGCAGAAAATATTCCATCAGCCTTGGCTGCCCCCCGTATGGCCGCTGAGCGGCGCCTCTGCGTTCCTGACCGATCTGTTGGGGGAAATAAGTAGCAAAATCATGGGCAAGGGGACAACGACTATGTTAGGGCACGATGCATAAACATGAGGCGAACGGGCGTTTCATGCGCCTGAAGTTTGAAATTTTTCAGCGCTTCACTATCTCTAGGATCGCAACAGTTTTTTGTCTATGTTATTGTCGCCTTAAATTAATCTAAAGTGCATGGGGCGCACCCCCACCGTTTTGTGTGGCGCGCGCATCAGCCTGACACAAAAGAAACGTACAAGAATCGCCTGTAAAATCATTAATGCAGGCAGGGGAAGCGGAGAAAACGGCAATGGCGGCCATCATTTTTAGTCTCGCCTGCATCGTGGCCATGTTTGCATTGGGTATGCGACGGTCGCCGCTTGGGGTATGGGCGATTTTCGTGGGCGTTGCCAGCTTGCTGATCCAGATGGGCGCGCCATTCGGGCGGTTGACACTGCCGCAGTTCGACACGCTTGGCCTGATTGGCTGGCTTCCCGCCATCATTCTTGGTATTCTTTCATTTCGCCCTATCCGCCGCGTTGCGGTTACGGCGCCAGCCTTCAATGTCGTCAAGAAAATCCTTCCTCCCGTCTCCAACACCGAGAAGGAGGCTCTGGAGGCTGGCACCGTCGGCTTCGATGCAGAGTTGTTCTCGGGGAAACCAGATTGGGCAAAGCTAAAGGCAGTTGCGCCGATCACGCTGACAGACGAGGAGCGCCGCTTCATCGACGGGCCGACCGAACAGCTTTGCCATATGCTCAAAGATTGGAGTATTCGACACGATCAGCGCGAAGTTCCTGAGGACGTATGGGATTTCGTCAAGAGTAACGGCTTCCTCGGCATGCTAATCACGAAGGAGCACGGCGGGCTTGGTTTTTCCGCTCAGGCGCAATCCATTATCCTGGGCAAAATTTCTTCACGCTCACCCGACGCGGTGACTGTCGTCATGGTGCCAAACTCGCTTGGGCCGGGCGAACTGATCGAGAAATTTGGCACGGACGAGCAGAAAGAACATTATTTGCCCCGGCTTTCGCGCGGCGATGAGGTTCCGTGTTTCGCGCTGACATCGCCATTCGCTGGATCGGACGCCGCCTCGATGCGCGACATCGGCACGGTGACGAAGGGTATGCATGAGGGCCGTGAAGTTGTCGGCATCTCGCTCAGTTGGGATAAGCGCTATATCACGCTTGCGCCGAACGCCACGCTGCTGGGCCTTGCGTTCCGGCTTTTTGACCCGCAAAATCTCCTTGGCAAGGGCGAGGATATCGGCATCACGTTAGCGTTAGTGCCCGCTACGCACCCCGGAGTGAATATCGGTCGGCGGCACTTGCCATGCGGCAACGCCTTCCCAAATGGCCCGACCTGGGGCGAAAACGTGTTCGTGCCGCTCGAATGGGTGATCGGCGGGCAGCAATATGTTGGCCAGGGCTGGCGTATGTTGATGAGCTGTCTGGCGGCGGGACGCGCGATTTCACTGCCAGCGTCCGCCACGGCGGGTGCCAAAATGATGCTTCGCGTCACCACCGCTTACGGACGCATCCGCAAGCAGTTCAGTCTGCCTGTCGGGCGCATGGAGGGCATCGAGGAGCCGATGGCGCGCCTCGTCGAGACCGCCTATGTGCTGGAAGCTGCGCGGTCCGTGACATCCTCGATGGTTTCGGCTGGCGAGAAACCGGCTGTTATTTCCGCGCTCATGAAATATCAATCCACTGAGCGTTTGCGCATCGCGGTCAACGATGCGATGGACATCGCGGCGGGCAAGGCGATCTGCGACGGCCCATCGAACTACCTGCAATCCGCCTATCAAATGGTGCCGATTGGGATCACGGTGGAGGGGGCAAACATCCTGACGCGCAACCTGATTACCTTTGCGCAAGGCGCGCTTCGGTCTCATCCCTGGCTCTATAAAGAGGTCGAGGCGGCGCAACATGCAGACCGAGACGAGGGCTTCAAGCTATTTGAAACGGCGTTCGAGGGGCATGTCGGCTTCGCAATATCGAACGTGTTCGGTGCGGCTTTCCATAACATAACAGGCGGTTTGTTCGCGTCGCCGCCGACGGGCTCGCCGAACGGCAACTGGTATCGTCAGCTTCACCGCGCCTCGAAAAACTTTGCATTAGCCGCCGACATGACGGTGGCGACGCTTGGCGGCGGCCTTAAAATCCGCCAGCGCACGACGGGTCGCCTTGCCGATGCATTGAGCGAGATTTACCTGCTCTCGTGCCTTCTCAAGCGTTTTGAGGATGACGGTCAGCCCGCCGCCGATCAGCCGATCCTCGACTATTGCGCGCAAAACTGCCTGCACCGATTCTACGCGGCGCTGAGCGAGGCGATCCGCAATCACCCAACGACGGCGATCCGCCCGCTGCTCAGCATCTGCATATTCCCGTTTGGCTCCCGCTTTCGCGCGGCAAACGACCGTGAAGGTAAGGCCATCGTGCGGCTGGCGGTGGAGCCGGGCGAAGTTCGCGACAGGCTGACCCGCGATATCTACATCAGCCACGATGCAATGGACGCGACCGGCGTTCTGGAAGTCACGCTCGCCAAGGTGATCGAGAGCGAGGCCGCAGACCGCAAGCTGGAGAAGGCTGTGCGCGAGGGCAAGGTGCGGCGCTTCCTCGGCAACGACTGGGTCGCGGAAGCGGTCGAGAAGGGCGTGCTGACAGAGGAAGAGGCGCAGCTTTTGCGTGATACGGAAAAACTTGTGGAACGGGTCATCGCCGTCGATCATTTCGATCCGGAGGAAATCGTGCCGCAACGCGGGCTTGGTCATAACTCACGCGCCGCGTTTCAAGCGCAGTCCCAGTCACAATCGCAATCTCAAGGACAGGCGGCTAACGAAAACTTCTACGCCGCCGAATAACGATAAAAGCCGGGGAATTAAAACATGGCAGCCGATCTATCCGCGCTGAAGCATTGGCGCTTTCACATCGACTTTGAAAACATCGCCTGGGCAACGTTCGATCAGCAGGGCGAGAGCGCCAACACGCTGGGCCAGCAAAGCTTCACGGAGTTGGAAAGCATCGTCAGCGCGGTTGAGGATGCGGGCAAGCGCGGCGAGGTGCGCGGCCTTGTGTTCATGTCCGGAAAGGAGTCCGGCTTCATCGCGGGCGCTGATATCCGCGAATTCGAGACTATGACGCGCGAAGCGGATGTGGAGCAGGTGGTCAAGACCGCCACCGCCATCCTCGACCGCATCGAGCGGCTGCCCGTGCCCGCCATCGCCGCAATCCACGGCTATTGCGTCGGCGGCGGCCTCGAATTCGTGATGGCCTGCCACTATCGCATCGCCACGCGCGAGGATAACACGCGCCTCGGCCTGCCAGAGGTCAAGCTCGGCATCATCCCCGGCCTGCACGGTACCGTTCGCATGCTCCGGCTTGCCGGGCCGATGGACGCCATGCCTGCGATGCTCGCCGGACGGTTGCTCCGCGCCTCCGCCGCCCGCGCCGCCGGGCTGGTCGATCAACTGGTCGGCACGCGACATGAGCTAAAATGGGCCGCCCGCCGCGCCGTGCTGCAAAAGCGCAAATCCCCTGCCAAGCCCGCATGGTGGAAACGCCAGCTTTCAGCAGGCCCGGCGCGCACGTATTTGGCCAAGAAAATGCGTGAGGAAACCTCCGCAAAAGTGCGCGAAGAGCATTACCCGGCGCCGTTCCGCCTCATCGAGCTGTTCGAGAAATTTGGTGGCGATCTGCAACGGATGAAAACCGCCGAGACTCGCTATTTCGCGCCGCTTATGGTCAGCGAGCAGTCACGAAACCTGCGCCGCGTTTTTAAACTATCGGAGATGATGAAAGCGCAGGCGCCCAAGGGCATGCCGAAGCCGCAGCGGGTGCACGTGGTCGGCGCAGGCACCATGGGCGGGGATATCGCGGCGGTTTGCGTCGCCGCTGGCATGGAAGTAAGCCTTCAGGACACTACGAAAGAGGCTGTCGATAAAGCGCTTGGCCGGGCGAAAGCCTTCTTTAAAAAGCGCATGCGCAGCTTAGTCGAAGTGGAAACTGCGATGGCTCGCCTGTATGCGGATGTGAAAGGCGATCACGTTAACCGCGCCGACGTGATCATAGAGGCGATTTATGAGAACCTGGAGGCCAAGCAGAAGCTGTTTCAAGCCCTGGAGGCCAAAGCCAAGCCTGACGCTATATTTGCGACAAACACCTCCTCGATCCCGATTGAGCAGATCGCTTCCGCGCTGAAAGATCCTACACGGCTGATCGGCCTCCATTTCTTCAACCCCGTACCGCAATTGCCGCTTGTGGAAGTCATTCGCGGCCAGCAATCGCGCAATGACGACATCAAAAAAGGCTGCGCGTTCGTCACCGCCATCGACAAGTTCCCGCTTATTTGCAAATCCGCGCCGGGCTTTATGGTGAACCGCGTACTCGCGCCGTACATGTTTGGCGCGATGCAAAAGGTGGCCGCTGGCACGCCGCGTGAGAAAATCGACGCCGCCGCACTCAAATTCGGCATGCCGATGGGGCCAGTTGAGCTTGTGGACGTGGTCGGCCTCGATGTTGCGGCGAGCGTCGCCAAAATCCTGGGTAGCGGCGACGCGCAGAACAGCGAACTATCGCAGCTCGTCGCGGCGGGAAATCTTGGCAGAAAGACTGGCGAGGGCTTTTATAAGTGGGTGGACGGTAAGCCGCAAAAAGCCGAAGGCGAATATGACGACGCCGAATTGGAGGCGCTTGGCCGCGAACTCGTCAAGCCGCTTATCGACGAGTGCGAGAAATGCGTCGCGGAAGGCATCGTAGAGAGCGCCGACCATGCCGACGCGGGCGTCATATTTGGCACCGGCTTCGCGCCATTCCGCGGCGGACCGTTGCATTATCGCGCTTCGCTCAGCCAGCCGCGGCAGGAAGCGACGCAGCAGGCGGCATAAGTTTGAGCCCTTCACCTCTCCCTTAGGAGAGGTCGGCGCGCAATGTCAAAGACTTGCATTCGGCAGGGAGCGACGGGTGAGGGCTAAACGATCAATATAGGTTTCATAACCCCTCACCCGGCCCTCTCCTTGAGGGAGGGAGAAGGGTAGCAGGGAGAGAAAGATGCAGAATAATCAATTGCGCCGGGTAGCGGTGATTGGCGGCGTCCGAACGCCATTCGTGCGCTCGAATACATCGTATCAGGAATTAAGCAATCTCGACCTTATGACGACCGCGCTGAATGGGTTGGTCGAGAAATATCACCTCGAAGGTGAACATATCGACGAAGTGGTGGGCGGCGCCGTTCTTACTCACACGAAGGATTTCAATCTCCCGCGCGAGTCTGTGATCGGCACAAAGCTTGCGCCGACGACCCCGGGCATAACTCTCAGCCAGGCGTGCGGTACCAGCCTGCAGGCGGCGCTAGGCAGCGCTGCGAAAATCGCAACCGGGCAGATCGATAGCGCCATCGCTGTGGGCTCCGACACCATCTCGGACGCGCCCGTGGTGTTTGGACGCAAGTTTTCGCACCGTCTTGCCAAGGTGGCGCGAGGCCGCACGACGGGCGAGAAAATGAAAACGTTTTTCGCAGGTTTCTCGCCGTCAGAACTGACGCCGAATGCGCCTAGCGTGAACGAGCCGCGCACCGGCCTCTCCATGGGCCAGCACACCGAGCTGATGGCGCAGGAATTCCATATCCCTCGCGCCGAGCAGGACAAGCTCGCTTACGATAGCCACAAAAACGCGGCCAAAGCCTATAATGAAGGCTTCATGGACGATATGCTGGTGCCCACGGCTGGCGTGTTCCGCGACAACAACCTTCGCGAAGATATTGACCTTGGCAAAATTAGCACGCTGAAAACCGCGTTCGAGAAATCCGAGCGCGGCACGCTGACCGCCGCCAACTCGACGCCGCTCACGGACGGCGCATCCGCCGTTTTGCTCGCCTCCGAGGAATGGGCGGAAAAGCACAGGCTTAAGCCGCAGGCGTTCCTCACCTATGGCGCGCACGCCGCGCTCGATTTCGTTAAGGGCCAGGGGCTGCTGATGGCGCCGACAGTCGCAGTTTCCAAACTGCTCGATCAATCCGGTCTAACACTGCAGGATTTCGATTTTTACGAAATTCACGAGGCGTTCGCAGCGCAGGTTCTTGCCACGCTCAAAGCTTGGGAAGATCCGAAATACTGCAAGGAAGTGCTCGGCAAGGATAAACCGCTTGGCTCCATCGACCGCTCCAAGCTAAACGTGAAAGGCTCGTCTATCGCGTTCGGCCACCCCTTCGCGGCGACTGGCGGGCGCATCATCGCCAATCTAGCCAAGCTGCTGGAGCAGAACGGAGGCGGGCGCGGCCTCATCTCGATCTGCACGGCGGGCGGCATGGGCGTCGCCGCGATCCTGGAGCGGCCACGCGATCAGGTGACGAAAATCATGGATGAGGCAAAAATCGTCACCGCCGAGGAACTGCGTACTCCTGATGTGGACATGCCTGTTCCCCCTTCCACGCCTGAAGAGGTTCCGCAACATGCCGTCATGCACGGCGAAGCGGATATAGTAGAGGAGGCTCCGCAGCAATCAATGGGTGCCCCATTCATGTCGCATTAACTCATACCTTGGCTCACCGCTCGCCCAGGAAGCGCAGAACGGCGGGGACGAGCACCACGACAAAAATCGCGGGCATAAAAAAGATGACGAGCGGCGCGGCGAGTTTGGCTGGCAGGCTTGCGGCGCGCCGCTCTGCTTCCGCCAGTTTTGCCGCCCGCATCTCAGCGGCGGCTTCCGCGATTGCCTTGGCTAACGGCACGCCGCTATGGCTCGCCTGTAAAAGACTTGCCGAAAGAGCTTCAAGGCCGGGCGCGTTTGTGCGCTGCTCAAGATTCTGGTAAGCCTGCTTGCGGGACGGCAGATACTGCAGCTCAGCCAGTGTAATGCGGAGTTCGTGCGCCAATTCAGGGTACAGCCCCGCGATGCCGGCAGCGACTTTGCGCAAACCCTGCTCCACATTTAGTCCGGCGCTCAACACCATGGCAAGCAAGTCCAGCGCATCCGGGAGCGCATTTGTGATGGCTTTGCGCCGTTTTCGCAAAGCTGTCTGGATGAATGCATATGGAGCTGTCGCACATGCTAATCCGGCAAAGGCGACGTATGCCATCGCGGCGTCAAACCCGCCTCGCCAAATTATGAGTATGGCCAATGTCGCCAGCGTCAGCCCCAATCCAATAAGGGGAATGTTGGCAATCGCCGTAATCAGCCATGCATTCGACCAGCCAGTCATCCGAGCGAGTCTATCCAGATGCGCGGGCGACCACGCATGCCGCCATTCCGAATTGTGCGGGACGGGTTTGCGCCGCTTCAGGATAGCGCGCGTGGCGTTTGCAGTGCGGCCTGCCTCACGCGCTTTAGCTGGCGGATTTCTTGAGATGGTTGCAGCCAGCAGCGCGAAGATGGAAACGCTCGCGAGAGCAGCGGCGGGGAATGCGGCAGTTGCGACATCGTTAAGCATGGGATCAGGCGCCGAAGCTGGATTTTATGATAAAGCGCATCGCGGCCGCGCCGGTCAAAACACTAAGAACAGCGCCTGCAAGGCACATCCTGCCCACCGGATGCGTCCAAAGCGGCGTTAGGTAGTCGGGCGAGGCGATGGCAAGCGCAGCGGCGACAATAACGGGCAGAGAACAGATGATGATCGCCGACATCCGCGCTTCGGCGGTCAATATTGCAACTTTCGCCCGGAACACCGCGCGGCCCCGTAGCATCGCTGAAAGTGCACCCAGCGCCTTTGAGAGGTTACCGCCAGTTTCCTGCTGTAGCGCCAGCGTGAATGCGAAAAACCGTGCCTCAGGAATTTCTGCCTTCTCGCCAAATCGATGCAGAGCGGGGATGGGCGCGCCCGAGGTGAGTTCAGCGGAAAGTCTGACGAGCTGCGTGTTGAGTTGCCCTGCACCGTCGCCAGCGGCGATCTGTAAACAGCGGTTCAGAGGCATTCCAGCCTGGGCCGCGCGCACAATCATATCCAGGGCGGGCGCAAAGGTTTCGCGAAACACTTTTGTGCGGCGCTTCAACGCCGTGGATAGCGCAGCGCGTGGTAGTCCCCAACCTGCAAGGCAACCGCCGCAGATCGACAGCAATGTCGGCGCATCGAGCGATTTCAGCATGGTGACGGCTGCAAGCATCAGCACGATCGATGCGACGGCGAACCCGCGTTCAGAAACTGGAGCGTTGATCGCCTCCAGTTGTGCGGATAGGTTGGCTCGGCCTTTATTTGATGGCGCTGTTCGTGCATTGAGCCGCTTCCTTAATTGCCCGCGTACACTGGCAATGCGGTTTTCATGAGCGGGTTTAGGCGATGTATTCAGCTTCTGGGCAAGCGGTGCGGCGGCGTACATAAAACATCCTGCGCTTAACGCGCCCAACCCGGTCGCCAGAGCGTTAACCGCAGTTAACCATTGCATGGCGCGTCTTCCAGTAGCGTTTGCAGTTGATCGAGAAGTCCGCAAAGTTCGGCGCGCCGCAACAGCCTCGGCGTTGCGCAAAGCTGACTTTCGCCCAGGCGAAACATGTCGGCCAAGCCTGCGCCAAACTCATCAACTTCGCTGATTTGCATGAGTTTTCGCGCTCCATCCGCCATACGGCCAACATGGATGATGAGATCGACCCCGCCAGTGATGAGCTGGCGCACGGTGCGGGCCGGGATCCGTGCGGCTCCCATCATTGCCAAAGCCTCCAACCGGCTCAACGCCTGCTGCGAGCTGTTGGCGTGTAGGGTGCCCATCGAGCCGTCATGGCCGGTGTTCATCGCCTGGAGCAGATCGAGCGCCTCCGCGCCGCGCACCTCACCAACGACGATGCGGTCTGGCCGCATTCTCAGTGCGTTCCTGATGAGCGCCGTCATGCCGATCTCGCCATGTCCCTCGAAGTTGGCGGGGCGGCTTTCGAGGCGCACGGTGTGGGCGTGTTGCAAGCGCAGTTCGGCGGCATCCTCGCAGGTGACGACACGCTCGCCCTCGCCAATATACCCTGCCAGCGCATTGAGCAGCGTCGTTTTGCCGGAGCCGCTGCCACCGGTAATCAGGATATTGCATCGGCTTTGCACGGCGAGTTCAAGAAGCCTGCGCACCAGCGGCGACAGCGTGCCGAATGCCGTTAGATTTGCCAGCGTAAGCGGTTGCTGGCGAAATTTGCGTATCGTGAGAATTGGTCCGTCGAGCGCCAGCGGCGGCCAGATGATGTTGATGCGGCTGCCATCAGCCAATCTTGCGTCGCATATCGGGCTTGACTCATCGACGCGCCTGCCCGCTTTTGCGGCGGCGCGCTGGCATATGTTTGACAAATGCTCCAGCGAGGTGAAGCGCGATCCGACAACCTGCAGTACGCCGCCTGCCTCGATGAAGCAGTGATTAAGGCCGTTGACCATGATGTCGGTGACGTCATCCCGGGCCAGCAGAGGCTCCAGCGGTCCCAGCCCCAGCAGCTCATCGCAGATTTCCTGTGACATTGACGCTTGGAGTGCGGCTGGCAGCGAGCTTGCCGACACCTTAAGGATTTCCCCTGTGAGGGTGAAAATTTCCTCGCGGGCGGCGGCAGTTGTCATTGCCGCGAGCAACGTCAGATCGACGCACTCCAGCAGAGTCTGCAACGTGACAGCTTTTTCAGCCGACAAATGCAGTGCAGTCTGCGGAGCAGGATGAGATCGGGCGCTGACCATTATCTGGTCGTTCCAATAGGAGGAAGTGGCCTTTGCGCACCTGCTTTGGCGCCGTGGCTAGCGTAATCCTGAAAGCTCGCATCGCGGCGCGACGAATAACGAGGCGATCCAGTAGCTGGTTTCCAGAGATGCGACGGCTCCGCCATCATGCCCTCAAGATTTCGCGCTGACGCAGAGCCGAAGCGTGCGTCTGGGGTTGTCGTATACTGCTGTGAAAGACACTGCGTTGTCGCGGCGAGCGGCAAAATTATCGCTAAAAATAAGCAGCGCATGTTTCTCCTAATGATCGAAAAATGAGAATGTGGCAGGCGCGGCTTCGGAGGCGCTTTTTGTGCGCAACAGGGATGTGCCTGCGCGCCAGCTATTGCGAACCGTTGCATCGTCAGCCTCCGGCAGCGACAGCGCCTGTCGGGGCACGGCTTTGGCGAGATAGGGCGTGACGATAATGACCAGCTCGGTTTGCGATCTGGCGAAGTCACGGCTTTCGAACAGCGGCCCGATGATGGGCAGTTGCCGCAGGCCCGGTACGCCTTCCGCGCTCCGCTGTGCAGTCTCGGAAATTAACCCCGCCATCACCAATGATCCGCCGCTCGGCAACTCGACCGTCGATGACGCGCGCCGCACTTTGATCGCCGGAATATTGAAGCCGTTGGCGGAAACGGCGCCATCGGACGACAAGTCGCTTACCTCGGTCGCAATCTTCAGGCTGATGCGGCCCTCGGACATGACGATCGGTGTAAACGACAGGCCAACGCCGAACTTTTTCCAGTCCACGCTGACATTGTCCTTATCGCGGGATACGGGAATGGGGAATTCACCGCCCGCAAGAAACTCAGCCGACTCGCCGGACATTGATGCAAGAGTCGGTTCGGCTAGGGTGCGCACGAGGTTGGCGCGCTCCATCGCCTCCACGAGCGCCTCAAGCGTCGTGCCTCCCGCCCGCCAGACCGCCATCAGCGCACCTCCAGTTGGGGATGCTGATAAAACGCCTTTTGTGGCATCGAAAATAGCAGAGGAAGGAACCGATACGCTGGTAATCGGGAAAGCTGTCTCAGAGACGCCTTTAACCTGCAAACCGTTCGCGCCCGCAGCCAGTTGTTTAACGTCGATGCCGAACCGCCTTACCGCGCCACGCTGCACCTCAGCGATGGTGACTTTGAGCAGCACCTGCTCGTGCAGGCTGACCTCAAGCATATTCATGACGCGGTCTTTATCGCCCATAAAGCGGGCGGCGATTTCAGCGGCGCGCACTGCGTCGGCGGGCTGGCGGACAGCGCCGAGCAGCACCGCGTCGCCATTCACGGCTTCGGCGCGCACCCGCGCATCGGGTATGAGGCGGTTGATAAGCTGCGTCATGCTGGCGAGATCGCGCGCAACGGTGATGTCCAGCGTAAAGATTTTTCGTCCATCCGCCGCCACAAACACGGCGCTGGTCTGCCCGGTCTGTGTCCCTGTGAGATAGACGCGGCGGGCAGTGCGAACGACAGTTTCCACCATGGCGGGGTTGGAGACGATGACATCGCTGACATCGGTTTCCAGATCGATAACTTCGGACTTATCGAGAGTCAGTTTAACGGATCGCCGAGCGGGCGCCGCGGTGTCGTGTACGGAGTGGAGGTCAGTTTTCGCGCCGCGAATGGTGGGCGCAGACTGGCCAATGGCGATCGACGCCGTGCAAATGTTCATCGCCAGGGTAAAGAATAGAAATTGCGCACTGCGAAGGGCTATCATGGCGGGCCTTCAGTTTTTTGAAGTTTGAGTGAAAACGGCTGCTGGCACGCCAAACTTGAACATTTTGATGCGCGAGTTAACCGTCCGGCTCGGGCCATTTGCGTCACGGCGCGCCGTGTCATTTACGCCTGCGAGAACAAACGAGAGTTTCCCCGCGTTGCGTGCATTTGCCAGCAGTTCGGCCTGTGCTGGAGTGACTTCTAAAGTCACAAGACGCATTTTTGCCGGGCGAGCGACCGGCGCGGCGTTCTGCGTTTGCGCGCCGATGAGCACGCGGGCGCTGTGCAGCACCGTTTCACTTTCGGTCGTTTTGCTGTTTGTGGTGCGAGTGACAATCACATCAACGCTATCATTCGCCATCAGCAAAGTTTCAACGCCGCCCTCATCTTTAAAAGAGATGGAAACAGCGCGCATGTTGGGGTTGATGCGCGATGATAGCGAGCCTGCAGGCTTGGCCAGGACAGTGCTTTTTTGGATTTCGGCTACGGCGCCTAAAGTATTTTGCGATGTGGCTGTTGCCTGCGTTAGACTGTGATGAATGAGAAGCCCGGATAATGATGCGGACGCTCCGGCTATGGTGAATAAGATAATCTGCTGTTTGTTCATGATGTATTTGATAAAAAAAATTGAAACTGATGTTTCAATTTTTACTAAATAAATTAATAAAAGATAAAAAATTACTTATTTCGTGAAAACTAGAGACGTATTGTCTCGGAATCAAAGCGGCAGCAGAAAACCTGCCATCCAGAATGATTTTGAGTATACGGCAATAGCACTGACGGCGATAGCGACGCCGTAAGGGACGCCCTCACCCGGTGTGCGCAGTTTAGAGAACCTGGATGGCGCAATTGCCGCCATTGGCGCGGCTCTCAACAAAATGACGGCGATGGTAAGCGCGCCGCCAGCTAACGCGGACTGAATGAGAAACGGGTAAAGGTTTTCCCAGCCAAGCCAGAGAGCAGCGGCGGCGGCCAGCTTTGCGTCGCCGCCGCCAATCCATCCGCGCGAGAAAAACAGCAGCCCTCCCAGGAGCACGGTAAGCGAACACGCGCCATGCTGGGCCATCATTGGAGCCGTCAATCCGGCAAGTGGAGCAAGCGCCAGAAATGCGAAGGCGAGCAGCAGGGAAAGCCAGTTGGGGATTTTGTACTCGAAAAGGTCGCTAAAAGCGGCAAACGCTAAAAGCCCTGGGAAAATTGCGGCGAGGGCCGCATCTGCTTGCACCGGCTAACTTAACTGAGCCAGCGCAGCGGCGATGGTCTTGCCGAGAACGCCGATTTCTCCGCCCGTGGCGCCAGTGAGGAGCACCGCCAGCAGTGTTATGAACGACACGATTAACGCATACTCAGACATTCGAGCGCTTTCTGGCGGCGGGACAGGGATAGTGCAAATGGCGGAACTAAGTTGCAAGCTCCGGCCCCGCCATTTGTTAAAGCAGTTAAAGCTGTTTACTGGGCGGCGCCTGTGCCGCCAGCGCCGCCATTGAAAGTGACCAGTTCGTCGCGCAGATTGCTGAACATTGTCCTAATCTCATCGCCGACCTGGCCGACCAGCGTGATGACGGCGACGCCGATGCCAGCCGCGATCAGACCGTATTCGATAGCGGTTGCGCCAGAGTCGTCTTCGGCGAACCGGCAGATAAGCTTACGCATAACAGTCTCCAATTTCCCGTGTGGGTTGCAAGGGGAGAAGCCGGTGACGAGGGCGTCACATGGCTGTCCTGTAGCTCAGGCTAGAAGCGGCGAATTAAAGAGGTGTTAACGCGGGCGAGAAGCTTTGCCGATTATTTGAAAACAATTTTCATAGATTTTAGCATGATGAACCGCCCCATAACTCGAACAGTAAATGCGGCGGTAAGCATGCGATCTAGCAGCATTTACTTATTCGGATACAAAGGCAAACTCAGCAGAATTTTAATTATCGACAATTGCAAGCGCTTTCCGGAAGATGATTTTATCTTCGCCCGCTTGATAAAAGTCGCGGATACGCGCTTCCTCATTATAGCCGATTTTTGAGTAGAAGGCCCGAGTGCGGTCAAAGCTCGGCAGGGCTGAAGTCTCCACAAGCAAAACGCGCTCGCCGCGCTCGGCAAGGTTTTGCTCAACATGGCGAATTATGATAGCGCCAAGTCCACGACCTTGGCAATCTGGATGAACTGCTATTAAAAGCAGGTTCCAAGTCCCGTTTGTCATGCGTTCTGGAGAGCAATACGCAATTGCTGTTGGCTCGCCATCATCATAGGTAAGCCAAAACTCCGAGCTATTTTCGTCGCCAAAATAACTCGCCATCATGTCGTCAAGCATGGCAGACGGAAACAGGCTAATTGCATCGATCACGCCCTTCAAAGCGGGCATGTCATCGCTTGTAACGGGTCGAATAACGCCACTTTTCATCATGCAGCCAGCCAGGCCTCGGTTTTCGCGGTGAAAGCGTTCCGCAGGGTTTCGTCCTCGATTTTGTCGAGCACCTCGCCGATGAACGCCTGGATGAGCAGCGCTTTGGCCTCCTTCTCGCCGATGCCTCGGGAGAGGAAGTAAAACAGCATGTCCTCATCCAGCTCGCCGACCGTCGAGCCGTGGTTGCACTTTACGTCGTCGGCGTAGATTTCCAGTTCGGGCTTGCTGTCGAACTCGGCGTCGTCGGAGAGCATGAGCGCCTGCGCCATTTGCCGTCCGTCGGTTTGCTGCGCATCCGGGCGCACCAGCACCTTAGCCTGGAAAATGCCGCGCGCGTTGTCGTCCAGCACGGCTTTCACATGCTCACGGCTTTCGCAACCGGGCACGGCGTGATCGATGACCATGGTCATGTCGCAGTGCTGACGCCCGCGCAGCAGTTGTGCGCCAAGAAAGTGCGCCTTCGCGCCTTCGCCCTCGTAGCGCAGGAACAGTTGGTGCCGCGAAAGCTTCGCACCGATGGCGAACTGGATAGCGAGGTAGTCGGCCTTGGCTCCAAGCTTGACATCCCAGTTGGTTAAATGCTGCGTCTCGCGGTTTTCGCCGGAATATTTCACATGAGTGAGCTTTGCGCCCTCAGCCGCCAGCACATGCGTCACGCTGGTGGTTTGCGCCTTAGCGTCGCCGAACGAGATGAAGCTTTCCAGCACCATCGCTTCCGCCCCGCTTTGCACGATGATGGCGCTGCGCATGGCGCTCGCCACCGCATCAGAGCCCGCCGCCACGTGCACGATGTGCAGCGGCTCCGTGAGCCTGGCGTTCTCGGAGATACGTATGGCCGCGCCGTCCGTCATGAACGCCGCATTAAGTGCGTTTACCGCTTCGCCTTCCGACGCGTTCGAGGCGCTGAAAGCGGCGATCAGCCATGATGGCGCGTCGGCCATCGCTTGCTTCAGTATGACAAGTTCAACTCCGAGCGTATCGGCGTCGCGTGAAAGGCCGGGCGCGTGTGCGCCGTTGACGAACACGATCTGCCGTCCTGGCAACGCGGCCAAGTCGCCAAGCGCTCTCTCGATGTCGGCGCGCGAAACCGGCACTGGCGTTAGCGATTGCAAATACGCCTCCGTCATCGCGGCGCGCAGATCGGTGTATTTCCATTCCTCGACGCGGCGATTTGGAAGACCGCGTTTAGCGATCACCGCCAGCCCGGCCTCACGCATCGCCCGCACCCAGGCGACGTCATCGCCGGGCAGCTTGGCTTCCGCGTGTATGGCGATTAGAGCCGCCGCGACGCCTGTCGGCGCAGGCGCGGCGGTGACGGCGTCTAGTTTTGCTGGCTGAATATTCAAGACGGTCCCCATCACGCGGCGTGTTCGCCATATTCGGCATAGCCGGATTTTTCGAGTTCAAGCGCCAGTTCCTTGCCGCCCGAGCGCACGACGCGGCCGCCCGAGAGCACATGCACTTTGTCTGGCGTAATATAGTTAAGCAGCCGCTGATAATGCGTGATGAGCACGAAGGCGCGGTCAGGCGAGCGCAGTGCGTTCACGCCCTCCGAGACGATGCGCACGGCGTCGATATCGAGGCCGCTGTCGGTCTCGTCGAGCACGCAGAGGCTTGGCTCAAGCAGCGCCATCTGCAAAATCTCGTAGCGCTTTTTCTCGCCGCCCGAGAAGCCTGTGTTAACCGGGCGCTTCAGCATGTCCATGGAGATGTTAAGGCTTTCCGCCTTCGCACGCACCAGCTTGATGAAATCGGGCGTGTTCAGCTCCTCATGCCCACGCGCCCTGCGGTTGGCGTTCAGCGCGGTGCGCAGGAAGGTCATGGACGCGACGCCGGGGATTTCGATGGGGTATTGGAACGCGAGAAACACGCCCGCATGCGCCCGCTCGTCCGGCGCCATTTCGAGCAGATCGGCGCCGCTCCACGTGATGGAGCCTTCGGTCACCTCGTAATCCGGCTTGCCCGCGAGGATGTAGGCGAGCGTCGATTTGCCGGAGCCGTTCGGCCCCATGATGGCGTGCACCTCGCCCTTCGGCACCGAGAGCGTCAGCCCGCGCAGGATGTCCTTGTCGTCAATCCGCGCATGTAAGTTTTTAATTTCTAACATTCGACACGACTCTCCTTAGTCCAGCCGCCATTAGGCGTGCGTCGACAATTTTTACATGACACTGCTTCAGCCTTGCCCATTCGTCGCTCGTGCAATTGAATGGCAGGGCGTCCTGAGTTAAGGAGCAAATCTTACGATCTAAGAATTCAAGGAAATGCTTAGATACAGTGATGCTCCATTGATGGGCGTTTAATCGATCAAAATAATCACAAAAACCGTTTATGCCGTTTTGCATAATGCTATATTTTCCTTAGGAAGAATTGTTCGCCTTACGCATCAAAAACAAACCGAGCAAAAAAGAGACAGGCACCGTCGCCTAATGCCGCCAGCCCGCCACCATCCACTGCTCGCCGACCGCGATAAAGCCGTCCACCACCGGCACGAGCGAGCCAATGATGAGCACAAGGCCAAGTGGCCGCGCCTGCCGCAACAAAGCGAACGCGAATATGACAAGGCCGAGTGCCATTCGCCGCACCAACCGCGCCCGCCAGCGGCAAGTCCGCCATGTGCGAGCCGTCCACGCCGAAGATCGCCACCGCCATCTCGGGCCGCGTGAAGAACAGTGCCCCCGTCGCGCACAGGAAAAGCCCGAGTATGAAAGCGACGATGAACATCGGCGTATCCCGCAGTAAAGACGGGTGACAATGATTTTTCCGCGTCCGTCAAAACTCAGTTGCGTTGCTTTAGTACATCACCGCCCAATTGTCACTATCGGCACTCAACCTCTGCTGTCTTAGAGCCGTTTTGGGCAAGTTTGAAATAGAATGTTTCATTCTCTATCCAAAACTCGAGGTCTTGCACATTAAGTTTTCCGCCACTTAAGAAGCCGACCTGAAGCTCATAAAATCCTACCTCGATCACAGTAAGAAGACTAATGCGTCAAGGTCAACTTTTCATTTTCGAGATCTTGCCCAAGACGGACTAATCCATCAGCTATGATTTGCGAAGTAAGCGATCCCCGATTTGATTTCGCTACAATCGTATATTGTTTTTCCCCGGTCGTGGTAACTGTAAACTCTCCGATCTCGAACACTCCTTCTCCGAAAAACATCTCATAGAAGGAATTGAGCACCGACAAGCCCTTATTGCCAAAAGTGACTTCGCAGGATGCATAACGAGGTTTAAAATTAGGACATTGTCCGTCCGCTTGAAACGGACCTTCTGTGCGCTCGCCTTGTGCCCGACCTTCATTTGAGGCTAAAATGAGGGCAAAGAGAATAAGGGCCATAAACGCAAACAATCTTTTCATACTTCGCATCCTTTTCTGACCATCACTGGGGCATTAGCCTAGACGAAAGTCCGAACCAGTTAGTTGACCTCGAAGTTCCGGCTCTATGGTACAGGCTTTTTTTATCCTACGCTGCCGTCCAAGCTGATGCTGATCAGCTTCTGCGTCTCCGCCAGAAACTCCATCGGCAGTTGCTGCAGCACGTCGCGCACGAAGCCGTTGACAATGAGCGCCACCGCCTCCTCTTGGCTAAGGCCGCGCGACAGGCAATAGAACATCTGATCGTCCGAGATTTTGCTGGTCGTCGCCTCATGCTCGAACTGCGCGGTTGAATTCTTCGCCTCGATATACGGCACGGTGTGCGCACCGCATTTATTACCGATCAGCAGGCTATCGCACTGCGTGAAATTGCGCGCGTTCGACGCCTTGCGGTGCGCCGAAACGAGGCCCCGATAGGTGTTGTCCGACCGCCCCGCCGCGATACCCTTCGACACGATGCGGCTGGAGGTGTTCTTGCCCAAATGGATCATTTTGGTGCCGCTATCGACCTGCTGTTTTCCGTTGGAGATGGCGATGGAGTAGAACTCGCCCTGGCTACCATCGCCGCGCATGATGACGGACGGATATTTCCACGTGATGGCCGAGCCGGTCTCAACCTGCGTCCACGAAATTTTCGAGTTTGCGCCACGGCAATCGCCGCGCTTGGTCACGAAATTGTAGATGCCACCCTTGCCGTTTGCGTCGCCAGGATACCAGTTCTGCACGGTCGAGTATTTGATCTGCGCATCGTCAAGCGCCACCAATTCCACCACGGCGGCATGAAGCTGGTTCTCGTCACGCATCGGCGCGGTGCAGCCTTCGAGGTAGCTAACGTAGCTGCCCTTGTCGGCGATGATCAGCGTGCGCTCGAACTGGCCGGTTTGCGTGTCGTTGATGCGGAAATACGTGGATAGCTCCATCGGGCAGCGCACGCCCTCGGGGATGTACACAAAAGAACCGTCGGAATAGACCGCCGAGTTCAGCGTTGCATAATAGTTGTCGGTGATCGGCACGACGGAGCCGAGATATTTGCGCACCAATTCGGGGTGGTCGCGCGCGGCTTCCGAAATCGAGCAGAAAATCACGCCCGCCTGCGCCAGCTCTTTCTTAAATGTCGTCACGACAGAAACGCTGTCGAACACCGCGTCCACGGCCACGCGCCGGTTCTGCACGCCCGCCAGCATTTCCTGCTCGACCAGCGGTATGCCGAGGCGCGCATAGGTGCGCAGCAGCTCGGGATCGACATCCTCAAGATTTTTCGGCCCTTCGGTCGATTTCGGTGCGGAGTAATAGTACAAATCCTGAAAGTCGATCTTCGGGTAATCGACCTTCGCCCACGTCGGCTCGGTCATCGTCACCCAACGGCGATAGGCGTCGAGGCGCCATTCGAGGAGCCACTCCGGCTCATCCTTTTTCTCGGAGATGAAGCGGACGATATCCTCATTCAACCCCTTGGCGGATTTGATCGTCTCAATATCCGTGGTGAAGCCGTACTTGTACTTATCGACATCAATTTCCTTGACGCGCTCGATTGTCTCTACATCGACCATACTATTCTCCGATCATGCCGCCGCGCGAGGGCGCAGCCGCGTGTAAATCTTGTCCCAAACGTCTAAAAACCGCTCGATGTTGGCGTCCGTCGTGTTCCAGCCCGTGCTGACGCGGATGGCGCATTTCGCCAGATTCGGCGCAACACCCATTGCGGCTAACACATGACTTGGGGCCACCTTGCCCGACGAACAAGCCGAGCCGCTGCTTACCGAGATACCTTCCAGATCAAACGCCATCAGCGCGATCTCGGCAGGCACGCCCGGCATTGCGAAACACGTCGTGTTCTGTATGCGCGCCGCCCCTTCACCAAAAATTACCACATCGGAGCAAATGGCGCGCAGGCCAGCTTCAAGTTCGCCTTGGGCCTTCAAAGCCCAAACGCCGAAAGCCTTGCTTGCCGCATCGCCAGCCGTCAGCGCAGCCGCCATACCCGCAATCCCGGCCACATTCTCCGTGCCGCCACGTCGGCCGCGCTCTTGCCCGCCGCCGCGTAATAGCGGCTCCGCTGTCAGATCGCGGCCAAGCACGACAGCGCCAACGCCTTTCGGCCCGCCAAACTTATGCCCCGAGATAAAAACGATGTCCGCGCCAAGCGCACCAGCGTCCACGCCGGTGCGCCCCGCCGTTTGTACCGCGTCACATACGGTCAGCGCGTCGGCTTCCCGTGCGATTTTCGCGAGTTCCAGATGAGGCTGCTTCACGCCGGTTTCATTGTTCGCATCTTGTACCGCCATCACGGTAGGCCCAATCGCCGATAGGCGCGCCCGTAATTCGTTCAAGTCCAGCAAGCCTTTCCCGCTTACTGGGATAACATGAGAGGGTGCCTGGAGAACGCAGGCGTGCTCGGTCGCCGACGCGACGATCGCGGCTGGCTCCGCGCCAGGCCGCAAAGCCCTGCTGGCGGCGAAAATGGCGGTGTTTGCTGCCTCCGTGCCGCCGGAGGTGAAAATCACATTGCGCGGAGCTACGCCCATGCTGCGGGCAACCGTTTCCCGCGCCGCCTCGACAATCGCGCGGGCAGCGCGGCCCTCGGCGTGGATGGACGAAGGGTTGCCGCATGTCTCCATCGCCGCCAGCATCGCGTCGCGCGCTTCCGGGCGCAGCGGCGACGAGGCATTATGATCGAGATACGTGCGTTGCATGCTTAAGTAGCCTCGATGTGCGGTATCGGCCTGAAAGCCGCGCCTTGTTTGGCTGACAAGCCGTTTTAGTCTTGCTTTTACATGTTCAGATTGTGCTATGTAGCCCTCTGGCTTCGCCGATTGCACATACGTTTTGAACAGTTCTAAAGTCCATCAGGTATAAGATGCTCAGGTGGCGAAGTCAAGCATTGCGCCCCAGTTAAGTATGCCAAGGCAAGCGTTCGCCGGAATGCGGCCATCAACATTTGAGACCCTGTCAACCTATGCCAGAAGTGACCATCAGCGGGCCAGCCGGGCGGATCGAGGGCCGGTATCACCACGAAACGGCGGCGGAACCGCGTATCGCTCTGATTTTGCATCCGCACCCGCAATTTGGGGGCACGATGAACAATCAGATTGTTTACCAACTCTATTACGCCTTCGCGCAGAAGAAGTTCTCCACGTTGCGCTTCAATTTTCGCGGCGTCGGCCGCAGCCAGGGTCTGTTCGACAATGGCCCGGGCGAGCTTGCGGATGCGGCGACCGCTCTCGACTGGCTGCAAACCTATAATCCGGATGCGCGCACCTGCTGGGTGGCGGGGGTGTCGTTCGGTTCGTGGATCGGCATGCAGTTGCTCATGCGGCGCCCCGAAATTCAGGGCTTCATCTGCGTGGCTCCGCCAGCCAACCTTTACGATTTCAGTTTTCTGGCGCCGTGTCCGTCATCCGGCCTCATGGTCAATGGCTCGGAGGATCGCGTCGCGCCGAACGAGTCCGTCAAAACGCTGGTGGACAAGCTGAAAACGCAAAAAGGTATCACGATCAGCCACGATGTCATACCCGGCGCGAACCATTTCTTCGAGGGCAAGGTGGATGAGTTGATGACCTCGGTCAGCGGCTATGTCGATGCGCGGCTGAACCCCAAAAAACTAATAGGCGCCAAGGCTAAATCCTGATCCTTGTGTTTTAGAGTTAATCTTCCTCATTCAACGCTATTTAAACTAGATCACGACACGCATCGTTTGTCGCATGTGTCCTATAGCCACACGAAACGTTGTGCTCTGACAACGAGCCTGCTGCGTTAAGCAAACGTACGTGGGGGCTAAAGTAAAATTTAATTGGGCCGTCGCATGTCACAAGGAGACGTACTATGAACGATTTATCCATCGGGCAATTCGAACTCGTCTACAACGCATTCTCATTCACCATTGCCGTCATGGGCGCGGCGACGATTTTCTTCTTTCTGAGCCGATCTCAAGTGGCCCCGCGTTACCGCACTGCGCTCACCATTACAGGGCTTGTAACGCTCATTGCCCTGTATCACTACATCCGCATTTATGAGAGCTGGGGGGCCGGTTACACGGTTGCAAACAACGTCATCACCGCAAGTGGCATAAAGTTTAACGACGCCTATCGCTATGTCGATTGGCTGCTTACAGTGCCGCTGCTGCTCATCGAACTCATCCTTGTCATGGGCTTGTCCAAGTCTGAAACCATATCAAAAAGTGTCAAACTCGGCTCTCTCGCCGCTTTAATGATCGTGCTTGGCTATCCGGGCGAAATCTCGACCGATAACGACACGCGCTGGCTGTGGTGGGGTTTGGCAATGATCCCGTTCCTTATCATCGTGTACGAACTCTTCGTCGGTTTGAGGCGCTCTATCGCGTCCCAGCCGGAAGCTGTGCGTGGTCTGGTTAGCGCCGCACGGTGGGTAACGGTGTTGTCGTGGTGTTTCTACCCCGTAGTGTTCATCTTTCCGATGGTAGGCTTGACAGGCGGAGATGCAACAACAGCAGTACAGGTGGGCTACACAATAGCGGATATCGTGTCGAAAGCTATGTTTGGCGTCCTTATTTTCCTTATCGCGTCGGGCAAGTCGGCATCTGAAGGCTTCGTTATCGCGTCGGGCAAGTCGGAATCTGAAGGCTTCGTTACGAAGTGACACATCATCCAACGGAGCGCGCGCCCTTTAGTCTGGAGCGGGCGCTCCGCCTTCAAAGCATCACGTTCATTCTATTGAGCGCGGCGATTATTTCTGGCGGCGCTTTGTTGCCACGTATGGGCGAACAGACCGAGCTGATTATCTTAGCAGTGCTGATCGTTATCCTCGGGGCCCCCCACGGCGCGCTTGATCCTATTTTCGCGCATCGGCTTTACAAGATTTCAACCCGGCGCGCATGGCTTTTATTCACGACGGTTTATTGTCTTGTCGCAGGTCTCGTTGTCGTGATTTGGTTTTTCACGCCATTTATTTTTTTGTGCATCTTTTTGATTATCTCTGTCGCCCATTTCTCCGGTGATCCTTTACGAGGGACCTTGTGGTCAACCCGGCTTGCGCACGGCGGTGCGATTATCGCTCTGCCCTCACTTTTTTATGAACAAGACATCGCACGGCTTCTCGGATTTCTGACCGGGCCAGAAGCGGTCGGTGAATTGAGCGGTCAGCTTGCCTATATCGCCCCTTTCTGGCTAATAGGGATGACAGTGTGCGTTATGCTGGAGACTCGAAAGTCGGCGCTTCGGGGTGCGGAGTTGTTCGCAGTCGGGTTATTGGCGATTCTTGCGCCACCGCTCATCGCATTCACAATCTTTTTCTGCGGGATGCATAGCGCCCGCCACATTTTGCGAACGGCCGATTATGCGCGTGTCAAGGAGCCGTATATTCTCGCGGCGGCTGGGTTGTTACCGATGGCAGGGGTGTTTGCGGCGCTAACGGTGGCATGGTTTTTCATGAGCGACATCCAAATTGATCAAAGTGTGATCCAGATCGTGTTTGTCGGTCTCGCAGCGCTCACTGTCCCCCATATGGCGCTTGTGGAGCGCGTGCGTTTTAGCGGTTGGTCGCGAAGTCTTTAACCGCGCTTAATTCAGCGCACTGCGGATCGCCGCCGCCGCAGCCAGTGGGCCGATCACCGCCGTTACAAGCGTGAATGCGCACAGGATTGAAAACGGCGCGGTGAAGGAGCCGCCTAGCCCCATCGCGGCGTTAACGCTCGCCACGCCAAAAATCAGCACGGGCACATAAAGCGGCAGTAGCAGCACGGCGAGCAGCAAGCCGCCGCGTCGCAATCCGCAGGTGAGCGCTGCGCCGACCGCGCCCAGAAAGCTCACCGCAGGCGTGCCCGCCGCCATGCTTAGCATGAGGGGGCCGAACGCGGCGGGGTCGAGATTGAACAGCAGCCCTAGCACCGGCGAAATGATTATGAGCGGAATGGCGGTGCATATCCAGTGGGCCAGACTTTTCGCCAGCGCGGCCATTTCCAGCGGCAGCGGCCCGGTTGCCAGCATTTCCAGCGTGCCGTCCTCATAATCCGCGTGGAAAATGCGCTCCAGCGACAAGAGCGCGGAAAGCAGCAGCGCCACCCACAGCACGCCGGGCGCGATGCGCGCCAGCAGGTTCATGTCCGGCCCTAACCCCAGCGGCAAAATGGCGACGACAATAACATAAAACCCGAGCGCCGCGCCTAACGCGCCGCCTTCGCGAAGCCCGAGCCGCACGTCGCGGGCGATAAGCGCCAGAAACGGCTTCATTGCCAGACACCATGCGCCGCGTCCGACTGGCCGCCGAGATCGATGACGCGCGTCGTACCAATGTCGATGGGCATGTGCGTTGACACAATCGCCATGCCGCCAGCCGTCATATGCCGCCGGATAACGCCCGACAGCACAGCCTGCGAGGCGAGATCGAGCGAAACGGAGGGTTCATCCAGCAACCATAAGGGGCGCCGCATTAATAGCAGACGGCACAGCCCAAGACGGCGTTTTTGCCCGGCGGACAAGTAGGCGGAAGGGACATGGGCGATCGCCTCAAGCCCGAACGCGGCGAGCGCGTTGTCAACAGCGCCATCATCATCGATCTCGAAGTATGCGGCAATGAAGCGCAGGTTTTCAGATGCGGTAAAGCTCGGTTTCACCCCGTTCAGATGGCCGATGAAACAGCACTGCTCGGCCAGCGATTTTTCATCGTCGCCGCCCTCAAGGCGCGCCGTACCCGCCTCCGGCTGAAACAGCCCGGCAATGGCGCGCAGCAGCGTTGTTTTACCCGCGCCGTTCGGCCCCTGCACCAGCAATCCTTCGCCAGCGCCGAGTGTAAAACTCAGCTCCGGGATCAGAACGCGCCCGCCCCGAGCGCAGCGTAGCGATTTCACGACAAGTTTGGGCATCGATATGAGGACTTTGCCTTAAGTTCGCTGGCTGAACGCTGCACCGCAATATATGATGTTTATGAATTCAGCGCGGGCTTGCCTGCGCTCTCGCCGACGCGCATCTAAAGCATTGCCGCCTGCGAAAGCAATGGCGAGGCAAATTTATATTGTAGGAGGGCTTTCGTGACTGTCACCCACACCCCGTCGCTCGACACATTCAAATGCCGCCAGACATTAACTGTCGACGGAAAGCCCTACGAATACTTCAACCTGCTGGAAGCGGAAAAAAACGGTCTGGGCGGCATTTCCAGACTGCCTTTCTCGCTGAAAGTGCTCCTGGAAAACCTGCTGCGATTCGAGGATGGGCGCTCGGTCACAGCGGACGATATTCTTGCCATAGCGCAATGGCTGAATGACAAGCGCTCCGACCGCGAGATCGCCTATCGTCCGGCGCGGGTGCTAATGCAGGACTTCACCGGCGTTCCCGCAGTGGTGGATCTGGCAGCGATGCGCGATGCGATGGGCAAGCTCGGCGGCGATCAGGCGAAAATCAACCCGCTGGTGCCGGTCGATCTGGTTATCGACCATTCGGTGATTGTCGATGCATTTGGCAACCCGCGCGCGCTGGCGACCAACGTCGATCTGGAATACGAGCGGAATAATGAACGTTACGAGTTCCTACGCTGGGGTGCGGGCGCGTTCGACAACTTCCGCGTCGTGCCGCCCGGCACCGGCATTTGCCATCAGGTAAACCTGGAGTATCTGGCGCAGACCGTGTGGACGAAAACCGTGATGACCGGCTCGGGTGAAATCACTCAAGCGTTCCCCGATACGCTTGTCGGCACCGATAGCCACACGACAATGGTGAACGCTCTCGCCGTGCTCGGCTGGGGCGTCGGCGGCATCGAGGCGGAGGCGGCGATGCTCGGCCAGCCGATATCGATGCTCATTCCTGAAGTCATGGGCTTCCGCATCACCGGTGCGCTTAACGAAGGCGTAACGGCGACCGACCTCGTGTTGACTGTTACGCAGATGCTTCGCAAGAAGGGCGTGGTGAATAAGTTTGTCGAGTTTTACGGGCCGGGGCTCAACAGCCTCACGTCCGAAGATCGCGCGACCATCTCCAACATGGCGCCGGAGTACGGCGCAACCTGCGGTTTCTTTCCGATTGACGCCGACACCATTGCCTATCTGCGCGCAACGGGCCGCGAGGCGCACCGAATTGCGCTTGTGGAAGCCTACGCAAAAGCACAGGGCATGTGGCGCGACGATTCCACCGTCGATCCTGTCGTAACCGATGCGCTGCAGTTGGATTTGGGCGCGGTCGAGCCATCGCTCGCTGGGCCGAAACGTCCGCAAGACCGCGTTTCGCTGGCTGGAGCCGCTAACGGGTTTATGCACGCGCTCGCCGAAATCCGAAATTATCAGCCGGGCAGCGAGCAGGCGGCGATGTTGTCGGAAGGCGGCGGCACGGTTCCGTCGCTGGAAAATATGGGCGAGGTTAAGGGCGCAAATTACACTCTCAGCGATGGCGACGTGGTCATCGCAGCCATTACATCCTGCACCAACACCTCCAACCCCAGCGTGCTAATCGGCGCGGGGCTGCTGGCGCGTAATGCCCGGGCGCGCGGTCTCACCGTCAAACCGTGGGTGAAAACTTCGTTTGCGCCGGGGAGCCAGGTTGTCACCGATTATATGGAGAAGTCCGGGCTGATGCCGGAGCTGGACGCGCTTGGCTTTGGCCTTGTTGGTTATGGCTGCACAACCTGCATTGGCAATTCCGGGCCGCTGCCGGAGGCGATCTCCGCCGCCATTCACGAAAATGATCTGATCGCCTGCGCCGTGCTGTCTGGCAACCGCAACTTCGAGGGGCGCGTCAATCCGGACGTTCGCGCGAACTACCTCGCGTCGCCGCCCCTGGTCGTCGCCTACGCAATTGCCGGATCGCTTAAGTCCGATCTTACCATGGAGCCGCTCGGTATGGGCAGCAACGGCAAGCTGGTTTATCTGCGAGATATCTGGCCATCGAGCGCAGAGATAGCCGCCATCATCCGAGATAATATCACGCCGGAAATGTTCGAGCGCCGCTACGCCAACGTGTTCAAAGGCGATGAGCGCTGGCAGGCGTTGAGCGCGGCGAGCCAAAACCTGACCTATGACTGGAATAATACCTCGACTTACGTGCAAAACCCGCCGTTTTTTGAGGATCTGAGCGCCACGCCCGCGCCAATCGGTGATGTGGTGAACGCGCGCGTGCTGGGCCTTTTCCTTGACAGCATCACGACTGACCATATCAGCCCGGCTGGCTCCATCTCCAAATCCGGTCCTGCTGGTAAATACCTCACTGACCATGATGTGATGTTCGCCGATTTTAACTCCTATGGCGCACGGCGCGGCAACCATGAGGTGATGATGCGCGGCACCTTCGCCAACATCCGCATCAAAAACCAGATGGTGCCGGGCGTCGAGGGCGGCGTCACCGTGCATTATCCGTCGGGGGAGCAGTTGCCGATTTACGAGGCGGCGATGCGCTACAAAACCGAGAGGGTGCCGCTTGTCGTGTTTGCGGGCCGCGAATATGGCACAGGCTCCAGCCGCGACTGGGCGGCGAAGGGCACACGACTGCTCGGCGTGCGCGCTGTGATTTCGCAAAGCTTCGAGCGTATCCACCGCTCGAACCTTGTTGGGATGGGCGTGCTACCGCTCACGTTCGAGGACGGCATGTCTTGGCGCGATCTGGATCTTTCCGGCAATGAGATCGTGTCGATCTCCGGCCTTGATACGCTTGCGCCGTTGCAGAAAATGAAGACGACAATCGTCTATGCTGATGGCGCAGTTCGCGAGGCGCCGCTGCTTTGCCGCATCGATACGCTTGACGAACTCAGCTATTTCCGCAGCGGCGGCATCCTTCATTACGTGCTCCGCAACCTTGCAACAGCGGCCTAACGGTCACAGTAACGCGAGTTTAGCGTGATACATCTCCAACCACGGTGCGCGAGGAATGTTCTCAAGCACTCGTGAGTGGCATTTGTTCCATGGAATATCAATACTCCCGCCTAATCGAATGCATATTCTTTGGGCAAAAAAACATGAACAGTTTAACGCGGGCGGCAAAGCTCTTTCGCGCGCCTGCAATGATGGCGGCGGCCTTGGCTCTTACCATGCCGCAACTATCAGCCATCGAACGGAAACAAAAGTCTCTGATCGAGCTTTTCACCAGTCAGGGATGCCCGGCTTGCCCCGCTGCCGACGCGCTTCTGCACAAGTTTTCCAAGCGCGATGATGTGATCGTCTTAAGCCTATCAGTGCACTACTGGGATTACATTGGCTGGAAAGACACACTCGCCACGCCAGGGAACACTCAGCGGCAAAAAGATTATGCCCGCCGCAAACCTGGCGGAGAGGGTCGAATTTACACGCCGCAAATGGTTGTCAATGGCGCGGCTTGTGCGCCTGCGATTGTGAAAGACAAAATCGAGGCGGAACTGGCGCGCACGAACGTTTTGCTGAAAGACCGGCGCGTCACCATCAACGGTCGCCACGATGGCCCGGCGCTTATTGTGCAAGTGGGTGGACGCGCGGAAAACAGCCCGGCCTCCGCCACGGTTTGGCTGGCGCGCGTGTCGCCTAGCGCCGAGGTTGCCATTCACAAGGGTGAGAACTCCGGAAAAAAAATATCCTATGTCAATGTGGTTCGCGCTTTAAAACGGATCGGCAAATGGGACGGCAAGCCAATCGAGTATGAAGCGCCGTTCGAGGCGGCAAACTCGGACTTTTACGTCGCGATTTTGCAGTCCGACATTGACGGCGTCGTTATAGGAGCTGTGGATATTCACTGAGCGCTTCCACCGCACGCACTTTTGCATGATAGCAATTGATGCGGATTTATGGCGTACCGGATAGCGAACGCTGCGCAATTGGAGCACTTTGTGGCTTACTGGCTGTTCAAGACGGAAGCTGCAACCTGGTCATGGGACGATCAGGTGCGCGCGGGCGAGCGTGGCGAAGAATGGAGCGGAGTGCGCAATGCCCTTGCTCAAAAGCATATGAAGGCGATGCGCGTTGGCGACCTCGGCTTTTTTTATCATTCGGTTGATGAAAAACAGATTGTCGGCGTTGTGCGTATTGCTGCGACAATCCATCCGGACTCCACGGATGCGACCCAGCGCTGGCATTGCGTGGACGTGGCAGCCGTCGCGCCGATGCCGCTGCCGGTGACGCTTGCCGACGTTAAAGCCGATCCGCATCTGCAGAATATGGTTTTGGCGCAGAACTCGCGCCTGTCGGTTCAGCCCGTCACGCCACAAGAGTGGGCGGCTATTTGTGCAAGAGGCGGACTAAAAAACAGTAAATTGCCATCTACGCAGTAATGAAATTATTCCTTTCTTTACCCCGAAACACGCATGTTTAGTTGCTGACGCTGCAAACGGTGCGCACATGCCATGCTCTTTCATCAAACACCTAGCGGTCTTCGCGATCGTTATGTTTTGGTCGGCCTGGAGCGCGGAGGCGCTTGACCTCACTCTCGATGAAGCCTTTCTGCTCCGGCTCGAGTCGGATGCAGCCGTCATTATTATCGGCAATCCGGCAATCGCGGACGCGGCGGTTGAGAATGGCCGGTTGCTCATACTCACAGCGAAAAGTCCCGGGCAGACCAATCTGATTGTGCTGGACAAAGATGGCGCTGAAATTCTATCGCACTCTTTGTTCGTAGCCTCCAATGGCACCCGGTTTGTCTCCGTATTCCAGCGTTCCAAACGCGAAACCCTGCTGTGCTCGCCCACTTGCGAGCATGTGATCGCCCCAGGCGACGATGCGGGCGCATTTAAAAACGCGGTGGACGCGGCGCGACAGAAAATCGACCTCGGAGACAAGGCCGCGCACGCAAAAGAGCCATCTAGAAATTAAGACTTTAAGCAATTTTGATTGTTAGTTCACGCTGCGTTCATGCAGCGAGTTTTAGGCTTGCGTCACTAAATCGCAGTGAGTGACATGTTAGCACTTGCGTCTTTGCACGCCAGCGGCGGTTTTGAACTGTGCGGTTGGGAAGGCTCATTGTCGGCTTACTCGTTTCAGTTTGGCGGGAAATCTGAAAGTGCCTACCTGTTGAAAACAATACTCACCCCAGCCATTCTCCACACAGGTTTTTTCATGAGGCATTCGCGCTTCCCTTCGCGATAGAGTAGAATAGTCTTTGATCGGTGGCGGCGAGCCAGTACGCTATCAAAACCGGATACTGGCCTATGCGCCGCCGTGAGGAGACCCCACATCAATAGAGTCAGGCTGTTAAGGATCGAGCGCTGGGATGACATCAAGAGACGAAATTTTCGACTTGTATTCACAAAGCTACGACATTCAGAAGCAGGCTCAGATTGACCTAAAGCAATATCTTGAGGCCTGTCGGGATGACCCCATCATGTATGCGGGCGCCGCCGAACGGATGATGGCCGCGATTGGAGAGCCAAAGCTCTACGACACGGCACGCGACCCAAGGCTTGGCCGCATCTTTATGAACCGGACGATCAAAATTTATCCTGCCTTCGAGGATTTCTTCGGTCTTGAAGATACCATCGAGCGCATTGTCAGCTTCTTCCGTCACGCGGCGCAGGGGCTGGAAGAGCGCAAACAAATCCTGTATTTGCTCGGCCCTGTCGGAGGAGGCAAATCCTCGCTTGCAGAACGCCTGAAGGAGCTTATGGAGCTTCAGCCGGTTTATGTGCTGAAGGCCGGGGATGAAATCAGCCCGGTGTTTGAAAGTCCCCTGGGTCTGTTCAATCCATCATCGATGGGCGGTGCGCTTGAGGATAAATACAAAATTCCGCGCAGGCGTCTCACGGGGCATATGTCTCCGTGGGCCGTGAAGCGGTTGGATGAATTCGGCGGCGATATCTCCAAATTCTCGGTGGTGAAGGTTATTCCGTCGAAGTTACGTCAGATTTGCGTGGCGAAAACCGAACCGGGCGACGAGAACAATCAGGACATCTCTGCGCTGGTCGGAAAGGTAGACATCCGCAAGCTGGAGTTCTTTGGCCAGAACGATGCGGACGCATACTCTTACTCCGGAGGCCTCAACCGCACGACGCAAGGGCTCCTCGAATTCGTCGAGATGTTTAAAGCGCCGATTAAAATGCTGCATCCGTTGCTTACCGCGACGCAGGAAGGCAGCTATGTCGGCACCGAAAATGTCGGCTCGCTCCCCTATCAGGGCGTGATTATTGCGCACTCGAACGAGAGCGAATGGCAGACTTTCAAAGCCAATAAAAACAATGAAGCTTTCCTCGACCGAATTTGCGTCGTGCAGGTGCCATATTGCCTGCGCGTTACGGAGGAACGGCAAATTTATGAGAAGCTGCTGTCTCGCAGCGAGGTGATGCAGGCGCCCTGCGCGCCCGGCACGCTAGAGATGCTGGCCCGGTTCTCCGTACTGACACGCCTCAAGCATCATGAAAACTCGAACCTGTATTCCAAGATGCGGGTCTATGACGGCGAGAGTCTGAAGGACACCGACCCGCAAGCCAAAACCGTGCAGGAGTATCGCGACGCTGCGGGTTTAACGGAAGGTATGGAGGGGGCCTCAACGCGCTTTGCGTACAAGGTGTTGTCGGAGACCTTTAACTTCGACACAGCCGAAGTTGGCGCTGACCCTGTGCATCTTATGTATGTGCTTGAACAGTCTATAAACCGCGAGCAGATGCCCGACGCGATCGAGAGCCGGTATCTGGAGTTCATCAAGGAGGAGCTGGCGCCACGTTACGCCGAGTTCATCGGCAACGAGGTTCAGAAAGCGTATCTCGAATCCTACAGCGATTATGGTCAAAATCTCTTTGATCGCTATGTAGCCTATGCCGATGCTTGGATTGAGGATCACGACTTTAAAGACCCCGACACGGGCCAGTTGATGGATCGCTCGCTTCTGGACAAGGAACTGTCCAAGATCGAAAAGCCAGCCGGCATCGCCAATCCAAAAGACTTCCGCTACGAGGTGGTCAAGTTCTCGTTGCGGGCGCGGGCGAAAAATTCGGGCAAGAATCCGGCTTGGACGTCTTACGAAAAAATCCGTGACGTCATCGAAAGGCGCATGTTCAGCCAGGTCGAGGATTTGCTGCCCGTTATCAGCTTCGGCGCGAAAAAGGACGGCGATACGGAGAAAAAGCACAGCGAGTTTGTCGAGCGAATGGTGGCGCGCGGCTATACCCGCAAGCAGGTGCGCCGTCTTGTGGACTGGTATATGCGAGTGCGAAAATCAGCTTAAGATCGGCGGCACATGCACATTATTGACCGCCGTCTTAACCCGAAATCGAAAAGCCTTGGCAATCGCCAGCGCTTTATTCGCCGCGCCAAGGAGGAAATCCGGAACGCGGTGAATAAAGCACTGCGCAAGCGCCGGATTTCGGAGATCGACGCCAGCGAGAAAATCCGGGTTCGCTCAAAAAGCCTGAGCGAACCGTCTTTCGGGCTGGGCCGCGACAGTGGCTCGCGCGACTTCGTATTGCCCGGCAACCATGAATACGTGCCGGGCGACACCATCGCCAAACCCCCGCAGGGCGGGGGCAAGGGCGCTAAAGAAGGCGCAACCGATGGCGATGGGGACGACGATTTCGTCTTCACGCTCACACGGGATGAATTTCTGGATATTTTCTTCGACGATTTAAAGCTTCCAAATCTCGTTAAGGCTAAGCTGAAGGATGTGCGGTCGCCGAAGCCGGTGCGGGCGGGTTATTCTGCCGACGGCCCGCCCTCGAAGCTTAACCGCGTGCAGACTGTGCGCAACAGCTTCGCGCGCCGCATCGCCCTGCGCCGCCCGAAGCCGGAGGCAATCCGCACGGCCGAGGCCGAACTCGCCGAAGCCGAAGCTGAAGCCGCGCCGGACACCGAAAAAATCGAGCTTCTGCGCGCAAAGGTGACGCTGCTAAAGCGGCTGCGCAGCACTATTGCCTTCATTGACCCGTTCGACCTCAAATATAATCGCTTCGAGCGCGTGCCGAAACCGACAACGCAGGCGGTTATGTTTTGCCTCATGGATACCTCGGCCTCGATGTCGGAATTACTGAAAGACCTGGCTAAACGCTTTTTCATGCTGCTTTACGTGTTTCTGACGCGGCACTATCAGAACGTTCAAATCGTTTTTATCCGCCATACAAGCATCGCAAGCGAAGTTGATGAAAACACCTTCTTCCACAGCACGGAGACGGGCGGCACCATCATTTCCTCCGCATTCGAAGAGATGCTGAAAGTCGTGAAGGCGCGCTATCCGGTCTCCGACTGGAATATTTATGCAGCTCAAGCCTCGGACGGCGACAATGCCTCCATCGATATGGGCCGCTGCATCGAGCTGCTGGATGAGGGGATCATTCCGCTCTGTCAGTATTTCGCTTATATTGAAGTGGGCGCGAGTGCGGGCCGCAGCATTGTGTGGGACGCTTATGAGGATCTGGTCGATAGCCACGCGCATTTCGCAATGCGCGGCGTAACCTCGGTGGATGAAATTTACCCGGTTTTCCGTGACTTGTTTTCGACAACGGAGAGGACTTAAGAGAGCCCATGGCCAAAGCGAAGCCGAACCAGCAATCGCAAAAACCCCTATTCGACGGCGCAGAGTGGACTTTCGATAGCCTCAAACACATTTACGACGCGGTTGAGGAAATCGGTGCTGGCGAACTGGGCCTGAACGTCTACCCTAATCAGGTCGAAGTCATAACCTCTGAACAGATGCTTGACGCTTATGCCTCGACTGGCATGCCGCTCATGTACCGGCATTGGTCGTTTGGTAAACATTTCGCACGCGAAGCTTCGCAATATCGGCGCGGCGCTCGGTCACTGGCTTATGAACTTGTCATTAACTCTAACCCGTGCATCAGTTATGTGATGGAGGAAAACTCCGCGCTGATGCAGACGCTGGTCATCGCGCACGCGGCGTTCGGCCATAACCACTTCTTCAAAAACAACCAGCTTTTTGTCGAGTGGACGAATGCCGACACGATTATCGACTACCTCGCTTTCGCCAAGGACTACGTAAACAAGTGTGAGGAGCGGTATGGGGTTGAAGCTGTAGAAGCAATTGTGGATGCAGCCCACGCTTTGATGCGTCAGGGGGTCAGCCGTCATCCAAAGCGTTTGCGCACGCTTTCTCCAGTTAAAGCGGCCGAACGTCAGGAACGGCGCCGTGTGCACGAGGAGGAAAATTTCAACGATTTGTGGCGCACCGTGCCAAAAGCGCCGATTGATGAGAGCCGCCTTGAACCAGACGAGGTCGAAGGCCAGCAGGCGCTTGGTATTCCCGAAGAGAATTTGCTATATTTTATAGAGAAATATGCCCCACGCCTCGATTCTTGGCAGCGCGAACTTATCCGTATTGTCCGCATACTCTCGCAATATTTCTATCCTCAGCGTCAGACCAAAATGATGAACGAGGGGTGCGCAACATTTGTGCATTACGAAATTCTGCACCGTATGCATCAGAAAGGCCAGTTGAACGAGGGCGCCATGCTGGAATTTCTGCATGTGCATTCGTCCGTGCTGACACAGCCCGCATATGACGACCGGCGTTTTTCAGGCCTTAACCCATATGCCGTGGGTTATGCCATGATGCGCGACATCAAGCGGATGTGCGAGGAGCCGACTCAGGAGGATCGCGACTGGTTCCCCGATATCGCGGGCAATGGCGACGCGCTCGGCACGCTTAAATCCGCCTGGGCCGATTACCGCGATGAAAGCTTTGTGCTGCAATATCTCAGCCCGAAAGTCATGCGCGACTTCCGTTTTTTCTCGCTGCACGATGAGGCGAGCGAGCGTGTCGTGGAGGTCAAGTCAATCCATGACGAGCGCGGCTATAAGCGCATCCGCGCGGGTTTGGCCGCCCAGTATGACGTGTCAGCGCAAGACCCCGATATCAAAGTGACCGACGCAGATTTGAGCGGCGCGCGCCGTCTGACAATCACTCACAGCGCCCGCAATGGGGTTATGTTGGATCGTAATGAGTGCGACCGCACGCTGCGGTACGTCGCCCAACTTTGGGGCTACCGTGTCAAACTGGTGGAAGTTGCCGCCGCTTCCGGCAAAACCCTGCGCGAGCAGGAAGCCCTGCCGATGCCATAGTTCATTATCTGCCTGCGCAGGCTACGTTTTCTGTAACAATCGTCAATAATATTACCCACAGATCATAATACTAGAGGTCACCGCGCGCGATTGCCTGTTGTTTTTTTTCTGTTAGCGAATACAGCAACGGCGGAAAATGCTTAAGTGTTAGGCGAAACTTCGCGGCATGGGTTCATGCCACCGTTATCAGCGTAAACAACGCATTCACAATCTTCGGGGGGCATTTTCTAATGGCTCGCAGAATCTTAAAAATTTTCGCATGCGTGGCCATGCTCGCAGTCTCTACGGTTGCGGCTCTGGCGCAGGCCCCAGCCCTGGATAAAATGCGCGATATTAAAATCGATGGCTTTGTCATCGTCGCTGAGGACGGCTCACTCAATCCGGACGGCCTGCTCAAGCTCGGCTGCGAACCATTGGCCACCGTTCGCCACCGCATCCTCATAGACAACGGCTTCTGCTTTCGCAAAGCTGCGTATTACAGTTTTTATTTTCAGAGAATTTGTTCGGCGCAAGATAACGATCAGGCTCTTTATAACCGAATGCCAGAGGCTGTTTGGAAAAATATTGAATTGGTCAGAAACGTCGAAAGTCAAAAGGGTTGTCGCGCGCTGGAAGACTAGAATCGTTCAATAGTTAGTGTGTTAATGCCAGGGGGCGTCATGATTTATCTCAGAGAATTCTCCAGATCGCTCTGGCTGCTGCGTGCGCCGATCATCATTGTCATGCTGTTCGGATTTTTGATGCAGCAGGAGCAGATTCTCGAAATCTACTCCATCATGCAGCAGGGAAATTATAAGTCCGCCGCTTTGGCCCTGCTTTCGCTTGTGGGTTTTTCACTTGTTGTTTGGGGAGTGGGTCGTGATCTCTGCCTCGCCGATGCGCGCGATCACGCCCCTGACACAATTCTGAAGCCTGGCCCAAAAGGGCATATCCTGCGTAACATGCCTGCAATCATCGCGTGTCTGCCGCTGGTTTTTGTAACGCTAGGAATGTCTGATTATAGCTACACGCTTGAGAAATCTTTTGGTGCTCGCTCGACAACACAGGATACATCGGAAGCCGAACCCAGTAGCGGTCCGGCGTCTGCAACATATAGCGGCATGGGGCAAACCCTCAACGCCAACGCGGACAGACTGAGCGAGTTCAACGATCTGCTGGGTGTTGCTGTTGACGGATCCATAGGGACTGCCAGCGTAATTCAAAACCTCAAACGCGCCGGGTATGGCCTCGCCGCACTGACTCTGGTCTTCGCCATTTTCGTGTTCTGGCGCGCCAATTTCAGCATCGTCCGTGATATCCGGCTGGTGACTAAAACTGGAATCCTGCTGACGGCCCTGCTATTCGCAGTATGTCTTGGGATCGCCGCCGCCCAGACCACATCATGGAATAGCATCGACTTCACCAGCATTCCGCGCGCTGTCGGCGCCATATTCGTCATCAATCTTTTTCTGATCTGCATCACCGTCTTCATGGCCGGGCTAACCCGGCTGAATGATGTGCAGGGCATTCCGCTCCTCACATTTATTGTCGGAGCGGCGCTGATCGGTTCGGCGAATAACTGGAACGACAACCACGGCATGAAGATCGTTTCCGTTGCGCCGCAGCAGATGACGTCGCGCGCGGCTGCGCAGGTGCAAGCCCGGGCGCCTGAGTTCACCAACCACCAGAACGCGCGTCCTTTGCCGGTCGCTTTCCTCGACTGGTTCGATCAACGGCCGCAGGCAAGACGCGAAATGTTCGCCACTGACGGGCAAGCAAACCCCGCAAATCCAAATGCAAAAGTCCGCAAGTATCCAGTTTATATAGTAGCTGCGCAGGGCGGCGGTCTTTACGCGTCTTATCTAGCAGCCATCGCCCTTGCCAGGCTTTACGACCAGTGCCCCGCCTTAAGGCACCATGTTTTTGCGATCAGCGGCGTTTCCGGCGGCAGCGTGGGGGCCGGACTGGTCTCGGCGCTTTTGCAGAACGTGGAGACGAAGGGCTATAATGCCGACGACGCTCCATGCCCGGAGCCGACGCCGCTTGCGGTTGGCGAACGTGTAATCCCTGGCCCACTCGAGCGTAGGGTTAAGGATTATTTCTCTGGCGATTTACTGTCGCCGCTCGCAGCATCCGCGCTATTCGCAGATTTCCCGCAGCGAGTCGTGCCATTTCTCGTGCCGGGTGTTTCCGGGCATTTGGACAGGTCGCGCGCTTTTGAGGCCGGACTAGAAACGCAATGGTCCACGCTCATCTCGGAATGGGAGGGAGGTTCCAACGATTTCCCCAACCCATTCAGCGCACCATTCCGCGATCAGTGGCGTTCCGACGGGCATGCGCCCATGCTGGTTCTCAACATCACGGCCGTAAATAGCGGTCAACAGGTGCTTGCCGCCCCGTTTGTTTCAGACCGCGCTCTTTATTATCACGTCAACAACAGCTCGCTGCATTCGATCTATCCGGCCGTGCTGCGAGCCAGTGAAGATATCAGCCTGAGCACGGCGGTCAGTCTGAGCGCCCGTTTCCCGATCGTTCTGTCACCGGCTTCCAAGCAATTCAACAAGACAATCGTGCGCTTCGGCGACGGCGGCTATTATGAGAATTCGGGCGTGGACACCGCGCTGTCGATGGTGCGGGACCTCAAGTTTTTCAAGGAAAACACGGAACTTCTCATCCGTCCTCAGCCAGGCGCATTAACGTCCGCCGAATACGAAAATATCGAGTTTCGGCTCATCATCCTCAATGAGCACTACAAGCCAGACCTGAACTCCGGCGGCTTTCACGAGACGCTGTCGCCATTGCTTGGCCTGTATAATACGCGCACCCATCGCGGGCGTCTCGCCATTGACCGCGCCCTCGCAAGCGGGGTTCCGGTTCAGATGATCCGCCTTATGCACGGGCTGTTTCCATTGCCGCTCGGCTGGCAGTTCGCCGACCACACAAGCAACGCCATTCAAACGCAGATCGGCACCGGGCGCGAGTGCCGCGGCAACGCGCAGTTTAAACGTCGAATGCGTGAGTTTAAAAAATTCCTTCAAACGCAGGCTGCAGCCCAGTTGAATGATAAAGCCGAGATAGAAAAACTGAAGGAACTCCCGGTGCTCGCGCGCTTGCTGCAGGAAAACAGATGCACCCAACGCGATGTCATCCGCGCGATAGGTTCAACGCAGGCGGTCGAAGCTCAGTAAACACCGCCTTCCCCTGAGGTCGGGGGAGATGAAGGTGGTGTTTTATAAAGCTTGAGCGTATTTTTGCGCTATGACCTTCTCTTCCCGCATAACCGCGTTCTATCGCGTCCGCGCCGATGCAAGCGCGATAGAAGATAAGGCGCGCGCCGTCGCCAACGAACAAAGCGTGGAGATGCCGCTGGAGGCAATTTCCGACGCGCGCGTGCTTGGAACAATCGTCGGGCGGGTCGAGTCCATCGACGATTGTGGTCAGGGCGAGTTTCTCGTGCGCATTTCGCTTTCAGCGGAAACCGCCGGTGGCGAGGCCGGGCAACTTCTGAACATGCTGTTTGGCAACACGTCTATACACGACACCGTGTCACTGGAGGACATCGAACTTCCAGCGTCATTATTGGAGGCTTTCGGCGGCCCCAGGGTGGGCATGCGCGCGTTGCAGGCTCGGGCTGGCGCGCAGCATCGGGCGCTATCCTGCGCGGCGCTAAAGCCGCAAGGGCTGTCGGTCGCTGCTTTGGCCGACATCGCCGGGAGGCTCGCGCGGGGTGGCGTAGATTTTATCAAGGACGATCACGGCCTCGCCAACCAACTCTATAGCCCGTTTGCGGAGAGGGTCGCCGCTTGCGCCGCCGCTGTTCGCAGTGCGAGCGCTGAAACGGGACTGCCAACGCGATACGCGCCGAATGTTTCGGGAAATCTCGATAATTTGCGCCAGCAGATTGCCCTGGCTTGTGATGAAGGTCTCGACACTGTTCTGATCGAGCCGATGATCTGTGGTCTGTCCGCTTTCCATACGGTAACGCGCGAGTTTTCCTCCGTGGCCTTTCTTGCACATCCGGCCATGGCGGGCGCCGCGCGAATTGCGCCGCCGCTGCTGCTCGGCAAACTTTTCCGGCTTTTCGGCGCGACGGCCACCATATTTCCCCATTATGGCGGACGCTTTGGATATTCTCTGGAAACCTGCAACGAGATCGCCAGAGCCTCGCGGGACGAGTGGGCCGGTTTGGACGCTTGCCTTCCGGCCCCGGCGGGTGGCGTGACCATGGATCGGCTCACTGAAATTCTTGAATTTTACGGGCCAGACATCATGGTGCTTATGGGGGGCGGCTTGCTGGCGGCGGGAGAAAGGCTTACCGAGGAAACCGAAACCTTCGCCCGCCGTCTGCGCGGACTTCGATTATGAAAGCGGTACTATGACAGCATCGGCAGTTAGACCCAAAGCTGAGCCTTTCCATTGGCAAGGCGTTGATGTTCACGCCTATAAAAATGAGGGCGAGGCGCCATTTAAGGACATAACCCGGCAAACCCTGTTCGCCGAGGCTGCAATGGCCGCGGATCTGCGCTATTTCGAGATCGCGCCGGGCGGGCATTCAACCCTGGAGCGGCATGAACACATACACGCCGTGATGATTTTTCGGGGCCAGGGGCAATGTCTTGTAGGCGCCGAAGTACTCGATGTTGGCGAATATGATCTTATCACCATCCCGCCAATGACATGGCATCAGTTCCGCGCCGCTCCTGACGCCATGTTGGGTTTTCTGTGCATGGTCGACCGCTTGCGTGACCGGCCGCTACTTCCCACCGCCGCAGATATCACACACCTTCGCGCTTTCCCGCACATCGCACAGTTTTTGGATACCTGATGTTAGATACCGCTCATACCACCATCGCAGCGCAACAAAACCCCCTGCTTGAACCATGGCAGCGGCCTTATGGTCTGGCGCCCTATGACCGCATACGCACGGAACATTTTCCGCCCGCGTTTGACGACGCTATGGGCCGTCACACTGCGGAGATCGACGCCATCGCAAAACAGCGTAGCCATCCAACATTTGAGAATACCATCACGGCGCTCGAAAAATCGGGAGAGTTACTCACGCGCGTGTGCTCGACATTTTTTGGGCTGACGGGCGCGCATACCAACGAAGCGCTGCAAACAATCGAAAGGGCGATGGCGACGCGGTTAGCCAAGCATTTCGGCGCAATTTACACACGCAAAGCTATCTTCCTCCGGATTGAAGCTCTGATCGCCGCAGAGGAGGCGCTTGATCTGACCTTAGAGCAGAAACGTGTGATGGAGCGCTATCGTCGCGCATTTGTACGTTCCGGAGCAAACCTTGAGGCGGCTGACAAAGCACGCATGCGGGCAATCAGGCAGCGCCTCGCCAAGCTGACCACGCAGTTTTCGCAAAATGTGCTGGCGGATGAAAGCGGCTACAGGCTGGTGCTGGAACACGGCGCGGATTTAGATGGGCTGCCTAGCTTTGTTGTGGATTCAGCCGCACGCGCCGCCTTGGACGCCGGACTGGAAGGCAAGTATGTGTTCACGTTGTCGCGCTCCAGCATCGGGCCTTTCCTGAAATGGTCAGCGCGTCGCGATTTGCGTGAGCGGATTTCCACGGCGTTCGCTCGGAGAGGCGCGAATGGCGGCAAAACCGATAACCGCGCCATCGTGGGGGAAATTGTGCGATTGCGAACGGAGCGGGCGCGGCTCCTCGGGTTTGCCAGCTACGCCGCGTTTAATCTGGAAGACGCTATGGCGAAAACGCCGGAGACCGCCGCCGCCTTGCTGCGGGATGTCTGGGCGCCAGCGCTTCGCCAGACCCAGCATGAACGCGCCATGCTGGCCGGGGCGGCGCGCGCCGAGGGAGCCAACTTTGAGTTGGAGGAGTGGGATTGGCGTTACTACGCTGAAAAAGTGCGGCTGCAGAAATATGACCTCGATGAAGCGGCGCTGATGCCGTACTTCCAGCTCGAAAATATGATCGAGGCCGCATTCTATGTTGCCGGGCGGCTGTTTGGGCTTCGTTTTGAGGAGCAGACTGATCTCCATGCGTATCATCCGGATGTGCGGATTTGGGAAGCTTTTAATGCGGCAGGCCAGGCAATTGGTTTGTTTATCGGGGATTATTTTACCAGACCATCGAAAAGCGGCGGTGCGTGGATGCGGGCGATGCGCTCACAGGAGCGCGTGAACGGCGAGGTAAAGCCAGTCATCGTCAATGTGCTCAATCTCGTGAAGCCAAAAGACGGCGCACCGGCGCTGCTTAGCGTCGCCGACGCGGAAACGCTGTTTCATGAGTTTGGTCACGCTCTACACGGGCTGCTGTCGAATGTGACGTATCCGATGGTGTCGGGCACCAATGTGCCGCGTGATTTTGTCGAGCTGCCATCGCAGCTTTTCGAACACTGGCTGATGACACCGGAGGTGCTCCAACGCTTTGCCCTCCATGCGGAAACAGGAGAGGCGATTCCTGAAAATTTGACGCGCCGCATGGGCGAGGCGCGCAACTTTAACCAGGGTTACGAAACCGTGCAGTATCTGGCTTCGGCCATCGTGGACATGGATTTGCACGGTAAGCGTTTTGATGCCGCGAATAGCGCAACCGGGCCGGGCAGTTTTGATGTGGAGGCGTTCGAGGCGACGTCCCTGTCGACTGTCGGCATGCCCGCAGGTATCGGGATGCGTCATAGGCTTTCACATTTTTTGCACCTTTTCAGCGGCGATGGTTACGCGGCGGGGTATTATAGCTATCTCTGGTCAGAAACGATGGACACGGACGCGTTCAAGGCGTTCGAAGAAACCGGCGATCCATTCGATCCGGCGACCGCCAAGCGGCTGTATGATTGCATTTACTCGACGGGCGGAGCGCTCGATCCGGCCGAGGCATACATTGCCTTTCGAGGTCGGATGCCAGATGTTGCTCCGCTTCTTGAACGGCGTGGATTGCATTCGCGGGAGGCCAATAGCGCACAGGGGTAAACACTCGTGAACGACAAATCCGGGCGCCGGGCAACGCACTCATTGGCTCGTCGCCGCCATACTTTCGCGAATTATTTTACTGATATAAGGAGTAAATTTGTTCGGCTCGGATAAAAGACGCCGCTTGAGCGCCTCGATTTTTGCTCTACCTTTGTCCCACTCGATCTCGTGTTTAGTGTTAAGGCCTCCGCCTGCGAAATTGGTCGATCCGCTAGCGTCGATGCGCTGCGCGTAAACGCTCACCGCCCGCGTTAGCCCATCGAAGTCGGATTGATACTTTGAACAGATGCGCAGTAGGAACTCGTAATCCTCCAGTCTCGAAATGCTGTGGTCAAAATAGAGATCGTCGGCCGAAATGCGCGAGAGGTCGAGGGCAAATGAATTGATCGGGCAGAAATTGGTTTTAAAAAGTTCCCCCAGGCCGCTTTGCGACGCGAACATCACTTCGCGGTCAAGCGTGTAATCAACCGGCCCGGTGGGAAAGACACGTTTGCCGACGGTTCTGGCGAAGGTTAAGGCGGCGCCGCTTTCCTCCAGTCGATATGCAAAATATGAGCAGGCGAAAGGATAGTAATAGTCGTCAAAGTCGAGGAATGACGCAAAACGGCCTTCGATTTGAAGCCCCTCTGTCAACAAACGCGAACGCATATCCTCTTCGTCCCCTTCGACATTGAGAACGAGCGGCTTCGGTCGACCTGCCTCCGCCACCCGGAAAACCGAAAGCGCGAGGCCGCGTAAATGCTCCTCCTGAATGCGGGTGAAGTTCTGCAGCAGGATCACGGCGCGTGCGTGGGGATAATCCTGGCCGACGATGCTCAACATTGCGCGCCTCAAGCGTACTGTTTGACGTGGATCATGAAACCGGATGAGCACGTTTAGTATATGTGCGTCGGACATCACATTTTTCCTTTACCAACGGGTTTCGGCAAAGTGAAAGCGTTCTGCGAAACTGGCGACCGGCTCTAAGTTTTGCGCCATCCGCACGCTATCCGGCCCGAGCTTTGGCATGGATTGCTTGCTTACTCCCAACTTCTGTAAAGAACTTTCGGCAAGTAAGCGGAAATTTTCTGAGCGCCATTTATAGGCAAGATAACGGCCGGCAATGAATAAATGACGATTGCGAGCAGGGTCGTAAGACCGGTCTATTATATCGTGATAAAATAGTGCTTCCGGGCAGGTCAGCGTAGGAATACCTAGAACCCGCGCCCGCCAAGATAGATCGACGTCTTCACAGTAGACAAAGAAGTTTTCGTCATACCCTCCAAGCTCACTCCATATATTTTTGGGGTAAAGAAAGCACGCTCCTGAAATCCAGTTGGTTTCCAAAGTTTGAGGATGGTAAACTTTAGGATGTTCCTCAGGAAACTGAACGGCTTCTATGAGTGCTCGTTGTCCTTTCTGAGTATGCAGATGCAGCATTGCGGCGATGGCTTCCTGTTCAAAAAAACCATCTGGATTAACGCCAATATAGACGTCGCACCCTGTATCAAAAGCCTCCCGCATCAGAATATTATGCGCAGAGCCAAAGCCCAGATTTTTTGTGCTTTGCCGAAAGTTTATTGAGAGATTGCATTCAGGCGCACTTCTCGGGTCTCCATTGTTCAGAAGAGCCACGCTTATTTTGACGCCGGGCTGCAATTCGCTGAACTTGATCGAGCGCAATAACCGTGCAACCTCGCCATCACTATTGTTGTAAAGAACTACCCCTATTCTAACAGACATGGTTTCTGCGCTAGATGCAGCAAACTTACTTTCAAGTGAAAATGTTTGCGCCTCTTTGCATAGGGAAAGCAATAATTTAGCTTGCTCTTCTTTCGACCTTGCGACAAAAAATTCCGGAAATGCGGTCTGTGCGTTTGGACGAGCCACCAAATATGTTTTTAGTCTCAACCATTTTTTGCTAAAACTCCGGCGTATACGTCGTATTATTTTAAAGCGCATAAGCCCACGCGGCCTTGTATTCATTACGGCGCTTGAAATGCCAGATGGAGTTTCTTTACTCTTGTAATTAAAAACACTTAAAAACAATTGCATTCCAGCTCCGAAATAATTGATATTATTTAAATAATTTGTCAGAGGCTCTTATCTTTGACGTTAAAAGCTGGCGGTGAAAACCATTTTACTGAGTATTAACTTAGATAAACTTAGGAAGGATGTCCAGACTGGAAAAAGCCTCAAAGGGAACATTACGTGAATATCAACACTTTGTTGCTTTTAAGCACAAGCGGCTGTTGCCCAGTCAGGTGCAATGCGAGAACTATGTTTGACTTATCATCTCATGCGTTCTATAAAAAGAACAACACGTTTGCTTGAGGCTAAATTATAAATAAGTGAGGGAACTATGCGTTTAATTCTCCTTCTAAAGCGAATAGCCGCGTCGATCATCATGACATTGCCAGCAGTTACGCTTGCAGTACACGCCGCTGACGCCCCTAGCGAAATTCGCATCGACTTCGCGACGTACAATCCTGTCAGCCTCGTTCTTAAGGAGCAGAAGCTCCTCGAAAAAGCCTTCGAAAAGGAAGGCGTGACCATCCGCTGGGTGCAATCCGCAGGGTCGAACAAGGCGCTGGAGTTTCTGAATGCGAGCGCTATCGATTTCGGTTCCACGGCGGGTGCCGCCGCCCTCGTCGCCAAAATCAACGGCAATCCGATCAAGTCCATTTACGTCTATTCGCGCCCGGAATGGACGGCGCTTGTCACCCGTAAAGACAGTGGCATCAACAAGGTCGCCGATCTTAAAGGCAAGAGCGTCGCAGTCACGCGCGGAACCGATCCTCACATTTTCCTGGTGCGCGCGCTCGCGTCCGAAGGGCTCACTGAGAAAGATGTCCGCTTTGTTCTGCTTCAGCACGCTGATGGCCGTCTAGCGCTGGAGCGTGGCGACGTGGACGCATGGGCGGGCCTCGATCCCATGATGGCGGCGGCGGAAGTGGAAAGTGGCGCGCGTTTGTTTTTTCGCAAGCCGGAAGCCAACACCTGGGGCATTCTAAATGTGCGCGAGGAGTTTGCGCAGAAATACCCTGACGTCGTGAAGCGCGTCCTGGCGGTGTATGAAGACGCACGCAAATGGTCGCTCGCCAATCCGGCGGAAGTCAAAAAGGCGTTCATTGCGTTTACCAAACTGCCTGACGCCGTGGTCGAGCGCCAGCTTTCGACCCGCACCGAGCTGACCCATAGCGTTATTGGCAAGCCTCAGGCAGAGTCGATCACAGCCGCAGGCCTTGCGTTGCAGGATGCGGGCGTCGTTGCCAAGGAAGTGGACGTGAAAAAGACAGTGAGCGAGCTGATCGACCCAAGCTACCTTGCCGCCACCCAGTAAAGCTTGATACTCTAACCAGCGGGAACAAAATTTCCCGCTGTCGCTACCGTTGTTTGAGGACGCCTCGATTTATGGTTGACGCCGCCGCGCGCCAAGAAGGGTTATTGGAAGAGCGGTCGCATGCTCGCCCGTTTTTACTTAATGGGTTTAAGTGGGCGGTTGGGGTTATTCTGCCGCTTACCCTCGCGCTCGGATGGGAGCTTGCGGTTTACGCTGAACTGTCAAACGGACGTCTGTTGCCGCCGCCGAGCCGGATTTTTGCCGAGTTCGTTTCGCTCGCCCGTTCTGGCGATCTCATTTTTCATGCAAGCGCCACTCTTGGCCGCGTCTATGCCGGATTTGGACTGGGAGCGCTGATCGGCACCGCGCTGGGTGCCTTGTCAGGAGCGTCGATTGGAGCGCGGCGCCTGCTCGACCCGACGCTGCAAGCCTTGCGCGCCATCCCGTCCATTGCATGGGTGCCGCTGTTTATCCTTTGGATGGGTATCTTCGAAGCTTCCAAAATCGCGCTGATTGCGGTCGGCGTTTTTTTTCCTGTCTATCTAGGTGTTGCAGATGCAATTCAGAGCGTGGATCGCAAACTCATTGAAGTTGGGCGTGTCTTTCGCCTCTCGCGCTTTGCCATGGTGCGCCGCGTGTTGCTTCCAGCGGTTGTACCGAGTTGGATAACCTCTTTACGCGGCGGGCTTGGACTTGGCTTCATGTTCGTTGTGGCGGCAGAATTTATGGGCGCCAGCGAGGGACTAGGCTACTTGTTGGTGGATGGTCAGCAGCTTGGCAAACCGACGCAGATTGTCGCCGCGATCATAGCTTTCGCTTTGCTCGGCAAGGCGTCGGACAGCGTGCTGATGCTGTTCGCGCGGCCGTTTCTCGCATGGCAGGACACCGCACGGGCAAGGCTCTAGCGCGATGCTAACCATCGAGTCGCTGTGCAAGACCTATTCCGACGGCACCGAGGCGTTGGCCTCCGTCAGCCTCACCATGGACGCGGGTGAGATTATCGCCATCGTTGGCGGTTCTGGCTGCGGCAAGACTACGCTTTTGCGGCTGATCGCCGGGCTCGATCAGGCGACGCGCGGCCGCATCGGCGTCGATGGCGAGACGATCAGCGCGCCACACCCGGCCATCGGCATCGTTTTTCAGGAGCCGCGCCTGCTGCCGTGGCTCAGTGTCTCGGATAATGTAGGGTTTGGTCTTGCAAAGCTGGCGAGCGATGAACGGGACGCGCGGGTCAGCGAGGCGCTGGCGCGGGTTGGCCTTGGCGATTATGCGGAGCGATGGCCGCGCGAACTCTCTGGCGGGCAGCAGCAGCGCGTTTCTATTTCGCGTTCGCTCGTCGCCAAACCCAAAGCTCTGTTGCTAGACGAACCGTTTTCCGCACTTGATGCTTTTACACGCGCCAGCCTGCACGAGCATCTGCTGGCGCTGTGGGAGGCTAGCCGCCCAACCGTGCTGCTTGTCACCCATGATGTGGAGGAGGCGGTAACGTTGGGAGACCGCGTCATCGTCATGCGCCCTCGCCCTGGCCGCATGTTCCGCGAGACCAAGATCAGTATGGCGCGCCCGCGCGACCGGCTGTCGCCAGCTTTCGAGAGCGCGAAGCGTCGCGTTTTGCTCGACCTAGACGCATCGCTTAAAAATCCCGACGCTTTGGAGCGCGCCGATGTGGCTCCGGGGGCTGCGCTGTGGTGGTGATTAAGACTTTCCTCCGCGCCGCATGCTTGTTACGTTTGCAGAACGCCAGATACGGGAGAGTTTGACCAAAATGACGGACGACATCATTGACGCGCAGAAACTGCGGGAAATGCAGGCGCCTCTGAAAGACAGCTACCGCACTGATGCGGCGGCCGCGCGCATCACGCTCAAAGCCCATGGCACGCTCCACGAGTCAAAAATCACCTGCAAGGTGGAGACTGGCCGCGCCATCATGGAAGCCGGGCTGCACCCAGCGACAGGCGGCTCGGGCATGGAATTATGTTCTGGCGACATGCTGCTGGAGGCGCTAGTCGCTTGTGCTGGGGTAACTTTAAAGGCTGTGGCGACCGCGCTCGACGTTCCGCTGCAAGAGGGCGTCGTCAAAGCGGAGGGCGATCTGGATTTTCGTGGCACGCTCGGCGTCGACAAACAGGCCAAGGTTGGTTTTGAAACCATCCGGCTCACTTTCGAGCTGCAAACCGACGCCTCGCAGGAAAAAATTGACAATCTCATCCGTTTGACGGAGCGGTATTGTGTGGTGCTGCAAACGCTTTCGAGCAGTCCGCAGATCGGCGTAAACGTAACCCGCCTATAATCAAAATGGGCCGATCTTCCGATCAGCCCATTTCTCACTCCGTCGTTACGATGGCTGAAGCAACGTTAGAACTTACGATTCACGCCAACTCAAACGGTGTGAAAATCAAGCTCGCTCTCGCTCTTGTAGAAGATGCCGGTGGGGACGCCGCCGGGAGTGAACGATTGCCCGCTCAGGAACTCCTCATCGAAGTCCAGATACTGATATTCAATCTTGACCGTCCACTCGCCGTTGACCGCCATCTCGGCTCCCATACCGAGAACATAGCCGTGGCGCACATCGTCATCCTGAAGGGCGACAGTGTTGCCATTCGCCGTGTTCGTGCCGACAAGACGGTACTGCGCATCCGCGACAGCAAAGCCGCCCGTCGCGTAAATCAGATATTTATCCCAGGCGTAACCAAGGCGCGCGCGGATGGTGGCGAAGAAATCGACTTCGATGGACGATCCACCGACGAAACCTGGGTTCAGATTGTAAGATCCCGACACGCTATCGTCGATGTCGGACGCCTGAATATCGGCCTCGATACCGAACACGATGCGATTGCGCTGCCAGTTATGTCCAATCTGCGCCCCCAGCGAAAATACCCTCCGCTTCCTGCTCGGACACGGTGCCAATCAAGCCTGCTGGCGGCGTAGTGCGCTCCAGATTGGCTGTTAAAGGGTCTCCAGTAATGGCGCCCCCGAGATTGGCGCCTACGTATAAACCAGCCCAGGACTATATGCCCGGCAGCGGCGCATCTTTCGTGCTGACGAGCGGGTCATACTTTTGATACATGTCGGCGGCTTCCGCCATCGGCGCCGCCGCCGCAAGTCCGGCCGCGAAAAGAACGCCAAGCGCCCCTAATTTGCATTTCATCTTGTCAGTTCCCCGTAAAACTTTCCCCGTAACGCCAACCACGCATTACGCGCGCAGGCTGAAATCCTTTCGTGACGCACTCAAATACATTTGAGCAAAATTGAAGTTAATAGCAGGTGCGATTCTTCGCAATCTTTGGTTGTTAAATGGGCCGGGTTGGGAAAAGCTGATACAATGCGGGTGCATCAAGGGAAATAATACAACCTGTACGGGAATTTATAGAAAAGTTTTAATGTGGAAAAGCACTTAAACCAATCTGGCTTTAGGGGCACATAAGATCAGCATTACGAAAGCTGGTTTACTTCCGAACCCCGGGACTCTCGATACGCAAGTCCTGCGAACGCTTGGCGAGATAAAGTTCAAGACTTAAATATTCGTCCGATCCATGGTTGAACTGGGTCGCGCGGACACCAAGCGAGCATGCACGCAAACGCCGGTGCAGCGAGCCAAGCGTTTGCCACTCCAGCCGGTAAGCGGGATATGCGTTAATCGCACCATTGCTGATGACATCCGCGCGCAGCCGCGATCCAGCCACACCATCATGGCATTGCGCGCATGAGAGATTGAGCTGACCCTGGCGGCGGTGGAAAAACGCCTCGCCGCGCTTGTAAAAGGTCGCTGCCGAGTCGTCCGTTTTCACCGCCATTGGCATGCCGAGCGATTGCCTCGCAACGTAGGTAGTAAGCGCAAGCAAGGGTTCGGATTCGTAGGCAAAGGCGGGCGCGATTTGCCGCTGCGTGCGGCACTCGTTGATGCGTAGCTCCAGATTCAGTAATCTGCCCTCTGCGCCGACTTGTGGGTAACGAGCAGCCGCCCCCTTCATGCTCTCAGTTGCATCGCCGTGGCACGAAGCGCAGGACTTGCCATCCGGCGCCGTTTCCCTCCACAACCGTGCGCCGTCATCGACCCATAACATGCCGGGGTTGGCCGTCTCATCGGCCTGAAGCGCTTTCAGATCGGGGGATAAAAACTCGGAAGCGGACTTAATGCGCGGGGTTTGCGCGGCGGCGGGCAGGGCGAGCAAACCCGCGAGGAGCGCCGCCCGAAGCATCACGCAGTCACCATCAGCGGCTTTTTCTCAACGGTCGTCGCGCCTTTTTCGTCCGTCCAGGTGAACACGAGTTCGCCCGTGTCCACCGCGACGGTGGAGAACACTACGTAGGGATTGGCGGCGATGGCCGGGTGCATTTCCATACGGAATACCTCCGCGCCCGCATACATTACGGACAGCGATTTCACGATGTCGCGCGGAATAATCTGGCCGCGATTGTCCGAACGGTAGCCCGGCTCCATGACGTGGCGCATCAGCGCCTTGATCTCGATAATGTCGCCCTTCTTGGCAGTGGCTGGCATTGAAACCCGCGCGACGGCGAGAGCCATGATTTATCCTCCGTCGATGCAGGCGCCGATGGACACGATAACGCTTTTCTCGTCCGACCAGAACGTGCCGTCGCTCATCTCGGCGATGGCGAGCACGCGCTGCGAATTGGCAAGGCGAATGTTAGTCGAAACCTTGGCGCGCCCGGCGCGCGGCCCGAGATGGAAGCTGGCGACGCGCGGCAGCGGATTTTTCTCCGAGATGAGGTGGATGGCGCGCACGTGATCGGCCTCGGTCATTGGGCTTTCGACCGTCACGGTGGTAAACACCGACAGCCCATTCTCCGCGACCTGCGGAATGCCGAGCGTTACACGCCCCGGCGTTACGGTCGCACCCCGCGTCGCTTCGCGGATAGCCGTCTCGCGTTCCTCGGGTGTGGTGATTGCGTGCGCCACGGAAGGCAGCACAGCCGCGATAGCCAGCGCGCTGCACCCTGCGATCAATTCTCTGCGCGTAAAGTCCATGCTACTCCCGCAATCCTGATAGATACGCGACGACATCCTCGATCTGCTGCGCGGAAAGCCCGGGACGACCCGCATATTCCGGCGCAACATCGGTCAGCTCAGAAACTCTATAATAGGGCGGCATGAGCGTTTCCGCATTCAAGATCGATTGATCGATGAGCCGCAAACGGATTTGGCCAGCAGATAGACGCGCGCCAATGCCGTGCAGCCGTGGGCCGATCTCGCCCTGAAACGGTTCTTCGGCAATAGGCGCCGCGTGGCAGATCAGACAGTTGCCCACGCGGCGGTCGCGGACAATTGCCAGCCCTCTCGATGCATCTCCGTCAAGGTCGCCCAAGGGCCGCGTAATGGCGTCGCCCTCGACGTTAAACGCGACCAGACCTTGTGCGCGAGGCGATGCGGCTAAGGAGGCGGCAACAAGGATCGCAGCCGCCAAAAGGAGCGCGCCTCGCATCACGCCGTTAGCTGTTCTTTCAGTGGCAGTGTGCGGATGCGCTTGCCCGTCGCCGCGAAAATCGCGTTGAGCACGGCTGGCGCGGCCACGGCGATGGTCGGCTCGCCAACACCGCCCCAGAAACCGCCCGACGGCATCACGATGGTCTCCACCTCCGGCATGTCCTTGATGAGCATCACCGGATAGGTGTCGAAATTTTCCTGCTCGACCCGGCCGTCCTTGATGGTGATCTCGCCATAGAGCGCAGCGGAAAGGCCGTAGACAAACGAGCCTTCCACCTGCGCCTCGATCTGCTGCGGGTTGACGGCGTAGCCGCAATCCGTCGCCGCAATGATGCGGTGGATTTTAAGCTTGCCGTCAGTCACCGACACCTCGGCGCAGCCCGCGATATGGCTGCCGAACGCCATGCAATGGGCGAGGCCAAGGAAAACGCCCGGCGCGGCGGGTTTGCCCCACCCAGCACGCTCGGCGACCGCATTCAGCACTGCGAGGTTTTTGGGATGCTTGGCGAGCAGCTTGCGCCGGTATTCGAGCGGGTCTTGGCCTGCCGCGTGCGCCAGTTCGTCGATGAAGCACTCCATGTAGATCGTGTTCTGGTTGGCGTTCACGCCGCGCCAGAAGCCGGGCGGAACGTGCGGGTTGCGCACCGCGTGATCGACCAGCAGGTTTGGGAACGTGTAGCTGATGGCGTGCTCGCCGCTTGGCGTGAGGGTTTGAAAGGTGACCATATCGACGCCGTTTGTCATGCGTTGCGGCGCGACGGCGGCGAGAATCGACTGGCCGGAAATGCGCACGTGCAGCCCGATGATGTCGCCCTTGTCGTCAAGGCCGGCGCTCATCTTGCAGATGGTGACGGGGTGATACGCGCCGTGCAGCATGTCCTCCTCGCGCGACCAGATCAGCTTAACCGGCTTGCCGGGGAACTGCTTGGCGATCTCAACCGCTTGCCGCACATAATCGTGGAAAGCGCCGCGCCGCCCAAAGCCGCCGCCGAGATTGATCTTGTACACATCGCATTCGGTTTGCGGCAGCCCTGCCGCCTCCGAGCACGAAGCAAGCGCGGCCTCTCCATTCTGCGTCGGGCACCACACTTCACAACGGGTTTCCGTCCATAACGCCGTGGCGTTCATTGGCTCCATGGTGGCGTGGTTTTGATAGGGGTAGCCGTACACGGCCTCGATTTTCTTGGGCGCGGCGGCGATGGCGGCTTTTGCATCGCCCACCGTGTTGCCGACTGCAACCTTCTCCGCCGTTAGCCCCTCTTTCAAAAACTCCGCGATGGAGGCGTTGGAGACGTTGGCGTTCGGCCCGTTGTCCCAGACGATGGGGAAGGCGTCGAGCGCGGTTTTCGCCTGCCACCAGTGCTCGGCGACAACGGCGACCGCAGTTTCACCGACGCGAACCACACCTTTTACTCCGGGCATGGTTTTGATCTTGGCGTCGTCGAAGCTGGCGAGTTTGCCGCCGAACACCGGGCAATCCTTGATCGCTGCGTTCAGCATTCCCGGCAATTTCAGATCGGTTCCGTAAATCTGTTTGCCGTTCAGCTTCTCCAACGTGTCGAGACGCTTCAGCGGCTTGCCCGCAATTTTCCAATCCTTCGGGTCTTTCAGCTTCACATCCGCCGGCGCCAGTAAATTACCGGCCGCGCTAGCCACCTTGCCGAATGTCGTTTTGCGCCCTGAAGCGGAATGCGTGATGACGCTATTCGCGGCTTTGCACTCGGCGGGCGCAACCTTCCACTCGTTCGCCGCCGCCTGAATCAGCATCTCGCGCGCCATCGCTCCGCCCTTGCGCACATATTCGTGGCTCTCGCGTATGCCGCGGCTCCCGCCTGTGGAATAGCTCTGCCAAACGCGGTTACGGGCAAGGTTGGTGGCGGGCGTCGGATATTCGGTCGTCACCTTCGCCCAGTCGCATTCAAGCTCCTCAGCGACAAGCTGCGCGAGGCCGGTGAGAGTGCCTTGGCCCATTTCCGAGCGTGCGATGCGGATGACGACCGTGTCATCCGGCTTCACCACCACCCAGGCGTTAACTTCTTCCGGCACTGGCGCTGCGGCGTCAGCGAATGGGATGCGAAAGCCGAAAGTGAATGCGGCGGTTGCGGCGGCGGCGCCAGCGACAAAACCGCGGCGCGAGATGTTCGTGGATATGGTCATGATCCTCGCTCCTTAAATCTTGGACGATGCGGCGGCGCGGATGCCCCGGCGAACGCGGCCGTAAGTCCCGCAACGGCAGATATTGGTGATTTCGTTATTAATATCCTCGTCAGTCGGATTGGGAGTTTTGGATAGCAGCGCAGCGGCGGCCATAATCATGCCCGGCTGGCAATAGCCGCACTGTGGCACATCTAACTCTGCCCACGCTTTCTGTACGGGGTGCGAGTCATCCGGCGATAAGCCTTCAATGGTGACGATTTTGTCCGTTGGCTTCACCGAGCCCAGGGTAAGCGCGCAGGAGCGTTGCGCCTCGCCGTTCACATGCACCGTGCACGCGCCGCAGATGGCGACGCCGCAGCCGTATTTGGTGCCCGTCATGCCGAGCTGTTCGCGCAGCACCCATAACAGCGGCGTGTTTTCATCCGCCTGCACATCCAGCGTTTTACCGTTCACGTTGATTTTCGCCATGTCTCGCCTCCGCGAAAGAACCTGCATTGTGCGCAACAATAATCCTGCATGCGCTCCGCGTCTTTCGCAAAATCGGCGAAATGCTTATATTTGTTGGAGTTGACGCCAGCGGCCGGGCGACACGCCCTCATGGCGGGTGAAAGCGGCGGTGAAATGCGCCTGGTCGGAGTATCCAGTGGAGACGGCGATTTCAACGAGCGGCATGCGCGCGCGTTTCAGGAGCGCTTTGGCGCGGGCCATGCGGATACTGATAAAGTATCTATGGGGCGTCCGTCCGATGGTTTGGCGAAATGCTCGTCCGAAAGCGCTAACGCTCAAGCCACATTGCGCCGCTAGATTGGACAACGATACGTCTTCGGAAGCGGTATCGTGCATCAACGCCAGCACGCGACGCAGGGCCGCTGGATCAAGCCCAGGGCCACGCCGGGCTTTTGGTGTTTTCCTCAGGTATCGGGCAATTGCACGCGCAAGCGCTTCATACTGCATTCGTGGCGCAGCCGCTTGGCTGGCGAACTGAAACTCGCTCGCCGCCCGGCTAGCCAGTCGTCGCGCCCGTTCTGCAGGAGCGTGGGCCTATAGCAGGCTTCCGACGGCGTTTCATTGAGCGCGAAAGTCGGGTCTATGGAAAGGCTGAGAAACGTCATATCGCCGTCGGTCAACGTCACGGCGCGAGGCGTTTGCGATGGAATGACGGTTACTGCGCCCGGCCTGTCAGGCCGCCGCACCACTGGAGCACCTTTGGCTTTGGCGACAGTCATCGCCGTTCCACCCGCCAGCGTTACAAACACCCGGTGCGCCAATTCGCAATGCTGAAAGTCGATTTTACCCTCATAGCGCAATCGAGCGATCTTTGCATGAAAGCCCGGCATTTCAATCTGAAACAGATCGGCGACGTGCGCGTGCGAGATGCGGTAATAAGCTGACATCGACGGGCTCTTGTTCACTGACGTCAAACCGTACCCGGGGTTTATGTCAAAACTGCTTTTCTGGATAACAGCCGTCTTCAACTTATGGCGAGACGCCCAGCCGGTTGAGCCAAAATGACCGCAATTTTGCTGGATCGCCCAATTGGGCGGCATGCGTTGCCCCTGCTTCAGCCATTGCCCGCAACGATGCGCGATCCTGTCCGAGACGTACTATTTCTTTAATCCAAACATCGGGATCGGGTGGCAACAGCAGTCCGGTCTCGCCATGCCTGACAGCAGGCGCGTATGAGGGCGCGTCGCTATAAAGGCCAGCAACTCCCGCCGCGCCATGATCGAGAATCTTGGTGATGGAACGCCCCCGCGCGAATACCGTATCGCCGAGCGGCGCCAGTCCGATGTGAAAGCGCTCGTTATTAATCATGCTACGAAAGTCTGTCCACGCTAAGGGCGCCCGGTTATCCACATTTTGCATCCGGCGCAGAGGGCGCGGTGCGTAGCGCCCGAAAAACAGCGTCAGCCTCGCGCGCGGCGCGGCCGTAGCAAGCGCCGACGCCAGGCTTTCCAGGAACTCCAGGCTGCTGACGTGGCTTCGAGTGCCGAAAAACACCAGACGCAAGTCGGGCGCCGTCCAGTGGGCATCGGCGAAAGTGGTGCAAATAGAAAGCGCGCATGGACTTATCAGCTCGCGGGGGCGGCCAGGAAAAAGATCGAGGATCGTCTGGCTCGGGGCGAGAATGGATGGATTCATGGCCAGAATGACTGGCAGCATATCCGTCGCAAATCTTTCCAGACGGCGCCGGTAATCTGCTGGCAAGTCGCGGCACTTGGCAACCACAGGCAGCACATCATCGATAACATAATCGACTGCTGACCATTCGATCTGGTGGATGTGCTTGAGTTCGGGCACGGTTAGATAACGCACAATGACCAGGCGTCGCCCAAACGTAAACGTATATGGGCCAATTTGACGCATCGGCGAAACGGTAGGGGCCATTTGGAATGCCCCTTGCACATAGTAGTCATTGGTAGAATTTTGCGGATACAAACGTCTAGCTCGCTCATTTATGCCTTTAGAGGCGGATCACGCCTGGCGGTATGTCCATGAATACATAAAACATAGCTAGCCTTGGTGCGAACAGGACACATAAGCAGAGATAACGCAACTTAGTGTGGTTAATTCGTTAACAAACGGAACAAAAGGATTGAAAGAATGGAGTTCGAGCGGTATTTCTATACTCGCCAGAGACTTAAGAAAATAATAGAGGATACTTCAGATATATCTGCATTTTGAATAAAAACATCATACAAATATATCGTTTCGAATATTAAAGTCGATAAAGGGGACTAATCTTGCGCGCCTGTATAGTATCCAGTGGAATATGGCGTATTCGAAATTTGATCGAAGGTATGACCGGGTTTGAACCCGTGTGTGGACGCCGGTACGCCTCAGAGGAAAACTTTGACCTCGTGTTAGGCTGGGGTAGAAGGCCTACTTCCAATGCTGCGCAAACGTTATCGCAGAAAACGAACAAGCCTTTCGTATCTATAGAAGACGGTTTTCTGCGATCAATTTATCCCGGGCGCAACGAGCCGCCAATCTCTTTGGTGATCGATTGGGCCGGCGTTCATTATGACGCTACGTGTGCGTCTGAATTTGAACGCTGCGTGGAAACCGCCGCCGCACTCAACACGCCTGAAACTTCCGCCAGGGCGCGCGCCGCAATGCATCTTCTTCGCGAACTCGCGCTGTCGAAATACAATCATGCGCCCCGTATGAGCGAACGTAAGATGGGTCTCCCAAGCCGGCCATCGGGCGGACGGGTGCTGGTGGTCGATCAAACCGTGGGCGACGGCGCAATCGGTTATGGTATGGCAAATACTCAGACTTTCGTCGATATGCTCAAGACTGCGAAACTGGAAAACCCCGGCGCGCAAATCATTGTCAAGACGCATCCCGAAGTCGTGTCCGGACAAAAGCGCGGCTATCTTTCCGGAGCGCTCGGGCCAGACATTCTGGTCGTTGACTACGCGGTCAATCCATGGTCGCTAATTGACGCTGTCGATAAGGTATACGTAGTTTCCAGTTTGCTTGGTTTTGAAGCCTTGCTGGCAGGTTTGCCTGTATCTTGCTTTGGCGCGCCGTTTTACGCAGGGTGGGGCCTAACGCAGGATCGCATCGAGTTGCCAAGGCGGATAGCTCGCCCAAGCGTGGAGCAATTGTTCGCAGCCGCATACTTCGATTATGGCCGCTATGCTGACCCGATTGCTTGCGAGGCGATCGCGTTTGAGGACGCAGCTTTAAAGCTGGCGAAGTCGCGCGACGCTAGTTTGGGCGATTGGCGCAAACGGGGCCGTCAGATGATGACTGGCGGTGTCAATCAAGCGTTCACCTTGCCGCCCCCAGCGCTATCTTTGGCATAGCGCAGTTGATAACCTGCGAGACACATGATCGCGGATGATTTAGCCAAAACGATTTTAATAACTGGCGCAAGCCGCGGCTTAGGGGCAGCCCTTGCCCTACGCTTCGCACGTGATGGGTGCGCTCTTGCTTTGTGCGCCCGATCCAGCGAACCCCTTGAGAAGGTTGCTAGCCTATGTCGTGATGCTGGCGCGCAGCAGGTGAGGACTTCATGTGTCGACGTATCCGACGCGGCCATTGTCAGAGCTTGGGTTGATGCGGTCGAATCATGGCGCCCAATAGACGTTGTGATTGCAAATGCTGGAGTTTTCCATGGCAAGCGCGCTAATGGATCCTTAGAAACGCTTGCTGAGGTAACGAACATGCTTCGCGTAAACGTTGAAGGCGCGCTCAATGTCGCGAATGCGGCGATGCACTCCATGCGTGCGCGGCGCGAGGGCCGCATCGTATTTGTCTCGTCTCTTGCCGCGTTGCAGCCGCTTGCCGATGCCCCCGCTTACAGCGCCAGCAAAGCCGCGCTTTGCGCCTACGCAGAAGCTTTGCGCGAATATCTGCGGCCGGAGAATGTGGGCGTCACCACCGTGCTACCTGGACATATCACCACAGCGCAGACGGCGCATCATGTGGGGCGACGTCCAATGGAGATTTCGGCGGATGCGGCTGCGGCGATGATTTTGCGCGGCATTTCGCGCGGGCATGAGGTAATCGTGTTTCCTAAACGATTGCAATGGCTCATCCGTCTTGGCCGCGTATTGCCATTATCGCTTCGCGCGAGGGTAAACGCGCCATTCCGTTTTCATCTTGGCGAGCACTAAGCCCCGCTTTTACGAAGCATGGTCGCGAACTCCGTAAACAATGAGTAAGCCAAGCGCCCACAGTATCGCGCTAACGCCAAGCACCATTACCGTGTTGAGAACTCGCTCCGGGTATAGCGCCTCTTGCGGCATGCTTGGGGTGACGAAGGTGGCGAGATAGCGTTGTTGCTGGTCAGCCTCGAAACGAGCCCGTTCCAGGGATGCTAATGCCGAAACGTAAGCTTTTTCAGCAAATTCCCGCTCCACAGCCAGCTCTTCATAATCGGACACAAGGTTGCTAAGAGGGGAGGCGCCATCCTTTGTTTCCGTTTGTCCGATTTTAGCTCGCTCCTCGATGAGCTGACTTTCAAGCGCCTTGATCTGGCTCTCCAAAACCCGCATCGACGGCGCCGTGTCCCCCATGAAACGCCTTAGGCCGGCTCGTTTCGCTTTAGCGTTGGTCAATTCCTCATCAAGTTTTCCAAGCATCAACAAGCTGGCTTCGGCTTTTTTGGTTGGGTCGAACTCCTGCTGATCCTGGCGGAAAGTGCGCAGGCTTACGCGGTTGGCGCGTAGCCGGTCTTCCGTCCGTTTGACTTCCGTTTCGGCATATTTCACCGCATCCTGACGGGCGCGCGACGAGAGCTGGTTGGTCAAATCTTCACTCAGTGCAATGACCGTTGATGCGATGTTTTTGGCGTCCTCCGCCGTGAAAGCCCGGGCCTCGACCGAAATCACCTGGGACGAAGTGTCAAAGTTCACCCGGATCATTTTTTTTATGTATTTCACCAGCGCCTCAACCGTTTCATCCGGGTCGAAGCTGGCGATGATGTCGCCTTTGTCTGGGCTGTAAATTTCGCGAATATTCAGCCGTCCGGCCATTTTTTCGATGATTTCGCGGCTGTGGATGAAATCCATGACGATGTACGAGTCTGCTGCCGCAGATCCTGAAGACGCTATGCCGGTGACAACGCCAAGCACATCCGTGCTGGTCTGCCCGCTGGAGCCTCGCACCGCGAAGCGCACCTCGACAGCATATTGATCGGCGGCGATCACGGCAAAGTAAAAGGCGGCCAGCGCAGTAGGGAGCGCGATGCACAAAATGGCTGAAAACGACCCCATACTGACTCGGAAACGGCCGAAACCGTAGCCAGATTTTCGCCCCGGCTTTGCTTTCGCGGCCGTCGGCATGACGGATGGCTGCGCGCCGCCATCGCCCCCGATAAAGGGAAGCCTGCCTGCACCGCCGGGTTCAACTGATTTTAGCATGGTGCGCTCCGGTCATGCGTTGGCTTCCGCCAGGCTGTTAGCATGCGATTGCAAAATCGTTTGATGGACATCGATCGCGGCTTCTAGTGTGTTGAAAAACATTAGATCGCCATTGTGCAGCACGATGCCGGAGTCGCAATAGCTGCGCAGCGATGATAGGCCGTGCGAAACCATGATGACGTTGGCGCCGCGCAGCTTCGTCTTGAAATAACTGCGGCATCGCTCGCGAAACTGCTCGTCGCCAACCTCGGTGATTTCGTCGACCAGATAGGCGTCGAACTCAATGGCAAGGCTTATGCCAAAGGCGAGGCGGGCGCGCATGCCGGCCGAGTAGGTGGAGAATGGCATGCGGAAAAATGCGCCAAGTTCTGAAAACTCGCCGACAAACTGCTCTACTCGCCGCGAGTCCTCACCATAGATCCGCGCGACAAAACGGCAGTTTTCGGCGCCGGACAGCGAGCCATTGAAACTGCCAGCAAAGCCGAGCGGCCACGACACGCGGCAATGGCGGCGTATCGTGCCGCTGGAGGGCGATTCCACGCCTGCAATCATGCGCAACAAGGTGGATTTGCCAGCGCCGTTCGCGCCGAGGATGCCGACATTTTGCTGCGGAAACTCTCCTGTGAGCGTTTTCAAAACCGTTTTGCGCCCGGCTCCCACCTTGTAGTATTTGGATACGCCATCGAATGAGATGTAGTCGCTCATATTATTGCACTCGATGCCGCATGGCGCGTTCCGCCGCCAACCCGATAAGGGTGGAAATAAGCGCCCATAACAGGACGTAAGTCACATCAAGGCCATAGGCTCGGTAGTTGAAATAAAATCCATAGCGCATCAGCTCAACCGCGTGCAGGATTGGGTTCCAACTTAGAATATCACGCACTTTATCTGGCAGCGTTTCCGGAAGAAAGAAAATCCCGGAGATGAAAAACAGCGGTCGTGAGAGCATTCCCTCAATATTTTTCCATGAGTCAAAGCGCACGCTAAGGACCGCGTTAATCACTCCGGTTCCAAACCCTAACAGAGCCATAAGTCCAATCGCTGCGACAACCGCTAGAAACCTTGCCGGTGGCTGGCATTCGAAAAATAAGATCAACACTCCAAAAATCAGAATGATTGCGACGAGACCGGTGGCGATTTCCAGCAAAGCGCGAGCGATCATGGTGTCAATTTGCTTGACAACCGGATAGTTCAGCAACGCCTGGTTTGCTTCTAATGCTGACATGACGAAGGTGCAAACCCGGCGATAAATCTGGTACGGAAGCACGCCTGTTGCAAAAAACAGGAAGAGGTTGTCTCCAAATAGCGCTGGGCGTCCGAGCGCCATAAACATCAGCGTGAATGTAACGACCAACGCTACAGGCTCAGCTAACGCCCAGAAATACCCAAGTTGGGTCTTGCCGAAGCGCGTTCGAGTCTCCCGCAAAATTAGTGCGCCAATAACGCGACATTGTACGAGTGCTGCCTGTTTCAAGATGAATTTATACCGCCTTACGTGTGTGCCAATCGCGCCCCGTAATGTTATTAGGCTGCGAAGTCAGCTTACTCGCTAATTATGACGCCGCCATTTCCAGCCACCGCGCCGACGGTGCTCGATCCTAGAGCTATCATTCGCAGCACCTTGCTCAACTCCACGCTTTTCGCGTTCGCGGTGTAAAGCACATCCTTGTCTTTCAGCATAAACCCGCGCGCCAGAAAGTAGGAGTTCGGATCGCGCAAGCTTACACGGTAAACTACCGGGAAAACGTTACTGAACTTGGGATTTTGATAGTCTGGACGAAGAAGGCCAACGACGTCGCGAGACTCGTAACGAAACAGGAAAAGTCCTGTGGAGTCGGCCCGGCTGTCAAGCGGGCCACCGGCTGCGGCGATTGCTTCGAGCAGGTTGACGCGCGGAGAGTCGAATGCATAAACGCCCGGTTTTGGCACAGCGCCGAAGACCGTGTATTTTTTCGGCTCATGGCTCAGGTAAATCCGGTCGCCACCACTAATGTAAATGTTTTCGTCGTTATTGTCGACGACAGCATCCAGCAGTTGACTGCCCCTAGATTCCCCACGAATGAAGGTGATGTAGGTTTCACGGGCCGGAAACTTGGCGCCCCCAGCGGCGGCCACCACGTCTAATAATCTGTCGCCTGATACGGATAAGGAGTACTTGCCAGGTTTAGCGACATCGCCACTGACCACGGCAGTGTTGCTTTCATTTTTCGTAATGGAAACAACAGCTTGTGGCTGTATGGCGCGATCCGACAAGCCTTTAACGATCGTTTGCTGCACTTGCAGCGGTGTTCTATTAAGAACCTCGATCATGCCTGCATAGGGCAATGAAATGCGCCCCTGTTGATCGACGACAACATGAGGAAATTCTGCGTTGCGCTTGCCTTCGCTCGAAAATAGGCCGCCTTCGCCAGCCTCCCAGATGGTGATCGACAAGGTGTCGCCCATACCAATGCGGGCTTCCGGCGATTTTGCCGCCTTTTTTGGAAAGCGTTCGCTTAGGCCAATGGGGTTAAACCCCGACAATGCTGCGACTGTCGCGTGATCAAGGTCGACCACGATATAATCGCCAGCCGACAGACCTCCGCCCTTCATCTCGATTTCGTCAGCCGTAGGGCCGGCCGCTGGAGTGAATGAGCAGGACACCATCCAAACGCTGGCGACGGCGCAAAACAAAACTTTAGTGACCTGACGCAAAATGTATGACCCTGAAATGCTTTAAGCCAAGACGTCGTCCCAAACAGCTATTTGACTGTGTACTAACATTGATAAAAAGCAGGAGCAAATTTTTGAACGAACCAACTCTACTTTCGACCGAGGTGTTGCGTAAACGCTTCTGGGGCGCAGTTCAGACTACCAAGTATGCCCGTTTGATCGTATAAATTGTATTCAAAACTACATTAATTGTTTAAATGCAACGCATTGAACGAAATATATGTTTGTTTACGGGGAGAGTTTCTCTTTAACGCTTGCGGAGAGGGTCAAAAGGTGCGCAATACAAACATTGAACGCAAAATAGAACTTTTAAGTTTAGATTTTAGGTCTCTTTGCTTTTAAGGAAGCAATCTGGTTGTAAAAAAAGTCTGATTATCGGTTTCGCTACAATCAATCACGTAATTGCAATAACTACGTATGAAGTGCTGCGGTTAACTATGATATCCAGAGTCAAAGCGATAACGCAGAAATCTATAAGCATTATTCATATCATAGGCCGTTCCTGCAGACTTCCTGCGGCGTCAAGCGTGGCTGATTTCTGGGCACTTTTGTCGGAAGGCCGCGCAGGGATAGGGCAAATTGGCGGCGATCGCTGGAACACCGCACATTATTATCATCCTCTGCCCGCCCAGCGCGGAAAAACCTATACGTTCGCAGCAGGGATTATTGAGAGCCTTTGGAGTTTCGACGTGGAGGCGTTCGGTGTGTCCCCTCGCGAGGCGGCACAGATGGATCCGCAACAACGTCTTGCGATGAAGCTTGCGTGGGAGGCTCTGGAGGACGCGGGAATTATTGCCGCTGAACTGGGCGGCGAGCGGGTGGGCGTCTATGCAGGCGCATCCGCTGCCGATCATGGGAACCGCATGATTCTCGACCCCGCCCAGGGCGACACTTTCACCATGACGGGCAACGCGCTTTCCCTCATCGCAAACCGGGTTTCGCATCACTTCGACTTTAAAGGTCCCAGCCTCACCATAGATACGGCGTGCTCTTCCTCTCTGGTCGCGCTCCATCATGCGGCGTCAGCACTGCGCTCCGGCGAAATTTCTGTGGCGGTGGTCATTGGGGTTAATGCTCTGCTCAATCCGGTGTCTTTCTCCGGCTTTGCCTCGGCGAGAATGCTGTCGCCAGAAGGTAAATGCCGGGCTTTCGGTGCCAATCCGCAAGGTTATGTGCGATCAGAGGGCGGCGTTGCGCTTGTGCTTGCCGCAGAAGGCGTAGGGCGCTCGCACGCGCAGTTGCTGGCGACCGGAGTTAACTCCGACGGTCATACATTCGGCGTTGCAATGCCTTCTCAACTTGCACAATCCACCTTACTGACAGAGGTTTATCAGCGCGCGAGCGTTCATCCCGATGAAATTACATTCATCGAGGCGCATGGCACTGGCACGAAGGCGGGAGACGCCGCTGAGGCTGCGGCGCTCGGGCACGCTCTTGGCAAGCCGCGCTCGACAGCGCTTCCTATCGGGTCGGTAAAATCGAATATCGGGCACCTGGAGCCAGCCTCAGGTCTGGCCGGGGTTTTGAAAGCTATCCTCGCACTGGAGCATGATCTGCTCCCGATGAGCTTGCACACGCAAACTCTCAACCCCGACATCCCGTTTGTAGAGTTAAATCTTTGTGTCGCCCAAACGGCCATCGCGCTTCCGGCTGACTCCTTGCGCGGCATTGCGGGCATAAACTCTTTCGGCTTTGGCGGCGCAAATGCGCATGCCGTCATCTCTCGTGACCGGCGCAAGCCGTCAGGTTCCCTCGTGAATGGAGCCTCACTGAACGGAGCTGATAAGTCCAGCGAGGCGCAGGCCGAAATTCTGCTCTTATCCGCTTACAGTGAGGCAGCTCTGAAAGCTATGGCGCGCGCCTATGCGCTTAGGATCGAGGGCGGCGCTGACTGGAGGAAGCTCGCAGTCTCCACTGCTTACGCCCGCGATCTGGCGCCGCACAGGCTCGCCGTGCGAGGCGGGGATGGCATCGCCGCCTTTCTTGCTGGTTTCGGCGATGGCGCTGAGAACGCAAACACGAGCGCGGCGCGCGCCCTGGGCAAAAATCTGCAAACTGTGTTTGTATTTGCTGGCAATGGCTGTCAATGGGCTGGCATGGGCTTGAGCGCCTATACTTCAAATGCTGCATTTCACCGCGAATTTGATCTTATCCGCGAGATTTTTAAATCTCAGGCCGGCTGGTCGCTTATCGAGGCGCTGAAATCGCCAGAACTTGAGACGCGGCTGCAAAGCACAATGACTGGGCAGGCGTTGCTGTTTGCCATCCAGTCCGCTTCGTTCAAAGCTTTATACGAGATGGGGCTGACGCCGCAGGGTGTGTTGGGTCACAGCGTCGGCGAAGTGGCGGCGGCCTATGCGGCAGGCGCGCTAGACCGCAAGCAGGCTGTTAAAGTCATCGTGGAACGCTCGGCCCAGCAGGAAATGTCGCGCGGCTTGGGCGCGATGGCGGCTGTCTCTTTACCTGCCGCCGAAATGACGGCCCTGATGGAGAATGGGGGCGCTGACGCCGTTATCGCCGCACTCAATAGCCCAAACGCGGTCACGATTTCCGGAGCATCCGCTGATGTGGATCGTCTTATCGCGGTGGCGCGCGATAAAGGCGCGGGAGCAAAGCGCCTTGACCTCGACTATCCGTTCCACTCGCGTTTCATGGATCAGGGCCGCGACGCGCTTCTCGCCGCGCTGAATAGTTTGCGGCCCTCCACGCCGAAAATACCGTTTTACTCGACCGTTACGGGACGCGAGGTCTGCGAGCGCGATCTGGACGCCGCTTACTGGTGGAGAAACATCCGCGAGCCTGTGCAGTTCGAAAGCGCCGTGCGCGCCGCAGCGAGCGCTGGCGCTCAGGTCTTTATTGAAGTTGGCCCTCGCGCCATCCTTGGGGGCTACATAACCGCAACGCTTTCGGGTGGTGCGAGCAAGTTTTGCGTGCTGAAGTCGCTAGACAGGCGCGATACGGATGACAATGACCCGCTGTTGATGACATTTGCACGCGCGATGTCCCATGGCGCAATATTCGACCGTGGCAAAGCGTTCGGCAAGCGGCCTGCGGTTTTAGACGATCTGCCCCTGTATCCGTTTCAGGAGCAGGACCACAAGCTCATTCCCACGGGTGAGGCTTTGCTGAAGCTCGCAATGCCGGGAACGCGTAACCACCCGCTGCTGGGGGAACAGCCGGTTGATGACGCCTGCATCTGGCGCGCGCATATGGATACCGCAATCCATCCGTTTCTGGCTGACCATAAGGCAGGCGGAAAAGTCATTCTGCCTGGGGCCGCATTCGCCGATATGGCGCTAGCCGCGGCATCGCGGTGGCTCAAGTCGCAAAGCGTCGAAATTCGCGACATGGACATCGTTCAGCCGCTTATTCTCGATGAGAATACTCTGTGCGAAACCCAGGTCAGGCTTTCGCCGGACAGCTCGGTTATCGAGATTAGCAGCCGGGATCGCTTCACCGACGACTGGCGCCGACACGCAACCTGCCGCTTTGCGATCATTCCTGCGGAGATGGCGTCCGGCCTAAGCGCTCCCCGCGAGTTCGATGTAAACGCCTTTGATCCGGCGCGCATATACGCCATCGCGAAACAGCGAGGGCTGGAGTATGGCCCAGCATTCAAACGCCTTGCGGCCCTAGCGCGGCCAACGAACGATGTGATCGAGTTGCGTCTGACCGCCTCTGAAATCGCAGGCGCCTTTTCGCTTCAGCCAATGGAATTGGACGCATGTTTTCATGGCCTCTTCGCACTGCTCGACGGTGATGACGCCGAGACTATGGGGATGTCTGCCTATATCCCGGTCAGATTTGGCGCGTTGCGCCTCTATCATCCTGAGTCAAACATTCACACCGTGCGAATTACGGTCAACCGGGCCAGCGAACATTCGATTGAGGCGGATTTCGCGCTGTTTGACGGCGCCGGAAACCTGATCGCAACGCTGAACGAGGCACGCTTTAAGGCCGTGGCTTTTGTCACGCGCCCTCCTTTGGCGTCCATCGCGTATCATATGGCCGCAGAAAAAATCGCTCTCCCGGGCCTTCAAAACGTACTGCCGCCGATGACAAGCTTTGTAGCGTTCTCCGAGCGCGGCGGTGAGGAGGGCGATGCTCCGCACGAAGCCCGTCTTCTGCTCGACGCCGCCGCATACCGGATCGCTTACGACGCCATGCGTGCAGTGGCGAGCGGCGGCCTCATCGATCTGCAAGCCGCTCAAAATATGGGTTTGGTTCACCCTGAGCGGGTGGATTATTTTCATCGCCTAGTTTCATGGCTTCAGCACGCGGCGTTTGCTGAGGCTGAGGGGTCGTGCTGGCGGCTTTCGCCTGAATGTGTTCTCCCACAAGTGGCCGAGGTCATAGCGACTGTCGTCGCCGAACATCCCGGCTGGAGCGCGGAGTGTGTAATGGCGAGCCGCGCGACCGCGCTTTTACCACAGGCTCTGGCGATACCAGCGGATGAGGCGGTTTACTCGCAATCAACGCGCGATCATTTCACCCATTCGCCGCGTTTTCTGAAAGGTATTGAGGCCGTCACCGCTTGGGCGTTGCGAATTCGCAAAGGTATCGCGGATGGCGCACCGCTTCGCATATTGGAGCTTGGCGCTGGTTCTGGCGCGTTAACGCTGGCTCTTGCCTCAATAGTCGCGCCTGAGTCGGGTCGGCTTGTTTGTGCTGGGCCTAGCCAGACTATCCGCCGCATCTCACACTCCATGCGCGGCGCGATAGGGGTGGAGTTTACAGAACTCGATGCAGACGCCGCCACACGCATCGCCGCTGCAGGGCCTTTCGATGTGGTGGTTTCCGGGGAAGGATTGGGCGGCGTTATTGCTGACGCGCAAATTTTGAAGGCTGTGCGCGCGGCGATGGTGCCCGGCGGACTATTAGCCGCCACCTTGCTTTCACCCGGCGCATTTGGCGATGTTGTGCTTGGTCTGACAGGGATGGACACCGGACACCGGACGGCGGATGAATGGACGGCCGCGCTGCATGAGGCAGGTTTCATCGAGGCTTTCGCGTCGATGGTCGGCGACTTTATGACCTTAAGCGCCGTAGCGCCGCATTTAAATACTGCTTCAACGCCGCGCGAACTTCGCGCCGCGATTATCGTCGAGGATCCGCAAACCGATACGGAGTTTTCGCTAGCCACCAGCGCCTCGCTGAAAGATGCCGGTTTCTCCGTTTGGCCCGCTCGCGTTGAGACACTCAACCAAACCTTTGAAACCGCGCGCAAAGTCTTCCCGGCGCTCGCAGGACATATCGACATTGTGGATTTGACGGGCATTCCCACAACGTCGCCGAACGCTTCGGCGTGGCTGGCGAAGCGGCTGGCTGAGCTTCAACTTCAGTTAAGCCTGAGCGGAGCCGCTACAACTGTGTGGATAACCGCGCCCGGTGGCGCGCGGGCGGCAACGCCTGAAGTTGACGCTCCGTGTCCGCTGGCCGCCGCGCTCTGGGCGGGAGTCAGGACGGCGATGAATGAAAATCCAGGCGTCGCAATCCGCCTATCCGATTTCGCAGAAAGCTTGAGCGCCACCCAGCGTGCAAAGCGGCTGGCCGCATGGATAAGCCAGCCAGGCGGGGAGACGGAGCTTGTGCTGGCAAAAGACGCAGCATACGCGCTGCGCGCCCGGTCAGGCATGCCGTTCAGCATGGGCGGGCAGCGCGCCGAGCATGCCGCGGTGCTGAAATCGGCGCAGCCCGGCTCCCTCGATCATTTGATATGGAGCCAGACCGAACGCCGCGCTCCCGGGAAAAGCGAAGTCGAAATCAGCGTAGAGGCGACCGGGCTGAACTTCCGCGACGTAATGTGGGCGCTCGGCATGCTGCCTCCGGAGGCGCTGGAGGATGGCTTCGCCGGGCCGACGCTCGGATTTGAATGCGCCGGACGTGTGGTGCGGACGGGTGAAGGCGTCGCAGACTTGCGCGCGGGCGATCTGGTGGCGGGAATGGCGCCAGCGGCCTTGTCGTCGCACGTCACTGTCGCCCGGCGCGCCCTCGCACTCGTTCCGCAGCATTTGAGCGCTGAAGCCGCTGCGACCTTGCCCGTAGCTTTTCTCACAGCCTATTATTCCCTCGTCCATCTGGCGAGGTTGGAGGAAGGCGAGTGGACGCTCATTCATGGCGGGGCGAGCGGCGTCGGTTTGGCGGCGCTGCAAATTGCGCGGATGCGCGGCGCGCGCGTCATCGTCACGGCGGGTTCTAAGGAAAAGCGTGATTTTCTGCGTATGCTTGGCGCCGAACACACCCTCGATTCCCGCTCGCTGGCCTTCACCGACGAGGTAAGGCGGTTGACTGGCGAAGGCCCCAGTGTGGTGCTCAATTCTCTCGCGGGTGAGGCGATGGAGCGCAGTATCGAATTGGTGCGACCGTTCGGCCGTTTCATCGAGCTTGGTAAACGCGACTTCTATGGCAACACGAAAATTGGGCTACGTCCTTTCCGGCGCAACATTTCATACTTCGGCGTTGATGCAGACCAGCTTCTCGCCAGCCAGCCTATGTTGGCGGCGCGCATGCTGACCGAGGTTATGGGTCACATCAATGCAGGCGATCTGACGCCGCTTCCATACCGGCGCTTTAGCGGGCATGAGGCAGGCGACGCCTTCCGGCTGATGCAGCAATCCGGGCATATCGGTAAAATTGTCATAACCCCGCCCACGCTCGACACGGTGGCTGCGACGCCCGCCCCAGCGCCATTTCACGCCTGCCCGGACGGTTTTCACGTCATTATTGGCGGTCTTGGCGGTTTCGGCCTTGAGACCGCCCGGTGGCTTGGTGACAGCGGCGCGCGCCGGATCGCCCTAGTCAGCCGCAGCGGCAAGCTGCGAGACGATCGGACAGCGAGCGTCCTTGATGCCCTCAGGCAAAGCGGCGTCGATATTCGGCAAATTGCTTGCGATGCAAGCAGCCGTGAGGCGTTGGAAACAATTTTGGCCCAGCTTCGACAGGAGGCGCGGATTGCGGGGGTCATTCATGCCGCCATGCTGCTGGACGACGCTCCACTCGCCCAGATAGACGAGGCGCGCCTTCAAGCTATCATCAGCCCCAAAGTTGCCATCGCCGACAATCTGCATGAGTTGACGCAAAACGATGCGCTCGGTTATTTCGTCCTTTATTCGTCGGTCAGCGCATTCATCGGCAATCCGGGACAGGCGGCTTACGCCGCAGCCAACGCCTATCTCGAAGCTCTGGCGGTCAGGCGCCGCAGCGAAAAACTACCCGCACTTGCTGTGGGCTGGGGGCCAATTTCTGACGCGGGCTATCTCGCGCGCAATCTGGCGACAGCGGACATCATCCAGAGACGCATGGGCGCTCAAACCTTCACGGCGCGTGACGCGCTAAATTGTCTCGGCGAGCTTCTCAGCTTGAGCCAGGCAGGGATTGGCGCGCCTGCGGTGACAATTGCGCCGATGGACTGGAACATGGCGGCGGCTTCGCTGGCGGTTTTTCAATCACCGGCGTTCGCTTCACTGAATAAAGGTCGCGATCAGGCGGCTATTGCATCCGCCGGGCCGTTCGAAGTCGCCGCGCTGATTGATGGCCTTAGCGAACACGAAGCGCGCCTGGTGATCGCGCGCTACATCGCCGAAGATGTCGCCTCGATTTTCCGCATGCCAGCGAGCGACATCAGCGGCGAACGGCCTCTGGCCGACCTTGGCATGGACTCGCTCATGCTCGTCGAGTTGCAGACTGCGGCGCAGTGGCGCTTTGGCTTTGACATCCCCCTGACCAGCGCCACCGATGCACTAACGATAAATAGCATCGCCTTTGGCGTGACCTCGCGGCTGCGCTCCGGAACCCGCATACACGACGACGCCGCGACAATGAACGGAATTTTGCGCGAACATGCAGGCGGGCCGGTCAACGACGTCGCGATCAAAACTTTATCCCGGCGTATACAGCTCGGTCGCAACGAAAGTCTTTTGGCATGAGCAAACCCTTGAGCCGATTGTTGAATGGCGAAAAGAGTGCGTTGCTATCGCTGGCTCGCGGCTGGCAACGCGGTGCCCCTAATGCAAGTCCTGCGACGCCAAAATATGACGCGCAGAGTTTCGAGGTTCTCCCAGCATATCAAAAAATGCTCACGCAGCGCGCCGCTGCCGATGAATTCAATGTAAAAAACCCTTTCTTCCGCCCGCATGAGGGACGCGTTGGCGCGTTGACCGTGATTGACGGACGCGAGTGCATCAATTTTGCGTCCTACGATTATCTCGGCCTTAACCATCATCCCGCTTTAGCGGCGGCCGCGACGGCGGCTATGGCGCGCTACGGCACGTCCGTTTCGGCAAGCCGTGTTGTGGCGGGCGAGCGCCCTATCATCCGCGACCTCGAAGCGGCGCTTGCCCGCTTATACGGAACCGAGGATGTAATTGTTTTCGTCAGCGGCCACGCGACTAATGTCTCGGCCATCTCAACGCTCACCGGCCCTGGCGACCTCATCCTGCATGATGCGCTGATCCACAATAGCGCCATGGTTGGCGCGACGCTGTCAGGCGCCGCCCGCCGCGCATTTCCGCATAACGATCTCGACGCTCTGCAGCGCATGTTGGAGGAGACGAGGGGCGCTGCGAAAAACGTGCTGATTATCGTGGAGGGGTTATACTCCATGGACGGCGATATTCCCGATTTGCCCCGCCTGCTCGACATAAAGCAAAGGTTTGGCGCCTGGTTGATGGTCGATGAAGCGCATTCGCTCGGCGTTCTGGGCGCGACCGGACGCGGCACGGCAGAGCATTTTGGCGTCGATCCGGGCCGCGTCGATATCTGGATGGGAACCCTCAGCAAAACTCTGGCCTCCTGTGGGGGCTACATTGCGGGGTCTCGGCCGCTGGTGGAGTTGCTGAAGTTCAGCGCGCCCGGGTTTGTCTATAGCGTTGGCATTTCGCCGCCTTTGGCGGGCGCCGCAATCGCCGCTATCGAGCGGCTTGCCGCCGAGCCGGAGCGTGTCGCCGCGCTGGCGGATAATGGACGCTTCTTTTTGGAAACCGCACGGGCGGCGGGTCTCGACACCGGCTTCGCGGCTGGATACGCCGTGGCGCCCGTGATGGTGGGCGACAGTCTGCGCGCCGTGAAACTATCCGAGCGGCTGCTTGATCGCGGCGTGAACGCGCTTCCAATCATCTACCCGGCCGTGCCGATGCAATCCGCCCGGCTGCGTTTCTTCCTGATGTCTACCCACACCAAAGCGCAAATGACTCAAGCCATTGATGTTACGCGACAGGAGCTGGATACGCTGAAAGCGCAAAACTTCGGGCTTTCGCGGCTAGCGGCAAGCATCGCCGAGCGCATGTGAAACCGCTCATGCTTTCGCCAAGCACCAGGAACGCCGTTTGTTTCGGCGTTTCATTCTGGAACCGCAAAGCCCTCGGCAGGCTGCTTACGGAGGGCGGGGATACATTTTTCACAGATGATTTCCCTGCCGCGTTGCAATCCGCGAAATCCCGTTCGCTTCCGCTTCACGCCTGGGCTTCTAAACTGAGCGATGAGAATGAGGCCGAATGTCTCGCGGCCGGGACGCCGCTCATTCGTGTAGAGGATGGTTTCATACGCTCGGCTGGCCTCGGCGCGGGGTTAATTGCAGGCGCCTCATACGCATTCGACAAAACCGGCATCTACTACGATGCGCGCCGCACCAGCGATATCGAAACGGTTTTGCAGACTGCCGAGATCAGCGCGGCCGAAATCGCGCGCGGAAGCGATCTGCGTCAGGCGATCCTATCCGCCCGCATCAGCAAATATAATGTTGGCCGACTGGACGCCCCTTTTGCCGCCCCTGCCGAACGAGATGTTATTCTAGTGCCTGGACAAGTATCGAATGACGCCGCCGTTTCGCGGGCTGGCGCAGCGGCGCTCGATAACGACGCGAATGTTAATCTTACATTGCTGCGCCGCGTGCGGGAACGCCATCCAACGGCGTTTATCGTCTATAAGCCGCACCCGGACGTGGAGACCGGACTGCGTCGCGGCGCGCTGACAGTGGCGGAGACCCGCGGTTATGCCGACGCTGTCATCAACAAGGCAAGCATTTTGACGCTGATAGCACGCTGCGATGCGGTCGAAACGTTATCGTCGCTTACCGGCTTTGAGGCGCTGCTTCGGGGCAAACCTGTCACGGTGCATGGCGCGCCGTTTTACGCCGGGTGGGGCTTAACCGAAGACCTGACGCCGACGCCGCGCCGCACCCGTCGGCGCTCGCTGGAGGAACTGGTATTTGTCATGCTTGCGCTTTACACGCGGCATGTCGATCCAATAACGCTGGAACCATGCTCGCCGGAAAGCCTTATCGCATCGCTGACCACGATGGGCCGAGACCCGCGACAACGCGCCAAGGCCGCTGTGCTGCAGCGAGTGTCGTGGGTGGGCCGCAAGCTTGGCGTTTAGCGTTTGCATCGCTCGCGTATCATCCGGCGGAGGGCCTCGCGTCGAGGCGCGGGGTCGGCATAAGCATCGGGCGCGTTCCGGCTCATCTGCAAAATGCGCTGCGAGATGTTTTGCGCGGCCTCGTCTAGCCCTTCACGCGAATAGATCGTGCCGCGCGCCTGCACGCTTGCCGCCAGCGCTTTCACAAAAGCGCCGACAAGTTTGGGATCGGGTGCGGCGGGCGCTGTCCAAAAGCTGTCGAGCGGCCCTTGATGCGTTATTCCGTCTACATCGTAAATCGCGGGCGCGAGGGTTTTGACCGGGCAGCCACGTTGCAATGCCTCAATCCCGGCGGAGCTGTTGACCGTCACCAGTCCCGCCGCCCCGGCAAGCACATCGCCAAGCGCGCCGCCATCGAAAAAAACCACCCGGCTTTGCAGGTTTAGCCGCCGAACCGCATCAGTTAGATAGCGCCGCCATCTATCCAGGCCGTTGTCCAGCGGATGCGCCTTGATCGCTAGTGTAGCGTTCATCGGCGCGTGCGCTTTGAAGGATGCAAGTACAGTTTCAATCGCTTCACTAAAGCTGCTGAACGGCGAACGGTGGCGAATCTGGAAATCGCCCTCCAGTTGCAGCGCGAACACAAACAGCGGGCCTTTTGTCGCGCGAAGCCTCTCTATTTCGATAGCTGCGGCTTTGTTTCGTGATCTCTCCCCAGTAAGACGCCAGCACCATGCCGCATATTCCAGTGGCGGATAATAGATCGTATGCCGCCTGTAGTTGGGATACAGCCACCATAGCGCGGTGTTGAGCAGGTTGTATGCCACGTCTGGCGCGGCCACCCTCCAGAACTGCGTGCGATATCGTGGTGCAAAATCGATTTCAGGCGCGTTGGCCGCGATGAGTCTGATGGCTGCTGGGTCGTTGGGAAAGTGCGACGCGGCGCCCGTGCCATTCAACTCGATGGTCATCCAATCCGGACGCAGGTAGCCCAGTTCGGTTACGATAACGCGCGCGCCATGTGCGCGGGCGATGGCGGCGGCAATGCGGTGATACAGCCGCCTCTCGCCATGCATAATTATATCGGTTACGGAGTCGCGCTCCATAAGATTTGTCGCGAAGCGCGGCCATTCGGCGATCCGGCCTTTAAAGGCGACTGCGCCTTTGCGATTCCAGTGCAACCGGTCGCCAACGTTGAAATTAACACGCGCGACGCGATGGCCCTGCGCCTCGCATTCATCTGCAAGGCGCGCATAAAGCGGTGATAACGGACCTTGAAGGAACAGGAAAGAACGGCGGCCTGAGGCTCTCTCCGCTGTCAGATTGCCCATTGCGCTGCTGGCCATGACGGCGCGGTTGCTTCCGGCTCGCCATTCAGTGAGTCGAGCGTTTTGCCGCGCGCAGACTCCACCCCAAGCACTTCCGGCCAATCGGTGAACGGCACGCCGCAAGCGCGAGCGGCCGCCAGACGCGGAGGCTCCGGTTCAAAAGCGTTGGGCTGATTCACCAGCCGCTGTTCAAGCCGGCGCACGATTTCGGCAATTGCGACCGCGCGCCCCGCGCGGTGGTAGAAACTCCCCTTCACCTGCGTGGCGGCTGCCAGCGCGCGCACAAAATCATCACGAAGCTGCGCATCGGGTTCTGGCGCAGCCGTCCAGAAATCGTTCAGCGACCCCTGGTAAGCCAGGCCGGGGATATCGAATATTGCAAATCCGAGCACTTTGAGCGGTCGGTTCGCTTTCAGGGCGTGCAAACCGACGGTCGAGTTAATCAACACAACCCCTTTGGCGTGCGCAAGCAGAGTTTGAAGACAGCCGCCATCGATAACGCGGACGCGGTTGGCGATACCTGCCGCCAGCGCGAGGCGGCGCACCATGCGCGGCCAGTTTTCCAGCCCGTTGTCGAGCGGATGCACCTTGAAAATGAGTTTGCTTTGAGGCGGCGCGTTGCCCTTGAACGATTGAATGACTAACTCGATCATCTCGCGCTGGTGCTTGAAGGGCGAGTTGACGCGGAGCTGATAATCGCTCTGCATTTGCAGGGGTGCGAGAAAATACGTGTTGTCACGTCGAATGGCGCGCGTGGTCACTTTGTTGGCGCGTTTGGCGGCGGCCCGGCCAACCGTAAGGCGGGGAATGTAGCTTAGGTAATTCACAATCGCACTATAGTAGCGATCTGCATCATAATGCGGATACAGCGCGGTCAGGAAAAAGGTGGACAGATTGTACGCGACCTCATGCAGGGCCTCCGCGCGGAAGGTGTGTTTGTATCTCTCTGTAAAGTCCGGCTCCGGCGCCTGGCGCGCAATTGCCCGGATTTTGTCCGGGTCATTGGGAAAATGTGAGTGGGCGGACATGCCGCCAGATTCCAGCGTAATCCAATCAGGGCGCAAATAGCCGAACTCGTAGGTTACGGTATCTACGCCGAGGCGGCGGGCCGCAGTGACGGCGCCACGGTGATAAGGGTGCCTGTCCGCATAATATAGAACGTCGGTGACGCCATTCGCCGTCATGAAACTGGTAACGAAACTTTCCCAGTCGCGAAGGCGGCCGCGATAGTTCACCGCGGGCAGACCCAACCAGTAAAACCAGTCGCCCGCGCAAAAATTGATCCGCAGCACTTTATGGCCGTTTTTTGTCAAAGCGGCGGCAAGTTCCCGGGCGAATGGTGTCGGTGGGCCTTGCAGCATTAGAAAAGTTCGCAGGGACTTTCCGGGCTGACTTTGGTAGTCCTTCATTATGAAAATCCCGCGTGGTTTCAATGATGTCCGCGCTACGCACTTTAGGTAAAAGAACTATTGTTTACTATCATTAGAAGCAAAATGTTCACGCTAATTTTTGATCGGCGCACGAACTTTCGCATAAGTGCGGCCGGTTTGTGGCGCGCTAAAGCACTGACGCAATTTGGGCAGAAGACTTTTGCCCTATTTGGTTTCCTCGGGCGCGCGCTGGTAGATGTCGTCCGACCGCACGATGTCGTCCTCGCCGAGATAGGAGCCAAGCTGCACCTCGATAATCTCCAACGGCACCTTACCGGGGTTTTCCAGCCGGTGCCATTGCGTGGCGAAAATGTAGATGGACTCGTTCTCCGGCACCAGTTTTTGCACCTCACCGGCCGTGACCAGCGCCGTGCCTTTCACCACCACCCAATGTTCGGAACGGTGATGATGCATTTGCAGCGATAGCTTACCGCCGGGCTTTACATGGAGCAGTTTCACCTGGAAGCGGCCGCCAACGCTAAGGGTCTCGAAATGCCCCCATGGACGGTAATTGCGCACGTGCTGTTCATGCTCGCGGCGCTTGGACGCCTTAAGCTGCGACACAAGCTTGCCGACATCCTGCGCGCGGTCGCGGCGCGCCACAAGAACGGCGTCGGCGGTATCGACGACCACGAGGTCTTCCAGGCCAATGGTGGAAATCAGCGCCCGCTCGGAATGCACGTAACAATTCTTGGTATCGACCAGAATAGCTTCGCCGCGAACCGAATTGCCATCAGCGTCGTGCGGCGCGGCTTCCCAAAGCGAAGACCATGAGCCGACATCATTCCATCCGGCGTTCAGCGGGAGCACAGCGGCCAGCTTGGTTTTTTCCATCACAGCATAGTCGATGGAAATGTTCGGCGCCCGCGAGTAAGCCTCGGCGTCCAGACGGCGGAAGTCTAAGTCCATCGCGGACTTTGTGAGCGCGGTGCGGGCGGAGGCGAGAATTTCTGGCGCAAGCCGCTCCAGTTCGGTCAGGAATGTCTTGGCGTGCAGCACGAAAATGCCGCTGTTCCAGTAATAGCTACCGTCATCGAGATAACGCTGCGCGGTCGCCGCGTCCGGTTTTTCGACGAACGCCGCAACGGAGAAGCCGCCGCCCGGGCCATCCAATTGGGCGCCTTTGCGGATGTAGCCGTAGCCAGTATGCGGCTCATTTGGCTCGATCCCAAACAGTGCCAGACGCCCCTGGCTGGCCACCGCCGCCGCATCGCGAACGCGGGCCGCAAACGCCGCGCCATCCTTAATAAGATGATCCGACGGCATGACAGCTAAAACCGCATTAGGATCTTCATCCGAGATCGAGAGGGCGGCTATAGCGATGGCGGGAGCCGTGTTGCGCGCTTCTGGCTCCAGCAGAATCTCACGTGGCGCGATTTCGCTTTTGAGGAGTTCGTCCTTCAGAAGGAAGCGATGATTATTGTTGCACAGCAGAGTAGGACGCGCGAAGTTCTCGTTGACCAGGCGGTGCAGCGTGGCGCCAAGCAGGCTGTCGGCTTCATGTGCAAAAAAACGGATAAACTGCTTGGGATACATAGCCCGCGATAACGGCCACAACCGGGTTCCCGAACCGCCGCAAAGAATGACTGGGTAGATATATCTCGACATCGTCACAACTTTCTCTGACAGTCGTTAATCTTTACAATTATCATAAACCCAGCCTTGTTGTTTACTACGGTTGTTTCCCTGCCACGCCTTTTTGTCAATGCAATTTACGTTTTCATTGAAGGTATGGGGACAAAGCTGCCGTTCCGCATTATACTAACCCTGTTATATGCAAAATTACATGACAGCGCTTATCGCCGGAAGTCTCTTATTGCGGGGCGTGTTTAAATGACTAAGAAATGCTTAAAGATAAACTTAACCTTTAGTAAGAAACCGCTCTAAGCGCTTATGACAGTCACCGCCCATGTCTTGCTCGGCGTATATCGTCCTTATCCGCACGCTTTGCGTCAGCAGGTTCGATCGATCCTAGAGCAGGATCATCCCCGAATTCGGGTTCACATCCGTATCGACGGGCGCGATGAGGCGGCGCGCCAGATCCTTACAGGTATGCCGGATCATGTTCATGTCGAGGAAGGGGCCGAGCGGCTGGGCGTGTTCGGTAACTACATGAGCGGTTTGTCAAGCGCATTATCCCTTGAAAAAAGCCCGGATGCAGTATTCGCCTTTTGCGATCAGGACGACGTGTGGCAGCCCGGCAAACTCAGCGTCCAAATTGCCGCCCTCCAGCGTTCCAGCGCAGCGTTATGTTACTGCGACGCCTCTGTGATCGACGCAGACGGACGCAATATCCACCCATCGCTTTTCGAGATGGAGCGCCGTACACCACACGCCGATCTGCAGGACTTGCTGGTGCGCAACGATGTCAGCGGGCATTCCATGCTTATCACGAGAGAAGCGGCCGCAGCGGCTTGCCGGAGTTCCAGCAACCAATTTGCTGCCGGTCAGGTGGCGTTGCTTCACGATTGGTGGATGGCGCTTGCAGCGCGGACGGTTGGTTCTGCCGTATTTTTGAAAGAGCCGCTTCTGCAATATCGCCGCCACGCCAGCAATGTCATGGGCCCAGCGCCCAACCGTAAAAAGAGCGCGCGCATTTGGGGCGGCGGCATTATTTCCGAGGCTTTCCGAGCCAAGTCAGCGCGGCATTACGCCTTGCGGGCGTTCCTTTTAGAGAAGTTGCAGCGCTTGCAGACCGCGCCCAGCGCGAGCGCCGAGTTTGACAAGGCTGCCGCTCTGTTCAGTATGGCGGACAAACAATTAACGCCCTTGCTGCGTGCTTACCGGAGCGCGGTGCGGCGCGGCGATTGCCAACGAACTCAAAGTCTGTATATGAGCTTGCTCGGTAAGACTGAAATTTTACGGCTCGCAAAAACGCCGTGGCTTTCCCGGTGGACAAACGAGCAGTTCGTTAAACTGTGTGATGCTTACAGCGCCAGCGCTTTAGCTAATGCACCTTGAGGCCGGACGAGCGAGACACGTTTTGCCCCTACTCCACGTTATCTTTATCAACTACCATGAATTTTCCGGCGCAAGCGGCATTCACATTTACCACCTTGGCCGCCAGCTTTCGGCTTTAAATGTATCCGTCTCGGCCTGCATTCCCGGCGATCCTGCAAGCATCGAACGTTTCGGGCCAAAGGTGTTCGATGTTGACGGCTTCGGCTTTGCGGACGCCGCCAAGCGCGTGAAAGCCATGCGCGCTGCAGGGCGGCAGGTGCTGCTCCACGCCTGGACGCCGCGCGAGAAGGTGCGCAAGTTTACATCGAGACTCGCGCGGAACACCGGCGCGACATATCTGGTGCATCTGGAAGACAATGAGCATCATATTGCAGACGTGTTTCACGCGCTGCACCCAAAGCCGACGCTGCTAAATTGGCGCAAGCGCTGGCGGGCAAGTCAGAACGTTGCCCATCCGGAGCATATGGCGCACTTCCTTAAAGGCGCGGCTGGTGTCACTTGTCTGACTGAAAAGCTGCTGGAGCATAGCCCGGCCGGCGCGCCTACCCACGTTTTCTGGCCGGGCGCGGAAGTAGAGTTTTTCGTGATCCCGCCCGAGCCGGATGAGGTGATCCGGACTAAACTTGGCATCGCGCCGCATGAGTTTGCGCTGGCTTACACCGGCAACACGCACCCCGCAAACTTCGACGACATGACGACGCTTTATGACGCAATAGCCGCCCTGAATGCTGGAGGGCATGCGGTTCGGTACAAGCGCGTCGGCGCCGATCACCGGCTTGGTGTGGCCCGTTTCGGCGTGTCTAATCAGCGTCCATGGCTCACGCATCTGGGCGACCGGCCCGCCCGCGAACTCGTCCGCTATATCTCCGCCGCCGACGCGCTTGTACAGCCGGGCGCAGCCGACGCCTTCAACGACTACCGCTTCCCCAGCAAACTCACGCTGTTTTTCGCAAGCGGACGCCCGGTCGTTCTGCCATTCGCAAATATCGGGCGGCATGTTAGGGATGGCGAGGAGGCGTTGGTTTTGGCGAGTGGTGACAGCGGCGAAATCGCCCGGCAAATACTACGGCTCATATCCGATGCGGCATTGCGTCAACGGGTTGGTGCGGCGGGCCGCGCTTTCGCGCATCAGCATTTTCAATGGCCGGAAATCGCCAAAACCATGACAGGCTTCTATGAAACCGTTCTGGCGAACTCCGCTTTGCGGCGCGCGTCATGAGCGAGGCCAAGCGCGCGCTCATCACCGGCATTGTCGGACAGGACGGCTCTTATCTAGCTGAGTTGCTGCTAGCCAAAGGCTACTTCGTGCACGGCGTGGTGCGGCGTTCCTCGACCTTCAGCACCGACCGCATCAGTCACCTTTACGTCGATCCGCACGAGGCGGGCGCGCGGCTGAAGCTGCATTACGGCGATCTGGCCGACGGCACCAGCCTGCGCCGCATCATTGAACTTGTCGAGCCTGACGAGATTTACAATCTCGCCGCCCAAAGCCATGTGCGCGTCAGTTTCGATCAGGCCGAGTACACCGCCGACATCGTGGCGACAGGCGCGCTGCGGCTACTGGAGGCGCTGCGCGATTATGTTGGCCGCACCGCCCGGACAGTTCGCTATTATCAGGCTGGGTCATCCGAAATGTTCGGCGCCGCGCCCGCTCCGCAGAATGAGGCGACGCCTTTTTATCCGCGCAGCCCTTATGCTGTCTCCAAAGTTGCGGCGCACTGGTATAGCGTCAACTACCGTGAAGCTTACGGCATGTTCATCTGTAACGGCATCCTGTTCAACCACGAAAGCCCGCGCCGGGGTGAAACTTTTGTTACGCGCAAAATCACCCGCGCGCTTGGACGCATCAAACTCGGCCTTCAGAATAAGCTCTATCTCGGCAATCTCGAAGCCAAGCGCGACTGGGGATTTGCGGGCGATTATGTCGAGGCTATGTGGCTGGCTTTGCAGCAGGATGCGCCGGATGATTACGTGATCGCAACGGGCCAAACCCATACGGTGCGGAAGTTTCTGGAAGCGGCGGCGGCAGTTGCGGGAGTGGATTGGCGTGCGCATGTGGAACTTGATCCGCGCTATCTACGCCCTACCGAAGTGGATGAATTGCGCGGCGACGCAGCGTGCGCCCGTGCGCGGCTTGGCTGGGCGCCTAAGGTGACATTCGATGAGCTGGTGCGAATGATGGTCGAGCACGATCTGGGCCTTGCTGAGCGCGAACGCACTCTGATGGATGCGGGGTTTAAAACGCTATGATAATGAGCGCTGATGCAAAAATTTTCGTGGCTGGGCATCGCGGCCTTGCTGGATCGTCAATCGTCCGGCATCTGCAGGCGCGAGGGTTCACGAATATCCTGACCCGCGCGCGCGCTGGGCTGGATTTGCGCGAGCAGGCGGCGGTGCGTGTATTTTTCGAGCGAGAGCGCCCGGAGTTTGTGTTCTGCGGCGCCGCTACCGTGGGCGGCATCGGCGCCAACAGCGCGCGCCCGGCGGAATTCATCTACGATAACCTCATGATCCAAACGAATGTGATCGACGCCTGCTGGCGCTCCAGCGTGCAAAAGCTGGTGTTCCTCGGCTCCACCTGCATTTATCCTCGCCTAGCTCCGCAGCCGATGCGCGAAGAGCATTTGCTAACTGGCCTGCTAGAGCCGACGAATGAGGCTTACGCAATTGCCAAAATCGCTGGGCTGAAAATGTGCGAGGCATATGCGCGTCAATATGGGATGCGCTCCGTCACGGTGATGCCTACAAACCTCTACGGCCCCGGTGATAATTTCGACCTGGAGGCAAGCCATGTCATACCAGCGCTGATGCGAAAGGCGCATGAGGCAAAACTGGCGAGCGCTCCGAGCATGACCGTGTGGGGTACAGGCGCGCCGTTGCGGGAGTTTCTACACGTGGATGATCTGGCGGAGGCGTGCGTCTTTGCCATGGAGCGAGTGGATAAGTTCAGTATGGTCAACGCCGGGTCGGGCGAGGAAATTGCAATCGCCAATCTGATGCGCCTCATAGCAGATGTCGTGGGGTTCGAGGGCGAAATCGTATTCGACGCCTCCAAACCGGACGGTACGCCGCGCAAACTTGCCGATGTGAGCCGTCTGCACGCGCTCGGCTGGCGCGCCCGCACCCCGCTACGTGATGGCCTTGAAAAAACCTATCGCTGGTTTCTCGCTAATTTACACGGTCATGGCCGGGCTTGACCCGGCCATCCAGAAAGCGCGGCCTTAAGCTGGATAGCCGCCTTGAGGGCGGTCATGACTAAATGCAAAATAATGCGGGAGTTCGGCGAGTTTCGGGTGTCTGCGGTCTTTCTCCGAGAGGATAGCCGCTCCTGGCGCCATCGGCCAGTCGATGGCTAGTTCGGGATCATCCCAGGCGAGACCGCGGTCGCATTCGGGCGCATAGTATCCAGTGACTTTATAAAGAAACTCGGTGTCCGGCTCCAGTGTGCAGAAGCCGTGGGCGAATCCGGTCGGCACCCAGAGCTGTGCCCAGTTCCCCCCGCTCAATACCGCCTTCACATGCTGGCCGTAAGTCGGCGACCCTTGCCGGATATCCACCGCCACATCCAGCACCGCGCCGCGCGTGACCCGCACGAGCTTGCCCTGTGCATGCGGCGCGATTTGGAAATGAAGGCCGCGAACGACGCCGACCTGCGCGGAGAAGGAGTGGTTGTCCTGGACAAAATCCGCCTTGATCCCCGCCGCCGCTAGCGCATTTCGGCTGTAAACCTCGGAGAAAAAGCCGCGCGCGTCGCCAAACTTCTTGCCCGTGATGAGCTTGACGTCCGGAATCGCTAAAGACTCGATCTGCATTGCCGCCGCCTGTTATTGTCTGCGGCGACAATACCGAATGCGAAAGAACCGTGCGACCTATTCCCGTCAGGGTTGTACGTTTTTCAACGCTTATTGGCAGTTAGTGAAGAGACCTACCGCTCCGCTCGCCGACCAGATCCTGGCCGAGGATTATGTTCGCGCTCTCCAGGGTGCGGGCAAAGTCGCGCGCGGTTTTCAACACCGGCTCGATTTCGTTGGCGCCCATCAGCGCATAAGCGCAGGCTTGGAGAGCCGGGCAGGCGTCGTGCTGGCTGGCGGCGATGAGCGAAACCGCGAGGCATTCATCGCGGCAAAACGACGGGCATTTGGGCGGCAACAGCTCGATGTCGCGGATCGAGTGTACCCGCACCATGTTCACCCACGATGCGAGGTCGGTAACGGCTTTTCGTGCGGCCTCGGCGCCGAGTTCGCGCCGGTAGTAAGACCAGCACGTTTCCCAGCTCTGAATGGCGCCGCTTTGATAGCCTGAAAGCCAGCAGCGGAAGCCAACGCCGACAAGTTTTTCGGCGGGCAGCAGAAATTGGCTGGTGACGCTCGCCATGGAGAGCGCCCCTTCTGTTTTAATCGGTTTTTGTTCGGACATGAATGCATTCCTAGAAAAGATCGGCCTAGAAGAGAGCGAGCGGCGGCGCTTTGGGAACGCCGCCGCGTTTCTCGTTACGAGCTTGGGCCTTGATCGAACTTGGCTTCGTCCACCAGTTCAGACGCGCGCTTGCGGAGTTTTGCGATCTCGGCGAGCGCGACCGGATCTTGCTTGAACTGGCCCCATGACGCGACAACGGGCGAAACAGCAATGCCGCTTTTCACGGGAAATTCATTGTTTGCCCCTGCGTAAATCTTTTGAGCTTCGTCGGATGAAAGATATTCCATCAGCTTGACCGCGTTGGCTTTGTTCGGCGCGTTTTTCGCCAGCACCATGCCGGACACGTTCATATGCGTGCCGCGGTTGGCAACGTTTGGGAACAGAACCTTGATTGCGTCGGCCTGCGTTTTTTGCTCAGGCTCTTTTTCGTTCGTTGTCATGGCTGCAATGTAATAAGTGTTGCCAATTGCTATGTCGCATTCACCGGCAAAAATTGCCTTGGCCTGATCCCGATCACCGCCTGCTGGCTTTTTCGCCAGGTTGTCGCGAACGCCTGCCAGCCATTCCCTGGTTTTCGCTTCGCCGATATTGGCGAGCATGGAAGCAGTCAGGGCAATATTATAAACATGCTGGCCGGAGCGCGTGCAAATTTTGCCTTTCCACTTGGGATCGGCCAGTTCTTCATACGTGATGGCGTCCTGTTTCACGCGGTCTTTGGAGGCGTAAATGACGCGCGCGCGCGATGTCAGGCCGAACCATTGGCCTTTTGGATCGCGGAAGGCAGCCGGAATGTTGGCGGTCAGAACCGCGCTGTCCACGGATTGAGATACACCCTGTTCGACGGCGTTCGTCAGAAATCCAATGTCGGCGGCAAGCAGGATATCTGCCGGGCTATTGGCGCCTTCGGCAGCCATGCGCTCGATCAGACCCTTGTCAGCATAAATGACGTTGGTTTTGATACCAATCGATTTATTAAACGCTTCAAGTAGTGGATTGATGAGGTATGGCTGACGTAGCGAATAGATGTTGATTTCGCCCTCTGCGCGGGCGGGCGCGGCTGTGAAAATGGCGGGTGCGAGAAGGGTGCAGATGAAAGTGCAACTGAGAAGGGATTTCATTCTTTCCTCCAATAATCAGGGTTCAAGGCCCTGACACAGGGTTTTGGTCACGCGGCCAATCCGCAGACTATAGAAAGGCCCGATGAGTAATCCGTGTCAACGCTTGCAAGTCAGATTGATCTCTGTAGCGTTTCTTAAAACTCTCGTAAAATCAACTGGTTAGAATAATTCTAAGCGTTCGCCTTGTAACAGCGGCAAATTTTTCGTTGGCGGGCCAAACAATTAGCAGCTTGAGGCGGAAGGCACTGACGCTTTACAGCGAGCAGACTCACTTTGATGTGGCAAGTTGACGCATAAATTGATGAGAAGTGCCGATCAAATCATTGAATTCTATGCAGTTTTATAAATGAACAGCATTCATTCTGGCGCCCGGGTGCGCAGCCGGGCGGTGAGCCTGTCTTTTACTGGGGAGAGAACGCTGGCGCGGTCGGTATTTTTGAGAATGTTCTTTACGATGGTTTTCGCGCCCTTTTTACCCCAGCCGCCGTCGCGGAAATAGACACTGGCGGCGTTGCCCACGATATAGGTTGCCCAAGCAGCCGCCAGCCCCTGCGGCAGAGCCGTCACCGCCACGCCGACGCCGGGCAGCGCCGTCTTGATCGTGCTGGCCGCAAGGTGCATGGCAAGGGTAACGAAGCCCGTCACTCCCCACGCGCCGATGATTTCGTTGGTGAGTTTTTGCGCATTTTCATGGCTTATCGGTTCGCCGTATACGCGAGATAGCATGACGATCATGGTTGCATCGGACGCAACGACGCCCAGAATGTCGAGCCATGGCACCGGGTTAAACGCCACGACCGTCGCCTTGCCCCACATGAACTTCTCTATGAGCGCTTTCGCTTCTGCGCTGCGCGCTTCCACCTTCAGCCGGGCGATGCGCTCGGACATTTCCGACGCGAACAGCGAAGCGTTTAGCGCTACGACCGCCTTGCCCTCTCGCGTGAGGATTTCAAATATCCGCGCCTGCAAATCCTCGACGATGGGCTTGCGCTCGCGCATCTCTTCACGCTCTGAACCGTCGGGAAGTACGGTGATGCGCAGCGCGGGCAGCGGCTGTCCCGCCGCGAAAACAAAATCCTGATCCGCCACAATGCCCTTCACCCGTCCGGCGACGGACGCGCGGATTTCATTCAACTCGCGCTGCGTGAAGCGGTCGATCTTGTTCAGTACGAGGATAACGGGCTTGTTCAGATCGTGCAGGGTTTTTACCGCATTGAACTCTACCTCGTTCAAATCGCCGTCAGTGACGAACAGCACGAGGTCGGCATAGCGTGCGGTCTCGCGGGCCACAAGTTCCCGGGTTGCGCCATCGACCTCGTTAAGCCCCGGCGTATCGACCAGCACGAGCTTTGCGCCATTCGTCGAAAATTCCTTCGAGGTGGGCGTCCAGTCGGCCTTGACGCGCTCGCGCGTTTTGCCGCCGACCGCCGCCACCTCGAACGCTTTGCGCCCCAGCAGCGCGTTCAAAAGCGCCGACTTGCCAGCGTTGATCTCGCCATAAACCGCAATTTCAACGCGCCCATCCTCCAGCTTTTTCAGCATCTCGGCGATTTCGCCAAGCTCCTTGCCAATCGCCTGACGCTCGCTGTCGCGCAGCTCGTCCGACACCGCAAGCTTACGCAGCGCTTCGATGGTGTCGTCGTATTGCGCGGCGCTTTTGGGCATTGAGTCAGCCTTTGATTTTTGCGAGCAACGCGGCGATGTCGGCCTTGCGCGTGCGGGTTTCCTCGCGCTCCACGCCGTCCGCGCTGACCACGATGGCATTAACCGGCAGCGGCGCGGAAGCGATGAACACCACCTCAGGCCGCCGCTTGACGCCCTCGAACTTAGCGGCGATAGAGGCGGCGATCTCTTCCCGGTCAGATATGGTGAGCCGGTCGGATTTGTCGATGGCGATCATCATGTCGCGCCCGTAGGCTTGAACGGCTTTGATAAACTCCACCTCGTAATTGCGCAAATCCTGATCCGCGACGAATATTGCGAGCCGCGCGCCCGCCGCCATCTCGGCGCTTTCCTCATTTTCTGGCGCCCACACTGAAAGCGCAGGCAACTCCGCGACATCCGTCATGCCAGCCTGTCCCAGCGCCGCCGTCACGCCCGCCTTGCCGCCATCCTTCAGGCCAGCAATGACGACCGGCGCGTTCGGCTTGCTTTTGTGCGCTTGCCCGCTGATGCCCGCCCCCTGCATGATGCCATGCTTGGAGAAGAGCGCCTGAAGGCGATCAGCCGATGGCGGACGAAGTTGTTGCGGTTGCCTCGTAGGCGTGCGGGGAGTGCGGAAATAAAAATAGAGAAAGCCGACAAGTCCGCCAAAAATCAGCGTGACCAGCACGCCATAAACGATGCGGATGGTCTGGCTTTCGATATCATCGAAGGTCGTGAGAAAGCGCGACACCAGGAAAAACAGGGCAATAGCGATAACCGCCGCGCAAACGCCTACCGCTGCGCGGCCGATGCGCTTGCCCGCCTCGCCGCGCTTGAAGAATTCCCAAAGCGCCGCAAGGCCCAATAGCCTGAAAAGCCCGAACATTCATCAGCCCTCGTGTTCGCGAACATTGCCACCGCACGAACACTACGGCAAGGTGCGTCACGGTTTAATGAAGCTTCACGCGCGGTTCGGATTGCCCGCGAAACTGCCCGGCGATCCACTGGCCGATGGTGGAAAAGGTGCCTAACACAGCTTGCTGGTGCATCCGGTACAACGACTTATACATGAGCCGCGCGATAAGCCCCTCCAGCCGGAAACGGCCGAGCAGATTGCCTAGCGTTTTATAGTCCGATAGCGCGACAAGAGAGCCGTAATCTTTTGGTTTATATGCGGACAGCGGCTTTCCCGCGATTTTCGCCGGTATGGAGCGGGCGAGCAGCGTCGCCTGCTGATGTGCCCACTGCGCACGTGCGCCGAGCGGCTCGGTTTCTCCGCGCGGTGTAAAGGAAGCGCAGTCCCCCATCGCGAAAATGTTGTCGTCGCGGGTGGTTTGCAGCGTTTCGCGCACGACGAGACGGTTGATGCGGTCAGTTTCTAGTCCATCCAGATAACGCAGGAAGTCTGGCGCCTTGAAACCGGCCGACCACACGATCAGCTCCGACGCGACGAACTCGCCGGATTGCAGCAACACGCCGTCGGCCCTAACCTCTACCACGCGAGTGTCGGTGCGCACGGCGACACCTAAACCCTCCAGCACGCCCAAGGTATTGGTGGCCATATCTTCGGGCAGCGCTGGCAAAATGCGTGGACCTGCCTCAATGAGCGTGATGCGGATGAGCATGTCGAAATCAATGTTGTCGAGGCCGTAGGATGCCAGATCGCGCATGGATTTATGCAGCTCGGCGGAAAGCTCGACGCCCGTTGCGCCACCGCCGACGATGACGCAATGCAGTTGCCCCGGACGCAGTGGCTCGTATTGAGCATTGGCGCGAAGGCAAGCATTAATCATGCGCCGGTTGAATCGCGCGGCGTCGTCCGCCGATTCGAGCGGGATAGAGTGCTGGATAACGCCGGGGATTCCGAAATCCGCCGTGATGCTACCCACCGCGATAACGAGCGTATCGTAGCCTATGACGCGCGGCGGAATCACCTCGACGCCGTTTTCATCCAGACTACCTCGCACGTAAATCTGGCGCTTTTCACGGTTCAAACCCTCCATCGCGCCGATGCGATAGCGGTAATGGTAGGCGCGCGCATGCGCCATGAGTTCGACCGCTTCCGTTTCGGGATCGAACGAGCCGGACGCGACCTCGTGCAGCAGCGGTTTCCACACATGCACCCGGCTTTTGTCGAGTAGCGTCACGGAAGCCTTGTTGCGGCGACCCAATTTACGCCCCAGCGTCGTCGCCAGTTCCAGCCCGCCCGCTCCCCCGCCGACGATGACGATGCGATGCAGTGAATGATCGTCGCTTGACCGCGTTTCGGGGATTTTGGCGTAGGCGTCGTTGATCTGGCTCATCGCACTCTCTGGATTGCATAACCTGCAAGTTTATAGACGCATATATTAAACAAAAGAAGTAACGCGCTCTGCGTTCGTCGTGCATCTCATATGCGTTCGGGGGACACCTTTACAATTGCGCAACGTCAACCAAAAACTTTTGCGCCGAGCTTGCTCCATCCCCAGGCAACAAGCTCGCCGCCTTTGACGCGTCGCGTATCATCGGCGCGTCTCGCGAATAGGATGCCGCGCAGCTCGAACCACCGCTGGATTGCGAGTGCTACAAGCCAGCCAATAGCCGCGCCCGCGATAACATCGGTAAGGTAATGCTTGGCGGTCATGAAGCGGCTGGCGGCGACAGCGGAGGCAAACGCTAGTAAAAGGTAGCGCCCGCGCGGCAGTACGAAGCCGAGCGCAACTGCAAGCGCGAAAATGTTTGCTGCGTGTCCTGACGGGAACGAGGCGAAGTCGGAGGAGCCGGAGAACGGCGAAAATTCCACCGCGCCGAGCGTGTCGAACAGTTTCGGGCGCGCCCGGCCAATGGCAAGTTTGAGTGCATTGACGATCAAACTTGTAACAGCGACACTTGCGAAAATGAGCGCCAGCAACCCAATCGCATACTGATAGGCGGCGGATAATTTGCGTGACCGTTCCTGCCGGAGTAGGACGGCGAGCGCCGCAATAGCCGCAGCCGTTGGCCAGAGTATCCACCACGACCGGCCCAGACCGGTAATCGCCTCAAACGCGGAGATTAAGCCCGGGCTTGCGTTGCGCGCAAAATACAGCACAGCGGGGTCGATCAGCGCGACGCTGGCGGCAAGACTGGTGACGAAAAGCGTCGCACGACCAGCGACCGACGACATGTTGGCGGGGCGTTCTATCCCCGCCTTCGGGGTTTTGGCCCGCGCGGTGGAAACCCGGCGCATCATTCGGCCCATCGCCGCGCGCCGCATTCCCATGGCGCGCCGGAGCAGGCTCACTCGGCCGGGGCTTTGAACCCGGTGGCGGCGCGGCTCATGCCAGCACTCAGCTCAGCCTCCAGCTTCTTGTTTTGCCAAATCAGATAAATGTTACGGCTATAGATGACGAGACCCATCGCCTGCCCCAGCATAAACACCGGGTCCATCCGATAGATTGCGTAAATGCAGAGCATAAGTCCACCGGCCAAGCTAAAATACCAGAACGTTTCCGGCACGATGCTTTTGCGGGCGCGCTCGCTCGCGATCCACTGAACGATAAAGCGCATCGAGAACATGAGCTGTGCGGCAAAGCCGACACCGAGCCAGATCAGCTCTACAGTCGAAACGCTTGCCCACCACTGCATTAGTTTTTCAATCACAAGCGTCCTCTTACAGGTCGATTCGAGCTTACTCGCCAGCCGCGCTGTATCCATTCACATGCATGATGTCGCCGCGAACGCCGGGCGATGGCGCGTAAATCGCATCTTTGGCTTTGATTTCGCCGGAGTCTTCGACGATGCGTGGCATCTTCGTCCGTTTGCGAAGCCAGAGGACGCCAAAAATGTCGTAAGCGCCAACCAGCGCGCGGCCCCAGTTGGTATATTTCGATTGGCCCTGCAGGCGTGGACGGTCATTCACCGGCGCATAACCCACCGTATGCCCGTAGCTGAGGAACATCACAGGCATGAACCGGTGCATGGTGGCGAAAAATGGCAGCAGCACATACGCCTCGCGCCAGAACACTTTTACGCCGCAGCCCGAATCCGGGCAATTGTCCTTGAACAGCCCGCCGCGAATGCGGTTTGCCGCGATGGACGCCAAACGTTTCGATTTCTCGGCCTTGCGGTTAGTGCGCACCCCACCAATAAGCGCCGGGCCTTCGCCATATCTCGCGCCCAGCTTAGCGACAAGCGACATAATGTCGGCCGGATCGTTCTGTCCGTCCCCATCCATCGTCGCGATAATAGGGCTGGTTGCCGCGAGTACGCCGGTGCGCACGGCGCAGCTCTGGCCGGAGCGCTCAGAATGTCGCAGATGGCGGAATTTTTTGTAGCGTTTGGCAAGTGCTGCGAGTTCGCGCGCGGTGCCGTCCGTGCTGGCGTCGTCCACAACGATTACCGCCGCTAGCTCGCTGTCCGGCATCACGGCAAACGTCTCTTCTACGAGCCGCCCGATGTTGCCCTCTTCGTTGAGAGCGGGGATAACAACCGTTATTTTCATGACTGCCCACACAAAAGCGCTTCGCCAAGCGCGATCCGGCTTCATTAAAGGCTTCCACGCCGTCGCACAACCCGTTAAATCAAGGATGGTTTACCGGGCGCGAGCGAGTTCGCGCTCAAAAGAATTAAAGGGTTTTACAACGTGACTCAATATTATCCGGGGCGTGGCGCACAGCATTCCAGTGCCATGGACGCCAAAAGCGGCTTGTCTGCGGCGCGTTACACGCTCTGGCTGACGGCAGCTCTTGCGGCGCTGGGTTTATGGCGCATCGTAGCGCTGTACCTGTCGAACACCGAGCTGTTTTTCGACGAGGCGCAATATTGGGCCTGGTCGGAGGAACTGGATTTTGGCTATTACTCAAAGCCTCCATTCATCGCCTGGTTAATTCGCGCGGCGACGGAAGTTTGCGGCGATGGCGAATTTTGCATTCGACTGCCTTCGCCAATTATTCACACATTCAGTTCGATTTTAGTATTCCTATTGGCCCGGCGGCTGTTCGACGCGCGGACCGGGTTTTGGGCGGCGCTCACCTTCGCCACGCTGCCCGGCATATCTTTCTCCGCAGGGCTGATCTCAACTGACGTGCCGCTGCTGTTTTTCTGGACGGCAGCTCTGTTCGCCTTTGTGCTCATGCTGGAAACGCGGTCGTGGGCCGCCGCCGCCGCGCTTGGTCTGGCGTTCGGCTTTGGAATGCTGTCGAAATACGCCATGGGTTATTTTGTGCTTTGCGCCGCGCTTTACGCAGTATGGGCTGGCGAGGCGCGCCGATTAGCAAACGATCCGCGCGTATATGCCGCGCTAGGCATCGCCGCCCTAGTTATTACGCCCAACATGATCTGGAATTTTAAAAATCAGTTTGCCACGTTCTCACACACGGCGGATAACGCCAAGTGGGGCGGCTCGATGTTTAACATCGGGTCCGCGCTAGAGTTTTTCGCGGCGCAGGCGGGAGTTTTCGGCGTCATTCTATTTGGGGGGTTGATCTGGACGGCGTGGCGGCTGCGAGGCCAAACCCTAACTGCCCAGCAGAAACTACTTTTCGCTTTTTCCGCGCCAGTGATTCTGCTCATTACCGGCCAAGCGCTTCTATCGCGCGCCCATGCAAACTGGGCTGCGGTGGCTTACGTGGCGGCGACCATTCTTGTAGTCGCCGAATTCCTGCGAAGCGATGCTCGGCGGCTGCTTCAGGGTTCCCTGGCTCTGCATATCGCGGCGCTTGTGCTCGTAGGCGGGGGCAACGCAACTGCTGGGCGCTTTACGCTGCCGGGCGGGATGGATCCTTATGAGCGAGTGCTGGGCTGGAAGGCGATTGCTGAGGAAACCGACAGACAGGCGTTAGCCGGCGGTTTTAAAGCGGTTGCAGTGGATAAGCGCTCGCTAACGGCCGAGCTAATTTATTACATGCGCAGCGGTACGCCCGTCGTTGCATTACGTGAAAGCGCGCCACGCGACCATTTCGAGCTGTCCAGGCCGGTAACGCAAACAACGCCTGAGCCCATTCTTTTCGTGTCGTTTAAACAAAAAACGGCGCGGCTGGCCGGCGTTTTTCAGTCTGTCGATTTCATTGGCTCACAGGATATCAAGGCGGGAAAAAGTGGCGAAAGACGTGTGTATTTTTTCAGGCTCGCTGGGTTTAAAGGCAAGTAACGATAGCAGCTATGTCTTTAAAGCGAACGCGGCCCTGAAATTTTTTGCGTTTCTCGCGCCGGTTCGTTGACCGCTTCAATCACGTACCGCCATTGCTCGGCGCGCTCGCGGTCTGCGCATTCCATCAGCGCCACGTCTGGCACAGGCTGACGCGATGGGTCGGCGCTGCACAACGCCGCTAGCCGCGCGACTTTAAAGCTGAAAACAGCGCCGGAGTTGGCGCTAAGCTTCAGAATATCGCCAATCTGAAGCTTCTTCGGCAGCAGGATTTCGGCGGACTGAAAGTCAGGTTGATTAAATGAAAAGTTCGGCGCGATACTGGCCGAAAGCACTTCCGCCTGCGAGAATGCTTCGCCATTGACCCCGCTGAGAACGATCATTGGTTTTGCCAAATTATCGTTCCAATAGCGATGCGAAGTGTAAGAAGTGCCTGCGATGGATTTTTGTTCAGCGATACCTTTTTTATACGCTTCATCCAAAAGCCTACCTGTCGCCACAGTAGCAAGAACACCAAGTGCGAACATTAGTATGGGCTTCTTACAAATGGTCGTTTGCAATGAACGGAAGCTCCACAAAACAGTTTTTGACTTTTTAGTCCACGCTCTCAGCATGTTGCCGCCTTTTCCGGATGGCCAAGTAACATAGCTCATCTGTAACTAAGCCAACAGTTGTGGCTAAATTTGAGACGTAAAGCAGGAATATGGAAAAAATGAAAAAGTTTGTCATCGAATCAAACTGATTTAACAAACTGGATCGGATATATGGGACATTAAGCAACAAGTGGTCTGACTACGCAAAACATTATGTCAGACCCACCCGTTCTCCGCGATCCAGGCCGTTTTTCAGAGCTGGTCGCAGGTGAACTCTGCTTAGCCCTACAAATATCAGAGTTAGAGCGGATGTCATCTAAAATTCTGAGAGTGCAAAAGTTATGCACCACCCCTGTGGATGATTTTATCTCAAGCCTCAGCTACGCTCCACTTGTGGATTTCCACACAAAATAGCGGACTGCGACGCCAGCTTCACGCGCGCCTATGGACACGGGTTTGTATGCACCAGATTGATCTCCTCGATCCGCTGCAGAACCTCTTCGCTAAGTTTTACGTCCACGCTTGCGATATCGGTTTTCAACTGCGCCATCATTGTCGAGCCAATGATGTTCGAGGTGACAAAAGGTTGCATGGTCACGAACTGCAAAGCCATTTGCGCTGGGTCAAACCCTTGCTCGCTCGCCAGCTTTAGATAAGCGGTGATGGCGGCTTCAGCCTGTGGCGTTTCGTATCGGCCCAGCCTCTGAAATAAAGTTTTGCGCGAACCGGCTGGAAGCGCGCCGCCCTGATATTTGCCGGTCAGATACCCTTGGGCCAGCGGGGAGTAGGCCAGCAGCCCCACATCCTCGCGATGCGCAAACTCCGCCAGTTCAATTTCAAACGTGCGGTTCAGCAGATTATAGGCGTTCTGGATGGATGCGATTCTTGGCAATCCTGCATTCTCGGATGCGCGAAGATGCTGCGCAACGCCCCATGAGGTCTCGTTGGAGACGCCTACGTGGCGCACCTTGCCCTCCTTAACCAGATCGGCCATAGCGCCCAGAGTTTCCTCAATCGGCACTGCATCGCCTTCTATACGCTTGTAGTTTATGCCGCCAAAAATTTCGAGAGGACGGTCGGGCCAATGGGTTTGGTAAAGATCGATATAATCCGTGCGTAACCGCTGCAAGCTGCCCTCAACGCCCTCAAAAATTTGCGCGCGTGTAAGACGGCCGGGCGATCCATCTTTCCTGTAGTATGTGGACTGCGTGCGGCCGACGACCTTTGTCGCCAACACAATTTTATCGCGATTTTTGCGGGAGGCGAACCACGACCCGATGACTTCCTCGGTGCGTCCGCGCGTCTCTTTCTTAGGTGGGATCGGGTAAAGCTCGGCGGTATCAAAAAAATTAATGCCCTGGCCCACGGCGTAGTCCATCTGCTCGTGGCCCTCGGCCTCCGTGTTCTGCTGACCCCACGTCATGGTGCCGAGGCAAAGCTCGCTAACTTGGACGCCCGTGCGCCCCAACTCCCGATATTCCATAACGGCACCTGTGATTCGCGACGATTACGATGGTGTTTTGCGGGCTTTAACCCGCGCGATCAGCGTTTCTACTTGGGGCAAGATGTTCTGAACGACAATGGCCACGCCTTCGGGTTTGGGGTGGATGCCATCAGGCAGATTTAATTCAGGCTTTAGAGCAATGCCTTCGAGAAAAAAAGGATAGAGAAGGGCGCCATATTTTGCCTGCAAGCGCGGGTACATTGCCCGGAATGCATCGGCGTAATCGCGGCCCATGTTGCGCGGCGCTTCTATCCCTGCAATCAGCACATCGAGGCCGCGCGCCTGCAATTTTTCCAGAATTTGATCGAGAGAGCGTTCCGTAACCTTGGGGTCAAAACCGCGCAAGGCATCGTTAGCGCCGAGCTGCAGAATGACCGCGTCAGCTTTGCCGGAAAGCGTCCACTCCACACGCTGCAAACCATCCGCAGCAGTCTCACCCGAAACGCCCGCATTCTCGACGCGAATATTATGCCCGCGCTGTTTCAGCGCTTTTCCGAGCTGGGCAGGAAAGGATTTGTCAGGCGGCAGCAGGTAGCCCGCAGTGAGACTGTCGCCGAACGCGACGATCACGATTGGTTCATTTTGCGCATCGGCGGGAAGGGAGAAAAGGCTCATCAGCGTAAATATCCGTAAAACTCTCGCAAAGGCTGGCGGCGCGCGCCATATGCGCAAAAATAACATCGTCTGGCTGCCTCCAAGGTCGCAGAAAAGAATTATCTGATCCGCATATAGGAAAGTTTCTCCGTGACGCATCCCCTCATTGACCTCGCCGACGTGCATTTGACGCTAAACAGCGCCGCCGGGCCTGTTCAAATCCTTCATGGCGCGCATCTCGCCATTAACGCCGGCGAGACGGCGGCGATTATCGGGCCGAGCGGCTCCGGCAAATCAACGCTGCTAATGATTATGACCGGGTTGGAGAAAGCGACCAGCGGGCGGGTGCGCATAGCTGGCAACGATTTCATGGCGCTTGGCGAGGACGCGCTCGCTAAAGTCCGCGCGACCACAATCGGCATTGTCTTCCAGTCGTTCCACCTCGTGCCAACGATGACAGCGCTGGAAAACGTGGCGCTCCCGCTGGAGTTTGCTGACGCCCCGGACGCCTTCGAGCGCGCCAAAGAGTCGTTAGAGTTGGTGGGCCTTGGCCACCGTCTACACCACTTTCCCGGTCAGCTTTCCGGCGGCGAACAACAGCGCACGGCGCTCGCCCGCGCACTTGCGCCCGAGCCAAAAATCCTATTCGCCGACGAACCGACCGGCAACCTCGACACCAAAACTGGCGAGCAGGTGATGGATTTGATTTTCGAGCTGCACCGGAAAAAGCGCACAACGCTGGTGCTTATCACCCACGACGCCAAACTGGCGGCGCGCTGCGGGCGCGTCATCAAAGTGCATGACGGGCAAACGAGCGAAGACGCCCGCTCAAACGCGGAGCGCGCCGTCGCATGACAGCCATCACCAGCATCGACACAAGCGCGCCCAAACGCGCCGCCTTTCCCCTAAGCCTGCGACTTGCGTGGCGGGATTTGCGCGGCGGCATGTCTGGATTTTACATTTTCATCGCGTGCATTGCGCTTGGAGTAGCGGCGATCGCTGCAGTGAATAGCGTCTCCGGAGCGCTCGAAAACGCCATCTCGCGCGAGGGGCAAACGTTGCTTGGCGGCGACCTCGATGTCAGCGTCATTCACAGACAGGGAACGCTCGAGGAGCGCGCGCTGCTTGAGCCTTGGGGCAATGTGAGCGAGATCGCAACCCTGCGAGGCATGGCGCGGCTTGAGGACGGCTCTCGCCAAGCGCTGGTCGATATCAAAGCCGTGGACAACGCTTACCCGCTCTATGGAGTGGTCGCGCTAGAAGGGACGATGCCGCTCGCCGATGCGATCAAGGGCGACGGCGCGGCGGTGGACGCGGGCCTTGCTGCCCAGCTTGCCCTTAAGGTCGGGGATAGCGTAGCGCTCGGCCAGAGCAAAATCACCATCGCCGCCATCATCGCGCGGGAGCCGGACAGGCTTTCCAGCGGCCCCTCATTTGGCCCGCGCGCATTGATCTCCGTTGCAACGCTAAAGAAAACGCAACTGGACGAGCCAGGAAGCCTGATACGCTGGCATTACCGCATCAAGCTGAACGACGGCGGCGCTGGCGACGCATTTCGCTCGCAACTCACGAAGCGGCTTGGCGACGTGGGATTCAGCATTCGCGACCGCAGCGACCCATCGCCCGGTATTCGGCGCAACATAGACAGGCTGGCGGGCTTTCTCACGCTGGCTGGGCTGGCCGCGCTGCTCACTGGCGGGGTGGGCGTCGCGAACGCGGTGTCCGCATTCGTCGAGCGCAAGCGGCTTGTCATCGCGGTTTATAAGGCACTGGGAGCATCTACCGCGCTCGTTAACAAAACCATGCTGTTGCAGGTCATGATGCTGGCGGTGTTAGGCGTCATTATCGGCATGGCGGTCGGCGCTGGCGCGCACGCTTTGGCGCTCTGGCTCGCAGGGCCTCTGCTACCAGTGAGACTGGAAGCCGGATTTCAGCCTGAAGCAGCCCTGCTGGCGGCTGCTTACGGCCTGCTGACCGCGCTGGTGTTTATTCTGTGGCCGCTCGGCCGCGCCAGCGAAATCCGCGCCGCAGAGCTTTTGCGAGAAAATATTTCAACCGAGCGCGCCTGGCCACCACGCGCTTTCATTATCGCGTCGGCCTTAAGCGCGCTGGCCCTTGCCGCCGCCGCCATCCTGTTTTCCAGCCAGCATCTGATCGCTTTCTGGGTTTGCCTTGGCATGGCCGCCGTGTTTGCGATCTTTTATGGTTTCGGTGAACTTATCCGCGCCGTGGCGAAGAGGCTGCCGCGCCCTGCAAGACCGGAAGTTTCGTGGGCGCTGCGCGCGATTGCTAGGCCCAACGGCCTCACGCGCGTCGTCTCCATCTCCCTCGGCGCAGGGTTGACGCTGCTGACCGCAATTTCGCTCATTGGCGGGTCGCTCACAAAGGAACTGACCGCCGAACTTCCGGACAAAGCGCCATCGCACTTTTTCATCGGTATTCCAAAGCGCGATTTCGATGGCTTCAACAAGCTGATAGCAGGCGCCGCTCCGGGTTCAACACTCAGCCAGGCCCCGATGCTGCGCGGCCGCATGATCGATATCGCAGGCACGCCAGCGGATCAGATAAAAGCGCCGGAACAGGCGGAATGGGTGCTGCGGGGCGACCGCGGGCTAACCTTCGAGGAAAATCTGCCAAAGGATTCGCAAATTATTGAGGGCGCGTGGTGGCCAAAGGATTATGCGGGCGAACCGCTCGTCTCATTTGAGGTAGAGCTTGGCCGCGCGCTTGGCCTGAAAATGGGCGATCCCATTACCGTCAACGTGCTTGGCCGCAATATCACCGCGCGCCTGGCGAACTTTCGCACGGTGAAGTGGGAGTCGCTTGACATCAATTTTGTCATGATCTTCTCGCCGAACACCTTGAAAGACGCCCCTTACAGCGTCCTGGCGACGCTAGACTGGCCGGGCCTGCACACGGCGGACGATGAAGCCAAAGTCGTGAGCGCCGTCTCCAGCCAGTATCCATCAGTCACATCCATTAGGGTTCGTGATGCGCTGGAAACCGTAAACGGTATATTGAGCCGAGTTCTGCTGGCAATGCAGGTCGCCGCTGGTGTAACCCTCGCGGCTGGCGTGATTGTGCTGGCGGGCGCGCTGGCGACAGCGCAGCAGCGGCGCATCTATGAGGCCGTAATTTTGAAAACGCTCGGCGCAACAAGACGGCGCATCCTCACGGCGCATATGCTAGAGCAAATTATTCTGGCCGTTTTCGTAAGCGCGGTGGCCTGCGCGCTGGGAACGCTCGCAGCCTACATTATTGTGACGCAAATTTTAGGGGCACCTTTTTATCTTTCAGGGTATAAACTTTTGCAAGCAAGCGCGCTAACAGTCAGTTTCATGCTGGGCTTTGGCGTTATCGGCGCATCGAAGGTTTTGCGCGCGAAGGCCGCGCCCTACCTGCGTTCGCAGTAAAAAAGGGCGCACTCCAAAAGGTTGGCTCTTGTTTTGCGAGGCAAGGCCTTTTAAATAAGGTCACGTGCTTGTTCTTTCGGGTTTGACTGAATAGGCTAAATCTAAACCGGGGATTTTAAAATTATGGCCGATTACGACCGTATCACTCCAAATCGCGCTCAGGTTGGCGCTCGTCCGGCTCAGGCCGTCGATGAGGGTCTGCGGGTGTATATGCTTGGCATCTATAATTACATGGCGATTGGCCTGGCCATCACCGGTATCGTCGCTTACGCCGTTTTCTCTATGGCAATCACTCAAGACCAAGCTTCCGCCGTCGCCACGCTTAAGAATGGTACTATGCTGACTGAATTTGGCCGTCTGATTTTTGTCAGCCCGCTGAAGTGGGTGCTTTTCCTTGCGCCTCTGGCTCTCGTGTTTATCTTCGCAGCCCGAATCAATAGCATGAGCGTCCCTGCAGCTCAGGCGACATTCTGGATTTACGCCGCGCTAGTAGGCGCATCTATAGCTTCGATCTTTGTCGTATATACTCAAGGCTCGATTGCACGCGTGTTCTTCATCACAGCGGCTTCTTTTGGCGCTCTAAGCCTTTATGGCTACACGACTAAGAAGGATCTATCCGGCTGGGGAAAGTTCCTGTTCATTGGTCTTGTTGGGGTCGTTATTGCATCGCTCGTGAATTTGTTCGTCGGGTCGACGGCCCTGCAATTTGCTGTTTCCGTCATTGGCGTGCTAGTTTTTGCTGGCCTTACCGCCTATGACACGCAACAGATAAAAGAAAATTATTATGCTGGCGACGATCAGCTAACGTCTGGACGAAAGTCGATAATGGGTGCGTTAAACCTCTATCTCAATTTCCTGAACATGTTCCTGATGATGTTGTCCTTATTCGGCAATCGCGAATAAGAAGTCTGCATCGAAATGATTAAAGGCCTCGCTTCGGCGGGGCTTTTTTTGTCTATGGGAACAGGACAACGCTCGCGTCGTGACTCAAAACCTTTAAAACCCTCCCAAGGTCTTGTCCACGCTTCAGGATAAGCCCTGACGCCGCAATGACGCTGAAAGCGCCCTGCTTATGCGCCAGTCTGGGGTTCTTTTCAATCCGGTATAAAGCCTGCTCCGAAGTACGCCTGAAAATCGAGAAAACCGCCCTGTCTTTCAAAATATCGATAGCGTAGTCGCGCCACTCGCCCTGTGCGACCTTGCGCCCATAAATCCCAAAAATATCGTTGAGTTCACGTCGGTTGAAGCTGACAAACGGCGCAAACTGCAAGTTTACTGTATGCCTAAGTTCATTTAAAGCGACGACCTGCCCGCGATCAGGATAGGCATCGCTCAAGTTACGATCATTCATGACGTCTCCTTGCGAGAAGCGTCATGATCGCGCTTTAACGAACAAAGATCAAGGCTCCATACTTGAGCCAAACAGCGTTACCCGTTGAGTTTTCACGCGAAAACTCTGTGTGGGGAGATTGGCCGCGCAGGGGCATTTTGCATGAGATTCCAGCCGCACGCCTGCTGCCGAATGTTACTTTAAGGTGGGCTTGCCTTACACCTTGCAACTTTTTAGAGGGCGTCGTAAATTTGTCTTCTTCGCAACTTGATTTGGGTGTTGCAAGCACTGCCAACTTTCCTTACATACATATAACGTTCAGAGCAAAGCTTCCAAAAACCATTCGCCCAAACGTCCGGCCTTGCACCGGATAAAATGGCGTTATGTAGGCTTTATCTCTTTCTTGGCGCGGGGTGGAGCAGCCCGGTAGCTCGTCAGGCTCATAACCTGAAGGCCGCAGGTTCAAATCCTGCCCCCGCAACCAACGATACTTGCGCTTGTTCTAACTGAGACAACGCTGTGTTCTGACCTTGTTTCCGCTTGTTGGCGGCCAACGTCAGAATGCCCGCCAAATCCCCCTTTAGATAGATCGACAGTTTGCCATCGTTTGGCAGAAGCTGGATGGCATCCACCAGCGAGCGCACGATCTCTGCCGCTTCAGCGCGGGTTTCCTCTTCCGAGAGGGCGATGTGTAATTCCTCGACCTTCTTCCGGTACAGCAGCGCCATGTTGGGGTGGAGCAGGGTCTTTGGCTCTTGGGTGTTTGCGATGTAATTGGTGAGTTCGGCTTTTCTATACTCCAGGGCCGCCATCTCGGCTTTCATTGACGGCTGGTAAAGACCGTCTTTTATAGCTTCGATGATGGTTCGGATTTGCCGCTCGATTTTCACGAGTTCACCTTTATGCGCGGCAAGGCTCGCGCTCTCGCCCATGCGGTTGCGATTGACCTCGCGGGTGAACGCATCGCAGAATTCGGCGAACAGCTCCGGCTCCATCAGGGAGTGCCGCAAGCCGTCGAGCACGGAGGCTTCCAGCAACTCCCGGCGGATGTTGAGCCGGTTATTGCATGTGCCTTTGTTGCGCGCGGTCGAACAGCCGATCAGCGTTTTGGAGATCATCATGCAACCGCCGCCACAGACGCCGCATTTGATGAGGCCGGAGAACAGATAGCGCGGACGGCGCGAAGTCAGCATCGGATTGTCGTCGCGCTTAGCGACGGTGAGCGACATCGACTGCTGCCGATCTTTGACGCGCTGCCATAGTTCGTCATCGACAATCCGCAGCTCCGGCGCTTCTTGCGTTACCCATTCGCTTTCAGGATTGAGGCGCGAGACACGCTTGCCCGTATCGGGGTCTTTGATGAAACGCTGCCGATTCCAAACCAGCTTGCCGATGTACAGTTCGTTGTTGAGGATGCCGTTGCGGCGTTTGGTGGAGCCGTGAATGGTGCTTGGACCCCAAGCGCGCCCAAACGGGCCGGAAATGCCCTGCTCATTTAACTCGAACGCGATGGCGCGGGAAGACTTGCCGCTGGCGTAGTTGCGAAAAATGCGGCGAATGATGTCGGCTTCCCACTCGTTGATGCGCCGGTCGCCGCGAATGGCTTCCCCAGTTCGGCTGTCGAACTGCTTGACAACATCATAGCCATAGGCATTGCCTCCGCCCGATTTGCCTTCCTCGACCCGGCCCTGAAGCCCGCGCCGTGTTTTGTCGGCCAGGTCTTTCAGAAACAGCGCGTTCATCGTGCCCTTGAGGCCGACATGCAATTGCCCGATCTCGCCCTCGGATAAGGTGACAATCTTCACGCCAGCGAAAGCCATACGTTTGAACAGGCCCGCTACATCTTCCTGATCGCGCGAGAGCCGATCCAAGGCTTCCGCCAGCACGATCTGAAAGCGGCCTCGGCATGCGTCGGCGATTAAAGCCTGAACGCCGGGGCGAAGCAGTGACGCGCCTGACTGAGCACGATCTGAATAACTGTCCACGATCGTCCAGCCTTGACGCTCGGCATAGACCCGGCACACCCGCAACTGATCCTCGATGGAGGCGTCGCGCTGATTGTCGGACGAATAGCGCGCGTAAATGGCGACTTTCATAACTTGTCTCTCGATTTATCCGCCTTCGGCCCGGTGGCGGCATCGCGGCAAAATTCGGCTGCCGCCTGTCGCCCAAGGAACCGCACAATCGCGGCAAGGGTTGGATGCGCTTTTCGTTGCTGCGCAGATTTTGAGCGTGATCGACGCTTTTTGTGAGATGGGAGGGACGAATATGTATCCCCATTTGCCGTCCTTGTATTGCTGCCCTGCTTTCGTTTCGCCATGCCATGTTACGCCTCGCTCCCTGAACAGTTTGCGACCCAGAATAACAAGCGAGACGTATGCGTTTCGATGGGAAAGCCGTGAAAACGAATGTCTCTTAAAGAGCGAAACCGAAAAAACTAGCTGTTCTAAGGGGTCAAAGGTTTTGCCGTTGGTATCCCTCTGGATCCCCCGACGGTCGTCTCAAAGCATCTGCGACTGGCGCGGCGATGGGAGGACATCCTCTGGTGAGCCGGAAAGAGCCAATTACAGATAATGTTACTGGGACGGCCTTGCAAGCGGTCACAAAGCCGGTCATTCTTATCTCACATTTGGCTCACAGCTTATTTCATAATATTGCTTTATATATTCTATTTGATCTCAATTATGGATGATATAGGCGGTCATGAACCCGGCCAAAAATCAGGACAAAGTGAAACCGAAAGGCACCACGGAGGATGCGGGCGAACAGCTCTCCCTCATGGAGCCGACGCTCATTTCGGAAAGCTCGCGCCAGCGTGGGGGCCTGCTGGAACTGGCGTTCGAACTCGGCGCGCGCGCCGCAGGCTTTCGCCGCAGCCTGCCAACTGGATTGCTGACCGCCTTGTCCGATCTCGTCCGCTCGATGAACTGCTATTACAGCAATCTCATCGAGGGGCACGACACGCATCCCGTCGATATCGAGCGCGCCCTCAACAATGATTTTAGTAGCGATCCGGCAAAGCGCGACCTCCAGCTTGAGGCGAAAGCTCATATTGCCGTGCAGCGCTGGATCGACCAAGGCGGCTTGGGTGGCCCCGCAGCGACGGTTGCAAGCGTCAGCGAGATCCATCGCCGTTTCGGCGAGGCGCTTCCGGACGATCTTCTTTGGGCAGAAAACCCGCAGACGAAACAGCGCGAGCGGGTTATTCCCGGCGCATTCCGGCAGAGTTACGTCCAGGTTGGCCGCCATGTCGCCGTCAGCCCGGGCGCCGTGCCACGCTTTCTTGCCCGGTACGAGGCCGTCTTCTCGCGTCTTGGCCGGGCTGAAAGCGTTCTTGCCGCCGCCGCTGCGCATCATCGCCTGCTCTGGATCCATCCCTTCCCGGAGATGAATGGGCGCGTGGCGCGGCTTGTCTCCCACGCCACGCTGCTCGATGCCCTGAACACAGGCGGCGTGTGGTCGATCGCCCGCGGGCTCGCTCGCCGGGACACGGATTACAAAGCCCATCTCGGTAACTGCGACCTACAACGGCGCAATGACCTCGACGGGCGCGGCAATTTGAGCGAAGAGACGCTCGCAGACTTCACACGTTTCTTTCTGGAGGTCTGCCTTGATCAGGTCGAGTTCATGGAGAGCCTCATGCAGCCTGACCGGCTGCGCCTGCGCATTCTCGGCTGGGCCGCCGAGGAAGAGAAGCTTGGAACTCTTCCGGCGAAAGCGGGCAAGGTGCTTGAGGCCATGCTTTACCGCGGCGAACTGTCGAGAGCCGATATCCCCGAACTGCTTGGGGTGCAGACCCGGCAGACGCGGCGGATCCTCTCGGCGCTGCACGGCTATGGCGTCATCGCATCCCCAAGCTCGCGCGCGCCATGGCGGCTGGCGTTCCCGGCTACGCTCGCCCCGCGCTGGATGCCGGGCCTGTTTCCAGAGCGGCGTTGATGCCAAGCGACAGTCGTTTTGTCCGAAAACTATTCCATAAACCCGGGATGCCCAAATGGCACCGATAATAGCCCGATGCATCAGATTTTCCAAATTAGATCAGATACTTAGACTTTACTGATGTCACTCGAAGCGCACTGCCATCAAAAAACTTATTCATTATCGAAGACTTAACATGCCGTTGATGGCCTCTTTTATCTTACAAACCCTTAATCGTCGTTATCTCGACCGTAAGCGTCCGGTTCTGACACCTGGTTCTCCGATGCATTCCTGATCCAAATCTGGTTCCTTAATGACGGGGAGGATCTCCGGTGAGACCCTAGACATTTCGAGAACAAAGCCTATCGCGCCTTCTGGTCGGTGCATATCGAGGCCTGGCGTCGAAGCGGGCTTTCGCGCACCGGATATTGCCGCGAACACCGGCTGACGATGGCGACCTTCGACCGCTGGCTCAAGGAAACCGCGATGTCAAGGCGCTGGCTCACTTGGTAAAACCCAAGCCCGTCGCGGCAATTCATCGCTTTGCCCATCCAAACGCTCCGCCGCGGTGCAGGCGTTCTGGGCCATGCATGTGGAGGCGTTGAACTGGAGCGGTTTAACCGCCGAACATTACGCCGCCGCGCATTCCCTATCGGCTGACACCCTCCGGCGCTGGCGAGGCATGATCACGGCTGGCGAGGTCGCGATCGACTGGAGGGCCGCGCTGCACCCGAGCGCCATCTAGAAATAAGCAGCGATAAAAAGCGTCCAGACCCAAAACATGTCTGACTGACATAGGAACCGCCGATCCACTGACGCGATTAGCCTGCTCAATCTTGGAATAGTAATCTTGTTGGAAACTATGCTACAGTGATAAATCCCATTCGGATAAAAAAATACTTTATATAATATTGCTGTTGCTGAAGCATGTTTTGCATAATGTATGCAAATTTTCTAGTAACTATCCACATTGTTGTGGAAATCAATAATTTAGGTTTCAATTCAATTTGTCTAGACGCATTATTTGGCAAAAGAAGTATGTCTAGCGACTGTTTTGATTTTGGTCTTATAATTATGTTTTACGCCCATTCTATTGAAGGCCGCGAGAAGAATGACTGGCAGCGGCTAAATACTCATCTTAATGACGTTTCTAAAATGGCGCGGCGGTTTGCGGAAGGGTTTGGCGCGGGGCGGGCCGCAGCCCTAGCGGGCGCTTTGCACGATCTAGGCAAATATTCAACCGCGTTCCAGGGGCGTCTGGACGGCGGCAAAATAAAAGTGGACCACGCAACGGCTGGGGCTAAAGAAGTCCTCGCCCTTGCGAAAGCTGCTAGCGTCGGTGGAATGGACACGCTGACCGCTGAATTGGTCGCTTACGTCATCGCAGGTCACCACACCGGATTGCCGGACAAGCTCGATGGCGACGCCTCTCTATCTGACAGATTGAAAAGGCCGCTAGAACCGCTTGACGAGGTTTGGCGTAGCGAGGTTGCGCCTCAATGCAGCGATCTTTGGCCGGCGTCCCTTAAGCTGGTTGGCGACGATAAGGCCAAAGTCGCGTTCCAGCTTAGCTTTCTCGGACGAATGATTTTTTCATGCCTGATCGACGCCGACAGGCGTGATACCGAAGCTTTTTATGCCAAGCTTGACGGGCGCGAGATTGATCGCGACTGGCCTGCTCTTGGCGGCGCGCTTGACGACCTTATCCGTCGTTTTGACGCGAAGATGGCCGAGAAACTTGCAGACCTGCGCACGTGCGGAAAAGCGGATAATCCGGTTAACAAGCTCCGCAGCGAAATCTTGAGGCATGTGCGCGAGCGTGCGAAAGAGGTGCCCGGTCTATTCACTCTCACCGTGCCGACCGGGGGCGGCAAAACACTTGCCTCGCTTGCCTTCGCGCTTGACCACGCCAAGGCGCACGGTTTAGAGCGGATCGTTTATGCCATCCCATTCACATCCGTCGTAGATCAGACCGCCGACATTTTTCGCCAAATGCTTGGCGACGAAGTAATCCTCGAACATCATTCAGCGATTGACGAGGAGCGCTTTCGCGAACGCGAGGGTGCGGACAAGCTGAAGCTGGCGATGGAGGATTGGGCTGCGCCCGTTATCGTCACGACCAATGTGCAGCTTTTCGAAAGCCTGTTTGCCGCGCGGCCCTCACGCTGCCGCAAGCTGCACAATCTGGTGCGCAGCGTTATCGTGCTGGATGAAGCGCAGACGATCCCATTGCCCTTTTTGCGCCCCTGCATTGCCGCTCTTGATGAGCTGGCGCGCAATTACGGCGCTTCCATCGTGCTCTGCACCGCGACGCAGCCCGCAGTTGATGAGCGGCATTTCAAGCCGGGCGGGCTTAAGCTTAAGGGACGCGAACTGGCCCCCGATCCGCATCGCCTGTCGCAAGCGTTGAAGCGCGTTCGCATCGTATTCGGCGGCGAGATGAGCGACGACGATCTTGTTCATGCCATGGAGCGGGAAAGCCAGGGACTGGTCATCGTCAATAGCCGCTGCCACGCTCTGGCGCTTTACCGGAGGGTTAAAGAAGCCAGGTTTGCGGGCGCTATTCATCTCACCACCCGCCAATACGCCGCGCATCGGCGGGTTATTCTCGCGAACGTTCGCGAGCGATTAAAAACAGGCGAGCCATGCCGTTTGATCGCGACATCGCTGGTGGAGGCAGGGGTTGATCTGGATTTTCCGCAGGTCTGGCGGGCGGAGGCGGGCCTCGATCAGATCGCACAGGGGGCTGGCCGCTGCAATCGGGAAGGCAGTCGGCGTATCGAAGACAGCATCGTCACAATCTTCAAGGCGCCGGACAATCCTGCGCCGCCCGAGGTCAAACAGCTTTCAGCTGATTTCGCGCGGATGGCAGGCAAACACCCCGACCTTTTGTCGCCCGATGCGCTTACGGATTATTTCCGGGAGGTTTACTGGCGAAAAGGGGACGGACTTGACAGCAAAAAGATACTCCAGGACTTCGGCGTCAGCGCGGGACAGACGTCGTTTGCTTACCGCTCCGTCGCGGAGAAGTTTCGTCTAATCGAAAGCGGCATGGCGCCGGTTATCATCGCACGGGATGAGGCTGCGAAAAACGCGATCAAGAAATTGCAGTTTGAGGGTGTTTCGCCCGGCGGTGTCGCACGTGATCTTCAATCCTACGTGGTGCAAATTCCGCCCAAGGCGCGCGCGCTGCTTTGGAAAAACGGGCATGTGGCTTTCGAGAACGAAAAAGAGTTCGGTGACCAGTTCGCCGTTTTGCGCACAGACAACCTTTATCGAGAAGAAGAGGGGTTGCTCTGGGAGAACGCCGATTACCTCGGACTAGAAAATCAGATAATTTGCTAGCTATCACTGAATGAAGTTGACTTGATCGACGCGGCTGGCTATTATCAAAGTCCTGATAAACAAACATGAGGCAGGCAATGCGGATCCCACCTATAAATGATCGTGAATTTTGGAGTGATGTGTTGGCGATCGTAATTCTGGGTATGGGGAAAGTCATCGGTTGCCTCATGGGTTGGTAAGGCTCGCTCCCGTAGTCGTCGATTGCAGCTCCAAGCACGACGTGGATCGAAACATTCAAGTGATGGCTAAAGAACACGTTCTTAGCAATGAGGGAGCGAGCCGCCATGGCTTATGGCATCAAGCTGAAGGTTTCAGGCGAATATGCCTGCTTTACCCGGCCGGAGATGAAAGTTGAGCGCGTCTCGTATGACGTGATGACGCCATCGGCGGCGCGCGGCATTCTGGAGGCGATCCACTGGAAGCCCGCCATCCGCTGGGTGATCGACGAAATCCACGTGCTGCAGCCCATCCGCTTCCAGTCGATCCGGCGCAATGAAGTTGGTCACAAGGCGGTCTATGGCAAGCTGAGATCGGGGATGCGGTCGGACAGTCTTGACGGTGTGCAAGTGCTGGCGGACGAAGACAGGCAGCAGCGCGCCGCAACCGTGCTCGCCGATGTCGAATATGTGATCGCGGCGCATTTCGAGATGACACCAAAGGCCGGGCCGGACGACAATGAGGGCAAGCATCTAGACACGTTCAACCGGCGGGCAGCGGGCGGCCAATGTTTCCACCAGCCGTGCCTCGGCACGCGTGAGTTCCCCGCGCGCTTCGAGCTTTTGCGCAACGATGCCATGCCGCCCGCGATCAGCTTAACCCGTGACCTTGGCTTCATGCTCTGGGATATTGACCATGCGCGGGATCGCGCCTCGATGTTTTTCCGGGCGAGGCTGGAAAACGGCGTGATGAAGGTGCCCGCCCCCAATTCACCGGAGATCCGCCGATGACGATGCTTGTCTCCCTCGCGCGCTCTTATGAGCGGATGGCGGAACGCCGCGAAGTCCCGCCGTTCGGATATTCAACGGAAAAAATTGGCTTTGTTATCTCTTTGAACGAGCATGGATCGCCTGCCGGGAAACCGGCTCAGATTGGGGAATATTCAGGCAAAAGATTTCTGCCAAAACCCATGGCTGTGCCCCAACCCGCAAAGCGCACTTCCGGGATTAAACCCAACTTTCTCTGGGACAAGACATCTTATGTTCTGGGCATTTCATCAGAAGAGGGGAAACGCCTCAAGGAAAAGCATGCGGCCTTTGTGCGGCTGCATAAGCAAGCCCTGGATGAGACCCAGGACGATGGTCTGAAAGCGCTGCTCTCGTTTCTTAATAGTTGGCGGCTCGAGCAGTTTGTTACGCTGGGCTGGCCCAGCGACATGAAGGATCAGAACATCGTCTTCGCGTTGGAAAGCGAGCGCCTGGACGGAACTTACATTCACGACAGGCCAGCCGCGAAGGCGCTTTGGGCGCGGCCTTGCTCCGAAGGTGAAAAATCGGAAGCGATCTGCCTTGTTTCGGGTGAGCGCGCGCCCATCGCCCGTCTTCACCCCGCCATCAAGGGCGTCTGGGGCGCACAAACGGCAGGCGCTTCGATTGTCTCGTTCAATCTCGATGCATTCGAATCTTACGGGCAAAAGCAAGGCAATAACGCGCCCGTCTCGGAGGCGGCGGCCTTCGCCTACACAACCGCTCTTAACAAATACCTCGCCCCGGGCAGCAAGAACCGCATCCAGATCGGCGACGCCTCGACTGTGTTCTGGGCGGACGCTTCAAATGCCGAGGTCGCAAAGGACGCTGAAGCGCTAGCTTACGCTTTCTTGGGCGAAGTTGACGAAAATGTTGAGGCGCAAGAAGTTGGCACGATGCTGGAAAAAATCCGCAACGGTCAGCGGCTGGAAGATTTTGCGCCACACCTTACCCAAGGCGTGCGCTTCCATGTGCTGGGTCTTGCGCCCAACGCCGCACGCTTGTCCGTTCGCTTCTGGTTCGAGGATGATTTCGGCCAGCTCGCGCGCAACTACCAGCGCTTTCTCGACGACATGCGGATCGAGCCGCCGCCGCACAAAAACCCCAATCCGCCATTGTGGCGCTATCTCATCGAAACGGCTGTGCAAGGCAAGCGGGATAATGTCCCGCCAAATCTCGCTGGCGAATGGATGTGCGCGATCCTTACCGGCACTCGCTATCCGCTGACCTTGCTCACGAATGTGCTGATGCGCATCCGGGCCGATGGCGAGGTCAACGCGTTGCGGGTTTCCATGCTGAAAGCCGTGCTTAATCGAAACTCAACGACATTTAAAGGGAAGGTTCCTGTGGCGCTTGATACTGACAACAAAAACAAAGGCTATTTGCTTGGGCGGTTGTTCGCTGTGTATGAGCAGATTCAAACTGCGGCGCTCGGCAGAAATGTGAACGCGACCATAAAGGATAAATTCTACGGAGCCGCCTCGGCGCAGCCGCGCAAGGTGTTTGCGCTACTGGATAAAGGCTCGGCCGCACATCTATCCAAAGTTGGAAAGCAGGCTGCCGGATATAGGGTTTTGCTGGAAAAGCAGATAAGCGAAATCATGGCGATGATGTCGCCATCCGACGATCCTTTCCCGGCCTCTCTTTCAGCCGAGCAGCAGGCCCTTTTCGGCGTCGGCTATTATCATCAGCGCAGCGAATTTTTTAAATCCAAGAAAGTTAGCGAATCAGAGGGAGCTTCCGCATGACCATACTGAGCCATCGCCACGATTTTGTGCTGCTGTTCGATGTCGCCAACGGCAATCCCAACGGCGATCCAGACGCTGGCAACATGCCCCGGCTCGACCCCGAAACCAATCAGGGGTTGGTCAGCGACGTCTGCTTGAAGCGCAAAATCCGTAACTACGTTGAACTGGCCGCCAATGGTAACGCGGGCCGCGCCATTTATGTGCGGGAAAGCTCGATCCTGAACGATCAGCATCGCAAAGCCTACAAAGCCGTTCGTCCTCAAGCCACGAACATTGAGACTGAAAAGAAACTCAACCCTCAAAATGACACGGAGGCCGACGCGGTCCGAAACTGGATGTGCGACAACTTTTTTGACGTAAGAACTTTTGGCGCGGTGATGAGCACCGGCATCAATTGTGGTCAGGTGCGCGGGCCAGTGCAGTTCTCCTTCGCGCGCTCTATCGAGCCCATCGTGCCGCTGGAGATTTCCATCACGCGGATGGCGGCAACGAGCGAGAAGGAAAAAGTGGATCGCGAAAAAGGCGGCGAGAGCGAAGGCGACGAGCGCCGTGAAAACCGCACCATGGGCCGGAAGCACATCGTGCCTTACGGGCTATACCGAGCGCACGGCTTCATCTCCGCCAAGCTTGCCGAGCGCACCGGATTTTCCGAAGGTGACCTTTCTCTGCTCATTGAGGCCATCGAAAACATGTTCGAGCATGACCGCTCGGCCGCGCGCGGCGAGATGGCGGCACGCAAACTCATCGTGTTTAGGCATGCATCCGCCCTCGGCAACGCCCCGGCGCACGCGCTTTTCGACCGTGTCCGCGTCGGCCGCGACGTGAACGGCGAATTCCGCGAGCCGGGCGATGTGCGTCTCGACAATGTGCCGCCCGCCCGCCGCTATAGCGACTACCTCGTCGAGATCGACAGGGAAGGCCTACCTGCGGGGGTTGAAATCATTGAACGGTTATGAACCTAAGCGAGGAAGACAAGCCGCTTGCGATGGAGGATGAGCGAGAACCGGAGCCGATACCGCTCTCGGCCTTGCAACATGCCGTTTATTGTCTGCGGCAAGCGGCGCTCATTCACCTGGAACGGCTCTGGGCGGAAAATCGCTTCACGGCGGAGGGCCACGTGCTTCACATCTCCTCGGACAAAGCAGCCTCGCGCAAGGCGCGCGGCGTTCGCCGCGTTACTTCTCTGCCAATCGCGTCACGCCGCCTCGGAATTGCCGGCGTCGCCGACCTGGTCGAATTTCACAGCGGCCCGGAAGGCGAAACCCCGTACCCGGTCGAATATAAGCGCGGCAAGCCCAAGCTGCACCGCGCAGATGAAGTTCAGCTTTGCGCGCAAGGACTTTGCCTTGAGGAGATGACAGCCCAGGCCGTATCGCACGGGGCGCTGTTTTACGCCGAAACGAAACGTCGTCAAATCGTTCCCTTCGACACGGAACTGCGCCAACTCACAGAGAAGACAATTGAAAGCCTGCGCGCGATCTTCACCAGCCGCCAGACCCCACCTGCTATTTACCGCGCTTCCCTCTGCCGCGCATGTTCTCTCCTCGAATTGTGCCGTCCCAAGGCAAGTTCCAAACCCGCCAGCGATTGGCGCAATAGCATGCTTTCCTCGCTTCTTGCTGAGCAGCCGGAACAGCTATGAAAAAGCTGCTGAACACGGTGTATGTCACGACAGAAGGCGCCGGACTGCGCAAGGACGGCGAAAATTTGGTGGCCGAGGTCGACGGCGCTGAGCGTGGCCGGGTGCCGCTCCACATGCTTGCATCAGTAGTTGCATTTGGAAGCGTTTATGTCTCGCCCGCGCTCATGCAGGCTTGCGGTGCGGCAGGTATTACAATTGCGCTGCTTGATCGATCTGGCCGCTTTCAGGCCCGTGTTGAAGGGCCGATTTCAGGCAATGTGCTGCTGCGCCGCGCCCAATACCGGGCGTCCGAAGCGCCCGATGAGATCGTGCGCAGCATCGTAAGCGGCAAAGTCGCCAATCAGCGGGCCGTCCTGCTGCGGGCGCTGCGCGATCATGGCGATGACATGCCAGCGGCGGCACGAGACGCTATCACCGCCTCGATACACAGAATGGCGCAGATTATCCGGCGCGTAGGCTTCGGCAATGATCCGGTTGATGTTCTTCGCGGCGCGGAGGGCGAGGCGGCGCATCTCTACTTCAGCGTGTTCGACCATCTGATCCGTTCGCCGGAAGACGCCTTTCGGTTTCGTGGCAGGTCACGCCGCCCGCCGCTCGATCCGGTCAATGCGCTGCTCTCCTTCCTTTACACGCTGTTAACACATGATTGCCGCAGCGCCGCCGAAAGCGTTGGCCTGGATCCGGCGGTAGGCTTTCTGCACCGTGACCGGCCTGGCCGCCCTGGCCTGGCTCTCGATCTGATGGAACAGTTACGTCCTGCTCTGGCGGACCGGCTTGTCCTCTCGCTAATAAACCGGCGGCAGCTTCGAGCTGCTGACTTTGAAACGCGGGACGGCGGGGCGGTTTTTTTAACGGATGAGGCGCGCAAAACGGTCCTTACCGCTTGGCAAGAGCGCAAGAAAGAAGAGCGCCGCCACGATTTTATGGAAGAAAGCGCGCCGCTTGGTCTCGTTCCCTACCTGCAGGCACAACTTTTGGCCCGGCATTTGCGCGGCGACCTTGATGCCTATCCGCCGTGGTTCTGGAAGTGAGGCGTAATCATGCTCGTTCTTGTGACTTATGACGTGAGAGTAACCGAAGGGGACGGCGCTGGACGTCTTCGGCGCGTTGCGAAAGCGTGCCGCGATTTTGGTCAGCGCGTGCAGTATTCGGTTTTCGAAATTGAGGTTGATCCCGCCCAATGGACGTTGCTGAAGGCAAGGCTGGAATCGATTATCCAGCCTGCGCATGATAGCTTACGTTATTATTATCTTGGCGCGAACTGGACGCGGCGTGTCGAGCATGTAGGGGCCAAACCCGCGACCGATCTAAATGGTCCTCTGATCATTTGACACCGGTTTCTGCGGTGCGCGAACCGCAAGCGTACCGCAGATCCTTGGCAGGTTCGCGCCTGCGACTGCTCTTTGATATCGTTCGAGAAAATATTGCACAGAATGATCTGGATGCGCCACGGCCGACGAATTGGAGAGCTTTCGCGCAAAGCTACGGCTTTTTTTAGTATCATCAGTATGTTACTTGCTTGGCTGTCGCTCCCCATGCGGGGGCGTGGATCGAAACCACATTGTCGCCTCTATGATTGCTGGAGTTTGGGGTGTCGCTCCCCATGCGGGGGCGTGGATCGAAACTCACGGAGCCATCCCCAACCCACCTTTTTTAGGG
>Ga0163154_10000072_pt1 | contig 132486 bp, 125 predicted proteins | sample OliLakLV19MP9P1_FD_148649 | JGI IMG/M metagenome (GOLD analysis project Ga0163154, IMG submission 148649) | Freshwater microbial mat bacterial communities from Lake Vanda, McMurdo Dry Valleys, Antarctica - Oligotrophic Lake LV.19.MP9.P1 | ecosystem: Environmental > Aquatic > Freshwater > Lake... | reverse complement strand
GGGGGTAGAGGGAGAGACGACCGCGAGCGCGAAGCTGACCGGTGAGCTTTTTTGGGCATGAGATCTAGCTTAGCATGGAGGGGGAGAGAGATGAATTGAGGAAAACAAGTCCTATAATATATTTGCTTATTTTGCTATACTTCCACCTAGTTACTTGGCATTTTTGTTGTACACCGCGTAGAACTAAAAAAACGAGTAACTGCTCTTTAATAGCACGTTTCTAACGCTTCCACTCTCTGGTCTGAGCCAAAAGGTTCATCAATTTTATACTTCAAGGTTGGTGTGTCGCTTGGCTCAGATTGCAAAAAAGCACCTTAATCACGAGGTTGCCTTTGCCAGAGCCTGGAGGGAAAAATGAAAAAATCCCCGACACCCCCGAAAGGGGAAATTCCAAGCGGCACCAAAACGGCCGCTTTCCTGACGGCGTTGGGCACCATCTTGGTGCTTCTTCTCCGCCATCATTTTTAAATCGTTAGTCGCGTGCTCACTCCCTCTCGCCTCACAGCGAAGAGGGAGCAGTACCTGAGTACAGTATCAAGGTAGTGTTTTCAGGTACTATAGGTGTGAAGCATTTCCCAAACATCATCTACATTTTTCAAAAAATCACTGACGTTATATCCATTTTGCATTTCGACTGAAAATCGTTGACCTGGATTCTTGAACTCAGTCATTTCTAGGTCCAGAGTCATTAATTCCCAACTCCCATCCGGGTGAAAGATGAGTTCCCAAGGATCGTCATAGGGCAAAATAACACCATTTTCAGAAGCTAACTGTGATAGTTCTTGGGTTCGTTGGCTAATGGCTTCTTTGATCTGGGGATAGAGCTTGACAAATAAGTGATCGGTATCAGTCAGACCATCTAATTTTTTAGCAGTGGCGTAGTACCAGTCAACATTCATGGCTTTGCCGTAGATTTCTGATTTATCAGCTTTTAGGTCAGTAGTAACTACTGTATCTCGGGATGTGACGCGGAAAGTAGGGACCACGGGGAGGCCAATTTTTTTATAGTGCTGCCAGATTTTGAAGAGCTCAGTAGCTGAGAGGTGATCTGAATGCGGATGTCTCTCAATCAAGCTCACTGAGCGTTGCCTGGGGTCAAAGGCAGGTCGAACATCAATTGCTTGGGGGATCACATGACCGGTGATCCGGTCTTTTCTGTCGATTCCACCGCCGATATCACTTCGAGAGTCAACTTCAAGCCGAGTGGTTTTTTCAGGGACTGTTGGATGATGGAGGATTAAGTCTTCGGGCATATTTTTTGAAAATATAAAAAATTTAAAACCACTTTGGTGGACCCGATCGGGCTCGAACCGACCACCTCTGCAATGCGAATGCAGCGCTCTACCAGATGAGCTACGGGCCCTCTTGGTTTATTTTACAACATGGTCAAGCAAAACCTTGACCAGTTCGACTTCGTCATCATAGGTATCGTGCCACTTGACGCTTTGAGAGCGGCGTCCGCAGTTTTGAAAGCCGAGTGAGTGGTAAAAATTGAGGGCGGGTTGGTTGGCGGCAAGGCTAACTGCGAAAATTCGTTCGAGGCCGGCTGCTTGAGCCTGGGCAATGACAGTTTCACAGAGTTGGGTAGCCAACTGTTGGCCACGGAAGTGGGGATCAAGGTATAAATTGTAAAAATACGCAATGTGGCTTTGTTTGGCCAGCCCGGTGGTGCCCAACTGGATGTAACCGATCAGAGTATCGTCATTGAACAAACCATAGTAACCAAAAGGCGCTTTCAGGGAAGCAAACATCAATTCAGTACTAAAATACTGGAGCGGTTTGGCGGTCTCAACTTCGACAGTCGAGAGGTAGGCATGTGGATCAGAGGCAACTGCTTGGAGGCGCAAGCGGTGATAGGGGATCACGTCATGAGCTTGGAGTAATCGAATACTGGTCATACTTGGGTCATGATTTCGTAGCCATTTTCACTCAATAAAACAGTGTTTTCCCAGCGATAGCCAAAGCGGTCATTCAAGTAAATTCCGGGTTCGATGGTTAGAATCATATTGGTTTCCAAAATCGCTTCATTTTTCCAATAGAGCGACGGTGGTTCATGAATATCGAGTCCGACACCGTGCCCGGTGGTGTGGATGTAGTTGGTGCCATACCCCGCTTCATCCAGAAAACGGCGGCAAGCTTCATCGACTTTCTTGGCAGTCAGCGGTTCTGTTAGTTGGTGGCGTTGGCGAAGGGCGTCAATTCCTCGTTCGTAGGCTTTATCGACCAAGTTCTTGATTTTGATAAACTCAGCTGTTGGTTGGTCACCAAACCACCAACTACGTGTCAAGTCGCTTCGATAGTGGTGATAGGTGGCACCAAAGTCAAGTAAAATCGGAGTGTTGGCTGTCAGCACTGTGTCAGTTGGTTGGTGGTGGGGTAAAGCGCCGTGGGGGCCAAAAGCAACGATGGTGGGGAAGGCTGGTTTTTCCGAACCAAACTCGACCATCAGCGTGTCTAGTAAGCGTTGAACTACTTTTTCAGTCATGCCGGCGCTAATTTGCAACTGCAGTTTCTCAAAGGCTTGGCTTGCGATCTGACCAGCTCGACGAATCGCCGCGATTTCAGTGGCATCTTTAACCATCCGGAGTTTCCAGATAGCTTCTCGATTGAGTGATGTCAACTCAACGCCCACCAACGACTGGAGCGCCTCAAACTCATCCGCGTATAACCGAGTTTTATCGATGATTAATTTTTGAAAAGGTGAGTTACTTCTGATTGTGGTCAAGTGAGGGACAATTAGCGAGACTTGAGTCCCACTTAACTTTTCCAGTGACTTGAAATTTGGTGTAGGAGAAAAACTGGCATGGAGGAGAAAGGCTTGAGTTTTGGTCACGACCAAAAAAGCTTCGCGTTCTTCAGGGACCAACGACTCGAAACTGGTGAAGTACTCAATATCGGTTGGAGTAGTTAAGAACCAGGCCGTTTCCGGCTCGATCATGGCTTGGAGTTGAGCTAGTCGCTGGTCAAAATTAGCGAGCATTGGTGCGCGGAGTAGGAGTGACTACTGGAGAGAGCAGTCGAATAGTTCGAGCTTCATCACCTTTATCATTAGTAACGCCGACCACGAGGACTGATTGATCGTCATTAAGTTGGGTAACTTTTAGAGCATCGCCATTGAAATCTTGGTAGCTAGTGTTTTTGGTCAGGGTAAAGGTTTTTTTCTCGGTTCCGGAACGAGGAGTGATGGTAATCTCAGCTTTGGTCAGATTCTCAATTGAGCCTAAAGTGACGATTTGTTTTGACGGCCAAAGACTGGTGCTGGAGATAACTAGTCGTTCAGGTTGAAACTCGTCGTCGGCCATGGTGCCAATCGCAATTGCCCAGTCGCCGACTGCAACTGCATCAAGGCTGATTTTGTTACCCGCTTTGGTCAGCGTTAGGTCAGAAGTGACCGATAGGATTTGGGTGCCTTTGTTGGTTTTGAGAGTGATAGTTTCAGAGGAAACGCGTTGGATTTCACCAATAAAACCTCTTTTGCGGCCAGAAAGTTCGTCTAAAATACCTTCAATTTGGTCGCGTTTTTCTTCAACAATTTTTTCAATTCGTTCTTTTAAATTTTGAGTTGTTTGAGCTGGAGAAACACTAGCAGTTGGTGTTGAACTAGGACTGCTTTTGGGAGCGGTGGTGGCTTTAGGGGTGGCCGTGGGAGAGGCCTTGACTGTTGGCGTCGGGGTGGGCGAGGCGGCTATGGTTACTTGGGGAACCACCAGCCCGATAAAGGTGAGGAGGAGCCAAGTGAGTAGGAGTCGGTTAATCATAGATTATGGTTTTGGTGAAGCCTTGGGTGACGCAGTCGCTTTGGGAGCAGTGGTTGGTTTCAAGCTCGGTGTGGGTGACGCCGAACCACTCGCTTCTGGATCAGCAGCGACAGCGATGACGATCACGGTTCGTTCGATAGTGGTCGTCGCTCCATCTTCATTAATCGCATGGACAATAATAACATTGCTGCCGGTTTCCAAACCAGCCTCGGTTGAGAAGTTGCCTGAGCTATCACCCTGAGTGATTTGTTCTTTATTATTGATGAAGATGACAACAAAATTATTAGCCTTGGTAGTGCCAGTAATTTGGACTTTTTTCTCGGTTTGAACGACTTCATCAGCTGGACTAATGACAACTAAGTCAGTCGAGGCAGTCGGCGAGGGGGAGGCGGTTTTGGTTAGAGGATTATTTTGACCTGGAGGTCGAGTCATGGCGATCTTGGCTCGGTAAAAGCCATAGGTCAAAAGCAGACCGAGGGTGAGGCCAATAACGATGGCAAAGAGCAGTTCTTTTCTCATAATTAGGAAACTTCATTATACGCTATCAGTGTGATATGCTCTAGCCTCTATGGATATCATTTACCTCGGTCACTCATGTTTTCAACTTAAAGGCAAAAAGGGGACAGCGATCATGGATCCGTACCATGCAGCCGTCGGTTTTTCACTGCCTGCTAGTTTGAGCGCTGATGTAGTGACTTCGTCTCACGACCATCCAGATCATAATGAAGTTGGGCCAGTCAAACCAGCTAGTCAACGCGAACGACCATTTATTATCTCTCAACCAGGCGAGTATGAAGTTGCAGGTATCTCGGTTTTTGGAGTTGAGTCATATCACGATGCTCAAAAAGGGATTGAACGAGGTCGCAACACTATTTTTACGATCATGCTCGATGAAATTAGGGTTTGTCACCTGGGCGATTTAGGTCATGAGCTGACCGCTGAAATGGTTGAGGCAATTGGCAGTGTTGATGTCGTTTTGTGTCCGGTCGGCGGGACTTTTACGATTGATCCAACGTTGGCAGTCAAGACGATTCTGCAACTCGAACCAGCGTATGCGATTCCGATGCATTTCAAGACTGACCGCCACGATGAAAAAGTCTATGGTGACCTCAAGCCTTTATCTGCATTTCTTCATGAGTATGGAATGGAGCCAGTTTCTCAACCTAGGCTCAAACTCGAAAAAAGCACCTTGCCCGAAGAAACTGAACTCGTAGTATTATCATCATAAGTGGCAATCCAACCCAAAGTTCCACCACACAACTTGGACGCTGAGAACTCGGTTCTCGGCTCGATTTTGGTGGATCAAGAAGCAATCGTCAAAATCGCTGAGATTCTGAATCCTGAAAGCTTTTACGAACCTAGCCATCAAAGTATTTTTGAGGCGATGCGGACGTTGTACGAAAAAAATTCGCCGATCGATGCCGTGACTTTGACCAGTCAGCTCAAAAAAATGAAAGAGCTAGATAAAGTTGGGGGAGCGTCAAAAATTGCTGAACTTTCAGGCTTACTCTCGACTTCGGCCAACGTTGTCCAGTATGCCCAGATTGTTTCAGAGGCCTATGTTAAACGAAAATTAATTTCTTTAGCTGGTGAATTGAGTGAGTTAGCTTTTGATGAAAGCCGAGAAGTTCGAGATTTGGTCGATTTGGCTGAGCAAAAAGTCTTTGCGGTCGCTCAAGTCAACGCCACTCGCGCTTTTACCCCAATCAAGGAAACATTAGCTGAAAGTTTTGAACGGTTGGATGAACTTCAACGATCGGGGAGTGACTTGCGAGGGTTAGCCACTGGTTTTGCTGATCTGGATAAAGTCTTGGCCGGTATGCAGAAGTCTAATTTACTTATTTTGGCAGCTCGACCAGGTATGGGAAAAACCGCGCTGGCCATTAATATCTCTCAATTCGTCGGCGTCACTGCCAAGAAAAAAATTGGCTTCTTTTCTTTGGAAATGAGTCGAGAAGAGTTGGTTGATCGGTTGCTAGTCGGTCAGGCTGATATTGACGCTTGGCGCTTGAAGACTGGTCGTTTGGATCAACAGGATTTTCTCAAGTTATCCGATGCGATGGGAGTGCTAGCTGATGCTCAGATTTTCATTGATGACACACCGGGAATGTCAATTTATGAAATGCGGACTAAGGCTCGGCGGTTGATGGCTGAACATCAAATTGATTTATTGGTGGTCGACTACTTGCAGTTAGCTCAAGGTCGCTCCAAAGATAATCGGGTGCAAGAAGTGGCTGAAATTTCTCAAGGTTTGAAAAATATTGCCCGCGAACTCCGCGTTCCGGTTTTGGCTCTGGCCCAGTTGTCGCGGGCAGTCGAGAGTCGAGGTGAAAAAATTCCCCAACTGTCTGATCTCCGCGAATCTGGTTCGATTGAGCAAGATGCGGACGTAGTTATGTTCTTGTATCGAAAAGATGAAGATATTCGAGAGTCAGTCAGTTTGAAAATTGCCAAACATCGAAACGGCGCCTTGGCCGATATTGATCTTTTCTTCCGCGGTGATCGCGTCCGTTTTTACGGGATGGAAACTCGACGTTAAAAAACTAAGTGGCAGCTTGAGCAGTCGTGTAGCCAAACAAGAGGTAGATTAACCCCCCAGACAGAACTAAAAACATCAATAAAAAGCCTAAATTTTTCTTGAGGCCGAGGCTTGATTCTTCGACTCGAGCGGTATCAGTGCTGATAATAATTACGACTGAAATAGCTAGCCAAACTACTCCGCGGGTGACGACAGACCAAATACTATCAACAGCAAAAAGAGAGATAACAATCTCGCGGAGTGAGTCCATACCTAAACTATGCCCGAAAGTGGGGAAAAAAGCAATGGATTGTCGTTACAGACGAGCTTTCCTAGCTACATTCCGCTCGTTTAGCGGGTAGGTCCAGTTGCTAACCACGTACACACTGTGCATTATGTACATGGTCTCGAAAAAGGATACTCTCTGCGCTATAATCACGCAGCATCTGACCCAGAGTGGGCGATGTGTGATGGCGCGGTGGCGGAATTGGTAGACGCGTAGGTCTCAAAAACCTATGAGGCTTAAACCTCGTGAGGGTTCGATTCCCTCCCGCGCCACACTTGAGGTGAGGACGGACTCAATCCATTTATTTCAGAAAAAAAACACTTACAACCACGATCAACTGGGGGAGTAATCCGACAGTTAAGTTGTGTGTCGAGTGGTGGAAACGACCATGAAAATCGTTAAAAGGTTTTAAGAAACTTGGTTCCCACTTCAGAAAATTGCGCGGGGCTTCCATAAAGTCAGGCAATAAAGCAGCAAAAGCTCCTGCTCCCGCTAACCAAAGAGTACTCAAGCCCGCCGGTGCCCAAAACCAATAAATCAAGCCGACTGTTATCGCTAGCTCTACTAACTCAAGACCAATGGCGGTTGATTTTTTGCGTTTTCCAGTGCTCAAGCCAGTCCCTACATCCCAATGCGGAATCCAGTCTTCTAAGTAGTGGACTGCCAGACAAGCAGGGATAAAAAGCAAAGGGTGAATTAGTTTGGTGGCGACCAATGCGCCCGATAAACCGTGGGAAATTGATAACATAAAAAAGTATCATATACCGCCCCGCGCCAACTCGAAACTGGTAAGTCTAGGACCCACCTTATACAATAGCCTGTATGTGGCCATTCTTTTTTCTAGCTTTTGTTTCCGCGGGGTTTCTCTTTTGGCGGAAAGCTCGGGAAGAGCACTACGAAGAAGCCGAAGTTTTTGATGGCTTTTTACGTTCGACGTTAGTTGGGTTAATTGGGAGTCGGATTGGGTATCTTATTTTTCAATTTCCGCTGTTTGAATGGGAGATTGGCAAGTGGTTTAATATGTATTCCTACCCTGGTTTCAATCTGCTTTTTGGTGGTTTGCTGGCGGCTCTTTATATCTATCGATATGCTCAAAAGAAAAAATGGGACGTTTTTGAAGTGGTTGATTTTTGGAGTTTAAGTTTTAGCTTTGGACTGGGAGTAGTTTGGGTGGGGATGTTTATTGAAGGGACTGGCTTTGGCAATGCAACAGCGCTGCCCTGGGGAGTGTTGTTCCCGGGTGTGATTGAACGACATCATCCGATTCAACTGTATTTTGCCGCCATGTATTTTCTTTTGTTTTGGTATCTTTCGTGGGCTGATTTTAATTATCGAACTTTTAGTTGGTATCGGGCTGGCAAGAACACCGCTCAGACTGGTTTTATGACTAGTATTTTCTTGATCGTGACGTCGGGGTTTTCGTTGATGATGAGCTTTATTCGACCACCGCAGTTAGTGTTATTTGGCTGGCAATTGGATGCGCTGATTTATACAATTTTGACGCTGCTGGGTGGATACTTACTCTTCACTCGGTCTGGACGGACGCTCAAGTTCAGTCGGCGGCCTCGTTCTACCTATCAATCACCGACGCCTCCCACCGTATGATGCTCCTTATCGCCATGATCGTGATTGGAGTTGATCAAGCGACCAAGTGGTTGGCTGGGACTTGGGGTTGGACAAGTTTGAACTCAGGAATTTCCTTTGGTTTGCTGGGTGCTTGGCCGGCCTGGGCGTTAAGTGGGTTGTTGGTGGTTTTACTAGTGAGTAGCTGGTATATGTATCAGTCGATTTGGCGCAGAATACCGTTTGCGACGGGTTTATTTATTGGCGGCGCAGTTTCGAATGTGATTGATCGAGTACTTTGGTCTGGTGTTCGCGACTGGTTGCCACTTCCGGGTACTAAGCTTCAGAATAACTTGGCTGACTACGCAATTGTGATTGGTCTGATTTTGGTTTTTACGCGCTCGTTACTGAGTGACCTCACTCAAAAGGAGTCCACATGACAATTCCAATTTTATTTGAAGATCAACACTTGCTAGTGGTTTGTAAACCACCGGGGTTGGTGGTCAATCAGGCAGATACAGTGGCTGATGAAACGCTCCAAGGTTGGTTTCAGGCCCGATTAGCGACTGAACCAAGTCTGGCTGAGTCTGAGTGGTCAGCGCTGGTTCCGGTCGATTTTGAACCCACTTATGGGACGCCAAGTCAGATTTTTGCGGAACGGGGCGGAGTTGTGCATCGCTTAGATAAAGATACGAGTGGCGTGATTGTCTTAGCCAAAAATCCAGGCGCTTTGATCCACCTGCTTCGACAATTCAAAAATCGAGAGACCGAGAAAAAATACCTAGCCTTAGTCCATGGAAAGTTCCAAGTTCCTGAAGCGACGATCTCCGAGCCGATGGGTCGAGCTAGTCGAGATCGAAAAGTGTTTGCCGTCAGACCTGATGGGCGAGCAGCGGTGACGGCTTATAAGGTAGTAGGGGAGTATGCCAACTTGAACTCGACGAGAATGACGGAAATTGCGACTAAAAATGGCCTTAAGCCAGCCGAACTAGCTCGGCGGTCACGAATTTATCAAGGTTTTTCGCTGGTAGAATGTTGGCCAAAAACTGGTCGAACTCATCAAATTCGAGTGCACTTAGCGCATATTCAACATCCAGTAGTCGGTGACACGACCTATGTAGGTCGGAAGCGGCAAATGCTTGATCCTTTGTGGTGTCCACGCCAATTTTTACATGCAGCGGAGTTGCGTTTGACTCACCCAGTTACGGGGGAGCTAGTTACGTTTGCAGCGCCGGTGACACCAGACCTCGAAGCAGTTTTGACGGTTTTTGAGTAGGTCCTCATACATATCCAATATGTATTTTACCCCTTGCCAACAACCAAGTAATGCTGTTTAATACTCAGATTACATATATATAAGCGAATGCACTGATGCCTTCGCTCCCAAGCAACGAACCCTTTCATAGGGTGGAAACCAAGTTGAGCGCGAGCACGGTGTTTTTTTATACCTAAAAAGGGTTTAAGCCATGAAAAAACCAGCCAAAGTCTTCAAAATTGCAGTCTGTGGCTCCAATGCGTCTGGCTTACCTGGTTCTTTTAATGAAAAAGCTAAAGTCATCGGTCAAACCATTGCCAAACTTGGTCACCAACTTTTTACTGGGGTAACCACAGGCTTCAGTTATGAAGCCGTTCAAGGAGCCTCCCAGGCTGGTGGTGTTGTAATTGGAATTTCACCGGCTACTACCTACGAAGAACACGTTGAACGTTTTGAAAAGGTCGAGTTAGACCTTTGGTCTACCATTATTTACACCGGTGTTGGTTACAAAATGCGCGACGTGATTATGATTCGAAGTATCGATGCCGCCATCTATATCGGTGGGGGAGTCGGGACCTTAGTGGAGATGTCATCTGCTCCTGATCTGAAAAAAGTAATGGGGATTTTAGCTGGATCGGGTGGGGCGACAGATTTAATCGAAACCATTCAAAAAATTTCTCACCGGAATCCACCAATTGTGATCAAAGAAGAAGATCCTATCAAATTAGTCGAAAAAATTATTCAAAAACTTACCGAGATGAAAGGCTAATATGGGAGCAAATACATCGTCTGAGTCAGACAGACTTCACCAAGTTGGTGATGGGACAAAAAACAGTGTTTTGCCACTTTATAAAATGACAGGTGATGCTGAATTGATCCCTGATTTGCGAACGAAGTCGGCAGAACTTGCAAAAGCTGTTGAGGAGCATTTTGGCAAGAAACCTGATTTTGCAACCGGTTTGACCCGCGGTGGTTTGGCTACGACTCAAGCGTTCAGAGATGTCTGGACTGGAGCGCCGGTTGAAGTTACTTTTGACGGTGGCTGGAAAGATCGAGCTGAAGAGCCAATTCCGGAAGCGTTGCGAGACCCCAAAACCGCGGCTCAAGAAAACTCGCTATTAGTGATCGGGGATGCGATTGTGGCCACTGGTCGAAGTATTATCTCGATGTTGAGAATGGTCGCCGCTGAAAATTATACCAATGTGGCCGTGGTGACTCCAATTGTGACTCAGCTTGGAATTGATACTATCTTAGCGGCTTTTCCAAATGCCCACATTTTTTACGCTCATATCGAAGAAAAAACAGAGTGGGTTGAGTTAGACATTGGAGGGGGAAAAACTAAGCGAGTTTTGTTTGTTGGTGATGGAATGGGTGATTTTGGCGATATGACCCTTGAGTCAGCTGAGGCAATCTTAGCCGATGATCCTGAGGCCTTTGCTGACGCTACAATCTTGCGTTTATTAGCTGAGATGGAAGTTGCTCCAGCCCCTCTTGCAACCGCAGCTAACTAAGCGACTATGAACACACTGATCACTGTTATTGGCAATGTTGGTTCCGGTAAAAGTACTGCCATTGAGCTGCTTGCCAAAAAGATGAGTGCCACGGTGGTACCCGCTGATGAGTTTTATACAGTTAGTCCATTTTTACCGTTGGAGTTGGAAGACCGACCCCGGTGGTCGCTGACTGGTGATCTTTGGTTCCTGATGGAGCGAGTAAAGTTGGCTCAAACCATCCCAGCTCTCTTGGAAAAAACCAATGTGCTTGTCGATAGTGGTGTGATTATGAACTTGGTCTATGCTCACTCACGATTGAGTTTGGGATATGTGACTGAAGCTGAGTGGCAGCTCTATAAAGAAGTCCATGAGGCGCTGTGTGCGTTGCTTACACCGAGTGACAAAGTGGTTTACTTAACTGCTTCTACCGAAGTTTTACTAAAGCGAATTGCGATTCGTGGCCGAGAGTTTGAAAAAAGCTATACGGCTGAGTATTTAGAGACGTTGGAAAGTAGTTTAAAAACAGTCACGGAAGAGTATCTAGGTTCTCAAACGCAAGTTATTACTTTTGATACGGGCAAACATGACATTGTCCAAGATAAAAAAGCCGGTGACCAGTTACTGCAGGTAATTCTGTAGGTAGTAACCACTACTGCTCGCAAGAGCTGTTTTTTTAGTACCAAAAATATATGACCGCTGAATCACCAATAGCTACTACTTATGGAGATGGTCGCCATCATGAAAGGGAAACAGTCCTCACGAATCCTCATCAAATAATGGCGTCGTTGATGATGAGGCATTTTGAGCCAGATTTAACTCAAGTTACTGAAGAACGCTTCGTCATGGCAAGGTTGCAAAGTCAGACTTCAGCGGGGAAAGTATTACGTATTTCGCAAACGCCGGACATGGAGATTCGGATTAGGACTGAAATTAGTAATGAGCCGGGGACGGTGATCGATGCGTTGGTTAATACAATTTATATTCTCCGTGGAAACGCTGAAGCAGCCAAACTCCAGCGTTTTAGTCACGAAGGCCAGTGGTTTTTTTCAAGTTTAGATAACTCTACAGCGACGAGTGAGAGCGAGGTCTATCGGGTACCTTTAGAGTTCCTCAAAACAATGACAGATGATGAATTGTTGGACCGAGTCGAGAACCACTATGCTGTTTTTCAGGAATTTGCAAATGCTTGGCCGCATAACGAAGATCTGGTTTTAAATGATCATGGTCAGCGGCATCTCAAAGTTGTCATCACTAAACTAGATAGACTGCAAACTTTATTTCAAAATTCTTCTCACACAAATCGCTCAGAGCTAGATTCAGAAGAGAAGCGAGCCCAATTAGTAGCGGCTATTTTTCACGACATTGGAATGGCTCTTGGTGGGCGAGCTAATCACGCTGAGCTCTCGATTGAAGCTTTGAAGTTAGGGCAGTTGGTGGGTGATTGGGACTCAAGTGATGCGTTTTGCGCTCGAGTCGAACACTTGATCCGTTACCACTGTACGGCCGCAGTTGAAAAAGATTTAGATATAATTCGCGTTGATCCAGGCTTAGCAAAAGTGATTTTGGCTGATGAGTTAGATCTGGCCGATCGTCAATTATCGACCTATTTGATGACAGATGCCAGGTCATATATTGAAGACCCTTGGATCAGGATCGCAACCCACGTGAGCTCGACTGAGATTGAAAAAGTTGTGTTGCCGAGTGGAGAAGTTTTTATGCTGTTTGCAATTGGGTGCGATGAGACTCAGTTAAAAGTGAAACAACTTGAAATTAAAGCTCAATATCAGTTGGAGAATCAAGGTAGAGCAGCCGTTCTTCATGATCAAAGTTTGGGGATGATCGAAACTCTCAATCAAGTTATTTTTTCTAAAAAATACGCTGTTTATGCAAGTTGCGCGGCGGCTTTAATCGGGACAGGTACCAAGATCGGCGTTCGTTTCAACCAAGATCGACAATTCTATGAAGTAGGAACTGCCGGTATACTGAGTGACAAGCGGGGTGATTACCCCAACTAAACTTGATATGTACAACCTGTATATTCTGTTCATTAAATAAAAAAAAGGACTTGAGTATGTTGAGTGAATCAGCCGCCCTTACAATTTTACAGAGTCGAGTGCCCAAGATGCCATCCACTTTGATGGTTCTCGGTTCGGGTTGGAGCAAAGTAATTGAGGAGCTGGAAGTTACCACTGAGATTGAGTATGAAGAGTTGTTTGGGGTCAAAGCCACCGTTCCTGGTCATGCTGGTAAGTTGGTAATTGCGAAGTATCAAGGTCGCGAAGTTGCGATTATGGCTGGTCGGTTTCATATGTACGAGGGTTTTACGGCTCGAGAAGCGACGTTGCCGATTAGAGTTTTTGCTGAAGCTGGAGTCACTGACTTAATTTTAACCGCCGCCTGCGGCGGCTTGAACGAGAAGTATAAAGTTGGCGACTTTGTCATCCTTTCTGATTTGATTACGTTATTTTTAGCATTGGATAATCCATTGGTTGGACCTCAATTCCAAGACTTATCTGAGGTTTTTGATCCAGCTTGGCGAACTCAAGCTCGAGCGGTGGCTGTAGCCAACGACATTCCGGTTCATGAAGGAACGTACTGTTACTACCACGGACCCAACTACGAAACACCAGCTGATAAAATGGCACTTCGCTTTTTGGGTGCTGATGTGGTGGGGATGAGTACGGTGCCGGAGTCACTGGTCGCTCGTTGGCACGGGATGAAAATTCTTGGTTTAGCTTTTGTCACCAACTTAGCTTTCGTCAAACACAATCATCAAGAAGTGGTGGCTGAGGCTGAGAAAGCTAGCCAACAAATGACAAAACTATTGCTCGGTGTTTTGAAAAAAAAGTAAAATATGGTAATAGCGGTATCAAAAAAATCATAGTAAAATCAGTTGTACTTTCCTGCTCGAATCTACTATGGTCAACTCAAAACGAGGTCTGACTGGAGCACAATCTTCTTTCGATGCTTTTTTAAAGGATCCTGATGTAGCGAAGCTCGCTATCGATCAGTTGTATCGAGAGTTGAAGTCTAGTGGCCGTTTGGCTTGGATTTTGAAAGAACTGAAACGAGAGAGTAGTCCCGATTCCCAAAAAGCCTATCCTGGCCAAGGTTTGGTTGTGACGGGATATGAAGGTGACCAGGTTCTCGGCAACCTAAAACAACAGACGTTATCTGCCAAGATTCTTGAAAAAACTCTCCGTGGCTGGCTATATTACCTCCAACTTTTCAACCATCCCGATCGCTTGCGCTACTTATTTGCTCAGTCAGAGCAGTCATTTATTCCGCCCCAACCCAAGTTCCATCCGTTGTTTTTTATCAAACGATGGTTATCTCAATCAGTCACTATTAAAGATCTAAAACTTAACGCGACTGGGTCGCGTCAGCCACGCGTCCAGCGGACTCAAGCTCATCGAGAAAGTCTGTTTGTTAGCTATCGGCGACCGTTATCTTGGTGGGAAGACCTGAAAAATCGTTGGTTGTCTGATTCAGCTTTCAATTCCGGCCGGTGGCAAGCTCGAAATATCGTGGTCGGAGCCGCTAATCCAGAGATTACTGGTAGTCCGATGGCTTTAGCCAGTTTAGCCCAAGCCCACTCACTAGTGTGTGTGCCTCGGGATGGATTCTTCGCTGATATTAAACGACAAGTGGCCTTGGTCACCAAAACTCATGAGTGGTTGGAGCGAAGCCCAGTTTTACTTGGACGAAAACCCAAGGAGCAAGCCAAATTGATAGCATTTTGGCGCCACAATCTGATGGGTGTTTTAGAAGCCAATCCAGAAAAAGTTCGCGAACGAGTTGAAGCTTTGTATGCGGCAGGTTTGCGAACCTTTCGAATTTACTCACCTGAGCCCTCGAGTGCGCCTCTTAAAACACTGCAGCTAGTCCGCAAGCTTGAGCGTCAAAAAAAATGGGAACCAATTGAGCTTTTTGTTGGTCAAGTTGTCGACGTTGAGCAAGCACGAGAGTTGGAAGCCGCCGGTGCAAACGCACTTTACTTTGGAATTGGCGGCGGTGGTCGGTGTATCACGGGCGTAGTAGCTGGTTTGAGCATCAACTGGCCGGAATTGATTTGGCAACTTCGAGGTCAAGTCAAAATTCCGTTGATTGTTGAAGGCGGTGGGAATGACCATATTCCTGAGTCACTAGCTTTAGGTGCTAGCGGGATTGGAACCGCTGGTAAATTTTCAGGGACGATTGAAACTCCTGGTGGCTATCGTTTTTTGGTTGATGAAGCTGGGCAGTTATTTAAATACTACGGAGGCGAAGCTTCCGATCGAATGCGAATCATGGCTGGGCGATCTGGCCCCTTAGGTTTTGTTTTGAACCGAGAAGGGGAGACGCGTCGCAAAAAAATTCGGGCTAATGGTCATGATTTGCCAACTTTACTCCAAGTGCTCTATGAACAACAGCAAGGAATTGTAGCTGGTTTGGTGTTTCAAAATGCCCGCTCGATTGCAGAGTTCCAAGAAGTGGCCGCCAACTCATTGCGTCAAGCTTCACCCTACGATGACATGGTCCGTCACACGCATTAAATGTGTGTTATGCTCCTAAATATGGCAGATGTTATTTTTGAATTAATTGAGCAAGAAACCCAACGTCAAATCGAGATGATTGGTCTAATTGCGTCAGAAAATCATATCTCACCAGAGGTGTCGAGTGTTTTGTCATCAGCTTTGAACAGCAAGTACTCTGAAGGGTACCCTCATCGTCGGTACTACGAAGGCAATCAGATTATTGATCAGATTGAAGTTTTAGCTCAGGAGCGGATTAAAAAATTATTTGGGGTGCCGTATGTCAACGTCCAGCCCTACTCGGGATCTCCAGCCAACTCAGCTATTTACTTTGCTTTACTCGAACCGGGCGACACGATTATGGGATTGGCCTTGGCAAGTGGGGGACACCTGACTCACGGTCATCCTAAAGTTACTTTTTCAGGAAAATACTTCAAGAGTGTCCAGTTTGGGGTTAATGCCGAAGCTCGAGTTGATTTTGATGAAGTTCGACGACTGGCTCATGAACACAAACCCAAGTTACTGATTGCTGGTAATACGGCGTACCCCTTCCAACTTGATTTCAAACAGTTCCGCGAGATTGCTGATGAGATTGGAGCTTGGTTAGTGGCTGATGTCTCGCACATTACCGGCTTAATCTTGACTGGAGAACACCCCTCGCCAGTCCCGTATGCGGATGTGATTATGTCGACTACTCACAAAACATTCCGTGGCCCTCGAGGAGCGATGATCTTAGCGACGGAGCGAGGCTTGGCTCGAGATCCTAAACTTGGTCAAAAAATTGACTCCGCGATCATCCCTGGGTTGCAGGGTGGACCTCACAATGCGACGACGGCTGGAATTGCGTTAGCTGCTGAAGAAGCTCACCGACCAGCGTTCAAAAAGTACACCCAACAAATTAGAAAAAACGCGACCGCTTTGGCTAAAGGCCTACTCGATCATGGTTTTAAGTTGGTTGGCGGGGGGACCGAGACGCATTTATTAATTCTCGACCTAACTACCGTTGCTCCCAGCTTGGGCACCCAAGTGGCTTTTGCCATGGATATCGCTGGCATGTACGCCAATCGCAACTCAGTGCCTAATGAACCCGGTTCGCCGTTTTATCCGTCGGGAGTCCGAATGGGAACGCCTTTAGTCACGACTCGAGGAATGAAAGAAGCTGAAATGAAGCAAATTGCGGACTGGATTGCCCGGGTAGTGACCGTGGCGACCAAAGAAGAGCTTCCGGCCGACAAAGTTGAGCGAGCTACTTTCTTAAAAACATTCCGGACGGCGATGGCCAAAAACAGCGAGCTACTAAGTATTCGTCAAGAAGTGACCGCGCTCGCCAAAACATTCCCGCTTTTTACTTGGTAAGCCTTTTTTTTAAAGAGTACCTGGTTGTTGAGCGTGAATGATAAACAACCCTCGAGCTTCAAGTGGATTGACAACTAGCCCTTTTTTCCAAGCCTGAATTTTAAAGCCATTTTTTTCTAACAGATCAACTAAATCGCGAATATCTTGACCAGCATGAGGATGAAACTCAACCATAATATGGTTGATGGTCCGTAGTTTTTCGCCGGCAGCACTCAGAACTTGGAGTTCGGCGCCTTCAATATCCATCTTTAGACACTCAATTGGTTGGGTTAGAAAATCACTCAGTGGTTGAGTAGCGACAGTTAGGGGAGTAGATTTTTGGTCACCATTCCAAGCTCCCGCCATAAAGCTGGCGGTGCTGAACCAACGCTCAGGTGATTTATCTTGAAAGAAAGTAGTTTGACCAGCTTTGGAGGCCAGTGCTACCTGATGTGATTCAACATCACTCAGGCCATTACTCCAGACATTTTCTTCTAGCAGCGCGAATGAAACTGGATGAGGTTCAATGGCAATGATTCGGGCACCGGGAAAGATTTTTTTGTAGTAGAGAGTTGCCATCCCAATATGGGCCCCGGCATCAATAATGACTGGTTGGGGATTTTCAGTTTCAAAGTAGTACAAATGTTCAGTAAAGACTTCGCGTTTGAGGCGATGGTACTCTTCGGAGTTATCGAAGTTGATTGTATAACGGTCGAGCTTAGCTGACTTTTTAGTTAGTTTTTGATGGTGAACCATATGTGTATCGTACCATTAGTGTACAACTCCCTAAAAACAGTTATGATCCTGCTATGCATATAATTGGGGCACATTTATCAGCCAGTGGGGGAGTCGACAAAGCTTTAGAACGAGCAGCGGCTATCGGGTGTGGTTGCGTACAAGTTTTTTCGGGTAGCCCTCGGGTTTGGGCCCGCGGCGATTTAGCTAAAATTGATACACAAAAAATATACTCAAAAAAGGCAGAATTATCTGTTGCACCAATCTTTACTCACGCGCTTTATTTACTTAATTTAGCGTCGGATAAACCTGAGCTAGTTACGAAGTCAGTTTCGGCTTTAGTCTACGATTTGAAGTTTGATAGCCTTGTGCAGGGGGCAGGCGTGATCGTTCATTTGGGTAGTCACCAAGGTCGAGGTTGGGGAGTAGTCCGGGAGCAAGTGGCGACCAAAATTGCAGAAGTCTTAGCGGCGACACCGACCGACTCCACCTTTCTAATTGAGAACTCAGCTGGTCAACAAGGCAAGTTATGCAGTGAATTAGCCGATATTAAATGGTTATTTGAGCAAGTTAACTCTGATCGATTGGGTTGGTGCTTTGACACCTGTCATGGCTTTGCGGCTGGCTATAGTTTGGGAGAGATGGTGGGCTTGAGTTCAAAACCCCAAACCGCGGCTGAAACTATTACTGAGTTAGATTTGTGGTCAAAGCTCAAGCTAGTGCACGTTAATGATAGCCGCGACCCGTTTGATTCAGGTCGAGACCGCCACGCCAACCTGGGTGAGGGTCAAATCCCGGCCGCTGACCTGGCTTACTTTTTGAGTCAAGCTGTACCGGCCACTGTCCCACTTATTTTAGAGGTGCCTGGTCTGGATGGTGAGGGGCCTGATGCTGAAAATATCCAACGTTTAACCACTATTTGTAGCGCCACTTGAGTAGGTTACAATAACGGTATGGTGTTATTCGATGGCTATACTTTTGCAACCGAACTAGAACAGCGTTTACAGCTGCGGGTAGCTGAGTTGGCGAAACGCGGTCACCACCTCAAAATTGCGGCAATTTTATGTACGGAAGATGCGGGTAGCCGGCTCTATAGCCAGTTAAAACTAGAAGCAGCTCACCGCTTGGGAATAGAATACAATTTATACTCATTTTCAATGACCGACTCGATTGAATTGGTGCTAAAAAAAATCAACGAACTCAACGCTGATGCAACCCTAACTGGGATCATTATTCAAAAACCGTGGACCTCGCTCTGGACCTCAATTACTGGTCAGACGAAAGAAGCTTTTACTGAGTGGTGGCTGAGTTTAGTAACGGCGATCGATCAAAAAAAGGATGTTGATGGTCTGCACCCTCAGACTTTACAAGCGATAGCTGCGGGGACTTGGAAGAGTGAAAATCGAGTTTGGCCAGCCACCGCTCGCGCAGTCTGGTCGATTCTAGAAAAATCTCAGCTGCTGGATCGCCAGAAAAAATACTTGATCCTAGGTAAATCAGATTTACTTGGTCGACCGCTATTTTTTGAACTACAGAATCAAGGATACACGGTCGAGATACTTGGTTCGCAGGGTTTGCGCGATCGGATTGAGCAAGGAAAATTTTTACACGATGGTGATGTGCTGATTACAGCGACGGGGCAGAAGCACTTAGTGACTGCAAGTTTGATTAAACCGGGGGTAGCTATTATTGATGTCGGCGAACCAACGCCGGATGTTGAACGAGCTTCAGTGACAACGGTTGCTGGCTTTTTGACGCCGGTTCCTGGAGGGGTAGGCCCAGTGACGGTCGTTAGTCTGATGGCCAATGCGGTAGATCTGGCGACTACCCAAAGCGTGTGATACAATCCAGCTCTTATAGTATATTGTGCGGTGGGCGACTTTCGTCCTGATTTATCTCCACCGCCTGATCCCGCAAGGGACGAACAAGGACACCTATGCTTACTTTTACTGACCTTCCTCAAGTCGCTCCAGAATATGATCTGGCTGCTTTACTCGAAGCTGGCGCCCACTTTGGCCACCAGACTCGCCGTTGGCACCCAGCTATGAAGTCATACATTTATATGGCCAAAGATGATGTCCATATCTTCGATTTAGCTCAAACCGCCAAACAACTTCAATTAGCCTACAACTTCGCCTATGATTTGGGTAAGAAAAACAAAACCTTACTCGTTGTCGGTACCAAACGTCAAGCTCGTGAAACAGTCAAGACTGCAGCTGAGAATGCAGGCATGATGTATATTACTTCTCGTTGGTTGGGTGGTTTATTGACCAACTGGGAACAAGTTTCAAAATCCCTCAAACGAATGATTGAAATCGAAAATGGTTTAGCTAACGATGCCTACAAAGGGTACACCAAGTTCGAACGCGTTCAGTTGGAAAAAGAGCAGAGTCGTTTAATGCGCTTCTTTAGTGGTATTAAAAACCTCAAGAGTCGCCCAGATGCTTTGTTCATTATTGATCCAGGTAAAGAAAAAAATGTGGTCAGTGAAGCTTTGACCGTCAATGTGCCGTTGATTGCTTTAGTTGACTCAAACACTGATCCTCGACCAATTGATATTGTGATTCCCGCTAATGATGATGCTTTAAGTAGTATCGAGTTTATTGTCAACGCGGTGGCTGAAGGCTACAAAGCTGGCAAAGCTGCTAAGTAATATCAGATTTTTTTAAAGGACTACTACTATGTCATACACAGCTGCTGATGTTAAACGTCTCCGGGAAGAAACTGGAGCCGGCATGATGGATTGTAAAAAAGCCCTCGATGAAGCTGAAGGTGTTTTTGAAAAAGCCATTGAAGTGGTCCGAGCTCGGGGTTTGGCCAAAGCTGAAAAAAAATCAGACCGCGAGACTAATATTGGCTACGTAACGAGTTATGTTCACAGTAACAATCAAGTGGGTTGCATACTCGAAATCTTGTGTGAAACTGACTTTGTAGCTCGTAACCCTGAGTTTCAAACGTTGGCAAAAGATATCGCTTTACAGATTGTGGCCATGGCGCCCGCTGATGTGATCGAGTTACTAGCTCAAGATAACATCAAAAATCCATCGGAAACAATTGAGCAAATGGTCAAAGTCTTAAGTGGCAAAATCGGTGAACGATTTGTAGTCAGTCGCTTTGTCCGCTACGCAGTTGGTGAGTAGAATTACTTAATCAACATTGCATCACCAAAACTATAGAAGCGATAGCCCTCGGCTATCGCTTTTTGGTAGGCCTGACCAACACTACTTTCAGTAAAAGTAGTGAAAGGGTGAGGCGTGTTTGGTTGAGAGGTGAAAGCTGAGATCAAAAGTAATAAGCTTGATTTGGGCAGGTGAAAGTTAGTGATTAATCCATCAATAAACCGAAATTGATACGGCGGGTAGATAAAAATTGCTGTTTCTCGTTGCTGGGGTACCACCTGGGCTATTTTTGTAGGGTTGTGGGGGGTGATAACTTCTGTCTCGGAGACAGCTGACTCCAACACCCGACAAGTAGTTGTTCCGACCGCAATAATCCGTTTCCCAGCCTTTTTGGCTTGGTTGAGGCGATCAGCCACGGCTGCTGTCAGCTCAAACCACTCGCTGTGCATATGATGCTCACTGGGAGTATCACTTTTGACGGGCAAAAAAGTTCCTAAACCTACATGCAATGTCACTTCTTCTATTTGAACACCTTTTGTGATCAATTTGGCATCCAACTCGGGAGTGAAGTGAAGGCCAGCCGTGGGGGCAGCGGCTGAACCCAAGTGCTTGGCATAGGTAGTCTGATAGAGTTGGCGGAGCTCAAGCTCGTCTTCAATTTGCCAAGCAATATAGGGCGGGAGGGGAGTCTGACCAATCCGGTAGAGTTCTGTTAGTAAAGCATCCCCAGCTAGATTGAAGACAATTTGACGGGTCATCTCGGTGATGGCTTCACAAGTCGCGGTTAAAGGTGAATCCTTTTCTGGGACCTCAAAAGTGACTTTTTGGCCGGTCTTTAATCCTGGTTTGGTCAGACATTCCCAAGTTTCAGTTTGGGCAACGCCATTGACACCGACTCTTTTAGTCAGCAGCAGCTCGACTTGGCCACCGGTGTCTTTGTGACCAACAATCCGAGCCGGCAAGACTTTTGTATTGTTGCGAACTAGGACGTCGTTGGCTGTCAGTAGAGTAGGTAAATCAAAAAAATGATGCTCTTCTAGCCGGCTGGTTTGCCGATCAACAACCATTAATTGACTACTGTCTCGAGGATTAGCTGGCTTTTGGGCGATTAAAGCTGGAGGTAGGTCGTAGGCAAATGCGGATAACGAGATCATGGCGACGATTGTATACTATCAGCTACCGAATATGACGCAGACATTCAGTTTTGAACTTCAAAAAACCAAGAGCCGGGCTCGAGCGGGAGTGATTAGTACTCCGCACGGGCAGATCAAAACCCCAATTTTTATGCCGGTGGGGACGTTGGGGACAGTCAAAGCTGTCGATCAAGCTGACTTGGGACAACTCAACGCCCAGATCATTTTGGGCAATACGTATCACTTATATTTACGACCGGGAATGGAAAAACTGACGGGGTTGGGTGGTCTCCACCACTTTATGGGGTGGCAGAAACCGATCTTGACTGACTCGGGTGGTTTTCAAGTTCTCTCCTTGGGTGCTCAACTTAAAGCCACTAAAGATGCGAGTAAAGTTAGAACTCTAACGCCAGCCAAGATTACCGAGACAGGGGTTGAGTTTACTTCACATCTTGATGGTTCGCGCCATTTTTTTTCACCAGAAAAAGCCGTTGAAATTCAACGCCAAATTGGAGCTGACATCATGATGGCTTTTGACGAGTGTACTCCGGATACCGCTGACTTGAAGTACACGCGTGAAGCGCTCGAGAGAACTCATCGCTGGGCGCGGATTTGTTACGAAACTTGGGAAAGTCACCAGCGCCTCAGTCACTATGGAACGTATCAAGCTTTATTTGGAATTGTGCAAGGCGCCTTGCACCCAGAACTTCGGCGCGAGTCGGCGGCCTTTATGGCCAATTTAAATTTTGATGGAGTGGCCGTTGGCGGAGAGACAGTTGGGTACAATATGCCGGGAACGGCCGAGGTGATGTCGTGGATTCAAGATCTTTTACCTGAACAGAAGCCGAGATATGCCATGGGTTTGGGTCGAGACCCGCAGGACTTGGTTGACGCAGTCCTGATGGGCTTCGACATGTTTGATTGTGTTGGTCCTACTCGATTAGCCCGAAATGGGGCTTTGTATGTGGGTGAGTTGGTAGAGAATCAGGCAGCAAATCAAGTTGAAGTGCCGGTGACATTTGCTTCAGCTTTTGCAAAAGGTAGGCTGAGTATTGGCCGAGCTGAGTTTGGGACTGACGCCCAAGTTATTCAACCAGGCTGTGATTGTTATACCTGTCAAAGTGGGTACACCCGGGCTTACTTGCACCATTTGTATCGAGCTCAAGAGTTGAGTTACTATCGCTTGGCCAGCTTACACAACTTGCGATTTATGGTTCGTCTCTCTGAACAACTGCGGGAATTTGTGCTAGGGTAGTAGTAGTTATATCTGCCTATGTATGATTATCGAACTCCGCCCAAAAAGCGGAGCAGTCTTCCGTCCCGTCGTTCAAAACCCTTGAGTTTAGCTCAAATTTCTTCTCACTCTCGAACTCAGCGCCGACCAACTCATTCAGCTTCTTCGCCTGTTTCTACCTCCGCCCCGTTGTCTTTTTTGAGTTGGATTATTGGTTTGAGTTTATTGGGGGTAGTGTTGTTAATCGGATATTTACTTACTTTTAGCATTATTTTGCCCAATTTACTGCCGGTGAGTCACGACGAGATCGTTGTGCTAACTGCTAACTATCCGATTGCGAAAAATCAGCCCGTAACTTTAGTCAGATTTATTCCTCAGAGTCGGCAGTTGGTAGTTGCGAAAGGTGTCTTACCTCAACTTGGTCTAACCGACGAAGAACTTAGTCAAGTTCTCCTCAGTTGGCAGCTGGGAGTACCAGTCGATCGCTGGCTGACTAGTGGGGAGGCGGAACTAGATTCATCACCGGTAGTAACGATATTTTGGGAGCTTCTTCTCGATCAAAAAGCAAATAATATTTCGGTCAAAGATCGCCTGAGTTGGTGGCTATTGGTGAGGAGTTTACCTCAGTCACAAATCACAACGGTGTCAGCCACTGACCAAAAAAACTGGAGTCGAGCTCAGCGGAGCTTGCTCGAGGGTCGAGATACGTCTCAATGTCCAGTTGCGATTGTAAATACAACGACTCAAAAAGGAATTGCAACTCAATTGAGTACAATTTTAGAAGCTGGGGGGAACGTAGTGATCAAAGTCACCGATACTCAAGAAATAGCTGAGCAAACCCAGATTCAGGTCGATGACAGGGCGACTGAGTGCCTTTTAATTGGGCAACGGTTGGTTTCATTTATTACACAGACAGGGGAAAGTGATACCAGCCAGCGGCTGAAGACTGAAGCGGGTTTGGTTGCTCAGTATCGAGCGCCGATTGTGATTCGAGTTGGCAAAGACCTGCTTCCGTTTTTTGAGTTGCTGAAAGTGAAGTATTTCAATGACTAGCGTCGTTATTTTCTTCTGGTTCTAGTTCATCCAAGCTTTTTTCCACATCACTATCACTATCCACAATTTGAACAGGGATATCATCCTCGAGGAGCAAGTGATCATCGACGTCATTAATAGCAGCCACTGAGTTCTTAGAAACAGGGAACGAGTGACTATTTTCATTGGCGACTGAACGAATCAGTTCTTTGATGTAGACACTGACATGACTAGCCGAAAGCGACCGAATGCAACAGAAGTAGGTATTACCAGTCTCGATTAATTTTGCTAATCGGAACGAGATATCTTCAGGTAAAGCTCCCACGTAGTTGCCTCGATGCTCGACTGAGATATAGCGGTTCTTAGGTTTTAGATCACACTCGATGCCAATCGATAAACTATCAAGAATATTTTTACCGGCTAGACGATGAAGATCGACGGTTTTGGTTTTGCCGGGTTCTTCGATGAAGTCTTCGCGTGAGAATGAAGGAGCGATGGTAGCTTGGTTATTTTCGAGACGAGCTAAATTTTTCTTGGCAATTGGGTTTGATTTATCAATCTCTAAAACTTGTTTGAACATGGCTTTCGCTTTTTTAGCATCTCCAAGTTGGAGGTGGGCGACTGCCATCCGATTCAAAGCCCCAACATCATGAGGATTTTGATCCAAAATAGCTTGATTGCACTCAATTGCAACTGACCAGTTGCTCTCTTTAGCAGCGTTTATAGCTTGATATAAAGCGGTTTGTGCGTTCATAAATACCTTCGTTAAGGTGCAAGGATACGCGGCCATCCAGTAATTGTCAATCTCTGCTAATCTGGCTACAATCGAGAGTTGAAAGGCCGTATGTCTGGACACAGTAAATGGAATAATATTAAAAATCGTAAAGGCGCTCAAGATATTCAGCGGGCAGCGGTTTTTAACCAACTTTCAAAACAAATCAGAATTGCAGTCAAACAAGGTAAATCAGGCGATCCTAAGAGTAACCCGAGCTTGCGGTTGGCGATGGATAAGGCTCGAGCAGCCAATATGCCAAACGACCGAGTTCAGAAAGCAATCGATAAGGGCTTAGGTAAAGGTAAAAATGGCTCGATTAGTGAGATTATCTATGAAGGTTTTGGACCGGGCGGGGTGGCGATTTTAGCGGTGGCCCATACGGATAATGCTAACCGGACTAGTGGTGAAATCAAGTTTATTTTCTCTCGAAATGAAGGCGCTCTGGCTGGTCCAGGCTCAGCTATGTATTTGTTTCATCGTCAAGGCGACGAGTACGTGGTGACGTTACCGACTCCAACGCCAGAGGCCGAGCTCGAAGCTTTAGTGACTTTGGTCAGCGATTTGGAGGCGAATGAAGATGTGGAGCAAGTTTTTTTGAGTACACTTCTACCAGAGACTAGTCCAACTGCTGACTAGTCGTCATACTACTATCTTATGCGTCGTCGTGAAAAATTTGTTATTGCTTCCGCACTTTTAAGTTTGGGATTGTTGGTGGTGCAGTATATTCCACTCGAGTTTCGTTACTTGGCAATGGGTGTTTTTACCTTGATTTCATTCTTGGTTTCTGCCTGGGCTTTGAGTGACGACCTTCAACGGTTGGAGTGGCTGACAATTGTGCCGTTTCCCAGTCTTTACGCGGCTGCAGTCGGTCTTTTTTACTTTCTCCTACCGGCTAATATCATGAGTAAAATTTTTATTCTGGTCCTGTTTGGGCTAGGTATGTACGCCTTGTACTTGACCTCGAATATCTTTTCGGTGGCTAAGGGCAGAACGATTCAGTTGCTCCATGCGGCGCACGCGATTGGCCTGCTTTTTACTTTGTTGACCTCGTTGCTTTTTACGAACACAATTTATTCCTTGCGGTTTCCGTTTTATCTGACAAGTCTGTTGGTGGGGGTGGTTCATTTTCCACTGGTTTTGATGTCGTTATGGTCAATTGAGCTAGAACAAAAAATTAAGGCCGAAATCTGGGGTTTGAGTTGCTTGCTGACTTTGGTTTTGGTGGAGATTTCGTTGGTCCTGACTTTTTATCCGATCTCGATCTGGAATAACGCTTTATTCTTGATGACCTGTGTCTATATTTCGCTGGGTGTGCTTCATAATCATTTACGAGAGCGGCTCTTCTCGAGGACTTTGACCGAGTATTCATTGGTAGCTGGGTTTGTTTGCCTGGTATTCGTGGTTTTATTCCCTCTTAAATAGGTTTTTTCTCCTCGAGTGTCCAGGCATAAAAAAATGGAGAGTGGGGTAGTAGAGTAGTCATTTTCGAGGACGTACGTTATGTACATTGTGTACGTGGTAGCAAAATAAGTAAGCTCTCGGCAGAGGGTTTTTTTCAGAGTATGTATCCCCATTATTTTTGATTTCGGGCCTGAAGTTGATTTTTTAGAACCAAAAAACAGGGTAGAGGGCAAAGAATTTTTTGTTAGTCACCCAGGCAGGGAAGAGAGAAATGATATAGTTTGATATATTCAAATAAGAATGTGGAAAACTGTGAAAAGTTATAGGACTTCAAAAAAGAAAAAGAGTTATATACCAGGCTAAATGCAAGAATAAATTCACTTATGAAGCTAGATTAAACGGTATTTTCAGGGGTGGTGAAGCGCAGAAAACCCGAATGCCCTCCCAGGCAGGGGTGGCAAATAATACTAAAAATAAGAGGTTTCCAGCAGATTTGCCGAGAGACCCCGAGGTAGCTAAAAAGGCCCTGAACAAACTAGGCACCGATAGAGAGAAAGATGAAGCTATTCAGGACAGAATAGAACCGGTATTTAAAATACCTCATCCACTGGGGATCGAAATTTCCCCTATCGCAGAGAGTAGAGCCAAAAATCAGCTTTACGTTACGTCGCACAATAATACTTTTACGACATTAAACATAATCTACTCGAGGTAGGTCTGGTGGCTTTTTTTATTTTTGGTTTTGTCTGAACTTTTTTCTGAGTATCTGGTCTGGGTTTTCCAACGATTGCTTTTACTTTTTTCTAGCTCTACTCTTTGCTTTAGGCTGGATTCCTTTTAAGACCATAGCTTTCTTGCCCTTTGAGGCCGATTTTAGACTTCTAGTCTAAAATTACTCCAGCTTAGACCTACTAATAGTCATCTTTAAAATAAAAAGCCGTTTTTGAGCATACTGGAATTCTCTTATTTTTGATCCCAAAATAATAGATTGATTAATCAATCTATTATTAACTAATTGAACTAATTAAAATGAAAAGTAGTTTTTATGACTCTCTGACTCTTACTTTTTGCTTACTAGTCGCTGACTGACGTTGGCAGTTGAACCTCAGAATTTCTCAGCCTTCTTGGAAATTTTGAGGCGGTCGTTGGCTGACTCAAAAGTACATTACTAAACTCAGTTTTTTGAATTTTAAAATGGATGGCTGGGTGATAAAATTTGGCTCAGTTTGAAGTCACACATTGGCCAATCAAAAATTAAGTGACCCTGAACAAAGTATTTTTTGGTTCGTGATTTTAAGCCTCGGTTGAGTCGGCTACTTGATTACAGAACCTAGTTTTGACCCAGGTTTGAGCTGTTTATCAGACCCAACTTTGATTGACCTACTGCCAAAAAGGATTGATCCATCAATCTCTATACCTGGAGGCCTTTATTAGCATTCATATTACTAGACTGCTAAAATTTAGAAGGAGCCTAGAATAGTAGAGAAGAGGTCGTTACTTGATTTGACCTCTCTCCCCTAGCCTGCTATGGTTAAGCCACTCATATGCCCGTTTCCACTGAAATTAAGACCGCCTATCTGACCTTTCTCGAGCACCTAGAAATTGAGCGCAATGTCAGTCGCTTGACCATTCGAAACTATGGCCTCTACTTGCGGCGATTGATTAGCTGGTTGGCTACTCAAGGTATAACCGATATTTCGAAGCTCGATCAGGACTTACTACGGAGTTATCGCGTTTATTTAGCTCGGTACATCGATGATCAAGGCCGGACACTTTCCAAGAAAACTCAGAGTTACTATGTGATTGCCATTCGTTCTTGGCTAAAATGGCTGGTTAAGAACGATGCCCCGGTTTTATTGCCAGAAAAGATCGATATCCCTAAGGGTGAGTCTCGAAGTATGAAGTTTTTACCGGCTGCCCAGATCGAGCACCTTTTGGCTCAGCCCAATCTCTCGAGTAAAACCGGGCTGCGCGACAAGGCAATGCTTGAGGTTCTGTTCTCGACTGGCCTCCGGGTTAGTGAGCTAGTCAGTCTTAATCGTGATCAAGTAGATACTAATCGGAAAGAGTTTGGGGTGATTGGAAAAGGTCGTCGACCTCGAGTAGTTTTCCTGAGTGACCGGGCGGCTGAGTGGCTAGATCGTTGGCTTACTAGTCGGGAAGATAATTGGCGGCCCGTTTTCACCCGTTTTTCCCAGGCTAAGCCTGATTTATTGGCTGACGGAGAGGAAATGCGCCTGACCACCAGGAGTGTGCAGCGGAGCGTTGATCATTACTGTCGCCACGCCAAGTTGCCAATCAAGTTGAGTCCTCATGGCTTGCGCCACAGTTTTGCAACCGATTTGCTCTCAAATGGGGCTGGCCTCCGAGATGTTCAGGAGATGTTGGGACATAAAAGCATTGCCACCACCCAGATCTACACCCATGTTACTCAGCCACAGTTAAAGAAGATGTATGATGAGTTCCACTCGAAGCTTTAGCAGAGATTCAAGGTGGATGCTAAGCTCAAAGCCAATCTAAAAAGATTGGTGGGTCAAGCCTTTCTATAAATGAATCTTTGATAATCTATATACATACAAAGAGGTCAAAGACGGTCATAAAAATGAAGGAGTAACGAGTCTAAGGGAGGTCGACGGGGTTGGACTGGACGCCCAACTGGGCGGTTGATACAATACAACTTCTTGAGGGCCGTTAGCTCATCTGGTAGAGCGCTTCTATGGCATAGAAGAGGTGGTCGGTTCGAGTCCGATACGGTCCACCCCTCAATTTTTTTGACTCCTCTACCTTTGGTTCTTAATTTTTTAACTTTTTGATACGCCGATTAATGAGTCTTATTTATATAGTTAAGACTAGTTTGAGTGATTAATTAAAATTAGCAGAACAATAGACTGACTGCCAATTGGGGGTTAAAAGTATAAAGCTTGATAGATCAGTCTATTTAGACGTCTTTTTTTGAGAATCTTGGCGGGAGAGACCTCTCCCCTCCCCGAGTGCTTATTGAGCGATGTTGTACCAATCGTGAGGATTGATGCTGCTGGTGGTTTTTCCGGCTTCGACTTTGACTTCAATTGGAGCGTGAGATAAGCAAGTGTTGTTCAGACCACAGGTTACAAACTCCGAGTAGTAAGCTTTGTAGTTGGGGTTGAAACTCTTAACTCTGGCAAAAACATGATAAGCTCCGGTCTGGACTTTGAGTGAGTAGCCAGCTGGCGTCTTTTCTTTGGTACACGTTTCTTGTTGGCTAGTCAGGTTCTGGGCGCAAACCTCCATGTCAGCCGGAATGCCTTCGGCGGGGAAAGCTAGTTTGCCTTCAATCGTGCCGGTGGCACTGACTTCGCTTGGACTAACTGGAGCGATGGCGGTCTCATTTTCGTAGGCCACATCTTTTTGGAGGGCGGTGATTTGGCCACGCAAACTACTAATCTCGGCTTGGAGTTGGTCGGCTTGGGTGGGGTCAGCACTGGAGTTGCTAGGTAATTGGCTTTGCCAATACCAAAGTGAGCCACTAGCAGCGATGGCTGATAGGAGCATTAAGACTAAGACGGCAGTAATTGGGAGACCTCCGAAACGATACGTGTTCATAGTCAGTAGTATACCAGGATTACTGGATTTCTCAGTCTAAGCGGCCTCTTCGGAGTCTGAAGTGTCACTGGTGGGTAAAGTTCCCAGAATTTCCTCTAGTTGTTTGTAGGTTAGAGCGACAGCCACGACTTTATCCTTGGCTTTGAGCCGCATCAGGATGACACCTTGGGTCGGTCGGGTAAGAACTGGAATCGAACTCTTAGTAATAGGCAACTTGATGGTTTGACCATCGAGAGTACTAATCACTACTTCATCGTGATCATGAGTGACCATCCGGGCGCTGGCGATATTACCGGTTCGTTGGGTCAGCTCGGCGACTTTGACGCCCATACCTGAGCGTTTTTGAAGTGGATACTGAGTCAGTTCAGTCCGTTTGCCCAAACCGCGTTCGGTGACGACCAAGATTTGTTTAAAGGTAGCTCCATCTTTATCGAGGAGGTCTTTATCTTTGATGTTGAAGGCTTCGACGCCAACTACATAGTCACCTTGGCGCAGGGTAATACCTTTGACGCCTTTGGTGTCGCGTTGAGACTCTTTGATTTCGACTTCGGAGAAGCGGATACACTTGCCTTCAAAGGTGATTAACATTAGGTGGTCAGTGCCGGTAGTCAGTTTGCCCCAGACGAGCTCGTCACCTTGGTTGAGGGTAATGGCCACGATTCCATTTTGACGGATATTTTCGTAGAGTTTGACGGCGGTCTTTTTGACTAAGCCGGATCGGGTGGCCAAGGTAATAAACTTGTCTTGGTCAGCTTTTTCATCCAGAACCAACATCGCTTGGATGTGCTCTTCGGACTTGAGATTGACTAAGTTGACGATAGCCGTGCCTTTGGCTTGTTTACTACTCTCAGGGATTTCGTAGGCTTTGAGTTTGAAGACGCGACCTTGGTTGGTGAAGAGTAAGAGTGTGTCGTGGGTGTTAGCACTGAGGAGAGTTTTAACAGTGTCTTCTTCGCGCATCTTCATGCCGGTGGCACCCTTACCCCCGCGAGCTTGCGAGCGGAAGGCGGCGGGGTTGAGTCGTTTGACATAGCCAGTTTCAGTCAGGGTAATGACGGTCATTTCGTTGGCGACCAAGTCTTCTTCCGAGAACTCGCCGACTTTGCCTTTGACAAGTTTAGTTCGACGTTCATCACCGTAGAGCGTAATTAGTTCTTGGGTTTCAGAGGTAACTTTATCGAGGATATGTTTGGGGCGACTTAAGAGCGTCAGTAAAGTGCCAATCGTCACTTTAATGACGTTGAACTCATCTTCAATTTTTTGGCGTTCGAGCGCAGCCAAGCGTTTGAGCTGCATTTCCAAAATGGCGACAGCCTGGACTTCAGAGAGGCCAAATTTACTGATCAAAGCTTGTTTAGCCGCCTCGGTGTCAGCTGACCGACGAATAGTTTCGATCACATCATCGAGATGTTTTAAGGCAATTAAAAGACCTTCTAGAATGTGAGCTCGGTCGCGAGCTTCAGACAAATCATGCTGGGCGCGGCGGACGACAATGTTTTGGCGGTGAGCTACGTACTCGCGTAAGATCTGTTTGATGTTCATCAGCTGAGGGGCGCCTTCACTTGAGAGAGCAACCATATTCAGCGCAAAACTAGTCTGGAGTTCGGTGTATTTAAAGAGTTTGTTGAGGACGACTTTGGGCATCGCATCGCGCTTGAGATCGATAGTGATTTGAAGACCAACTCGGTCAGAGTCGTCATTTAAGTCGCGGATGCCTTGGATTTTTTTATCGCGGACTAAGTCAGCGATTTTCATTAATAGTCGAGCTTTATTGACTTGATAGGGCAACTCGGTGACGATGATTTGCGCCCCTTTCTTAGTTTCTTCAATACTAGTTTTAGCCCGGATGACGACTTTTCCACGGCCAGTGGCGTAGCCTTCGCGGATAGCTTTGACGTCGTACATAATACCTGCGGTCGGAAAGTCGGGCCCTTGGATATGGGTCATGATTTCTTCAGAGGTAATGCTGCTTTGGAACTCACCGGTCAAGACTTTAAGGTCAGTGGCGAGGACGGCATCAATTTGGGCGGTAAGACTGGCGTCATCAAGCTCAATTTGAGCTGATGTTTTTTTGGTAGTTTTATCGGTGGTTTCGGTAGCGGTGCTGGAAGTACTTGCCTTTTCTGAGTCGGTGCGCAAATCTTCAAATTGGCCAGCTTTGATCATGGCAATGATGGCGTTACAAACTTCGTTCAAGTTGTGAGGTGGGATCTTGGTCGCCATACCGACGGCGATGCCTTCAGAACCCATCAGGAGTAAATTAGGCAATCTACCAGGAAGGACGGTTGGTTCCTGCAAACTGCCATCGAAGTTGTCAGTAAAAGGAACCGTGTTCTTATCAATATCAATCAAAAGTTCTTGAGTGATTTTGGCTAGCCGAGCTTCGGTGTACCGCATCGCAGCTGGACTATCACCATCAATCGAACCAAAGTTGCCTTGCCCATCAATCAAGGGGTAGCGCATGCTAAATTCTTGAGCCAACCGGACCAGTGCGCCGTAAACAGGAGCGTCACCGTGTGGGTGATAGCGACCTAAGACGTCACCGACGATCCGAGCTGATTTTTTATAGGCACTAGTGTGGTGAAATCCACTCCGATACATCGAGTATAGAATCCGACGATGGACTGGTTTCATGCCGTCTCGGACGTCAGGCAAAGCCCGCGAGACGATGACGCTCATAGCATAGTCAAGGTATGACTTCTCCATCTCGCTGGTGATTGAGATGTACTTGAGTTTACCAAATCGACTTTCTTCAATCGTGCCGACTAAAGGCATAGTCGGGAGACTCCCACCCTGACTGACCGAGGTTGTTTCAGTTGTAGGACTAGCCTCAACGTCACTAGCGTTACTGCCAGCATCACTATTGTTGGCTTCCGCGTCATCACTTTCCGTTTCCGGCGCGATGTCTTCAACGGTGATTTCTGGATCGAGCTCGTTTTGGTTGTCAGGGTTTTCAGTCATGTCGGATTCTTACTTTGCCAACTTGGCCATCGCTTCTTCTAATTCAGCGGTAGCAGCAGCTTTATCGACAAAAGAGTTAATTTTAACCCATTTATCTTTTTCTAAATCTTTATAGTGCTCAAAAAATTGTTTGATTTTGTCTAAGCGATATTGAGGCACATCACTCAGTTCTTTCCAACTACCGCAAATCACATCTTGTTTGGCTTTTTCAGGGACGCAGATAAGCTTGTGATCAATCCCTTCTTCATCTTCCATCTCGAGCATACCGATAACCCGAGCCTTCATCCAGACTCCAGGAGCGATTGGTTGACTGGTCAAGAGTAAAGCATCGAGTAAGTCGCCGTCTTTGCCTTGAGCACCCTCAATCGAACCGTAGTTTTCAGGATAGAACATGGCAGTTGGCACGAATCGATCGACATAGATCCGACCGGTGGCTTCATCTTGTTCGTACTTGATGTTAGAGCCAGCTGGAATCTCGACCAGAATGTGAATAGTTTGATCTACCATAGGTCCTTTCTAGACGTCCAAATTTGCTAATTTTGCGTGGGTTTGAATAAATTTTTTCCGAGGTGCGACTTCATCACCCATCAAGGTAGTGAAAGTTTCATCGGCGGCTTCGACGTCGTCGATGGTGACGCGCTTGAGCATTCGAGTCAGTGGGTTCATGGTCGTGTCCCAGAGTTGTTCAGGGTTCATTTCACCCAGACCCTTATAGCGTTGGATGCCGATCACGGCTTTGGGATTATCTTTTTTAATATCGATGACGGTTTGTTCGCGCTCGTCATCAGAATAGACGTACTTAAGGTTTTTGCCGGTGGTGATTTTGAAGAGGGGTGGCATAGCAATGTAGAGGTACCCTTGTTGGACAATTTGGGGAATATGACGGTAGAAAAAGGTCAAGCCCAGCGTCGTGATATGTTCGCCATCGACGTCAGCGTCATTCATGAGAATAATCCGATGGTACCGCAGTTTTTCGGCGTTAAAAGTGTCACCAATCCCAGCACCTAGGGCGATGACTAAATTTTTCAACTCTTCAAAAGCGACGATTTTATCGAGGCGGGCCCGCTCGGTGTTCAAAATTTTTCCGCGGAGCGGGAAAATAGCCTGGAATTTACGGTCTCGACCTTGTTTGGCTGAGCCACCAGCGGAATCACCCTCAACGATGTAGATTTCTGACTCAGCGGCAATTTTACTTTGGCAGTCAGCTAGTTTTCCTGGTAGTGAGGTGCCTTCGAAAGCACCTTTGCGGATGACAGCTTCTTTGGCGGCGCGAGCGGCTAGGCGGGCCCGAGCAGCCAGCATGACTTTATCAATAATCGTCCGGCCACTTCGAGGGTTCTCTTCCAGAAAAGCTTCAAAATTATCTTTGAAAACTTGATAAACAGCTGATTGGGCTTCAGAGTTATTGAGTTTGGTTTTGGTTTGTGACTCAAACTGGAGGTCATTGGATGGCATTTTGACAAAGATGACCGCGGTCAAGCCTTCGCGCAAATCTTCAGCGATAAAGTTTTCTTTGTCTTTTAAGAGATTATTTTTGTCGGCATAATCGCGTAAGACTTTACCCAAGCCCAGGCGAAAACCATTGACGTGGGCTCCCCCATCTGGTGTATGAATAACGTTAACGTAACTCTCGGCTCGCTCGTTGTAGGTATCGTTGTATTGGAGGGCGATCTCGACACCAATTTTTTTGTTTGTGTGTTCGTCAACCCAAGTCCCCGAAGCATAAAAGACTTCGTGTAAGGGCTTGCGAGTCATATTTAAGTGTTCGACCAACGACTTGATACCACCTTCAAAGTAGTAATGTCGCTCTTTGTTCTCGAATAAATCAGAGTACTGGAAATATAAACCGGCCATCAGGTAAGCGCGGTCTTTGATGACTTCAACCAAGATTTTGTGGCTGAACTCAGTAGTCGAGAAAATGGTGGGGTCAGGAATGAAGCTGACTAATGTACCAGTTTTATACGTTACTAATCGTTCTGATTGCTTTGGAAATAGTTTGAGTACTTCTGCTTCTTTAATCTCGGCCACGTCTTTTTGAGGATTTCCTTGGTTGTAAGCTTGGTAGTAGTACTTGGTGTCACGTTTGACTACAACTTGCATTAGACTGGAAAGGGCGTTGACTGCGGCGGCACCGACTCCGTGCAGACCACCTGAAGCTTGGTAGGCTGTTTCTTCAAACTTGCCGCCAGCGTGGAGTTTGGTCAAAACTACCTCAAGTGCTGACTTGCCGGAAGCATGCATGTCGACCGGGATTCCCCGACCGTTATCAACGACAGTGATCGACTCTTCCCCACTTTTGAGGGCGCCGATCAATTTTCGTTCGTGTTCGGTTAATGGTGAGCGGAAAAGTTGAATGGTTTTGCCGTAACCAGCAATGGCTTCGTCGACGGCGTTATCAAGAATTTCTTTGGCTAAATGGTGGAGACCTCGGCTATCAGTCGAGCCGATATACATACCAGGTCGCTTGCGAACTGGCTCGAGTCCCTCGAGGACTTTGATTTCTGAAGCTTGATAATGAGAAAGGTCGGTCATAACTGAGCAGATGCCATTTATATCATAGTCGTTCAGAACAAGCAAAGAACGGCTTTCATACAAGACGCTTAAAGGTTGCAAAATCGGCTGTTGGTTTCTGGCTTAAGGTTGTCTGAGGGCTAAAAAACACTCACCCAGCGCTAGTTTGAGGTTAGCGTTGGCAGTCACCCAGGTGGTGGTTTGGATAAGCGTTTGTAGATGTTGGACGGTGGTCGTGGTCGGTGGCTGCTGATAGAGATAGCGGATGAGGTTTTGCAGAAAAACCAACGTGGTTGCCCGATCGCTGTAAGTATCGGAAAGGGCGATTGCTTCTCCGACCGAACCGGTTTGGATCTTTTGGTAGAGCGTCGCCAGTTCGGCGCTGAGTTCAGGGGTGAGTTGGTTGTCACTAGTTCTGTCTTCGATCACTTGGCAGCGGGATTGAATGGTTGGCAGAGTTTGTTCTAGACTGCTAACTAAAAGTAACCACCGGCCGAATGTAGGAGGTTCCTCGAGCATTTTCAAGAGGGCTTGCTGGGCTGGGAGAGAAGCTTTTTCTAAAGCCAAAACTACAATGTAGGTGGCTGAGCCAACAGGTTGGAAAGTGAGAAGCTCTGCAATCTGACGGACGTCTTCAATTTTCAGGCCAGTTTCGCGCCCATCAAACCAATGGAGATCAGGGTGATCAGTTTGGGTTCCGGCCCAGCCAAAGTGGCGGTGGAGAAGCTCAAGTCCTTTCTCAGGGGTTTGGTTGGAGGTGGGTGTTACCACGAGGATGGGAGTAAGAGCAGCGGTCACGTTTTGTCCTTTTTTCTGGATCGAAAATATGTCACTATTATAAAGAACTAGCTTGCCTATGACTACGCCCCCAATCCCAGCGACTGCGATCCCCCCGTTGCCCTTGATTTCGATCTCACCGGATCCAAGTTTGGTGGCTTCCTTGGCGGGAGCGGTTGAGGTAGCGGCAGAGTCACCAACTCCTACTTCGCTGGCAGCGGCAGTGCCAGTCATTACCCTTGATCCAGCCATGCTAGTTGCAAGCCCGACTCCAACTTCGCCAACCTCAATTGAAACTCCGCTAAATGAAAATGTACCAAATGAAGTCTCGCCTACTCCCCTAGTCCCGAACCCAACCGTTGCTTTGAGTTTGCAGACATCTTTACTCGAGATTTTGGTCAAAGAAGAGCAGCTAACTCAAACTCAAGCTGATCAAATCATTGTCGAGCAGATTCAAACTGGCAAAACCATTGATCAAATCCTGGATGAAAAACAATCGGTCTCCGAAGAAGATCTGAGTCGAGCTCGCGCCCAAATTTTTGGAGTGCCGTTTGTCAAGATCAGTGAGATTGGTATCTCACCCGAGGCGTTGACGGTTTTATCGCAAAGTGTGGCTCAACGGTATGGCATGCTTCCCTTCTCGGTGGATCAGGCGACCCGGACTTTGTCGGTGGTGATGAAAAACCCGCTTGATTTGACGGCGATTGATTTCGCGGAGCAAAAAACGGGCTATCGCTTAATCATTCACTATGCGATGCCATCGGAGCTAGAGCGATTGATTGCGGAGCGGTACGCTCAGAGTTTGTCGAGTGAAGTCACTCAAGCTCTCGAGGAAACGACCCAGGTTGCTCAGCAAAAGCAAGAGCGGTATGATTTGGCCAACTTGTCAGGTGAAGTCGTTCGCCAAGCCCCAATCACTAAAATTGTGGAGACGATTCTGGCGTATGCCATGAAAGCTCGAGCGTCTGATATTCATATTGAGCCGTTGCTGGATCGAACTCGCGTCCGGTATCGAATTGACGGTATTTTGACGGAAAAATTAATTTTGCCGAGCTCGGTGCATGACGCGACGGTGTCGCGGATCAAGATTTTATCTGACTTAAAAATTGATGAAAAACGGATTCCCCAAGATGGTCGGTTCAACTTTGTGACGGGTGGTGAAGAAGTCGACTTGCGGGTCTCGACCTTGCCGACGATTCACGGTGAGAAAGTGGTCATGCGGTTGCTTAAGAAAAATGCCGAAGTCCCGACCATGGAAGAGTTGGGTCTCAAAGGGGCAGCTCTGCGCGACTTAAAAGAAGCAATCCGAGTGCCGCACGGTATTGTTTTGGTCACTGGTCCGACCGGCTCGGGTAAAACCACCACCCTCTACTCTCTTTTGCATACGATCAATACGCCTAAAGTCAACATCGTCACTTTAGAAGATCCAGTTGAGTACCAGATGACTGGGGTCAACCAAGTCCAGATCAATCCTCAAGCTGGACTAACCTTTGCCTCGGGTTTGCGGTCGTTTTTACGCCAAGATCCGAACATTATTATGGTGGGTGAAATTCGGGATAGTGAGACGGTGGAGTTGGCCGTGCAGGCATCTCTGACTGGTCACTTGGTTTTCTCAACCTTACATACCTCATCGGCTGCCGGGGCTCTACCTCGGTTGCTTGACATGGGTGCGGAGCCCTTTTTGTTGGCTTCGTCGATGACGTTGACGATGGGCCAGCGGGTGGTCCGGAAAATTAATGAAGCCTACAAAGAAGAGTACAAACCTGAAGCAGTGGTTCTAGAAGATATCAAGCTGGTTTTGGGTGAGCGGTTTGCAACTTGGTGTAAAGAAAATAATAAAGATCCAGAAAATATTCTGCTCAGTCGAACCAAAGCTGACCGACCGCAAACGGAGCCTGAGTATAAAGGTCGGGTGGCTATTTTTGAAGTCATGCGGATTACGGAGGAGATTGGGACCCTGATTTTAAACCGAAAAAGTGCGACTGATATTGAGAAAGTTGCTATGAAAAATGGTATGGTATTAATGAAACAAGATGGCTATCTCAAAGCTTTGGAAGGCGTAACGACGATCGAAGAAGTCTTACGTGTGGCCCAGGTTTAAGGAAAAGAGAAATCATGAACATACACGATATTTTGGACATGTTGGTCGAGCAAAGTGGCTCTGATGTTCATATCCTGACCGGAATGCCACCTACCCTCCGGGTGGATGGTGAGCTGCGATCGATTCCGGGCGCACCAGTTTTGACGGGAGATCAAGCAGAGGCGTTAATTCTGCCGTTGATGACCCAAGATCAAAAAGATTTTGTCTTGGTCAATAAAGAAATTGACTTTGGGTATTCGTTCAAAGATAAAGGTCGGTTCCGGGTTAATGTGTATCACCAGCGAGGTGAAATTGCGGCCGCTCTTCGCTTAATTCCCGCCCGGATCAAGACGATTGATGATCTTCAGTTGCCGCCAGTTTTTCACAAATTGACCGAGTATCGCCAAGGTTTGGTTTTGGTGACTGGACCGACTGGTGAAGGCAAGTCGACCACCCTCGCGGCTTTGATCGAAGAGATCAACTCGACCCGGTCAGAGCATATCTTGACGATTGAAGATCCAGTCGAGTTTATTTATAGTCCGAAAAAAAGCATTATCTCGCAGCGGGAAATCAATCACGATACCAACGGTTGGGAGATTGCACTCCGGTCTGCCTTGCGCGAGGATCCGAACGTGGTGCTAGTTGGTGAGATGCGCGACTTCGAAACGATTTCGGCAGCGATCACGGTGGCGGAAACGGGCCACTTGGTGTTTGCGACCCTTCACACAGCGACGGCCGCCCAAACGGTTGATCGGATCATTGATGTCTTCCCTTCTCATCAGCAAAGTCAAGTTCGCCAGCAACTCGCCGCTTCGCTCCAAGCAGTGGTCTCGCAGCGGTTGATTCCCTTAGCTCAGGGTGGCCGAACGGCGGCTTTTGAGGTTATGTTGGCGACCTCGGCGGTTCGCAACTTGATTCGAGAAGGAAAGACTTTTCAACTTGATAATGTGATCCAAACTTCAGCCGAGGCGGGGATGATGCTGATCGAGACCAACTTGATGCAGTTAGTCCAACGAGGGGCGTTGAGTTTAGAAAAAGCTCATGACTATGCGTTCAGACCTGATGAGTTGGCCCGACTTTCTGGTGGGGTGATAGGAGCAGCTGCATAATGGCATTGTTTAAGTACGCCGTCAAAAATCAACACGGTGAAACTATCAAGGGAAAAGTTGAGGCTCGGAGTGAAAGTCAAGCCGCGGCGGTTTTGCGGACCCGAGGTTTGTTGGTGATTAGCGTCCGGCCGCTAAATGATGAGTCGTTTTTATTTTTGAAAGAAATGGTGACCGGCGTTAAGTACGACGAAGTGGTGACGTTCACTCGTCAACTCTCAACCATGATCACAGCTGGTTTGCCACTGACCCAGTCACTCTCAATTTTAAGCCAACAAAGTAAGCCAGCCATGACCCGAATGGTAAGTGAACTGCAGCGAGAGATTGAAGGTGGGAGTACTTTCTCTAAAGCCTTGACTAAGTTTCCCCGGGCATTCTCGCGGGTTTATGTCCAACTAGTGTTTGCGGGCGAAACGGGGGGTGTCTTGGATGAGGTTTTAGATCGATTAGCCGAGAACATGGAGAAAGATAAAGATTTTAAAGCCAAAACTAAAGGGGCGCTGATTTATCCAGTGATTGTGATGATCGCGATGATCGTGGTGGCGTTTATCATGATGGTTTTTGTGATCCCTAAGTTGACGGAAATGTACAAAGATTTTGGAGCTGATTTACCATTTGCTACCCAATTATTGATTGATATATCAAGCTTTTTTGCCAATTTTTGGTGGTTAATTATTGCTGGTGGTGTAGTCAGTGGGTTTCTTTTTCGGCGATGGGTTAAGACCCACTCGGGGCAAGTTATGTATGATCGCTTTTTATTGAAGGTGCCAATTTTTGGAGTCTTACGGGCCAAAGTGACGCTGACTGAGTTTGCGCGGACGCTCTCACTCCTACTGGGAGCGGGTATTTCTCTTCTCCAAGCACTCGAAATTGTCTCGGAAGCATCAAACAATATTTTGTATCGTGAAGCGCTGCAAGATTCAGCCAAACAAGTCGAAAAAGGAATTCCTTTATCACAGGCTATCACTAAATACTCGACTTTATTTCCGCCGATTTTAGCCCAAATGATTGCGGTCGGTGAAGAGACGGGCAAGCTTGATGATGTTTTACTCAAACTCTCAGTTTATTTTCAATCAGAAAGTGAACACGCCATTAAAAATCTAACTACGGCTTTAGAGCCGATTATTATGATTGTCTTGGGTGTAGGGGTAGGAATGATGGTGATTGCCATTATCATGCCGATCTATAACTTGACGAGTCAATTTTAAATAGTGTACGCTAGTAGCACTATTTAAAAGGAACTGCCTATGTCATTACTTACTTCTTCTGCAGCCAGAGCTGCAGCCTACCTAAAGCAGGTGCGGGCCCAAACTGCTGGTTTCACCATGATTGAGTTGCTGGTGGTGATCTCGGTGATTGGTGTCTTAGCTGTGGCTGTTCTGTCTTCGATCAATCCAATTGAACAAATTAATAAAGGTCGAGACACTCGGACTCGTTCTGATGCGGCTCAGCTTATTAATGCTGTCGATCGCTACTATGCAATTCATGAAATCTATCCTTGGAACGTGACCACCGCTGACTACGCGAGTGGCAGTGTTGATGATCCAGCTAATGCTGCTCCAGATCCTTATACTGAGTTTGTCTTCACTGGAACAGCCGATGATTGGGATTGGATAGACTTATTGGTGACCACGGGTGAAGTCAAAGAAGGTTTTACCAATCGCTTAACACTTGATGACAATGTGGTGGTGTTCAAGGAAGCAGACGCGAATAAGACGATGTATGCCTGTTTCTTACCTACCTCGTTGGCTTTCAAACAAGAAGCGATGGATAACTGTAATGACGATGTGACGGCTGTTGCTCCAAGTGGGATTATCACCTGCGTCAGTGATCCAGCGATTATTACTGAAGACAATCTGATCTGTCTTCCCTAGTTGAGATAGATAGTGTTTGCATTTCTTTCCCCTCCGCCGATGGCGGGGGGGATTTTTATTGAGCTAGCATTTTGTTGCTTTATCTCAAGCTTCTGCCTATACTGAAGGCTATGTTGTCAGCCATACTTTTAGCGTCACTTTTACTTTTTGTAGCTGGCGCGGTGATTGGCAGTTTTTTAAATGTGGTGATTTATCGGAGTTTAGATGATGAGCCAGTGACCAAAAAAGAATCTTGGGTCACCGGTCGTTCTCGGTGTGATAGCTGTGGTCACCAAATTGCATGGTACGACAATCTACCCTTATTTTCATTTTTGATGTTACGTGGTAAGTGCCGGAACTGTGAAGCCAAAATTAGTTTGGCTCATCCGGTGATTGAGTTGTTGACTGGCCTCTTATTTGTGTGGTGGTATTGGAGTGGGGCAGTTTTTTTCCAACTAACGCAGGCTCCCTTTCAAGTTCTGCAACCGCTTTTTTGGTTGTGTGTGGGTTTGGTCTTATTGGCAATTTTACTGGCTGATGTTCTCTACTACATTATTCCAGACACGATGGTGACGATGCTGACTGTCTTAACAGTTGGGTATCGCCTAGCTTTGGTTGGTTACGGCGTGATGCGACTTGAAGACTTGGCTTGGGCAGTGGGAGCCACAGTGGTCGTGGCAGGTTTTTTTGCCGTCTTGTGGCTGGTTACCAAGGGTAAAGGGATGGGCTTGGGTGACGCCAAACTGATGGTGCCGCTCGGTTTATTGCTCGGCTGGCCCGGTGTGTTGGTCGGGACTTTTTTAGCTTTTATCGGTGGGGCGGTGGTGGGTCTGGGCCTAATTGTGATCGGTAAGAAAAAATTTGGCCAAGTCATCCCCTTTGGTCCATTTCTGATTTTGGGAAGTTTCTTGACTTTAATTTGGGGTGATCAGCTAGTTATGTGGTACTTAGGACTGCTCCGATGAGAATTTTACGCTTGCTCTTTTTCTCAACTCTTTTCTTGGGTTTGATTGGTGGAGCTGGATTTTTCGTGACCCGCGAAGTTCTACTTTCAATTGCGGCTTCCCAACTCAAAAGTGGGGTCTCGATTATGCGCCAGATGCGCTTAACTCCGGGGCTCCCTTCAAGTTACTGCACAACCAGTACCTTGCCCGATGTTCCCTACGGCACCCTGGAGTCGTTACAACTGGTTTTCACTTCGGCCACCGAGTATCAAATTGAGATTATTTGTGATTCATTTTTACGAGAGCCAGAAGTTAAAGACACTTTTTCATTACCGCCTTTGGTCAAGAAAAAGCCAGGAATGGCGGGCTTACTTTGGGGGGATAGTCGGAGTGGTTTGACGTTAGAGCTGTGGGGTCGGCAAAAAACCCTGATTCTAGAAAACCAAGAACTTCGAGTTACCAATCAAGCTTTGGTGGCTGAGACAGTCGTCAGTCCAGTGGCCACTTGTGAAGCCTACGGCTACATTTGTTGCTCAGTGGAAACGGGTGTTGGGCAAGGCGCTCAAACCAACCGCGTCAGGGATTGTCCTCGATCTTGTTTTGCTCGTTGTTTAGCTCGTCCAGTAGTCTTGTCATTTACCAGTCTCCCCTTCTTTGATTTTCAAAGTCGGACAGCAGCAGTAGCTGCTGGTGAAGCAGTCACTTTTAACTATATTGTTGAGTTTGGGGCAGCCCAAGCTGGGACAGTCACTATTGACTTTGGGGATGGTGAAACCAAGATGGAAACCGATCCCAATAGCACTTTTGATCATGTGTATGATTGTCATGTCGGAACTTGTCAGTATCAGGCAAAACTGTTGGTTAGTGACACCCAAGGGGGTCGATCTCTCGAGACAAGTATTGGTCAAATCGGGTTAACCGTTAGCGCCAAGTAACCAGTTTCTCCCTCCGATACCTTTCTTAAAAGAGATTTGTCTTCGCTAGACTAGACGTCCCCCACTCTACCCGTTATTATGAATGTATGGTCAAATTTGAACGAGGTTTCACTTTACTAGAACTATTAGTTGTAGTTTCAATTATTGGTATCTTGATCGCGATGATTGCGGCTGGTTTTGGGACGGCTCAGAAACGGAGTCGCGATGCTCGCCGGCGTGGTGATATTAAGGCTGCTCAGAGTGCTTTCGAACAGTACTATGCTGAAAATACCGGCTATGGGGCTACTTGCGGTGCGATGGCTACGGCTACCTATCTACCAGCTGGAATGCCGGTCGATCCTCAACCTGGTCAAGCCTACTCATGTACGATTAATGGTTCAACTGGGAGTTACTGTATTTGCGCCACGATGGAAAGTGGCGGCGGTGGCAACTCGGAAGCGGCTTGTGCTTTTGGTGGCGACGCCACCCATTTCTGCGCGACTGGTTTGCAGTAATTATTGCGAGTGGCTGACACCTAACACAACCTAAGGTTTTTATGAACATTCCTTTATCCTTTTTCAAAACTACACCCAAACACTTCCCATCGAGTCGATCTGGTTTCACGATGATCGAAATTTTAGTTGTCTCGACTATCATGATTGTGTTGACGGCGATTGGTTTGGTCAGCTATAGCCAGGTCAGTCAAAATGCTCGGAATGGTAAACGAAAAGCTGATTTAGAGACAATTCGTCAGGGATTAGTTCTCTACCGGACTGATGAAGGTGAATACCCTGCTACTACCAGTCTTACCACGGCTTTGAGTACAATTACTGGGTATTTAAATGCGACCAACATCGCTGATCCTAAAGCCCCTGAATATAACTACACCTATTCCAGCAATGGGGCGATTTTTACCGTTTGTGCTCAGCTTGAGCCTAGTGAGACAGACTACTGTCTTGATAATCCATGACACACCGTTCTTTTAGTCAAGGTTTTACCCTTATCGAACTTTTAGTTACGATTACGATTGCGGTCATGTTAGTGGGTGGTGGCATTGCTTCATATATTACTTTTAATGACCGGCAAAACCTCCAAAATGGGGCGAAGTCCCTTCAAACTTATCTGCGCTCGGCTCAAAGCAAAGCTCGGGCTGGAGAGCGACCTACTGGCTGCAATACTTTGAATGGATATAAAATCAGTTTGAGCGCGGGGACGCCGGTGATTACTTTGTCAGCGGTATGCGCTGGTGGAGATGTAGTTCACTCGAGTTATACTTTGCCAGTTGGGGTAATCAGCGCCTCGTCACACGTGATCACTTATGTCAATTTATATGGTGGGGTTCGAGGAGCGGGAGTGATTGTTTTAGAAACGACCAATGGGAACTATAAATATACGTTTGAAGTCACTGATGGTGGTGAGATTACAGCTGGGGTTTTGGAGTAGGAAGAGGACGGGGTTGTGGATGGGAGTGGGTGTCTTGCCTTTGCTCTTGCCCTTGCCTTTGATCCACAATTTAGAGACCACGTACACTATGTACAGACTGTACGCAGTGACCATAAAAACTATGAAAAAAAATCAACTTGAAGCCGGCTCGACTATCATTGAAGTTCTAATCGCCACGGTGGTGGTGGGGATGGTGATGACAGCGGTCGCTGCTTTGATGACGGTTTCGATCAAGAATACGGCTTTGCTCCGTTATCGAGCCGCGGCTACGACCCAGGCCCAAAGTGGGCTGGAAATTTTCCGGCGAGAACGAAATCTCTTGGGTTGGGAGTCTTTTTTTGAATCACTTGATACCTCAGTTTATTGTTTGAATACTATGCCCGCTAACTCGACGGAATTTGTCGCCCTCCCGGCCGGTGAGTGTCAGAATACCATCCAATTATTGGGTAATTCATTTGAACGGGAAGCCTTAGTCACCAAAATTGATGGGGCAAGTGATGCTGACGATGAAATTCGCGTTGAACTAGTTCTCCGCTGGTTGGATGGAGTTCGGTCGCAGTCAGTGACCTTAACTCAAATCTTCAAAAAAATTGATAACTAAATGTGTTCATTAGTTGCTGCGGAGGTTGATTCCAGCTGAAAAGCTTTCTTGAACGATATCACGAGCTTGGTCAATGCCGGGCGAGCCTTTTTGGAGGGTGAAACTGACTGTCACATAACTCGATGTCCCATCACCACTTTGAATACAGGTAAACTGCATCCCTTGGCTGTCCCCCACCAGATCTAAAGCACCTGAAGTCAGGAAGCGATTATTAGCCGATTGAGAAGCAATTTTGTACTTGGTATCAGCCTGGTCAAGGATAGCCCGTAAGGTAGTTGTTCCGCCATCGAGTGACTCGAAGGTCAATTCGTTGCTGGTGCCGGTGCAAGCATTTAAAGCAATCGCGTTTCGGAGTAAAAACTCGATCTGGCCCATGGCTGAGGAGCCCTCTGACTTGACCAATTGAGCCGAGTTGGTTTTTGAGTTGCCAATCAAGAGCGTCATGAACAAAGTCGAGGCGGTCAGTAGCAACATTACCGACAAAGTAATCACGATTAAAAGCTCAATTAGAGTGAAGCCATTTTGATTATTTTTCGAGGAAAAAGTCATATAGCAATTTGGTTTAAGTTCTGATTATTATTGGTAATTTAGATCGAGGTAGAGCTAGTACCAATACTATATGTTAAAACCACGAGGCGTTGCTAGTGTAGGATTATGGTTGTCCGATTGGGGTCAGAGGAAAAGTAGCAGCTGGATAGTAACTGCCTGAAGGGGTAGTAACCATTCGCCCGCGTTGGTCCTCGTACCCACCGAATTTATAATTGGATATATGTGCAGCTATTCCAATATCGGGGACAATCACCTCAATTTGATTTTCCTGCACACCCATCTCTCTCGCAACTGCAGTAAGATAGGCATCTGAAAATGCCCGATGGGCAGAGACGTAGACTATTCTGGCTGTCGAGGTCTGGATTTTCTTGTGTTGATCTGCTTGGTACGTTGTTTGAGTCTCAGAGGTTGGTTCAGTCGCTATGACCAGGAAAAATCGTTTGTAGTCCTGACCTAGTTCGGTTGTCAGATTATCGATGATTTCCCCCGAACTGCTCCGCATGAGTTGATTGACTCGAAAAAAAGTATGAATTTTCTCTCCGGTTTGCCACTCTTCAAGCGTTGCGTATCCTTTTTGTCGCATAAGACTAGCAATTTGTTCAACGGTCGTAAAATGCGAATCTTTCTCGTCTGATACTGTGATCAGGTGTAAACTCGCAAAGCGAGATTCGAGTTCAGCAGCTGAGAGCGACATAATTTCTAGTGATGGATACCCATACTTTTCACCTGTTGTGGCGACAGAAAAACCCAAGCTATTATCTAGTTCTCCACTAAAGAAAATGGGATGGGCAAAGAGATCTGGTGGCGGTAAATTCTCAAAATTAAATCCACTCAAGCGCAGCTGAGTAAAAGCCAATCCTGATTGCCAAACTCCGTTAAATACATCGCCTTCTCCATCGCTTAGTCTGGTAAACGGACCAGCGGCGATTACCTCACTCCCTGGATCACTCAATTCATATCGAATTCGGTCAATAACAGTCTGAACAAAATAGTTGAGCTCTGCAGTATTCAGAGTCAAGTCAACAGTCGGAGAGTTGAGTATTTTCTGCATAAGTGCTTCGATAGTATCGTTGGTTAGGTACTCAGAATACGGTTGATCTTTAGAGTTATGTCCTGCGAGTACTTGAGTGATGATGCCTAAAATTTGGCCACTGAAAATGGCAGAAGTTTGATTTTCTGGTTTTATTTTTTGATACCATTCGATAGCTGTATCAATTTGCTCAAAAATGGTAGTAGATGACGTCCAATTATACGTTGAGACGTACGAACTGATAAAAGGGATCATTTCTTCCGGTATAGCTTTAATTTTTTCTTGAAGCGGTTTTATAAGTTGTTCTTGCAGTTGTTCTGGTTGAGCGTAGCCCGATTCGTTAAGAGTAAATAGAGTATTAAAAATATATCTTTGCAGCTCAAAATGAGTCTGAGGTACTTGGCTGGAGGTGGAAGAAATCTGAGTTGGAAGCAGTTCTTCGGAAACATGTAGATTAAGATCAGAATATAAAGCTCGTAAGGTAGGGAGTGATGCTAGTGGGCGATTAAAAGTATATACCGTAAACCAATCAATAGTGTCAATTGTTGGCGTTCGCTCGAGATAGGTGAGATAGTTATCGATCCTGAAATATGAAAGAGGTCTTACTGTAGTGTGAATGACTACAAATTGATAAAGAAAGTCTTCAATTGACAATCCAGCTTCATCTGCTAATTGTTCGAGCTGTGCCAGCGACCCATCTGGTGAGATAAATGAGGGCTCTTGACCTGCAACGTAATAAAAAAGCATTTCTTGACCAAGGGGACGGGTAGCTCCCGCCCGTTCAAAAGCTTGGTCGATTAAAGAATCGAGTTCTCTGAGTGATTCGGCGGAGTTATTAAATAGATATGAATCTGCAGCAGCCCCAGCCTTAAAGAAGGCAGCACTTTCACGATATTGTTTATATCCTGCGTAGCTCACAAGGAACCACTGATGCGTGGCCAAGTAGCTAGGATCGTTTTCCAATATTGCTTTAAGATAGATATCACGATTAGCCTTAATTTCTTCCAGAGTAAAAAAGTCATTCATCCGTTGTAAGTCAAGGGGAAGTGCAACGCTTGCCTTAATTAAAGCAACTCGATCGTTAAGATTGGGTGGTAAGTGTATGGGTGTTGAGCCGGCCATACTCTCGACATACTGTCTTGAAAAAGGAAGATTGTCGCTAAATAAGGCATGAAATTCTTGAGATGAAAAAGTTGCGTTTTCTTTCGTACCCCAAATGATGGGTAGTAAATAGTCATTTCGTTTTTGTTCCAAAATGGCGATTTCTTCGGGCTCAAGTAAAGTAGAAAAGCCGTTTAGACTAAATATATCTTCAAAAATTCTGAGTTGATCTACTGTATCTGTGTTTTTTTCAGCTACCTCTCCCACTTTAGCTCGAGAAATTTTCAGTTCATTCAGACCATATGAGATAGAAGTAGTAATGAAGTCTGAAAGTTCAAGGCGGCGGTTTGCTTTAAGAATCGTTTGATTATTTTCCGAATTAGCGATAGCACGCCAGACTTCTTCTGGTCGAATTCCGGCCCCATCGGCCCAAAATTCTCCTAAATCGCACGCGGGCGTGTCAAGACAGGCGTCAGCTTGTTTCAAAAACCGGGCCAAAAAAAGTCCTGTTTCTGAGCCATAGGTAGTTTTTAAGGCTTCGACGAGGGCAAAGGCTTCGCTTTTTGCCCACTGTTTTATGGCTTTCAAATCAAGTTCTTGGTTAGAAAAGCTAAGATATCGACTGTTAAAATCAGCTCCCCAAGCTGCCAATGCGGGGTAGAGTTTACCGTTGGTACGATGATTGATGATGGCTGTTTCTCCCGCTATTCCAACGGCTCCTCCACTAAGTACGCTAAGAGCCATGAGCATAGCTCGTTTCCAACGAGTTAATCTTGGTTTTAGCTTTTCTATTTTAGATGGCGGTGGTGAGGCAGCAATCAAGTCGCCGCTTTCCAGAATTGGAGTTGAGATTGGAGGGTCAGGCTCTTGTTTTGAGCGAAGTGCCGAATACACTGCATGCAAAGCTAGTACTTTTCGGTCAGGTGAAGTCCCAAGATATTTTAGGAAAGGTTGATTCAAGATCTGTGCTGGAAATGATTCCCCCATCTTTGAAAAGAAGAGCACTCCTCTATTTGAGAGTCTGTACATTGGTTCTGTTCCAGGTTCTGTTCCAAGATCTGTTGTCGGGTCGGTGACGGGCAAGAAGAGTTGACCATCAATGAGCTGGTTAGCGCTGTCGGCAAAACCTCTCTCTAGCAGGTCGCGTGCTATTTTCTCAGTGATTTGATCAAAAATCAAAAGTGCAGTGATTTCACTTAGAATTTTCTCACGATTTTCCTCAGGGAAGAGTTGAAGAATCTCATTGGCTGACATTGAAGAAGCATCAAGAGCAGTTTGTTTGTCCGGGGATCCTTTTTGTTTAGCTTCTGGATTGGTTGGGCGCAGCCCTGCGTCGACTGAAGTAATATTGATCCTCTCAATAACTGGTGACACACTAAATAACTATCAGTTTGTCTCTTTCCAAATATAGCTTGAGCGAGTAATTTCAGGTGGCACATTGAGGACAAAATCTGGGCGGAAAATGAAGGTTTCAATTGGTTTGGTGTTGTTTTCTGCTTTTCGCTGTCCCCCATCGTCAAAGTCACGACCGAGGTCAATTCCTCCCCAGCCTACAAAGGTGCCAGCTCCCACAAATGGTTTATCGCCACCGCCAGCTGTCCCGACCGACTCAGTGATAATTTGGCCATTGGCAATGTAGACGCCTTCGATATTGGGTGTAGTGACATCATTGGCATTGGTGTTGCCGACAGTACTTTCGATCGTAATGTTTCCACTGACAACAAACGAGAGATAGCCGCCAGGAGCAACTGTGATCAACTGGTCAGTCGCGGTCGCGTTGCGAAGATTCAGGTTGCCATTGACGATGACCGTGATGCTTTCATTGGCAGCTACCGTCCAGGGTGTCTGGACAATTAAGTTGCCGTTGTGGTAGTAGGCGCGTTTGCCATCATTGGGGGCGGTGGTGGGTTTGAGGGCATTGGTGGCAGTACTAGAAAAATCATCGGTTGGGTTGGTGCCCAAACTAAACTCACGGTAGAAGAAAGCATAGTTCTCAAAGAGTCGGTCGTTGGCAGTTCCGACTGCAGCGGCTTGGGTGGTACGTTGAGTCGTTTGAGCAGTGCTGTTACCTAGATCTTTGGTGGTGTCGATCGCGCCCCCGCCAGTCAGGGCGATTCCAGCACTGTCAACAGTACTGGCAAAATCAGTAGCCAAGACGTAAGGAATACAACCTACGCCACTGGTGCAGTAAGTAGCTGGGATATAGGAGCGCAAGGCGGTGCCACTCTCGAAGCCAGCGTAGGCATTACCGCCTCGAGTCTGGAACCAGCCACTATTGACTAGAATACTCTCTTGGATAAAGAAATTGACATTTACGGCCGGGCTAGAAATACCTGAATACTGACAACCAGCGGGACAACTACACGTGTATGGTAGGCCATTGATGTCACTCCCCGGATTAAGAGTGAGGGTATTATTACCTGGACTCCAAACATAGGTATACAAGCCATACGCACTGCCATTAAAAACGCCTGTTCGGGTCAACCCATCGACTCCAACACTGGAGATCCCCGCTCCTGCTCCAGGAGCAGTGGCCGCCGCTCCCCCACCTGCAATACATAGGCCACTAGAAATTGTCGTACTAGTATTTGGGTCAAGATAGATCGCTCCGGTGATGGTGTCGGCAATCCCAAAATAAGTCCAATTCGACCAAGTTCCCTGAACCCCTCCACAACTTGAGCTGACCGCTCTGACGCGATAGGCATATATATAGATCCCATTAGTGAGGTTAAAGTTGTAACTAGTACCCGCTTGATTAGTTGAGCAGGCTGCTCCACCCCAGAAACAGTGATTGGTATTATTTGGATCTGCAGAAACACTCCCTACTTCGGCCGAGTTCATGACTTGGACATCATAGCGATCTGCAGCTGAACCGCCAGAACCTGCGCTCCAACTGATTGGGGTGACGCCCGAATTAAACGTAACATTAGTGCCGTTAGCGGGTGAAAGGTTGGTAGGAACTGGGACTGAAGTTCCGGCACTACAGATGTAGAAGTTGGCATCGAGCACGTTTCCAGCTCGTCCATTATCTAGTAATGGAGCTCCAAGTGTGCTCGGAGAGCCATAGGCACCACCCTCTGGACAACTGACTACATAGTCAGCTGGCAGGCCGCTGAGTGAGATCGCCACATTGCCTGGGGTGGGGTTACCAAGATTCTGATACGGTAGATAGGTCCGGTATCGGCCAGCAGCACCAGTGCCGTCAGCGTCACTATACCCTTGGCCTGAAGAGGTGACATTGATCGAAGTCGCGGTGTAGTCATTGCCGCCGGCATCACTACAGGTGCCATAGATTCCTGTAGCAGTGGCACTGCCATTGTTATCCAAGATGATTTTGCCAGTAATCTGGCCATCAATTCGGAACGTCTGTTCACCCCAAGCACCCCAAGTGCCGCAGACTGAGCGTTTGCGGAGGCGCATCTGGTAATACCGATTGGCACGGGGTCGAAACTCAATCGAAGTTACTGAGGGGTCGACACTACTGCATTTTGCAAACAGGTTATTGCAGCCAGAGTTGCCACTTGAGTCAGAGGTGGCGGTGCCATTTACATCTGAAGGATAGAATCTATATTCAACAAGATTGGAGTTGCCTCCCCCATTAGTCCACTCGACAGTGATCATGCCATTGTCGTTATCGGTTCGGAAAAAATAGATACTTTCAGTGGCATCATAGTTGCCACCACTAGTTCCAGCCGTCACAACGGTGAATTTGGGAGTTCCAGGTACCCCGGTTTGGCTGCTGCCACAAGTACCGCTACAACCATCACCTTGACCACACTGAGTGCTACAAGAGGGGGTGCAGGGACCAGGCCCTCCTCCCCCACTGCACTCCTGAGCAATCCATTGGGTACAGTTTTTGAGAGCGGTATTGCGACAGGCATTAATACAGCCATCGCAAAATTCTTCTCCAAAAATGGGGCAGTTGTCAAGTATTGTGTAACAGTTTTGACTGTCATAATCACCAGTTCCGGGACAGATGGGTCCGCATCCCCCACCAATAGGACCACAGTAGCCGGCATTTTGTGTACCACATTGACTAGTGCAGGAGGTACAAGCAGGTTTGCCAAATTCACCACATCCTATAGGGAGACATGAAGTGACCATATCACAGCAGTTAACGCTCCCCCCGCAAGATTGGGCACTTACTGATTTAACCCTAGTGAAGAGAGTCAAAGTAATGACAAAGAGGAAGATAAAGTAAAACAGTGAACGCATACTATTTTTTCTCAACTTTTCCAAACATTCCTAATTCTTCGATTGAACTATAAACCTCTGGAGTCCAGAAGTGAGTTCTATAATAATCACGCAATTCTTTTGTTTGGTCGTTAGGTTTTTTAGATAAGTCTCTAATATAGAACGTTGTTTGAGCGATATTTGTGCTTAGAAACCAATCATCATCATTCATTTCTTTGAGGGCATTTTTATCAATCTGAACATAAATCTCCAGAGTGTTTTCAGAAATTTTTAAACCTGAACTAGTGACAGGTTTTTCGGTAGGTTTATATCTTAAGGAAAATAGGTTTTGAGGTTCACTAGTTAAGATTATTTTTATTTTTTTTAAAGTTTCAGTGCTAGTTATTTGGCCATTGTTGTTACTTATAACAATCTTTGATTCTGGGGGGAGATTTTTTTTTAGAAAGGCAGTTACGATACTAGTATCTAAATCAGCTGAAAAAGCAGGATCTTCATTTACTAGAACGACGAATTGTTGCTTTTTCCAGTAGAAATACAAGACACTAGCAATAAAACAAAGAATAAATCCAATGATAATTATTTTTTTCACTCTTCTACAAAGATACCATCATCAATAGCTGACTTATAGCAGGTATTTATTCTGATACATTGACAAGAAGGTGCCGCTGCCACTCTTCGAGTGTCAGGTTTCGAGAATCTGCAGTCATGGGGACATTAAAAGCATCAAAAATTTCCTTTGTTGATTCATCACTTCGAACATAGTCAACTCTGTGGGCTGGGTTGGGAGTAGCTTCAGAGACTTCAGAAGTTGAACCCACTGATCTCCTAAGGTAATCAATAGAATTAACTAATTTACTTGTAAGGCTTAATGAATCTGAATTTCTATTACTTGAAGCTGTAACTAGCATAATGCGGCCATCTGCATTTACCCAAACTGATGTGCCATAATCAATGATGACATCTCTTTCACCACCAGGTCCTGATGTAAAAGCGGTTTCTGCCAAAGTGTTATTTAGTGGCCGAGGACCATTCATAACTCGAGGGTAAGGAAGATGTTCAATAAAAGTTATACTCATACCGGCTGAGGGAACAATATTAAGCACTCGAGAGTTGAGAGCAGTCATCCAACCTTGCTTGAGGAAATTCTCACTATTAATCAATATATTTACCGGAATAGGAGTGTCGGCCAAGAGTAATTGTTCGGCTTGGGCATCATCGACATCAAAAGCTTCTTTATATAACTCAAGGTAAAACTGTCTCATGCCAGCTTCGGCATGAGTCTTCATATTTTGATCAAAAGTAATTACCCGCTCTTCTTTACCATTGCCATAAGGACTATCAGTAGCTCTCTCTAAATTTGTTGTGCCGCCGTACAGAGTGTCAAAACTGTCTGTTATTTCCACGTATTGACCTAGATTTTCACGATATACGAACATTTTGCCACCTTCTATAATTATGTGGCCTTCATTAAAGGGTTGGGTTTGAATAGTATCTGGTAAATCATTCGGATCTTTAGTCTTGTCGGGGACTGGGGTCAGTGTTGCTTTTGTTTGGATATCAGGAGCCAAGGGAACTGGTTCGGGAGTGACTGTTTCAAGGGCAACAACTTCGGTGCTGACCCAACCACTTGTGTTGGTATCTGGCACTCTGGCTGCTACCCACTCTGTACCATCTGCATCTCGGTTAAAAATAATACCATCGATTCCAAAGTGAACACCTTGACCATTTAGCTCGGTTTGGAGTGGAAGGTCACCTACTAGTGAGCTGTAGGTTTGTTTATCCCCAATCAGTAAGATAAAATCTTTACTTGTTGTTACGCGCTCACTGGTTCTATCTGGTTTACTTCTTAAGTTCACGGGCTGGTTGGCGCGTGCTCTGTATTCGCCCAAAAATATGATTTTACCTTCAACAGAAATTGTGACTCGTTCGCGATTTTCGACCTTAACTTCGCTTAAAACTAAGCTACCATCACTAACGATAATCGGTTCTAACGCTGTTTGAGTCATAGGGGTCACAAAATCGGCCACTGGCGTGGTTGGAAAACCAACCACGGGCACAGTTTTAATAGCTAGACCTCGGCGATCAACATTGATAATGTAATTTTCCGCACTACCATAGAGCGATCCAGCGGTAAAAGTGATTTCACCTTCAGTGAAAGTTTTGGAAATCCCGATGATAACTGCTGTTTTGAACGTTCCATCTTGATTTGGTAAGACGATTAATTGGAGTTCACCATCGCCACCTAGAGATCTAAAGTTGGTCAATGTTTCTTTTAGAGTAGTAATCTGGGTCACTAGTTCAGGGTTGGTCTCAAAAAAAGCTGAGATATCACCACTTAAAAACCCATCTGGTAGAGTGATGGAGATGCCATCGACAGGAATCTCAGTTGAGATGGCTTCGCTGAGTTTGGCACCAGCGGCGCTGTTAAGTGTAAAAACGGGTATTTCAAATCGATTGACGACTTCAGCAGCTTGATTATTTTCAGGAGTTTGACTGGCAAGTTCTCGCTCAAGCATTCGTTCACTAACTGAAGAACCTGTTGAAGTCAAATCTGGAGTGGTAAATCTTCTTTCAAGCAACGATAAGTCATTAGCCTCAGCTCTGCTCCTTGCTGAGCCCAAAATCTCGGCTATGGCGTGCTCAAGTCCATCAAGCAACTCATTAATACTACTGACATTGGAGAAAAACTCCGATAAAACCTGATCGACTTTGATTTCGCTAGGTTCGTGAGAGGTAAAGTCAGCTGAGCTATCTAGCGCGGCTGGTACTCTATCGATTCTATTGGCGTCTGACATAGGCTGGAGAGGAGCTCCTGAGATGACGGGTACTGCCATCGCTACTGCGCCTACCCATGCTTGGAATTGTTGACGAGCTTTATTAGTAAATTTCCGGAAGGGATTGCCTTTTTCAGCGACTGTTTTTTCGGTTATATCTGAACCTTCTTGACCCTGCCTGAGTCCAATAGCCTTGATTTGTTCTCGGCAGCGGTTTAGACGGAAATCTATTTTTGCGACCTCTGCCTTAATTTTTGCGACCAGTCGTTGTTCTTTAGGGGCTCTGAAGTAACTAGAAAAGTCAGTCTCAATATGGTTTGGGACGGAATCGATTAAGCCCTGAATTTTGTTAATTGCATTCAAAGCTTCTTCTCGACCGGTATAGGTCCGGAGATTAAACAAAGCAATCTTTTGTGTTTCGGTTGCTAAAAATTCATAGAGAATATGTAATCTGGCGATTGAAGTACGCTGGCTATCTGTGGTTCTATTGAGTCTAATGACATTTTCAAGGCCACCATCGGGCTTAACCTCTACTCTAAAGGGTCTCCCAGCCATATAAAGCTTAGGACTACGATCTGCTGGTGAAGCTGTTTCAGAGTTTCTCATGTCATCTTCTCCTAGTGTCATATACTTGTTTTTACCACACTTTGGTTGGGCAAGGTAAGTATCGGCTCTAGTTTCCCAAGTATCTGTCCCGTAATTATTACTATGAGACGTAAATACTTGTTAAAAAAAATTGTCAAAGGCAAAAACCAGGCTGTAATTTCTTAGAACCGACTTTGCCTCTTAGTAAGTCGCATTATAGGCCTGTCCCCTAAAAAAAACTATACGTACCAAATATGTATGTTTTTACCAGGCTTGCGTCTCAACTAGAGTTTTTTAAGCCTTCCCTCCTGCTTTTACCATCTGGGAAATCACTTTTCCTTGACTTTAATGCTATACTAGCCGGAAATACACTGTTGCAGCTTATGAAGATCTTTTTTATTGCCTCGATTTTTGGGAAAGAAAAGTTCCAAGCCAATTACCAAGCCATTATTGACGCGACTGAGCAAGCTGGTCACTCGATCTACTCCAAACATATTGCCGAGCCTGCCCCTATTGGTTCGGACCCCGAATCTAAGCAGGCAGCGATTGTCAGTTACAAGAAAATTGTGGTTGAGCTTAAAAAATGTGATGCGGTATTCGCAGAGAGTTCAACGAGTAGTACTAGTTTTGGTTTCATGATCAACTTGGCGGTTCAGAACGGCAAGCCAGTAATCATTTTTCACAGTGGGGTGAATGAACCTCGGATTTTTTCGGTTCTCGAAGAAACAACTGATAAACTCCAGATTATTCGTTACGCAACAGTTAGTGATATTGCCGGCGAGATCCAGTTTGCCTTAGACTTTGTGACTTCAGCCCAAGATACCCGTTTTAACTTTTTTATCTCAGCTGAGATCGGGAGTTATCTCGATTGGGTATCCAAAGATCGAAAAATTCCGCGATCCGTCTACTTGCGCGAGTTACTAGACCGCGATCTAGAGCAGCACCCTGATTTTGAGCACTCCTAATTCTGTCGAGAAAAATCCTATAATAAATTTTTCTGACTTCCTTTTTCAAGAATTTAGGCTAAAATAGGCAGCTACTACTCGTGTATTTGTGAGTAGTTATTATTTTTTGTGACTGATTCTTTAGAACGCAGCCCTCTACCTACTCCAGACCAAATTAAGATCTTTAACCGCTTGATTGAAGCGGCGCGTCTTTTTCCTGAGACGGAGCTGGGACGGCTAGGATTACTGGCAATTTCGCTGATGGCCGATGCTGACCGCCAAGTCAAGTATCTTGATGTATCAAAGCTAGATGCTGAGATGATCAGAATTACCGAACAAAGTTATCAAACAAATGCTGCCTACTATGGTATGCGCTATGAACTGTCGGCGGAGATGGTTCAGACAACGTATGAAGATTACCTCAAAGAGTTTCTGGATCGGTTGGGTCCCCTTAATGGTGAACGAAGGATTTTGATTCCTGGTTCGGGGATGGGTCGAGATGCGATTATCATTTCTGGTCAAGGATACCGAGTTGAGGTTATTGACTCATCGAAAGCAATGACTGACTCAACTCGAGCGCTCCTCACTGGTCGGGATATTATTGTTTTTAATGCTGACATTCGACAACTGCAGCGAGATGTTTTTCCGCACTTTGATAGATCATATAAAGGCATTTTGGCTGAGAGTATGTTTGAGCATTTGAATAAAGATGATGTTCGAAGCTTGGTCAAGGATTTTTGGAAGCTGTTGGTCAAAGAGGGCGTGTTGCTCTTCCGACTAAAACTCAGTAACAGTGGCAAAGCCTATAAAGTTATTGATGGGATTGGTGAACGCTACTTCACCTCGTGGACGCTAGCCGAGATTGACGAGTTGAAAAATGAGATGCGAGAAACAGGATATGAAGTACTCGAAGTGGCTGAACCGTTGGCTCAACATATTGATTCAATTCATGAGGCAGGTAAAGAGGGCGTGGTGTCGAAGCCACCGTTTTATACTATAATGGCCAAAAAGAAGAGCTAACCTATGAAAATCTACTTCTCCGCCGCCATTGTTCAGAAAGAGCAGTTTGGTCCAGCCTATGAAGAGATCGTAGCGGCCTTGACCGAGCTAGGTCACACCGTTTTTCAAGATACCACCACGGTCAGTTTACAAGATGCGATTACTAAGTCGGATGATGATCGAGTCGCCTACTACAAGCAAGTGGTGCAGTGGATTTCTCAGTCAGACGTCGTTGTACTCGAGGTGTCTTTCCCTTCTACCTTGCACATTGGGCATGAAATTTCCTTGGCTTTGGAAAAAGGCAAGCCGGTGGTAGCTCTCTATCAACGAGGTTTCGAACCGTCTTTTTTCTTGGGTAAAGAAGATGATCGGTTGTTTTGGAGTGATTATCAGCCGGGTGATCTTAAAAAATCATTGGCTTTCTTACTTGATTCAGCGGTCGATCTTTCTGATACACGATTCAACTTTTTCATCAGTCCTCGCCACATTGCGTATCTGGATTGGATTGTCCAACACAAAAAAATTCCTCGGTCTGTGTATCTTCGCCAATTGATTGAGGCTGATCGCGAGGTAAATAAGAAGTACTCAGTGGTCTAGCTTTGGCCTACTTTTTTTTCAAAATCCACTTTTTTCTCACTTGATTCCGACCCCTAGTTGCAGAGCCGCTTCAGACTCTCTATTATGGAGATAGGAACATGTCGCATTCAATCTCGCATCAATCAGGTCAAATTGGCGTGATCATTTTGTTAATTATGGTCGTGATTTTGACGATTGGGTTGTCGGTGGCCAGCCGAACCACTCAAGAAAGTTTTTTGACCACTCAAACGGCTGAGTCGACTCGAGTTTTTAATGCGGCTGAGGCTGGAATTGAAAAGGCCCTTTCGACTGACTTGACCTCGATTGAAGCGGGCCCTGAGACAACTCAAGGCACCGTTGATAGTGTTGATGACACGACGGTCAACTACTCGATCACCAAAGTCACCGGTTTGGAGACCAAACTTTTTGAAGGTGTGAGTGTGGCCTTGAATGTTAAAGGCGTCTCAACGGGCAATGGTTTGGTCATTGATTGGTCGAAACAGAACTGTGGTCAAGAACCAGCTTCTTTATTGGCGAGTATTTACTCACTGAATGCGGGAGTGACGACAGTTCGGTATCGAGCACTAGGGAATTGTGCTCAAAGTGATGGTTTTGAGCAACCCAATGGTTCGGCTCCCTCGCCCTACCAATATCGGATGACGTTGAGTTTGCAAACTGGTGATCAGTTTGTCCGCCTCCAACCCATCTATAATGATACTGATATTAGCATCAATGGTAGTGGTTGGACATTGCCCACCCAGTACTACAAAATTCGGTCGGAAGCGACCAATGATCTGGGAAATGAAAGTCGGATTGTTGAAGTGAATCGAACGCTGCCCACCGCGCCGTCCATTATGGACTACGCGCTTTATAGTGGCACCACGCTCGTCAAGTAATCAAAGAAAGCGTCTATGCCTGCCCTCGCTCTTGACATTGGTACCTATACCATTAAGGCCATTAGTGGTAAACCAGGTTCTAAACCAGATATTACTCGAGTAGTTGAGGTTTTTAACACCAGTGGGATTAGTATCCCCGCTGACGATGCTCAGTTTGAAAAAATTGGCAAACAACTCCAGATGTTGATTTCGGATAATAACTTGCCCACGACTGATGTTCGGTTGGCATTACCAGAAACTGTTATCTCCACCAAAATTATCTCGCTCCCCTCTCTTTCCGATGCGGAGCTAGCCTCAGCGATTGGGTGGCAAGCCGAACAACACATTCCGATCCCACCTGAAGAGTTATCCCTCGAGTACGAAGTCCTATATCGTCCACCAAAAAAAGACCGGACCTCGATGATGCGGGTGATGCTGATTGGAGCTCGGAAGTCAGTCATTGAGCGATATTTGAATATGTTCACCGCCTTGGGAATTGAGCCAACCTTACTAGAAACCCAAATTTTGTCAGTTATGCGGTCAGCTCAATTTGAAGTTACCGATCCGACTACTCTTTTGGTTCACATTGGGGCTTCAGCCGTGGACATGGCGTTAGTGCATGAAGGTCAGGTCGAGTTTGTGATCTCCCATCTGAGTGGTGGTCAGGTTTTGACCCGAGCTTTAGAGCAAAGCATTGGTTTGGATGCGACTCAAGCTGAAAGTTACAAACGGACGTACGGTCTGGATGAAGCCCAGTTTCAAGGTAAAGTTCGCCAAGTACTCTTGCCAGCCGTTCATATTTTAGTGACTGAGATGCAGAAAGCGATTCGTTTTTTCCTATCTCAACGACCAACTGAGTCGGTCAAGCGGATTGTAATTTCGGGCGGCACAGCTCAATTGCCTGGCCTAGTGCAGTACATTACTCAAGAACTGGGCGTCGAAGTGCTAGTTGCCGCGCCTTTCACTCCTGCTACGGGTGAAATTCCTCAAGTTAATCATCCGGCTTTGACCGTAGCGATGGGTCTATTACTAAGAGAAATCTAATCTATGGCAGCCAGTATCAACTTTCTCAGCGAGCGCCGGAAAAAATTAACCAAACAACAACTGGTTGATTTGAAAATTTTTCGGGTTGTGAGTGGGGTGGGAATTGGGATCCTGTTGGCGTTGCTGATCGCGGTGGGGTCTCGCCTCTTTTTTTCATATACACTGACTCAGATTGCGGCAAAACAAAGTGCGATCTTAGCCTTGGTCAAAAGCCAAGAGGAAAGTGAAAAATCATACGTCATTTTTGCAGCCAAACTCCGGGTTATCAGTGAGTTATTTGTCCAACGTCGAGACAAACAAGAAGCGATTAAGTACTTCTCGACTCTTTTTGGACCAGATGTACTGGTCAGTGACATTGAGTATGAAGCTGATACTTCATTGCTCACTTTTGGTTTAGAAGCGAAAAACATTTTTACGTTGGAGACAGTTTTTAATCGCCTTAATACCCAAGAAGTAAAAGACCAGTTTGCTTCAGTGGCGGCGACGGAACTTCGACGCGATAAATTTGGTACCTATCAGACCAGCGTGCTGGTAACGCTGAAAGAAGAAACTAAGCCAGGCGCTGCTGGTGCGGCAAATGAGACCACACCCAAGGTCCAACCCTAATTATGCTTAAAGCTAACTCAGGACTACCATTTAAACTTCCAGCCTTAACACCGCGGTACTTGTTTAATACTCGTCGCTATCTATCCTTGTCGGTTGCGATCGGGGCAGTGGCGTTAATCATGGTGGTGTTGGGGATTATTCCCCAAATTCAGACGACTTTAGCTTTCCAACAGAAAGCAACGACTGAGGGCAAGAAATTGGCTAGTTTGGAGCAAAAAGCCCGTCAACTTGAGGAAATTTTAACCCCTGAAATCTTGGATCAAATCGATACCGTTAATATTCTTTTGCCGTCAAAAAAGCCACTTTTGGAGTTATTGTCGAGCTTGAATCAGATTGCGACCCAGGCAAACGTTACTTTTTCTGGCATTGAACTCTCGCCCGGGACCATTGCCAGTGAAGCCGGAGCTGTGGTCCCAACTTCCACCAGCAAAACTAAGGCTAAAGCTAAAAAAGGGACAGTCAAAAGTAGTGCAACTAGTGACACACTTGATGTTAAATTGACTGTTGAAGGTGATTTGGTTGACCTGAACCAGTTTTTTGAGTTGGTAGAAAGAACTGCTCCGTTAACAACGGTCACTAGTTTATCATTGTCGCCTAAAAATAAAGCCTTGGGTTCCTTAAGTGGTGGTGCTTCTCGCCCCCTCGAAGAGCGGCTAGGTCAGGCTTATGAAGCTGATTTATTAGTTTCAGCTGCTTACTTTACTCAGTCAATCTCGGCTGCGATTGATGCTCAGTTGCCCGCCTTGAGCCAATCCCAACAAACGATTGTGGCCGAGCTGGCGACGTTTAGTGTGCAACCATTCCAGAAACAGCCAACAATTCAAGGCGGTGGTCTCCAAGATCTATTTGGGATTCAACAATCAGAAGTCGAGGTCTCAAACTAGAGGTTTGATCAATTTTTTTAGATACAAAGGGTTGAGGGAAAATTAAGCGGTGACTTCTTCGGTCTCAGGAGTGGTCTCGGCGACTTCTTGGGTTTCGGCTTGGATTTCAGTTCCAGCTACTGCTTCTTCCGCCAAAACGATATTAGCGTGAATGCCTTCTTTGATAGCCCGAACTTTAGCAATACTGCGGATGGCTTGAATAATTGAGCCATTTTTACCGATTACGCGGCCCATATCTTCAGCGTGAACGTGCAAGACGTATTGCGTGTCGCGTTCGCCGACGATTTCTTCAACTTGAACATCTTCTGGATGGTGGCAGAGGTGAATGAGTAAAAATTCGAGTAAGTTTTTCATACTTAGGCGGCGGGGGCTTCAGTAGCTGGTGTAGGTTCGGCTTCAGGTTTGACTTCTGGAGTTGGGGTTTCAGCTGGAGCTTCGGCCGCGGGCGCGACAGCTACGACTTCTTTTTTAGCTTCTTCTTTAGCAGCGGCTGCTTGTTCGTCTAGCTCTTTAGCGGCGACGAGTTTAGCTTTGGCTTTTTTCGATAATTGAGGTTTCTTAGGTGGAAAAGGAGTGCCGGTTTCAAAACGAGCAATCAGTGCGGCCACTGTTTCAGTTGGTTGAGCCCCTTTAACTAACCAAGCTTTGTAGGCTTCCATGTCGACTTGTAAAATCTTAGGAACTTGAGTCGGAGCGTACGTGCCAATAGAGACGACGTAACTACCGTCTCGTTTATCACGAGCTTCGTTAATGACGATTCGGTAATGAGGTTGTTTGCGTTTGCCAAAGCGGGCTAATTTGATTTTCAGCATAGTAAGAGACGTATTTTATCACGTGTGATTAAATCTCTCAAGTGCATTTGCGGCAGCAACTTGTTGGGCTTGCTGTTTGCTTTTGCCGGCACCTTGACCATAGGTCGTTCCCCCGACTGAGACTTCAATCGTGAACTCTTTATCGTGGTCAGGTCCCTGTTCAGCAATTACGATATACTCGGGGGCATCAAAGCCTTTTGCTTGGACAACTTCTTGAAGTTCACTCTTAGCATCTTTATAGAGTCGTTGTTCTTTAATCATGCTAAATCGAGGAAAGAGGTATTTTTCGAGAAAAATAGTAACCGCTTCGAAACCTTGGTCTAAGAAAAGGGCGCCAATGACAGACTCCATGGTGTCGGCCAACAAACTGGTATTTTGGCGACCACCGGTCGCTTCTTCACCTTTACTCATGTAAAGTCTGTCGCCTAGACCCAACTCTTGGGCTACTTCGGCCAAAGTGGTAGTTTTGACCAAGGCGCTTCGATAAGCCGTCAAGGTGCCTTCTGGTTCATCGGGCATGACTTTGAATAAGAATTGAGTGGTGATCAATTCGAGAACTGCGTCGCCCAAAAACTCTAATCGTTCGTTGGATTCAGTTGAAGGTGAAATTTTCTCGTTGAGAGCACTGCGGTGTGTTAAAGCAGTTTCGAGGAGTTTGGGATTCACAAACGTGGGTACCATACTAGCCCAATTCAGTTTCATCCTCGATCATATCGACCAACTCAGAGACAGTCTCGACTTCTTCCGCTAATTCTTTGGCATTAAAATGAGTGTGAAAGTGGCTGTTAATCCGTTTGATGACGGCTAAAAAATCAGTTTCCATATTAAGTTGCAGATCGTCTTCGAGGTTGAAGTGGGGTTGAACGTCACTAGGTTCATAACCAGTGATCTCAGCAATGACTTCTTGGACCTGACTTAGGGTACTTTGTTTCAATTCACTCGACATAAAACTTTCTTAGTTACTGGGTTGATCAGTGATCAATAATTTGCCTAAAACAGCGTTAACAAAAGCTGATGAGCTATCTGTCCCAAATTCCTTGGCCAACTCAATGGCTTCATTAATTAAGACCTTTTTAGGTGTCTTCTTATGCCTTGATTCAAACACAATTACCCGCAAGATAGCAAGGTCTACTTTATTAATCTCAGTCAGTGGTCGCTCGGGAGCCGCTGTTTGCAGTAAAGCATCAATTTCTGCTTCATCAGTTTTAATTGCTACCAGTGTTTTACTTAAATCTTCAACCAACTCATCAGATTTGGCTTGTTGATCGCTAAAACTGTAGGCAAAAAGGGCTTGCATCAACGCGACGCGCTTTTGATGGCGAGGGTCGCTATTCACCACTTCATCCATCACCACTGTTTCATCAGGTACAGGCTGATCCATATACACACATCTTACTCACTTTTCAGTGCACTACAACCAACAATTTGAAAAAAAATCCAGACTAGGTTTAGCCTTTGTGTTGAGTCACCCGAGTCGCTTTGACAGTTTGGGTGCCCCGACTCTGATGGGCAGTTCGAGTTTGAATGTTGGCGTTGGAAATAGAACGATTTTTCTTGGCGTTCTTGGCAGCTCGTTTGGCAGCTCTGGTCTCAGCGGTAGCTTTTGCAGCCTGGGTTGCTAGACCGACGAACTTCAAAAGTTCAGCCACAAACCCACGTTTGTGCGAAGGCACTGAAGCGTGGAGATCTTTTTTTAATTTTGGTGTATTACCTCGGCGACGTTTACCCCGTTCAGCTCGAGTGATTTTATTCTTTGGTAAAGCTCCCATATTCGTCCTTAGTGGCTACATTTGCATCTTTGCAGGTAGATAGTATATCAGATAGTTTTGGGATAGTTTGAGCTGAATTACATTTAACTCAGTATTTTTTTGAACTCAAGCAGTTGTTTCACTAAATCAAGATCGGTGGTTTGAATGGCAATTTCCTCGGTGCCCATCAGCACGCCAGTATCGACTAGGTTGTGAGAGCCAAAGAGAGCGTGGCGATCGTCAACGATCAAGAGTTTGGCGTGGACTCGGTCTTGCGAGTGGCGAAAAAAGAGGTTTGGATATTGGGACAAGTTTTGGCTAAAGACTCGATAAGCAGCCTGGTGAGCAGCTGACCATCGTTTGACAGCAGCTTGATGATTGGTCACTACCATGACTTTAACCCCGCGCTGGCTAGCCTGAAGGAGGGCAATCCGAATCTTGCCTTCGGGTACAAATTGAGACACAAAGTTGATTCGAGTTTGCGCTTGGGTGATCATTGTTAACGCTTGGTTGTAAATAAGCGAATTGCCAACTTTTCCGGCATCAACCAGTAAAGTATCACTCTGATTGAGTTGGACTTGGTGGTTCGCCGGAGCCCGGTGGTGATTAATGCGCTCAAACTGCTCCGCCAAAATCGCAACTTCACTTGGTTGGTCGTAGCGGACCATAAAATCTTGGCAAGTAAAAGCTCGATCCATTAGGTTGACCCCACCCACCCAGCCGTAAGTAGCATCGACCAGAAATAATTTAACATGATTCCGACGGAACATTGGGAAAATTTGACTAAGTGTGGTGGCTCGGTTGACTTCGATTATTTTGACTCCATGATGCGTTAATTCTGCCCGAATGGCGGTGTTTGCCCGATGAAGTTGGCGATGGTACAGTCGTTGGCGAAAGTCAAGAATCGGAAGAAGTGGCAGCTGTCCGTGCACAAAACGTTGGGCTACCCAATCAATCTCGAGCCGAACATCAAGTCCTTGTTTAGCTTTTTGGATGAGGACTGGCGCCAATTGATCCATCATCTTACCTACTTCAAAGTTCATTGACTGGAGCCAGACTCGGTGGCTGGCGCTGGTAGCTTGAGCCAAAAAATCAGTCAAAAAAGCAGGAGCAAGTTGCAGGGTTGCGGGCATGGATAGAAGTGGTTTTAGTTTGCTAAGGGCGTAGTTTCAGTGGCCAATTGTCTCATATCAAATAGTGGTTGCCACTTGGCAAGCTCGGGTGATAGTTGGTGGAGTTTTTCAAAGGTAGTTCGAGCTAGGGTAATCAGCTCAAGATTGGTCCATGATGCAAATCGGAGTTGATCAAAACCGTGTTGTTGGGTACCAAAAATATCCCCTGCTCCCCGATTTTCCAAGTCAAGTTCGGCTAATGCTTGACCGTTGGTGATTTGGGAGAATTTAGTCAGGCGGTCAAAGGCGGCTGGTTGTTGGCTAGCGCTAAAGACGAGACAGTAAGCCTGCTGTCCAGCTCGGCCGACGCGGCCCCGCAACTGGTGGAGACTGGCTAGTCCAAAACGATCGGCCGCTTCGATCACAATAATCCCAGCTGCTGGCAGATCAACTCCTACTTCGACAATCGGAGTGGTGACTAAAATATCAATTGAGCGCTCGTAGACTTGATCGGTGACCTCTTTTTGTCGGGCTTTGGTCAGCCGACCATGGAGTAACGCTACTCGTCGGTTGGGAAAAGCAGCTTGAATTTCAGTATGTGTTTGAGTGACCGCCGCGATGTTTTCCAAAGCTTCGATTCGAGAAGGGTCGATAAATGGACAGACAATCAGCGCTTGATTACTAGCTGGTGTCTGAGAGCTTAGGGGAACGTCAGTGGTTGGTGCTGGTGGTAAGACAGGGCCTAACTGTTCATCAATCCAGGCCAATGAACTGGCTCGTTTGGTTTGGGGTACCACCCAAGTCTTGATTGGCAGTCGACCCTGTGGCAGTTCATCAATCACGCTCAAGCTAAGATGCGAAAAAATTGTCAACATTAAACTGCGCGGAATGGGTGTGGCCGACATGGTGAGAATGTGAGGGCTTTTTTTCGGGCTAGTTTCACTCCGATTGACCTCTTCCCCACTATATGAGCGTTGCGTGACGCCAAATCGATGTTGTTCATCGTAGATAATCAAACCAGGTTTGATTTGCGATAAACGGTTGATGACCGCATGGGTCCCAATATAGAGAGTGGGTTGTTCACTCAAGGTAAATGTTTTCTTTTTGGGGCTAGTGATGACTAATTGGCGAGGCATATTGGGAAAGAGTTTTTCGAGAGTTGCCAGGTGTTGGTCAGCCAAAATTCTGGTGGGCACAATCAATGCCACTGAGTGGCCAGCTCGAATCATTTCCCAAGCTGCTACTCCTGCCACCACAGTTTTTCCCGAACCGACGTCACCGAGTAACAATCGATTCATCGGGATAGTTTGGCGCAGATCTTGGAGCACTTCACCAATGACTCGGACTTGGGCTTTGGTCAACTCAAAGGGGAGGGTGACTTGGGTAAGCTGAGCTGTTTTAGATGAATTGGTTGGTTCAGTCGGTTGGCGACCAGTTGGTTGGGCAATGGTTGGGGCTGTTCCTTGATCGATCCACTCTTGTTTAATGGCTTTTGATTTATCCATTAAGCTCAATAATTCCTCAAGGGCTAAACGCTCGCGGGCTGTCACAATCATTTCAGTTGTATCGGGAAAGTGGAGCTGAGTCAGGGCAGTTCCCAAGTCGGGAAGCTTGGCTGGCTCGAGAAGTTGGTAGACGATGTCAGAGGGTGGAGTCAAAAAATCCAGGATGTGTTTCAGAATTCGACGGAGGGTCCCCTGTTTGATCGCCGGCATCGCTGAGTACAACGGAATCAAGCGGTTGGTATGGATTGTATCGTCGCGCAGATTTTCAACCACTGGCTGGACCATCATTCCTCGATCGTTTAATTTTCCACTGATTAAATATGTTTCATCTTTGACCAAGCGACTAGCTAAACTCGGGCTATTGAACCACATCAACTTCAGCTTGCCAGTTTCGTCGACTACCGTCGCATTTTGGATTGAGCGCCGACCCCGATAGAAGTTACTAGAGTTGATGACCTTGCCTTTGAGAGTCACGAGCTCATTGAGCTTAAGTTCTTGGATGGTGACTAGATGCGAGCGGTCTTCGTAGCGGAGTGGCAGCCAAAGCAGAAAGTCTTTGACGGTGACAAGTTGGATTGTCGCCAACTTGGTGGCGATTTGGGGACCAATCCCTTTGACATCAAGTAACGGGGTAGAAAGGGAGTACATACTACCCCTACCCTACCATGTTTATTGAGTTAGAGCGATAAGAGTGCCCCACCAACACTGCTGAATAGTAAGAATAAAATTGCCAAAAAAGCAAAGATTTTGAGGAGGATGGAGCGGATTTTAGTGGTCATAGTTTTTTTCTTAACGACTCAATTTGAAAAAAGCGCGTTTGCCAGCTCGGATAATTGGTTTTTGAGACAACTCAAGTATCTGGTAGGGGTCAGTCAGGCGTTCATTCGTTTCAGTCAGCTCTACCCCACCTTGTTCGATCAATCGTCGCAAGTTGCTGGTACTTTCGGTAGGCAGACACAGTTTGAGAATATCGAGCACAGTTGGTTCCGCGGTGGTAACAATGATCTCGGCAACTTGCTCAGGAACTTCTTTGTTTTGGACAGTTTTTTCGAAAAAAGCTTGAGCGGCTTCGGCTTCAGCTGCTGAGTGATACATCTGAGTAATGGTCACTGCGAGTTGTTTTTTGAACGGCATCGGGTTAGCGCCACTTTTAATTTGAGCTTCGATTTCGGCAATTTCAGCTTCTGAGACATCAGTCAAAAGAGTGAAGTACGGCAGAATCATGTTGTCATTAGTACTCATCAGCTTGCCATACATTTCATTGGGTGCATCGGTCAAAGCTACAAAGTTGTTGAAACTTTTACTCATCTTTCGGCCATCAGTGCCATTGATAATTGGGGTCGTTAACACCCACTTGTCATGAGTATTAAATGTTTTTTGGAGTTGGCGGCCCATCATCATGTTGAAAGTTTGATCGGTACCTCCAATTTCTAGATCAACATCCATCGCTACACTATCGTAGCCTTGGAGTAACGGGTACATAATTTCATGACCGAAAATAGGTAGCCCTTTTTGAAGGCGATCTTGAAACATGTCTCGTTCAATCAGCTGTTGAACAGTAGTTTGCGCCATCAATTTGACCATGTCAGCATAGGTCAATTTGTCTAACCAATCACCGTTATGTTTGATCACAATTTTAGAAAAATCAAGCACTTTACTGGCTTGTTTTTGCCACTCTTTGAAGTTGGCCTCGATGACTTCATCAGTCAAAACCGGACGGGTGCTATCTCGACCAGTGGGGTCGCCGATGCGGACCGTGCCGTTGCCAATGAGTAAAATCACTTCGTGACCCAAGTCGGCAAACTGTTGGAGTTTTCGCAATACTACCGAGTGGCCGAGGGTCAAAAGTGCGCCGGTCGGATCAATTCCCAGGTAGACTCTGATTTTTTTGCCAGCCAAAAGGGTGGCTAGGGTTTTGCGGTCAGGCAAAACTTTAGCTACACCTCGAGATAAAACTTGTTCAATAGTAAGTGATGAGTTTGACATAGATACCGTTATTCTACTCACTGCCTGGGGATCTGACTAGAGAGGATTGGGAAAAATAAGGTAGTTTTTTAAAGAAATTTAATTTGTAATTTTTTGCCCATAGCCACCGCAATTGACATTAAAGTGTTGATGGTTGGGTTATATGTTCCTGACTCAATTTTTGTAATTGTGGTTCGAGGAAGTGCAGCTTTTTTAGCTAACTGTACTTGAGTTAGTCCCTCTTTTTTTCGCAATTTTTTTAGCTCTACAAGTACATCATAATAACGAATTTCAGATTCAACAACTTTTTTTTGTTCGGTAGTAAATTCTTTAAAAACTTCATCAGCTGAGACCGAATTTTTATCTAGTATCTTTTTAAATTGCGTATTCATAGTTGGTATCCTTTCAATCGATCTTTAGCAGTATATAGGGCGATGTGTGGTGTTTTTTGAGTTTTTTTGTGAAATGCGTATAAAACAATGACGTAAGTATCAATAAAGTAGGCATATAAGAGTCTCCACGCTCCTTGATCTTTGACTCTCATCTCAAAGAGGTTGGTATCAATTTTTTTACCATAGGGTTCTACGAGTTTGCCATCCCGGGCCAAAATATCTAGTAATGCTTTGCATTTAGCTTGAGTAACAATGGGAAATTTTTTAAATTCTTTCTCAGCTCTTTTGTCAAAGCGGATATTTTTCTTCACTCTAATATTGTTCCTTAAAGAGAACTTATTGTCAATACGAGCTATGCCCACCTCCCCTTGGTCTATCTAGACCGAACTGTTACAATCGAGTCTATGGAGAAGTACTTAGAGGTGATTCGGGAGTCGGTAACCTCAGCCACTCGGCGGTTGCGACGCCGGTTTGATCGTGGTCGATCTCGCTTCAATCAATTGAGTCCTGAGGAAAAAAAATTGAAAACCGTTAAACTTTTTCGTTATTTGGCGATGTTTGTCCTAGGTGGCGTGGTTTGTGCCGTGATTGCTTTTTTTGCGCTCTTTGCTTATTACTCTAAAGATCTGCCCAAGCCGGGTGAGATTGTCAAACGCCAAGGTTTTAGCACTCGGATGTTTGATCGCAACGGCAAGTTTTTGTATGACTTGTATGATGACGAACGTCGGACGCCAATCAAGTTTGAACAAGTTCCGGAACATGTCAAACAAGCGACGATCGCGGTCGAAGACAAAGATTTTTACAATCACCAAGGATTTGATGCCCGGACAATTGTGCGGATTCCGTACAACTTGATTTTTCGCGGCCAAGTAGTTGGCGGCTCGACTCTTTCCCAGCAGTTGATCAAACTAGTTTTTTTGACTAATGAAAAAACATTACCTCGCAAGCTCAAGGAGTTGATTCTTTCAATTCAACTGGAGCGGACTTTTACTAAAGACCAAATTTTAGAAATGTACTTGAATGAAGTTTCCTACGGCGGTGGTGCATCTGGTATTGGCACGGCAGCCGAGATGTACTTTGATAAATCAATCAGTGCGGTGACGGTGACCGAAGCGGCGATTCTGGCTGGTTTGCCTCAGCGACCTTCAGCTTACTCGCCTTATGCTGGTAAAACCGATGAAAATGGCCAACCATTGTGGAAACTCCGGGCTTTAGGTGTCTTACGTCGGATGCGGGAAGACAACTACTTGACTGATGCCTCGTATCAACAATCGATCAGTGAGTTAGATACGACCCAGTTCAAACAAGCGGTCACCAATATCGAAGCGCCACATTTTGTTTTTTATGTGCGTAATTTACTTGAGAAGATGTACGGTCCGGAGATGTCGGAGCGAGGTGGTTTGAAGATCACCACCAGTCTAGATTTAGAGTTGCAACAAGAAGCTGAAAAAATAGTTTTGGAAGAGATTCAAAAAGTTGAAAAATTCAAGATTTCCAATGGTTCAGCCATGGTGACTAACCCTCGGACTGGTGAAATTATTGCCATGGTGGGCAGTAAAGACTACTTTAGTAAAGATATTGATGGTCAATATAATGTAGCGGTTGATGGTTTGCGGCAACCTGGCTCATCGATCAAACCGCTAACTTATCTGGCCTTTTTACAACGAGGCTTTACTCCGGCCTATATGTTTGCTGATGTTGAGACTACTTTTGCGGCGAATACAACTGATGAGCCCTACAAACCAAAAAATTATGATGGAAAGTTCCGAGGACCAGTCAGTTTGCGTACTAGTTTGGGGAGCTCGCTCAATATTCCGGCGGTGAAGGCTATTAGTATGGTGGGCGTGCCCAACTTTTTGCAGTTGGCTTACGATATGGGTTTTACGACTTTAGAACCAAGTCCGGAAAACTTGAAACGGTTTGGTCCAGCTCTGACTTTGGGTGGTGGCGAAGTGACTTTAATTGATAGTGTCACGGCCTACAGCGCTTTTGCCAATGGTGGTCGGAAAGTCGAGCCAGTAGCGCTCCTCAAAATTGAAGATAAAGATGGTCATGTTTTATTTGAACATCGTCAAGTTGAGGGTCGGCAAGTGATCAAGCCAGAAGAGGCTTTTTTAATCAATAATATTCTCTCTGACAATACCGCTCGGTTGCTAGCTTTTGGAGCCAACTCGTTACTTAATACCAATAAGCCAATTGCCGTCAAAACTGGAACCACCAATCTTCAGAAAGATAACTGGACGATTGGTTGGAGTCAAGAAGTTATGGTTGGTGTCTGGGTAGGTAATAATGACAACACCTCAATGACTCAAGTGGCCTCGGGCATCACTGGCGCCTCCCCGATTTGGCGACGAATTATTGATGCAGCTTTGACCAAAGGTTATAAAGCCCCGGCCTGGGAAGTCCCAGCCAACGTCGAAGAAGTAGAAGTTGATGCTATTTCTGGCTATCCTAGTCACGATGGCTTTCCTCTTCGCAAGGAATATGTAATTAAAGGTACGTTGCCAACGGTGTCTGATCCAATTCACACCAAACTCAAACTTTGTCGCGGTGAAAATAAACTAGCCAACGAAGCTCGGATTTCGAGCGGTGATTTTGATGAAAAAGAGTTTATTATCATGCGTGAAGATGATCCAGTTTCTCAAGATGGGGTCAATCGATGGCAAGAAAGTATTAACGCTTGGATCGGCGGTCAAACCGACGAAAAGTACAAAGCTCCGACCGAGTACTGTGGAGCTCAAGGTGATGTTTCAATCAAGTTAAACCAACCTGAAAACCAACGTCGGTATGATAGCGATAAGGTTGAAGTGAATGTCGAGGCTGGAGCTGATGATGGGATTGAGAAGATTGAAATTTGGGTCAATGGCGGTCTCCGTGAGACAGTCAACGACCGGACCTATAAAGGGACGTTGACTTTGCCCGGTGGTCAATACGAGATTTTTGCTAAAGCTCGTTCTCGAGGTGGTAAAGAAGTCCAGAGTGGGACGGTTTTTATTGGGACTCAAGGTCAAGATTGGAAAAAACCAGAGCCTACGCCTTCACCCTCCCCCTCACCTACTCCAACTTTAGCGCCAACACCGACTCCCTCTCCAACTCCCACCCCAACGCCAATTTTACCTATCTAACTTTGCCCACTTTTGAAGTTGATTTTTGATTTTCATCACCAAACAACTGACTTCCAAACCAAAAACTTAAGACAACCGCTAGTTGGCCAGTGTTTAATGTTAGTAAATAGTGATCAAGAACTAAGATCGGGAGTAAGAAACAGAGACTGATGAGAAGGTGTGTTTGCACATTGGAGGCCGACCATTTTTTGTGGATGTAAAACCAGAACAGTCCAATCACTATAATTCCTAGCATTCCGGTTTCACTTAGCCAGAGGAGGCCAAGATGATGGATTGGCTGGACAAAGCGAACCACTTCTAGACTGGGGCTAAAATTTTCAATGGTGGCAGTGGTTTGGTTGAGTCCCACCCCCCAAAACGGTTGTGATCGCCAACTAGTGATAGCAGCTTGATTTAGAAAATCTCGGCGACTGAGTGAGGTAGCATCGGGAAAAAATGGAGCAACCTGGTGAATAAGCACAGGAGTGGCCAAAGTTCCCACTACAAGTAAGCCACCGAGCACTTTGTTACTTTTTAAAAAAGAAAAACGCCTGAAATCTATCAGTAAAATGGTGATCCCAATCACCAGAGCTACAAAAGCTGTCCATGATTGAGTCAAGTAAATTAAACTCAGACAACAGGTTAAACTCAGCCCTAAGAGAAGTTTGAACAGCCAAGTTTTTTGGGAGTGTCTAAAGAAAAGGAGTAACGCTCCCCAAGTGTAGACCACCATGGTGCCCGCTAAGATGTTGGGGTGGGCAGTGGTGCCGTAGGGTAATATTTTTTCCGCGCCGGCGAAGACCCCAGCCGCAATCCCTATCCCGCGGAGGAGATCAGGTTCTCCCAAAAACCAATAGCCGAAGAGGGCTTTCTGAGCCCAAAATTGGTAGCTGGCAACTAATGTTTGAAAAAAAATGGTACTGACTAAGGTGAAAAAAACTACTGGTTTTTTTAAGAAAATAGTTTGGAACTGCAGACCCCAACCCAGCAAACCGATCATCAATAAATGAAACGCAAACCAAACAGCCGCCAGTGGGTGAGGTGTAAAAAATTGGCGTAAGCCGAGCAGAAAGATCCCCAAGACTAGTATTTTCGGCCATGGTAAGAGTGATAGTCTCCTCCTTTCCTGTTTCAGGATCGTCCACCAGCTAAGCCCCAAGAGTGCAAGTGAAAAAAAGTCACTCAAGTAGAGTTTCGGAAGTAAGTAGTCAACAAGTAAGCCATGGACGTAGGCTTGGTTTTCACCGAACTTGAGGAAAAGATTGCTGGGGATGAGAAAAATCCAGCCACAGAGAAAAAATAAAAAAACGTTTGGATAAAAGTTTGACCACTTTAGTTGCTGTCGCATCACTGGTGATTGTAACAGGCAGGGGTTTACTTTGGATTTTAGCTCGCATATGGTTTGATTAAAGTCTCTAGCTCAGATAATGATTCTAAGACAAATAACGTTTGGTGGAATTTTGAGTGACTTTCAGAAGTCTTGCCAACAATCTCTGGATCAAAAGACTGTAGTTTAGTTTTGCCACTAAAAACTTGTGTTAACTCACCCAAAGAGGATGCCAAACCCGCGCCTAAAATTTTTGTTTCTCCCGCTTCTTTGACTAAGCCAAACTCAATACTGTACCACCACCAATGACCTAATTTTACTCGTGTTCGTTTATCTGCTCGGAGAATTGCTGTGGTAAAAAGTTGAACAATGCGACTAAAATCAGCATCAACTAGAAAGGGAAGATGTCCAAAAGCATCATGAAAAATATCAGGTAAAGGTGTGAAGTCAAGACTATTAGTCGGACGAATGTACTCCGTTACTAAAAATTCGTTGCGGGCCAAGGTCTCAAACCAAGCTTGGCCATCAGCAAATCCCAGAGGGCTACTCATCAGCTCCCAATTACTAATTCTTTCTAACTTCTGACTTAGATTTTGAAAGTCAGGAATTTTTTCTTGACTCATTTCCAGCTTGCTCCAGCCGTCCAGCCATATATGACTTGCGTGGTTGTGCATGTTTCTGAGTTGCCTCTGGGCTAAGGTGCGCCAGCAGGCTTGATTGTCATCAGTCCAAATATGAAATGGTCGTTTCATAGATTCCTTTTAATTTGATACTTTATAAATAAAAAGACATAAAAAAACCTCCCTGGTGGGAGGTGTAAGGCCATATTATTTTTACAACTGCACTACACGACTTCCCCCAGGTTTATGGTGGAATAGTAATAAGTAGTGTTTAACGGTGACAACATTGTTTTGAATTATACACAGTCGATTGTGGCTGTCAATTTTTGGCTTTTTGAGTGCTAGAATGAGCCAATGGCCTCATCTGCAACTCCTCCCATCTCACAAAAAAAAGCTTCACCCCCTCGTCCGTTTATTATTGGAGTGACTGGCGGCAGTGGCTCGGGTAAATCAACCGTGGTCGAAAACTTAACTAAAGTTATGAACCGTCACTCCTTAGCCTGTATTTCCTATGATGATTACTATCGAGATCAAAGTCAGATGTCGATGGCCGAGCGAGAGAAAATCAATTATGACCACCCATCGTCCTTGGAGACGGAGTTGCTTATTACCCAGCTTCGCCAATTGATTGCGGGCGAGACGATTCAAAAACCAACCTATGACTTTGTTCAAAATACTCGGGCTAAAAAAACAATTACTCTCAAACCAGCTAAAGTGATTATCGTGGAAGGTATTTTATTATTTGAGTCAAAAGAACTGCGAGAGTTACTCGATTTGAAAGTTTTTGTTGATACCGATCCTGACATGCGAGTGGTGCGGCGAATTCAGCGAGATATGAGTCTGCGGGGTCGGACGCTTGAGTATGTGATTGATCAATACATCAAGTTTACTCGACCGATGCATATGGAATTTGTCGAACCGAATAAACGTCACGCCGACATCATCATCCCTGAGGGTGGTTTCAATACAGTGGCCCTCGACTTGCTTTTGGCTCGAGTCAAAGAGATTGTGAAGAAAAAGTAGAAACTTAAGCCTGGACTTTTTTGACGATCGACTTGAAGGTCTCGAAATCAGTCGCAGCGACTTCAGCCAACATTTTGCGATTAATACCAATGTTGGTTTTTTTCATCGCATTGATGAAGCGTGAGTACTGAATGGTTTCGTCGATCATTTTCAAGCCAGCGTTGATCCGGACAATCCAGAGTGACCGCATGTCTCGCTTGCGGAGTTTCCGGCCGACGTAGGCATATTGGCCAGCGTGGAGCAGAGCTTCTTTAGCCCGTTTGTATAAACGGTTGTTGGCGCCGCGGAAACCTTTGGTCAGTTTTAAGACTTTAGCGTGGCGGCGGTGGCGGGTAAAGCCAGTTTTAGTGCGTGACATAGATTCCTTTTATGCAAGACCTAACATGCGTTTAATTTTTCGAGCAAATTTGCCGACGACTTCTTTGTTGACTCGGTAAGCCCGAATCGCGCGTTTACTTTTGCGAGCCCGGAGGTGACGCATATTTTGTGACCGGCGTAACACTTTGCCAGTAGCCGTGATTTTAAAGCGGCGAGCCGCACCTTTTCGAGTTTTTTGTTTAATACTTTTCACGATTATTCCTTATTTAGTTTTGATTGGCATCAACTGTGCCATCATTTTTTTACCCAGTAACTGTGGTCGAATCTCGACTACAGCGATCTCTTTGGTTTCGTCAAAGATTTTTTGTAGTATTGAGTCACCAAACTCGCGTTTAGTGATTTCTCGACCGCGAAACTCGATGCTTAGGCGGACTTTGTCCCCCTTGGTCAAAAACTCAATAATTCTTTTTAATCTTGTCTGGAAATCGCCTTCACCGATAAATGGTGTCAATCGAATTTCCTTTGTCTCTTGGTTGCGGGCTTTTTTACGACCCTCAGCCTGCTTTTGTTGTAGCTGGTACTTATACTTGGCCAAGTCAATGATCTTACAGATCGGTGGCTTAGCATTTTCCGTGACCAAGACGAGGTCTTTTTCTTCTTGCTCAGCCCGGTTAAGAGCGTCGCGAGTCGACATCACGCCAATCATTTCTCCGTACTCGGTCAAGACCCTGACCTCTGGAACGCGAATCAATTGATTCGCCTTAATGAAGACTTTGGGTTGACGCTTGGTTGGTCGCTTTCTAATCACAGATGCTAGTATTACCTTGCTACTTTATTGTTTGCCGAGTATGGCAGGTTTTTAAAAAAAAACTATGCCTGTCTTGGACAGAGGGGTATTATAACACTTGAGTTCGCTGCTGAGAATAGTCGGGGTTTGAGACGCCAAAATAGTGTATACTACACCAGCTTTCAAGCTTGGACGATTAGCTCAGTTGGTTAGAGCGCTTCGTTGACATCGAAGAGGTCAGAGGTCCGAATCCTCTATCGTCCACTATAGTTCGAGATCATATTTTCCGTAGTTTTTGACGTAGTATGGAGGTAACCCAATCTGGGCTCGGTACTCGTCGAGTCTTTTCATATGCGCTAGGTGATCCTTGGGTCGATCCTCTATCCAGCGGGCGACCGAGAGTTTGAGACGTTTATTGAAGGGAAGTTTGTAGCCCAGTTTTTCCTCTGCCTCGTCGGCCGCGGCAAAGCTAAAGGCATAGGGGTTTTTACTCAAAGTCATCGGTCCCTTTCGTTACGATGCCTTATTTTCAATCAAGGAGTTGGTTTCCACAAGCCGATCTATCCGTTTACTTAATGCATCATCAGCTTTTTTCCGCTCTGTATCGGTAATTTCCACCATTTTTATCGCTTCCCCACTAACTTCAGCTCCCAGTTCGAGAGCGTACTGCTGCGTAGCGAAGTGAGGAGTGTTGGAGGTGGTCATGGTCGTGAGTATGGCTGAAGGACCTTACACAAACCGTAGGAATTTCGAGATAAATGCAAAAAAGAAAAATTGAAAAAGAGGTCAAGAGCGAAGCCTATCCCCCACTATATTGACTCGAGCGCTCGTGATGCATCATGTCTTGAACAGTACTCGTTTGCTCGTACTGGAGACCGCTGATCTGCATCCCATTGCGTTGTTTTTTCTTGGAGTTCTTGCTGTGCATCTGGGTGGCCCAAGTTTTAGCACTGCTGAGTTTTTGGCGAAGGAGCATGATGAAGCTGCGCAAACGTTGGAAAAAGGTCAGGTAGTACTTGCCCTCTAAGCCAGGATTAGCGACTTCAGTCATCAAAGTTAACTCGACTTCTTTGTGAAAATCAGCCACATCAGTCACTAAGAGTTTCAGTTCGTGGCGTAGCTGGTCAATTTCTCTTTTGACTTGCTGTTCTCGAGCACTAAAGACGTCAACTGCATCAACGGGGTTGATTTGGTCATGAAGACGGCGGTGAAGGGCGTCTTTTTTGCGTTGGACTTCAGCCTGGCGTTGTTGTTCGGCTGCCCAATCGACTTGAGGTTGGTTTTGGTCAGTGGAAGAACTGCCACTTCGGGCTAGTGCATCACCAAAGAGGTTGGTGCTACTTGGCGCCGCGATTGGCATATCAGGACTAGCCTGTTTTTCACGTTCGGCATCGGCCAACGCTCGAGCAAATGGGTTGATAGCTTGGGGTTGGCGAGCTGGTGAGCTAAGTGGTGTATGGCTAAATTGACTCATAAAGCTGAGTGAGAAATTATAGGCCTATTTCTCGAGTTGTCAATCAGAATGTATGTAACAGAAGTATACACTAATGTCTAGAAAATGAGGTCAGGAAGTCGGAATTAGAGGGCCAACAAAGCTCGGGCGGCTTTTTGGCGAAGGACTAATCCTTGCAGATAAGCCATGTATTGAGGATCGGCTTTTTGTTGAGCTCGAGCTTTTTCATCGCTAATTCGGTTCAAGTACTCTTCAAACTCACTTTCTTCTGCCACCAATTTTAGGTCTTGGGTGATAGCTTCCAAAATAAACTCAATTTGAAGCCGACTTAAAGCTTGGGTTGCTAACTCATTTGAAAGTTGTTCAAAGGTAATTTGGCGGCGAGCAATATAGTCATCAAACTTAAGGCCAAACTGTTCTAAACTTCGCACCAATTGCTCGAGTTCAGCTCGAGTCTCGGTTTTGATCAATAGTTCAGGAATGGCTGGTTTGAGCTCTAGAACCAACGCTTGAAGAATATGTTGGAGCAGGTGGTCCTCGTGTGCGGCTTTTTCTTGCTCAAGTTGCTTCTTTTTTTCCTCGGTAGTTAGTTCTTTAGTCTCTTCTTTCTTGGCGGTGGTTTTTTCGTCAGGGGTTCCATGAGCGTGGGCTGGTTCTTTTTCAGCTTTACTCTTGGCGTCTTTAGCAATTTTTTGGTAGTTTTTGATTGAGACCACTGGTTTTTCGGCAATTTCGGCGATGATTTCCCAGTCTGCTCCCAGCTCAACTTTTTGGGCTGAGAACTCTGGTTGGGTCAAGGGAATTTTTCCTGATTTTTCAATTGCAGCTTGGTAAACTGGAGTTAGCAAGCCCTTTAACGCTTCTTCTTTGACTCTCACTTGACCAATCATATCGACTGCTAAGTGAGTAGGAACCTTGCCGGGGCGAAAACCACTACTTCTGACCTGTTTGGCGAGCTTCTTCAAAGCTTGGGTATAGGCTGGTTCGATTTGGGTCCAAGGGATGACGAGTGTCAGCTTGGTGTTGGGCGCAATAACAGAAGCGGAAATTTCTGGAGTGGTAACTGGTGTGGTGGTGGGGGTGGATTTTTTCGGCACGTGCGAAATTATACCCTAAAATCCCGAAAAGTACGTGATATACTTTTGAAGTTAATTTTTAGCTTCGGATTAAGACTTTTATGGCTAATGCAACTTCAGTTTTACTACATGTTATTTGTGACTACACGCCCAATGGGATGGAGTTTGGTGAGATCAGTAGCCGCCTCCAGCTTCACCTAGCTGACCCCCATGGTGTTCGAATTCATCCAACTTCAGTTCCGCCATTAGATACGATGGGGATTGGATTTGTGACCGCTCAGTATGCATTTGCTCCTCATGAAGGCAAAATGGTTATTTATGGGAATGCTGCTCCCCGCCGTGACCGGAATAAAGCCAAAGAAGATAATAGTGATAATGGAATCCACTATGCTCGCTTGGATAATGGCGTTGAAGTTATCAATGTTAATTCGGAGTATGCGTTTGGATTTATCAAAAAACATATCGTTGAGTATCGAGATATTGACTGTCCAGTCGGTGGTTCTCAATTTCGATCACGAGACTTTTTCCCCGAACGAGTAGCTCGTTTGATCAACGGTGATCGATCAGTCTTAACCAAAGAACTTGATATTGCTTCAATCCCCGAGATCGCCCCTAACTTAGTGGCTTGGACTGATGGTTTTGGCAACATCAAGACCACTATGCGTCAATCAGATTTAGTTAAAGCTAAGCTGACCAATGGTCAAAGCGTCCAAGTTATTTTGAATGGCGTCAGTATGACCGGCATCGTGGCAATTGGGGGCTTTGCGGTTGACCGTGGAGTTCTAGCTGTCAACATTGGGTCATCAGGGTATGACGATCCTTTTATCGAGTTGTTCTTACGGGTCCATCACATGTCAGAAAAAACAGCAGCTGTTCGTTTTGACTACCCAGCTGGTGGCACCCCTTTTGAAATCAAGTCAATCTAAAGTATAGTAAGGACCAGCGGCACGGTACCAGAGTGGTTAATGGCTAGGTCTGCAAAACCTCAGTTCAGGGGTTCGAATCCCCTCCGTGCCTCACTCACCGAACAAACTGTCAGATTTACCCCGACCGTAAGCAGCTTGATTTTTGACGCGTTCTTCAGCAGATTGATATCTATACTTCATTGCACTTAGTAATTTTTGTTCAAAATCAGAGAGATTTTTTTTGGTTTTGAGAAGTTTTATTTTCTCCCTGAGGTATCTCAAGCTGAATCCTCTAGCCGCCATCTCGCCTTGGTTTCCATAATAGGCTCGTTTCCTTACCTCCTCACTTTCTTCAGCACTAATCATCGTATTTTCGTAGAAAGTTTTATCTTGTAGGTATTGCCGAATATGATACATTTCGTGCGCTAGTAGCATTACAAAATAAACAAGCTTGGTCGATTGTTGCATATCATTAATAAAAGCTTCCACAGTATCTTTTGATACTAATCCTATGATGACTAGTTTGTCGGCTATTTCTTTATTTTTTTCAGCATCACAATCGCCTAAGGATTTAATAACGTCGTCTAAAGTTTTAGTTGAAATCTCTATAAGTGGGACATCAGAAGAGTAATTTTTTTTGACATGCGCTGATGCTTGATTCATATCTTGCTCAGGTTGGGTTGCTATTAGAAAATTTTTTGGATCAATTTCCAACACACCGCATAAATCCTCGAGTGTGTCAGAAGTTACTTCGGTTATTTCTAAAATTTCAGGCTCACGATATGAACTTACTCTTTTAGAAAAATGAGCAATTTCATCAAGTTTTAATTCTTCTCGAAGTTTATTCCTATCAATTTGATTGCGATGTTTATCTATTTTTTGCCAATCAACGCGAACTAAGGTGTGTTTTTGTCTCGTTTCACTTTCATTCATAGATATGTCCTTTTGTGAGCAGAATAACTGTGAATTATTTTTTTATTTTAACAATGAACTGTCCAGGTTTATAGTATCTGAAATAAAGCGCCATTTCTTTGGATAGTGATAATCTTAAGCCAGAAATGGCGTCTAGAGTTATACTTAAACTATATGTCCAACCAAACTTTGGGGGGAACCAGTGCGCAATCCTAGTTTTCAACTTCAATCTGCGACCTAGAAATGCAAATTACTTAATTTTTAACTGCTTTACTACTCCAATGATAGCATCGCGTTGTCCAGTGCCGCTAGCTGGCGAGCGATAGCCAGTGGTCGGGTAGGAACATTCTTTTTCTTTTGGGCGAACCAGTTATCCTCCATATGTCGGAAGAGCCTAGCTCTGAGGTGGTAGAGCGAAGTTACATTGTCTAATTTTTGTATTAATTCTAATGGACTTTTATCACCTTTTTTAAGGAGATCATAGACAGCCACGACATTATTATAAATTTGAGCTGCGGGACGAGTATCTTTACCACTATTAACAATGAAAACGTGTTGTTGGTCTGACAGCACTTTTAATGCTTCAACAACTTTATCAATCGGACTATGAGGATTTTCAAATATCGCAATGGCTGCTTTTTTTTCTGATTCTGCTTTTGTTTCTAATTCTTGTCCTAATAGAGCTTTATTTATTCTGTTTCCCACTCGACTAAAACTAGGGGGAGTTTCTTTTGTAAGATCAGTATAATCTTCTATTGTTAGTAGGCTTGGCGTTCGGTTAGGTATTAAATCAAGTTTTAGTTTTTCTCTCCGTTGATCAAACCTTGCCTGAAGTTCATTTTTAATTTTTTCTTTAAGTCCCAGAATTCCGGTAACTTTGTCAATAGCGGTCGTCAAAGCTACTTGACTAGAGCCGGCGGCGGCGGTCTCCGCTTCTGTGATTGCTGTCAGAATGCTTTCGGCAGTTCGTTCAACATTTTGACGTGAACCATCATCATTTGCTTTTGTAGAGTGAAGGGTGTATTTCAGCCGTACCAATTTTTGTAGGTGTTTCTTGATCTCGGTTGCAGTTTGGGCAGCTTTCAAGCTGGTGATGTGAGCTTGGGCTTCCTCATGGCGTGTGACTTGATCTTGTAGATCCTGTAAATTTCCAACTGTATCAGAAACTAGTTTTTGTAAAGCATCTTTTTGGTCTTGACCGAGGAGGGATCCTTCTTCTATTACCTTCCTGGCCCTTTCTGCCAAAGTTGGGCTGGGTTTTTGAACTTCAGTAGTAGGAAGTTCTATAGTTTTTAAACGCTGTATAGGAGGAGTGATTATTTCAGGAATTGTCATAAAAAAAATTATTTTTCTCTCAGACTTGAGTTCATCATGATATCCAAAAAGGATATAAGACTGATAATTTCCACGCCGACTTAAACTTGCTATACTTAGAGCTATGAACAAGCTTTCTACTCTTTTCAAAACTATTTTTCGCTCCTCTACCAATCCGGCCTACTACAATGATGTTGTTGAGGCGCCCAGCTCATTTTCTTGGAAGTATTTCTTGGGCTTCAATCTAATTACAGCTTTAGTGACGGGGACGATGTTGATGGTGCCAATCGCGTTCTTTGATCTGGCGGGCAATCTTCTTCAAATGGCAAATGTTTTTCCGGCTGATTTAGTAGTGACTGGCGATCAACAGGGTTTGCGGATTAATCAAGAGTTGCCGTATGTCATTTCGATGGCAGACACTAAAGACAAACTTGCTGCAGATGAACTACCAAGTAACATTTTGACCTTTACGTCCGACGAAGCGATTAAAGGGATTCCGGCGGTTCGTGAGTTGGATTCGTTATTTGTCTTGACCCCAACTACCGCTTATATTGCTAGTGATGAGGGTGATCAAGAGATTCGAGTGTATCCGATTCCAGAATTTGAAGAGTCATTTATGCTTGATCGCTCAACCATTGATACCTTTTTGACCCGAGTCCTCGAGCACCCAATTCTAAAACAAAAACTGTATATTCCAGCTTTACTCGTGATTTCACTGATCATTATCTATCCGGTTATGTTGATTTTTCGAGCCTTTACGCTAGTGATTTATGCTTCGATTACTTGGATCATTGTTAGTTTGTTTATGAAGTCAAAGAATCTGAGTTGGTCAAAAGTGTTCCAGATCAGTTTGCACTCAATCACCCCAATTGTGCTTATCGATTATGGATTCAGCTTGACGATGGCTACGTTCTTCCATGGTTGGTTTTATTTTATCGCTTTTTTGATCTGGACTTTAGTGGTTATTTCTCGATTAAAAATAAATAATTCTGTGGTTGCAAGTCAGATGGCGAGTCGTTCAGTTTCTGAAAATAAGGTTTCCAAGAGCAAGAAGAGTGGTTTTAAAAAACGCTAAGCAGCTTGGAGGCTAATTAGTTCGGGGGCCAACGAGGCCCACCATGTTTTTTTATTTTTATTTTGATCAGAGTCAGGTTCTTCGAGTAATTCCTCAAGTGTCTTGATTGGATGATGCGAACGGAACAATTTTTCTAAGTATTCAGGTGGCAAGCCATAGAGTGAATCTTGATTGATGCCGGTCATCCCGGCGACTAGATCCGAGAAGGTGACTCGAAATAATTTCCTATATAAACAATCAATTAGTTCTCGTAATCGAGCTTTATCCTGATCACTATCTAAGCCTGTGAGAAGAGCTTGCTCCAGATTTTGAGCGTAGGTTAATCGGCGTAGCTCTTGGTACTGAGCTTCAGGAATCAACCAAGCAGAATCAATTAATGAGTCCTCAAACAATGGGACACCACAAGGGCCCATGATGGGTGAAGTGGCTGACTCGCGGTAACAACCATTGACGTAAAAGTGAGCATCTTTGGGATCACCAATTAATACGTACCAAACTTCACTTTGACCTGTTTGGCGATTGATGACAGAAATCCGAGTCAGGTGATCTAACAGATCAGAAAAATTAAGTCGTTCAGCTTGAGTAAAGTTGGCATAGGTTTCAGACATATTCACCCCGACTGATGGGGAGATATTGACACCTTTGGTGACTTGAAGGGCGAGTGAACCAGGCGTTCCAACCACACAGTGGAAAGTACTAGCTAATCTACCTAAGGGAACTAAAGGGTTGAGTTTAACCGCGCTGGTGAGCTGTTGGAGATACGAGCGTTCTTCTTGGGTTAGAGGCCCTTCTTTGATCCGAAGTTGCCAGCGGTCCTCGATATTTTTAAGTGAAATAGCGTAGGGTTCCATTTCAGTTACTGCGGTTGTTTTAAGTCTTTGGTAGTTAGTAGCATGGTCTTCCACCCACTTTAGAAAATCTTGACGAACAATCTCGATTAGAAGATCAAAGTTTGTGCTAGCTGGGACAGGAGCTTCAATTTGGTCCAAAAGAGTTAGTTGTTCAGTACAAAAATCGACCACGGTTTCTAGTTGTTGATTGAAGAGAACCTCATCTAGCTCGGGTAAATTTTCAATCTTAATTGGCCACTCATTTTTTCGTTCATAAATAGCAGATTCTAATTGAGAGATTTGTATTTTAGGTGGTAGCTTAATAGTTTCTGAAATTAGTTGGTGACTTGGTTTTTGAGGATAAAAAGGTAACGGCACCGGTTGATAATCTTGTCCCCCCAACTCTCTGAAGGCTTCAGTGAGCTCACCTAGCTCTTGATTTTGACCATAGCTGGTAAACTGGATTAACTGGAACTTGGTTTCGCCAATTTTTTGATAGATATTAACAAAAACATAGTTATCCCCTTTTTCGCCGGGATACCCTTCTTCAAAACTGCCGCGGGGGCTAATACAGACCAATTTGCCACCCGTGGGGACGGTGGGGTCAGCCATCCAAGCTTCAAGGATTTCAGCGACCCAGGTCTCCAACTGGGCCCGATGAGCGCGTGGATCTTCGGCGTCAAACTGGTCTTCAAAATTTTTACAGACTTGACTAACCGGGATATCATAGCCATTCAAAAGCCCAAACTTGCTGTAGGGATAGATTTTTTTAGAAAACATGCCGACATACTCGTGTAAAAAAGTGCGGACATCGACGTGGAAGCGTTGGATGCGAGTAGGCAGTGGGAGTTCAGGGTTCAGGTAACTTTCTGAGTTCCACCGCTTGATTTGGTCGGTACGGGTGAAAGCTTGACTCACCGTTTCAGAGAATCCATGAGCAAAACTCCGGATAACGGCCAACAGACCATGAGGCGTGGCGCGATCAGTGTTTGTTTCTTTGAGAGTCGAAAATTTAGGCTGGGTTTCAGCTGTGTGCAACATAAAGCTCCTCGTTAAAGAGGAGCATCAAACTGGTTAAACAGTGTTCGATGCTCGTCGGCTGATCCTTGATAGATCTTTCATTCTTAAGATCGGGCTTTAACCGTTGCGGCACAGCGCCTGAGTTTCACAGGCTTCCAAAGAATGTAGTTATTTTTAGCAGAAATTAAAACCGCTGCCTAGATGGTAAAATACCTGGTGATGGAGAAACTCAAAACCTACTATATTCATACCTTTGGTTGTCAATCTAATAAAAGTGATTCAGAACGAATTGCTGGTGACTATGCAGCTCGTGGTTATCAAGAAGCTAGTGATTGGCGGGAGTGTGATGAGTTGATCGTTAATACGTGCGCTATTCGTCAACGAGCCGAAGATCGAGCCAAAGGTTTTTTATACAACGTGATGGTGTACTTCAGTGAGCAAGGTAAGCCACGGCCAAAAATCATTCTGACCGGATGTATGACACACCACGGTTCAGAAAAACTGTACGAGATGTTGCCAATTGTAGATGAAATTCTACCCATCAATGAAGTTGGCTTTAATCAAGCCGCCGTCCGCAAAGATCTTAAACATGCTTGGATTCCGATCTCAACTGGTTGTAACTCATTTTGTACTTTTTGCATTGTCCCCTACTCCCGCGGGCGAGAAGTCTCACGGAGTCTGGAGTCAATTTTGGAAGAAGTCGAGTCATTGGCCTCAAAAGGCTATGAAGAACTCACGCTTTTGGGGATGAATGTCAATTCTTGGGGTCTCGAAAGAGTTGGCATCGGTTTTCGGAAGCTGATGATGGAAAACAAAAAATTCACCCGGACTGACCTGCCCGACAATCAATCACAGTACTTAACGCCAACCGAGACGCCACCATTCGTGAAACTGTTGCGAGCTGTCTCTGCTTTTGCACAAATTAAAAAAATTCGGTTTTTGACCAGCAATCCTTGGGATTTTCACGATGAGTTAATTGCAGAGATTGCTAGTAATCCTAAAATTGATAGATATGTACATTTGCCAGTCCAATCTGGTAGTAACGATGTTTTATACCGGATGAACCGTGGGTACACCCGCGAACGGTACTTGGATGTAGTCAACAAACTTCGCCAAGCTGATCCGAATATTACCATTGGGACCGACATTATCGTTGGTTTTCCCGGTGAAACTGATGCTGAGTTTGAAGCGACAGTAAAGCTCGCGAAAGAAGTAAAGTGGAAAGTTGGGTTTGTAGCGATCTACTCACCCCGACCAGGCACAGCTAGTTGGCGGATTTATGAAGATGATATTCCTCATATAGTTAAAAAAAAGCGGTGGGAGTTGCTTGACCAAATTATCAATAAAGATCAACTCGATGATCGGCCAGTAATTGTCTAATATGTGGTTTGCAGTAGTAGGTCCAACCGCAGTCGGTAAGACGGAGCTAGCTTTTTGGGTGGCTGAGCAGTTAGTGGCTGAAGGAAAAATTAAAGCCGTCGACATTATCTCAGCTGATTCACGTCAGGTCTATCAAGGTTTACGGATAGTCAGTGGCGTCGATATTCCACCCAGTTTTCACTTAGAGAAAAATTCTGAGTGGCCGGTTTTTGTAAACCAAGCAGGTGCGATTCGATTGTGGGGGTTGGAGATGGTGCGACCCGACCAAGAGTGGTCGGTAGCTCACTTTCAAGATTTTATTCGACCATTACTAGAAAAAGCTGAACTTGAGGATCGATTGTGTATCGTGGTTGGTGGCGCGGGATTGTATCACCAGCAGTTGACCCAAACAGATCCGAGTTTACATATTGGTCCAAATCTAGAAGTTCGAGAGCAAGCTGAAAACCTGACTGTTTTTGAGTTGCAACTTTGGTTGCAAAAAGTGGATGCATATAAATGGTCACAGATGAATGATTCAGATCGAGCTAACCCTCGACGATTGGTTAGATCGATCGAGCTGGGACTGGCTAAAGGTGTTTCAAAGCCGGTAACTAAGAAAGAAGTCCCGACTTCCCCACTCCCGTCACCCTCTTTAACTGTTGGTTTGCAAGATGCCTTGCCAGCGATTGAGCAAAGAATTCACGACCGAGTTGTAGAGCGACTAGCAGCTGGAGCAGCCACCGAAGTTAGTCGGTTGGAAGCTGAGTATCCCAATCAAAAACTGCCAATGTACACGGCAACCGGAGTCAAGATCTTGCGGGCTTTACAGACAGGCGAACTAGATGAGGTAACTGCGACTCAAAAGTGGGTGACGCAAGAACGTCAGTATGCCAAACGACAGATAACTTGGTTCAAAAAACAACTCAACATTACTTGGTTTTCGATTGATCAAACAAACTATCGATCGCAAATACTCGAGGCAATTCACGCCTGGTGGCCAAGGTAATAACTGGTATACTAAGGGCATGTTTAGTCTCTTCAAAACCAAAGATACTGTTTCAATTTCCCCCTCAATTGTGATTTTTAGTGTTTTCTTTTTACTCAGTTTGTATTTTTTGTATTATGTTCGTTCAGTTCTCATTTTGCTTTTTCTAGGTTTTATTATTATGGTGGCGCTCAATCCAGCCGTGACTTTCCTTGAACGACGTCTTAGGTTGCCTCGAGCAGTTAGTAGTTTTCTGGTTTATATCATCATGATTAGTTCTTTGGTGACGGTGGTGGGGGTAATCGTGCCACCATTGACTAACCAGCTCTATCAACTTTTAAAAACAATTGAGATGCCTTTTCTGCAACAAGAATTAAACAATTTCAGCTTCACAGTCGGTGAAATTGGGAACTTGATCAGTCGAGTGGGTGACTCAGTTGGGTTGGTTATCGCGATTATTTCTTCAACTTTTAGTAGTATTTTTACTTTCTTCACACTCTTGGTGATTTCTTTTTACCTAATGCTCGATCGACGAGAGTTGCATAAGAAAAGCATGTGGTTCACTCGAGATGAAAAACAAGTGGCGGTGGTTAAAGATTTTCTTGACTCGGTTGAGTATCAGCTTGGTGGTTGGGTTCGAGGTCAGGTTATTCTGATGCTGGCGATTGGGGTAGTAACATTTATTGGTTTAACTTTGCTGGGCGTGCCGTATGCACTGCCGTTAGCAATTTTAGCGGGTGTGCTAGAAATTATTCCTAACTTAGGGCCGACTTTAGCGGCGATGCCAGCTGTTTTCATTGCCTATCTTTACTTGGGACCAGTCATGGCTGGAGTGACTGTTATTTTCTACATTATTATTCAACAATTTGAGAATAACTTGATTGTGCCCAAAATCATGAAAGATAATGTTGATGTCAATCCGTTGGTGGCAATCGTGACGATCCTGACTGGCCTGAAAATTGCGGGAGTGACTGGCGCGATTTTAGCAATTCCAGCTTACATTGTGATTCGAACCCTATATGGGATGTGGTATCGACGAACTCTTCCGACTTCAGTTTAGATTAAGAAAATTTGCAACCTGATTTTTGTGTTTCGACTTGAGGGTTGGTACCTCTGGTGAAGTAGTCTATACTATATTCTCAGCGTAACCGGACGATGGCCTCTCAACTTAGGTTGAGGGGAGGAAAGTCCGGACAGCAGGACATAGGGTGTCTACCGAAAGGTAGAGGGCTCTGGCCTTACGGCACGAGCAACAGTTAGAGCAACAGTGACGAACTGGGTGGCGCCAGGTGAAACGACCAAGCTTCAGGGTCTTACCATACGGATGTTTCATCCAGGGTGGTAAGGGCAATCCTCCCCGCTGCAACTGCCGAACTTCACCTCAATGGATATGTCCCCTATCATGGTGATAATGTCGCAGGCATTAGATAGATCATCGTCGATTACAGAATCCGGCTTACAGGTTACGCTGATACGAGTATAATGAAAACAGGAGGCCACTATGTTTCCCAGTAGTATGTACGATTCCTTTTCGCTTTTTACCTCAGAGTTTATAGCTCAAATTTCACTTTTCTTTCCTCGACTATTAGGGGCACTTTTGATTTTGGTAATTGGTTCGTTTTTAGCCAAAGCTTTGAAGCGAATTGTGATCAAAATTTTGGATACGATTCAGGTTTCAAGTCTCTTAAAAAATACCCCAGTTGAGCACTTTGTGACCAATTCAGAGTTGGGTCAGCGAGTTGAAGAAGTGATCGGTTCAATTGTGTATTGGTTGGGAATGTTGATCGTACTCCACACTAGCGTTACGATTCTAGGTTTAGAACCATTATCAGCAGTTTTAGATAAATTACTCAACTACTTGCCTAATATTATTTCAGCTATCTTAGTGCTGTTTATTGGTACGCTTTTGGCTGGGGTGGTCGAGAGTTTAGTCAAAGGTTCAATCAAGACGATTGATGGTCGCAGTTCTCGAATCTTAGGTAAAGTTTCTAGTTACTTGGTAGTTAGTTTGGCGGTGATGGCGGCGATTTCTGAGTTAGGAATTGCGAGCGAGTTTATTACGATTATTTTTGTTGGCTTTGTGGCCATGTTAAGTTTGGGGGCTGGTTTGGCTTTGGGCTTAGGTGGCCAAGACGTCGTGCGTACAGTTCTTAATAACTGGCACGAGCGGACGGTGAAAGAAGTCAAGGAATGACAATTGGTCAAGCGTTCCTTTTAGGCCTAGTCCAGGGTGTAACTGAGTTCTTGCCCGTCTCTAGTTCTGGTCACTTAGTTTTACTTCAGGAGTGGTTTGGTTTTACCGAGTCTTTACTGACCTTTGATATTTTTCTTCACTTGGCAACTTTGATTGCTATCTTACTTTTTTTTGGTCGTAGTTTATTCGCGGTGACGCTAAAGGAGTGGATCTTAGTTGCTTTAGGAACTATTCCAGCTGTGGTGATTGGTTTAGCTTTTAAAGATCAAATTGAAGCCATGTTTATGGCAACCACTTTTATTGGAATTGAGTTGATTATTACTGGTTTGGTGAATTTTTATATCGATTATCGAGTCAAACATCCAGTCAAAGAAAGCCCTCTCTCTCCTGTTAAAAGTCTGCTGATTGGCGTAGCTCAAGCAGTCGCGATTATTCCTGCTATTTCTCGTTCTGGTTCAACGGTTGCGGCGGGGATGGCAGTCGGTTTGGAGCGCGAAGCTGCCTTTCGCTACTCTTTTTTATTAGCAATTCCTGCTTTAGCCGGAGCTGGAGTCCTTCAATTGAAAGACGTGGTTGAAGCTGGCGGTCTAGGCGAAATTGCTATTATTCCTTTTGCGGTTGGGGGTGTGGCAGCGCTAGTGAGTGGTTTGTTAAGTCTTGGTTTATTTCGATATGTAATTATTAAAGCTCAGCTAAAATGGTTTGGGTGGTATTGTGTAATTTTAGGTGGGGTTTTACTCCTCAAATCGTTGGTCTAAAAAAAGTCCTTGTCGATACTGCAAAGCTTCAGCCAGATGATTTTCTTCGATTTCAGTGGTCGATTCTAAATCGGCAATGGTTTGGGCAATTTTCAAAACTTTGAAGTGAGCTCGGATTGATAAATTTAGTTTTTCACTCGCTTTGAGTAAGAGTTGGTGAGCATTTTTTTGAATTTTAATGAATGATTCAAGTTGGGCAGTCGGAACTTGGCTGACTTGACTCACTCCTAGGGGTTGGTAGCGGAGTCGTTGTCGATGGTGAGCCTGTGTAATTTGAGCCAAAATTTCTGTGGTTGAGGGAAGGTGAGTTTTTGAATTTTCAATTTTTGATTCAGGGATCGAAAGATGTAAATCAATTCGATCAATCAGCGGTCCCGATAGCTTTTGTTGATAACGAAGTCGAGAGCTAAGTTGACAGTTGCATATCCGTTTGCTTGATCCGCGGAAACCACAAGGGCAAGGGTTGGCGGTAGCCACGAGTAAAATCGAAGCCGGAAAAGTGGTTGAGCCAAAAGCATTGCTAATAGTTATAGTTTGTTGTTCGAGTGGTTGGCGGAGGGCTTCCAGAGCGCTGCTTCTGAACTCAGGCATTTCATCGAGACATAAAACTCCGTGGTGAGCTAATGAAAGTTCTCCAGGTCTAAAGTTGGCGGTCCCTCCCAACAGCCCGGTGGTAGTGATCGTGTGATGGGGTGATCGAAAGGGGCGGCTAGTGATCAATTCTTGAGTTGGGGTCACCAGTGATTGAATAGCAGTGACTTCGAGACTTTCTTCGTGAGTCAGGGGCGGGAGTAACTGCGGCAAAGCTTGAGCTAAGAGTGTCTTCCCCACCCCCGGTGGCCCAGTCATTAGTAAGTGGTGATGACCAGCCGCGCTGATCATCAGCGCGCGTTTGGCGGCTGCTTGGCCCTGAATCTGATGTAAGAGTAGCTCGGATGAGGGAATGTGTAGCGATGGTGGTTTGGGTGAGAGTAATTCTGGCTTATGCTCTCCTCGAGCCCAACCCAGATACTGCGAAAGTGAAGTCACGGGATAGAGTTCTAGACCAGCTAAAGGAATGACTTGGTCTTTATTTGGCGCCGGAAAAAAAACTCGATTGAAACCCAATTTTTGAGCGCCGATCAAGAGAGCCAACGGATTGGTTAAAGACTTTAAGGTTCCATCGAGGGCTAACTCACCCAGAAAAAGAGTTTTGGCATCTGGGGTGGGAAGCTCGCCATACATGGCTAGGAGACCAATCACAATCGCGAAGTCCAAAGCGGGACTGGTTTTCCGCAAATCAGTGGGGGCCAAATTAACAATGGTTCGGCGACCACGAATCCGAATTCCTAAATGATGTAAACTGGCTGTGATGCGTTCTTTGGCTTCATCAACTGCTTTGGCAGGTAAGCCAATCAAGATTAGACCGGGAACTCCTCGATGACTAGCAACTTCAATTTCAATGATGACTGGGGTTAAACCTACTAAGACTAAGCTGAATGTTCGAGCTAACATGTAGTCACGATACTTTGCCAAGCTTGCAAGAAGCTTTAGGAAAGAGCAGTGACTTGTTCCACCAATCGATTGCAGTAGCCAAACTCGTTGTCATACCAACTGACTACTTTCACCAAATCACCATCAATCACTTGAGTCAGACTCAAGTCGACAATTGAAGACTCAGGTCGACCTTTGATATCACTCGAAACCAAACCATCGTCACTGACCGCTAAAATTCCTTGCCAGTTTGGTTGTTGAGAGGCCTCGATGAAGACGCGATTAATTTCTTCAACAGTGGTTGGTCGGTTGAGAACAAAAACCATGTCTGAAATCGAGCCGACCGCGACTGGGACGCGGTAGGAAACACCATCAAATAAGCCTTTTAGTTCGGGAATCACTTCAGTCACTGAGACAGCAGCTCCGGTGGAAGTCGGAACGATGTTTTGAGCGGCGGCTCGAGCTCGGCGCATATCTTTATGTGAGTTGTCGTGTAGATTTTGGTCATCAGTGTAGGCGTGTACCGTACTCATCATCGCTTTCTTGACACCAAAGGTTTGGTGCATGATGGCCGCGACTGGTCCCACGCAGTTAGTGGTGCAAGAGGCATTGGAGACAATTTTTGAGTTGGGCGTAAAGGTATTAATGCCAATAATCCCAGTTTGAACAGCCCCACCCTTGGTCGGAGCTGAAATAATGACTTTTTGGGCACCACCTTGGAGGTGTAGGCTAGCTTTCTCTTCAGAAGTAAACGCGCCAGTCGATTCGATCACGGTTTCAACGCTATATTTGCCCCAGGGAATTTTAGCTGGATCTCGTTGAGCGGTCACAAAAATACTTTTGGGCCCCAAGTGAATTTCACCTAAAACTGGATTTTGATCAGTCACCTCACTTCTTGATTGGTGCTGAGTGTAGCTGATTGGTTGAGCAAAGACACCGTAATTAGAGTCATACTTGAGTAGATGCACCCATTCTTCAAGCTCCATTGAGCCCGAAGTATTGATCAAGCGTAAATCAAGTTTGTCGGTGTGCTTTTGCCACCAGACACGGAAAGCGGTCCGCCCAATTCGCCCAAAGCCATTAATGCCAAATGTTTTCATACAGTAGTTATAGCGGGATTACTTTGATTTCTCAAGTCAGGTCTTGGTCAGCATCAAGCAAACTCGGTTTTCACATCGTTACTGACAAAAGTTCCGATTTCTTCTCCATCGACAGCGCGAGTTAGGTTATTCTTTTCGAACAACTCAAAGACCATGACTGGCATGTTGTTATCTTTGCTCATCGCAATGGCGGCGGTGTCCATGACTTCCAAGCCCTGACTGATGGCGTCAGCAAAACTGAGCGTTCGATAGCGCTTAGCATCACTATTTTTCATCGGATCTTTGTCGTAGATGCCATCGACCTTGGTGGCTTTCATGAGCACTTCACAGCCAAGTTCTAAAGCGTGGAGCGAAGCTCCAGTATCAGTGGTGACATAAGGGACGCCGGTGCCAGCAGCTAAAATGACAACTCGACCTTTTTCCATGTGTCGTATTGCTCGGCGACGAACAAAGTTTTCAGCGACGGCTGGCATTTGGAGAGCTGACTGGACGCGGTTGGGCACGCCAACTCTTTCTAGAGCGTCTTGAAGGGCTAAGGCGTTCATGACTGTCGCGAGCATCCCCATGTAGTCAGCAGTTGCCCGATCAATTCCATTTTTAGAGCCAGCGATGCCGCGAAAAATATTTCCACCGCCAATCACGCAAGCAACTTCGACTCCTTTATCATGAATGACTTTGATTTGTTCAGCCACATCCAAGGCTGCGATCGGATCGATCCCATATTCGCGGTTGCCGATCAAGGATTCGCCGCCAACTTTGAGCAAAATGCGTTTAAAACGAGGAGTAGCCATAAAACCTTTCTAGGTTGATAGTGTTTTTGTTTTTTTTGCTTGACGTTTAGCTAAGGCTTCGACACATTTGTCATGAATTTCTCTAAATTCATTATGGAGGATTTCCAACTCTTGATCGGTAAGTTCTTCAATATTAATCAAACTCGAGCGAGCGCCTTTGACGGCATGGAGTAGCTCATCAAGTTTGAGTTGCATGGCTCGCGAGTCACGGTTTTGAGTGTTTTGAATCAAGAAAACAATCAAGAAGGTAATAATGGTAGTCCCGGTGTTGATAACCAACTGCCAAGTATCAGAAAACTGAAAACTAGGCCCAGCTACTCCCCAAGTAATGATAATAATTAAAGCGATAAAAAATGACCTTGAGGAACCAACTAAGTTGGCAGTGGTAGCGGCTAACTTGCGAAAAATATTTTCCATATTAGCGTTTGAGACGAGCTTTGAAGCGTAAAAGCTTCCATCGCACATTCTCTACCAAGCGGAAGAGCTTGTACAGAGGCTCATTGAGTACTAAATCATAGGTGCCTAGAAACTCCATTAGCTCTCCCCCATAGCCTTTTTTGAAGCGGTGAAAACCAAACCATGGATCTTTAGGGTTTGGTTCTGGCCCGAGTGAACCCCACATATCAAAGAGGTGGCAACCTTCACGTTTACCAAAAGTGATCATCTCCCACATCAGTAAGTTGCTGGCCATTACATCTCGGTTGGCAGATCGAGAAGCACCGTAGGGATAATACAAAACACCGTTAAAAATAAACATGATCCAGGAGGCTAAGACTTGATCGTTGTAGACGGCTTGAAAAATCCGAAGCATGCCACTATCGCTTAAGGTCTTCCACATTGTCCGGAAGTACTCAGGTGTGTGAGCGTAAAAACCTTGGCGAGAAGTCGTTTCTTCCAAAATTTTGATGTACTCTTCCATCCCTTCTGCGGTTGAGTTTTCTTTGATGACCACCCCTTTTTTATGGGCCAAGTTGACGTTGTAACGCGTTTTGCTGTTTAAGTTATTAAATAATGTTTCTTCGGATTTAGTCAGATCAAGTTGAAAAGTATATTTAGTGAAAAGCGGCCTGCCTGGTTGACAGCCTTGCTGAAGTAAAAACTCACCCACTGTATGATGCGCCGAAGTTGCAGTTACTGTTTGAGCGACATTCGGCTCAAGTTTAATGAAGAGCGCGTTGTTTGCTTGACCTAATTGGCGTAGAGCTGCCAGTTGTTCTTCATCTGGCATAAAACTCTTAGGAACATAGCCGGCGGTTTTACCAAAAACAGGAATTGGATGAAAAGTAACTTCCAAACCTTTTTGGAGTTTGCCTTTATCAAAAAAACCGACCCGCTCAATTTTTAAACCAGTTTGTTGGCGGAACTCGCCCCACTCCCAAGATTGCAAAGGATGATCGACCGCTTGGTTGTAGGCTGGACGATCAGCATCAGTGATTTGGCGAAGTAACATACGATTCTATTATACGAAATTGGAGACCAAAGTGCTGAGTAAGAATTGAGGTCGAGTGAGTGAGTTAGAGTTACTCTTCAAGAAATTTTTTGATATCAATGTCACCAGTTAGGACAGCTTCGAGCATTGAGTCGTCAATCACAATTCGCCGGCCGCTTGGTTTGGGAGCAGCCGCCACGGGTTTACCTCCCCAACTGTTACTGCTGCGGCCAAAATTTTGGCCAAAAGTAGCTGGTTTTGTCTCGGCTGTTGATTGTTCATCTAGTAGTTCAGCGGGAATATCCTGTAAAAACCGACTTCGCAAGCCATACGTCGGGGTGCCAAAAATCCACCGCATTCGGGCATAGGAAAAATACAGTTTCTCTTTAGCTCGGGTAATGCCGACATAACAAAGACGACGTTCTTCTTCCATTTGAGCTCGATCCATAATTGAGCGTGAGTGTGGTAGTAAACCATCTTCCATGCCTACCATATAGACAACTCGAAACTCCAGACCTTTGGCAGAGTGTAAACTCATCAAAGTCACCGCATTAGTTGGTTCTTTACCGGGCGCATCGGCCAAGTACTCGTCTTGGACCAAGGCGACATTTTCCAACAAGACTCGGGGATCAGTAAATTGGCTGGCGACGTTGAGCAACTCCTGGATATTTTCGAGACGGGCATACTCTTCGGGATCATTTTTATCAAACATTTCTAAGTAGTTAGTCGCTTTTAAAATTTGTTGGAGTGAATCAAGGGGGGCTGTCTCTGGCTTACTCTCAGCTACCCAAGTTTGGAACTCAATGAAGCGTCGTTTGCCGAGTTTGAGGGCGCGGTCGCGACTGACTGTATCTTGAGGATTAACTACCAGCCGCAGGTAAGCCAAAAGATCTTTGATTTCTTTCCGTTCATAGAATTTAAACCCGCCGACTAAGCGATAGGGGATGCCATGCCGAACAAAGGCTTCTTCAAAAGGTCGCGACTGAGCATTAGTTCGATATAAAACCACCACTTCCCGATAAGGATAGTCTTGGCGTTGACGATAAATACTCTCAATTACTTGCCGAGCTTCGTCTTCTCCGGTGTTGGTTTCGAGGGTGACAATTTTTTCCACGGTTGTGTTCTCAGTCCATAACTTCAGGACTGGATACTCGCTCGTTTGAGAAATGATATTGGTTGCGGCGTCCAAAATACTTTGGGTCGAACGATAGTTTTGTTCAAGTCGATACTCTTCCATATTGGCAAAATCTTTTTTCAACTGCATCATGTTTCGGTAATCAGCACCGCGCCAGGCATAAATACTCTGGGCAAAGTCACCAACCACAAATAAATTATTTTGAGGTTTGGCGAGTAACATTGTTAGTTCGTACTGCACTTTATTGGTGTCTTGATACTCATCCACCATTACATGCTCGATTTGGTCTTGGTACTTACCCAAAATTACTTTATTCGATTGGAGAAGTTGGACAACTTTGAGGAGTAGATCGTCAAAATCGACAGCTTGCTGTTCTTTGAGCGCAGCTTGATAGTGGGTATAGACTCGAGCGGCAAACTCTTGAAAGGCACCTTGTGCAAACTGTTGGTATTGAGCGGGTCCGAGCATCTCATTTTTGGCATGTGAAATCGTAGCTTTAATTGCTTGAGGGTTGAACTCTTTGACATTAAAGCCGTGTGTTTTATAAATTTGTTTAATCAATGACAATTGGTCGTCACTGTCATAAATGGTAAAGCCCGGTTCGAGTCCAATATAAAAACCATCGCGGCGCAAAATAGTGGCGCAGATCCGGTGAAAAGTTCCTGAAAAAGGCAGTTTACTGCCAGTTAAATCCATGACTCGTTGGTTCATTTCTTGAGCGGCTTTGTTGGTGAAAGTGACCAGTAAAATTTGACTTGGATCGACGTTATGTTCTTGGATGAGCAAAGCTACTCGAGTGGTTAAAACTCGCGTTTTTCCCGAACCAGCCCCCGCCAAAACCATAGCTGGTCCCTGGTAATGAAGGGCAGCTGCTTGTTGTTGAGGGTTGAGAAGTGAAACCAATTCCGACACAGGCACCATGCTAACACAAACCGAAACCTCATGATATAGTTTACTCAGATGTCAAAACTGATCGTAGCCAACTGGAAGAGTCATAAAAATTCAACTTCAGCTCAGTCTTGGTGGACATCATTTCAGCCCCAGCTAGCAAGTTTCTCTTCTGAGGCAAAGGTGGTTCTCTGTCCCCCATTTTCGCTTTTATTTGAGTTGCGTGAGCTGGTGGCCGCTGAGCCCGATCTTGTCTTAGGGGTTCAAGATTTAAGTCCATTCCCGGCTGGAGCCTACACTGGTGCGATTTCAGCCGAAAATGTAGAAAGTTTTGGAGTTCGGTACGCGATTCTCGGTCACTCGGAACGTCGCCGTTATTTTCACGAAACTCACCAAGAGATTGCTAATAAAGTTGATCAAGCCCTCCAAGCCGGGATTAAACCAATCTTATGTTTAGATACACCTTATTTAGCTGCTCAAACTACAGCTTTGAGTAGTGAACAACTTGAACAATGTATTGTGGCCTATGAGCCAATCGAAGCCATTGGTACTGGTGATGAAGAGTCAGTAGTGGCCGTTACTTTGGCAGTCGAAAAAATTCGCCAGCTTTTCGGTCAAGTTCCAGTCATTTACGGTGGGAGCGTCTCAGAAAAAAACGCGGCCGGCTATTTTGCTGTCACTGATGGCGTGTTGGTTGGTACTCACTCACTTGAGTCGGCTGCTTTCGCCAGTATTGTTCGGCAAGTGGAGTCTGTATGAAGCGATTTCTCTATGCTGGATTGTTACTAGCACTGATCGGTTTCAGTTCGGTGACTCAGGCGACTGCTCTTGGTAGAAGTATTCTTGATCCAGAAGCGATTACTTCTTTTACTTCAGATATTATAGTTAACCAAAACACTTCGCTTTCGATTAAAGAAACAATCGAGTTTGAAACGACTTTATCCAAACACGGCATCTATCGTTATATTCCGTTCCGATACGACCGCGGCGATGGTTTTAACTACAGCGCGCGAGTTTCTGACTTCCAAGTTAGTAGTGAAAAAGGAGTGGCGTATCAGTTTGAAAAAAGTGTAGAGAATGGCAATATCGTGCTTAAAATTGGTGACCCAGACGTGACTTTTTCCGGAAAAAAAACCTATGTGATTGAGTACCAGGTTGAAAATGCTGTCCAAGAAAAAGAAGGTCGAGCCTCGCTGGTTTGGGATATTACTGGTGAAGGCTGGCGAATTCCTATCTTGAGTTCTCGGACGAGAATCGTTTCACCAGCGGCTGATGTTGAGTCAGCTAGTTGTTACACTGGTGTTTTTGGAATTGATGATCGCCTTTGTAAAATGGTCGGAACTCTCTCCAATGCAGTCGAGTTTCGCTACGATCGTCAAATTAAGTATGGCGATAACATGACTGTCGATGTGGTGTTTAAAGAACCAAATCGCTTGGTTTTTCCTACACCACTAGAAAAATTCATCAAAGGCATTAGAGATAACTTTGGACTGGTGGTAGTGGGTTTGCCAGGGTTGGGAATGTTTATTTGGTGGTGGAGAAAAGGTCGAGATTTTGTTTTTCTTTCACCGAATGTTTTTAATCTTGATCCGGGGCAACCGTACGTTAGAGCCAGCCTTTTTGGTGGCCGCCAGACCCCGTTTGTGTATGAACCGCTGAAAGGACTGACACCAGGTGAGGCTGGAGTGATGCTTGATGAGCGAGCTGACAATCAGGATGTAGTTGCTGAAATTTTGGATTTAGCTCGAAAAAAATACGTACAAATTACTCGGTTGGAAACAAAGAAATTTTTTACAACTGAAGTTGATTATCTCTTTACTCAATTGAAGTCGAGTGATAAAAAATTATCAGAACCACAGCGGTATCTGCATGATGCATTATTTACTGGTCGGAAAACGGTCAAAGTCTCAGAATTAAAAGGCACTTTCCACAAAGAAATGGAAAAGGTTAAAGAGTTGTTATATGCCTCTCTGACTGCCAAAGCCTATTTTATTGAGAACCCTGATCAAAAAAGAATAACTGCAATTATAGTTGCCATTGGTTTGAATGTAGTCACTTTTTTTGTTTTACGCTGGCAGCTTGAATTGGGGGCAAGTTGGGCTTTCATTGTTTACTTTATTAGCTGCGTGGCGAGTTTTGTTTGCGCTTGGTATATGCCAGCCAAAAGTGCAGTTGGCAGCAACTTAGCATGGCAAGTCAAGGGTTTGCAAGAAACAATCAAGCGCGGCCAATGGCGAGAAAAAATCAAAGAAAAGAATTTATTTATTGAAGAAGTTTTGCCGTTTGCAGTTTCATTGGGAGTAATCAACCAATTGAGCCGGGACATGGAAAAACTAAACTTAAAACCACCAGAGTATGTGGCAAATGGAGTTACTAACTCAATGGCGATGTCCAGTTTGATGAACTCATTTAGTACGGCAACCGCTTCCGGGATGAGTCATAATCCCGACTCCTCATCGAGTGGTGGTGGTTTTTCGGGTGGTGGTGGCGGTGGTGGCGGTGGAGGAAGCTGGTAGCAGCGGTACATTTTTTTAGATATTGCTAACATATTGACAGATGGGTGTATACTAAATTTAATTATGACAAACCAAATCGAAGTCGGTCAAGACGCTAGAAAAGTAGTACGAACAGAAGTAGTACACAATCAAAAGCCATTAGAACGAGAGTTGCTTATGTTAGCAGCTGCCAAACCTGCAGCAGAGGTTTGTGCTGGCATTGTAGTTGCGACACCGGATGGCGAATTATTGACTCCTTCACGTTTAGTAGAAGTTACTGCTACACAAGATGCCATCGATCTTTACCTTACGGAATATGCGATTCTTACTGTCGATAGTGACGGTGAAATGTTTACCCTTGCAGAATTAATTGGTCCAAAGAGTGTTGAGCATATCATTTTAGTGGGATTACTCAATTTTGCTAAAACTCATACCTTTGAATTTAAGGACGCAGTTTCAAATGCATTAAGAGTGGCTTGTAAAAAAAGAGGGATTGAAGTTTCTCCAATGGGCTTACTGAACGCTGGGGAGATCATCCAAAATGCAGCTTTTCTACTAGATTTTGCAGGTATCCCAACTCATACCCAAGATGGTAAAGAAATTGCTACTTTTGTTGATTATATTTTGAAAGATTTACCACATGACCCAAAAGCTAGATGGGCTGCCATTGATGCACAAATTCAGATGACGTTTAGTAATGTTTATACACAAGAAGAAATTCACCAACTCCAAGAAGAGGTGTTCCGACGACGAGCAGGTCATCCAACTACCACGGAACATGATGCACACAGTCTAAATTTAATGGAGCAAATGATAGGTGCCCATGCTGCAATGATTGTTGGTGCTTTCTCAGGCAGTGGTCATGATGTGCAAATGGTAAAACAGAAACTTGCACAAGCACTGAGTAGTTAATTATTATGTCTAGTGAAATTTGTTACAAACAAGATGTTGCTGGCCGTGGAAAGGTAACTTTTCGACGTGTAAGTGATGAGGTTGTTGCATCAAGACAAAGATTGTATCGGGATGCTGATACAACTCCACGAGTTGCAACTTTATTAGATGTGGTCGTTATAGACGATGATCAGCAGTTAGGCCTTAGAGAAGGGGGACTTGGGTTACCAGTCTCAGCAGTACCTGAAACCAAACCAGACGTAACTCAAGATCGAGTGTTAAGTAGGATTTTTGCCGTAACTATTTTTGCATTTCCTGAATTGTTAGAAACGTTAACTGAAGTGCCAACAAAAGCTTCACCAGAACCTACTTTCAAATCTAATCGTCAACAAGTGAGAAAAATCTTGAGTGGGGTAAGAAATAGACCAATAGAAGCAGCTCAAAACATTGATTGGGATGATGATCAATTAGCTCTCCCCTTTCAAGGAATGCGAAGACCTCGTCACAAATCATATTCTGTTTTTGATTCAACGGATCTTGATTAAAATTCTCTCATAAAAACTATGCCAGAAAGAGAACTTCAAGGCGAATCTTTCGTTAGGCTTTCTACTTTTCTAGTTCCAGTTTTAGCAGATTTAAAAACAGCAATTGAATCGGGAGTATTAACTTCTTCTCCTAAGCCAGGTTTGACGTTGCTAGAGTCGCTAGAAATAGTAGAAACCGCTGTCAAAAAAGGTGAGACGACTAGAGGTTTGATGGAACCACTGTATGATATTAGAGATTCCTTGTTGAAAACCACTGGGTTTGAGACCCATTTATTGAAGTTTGAGTTATTTATTTTTTTTACTTCGACGGGGCAGGTTAGTTTGAAAGAGTTGCTGGACTCTCTTTCAGATGAAGACTTGGATGAATTGATTCACCAAACTGAAGTGTGTTTGAAGTCAGAGACAACCTACCAAATAGTATTAAAGCGAGCTCTAATTTCGACTGTCTTTCTGAGTAACTCAAAGAATTTCATGGCTCAAATTGTGCATTATGGATTTACGGGGGACATTCGGAAAGAGAAGTTTGACCAACCATTTTTTCACTTTTTATTCAAACTTTTGGCTAGGTATCCGCTTACCTTTCCATTTCAGATTTCGTTGTTGGCATCATATATTTCTGACGCCTCGCTAAAAAATGAAGTTGAGCAAATGTTGGGTGTAGCGAAGGATGAGTACCAAGGTAGCTTTGTCGAAAGTCATGCCAATTGGGATTTATGCGAACATGCGGAGTTGAGAATGATTCGCTCACTTAGGGAAAATGGAATTTTATTGTTGACTGATAGTCTTGGAGAAGGTCTTATTTTATTGAAATTTTATGGCAAATTAACCGGCTTGGTTCTAAAAAGTTTTACGACTAAATCAGGTCAAATTATTACTCAAGGACTATGGGTGTCTCCCGTTTCTACTAAATTGCGAGCAGATTTGAAACAAACTTTTGATAGAAGTAAGGCTAGAGTCCCCCTGACTTCGTTTAATGGCGATTGGGTTTTTATGCGGGGTGTTGATGATGAAAATTTTAAAAGAGATAGAGAGCCTACTACTAGTGAAGGAAATAATTTTGAAGGAGTACTCCTAGAAGCTAGAAAGATAAAAAATAATCCACCCAACATTCTCAAGCGGGCATATCAAGCTGTGACGAAAAAAATGCCCAAAAATTATCGCCAGTTAAATGATGAAAATCCAGAGTAATTTTATCTGTTAAAAACTATAAAATTTTCACTTTGCTTCACAATTTTCCAACTCGCTAGAAAAGCAGTTTTATTTGCACCCCAGACCTCTGTTTCATTTTTACCAATCACCACATACTCAACCCCATAACGGTCAAATAAATCAAGTTGGCTTGGTTGCTCATACAGTATTCGAACGTCATTTTCAGTGGCTAAGTAGTCATAGCCGTGGGTCCAGAGCCAACCTCGATACGTGATCAATGATTGACGACCGGTTAAGTTGAAAAGCCAGTGGTTGTGCTGGTCTCCAGTCAGCCAGATTGAGTCAAGTGGCGTTTCTTTTTTTGCCCAAGCTGCTAGTTCAAGTTCTTCAGCTGTATAAAGTGTATAGCTATGCAAGTCAGTTCTCAGGTCCCAGTAAGCGTCGAGCGTGCCGGAGGCAATCGTTGTAAAAAAGAGACTGGCTATAAGTATGAGACTGAGTCCTCGCCAGAGTCGATTAAAAGTCTGACTAAACTCAAACAGCCACTTAAAGAAAAAAGCACCTAGACCGGCAATTCCAACTGCTGCCCAAACCAGTAACTTAGTATTGTCCCAAACAAACGGTTGAAAAATAAAGAGATTGCTGAGGCCAAATAAAAAGAAAAACGGTAGCCAAATAAAGCTACTCACCCACCATTTTTGGTAAGCATCTTTTCTCAGACGAAGTAACAACACACTCAACCCAGCTAGCCCTAGTAGCGGCGTAACTCCCCAATTTTTAAACCAAAAAATAAACCAATTAACGCTCAATTCTTTAGCTAACCAACCAGGATACCACCGCAGAAAACCTTGTGTCTGAGTGGCAAAAAAATAGCTGTAGATAGGGATTGCTAATGACAGACTGATAACTCCGACCATCCCCCACTCAAAAAATAAGTGACTAGTAGTTGAGAATGACCATTTTTTAAGTTTCAAAAAACTACCAAGTAGCCAGAAAAATAAAATAATCCCAGCAGCTAAAAATGAATGGGTGTGAATCAACGGCATTAAGCCAAGAATCAAACTAGCTCCACCTAGTTTTAAGTAGCGATAGGTCGTTTCTTCTCGGTAAAAAACTGAATAAATCAAAGCCAAAGCAACTAAAGTCAGCGGAAAACCCAAGTTGAAAGCGCGCTGTGGAATCACCATGCTATCAATCACCGAAATCCATTTAATGTTTTCAGCATCTAGGCGGGTGTACTCGTGCGGTGGGTTTAAAAAAGTCGAGATTGGTGTGGCAGAAGAGAGAATATCTCTCCCAAAATACACAAAGCCCACTCCCCCATTGAGTAAAAAAATAAGCGAAGCAATGATGGCTATTTTTCGCGAATTCAGTAGACAGCGAAAAAAATAAAAAAGAGCCACAACTAAGAGGCATGAGCCAATAAAACTGGGGATAACAAAGGCGTCAAAAAAAGGGACGCCAATTCGAATCAGCAAAGCAGAAATAAAGTTAGCCGCAAAAGGATAACTAAAACGAGCATTGATTAAAAATGGACTTGAGCTCAGCCACAGTTCACGATACCCCAACGCGGAACCCATGGTGAAGTGGGCTGCCCAGTCACCCCAAATATTAACCAATCCAGCTTGCAGATTCCCAGCGGCGTCAAAGGTTAGCGCATGGCTCCAAAACCAAGCAAAGTAAGCAAACCAGCTTCCGAAGTAGCCTACAATTGTCAGTTGTGGCAAATATTTTCTCATTGAGAAATCACTTCAACATATTGACTGCTGACCCAACCAACTTGACCGTTGAACGTGATCTTATGCCAGCCACCGAGTGTCTCACCTGAGTAAGCATACTCACTCCCGACTGGGGCAACTCCAATTTCAGTGCCAGCGGAGCTAGCGGCGTCGCGAACTCGAAGGACTTCTTGACCATTTGATTGATAGCCAGTCGGTTTGATTTTAACTCGAGCACCAGTAATTTTGCTTGAACTAGAAGCAACTGGAGTTTTAACTTGAGCTGCGGCACTCGCTTGGCGGGTAGTTAAGACAGCCGCTGGCGTAGCAGCTAAAGCCGCGCTGGGGGTGGCGGGAGTCGGAGTGCTCAGAGTTGGAACAGCTTCGCTTTTGGCGAGCTTGACGGTAATCGTTGTTCGGTGACCAGCGACGATATTGATACTGTGTTTTTGGGTTTCGTACGAGGGCAAGCTAACTTCAAATGTCCTCTCTCCGGCTTCAATAGTGGTGATATGTAGTGGCGCAAACTCTTTTTCGCGACCTTCAATGGCTACAATTGCCCCATCGGGAATGGTGACAACTGAAACTTCGGTTGCTTTAGCATTAGACAGTTTTTCCATTTCGTAGGCTACTCCCCCACTGAGTTCAGGTCGAGTTCCTGGTCGCCAGGTCACGACGCTGAGCAGACCTTTGCGTAAAGTAATAGTAGTTTCGTAGGGAGTCAGTGAAACATCATCTGGTTGGATTCGGAGTGTGTATTGACCAGGTTTAATATCTTTGCCAATGTACGGTGTTTTTTCCAAGTATTGGGAGTCTAAAAAGAGTGAGGCGGGAATATCGCCGGTGATGACTTGCAACCCAGCTTTGGTTTGACTATCAAACGGATTACAGGCGCTAAAAAACACAGAAGTGAACAACACCAGCGATAGAAACGCACATTTTCGCATAGCTTAGTGTACCAAGAGTTTTAAGCAGCTGCTAAGGCAATCTTGAGGACTTCATCCACATTTTTAACTGGAATAAAGGTGACGGTTTTTTTGACCAACTCCGAAACTTCTTCTAAATCCCGAGCATTATCAGCCGGAATAATCACAGTTTTACTGCCAGCTCGGAGTGCAGCCATGCTTTTTTCTTTGAGACCGCCGATTCGGAGGACTCGACCACGCAACGTCACTTCGCCGGTCATGGCGACATCTTTATTAACTGGTCGGTTGGTGAAAGCCGAGACAATGGCGGTAGTAATGGTGACACCAGCTGAAGGACCATCTTTGGGGACTGCGCCTTCAGGGACGTGAATGTGCACATCGGTGTTTGCAATTTTTTTATCAGCAATTCCTAGTGTTTTGGCATTAGCTTTAACATAGGTTAGTGCGGCTTGAGCTGATTCTTTCATTACGTCGCCGAGTTTGCCGGTCAGCTTGACAAGGCCTTTGCCAGGGGTCAGTGCTACTTCAATAAACAAGGTTTCGCCTCCCATCTCGGTCCACGCTAGCCCGGTGGCAAGTCCAACCGTGTCAGTCTCTTCAGTCAGCGTTAGATCAAATTTTTCAGCTCCTAGGTATTTCTTGACCAGGGCTGGAGTGATGATTTTTTTGGTTTTAGTTGTCTCCTGACTCACAATCTCACGAGCGGCTTTGCGGAGGAGTTTGCCCAAAGTTCGTTCCAAAGATCGAACCCCCGCTTCGCGGGTGTAGCGATCAATCAAAAGATGCAAACTTTCATCGGGGATCGCTACTTGGGTGGATTTCAGACCATTGGCTTCAATGACTTTACTGAGTAAATGGTCCTTGGCGATATGGAATTTTTCTTCCGAAGTGTAGCCAGAGTATCGAATGATTTCTAACCGGTCATACAGAGCGGCTGGAATCGTATCGAGCGTATTGGCCGTGGTGATGAAAATAACGTCCGATAAATCAAAAGGGACATCCAAGTAGTGATCTTCAAAACCACTGTTTTGTTCAGGATCAAGCGCTTCTAGTAACGCAGCTGAGGGATCCCCGCGAAAATCGTTACCGATTTTATCGATTTCATCGAGCATAAAAACCGGATTAACCGTTTTAGCTTGTTTGATGCCATTAATGATTCGACCCGGCATCGCTCCGACATAGGTCCGACGATGGCCGCGAATCTCAGCTTCGTCATGAATGCCTCCCAACGAAACTTTGGCAAATTGACGACCTAACGCTTCAGCAATTGAGCGACCAATACTGGTTTTACCGACACCGGGTGGCCCGACAAAGCAAATGATGGTCGGTAAGCGTTTTTTGCTTTCCGCGTGTTGCTGTTTGAGTTGTAAAACTGCCATGTACTCCAAGACGCGGTCTTTCACTTCTTGTAAACCAAAGTGATTCTGACTCAAGACTTTTTCAGCTTTTTTGAGATTAACATTGGCTTTGCTATAGATACCCCAAGGCAGCTCAAACATCGTATCTAGCCAGCTGCGAATATAGCCAGCTTCAGGATTACCAACCGACATTTGGCGAAGTCGTTTTAGTTCGCGGATAACTTTACTTTTAATTTCTTTACTAAACTTGGCTTTTTTTAGTTTCTGTTCATACTCATTGACCACTTCTTCATCATCATCATCAACTTCACCCAGTTCTTTTTGAATGGTCCGCAGGCGTTCGCGGAGGACGCTTTCCCGCATATGTTTGTCAAACTTGGCTTGGGTTTTGTGAACGACATCTTTTTCAATTTCTAAGACCTTCATTTCGCGAGTCAGGTTTTCAATCACTTTGCGCATCCGGTCTTTGACACTCACCATCTCCAAAATTTCTTGTTTTTCTTTAGTTTTAATACCTAAAGTACTGGCGATTTGATCAACTAACTCGCCGTCAGTCACACCACTCATGAGTTTCATAAAGTTCAAGAACTCAACTGGTTTGCCCATGTGGACCGCTTTGCGGAACTCTTTTTGGAGATGAGTAGCCAAGGCGTGGAGCTCATCATCGCGGGAAACTTCATCTTCGAGTTTGATGGCCTGGGCTAAGAGACTGGGTTGGGTTCGAATGTAGCGAATGACTCGGACACGGCCTAAGCCTCGGACCAAGGCGTTGATTTGATCATCTGTTTTCAGGGTTCGTTCGACGACCGCTAACGTTCCAACTTCATACAAGTCAGCGGGACCGGGGTCTTCAGTGGTAGCTTTTCGTTGAGTCAGAAGAATCACCAAATTTTGAGATTTAGCAGCTTCGTGAATGGCGGCGATTGATAAAGGCCGACCAAAAGTTAGAACTGACTCGGTACTGGGAAATAAAACGCCTTCCCGAATCGGCACGACTGGTAAAACAAGTTGGTTAGCGGGTAAAGGACGAAGAGTAATGGGTTCCTGAGGTGGCCGAGCCGTGTCGGTATCGTCTTCTTTCTTGAAGACCGTAGTCTCGGTGGCTGTATCGGTTGTTACCTCTGGAATAGTGTCAGTTTTAAGAGTTTTATTTGGTGGGTTTTTGACGTCATCTACCATATGATTAGCATTCTACGAGTTTGATTGCTAATTGGCAAGAGGGAGAAAAGACTGCTAAATCAGAACTTTATTTAAACAGTCGGGGCGATCTCCGTTAGCAGTGGAAAAAAAGCCGCCAATTGGTCTTTACTTGGTTCTGTTAACGTCCGACCATCAGGCATCAATAACGTAGGAACAGAGCGATAGCCTTGATTCAGTTTTTCGACGGTTGCCGCTGCTTCAGCACTTTCTTCAATATTGACCTCATCAAAGTCGCGACCAGCCTCAAGACCATGTTTTTTAAACCAAGTTTTGGCCGCTAAACACTGGTGACACCAAGTGGTGGTAAAGATTGTGAAGCGAGGGGTGGTTAAAGGGGTATCCATAGATGGTGATTGTTCAATCTATTAAAATGAGTGGGTGTACTACGATTCGAACGTAGGACCTCTGTCTTATCAGGACAGCGCTCTAACCATCTGAGCTATACACCCAAATAAGAGGTTTTATTTTAACATACTCTAGAGTAAAACCGAGGAGGGAAACTGGGTACAAAAAAGCCACCTTCAAGGTGGCTGACAGCTGATTCGGGTTTTACTTAAAAAACCCTCATCCCAAACGAGCTTTGTATCTGAGACAAACAAGGTGGTAATCAAACGGCCTGGATATGGTAGTCACAGGACTTTGATAATTTCATCCTGATTACTCAGGAAGGGAAAATAAGCAGGCGTGATTCTGCTACCCATTCTCCTTAGAAAGGAGGTGATCCATCCGCACCTTCCAGTACGGATACCTTGTTACGACTTAGTCCTCATCGCTGACCTCGCCGTAGAAGAGCCGACCTCTTGCGAGTTTCGGTCATCCGCTTCGGGCGTTGCCAACTTTGCTGGCTTGACGGGCAGTGTGTACAAGGAGCGAGAACGTATTCACCGCAACCTGCTGATTTGCGATTACTACCGATTCCGGCTTCATGAGGGCGGGTTGCAGCCCTCAATCCGAACTGAGGGGCCGTTTATAGGGATTTGCTCAGGGTTACCCCGTCGCGTCCTGTTGTCGGCTCCATTGTAGGATGTGTGTAGCCCCAGATGTAAGGGACGTGCTGACTTGACGTCGTCCTCTCCTTCCTCCCTGGTAGAAACCAGGGCAGTCTCTTCAGACAAATATAACTGAAGATAAGGGTTGCGCTCGTTACCGCACTTAAGCGGACGTCTCACGACACGAGCTGACGACAGCCATGCATCACCTGTGTATCACTCTCGAAGAAAGCCTAGTTTCCTAGGCCGTGCAGATACATGTCAAACCTGGGTAAGGTCTTTCGCTTCGTATCGAATTAAACCACATGCTCCACCGGTTGTGCGCTCCCCCGTCAATTCCTTTGAGTTTTAACCTTGCGGTCGTACTCCCCAGGCGCTTTGCTTAACGCGTTAGCTTGCGCCAGCCCCACAGAATGGGACCAGCTAGCAAAGAAAGTTTACGGCTCGGACTACAGGGGTCTCTAATCCCTTTTGCTCCCCGAGCTGTCGTCCCTGAGTGTCAGTTGTGTCCTAGGATTCTGCCTTCGCGTATGGTGTTCCTCTCAATATCTACGGATTTCACCCCTCCACTGAGAATTCCAAATCCCCCGAACAAACTCAAGTTAAGTAGTTTTCCTCGCCTTTCTGGAGTTAGGCCCCAGGCTTAAACAAGAAACTTACTCAACCACCGACGGTACGCTTTACGCCCAGTAAATCCGGATAACGCTTGCACCCCACGTATTACCGAGGCTTCTGGCACGTGGTTAGCAGGTGCTTTCTTGCGAGGTACTGTCAAAATTCATCCCTCGCCACAGTGGTTTACGACCCTAAGGCCTTAGTCCCACACGCGGTGTCGCTGCGTCAGGCTTTCGCCCATTGCGCAAAATTCCCAGTTGCTGCCACCCGTAGGTGTAGGCACCGTGTCTCAGTTACCTTGTCGCCGATCATGCTCTCACATCGGCTAGCCGTCGTAGGCTTGGTAGGCTTTTACCCCACCAACTACCTGATAGCGCGCACGCTCCTCTCAATGCGACTTGCGTCTTTGATCTTGCGATCACATGCGGTATTACCTGCCCTTTCGGGCAGCTATTCCCCACATTGAGGTAGATTCATACGTGTTACTGACCCGTCTGCCGCTGGTCCTTGCGGACCCGCTCGACTTGCATGCTTAAGGCACACCGCCAGCGTTCATCCTGAGCCAGGATCAAACTCTCAAATAAAGTTTGAAAATATAGCTCTTTTACTATTGGAGTTCTATCTTTCGATAGAACAAAAAAATTGTACGGATTGTACTATTACCATCAAAAATGAAGGTAGTAGCCAGTCCGTACTTTTTACGAATGACTACCACCATGTTTATTTCAGATGTTTTTAACGTTAATGAACTTGTTGGTTAGCTGTCAAAGTTCATCAACTATTCACTTGTTAAAGGACGAATTCGGCACTAAAAGAAGAAGCTTTCCTTATTCAGGTAGCTATCTGGTGTCTTAAAGTACTATATCTGAGACTAGTTTCCCTGTAACAGGACTTATGTCTTGGAGAATTCATATGATACCAAAGAAATGGGTAATGTCAAAGTGTGATTTGAGGAAGGCCGACGAAACTGCCTTTTCTAATGATCTGATGTTATACTAAAATGATGAATGAAAAAACCTTCCATGGAGGCAGAGATACAGTTTCTAGTATTGTCGAAGATGAAGTCTCTACTCCTAATAAACCAGTTATTAGATTAAATGAGTCTCACACTCAAGGCTTCCTACATCAGTTGGGGTATTTAGAGTCAAGTACTCAAAAACTATCAGATTTGAGAAAAAATAATGTTGACCGATTTGAAGCTATCGCTCGAAAATTTCCTCAATTGCTAGAGATTAATGGTGAGTTTGGGATGGAGGTTAACCGAGAGATGATCGAGGCTTACCTTGATGTTGAAAAATATTTGGACCCGGAAACTGGAATCAAAGCTATAGAAGAAGCAATGCATTTCGTTTCTATCTTGCAACAAGAAATAAGTCAGATTAATTCGAAGGCTGCTTTGGGAACAGCTGCCAAGCTTATGATACTCCCGTTGACTGAAGAGAATAGAGTTTTTCTAAATCAAAAAATAACTAGATTTGCCACCCTAACTGCTCAAATCAACGAAATGTCTCCCCTTTTCCCAGTTCTTCTAGATGGTATTACAGGCCTCAAGCGGCATTTAAAAGAAAATCTCACTTCGGGAAAATCGATTCTCGAAACACTAGAGACTAGAGAAGCTTCGATTAGAGCTAGTCAGGCTATTTTTGTTGTTGATCTAATCAAAATGGGTGAAATGAAGGTAGAAATATCAGCCCATCTCGAGGGTTCTACTAACTAATCTGTAGAGCTGCTACTTTTTTTGACTGGGAAGGGTGATTACTCCTCCACCCAAACACAGGTAGTTTTCTGGGCTATCACTTGCCGTTGTTACAGCTGGTGTGTAAAAAACTGCTGACTGGCCTTCAGCAACACCTTGGATACTGGTTTCTAAACTCACTTTTAAATGGTTTGGTTCTCTTTCTTCGATCTGACACGCAAATAGCTGGCCGGTATGGCGAATCCGGACGAATAGATTTTTTAATAGTTGAGCCCGGTTGGTTTCGGAAATTAGATGGAGGTTCTCAACCTCAAAAGTGTCAACGTATGTTTCAGCTCCAAATCCAACAATTAATTGATTTGTATCCGGTTTTTTGCCAATCACATAAAAAGGTGGAATGTTGTGCTTGTTGACACTCGAACCATCACTTTGTTTGACTAAAGTTGTTGCTTGAATTGTAAAACCATGTCGTTGGCCAATTGTGTAAAACCAGAGACCCTGATGTTGCCCAATCACATTTCCAGCCGTATCAATTACTTCTCCTGGTTTTTTACCCAATCGTTCTTCCAGAAAATTATGGACGTTAATATCGCCAATAAAGCAAATCCCAACCGAATCTTTTTTAGCAGCCACATGGAGCTGCCGGCGAGCAGCTTCAGTTCGGACAGCTGACTTCGGCAATTGGCCAAGGGGGAAAAGAATGTGGGCTAGTTGTTCCTGACGGAGTAAGTAGAGGAAGTAGGTCTGATCTTTATGGGTATCAACCGGGGTGGTCAGAAATGTGCGGTCAGCCTCTTGAGTCAGCTGAGCATAATGGCCCGTAGCGACAAACTCAAATCCTTGTGCTAAGGCCCAATCATAAAACAAGCCAAACTTGATTTCTTTATTGCACATGACATCAGGATTGGGGGTGCGGCCAGCCTCGTACTCGCGAAAGAAGTACTCAACGACTTTATTTTTATAGGCATCTTTGAAGTCTAAGACCTGAAAAGGGATTCCAAGTTCGAGGGCAACTTTTAAGGCATCCGCTCGATCCTCTTCACTTCGGCAGCCTGGTGCTTTCCAGCACTCCAAATAGACACCGGTGACATCATAACCTTGCTCGACCAACAAATGAGCACAAACCGACGAATCAACCCCTCCGGACATGCCGAGGGCGACTTTTTTACCTAGACGCAGACTGGTCATAGTCAAGAATTATATCTTACTCGTCTAGTTTTAGTTCGAGAGTTGGAAAAAGAATTTTGAGGAAAAATTCTGCAGCGTGGCGATTCTTACCCTCGTAAGGGAGATCATGGATTGAGTAACCAGGTGACTCATTGGTTTCAACCACGATATAGGATCCAGCAGTTTGAGACTGAGTAATATCCTTAGTCATGAAGTCGATACCAGCAAACAGCAGACCAGGAATTGCATTAATCGCTTTTAAAGCAATTTCTTTTACAGTTTGATGGGCTTGATCGGTGACGTCTAGGCTGTCACCGCCAGTTGAGATATTAGAGTTTTTCCTTAATAAAACTAATTGATTCTTAGCGGGGATTGAGTTGAGGGTTAACTTTTGTGAGGCAAGCTCGGCCTGGACGTGTTGATCAACATTAATCGTGACTAAAAAATTGTTGGGGTCATTTTTCCGACGAGGATCTTTATTTTTGCGATTAATCAATTCTTGGATAGAGGTGACTCCGTCCCCCACTACATTTGCTGGTCGACGATTGATAATGCCTAAAACAGCTTCTCGATTTACTAGAATTCTGTATTCTTCGCCTTGAAACATTTCTTCAGCTATAACGCCTGCCATAGTTGAAGGATGAGAGGGTAAAATATCTTTGATTGCAGCCTTATATGTGTTTAAATTATTAATACTCGTGTAAACCTGGCGACCTTGAGTACCATGAGTTGGTTTAACTACAATTGGCTTCTGAAGTGCATTATAAACTTCTTCCCAGTAGGCTTCAGGGTCTTTTTTATAAATACTAAAACCTTTGGCCACCGACAAGCCAGCTGCAATTAACAAATTTTTACCAACTGTCTTGTCACTGGTGGCAAACAGAGCAATTCCGCTTTGAGCAAAAGGATTTTGACCTTGGAAATATGACTTCTGACCTTGGTATTCCAGTTCAATGATCCGAGTTCCTGGAATTTCGTGGTAAGTAATTCCGTATTTTTGGGCGGCTAACAACGTTAATTCGGCGCTGGTTCCCATACTGAAGGCTTTGATTAGTCCTTGTGGGGTGTAGCGAGAGTAATGGAAGTTGCCAATAGCTGTGGTCATAGGTGAATTTTACTATAGAACTTCACTACTGGACGCTGGAAGTGGAAGTTCTGCAAAAAGAGTACGTAATAATTCACGAGCAGCTGGCCGAGATTGACCACTATATGGAAATTCATGAAGGTCGAGACCAGGAAAAGAGTTGATTTCGATGATTTTATACATGTCCATAGTTTGTGCAGCCGTGATGTCAGTCGTCATAAAATCGATTCCACAAAAATGCAAACCAGGAACAGAATTCACTATTTTGACGCAAATTTCTTGAACGCTTGGGTGAGCGATATTAGTAAAATCGATACTATCACCGCCAGTAGAAATATTGGAGTTATGGCGTAAATGTACTTTAGTTCCTACGGTTGGGATAAAGTTTAAAGTTAAATTTTGTGATGTAAGCTTATCTAAAACATGCTGATCAATTTTTATTTTGGTCATGGGTCCCTGGGATGAGTCACCTCTTCGGGGATCGCTGTTCTTTATGAAAATGAGTTCGCTAATAGAGGATATTCCGTCCCCAGTCACATTGGCTGGCTCACGATTTACAATGGCAACTACTTTATTCCGTGTGGTTAAAATTCTATACTCTGTTCCTTTCACTGTTTCTTCGATTAAGACTCTTGATAAATGATCGGTAGTAAAAGTAAAAGCTTGTTGAACAGCTGATAGATAGTGTTCTTGGGTTTCAATTCCCATGAAAACGAGAGCGCCTTCTTTTCCTTCAGCTGGTTTAATAACTAAAGGCTTTTCGAGGGCGCTAAAAACCTCTAGTTGATAAGCAAGTGAGTCCTCTCTTAAAAGATGAAAACCTTTTGCCATAGAAATACCTCGAGGTTCTAAGAAGGCGTGAGTAGCAACTTTATCACGGCAGACATGATATGCCAGTTCACTAGTCTGAGAAGGCATTAAGCTGTGAAGAAAACGCGTAACACCTTGATATTCCAAAATAAAAACTCGACTTTCAGGAATTTCTTGAAAACTAATTCCTAAAATTTTGGCTTCACGAGCAATGAGTCGAGCGCTGTAGTGGTGGGTAAGTCTAATCTTTTCTGGCCCATGTGGTGTATTACGGGTAGAAAAAACATTTGGTAGATCTTCAGTCCACTTTGTCATTTATTTTGGTTCCTGTTTAACATGAAGTTGATAACTTCAGTAGAGACGTTAATCGGATTAATTTGCTCGAAGCCAGCATAAGCTGCGCCTCGATTAATTTCTAAAATTCGAGGCTGCCCAGTGGTGTCAAACATGACATCGACGCCTCCAAAATCACACTCAGTTGCCTGAGCGGTTGCTAATGCTAATTTTTCCAAAATAGGCGCGCGTTCAGGTTCAACGAGATGGGCTCGGCCCCCAGCATGGATATTAGTCACGAATTTACCGTCGCTAGCTTTTTTTTTCATAAAACCTAAAACTTTACCCCCCAACACCAGAATTCGATAGTCTTCACCGATTGGCAGTGGTGTCTGAGTAATGAAGCCACCTTGGCCATATTGGTTAGAAAGGGTTTCAAATTCGGTCGTATTTTTTACTAGGTGAACTGCCTCTCCTTTACTGCCAACAATTCCTTTAATTATGATAGGAAAAGTTAAAGGTTCGGTGTAGTTAGCTTGATACCAGGTTTCAGGAATTGGTAGATCGTGGGTGACAAATAAGGCATATTGTTGCACTTTTGATAATATGGGATATTTTGAATATGAAGGACCATTTAGCATCCGTTGGCGAATTATTGGAGAGTTGGTAACTAAAATAGTTCGGAGTTCATTAGCCAATCGTCCTTCCACCCGACTCACTATATGGTCAAATTTTTCACACTCTTTTAGAAGTTGGTTTAGGCCAGAATTTAATTGAAGTGATAGTTCTGAAAAAAGGCGGGTAACTACTTCTGCTCCAGTCTTTTGGGCGGCAGCAGTTAAGCCTTTAGTTTCATGGTTGTGAAATGTACCTAAAATCAGAATTTTATTCATAGTAGTTTTTCTTTTTAAGAGCACTTTGTAAGATGATGGCGGCAACATCTCGAGGCGTTCCTTGCATTGGATAGTGATGCATTCGGAGACCTGGGGATGCATTAACTTCAATCACACCAGCTTTTGGTTGCGTGGAAAGAGGTTTAGCTAGTGTGTTACACATCACGTCAATGCCGCAAATATTTAGATCACAAACACGAGCTATTTTTTCAAATAGCTGCTTATTCTCTTCGCAGACAGTTTTAGTTACATCCCATGCTTCTCCACCAGTCGAAAGATTTGCAGTTCTTCGAAGTAAGACTTCCTGATTCTGAACTGGCACAGATGCAAGAGTGAGATTTTGTGATTCCAAGTATTCATTGACTAAATCATCAATAGTAATCAGAGTTAAATTATTGGTGTGACCAGTGCCACGCCAGGGATGCTGATTCTTTTCTGCAACTAACTCTTCAATAGTTTTTTGATTGTTACCACTCACATAGGCTGGTTTGCGAAATGCACAAGCAACGAATCTATAGTCGATACAAATCACTCGATACTCAGTCCCTACTAACATTTCTTCAACTAGAACTGTTTGATTTGGTTTAAAACTAATCCAATTTTTTTTGACTGCTTCTAAATCATTTAGACCAACGATAACGTCTTTGCCATGACCACCAGCAACGGGTTTCATAACCACTGGAAAATGAAGATCAGCCATCAATTTCAGATCAACTTCACTATGAATAAGAACAGAAGCTGCTGTGGGTAATTTAAAATGGGTAAGAACTTTTTTAGTTAGTGGTTTGTAATCGGCAATCGTTTTTCCGACTGATGACTGAAAAGACGTTCGTGATCCTCGGGTATACCAACTTTGGCCGTTAAGCTCCATCAAAATAGTTTCCCGATCTCCAAAATCAATACAGGAGATGCCTAAACGCTCGGCTGTTTCCCACATAATTCTAGAACTAGCATTGAGTTGGGGTATCATAAATTTTTTTCAATCCCATTATAACGAATCAATTTATCAACTTGATGATGATATGTTTTCAGATCTTTCATAAAAGGAGGTGGGATTATTTTATCTTGAGGGACAAGTTCTAGTGTTTCCAATTGGTTTAAGCTGAGTTGTCCTTGATAGAAATTGAAGGGATGATTGGTGGTAGTTTTTAACCACCGTAAGACTTTAATAATACCTTCCAAATACATAATATCTTTGGTGAAACTTTGAGGTTGACTTGTATCTGTCAAACCACGTTTTGTGCGAAGAGTTGCTCTCCAAGTTTCCCGATGAGAAACACCTTGGTCTTTAATTTTTTGATAGACTTCACTAAAAGAAAGAGATTGACCTAACCACGCTGCTTGATAGCGAAGGGCAGATTTAAATAACAAAGGTTGAGGATGAAGTAAGTAGGTGTGAAGGTTGGCCACACCTTCTTCAGTTCGACCTTGATCATCATTAATAATAGTACTAAAGCCATGAAGCTGGTGGTTATACCGCCGTAAATAATGAGTTCCAATCTCGTGACGGAGTAAGCCTTCAAAATCAGCAACTGACATTTTTAAATGAGGTCGAAAACTAATTCCTGCGTCAGTTACTTGGCAACGTGCGATTTGGTTTTGGTTAAATAAAATTGGTGGTACAGGAATTTTGAGTAAGGTTTGAAAATATTTTTGAACTTCATTTCCAATTTTAATTTGGTCATAGACATACTCTGAAAGAGTAGCTGGGTGAGTGCTGGTATAGCGGGTGACGATTTGATTTGCTATTTCCACAAATTCTTTTTGAGGTTTTCCCCATTTAGTGAGATAAGCAGGGTCAATCGGCTGACTATATGCAAATTGCGGATTATACGTGATGTCTGCCTCAAACCGTTTTTTTTCAACTTCAAGGTTTAGTGGAAAAAGATTTGACAATGTTGTCATTTATGTGTTCTCTCCAACTAAGAAACCAGTCAGGTCTTTGCGACCAATTTCCACACGATGTTTTAGTTTATCTAGTCTTTTTGAAACCACCATTGCGGTTTTTACTTTTCGATCTTTGAGTTTGAAGATAACTTCCACTACTGGCACTTTTCCTTCACCATTTTCTTGTTGAAACCATAAAAGATCATCAATTCCAATCAAGCCCAATTTTTCGGCCAAGTTGCTCGCAATTGCGCTTCGAAAGCGACCGGTATTTAAAAGAGCTAAAGTTTGTTCTTTTGCCTTATTATCGCCAAAAATAAGTATATCTTCAAAAGGGGCAGCAATGAGTAAGCCATCTTCAGTTTTTATTTTATCAGCAAACCTCTCAGCAAATAATGCTTGACTAATTTTAACGCCATGTTCAGAATTTAAGACCTGAAGATCTTGAACTCGCTCCAAACGACGACGAAGTCCAGCTTGATTTGCTAGTTGAATCTGAAGACCTGGGTTGGCATTTAGTTCGACCACTAACGGTCCTTTTTCTTCATGAATAAAAAGATCGGCACCGCAGAAAGCCAATCCGGCCGCAGTAGTTGCTTCAACAGCCATAGTTAATAGTAATTTCCAATGAGGAATTCGAATACCATTGAGTTTGCGTTTGGAATTGGGCAAAAATTGAAGTGTCTGACCATTTCCAGTAATAGCGTGGGTTGTAATTCCAGTAGCCATATCAATTCCACAGCCAATTGCCCCTTGGTGCAAGTTGGCTCGACCTTCAGACTCTGGAGTGGGAAGTCTCAACTCAGCCATAACTGGCACCTGATTAAAAACAATCACTCGTATGTCAGGTGTCCCTTTGTAAGCATACTTGGAAAATGTGGGGTGAATTGGAATACGTTCTTCGACAATCACATTGTGATTATTGCCATAGGTACTGTATTGACCATCCAAAATATCAAAACAGTGAAGTTTGATTTCGTCGAGACTCCAAGTCTCCCCAACCGCATCTGTCCAGTGAATTAGGTCAGCATGCTGTTTCCGGAAAACCAAGACGCCTTTACCAGCATTGCCATTGGTAGGTTTGATTACAAAATTTTTCTCTAGTGTTTGCCAAGGAAACTCATTAATATCTTCACCAGTTGCGAAAACTCCATACACGCTGGCCGTGGGAATGCTTTTATTTTGGAGTAGAATTTTAGTGGCGTACTTAGAGTTAGTAAAACTCTTCGCTTGAGTGCTATTGAGTCCAGTGTACATCTGCTGGCGGGCATTCATGCCTAATATATCGCGGGCTAAAGGCATAGGCTTATTTATCGAGAATTGATCTAAATCGGATGTACTCTAAAAGTCTGAGACCAGAGTAGCGACCCATTAGGAAGTTGAACAGAGCAACCGCCGCAATTGTTAATTCCGGCCAGACTAAAACAAATTTTTGAATCGGTTCAAAACCAATCATTAATGAGCAAGCAACCGCAATCGCCAACGTTTCAATTGTTAGTTGAAAAAGTTGTGATGAACTAGTCGTCAACTGGCTTTCCATAAAGTTTTCCGTTAGCAGAATAATAATTAAGAACGGAAAAATATTAATCGTTAAGAACGAAATAACACCCCAGATAGTACTCAAAATCAAAAGGCTCAGAATACTAAGTGAGACGCCCCAAAGGAGGAGCGCTGTTCGAGGTAGATACTGGAGTTTAAGAATCTTGATCAGATTCCGGAAGGCAGTAGCTGCTAACAAGACACTAATAAAGATTACAATCCCAGTTACGACACCGGTCGAAACAAAGGCCACTGAGAGAACAGCTGGAATATAGATACCAAAGCCTTGCAAGCCAACCAAGTGGCGAGAGGCGGCGATGATCGAAGCGATGATCGGAAATAAAATAAACAACACAACGATGTTGGGTGGGAGTCCTTTTTGAACTGCCTGGCGGATAGCAGTTTGGAAAAAGTTATGCCATGCGAGTTGCTCAATTGGGTTTTCATCTAGAAAAGCGACCAAAGCATCCTTTTTACCGCCCACACTCTCAGTGATGTCAGTCGCTTGTTTTTCTTGGATGCGTTGTTCAAGGATGGCAGATGGAGTGGCAATCTCAGCTGGGGCTGTCGAGACAGTGGCGGTTGGAGCCGGGACAATTTCCACTTCTAGCTGAGGAGTTGGGGTAACTCTAACTTGAGCAGAAACTGGCTGGGTGAACGCCAAGCCTAGGCAAAAAATACTTAAAAGTAACGCAAGCTGTTTCATAGACTCTATTATACCCTTTTTACTCTTTTTTAGCTCTTAAAAGCTATTATCAAGGAGGGTCTGTGTTTTTTACCAAAAGCGGTTGATCACCATTTGGATCAAACTGATGACAAACGAGACTAAAACTAAGCTGGTTAGCTGGTTGAATCCAAAGCCAAAAATAGTCATTGGGTCAATGTGAAAGCCAGGTACAATGGCGGTCACTAACCAGAGTAAGAAAAGGTTTAAAAAACTCGAGAAAAGGCCGAGGGTCACAATCGTGATTGGCAAAAATAAAAGGCCTAAAACTGGGCGAATAATTTTTTGAACTAAAGTTAAGACAATGGCGGTGATCGCCAAAGCCCACCAGGTGAAAAAAGAAACACCAGGTAGTAAAAAGCTGGTTAACCACAAGCTAAGTCCACAGACAATAAACGGTTTGAGTAGATTCATGATTCGCAATTCTAGGTGATGACTTCTATTTAAACATGTCTTTAGTTCGTAAGCGAGTGTGTTGTTGTTTAGAGAAACGATGTGCTTCATCACGCACTTGCTGCAGCAGGCGAAGGGCATAGTGTTGCTCACTAAGTTGGAGTTCGTGATACTTAGGAATTCCAAAAAAGTCAGTTTTTTTAGTGGGATCACTCAACTGGAGACTCCGACTGGGGATGATAATTCGGTCAGGTTTTTTGGCTAAACTAATAACTGGCGTCGCCCACTGCCAAACGGATTTGACGGCTCGAAGTTGGCCTTTCCCCCCGTCAATTAAGATTAGATCTGGCTCTCCCCACTCGGGGTGATTTTGTCGACGTTGCAGTGCTTCTTGAAGCATTGCATAGTCGTTGGGTTGATGGACAGTCTTGATATTAAACAATCGATACTCGGCTTTATCGGCTTGGCCATTGGTAAAAACCACCATGGCGACGGTGGCATTAGTCCCTTGAATATTACTGACGTCATAACCCTCAATTCTGGATAAAGGGTAGTTTTTGGGTAGGTCTAAGTAGGTTGAGATTAGTTGCCGAAGTTGAATAATGCTTTCTTCGGCCGCATTTATTTTTAAAGCCGGAAGAACAGTATTAGGTTGAAGTTGGTAGTGACTTTGGGTTACTGCTTTGACAATTGAGATACTGTCTCGAAGTTGGCCGGCTTTTTCGTACTCTTCTTTGATAGCTTTTTCTTTCATTTCTAATTCGAGTTTTCTGAGAACATCTTTCTTTTTCCCGCGTAAAAAAGTGATTAAATTTTGAATGTTGATTTGATACTCTTCAGGTGAAATTTTACCAATGCAGGCTCCTTGACAGAGCTGGAGATGATAGTAAAAACAAGGTTTGGGACCTTGAGGGTCGGAGCACCAAGGGAAGATTTGGCGAGCTAGACGCAAGACTTCTTTGATTTTGGCGCTATTGGGAAAAGGGCCAAGGAGAGTGCCTTTGGCAATTTTTTTTTGGACTTCTCGTTTCCGAACAGTCAGAACACGGCTGAATTTTTCATCAGTAATTAAAATATAAAGCGGAGTTTTATCGTCTTTAAGCAAGACATTATATGGTGGCTGATGGGTGCGAATGAGTTCAGCTTCAATCAACAAAGCCTCAAGCTCACTTTCCAGAACTTGGAACTTTAACTCTCGAGCTTGAAAAACCATTTGCTTAATTCGAGAAACTAATTGGTTAGTTTGGCGGTAGTTGGCAATTCGATTTTTGATGTTTTTGGCTTTACCAACGTAGAGGACTTCATCATTTTCGCCGACGAACCAATAGACTCCCGGCGAGGAGGGCAAGACTAACGCTGCCAATGACCAAGCCAGGAATGGCGAACTGGTAGCTGAGGAGTCGAGAGATGTGTCCACCTTGGTAGACGGTAAAAGGACTAAGTCGGATAGTGGTGGTTTGGTTTTGGTCATCGGCATACTGGACAGCTAATTGTAGATCAGTCGCCTCACTTCGCCAAAGGGTAGTGGTGTGAAGATTGAACGCGATTTCCAATGTTTCAAATGGTAGCAGTTGGGGTATATCAATAGTTTGTGGTAACGACGCTACTGTTTGAGTTGAGGTGGCCGTAATACTAGTAGTATACCAAGCTCGACCTTGGAGATTTTTTATCTTGAGTCGGTAGTTCCCGGGCAAAGGAACGCCTAAGTGGAAAGCTGGCAGCAACTCAACTTCAAGTTGAGGTGGGAGATCAGGAAAATCTGGAGCAAAACTTACGGTTACATCTTTTGACTCAGATTGTTGGGTAGCTTTATACGAACCAGCCGGATAAGGGAGTGTGCTTGAGCTGCCATTAATCGCAAAAGCAATGTGGTTCAAGTCAAACTGGTCAAAGTAGTTGACTCCCCCGGTAGTGTTCCCCCAAGTGGGATCAACTGGGTGCCACTGCTGACGCTCTGAGTCAAAGTACTCAGGCCAGGCGTGCAAGATGTCGCTCTTGGTCTCCAGGGGTCGAAGCAAACTATTTTGGGTGTGGGCATAGCCGGTAATTTGCCGAGTAGGTAGGCCAGCCGCTCGGGCTAGAGTCACAAACACATCACTAAATTCTTGGCAGGTAGCTAGGTCTGGTTTAGCTAAAGCCTCAATCGCACCCAGCCGCGGCACTTGTTCTTCCAAAGCTTGGTAATTATAGGTAAGAGTCTCGACTACATAGTCGTAGATAGCCCGTGGAGTTTGGTACTGCTGGCTCAATTCTAAAATTTTTGAATCAGTGGTGGGCCAGTAAGCTTGTTCATTGAGAAAATTGGTTGATGACTGAGGATGATTGGGAAGCTGCATTGGCTTAAGGGTAGTTAAAACTCGGCCGCGGGCAGTTACTTGGAGAGTTTCTTGAGGTTGAATTTGGTAGGTGGCAATCCAGTTGCCGTCTACGTCGCTTTGGATGGTTTGGGGGAGTGGTTCAAGTTGGTCATACCACACTCTTTGGAAAGTCGTGTCCGGTGGTAGCGCAATTTGTGCCAAGCCAGTATTAGAGCCAGAATTTTCTAAGTGATACTGGAGTTCAAGTTGAAAAATCTGTTGGGTGCCGAATAAAGCGACTACACCTTCGCCTTTAGTTAGCGCAAATTTTGTTGTTACTTGATTATTATTTTCTTGGAGTGAAAAAGTAGCTGGGGTGACGCGGTTTGGTTGACCAAAGCTAGCCGGAGTATTGAGAGTTAAGTGGTACGAATCATATTCATCTGGATTAGCAATTTTAGGAATCAAAATTTCAAGCACTTTTCCACTGAGAATAGCAGTGTCTTTATCTTGGTACTCAATCTCAATTTTTCTAATTTTATTTTCACCCAAAAGCGTATCAGGGAAAGTAATCCCAATACTTGTTTGGTTCTCAGTTTTTACGATTTCTGGGGTGATGAGCGAACCATTACTCTTAACTTTGATTTGACTTAAGTTGGGCGAGCTAATTTTTAAGCCATATTGTTTGGCGTATACAGTTGGTTTTCGGTTCTGAAGTTCAATCGTATGTTTGACCTGACTCAGTCCGGTCTCCGAGACAGTATAGACAGTATCTAAAGTCGTCGCAAAGTTTTCACTGGCAAAAACTTGAGTCTCACTTTTTGTTGCTAAAACACAAAAGACAGTTAGAAAAATAAGTAAACGTTTGCCCATACTCTCTACTTTACCGTTTCATGGCCAAAAATTCATCGCGCAAATAGCGACCAGTAAATGAACGAGGGTTATTGGCGACTGTTTCTGGGGTGCCAGCGGCTACGACCTCACCTCCTCCTTCTCCGCCTTCTGGGCCGAGATCAATCACCCAATCGGTATTTTTGATAATATCGAGATTATGTTCGATAACAACCACCGTATTATTGTTAGCGACTAAACGATGTAAGACTTCAAGTAATTTTTGAACATCGGCAAAATGTAAACCGGTAGTCGGCTCATCTAATAAATAAACAACGTGCTCAGTTGTCCGACCTGATAACTCTTTGGCCAATTTAACCCGTTGAGCTTCTCCCCCACTTAAAGTTGGAGCTGGCTGACCGAGTTCAATATAGCCGAGACCAACTTCTTGGAGGGTTTTGAGCTTGGTTCTTAAAGTTGGGTGAGCGGCAAAGAAAGTATAGGCTTCATCGACCGGCATTTTTAAAACATCAGCAATGTTTTTTTCCTTGTATAGGACTTGAAGTGTTTCTTCACTGTAGCGCTTACCACCACAGACGTCACAAGTAACATAAATATCGGGTAAGAACTGCATCTCAATTTTTAATTGACCGTCACCTTCGCAGGCTTCACAGCGACCACCTTTAACGTTAAAACTGAATCGGCCAGCTGAGAAACCACGAACTCTAGCATCTTGAGTGTTAGAAAAAATTGTTCGAATATAATCAAAAATTTTAGTATAGGTTGCTGGATTTGAGCGAGGAGTTTTGCCGATTGGACTTTGATCAATTAAAGTCACTCTTTTGACCAAATTAGGAACCATGATTTGATCAACTTTTCCGGGTAAGTCATCAATTGATCGACCCAAGTGATGAGCTAAATTAGTAAATAAGGTATCGTGAAGGAGAGTTGATTTTCCTGAGCCAGAAATACCAGTAATGGCCGTCATTGTTCCAAGTGGAAACTCCACGTCAATTGATTTCAAGTTGTGATGAGTAGCGCCTTGGATTCTGATTTTTTGATTGGCGCTTGGATTTGTTGGAGTTGCATCACTGGCAATTATTTTTTGTTCTTTTTGAGTTGAAGAAATTTTTGGTCGAATCACATCTTTTTTTCGACTCAGGTAACCACCAGTTACCGAATTTTTATTACTCATGATTTCGGTGGGAGTACCTTGAGCTACAATTTTGCCGCCGCCTTTGCCAGCTAATGGACCAAAATCTAAAATGTAGTCTGAGGCCAACATCACGTCACGATCATGTTCGACCACAATCACGCTGTTGCCTTTGTCACGCAAGCTAAGCAGGGTTTCGATCAACTGGTGATTGTCGCGTTGATGGAGGCCAATCGTTGGTTCGTCTAAAATATAGAGAACGCCGGTCAGCCCAGTTCCAATTTGGGAAGCGAGGCGAATTCGTTGAGCTTCTCCGCCAGCTAAAGTAGAAGCTTCTCGGTTCAAACTTAAGTAATTTAAGCCAACTGACGATAAAAACTGCAATCGAGCTGTAATTTCTTTGAGAATTGATTCACCGATTACTTGTTCTTTGGGGCTCAAAATTTTATCTGCCTGGAGATGTTGGTGCCAGGCTAAGGCTTTATTAATTGCTAGATTAGTAACTTCAGCAATATTTTTTCCATCAACGCGTACACTTAGAGCTTCATCTTTGAGGCGGGCGCCTTTACAACTAGGACAGAGTTGGCGCTGCATGTACTGTTCGATATCTTTGCGGACATACTCAGATTCAGTATCACGATACTTGCGTTCTAAACTCGGAATAAAACCTTCAAATTTTTCTTGAATCATAGTCGATTTGCCAAATCGATTCTCACCTTCAACGGTGTAGACTTTGTCATTCCCGTAGAGCAAAACGTGTTGGAGTTTTTCGGGCATATCTTTAAAAGCTGTCTTCCGGAAATCAATGCCAGCTTCTTCAACTACAGTTTGAACCAACCGAGCCCACCAGGTATCAACGCCTAAATTCTTAGCAAATGGAATCACCGCACCCTCACTTAAAGTTAATGATGGCGCAATAATTTTATCAACCCCAATTTTGAGAAGTGACCCCAAACCGTTGCACGTTTCACAAGCACCTTGGGGTGAGTTAAATGAAAAAAGGCGTGGCTCTAGTTCACCCAGTGAAATTCCGCAGTGGCTACAAGAAAGTTTTTCGCTAAATAAACGGTCGCTGTAGTTTTCTGGTTGTTCTGGAAAATCGAAAGAGTCATCTTCAATAAAAGTAGCGGTAATAAAACCATCAGCCAGCTTGACCGCTTCTTCAATTGAGGCATTTAGGCGGCTGCGAATAATTTTAAACTCCATCGCATCATCGAGCTGCTTCTTAGAAATGCTCAACCGGTCAATGACTGCTTCAATCGTATGACGATTGGTTTTGATTAAACTCAAGTTTTCATTTAAATCATAAATGGTGCCATCAATTCGAGCTCGACTGTAGCCTTTTTTCTGTAAACTTTCGAGTAACGTACTGAACTCACCTTTGCGATCTTTAACTACAGGCGAAAGGATCAACATTCGACTTAGTTTAGTGCTGGCTTTGGTTTGGAGTTCTTCCACAATTTGGCCGATGATTTGGTCAATGGTTTGGGTTGAGACTTCACGACCGCAATTGGGGCAGTGTGGATGGCCTACCCGAGCAAAAAGTAAGCGCAAGTAGTCGTAAATTTCAGTGATTGTTCCCACCGTTGATCGCGGGTTGTGAGAAGTAGTTTTTTGATCAATCGAAATGGCAGGTGATAATCCATCAATTTGGTCAACGTCTGGCTTCCCCATCACGCCTAAAAATTGGCGGGCGTAGGAACTCAAGCTTTCAACGTAACGTCGTTGGCCTTCGGCATATAAAGTGTCAAAGGCAAGTGAGCTTTTGCCACTTCCTGAAAGACCCGTGAAGACTACCAATTGGTTTTTAGGAATTTCAACCGAAACATTTTTTAAGTTGTGTTCCCGAGCTCCAGTCACCGTAATCATGGTGGGGGCGGTGATGGCTTTTGACATACAATGATTTCTCTTGTTCTAGTTATTTTCCTCGATTTAGGCCTGGAAAACCGACGAAAAGACGAACATTGAGTATAACTTGAAGCGAAGTAGATGTCGAGGGTGACGCTTTACCTCCTGACAGTCTCGCAATATTTGTTAAACTAACAACATGACTGACTCGACTGATAAAAAATTAGGCTTACCAAGTGGTTTTAAAGATACTCTACCCGGCGAGAAACTTCTGTTCAACAATCTAATGGAAAAACTGGGCCAAGTTGTCGAAAGTTATGGCTTTTCGCCAATTGATACACCCGAGATCGAGTGGCTAGACACGCTTAAGGGACACGACGACTCTGGTGGCAAGCTGATTTATCGTGTCTTTAATGGCTATGAAAATCCCGAAACTGGTAAAGAGTTAGAGTCAGTCATGGACAAAGGTTTGCGATTTGATCTAACCGTTCCCCTCGCTCGTTTTTATGGTCAACATGCTAATGACTTACCACTACCGTTTAAACGGTATCACTGGGGAAAAGTTTTCCGAGGTGAAACAGCTCAAACCGGTAAAGGTCGATATCGAGAGTTTTACCAATTTGATGCCGATACAGTTGGAGCAACGGGAGTGATGTCAGATGTCGAAACCGCCGCTATGTTAATTGATGCGATGCAAAAACTGGAGTTGCCAGCGGTGGTTAAGATTAATAATCGACGACTACTGGATGGTTTGGTTGAAGTTGGAAAGATTGTCGATCAAAAAATCAAAGCAGCTGTCTTCACGGCGATTGATAAATTTGACAAAATTGGGAAAGATAGCGTAGTTGGTGAAGTCTCCGATTTGACTAGTCAGTCATTTGCTCACTTAGTAGAAGAGTACCTTTCCGTAAAAGGGTCAGAGTTAGGAAAAATTGATCAGTTGCGTAGTCTGCTGGGTAGTAGCTCTACGGCTGAGGTTGGTCTCAAAAATTTGGAAGAGATGATTACCATGCTTGAAGCCGCTGGCTACCAAGGAAAAATGGTAGTGGCTCCAGAGATTGTTCGTGGTTTGGGTTACTACACTGGAGCCATTTTTGAGACGTATATTGAAGGTTTTGAACAGTTTGGCAGTGTCGCTAGTGGTGGTCGATATGATCAGTTAATTGCTGATGTTGGTGGTCCGAATCAACCAGCTGTGGGTGCATCTTTTGGTGTCAGTCGCTTACTAGATATTCTTCAAAAATCTGGTTGGGAAGCTACGACTCAAACTCCAGCTCAGGTTTTTATTGTTAATTTTGACGAAGAGCTGAGCTCACTTTATTTTTCGCTAGCGAGTGATCTTAGACGCGGACTAATTCCTACTCAAGTCTATAGTGAAGCTAAAAAGGTTGGTCAACAACTCAAGCATGCGGGTGAGTTGGGGATTCCATATGCTATTTTGATTGGGAGCGACGAACAAGCCAAAGGGACAGTTTTGATTAGAAATTTGGTTACTCGCGAGCAAGAAGAAGTAGTTTTTAAAGACGTTATTACTAGACTCCAAAAATTGTTAGCTTAGTTTTATTCCAAACTTTTTATCAGATCTCGAATGAGAGCTGCTAGTTCAAAATCCATGTCGTTGGCGGCTTGGTTCATTCGGCGGCGGAGTTTAGGAATTAGTTGTTTTTTATCTAATGGTGTCATTTCGTCGGGTTTGATGGATTCAAGATCAAGTGATTCTCGCTTGCTGAGTTGGATGGTGACGCCAGCTGATTTGTGTTTAGTCCCACTTTCTTCATCATCAAGTTTTTTCTCAATCATTCGTTCTCGGAATGGCTTCATAATTGTTTCTGGATTGATGCCTTTTTTTTGGTTGTACTCAATTTGAGTTCGGCGGCGGCGATTAGTTTCTTCGATGGCGGCTTGCATCGATTTGGTAAACTTATCGGCATACAAAATGGCTCGACCTTGGGTGTGACGAGCGGCTCGACCCATGGTTTGAATCAATGATGAGCGGGAGCGTAAAAAACCTTCTTTATCAGCATCTAAAATGGCAACTAAAGTGACTTCAGGTAAGTCTAAACCTTCTCGTAATAAATTAATTCCGACCACTACATCGTACACACCTCGTCGCAAGTCATCCAAAATATCAGACCGTTCAAGAGTTTCAATGTCCGAATGGAGATATGCAACTTTAGGTAGCAAGGTGGCGTCGGTTAGCACTTTTTCAGCCGTTCCTAATTTAGCAATTGAGTAGTATTTATCTTCCAGTGGGCCAATTTCCATGTCTTCAACTGGTAGTTGTTCGTTGGCTCGAATAATTCGTTCTGGGTTTATTTGGTCTTTTTCTAGTTCGCGTTGGGCTTTAAAGTGGTGGACTAGTTTAATAATTTTTTCTTCATCGTTCAGATACTCAGTCAAGGCTTCAGCCATTTTTTTGGTGAGGGTGGTGACCAAAGTTCGTTGACCTAGTTGCTTGCGTTTTAAAACTTCAATAATTAAATCTTCGATTTGACCTTGGGTTCGGCGGAGTTCAACTTCTGGGTCAAGTAAGCCAGTAGGACGGATCAATTGTTCGACCACTCGATCACCAGCATGAGAAAGCTCCCATTCTTGAGGCGTAGCTGAAACATAAATCATTTGGTTGGTGCGATCTAAAAACTCGTGAAACTTAAGCGGTCGGTTATCCAAAGCACTAGGTAATCGAAAGCCATACTCAACCAATGTTTGCTTTCGGGCTTGGTCGCCGTTATACATGCCACGAATTTGAGGCAAACTAATGTGACTTTCATCAATAAAAGTCAAAAACTTGCCATCACCAAACTCTTTAGCATTGTGGTTAAAGTAATCAAGCAACGTAAAAGGTGGGTCACCGGGTTGGCGACCATCAAAGTGGCGAGAGTAGTTTTCAATCCCATTTACAAACCCAAACTCGCGAATCATTTCTAAGTCATACTTAACCCGTTGATCCAAACGGTAAGCTTCAATCACTCGCCCGCTCTCTTGGAGTTCTTTAACCCGAACGGCTAAATCTTTTTCAATCTCAGCTACGCCATCGGCTTGCGATTTAGGGTTCACGACATAGTGTTTAGCTGGATAGATAATATGTTTTTTGGTAGCGCTGGACTCGCCAGGAATAATCGTCCCGGTTACGGCATCAATTCGATGAATTGAAATAATCTTATTTTCTAATGTATCAATCCTGAGGGCGGTGTCTTCATTTGCTGGCCAAATTTGGAGACTGTCACCACGGATGCGATACGTGCCTCGTTTAAGATCAGCTTCAGAGCGGGTGTACTGCAAATTTGAAAGTTGGAGTAATAATGTTTGTCGTGAAATCAACTCCCCTTCCATAATTTCGAGTAAGTATCGACTGTACTCAATTGGCGATCCTAAGTTATAAATACAAGAAACTGAGGCTACTACAATCACGTCTTTGCGGGTGAGTAAGTTTGCAGTACTCGCCAAACGCAACTTATCAATTTCGTCGTTGATGGTGGCTTCTTTTTCAATATACGTATCACTGCTGGCGATGTAGGCTTCTGGTTGATAGTAGTCGTAGTAGGAAACAAAGTAACTAACCGCGTTGTTAGGGAAAAAATCACGAAATTCCTGATAAAGTTGAGCGGCTAAGGTTTTATTGTGGGCCAAAATCAGAGTTGGTTTCTGAGCATTTTGGATGACGTTTGCCATAGTAAATGTTTTGCCGGAACCAGTGACGCCGAGTAAAACTTGATGGTCTTCTCCATTTAAAAGTCCTTGACTGAGTTTTTGAATGGCGACTGGTTGGTCACCAGTTGGCTTGAAGTTGGCTGAAAGTGAAAAATCCATGTCCTACTATTGTACTATGAGTCGAGGGGTATAATCCAAGTATGCGAGTTTCAGCCTTTAAAACCAAGTTAGTGACCGCTCAGGATTCTTTGTGGGCGGTTCTCCGAGAATCACTGCCGGTTATTCCCGAGAATAGTATTGTGGTTGTGGCTTCAAAGTTAGTTAGTACCTGTGAGAATCGATTTGTAGCCAAAGTCACTGGCGACCGCGATGAAAAACATGCATTGGTCAAAACTGAAGCTGAGCTTTATTTAGATCCTCACTCTTCCAAATATGACTTAATGTTGACCGTCAAAGGCAACTGGCTTTTTGTGAATGCTGGGATTGATGAATCAAATGCCAATGATCACTACTTACTTTGGCCAGAAAATCCTCAAGCTTCAGCCAATCAGATTTGGGATTTTTTGCGAGCAGAATACGGTCTGCGAGAAGTCGGAGTCACGATCTCTGATAGTACGAGTCGACCTTTAAACTGGGGTGTAACGGGTCACGCGATTGCTCACTGTGGTTTTAATCCACTCAAAAGTTATATTGGCAAACCCGATTTGTTTGGCCGAAAAATGAAGATGGAACAAGTGAATATTATGCAAAGTGTGACGGTAGCGGCAGTTTTAGAAATGGGTGAAGGAGCGGAGCAAACTCCCTTAGGTTTGGTGGAAGAAGTTAAAGAAGTTGAGTGGCAAGCTCATCATCCAACGACGGCTGAGTTAGCCGCGCTTCGCATTGAGATTGAAGACGATGCCTATGCTCCACTTCTTACAACTGCTGCTTGGCAAAAAGGTGGTAACGGAAAAAAGTAAGTTGTCTATCTCGTTTTTTTGATTTAATTTCGTTTAATCTCTAAGTCATACACTACTTCATTGGTGACGCCAAAAAGCGATTTGTATGACTCACTTCCCCGCATAAAATCATAGCGAGTTCGACCCAGGCTGATCGCCTCTTTGATAGTGTGGAGGAGTAGGGCATTTCCGACACCTAAGTGTCCAAATCTATAGGCATCAAAACCAGAATTGTAGAGCAAAAATTGATTGTGATACTCAAAAAGTAAGAGACACGCAGCTGGCTGGCCATCAACATCTAAAAAGTAAAGTCTGACCATTTTTTCGGCAGCTAGAGCAGGAATCGCTTTTTTAAAAAAAGCCTCACGTTCGGGAGTCCAGAACTCTTTCTTTTCAGTTCCTGAGGCTTGGTGGAGCTGAATAAAACTATCGATTTGGTTCGTGACTTCAGTTGGAGTTTGAAGGCAGCGGTAACTAATTTCATCCTCAGCCCCGATGGTTTTAAGGAGGCGACGAAAATTTTGTTGAGCTTTTGGTTCAAGAGTGGCCAAGTACTCATCCCAAGTTTGAGGAAGTAGTATGACCGGACAAAGAGTTTGTTCTTTTTGCGAAACAAGCCAGCCTTTTTTCTCACTTAGAGTTTTAAAAATACTCAAAGTTTTTGATGTTTGAGGGAGGCTTTCAAGTTTAAGTGTTTGCCAAGTAGGTATTTTTGTCTCAAGAAAATTGATAATTTCAGGATATATTTCTGTTTCTAAACTTGGCTCGATCACTAGATCAAGATAATCACTTAGATCAGCTGCTCCAATCACTCGAAGTGTTTGGTTATCCTCCCAAAAAAACGGCAGGATAGCAACTAAGTTATTTTCTTGGTCAACAAAGCCATTCAGTTGGAGCTGATCTGGAGTTGTAAAGTGTTTGAGCCAAGCTATTTGATAAGCTGGCAGCAAGAAGATTGTTTGGTTTGATGATCGATTAACCAGCGCTTGCCACTCTGCCTGACGACTTAGAACTTCAGCCTGATTAATGATACGATATGAGTTCATAGACATATTGTAACGTGGATCATATGAAAATTTCGATTACAACTAAAACTGGTGACATGGGTGAGAGTGGTTTAGCTAATGGCGAGCGAACTACTAAAAGTGATCAAGTTTTTGAGGTGATTGGGACTTTAGACGAAGTGAATTCTTGGTTGGGTCTGGTGGCGGCAAAGTTGGGAGTCAGTTTTGAAGTCCACCAACAACACTTGTATCAAATTCAAGATACGCTGTTTTATATTGGGGCCGAAGTGGCTCGATCACCCAAAGCTAAGTTGGAGCCGCATCAAGTTGAACAGTTAGAGACTTGGGAGACTGAGTTGCAATCAGAGCTAGCTGATAACTGGCACACTCAGTTTGTACTTCCAGGTGGAACAGAGTTAGGCGGTTACTTGGATGTCGCCCGAACTGTCTGTCGGCGCTGTGAACGAGTGACGGTGGGATATGCCCAACAAACACCTCTCTCCCCAATTATTTCTCAGTACCTGAATCGTTTGTCTGATTATTTGTATCTTTTACGCTGTTTTGTCAATCAAAAAGCTGAGTATCACGAGAAAAAATTTGCCGTTAAAACTGCGTATGTAGAGAAAGTGAAACCCAAGTTTGAGTAGAGATTGTTGAGCATCACGCTGCAACTAACAGATTTTTTAACTCTGCAACCGGGATCCGATAGACCATGTCGACGGTATACTTGGAAGTATCGTAGGTGCCAAGAAGATACTTCTCAGGAAGTTGATACTCATATTTTTTTAGACAAAATCGCTCCTGAAGATAACGCCACATTCGTTGATCATTGCTAAGTAGGTCTTCCCCACTCTTCTGAGGTGGAAAACCAATAAAATCAATCTGGTTATCTTCAGCAAACTCAATGCAAATTTTTACCATCTCATCACAGAATGAACCAGCCGAAAGCTGCTTGGTATTCAAGAGGTCAATGGCATTAAATTGTCGGAGTAGTAACAGATTTTCCTGTGGCAAATTGTAGCAAATAAGACTACCCTCGAGCGTTTTACGAGTTGTATCAATTAGATCTAAGTGCCAAGTATCGTCTTTATTATATCGAGCGGTGTCTTCTTCGGTACAAAGTTCCATTCTTGAGCGAGCTAAAAATGATTGAGCACTATGAGTCATATGGGCAACAAAGTTTCCCACTAATTGTTGGTTAGAATCTTGAAGTACATATTTCCTAAGTTCTCGGGATAGTTTTTCTGCTTCAGGTCTCATGTATTTTTGAAACAGTTCGTCTATTTGTATTCTTTCCTGATCTGAAAATCGAGTGACAGTTTTCATTTTAAGTTTACTTAAGAAGTAATCACAGTAATCAATACCGGGTCGATAGACAGTTGAACCATCCTTGTTTTCATTTGAACCGAGAATCTTTTTTAAAGTATTCAAGTAGTCATAGCGTTGAAAATTACTTATATCACGAAGCTGAGGGGTGATATTTAGTAGAAATAATACTTTTCCAATTTCGTTCAAAATAAGTGATTTCTTTTCGCTGATTAATTGACCTTTTTCCTTTTTATTAGTGCCACTTTGATCGATTTCTTTAGCTTCTTCAAGTTCTTGGTCTAGTCGAATGATTTCCTGAATTTTTATGAAGAGGATACCATCTCTAGTTTTCTCAATTTCAGATTGACGCATAGCTTCTTCAAAGGGAAAAGACACTTCTCGTTCGGCAAACTTGAGACTCATTTGTCGTTGGTGGAGAGAGACTGAGTATCCTTCTCGCCGAAAGTTTAATGCTTCAAGACTTGTCAAGCACCCCTTTTCTTGCACACGGTTTCTAAATAGTTGGCGTGGAATTTTGCAGGCGGCATTTTGAGTGTTGTGTGAATTCTTTTATGATTGTAGTTGTAAAGTGTGGAGTGAATTTCTTCAA
>Ga0163154_10000068_pt1 | contig 137981 bp, 126 predicted proteins | sample OliLakLV19MP9P1_FD_148649 | JGI IMG/M metagenome (GOLD analysis project Ga0163154, IMG submission 148649) | Freshwater microbial mat bacterial communities from Lake Vanda, McMurdo Dry Valleys, Antarctica - Oligotrophic Lake LV.19.MP9.P1 | ecosystem: Environmental > Aquatic > Freshwater > Lake... | reverse complement strand
CGGATGGTATTCTCGCCAACAGGAATTTCTTGCACCCCGTCTTTTCGGTCATAGTGCAATGCCCCAGATGGACATAATTCAATGGTTGCAACGACTTTTTCTACCGATGCGCCATCAGGGTTTGCCCACGGGCGTTTTTTGGGGTCAAATACTTCTGGCAGACGGTTGGCACAATATGCTGCATGGATACACCGCTTGGTATTATAGGTCACATCTACCGATTCGCCTTCATAGCGTCTATCATCACGCATACCAGTATATTTTTCAGACATAAAATAGATCCTCTAATCAAAAAATTACCAAATAATACGCACAATATCCGCAGAACGAATAAGCGGGTCTGATGAAATGAGTGGAGCATCCAAGCGCCGTGCGAGACCTGCAATAATACGGTCGTGCATTTCTGGGACACGGCTATCATGCTCAAAATCACGAATATGTAATGGCTCTAATGGAATAAATCTGAAAAATGATTTGCTCAATAGGTCTTGGTGAACCATTTGATAATCACTAAACCAGCGATTTTTCGCATTGGCATAATACAATTCCGCCAGAACCACAACCGAAATAACTAATAGTGTTTCACCACGTTCTGCACCCCGAAAAATATTGAGCGCGGTCAATCTCAATTTTTTATCACTCAAAAGATACCAAATAAGTGCATGAGTATCTATAACATACAATGGCTCAAGGGGTGTCTGAGATATCGAAAGCATCTAACTCTTGCTCCCATTCAGTGGCAATCAGGTGCATTTGAGCATGAAACTCTTCTTCACTGACCTCGGCAATACTTTGATTAGCATATTTCCCATAAAGACTTTCAGCAATATCAAATGCACCAGAAGCACGTAAATCACTGAGTTCCTTGATTAATTCCACACGCGATAGCTGGTGGTCTGCTTGTTTGAGGCGTAGCTTATAAATGAGCAAATTTTGCTCTTCAACAGTCAATTGTTCTGCCAAATGAAGCATATCATCAAGTGATAAAACCATGTCCAAAATCCTTTCATACACCATCTTTATTATAATATTATGGCGTAACTTGCAGATATTGACCAGCCGCCCACCCCGATTGTGTGCTGTCATTGGGGTTTTGGATACGCCACCATGTGAGGTTATCTACCAATTCGGGACCGCCAATGATAACGAATGGTTCGCCGTCATTTGCCCGAAACATAATATTTGTGCCAATAACACCCGCACTATCACGCACATTAAGTTGTGTTGCCCCAACACCTGTTACCAGCACAGTCGCCCCAACACCTAATGGCTGTGGCGTTGGGCTAATTTCGACCACAGGCAAGGTGGGTCCCGCCAACGAAAATACGATATTTGGCTGTCCACCACCGACCACTGGCTCAAAAATGGCGGGGATAGTGGGTGTGGCAGGGATGAGAGGTTGGTTGGCGGGTGTATTGGTCGGCACAAGGGTATTGATAACCATCACAGGCGGGGGTGCTGATGGGATTTGTGCGGTATTGCGACCACCCAAGCCCATCACGACTAAAATAATCCCCCCCGCGATGATAAATACGACCACCAGCATCAATCCGAGTGACCATAATGGCAGATATAGACCACTTTGCCTCCGATTCCGCGCCTTTCCCCGTTTTTTCGGGGCAGGAGGCAAGGTTTTTGGTGGTACTTTGGGAACTTGCCCTGTCTGTGTCTGACGGGGTGGCGGTGGCGGTATCTGCGGAGGGACTTGTCTGGGCATAGGGGGCGGTGGTGGCGCGATATTAGGGCGATTCACCACAGGGGGAATCCCACGCGGTGGGGTACGTTGGTCTAGTCTGCGGGTGCTATCTACCGCACGGGTCTCTTGTGAATCGTCATCATTGGGCAAAAATGGCAATGGCGAAAATTCGTCTGTCATTATTTGTCCTCCATCCATTTCATAAATTCAGCTAATGGGAGTGTATTTAGCACATGCCCCGCTTCTGCCCATCCGCGCCGTGCCGTCATCACCCCATAGGGCATCAAATCCATGTGGTCGGGTTGATGGGCATCGGTATTGATTGCCAGCATAATCCCCATGTCCACCGCACGGCGCACATAACTGGCATCTATATCCAGCCGGCGCGGGTTGGCATTAATCTCCAATACCATACCATGTTCTTTGGCGGACGCAAACACCGCATCCATATCGGCATCCACAGGTTCTCTGTCGGGGATATAGCGTGCTGTGAGGTGTCCTATCATATCCACATGCGGATTTTGGATGGCATTAAGCAACCGTTGGGTGATTTGAGCGCGTTCTTGGCGCAGGCTCACATGCAATGAGGCGATGACAAAATCCAATTGTGCCAAAATTTCGTCTGGATAATCTAGCCTACCATTGGCATTAATATCCATCTCTGTACCGCTAAACACGCGAATTTTACCATTCATCAACGCATCCACTTGGCGGATTTCTGCTTGTTGTGCGAGCAGTCGGTCTATCGAAAGCCCATTCGCAATGCCCAAACTATGCGAATGGTCGGTGATGACGATATATTCCCGTCCCCGCTCATAGGCTCCCTCTGCCATCTGCTGAATACTGGCAACACCATCGCTATAGGTGCTGTGCATGTGCAAATCACCTTTAATATCGTTGAGAGTGATGAGTTTTGGCAATGTGCCTTTTTGCGCGGCTTCGATTTCGCCCGCATCTTCACGCAATTCGGGGGAGATAAACGGCAATCCGACTTGTGCATAGACTGCCTCTTCTGTATCACAGAAAATTTTCGGCGCATCTTCGATGATATTGCCATGGGCATCTACAGGGCTAAAAGCATGTTCGTTGAGGCTCAAACCTTTGGCAAGTGCCAATTGGCGCATCCGCACATTATGTTCTTTGCTCCCAGAAAAATAATTGAGCGCCGTCCCCCATTTTTCTTTGACCAGTATACGCAAATCGGCTTGTAGCCCATTATGCAATTCGATACTACTCTTGGTGTCGCCATTGCCCAAAATTCGCGCCACTTGGGGCATATTCACAAAATGGGTCATAATCGCGGGGGAATGTGCCATATCTGCAACCGCAATGAGGATGTCTATATCGCCAATGGTCGGTTTTCCGCGTCGTATACTACCCGCCAGCGCCCCCTCTAACACATTGGGCAATGCCAGCAATTCATCCAGAAGGGCTTGTGCCGATGGCAATGCCACCCCAACCGAAATACGTCCTGTCTGCCGACTAAGCGCCTCAATGCCGTCTAGCACCTTCTTGGCGCTCTTTTCTCCCATACCCGCCAAACTGTTTAATTTCCCCGCCAAACCCGCCTCTTTGAGTCCCTCAACAGAGGTAATGCCCAATTCTTGATAGAACAGCATCGCCTTTTTAGGTCCCACCCCATTGATATTCATGATGTCTACTAATCCAAGTGGGATTTCTTTAATCAGCTTTTCGTAAAAAGCCAATTTGCCATGTGTGAGCATCTCATCAATTTTATCGGCGAGGGTTTTGCCGATATTGGGTAAAGCCTCTAGCCCATTTTCGGCGGATATAGCACGCAAATCGCGGGGAAGTTCACGAATAGTCTCGGCGGCACGCCGATAGGAGAGATACCGATGGATATTCTCTCCTTTGAGTTGCAATAAATCGGCGCAGGTTTCAAATATTTTGGCAATATCGCGGTTGGTGAGCATAGCAAAATCCTTATGGTTAGGATGTTATGTAGGAACATGATACATAATGTCCACCACATTATACCATCAATACACCCGCAACATTAACCCTTTCAGATATGCTCCTTCTGGAAAACTAAGCGCGACAGGATGGTCATCACCCGCGCCCAATGTGCGGACAACTTGGGCATCGCGCCCACTATCTTCCATCGCCCCAAAGACAATTTTTTGGAATAAATCGGGGCTAATCGCGCCAGAACACGAAAATGTGAGCATATACCCGCCTTTTTTCACCAGCTTAAACCCATTGAGGTTAATATCTTTATAGCCTTTGGCGGCTTTATCCACCTGTCCTTGTGTATGGGCAAATTTTGGCGGGTCTAATACCACCACATCCACCTGTTCATTTCTGCGGGCGCGGTGACGCAATTCATCGAACACATCGGCTTGGACAAAATCGGCACGCCCATCATTAAATCGGTTCACGCGCAAATTATCACGCCCCAGTTCTAGCGCATCTGCCGATGAATCTATATTGACCACATGCGTATGTGGGTGTTTGAGGGCATGTAACCCAAATCCACCGCTATAACTAAATACGTTCAATATTTCGGTGAGATTGGGTTCTTGCTCAAGCAATCTGCCCAATAATTGCCGATTTTCGCGCTGGTCGAGGTACATCCCCGTTTTATGTCCCTTATAGACATCCACCGCGAATTTCACCCCTTCATCTATGATGATATGTTTGAGGGGTGCTTCTCCGACCAATACCCCAATAGATGGCTTGAGTCCCTCTTTGCCACGCACATCGGCATCGCTACGCTCAAAAACCCCGCGTGCGCCCGTGATTTCCATCAGCCATTCCGCCAATTCACGTTTGTTTTTATCCACATGGAGAGTGAGTGCCTGCAACACCAACCAATCACCATATTTATCCACAATCAACCCCGCCAAAAAGTCGTTTTCGGCATTTATCACGCGATAGGCGTTGGTGGTCAGATGTTTACGCGCCTCTATAGCACGCACTATCATGGCTTTCCACCACTCTTTGTTTATTTCTACATCATCAAAAGACAACACGCGCACCTGAATTTGTGAACGCGAATTCCAATAGCCACGCGCCAAAAATACGCCATTTTCGGCGCGTACAGCGACAATATCCCCGCCTTTAGGGTTGCCATCTACACGGGCAATCCCACCAGAGAAAATCCAAGGATGACGGCGAAAAATAGATTTTTCCCGTCCTTGATGCAACACAATATTCGATTCGGTCATAAAAAGTCAAATTCTTTCTCGCTCAATGGCGATACAGTGAAGGTTTGTTCGTTACGATAGGTCACCATGCCCTGCGCCGCGCCTTTTATCTTTTTCACATATCGGCAACGGGTCATATCCACAGGCACTTTGCCATCGGCACGGCGGGAACTGTAATAGGCGGCAATAGATGCGGCTTGGTCAATGAGGGGTTGTGGAATCGCCCGACCATCATATTTAATCACCACATGCGCTCCGGGGACATCGCGGGCATGTAGCCAAAAATCTTCGGCGCTACCCCGTTTGAAGGTGACCATCTCATTTTGTCGGCTATTTTTGCCCACCCATACCACAAATCCATCTTGTGATACAAGGCGCATAGGGGCGCTCTGACCACCCCCACCGATGCGTTTCGCCCGTTTGCCCTTCACATACCCATTGGCGATGAGCGACATACTCACTTCGTCAATGTCACCCCAATTGCTGGCGAGATTCAGGTCATTTTCGAGCTGTTCGAGCGTATTGAGATGCACATGGGTTTCTTTTATTAGGCGTGGCACATCATCCAATGCCCGTTTTGCCTTGTTATATTTGGCAAAATAGGCTTGGGCATTTTCCAGAGGGGTCAATTTGGGATCTATGGCGATATTCAGCATTGCCCCTTCCACCTCATATTGCGCCTTGAGTTCTATCTGCCCCTTTTGGATGGCAAACTGATAGGCGAGGATGAGTTCACCACTTTGTTTGAGCAATTCACGCTCACTATCATCTTTTAGCGATGATTCCAAGCCAAACAGTTTAGACCGATATTTGCGTGTCGCCTCTTGCAATGCCAAACGCACAGGCACTTTGGCGGCATTATACGCATTTTCGCCCACAGGTGCGCCATAAAACGCTGTGAGCGCACTACTCACCGTCTCCACCGTTTTCCAATTGGGCAGATGCTCAATTGGGTACACACTATAGGCTTCGACACGCCCATTTTCTTCAATAATACCCGCTTGCCACTCGCGTTTACGCAAGGGGTCTAGCACCATTTCTAGCGCCACATGCAAATCACCCGCGCTGGCAGAACTGGCTTTTTGCTTAATATCCTCACAGGCACGATAGACAATTTCTCGCGCCAATAACGGACTCATCCCCAATACATTCCCCGTCAAAATCTGATAGGTGCGCGTTTTTGGATCGGTGGTCTGTGCCAAAAATTCGGCTATATCGGCTTCTGTAAGTGTGAATGGGTCACGCTTGGTCGTTTGTTTTGGCGGTGGCACATACGGATGATTAGGCAGGCTCACACGGACACGATTTTCATCTGCCCCCACACGGCGCATACAATCCAAAATAGTGCCGTTTTGCACCAGCAAAATATTACTACGGCGTTCCATCGGTTCAATGACCAGTTCCATCTCGCCATCAAGCGTTTCGAGATGCAAATGCACCACGCGCTCCCAAGCAGGTTGGCTCACATGGACAATTTTCCCGCCTTCAACATACCGCCGAAAGAGTAACCACAGGGTAGTCGCTTTTTGTGTCCCACGACGCAATTTTTCGTGGGTAATATGCAAGCGGGGCGCGTTGGTATCGGCACTCAAATACAAATAATGACGTTTCTGATGGGCATAAATTTCGAGTCCAAGCCCAGTTTCATCCACATCTAGCACATCTTGAATACGCCCCCCAACCAGCGTATCCATAAATTCATCTACCAACCCCGACAGGGTAAAAACGTCTAAATACATAACTAGCTACGGTGTTTCGGCTAATGGTGAAAGCAAATAGGCGATAATATCGCCAATTTCTTGGGATGTTAGCTGTGTGCTATACACACGAGGCATCACAGTTGGATAATCGCCAACCATAAACGCATCGGGGTAAAAAATAGATTCGTACAAATACCCCTCTGCCGTCATCGGAGCGCGACGCTCACCCGCATTTTGATGCGTATCGGCAAAACGCGGGGCGAGATTATTAGACTCGGGATTGGTATGGCATCCCAAACAGCCTTTATTCCGCACCAGCTCAAAACCCCTTTGGGGGTCTGCATTGGCTAATAGGATGGTCACATCTGCCACATAAGACTCGGCAGAAACCGCGTCATCTTCTAATCCGCCGCCCGGGCGGCTCAATTGCAACATTTCAAACAGAAAAATTGCCCCAAAGCCGATAATCAGTCCTAAGCCAATGAGGATTGGCAAAGACGACATGGCTTTAGGTTCTTTTTCTGGAGTGGTATTTTCGGTCATGAAAAAAGTCCTTCGGTATTAAATGGCAAGGCGCAAAAGGGTATCTACAATCATCGCCAAAAACAAAAAGGCGAGATAGGCAGTGGTATATTTATAGGTGCTACGCGCCAACGCTTTTGTGCCATCTTGGAGCAATTTCCACGCTTTATAAATTAGTCCAGCACCCAATAAAGCGGCAGTGATGAGATAAAATCCCCCCAAAAATCCGAATAGGGTTGGCAATAAGGTGATGAGGGTCAATTGCACCGAATAAAATAACATCTGCAAACGGGTAATTTGTTCGCCACGCGCCACAGGCATCATCGGGACATTGGCTTTGGCATAATCGGTGCTGACCAACAACGCTAACGCCCAACTATGTGGAGGTGTCCAATAAAATACGATGGCAAATAATATCATCGCTTCGTAGCCGATTGTGCCTGTGATAGCAGACCATCCCACCAATACAGGAAACGCCCCCGCCCCGCCACCGATGAGGATATTCAGCACCGTATTGCGTTTGAGGATGAGCGTGTATAGCACGACATAATAAATCGCACCAATAAATGCCAATATTGCCGAAAGCAAATTCACAGACACGGCAAGCAACACAAATGACCATGCGATGAGTCCCAAGCCATATAGCAACGCATTGAGTGGATGCACCCGTCCCGATGGAATAGGGCGGCGCGATGTGCGCGTCATTTTGGCATCTAAATCGCGGTCAACATATTGGTTAATGGCACTCGCGCCCGCCGCCGCCATCGCCCCACCGAGCAAGGTGGGCAAAAATATCGTCATAGATGGCAATGTACCCAATGTCTGACCTGCGGCAATCACCATCGCGGTGGCGGTGGTAAAGCACAGCAAAATAACAATCCGCATTTTGCTTAGTTCTACATAAATCTTGAGCAATTGCCCAAAAGTGGGCTTTGCGCCCGTTGTTACAGATGAAATCATGTTGTTTTATTTTTCCTAATTAACTAAGCAACCGCAGGGGCAATATTGCCGATAGATTGCTGACTATTTAAAGTATCTATGGCGCTAATCGCCACCAATAATGCCCATACCGATGAGGCAAGCGCAACATGCGATGCTCCCCAAATGGGCGAGGCGCTTGTCAACACAAATAACGCCCCAACACCTGCTTGGGTAAAATATAGCACCAATGCCAGCAGGCTCAGACGGCGAAGCAATGCGCTACGTCCGCCACGATAGACATACCATACCAACATGATAAGCATGAATCCCAAGCCAACCACCGCCAAGCGGTGCATCATGTGAACAGTTTCCAGCGCACCCTGATTAAATGGCAAAATTTCGCCATTGCACAAAGGATAATCTGGACACGCAAGTGTCGCCCCACTACCCCGCACCAACGCGCCTGTGAGGATGATAATCAGCGAAAGCGCCATTGTCACATACGCCAATGTGGTCACATTATCCCGCGAGGTCGGTCGTGACGGCGGGCGATGCCATGCCAAAATTGCCGATACCAACAATGCCCCCAATAACAACATGGCAGAAGCCAAATGCAATGTCACCATCGTGGGTGGCAAATCGAATATAACAACTATCGCACCTAATCCACTCTGAAAGGCGTATAATGCCGCCGCCACAAGCGTGATAGTCATGACAGTCGGGTTATTTCTCCGATACCCCTGCCACGCAAACACCAACATGCCAATGCCCAATAACCCAATCGCAATGGCAATAAGCCGATGTGACCATTCTATCCATGCCGTTACGTTATCTAACGGCGGAAAAATTGTGCCATTGCACAGGGGCCAAGAATTGCCACACCCCAAACCAGAATCGGTCACACGGACAATTCCCCCAAAGGTGATAAGCCCCACTGTGAACAAGGTGGTGGTCATAGCAAGGTTGATAAAGGCGCGTGGTGGTTTTATAACTGTTTGTTCGTTCATCATTCCATTACATCCCAAAATAACAATACAAGGTGATTTTTAATTATGAGCAATACACCAATATTAGCGGTGTTATTCAGTCGCTTCCGCTTCGGCAGTTGCCAATTGTTGCCCCGCACGGGCGCGAGAAATCCGCACCTGACGGTCTAATGCCCACATCACAAAGCCGATTGTGCCACCAATACCGATGAGGTTGACCAAAACAAATCCAATAAACAATACCAATTGTTCGGTTTGCCATTGGGTGGCATAGGCAGGTGACGCATCGGGGTTGCTGGTTTGTTGCAGATAGGGCATTATTTGCTCAAATCCGCCCGCACTCTCAATGGCGGTCAAAACACCACCACCGACTAAAATCATCAAAATCACAATTAAGAAAGCATATTTTCTCACGTTTCATGACTCCATTCCATAAGCCGACATTGTACCGAGATTGTACTCTTTATCACGAAGCATCGCAAGATTCCACACGGCTTTAAACATCATCATGTGTCGAATCGCTATCCACTTTTTCCGCACGTTCTTGCATATCATCATCCACATCATCCGATGTTTCACCAGCACCCTCATAGTCAAAATGCCCCCAATGCGGTTGTGGCGTATGCGTCTCAGACGTTTTAAGGGGCAAGGTAAAGCTAAATGTAGAGCCAATCCCCGCCTCACTTGTCACCCAAATGCGCCCACCATGCAGGTCTATCACCGTTTTGCAAATTGCCAGACCCAAGCCTGTACCTTCGATGGTCTTGTCTTTGCGGTTGGCACGAAAGAAACGGTCAAATACGTGCAATTGGTCTGTGGGAGAAATGCCAATGCCACTATCGCGCACATCTACACGAATTTCATTGGGCGATTGAGACAAGTTCACCCACACATCCCCACCTTCTTGGTTATATTTGACGGCGTTACTGAGCAAATTGGTGATGACATGATTGAGCAAATCATCATCGGCTGGCACAGTTATGGGCGTATTGCCCAGTTGCAGATGAAAACGGATAGTGCGCTTGGCGGCAATTTCGAGCAAAAAATCGGCGCACAGTTCAATGAGTGCTACCATATCCACATCATGGCGTTGCAAGTGCCGTGTGCCACTCTCTAGGCGTGTAAAATCGAGCAAGCTGGTAATCAGATGCTCCATACGGTCTAGGGCGATATGAGCGCGGTCAAAATATTTTGTCTGCATCTCATTGAGCATCCCAAATTGCTGGATAAGGTCTAAAAATCCACGCACAGCACTCACAGGCGTTTTTAGGTCATGGGCAACGATGCTAATCAGTTGCGAATCGTAGTCGGTCATACCCTTTATCCATTCGGGAAAAATAACGGTGGCAATTCATTCATCGCATACGCAATTCGTGTGCCGTGCCATGTCAGATACGACCCATCCACCAAATGAATCCGCTTATTTTTGGCGGCGGGAATATCCAACTGGGCAAAAATAGCGATGTCGGCTTCCGTAAAAGCATATGGTTCACTGGGCAATAGCACCACATCGGGTTGCATTTGCACCACTTCATCCAATGTTATGCGTGGATAGCGCACATCACGCCCTTGCACACGCGGGTCAGCGGTTAAATAGGGTTCAGTTTCGCCCAAATCGGCTTTGAGCGGATATTTTCGCTCACGCTCCGCGAAAACATTAGTCGCCCCACAAATCCGCAATAGGTCATGGATATAGGTATCGGCATTAAATGTCATCCAGGGGTCTTTCCAGATGGGGACAAACACCTTGCAGATTTCCCCACCATCGTCTTTGGCTTGGCTAATCGCAGAGACCCAATCGTAGCTATATTCAATGAGTCGCACCCGTTCCACCATGCTAGTTTCTTGAAAAGCATCCATGATATTCCACATGAGGTTAAACACATCTGGCACGGTTTTTGGAAATGTTGCCCAAATACGAATACCCGCATCTTGCAAGGCATGGGCATCTTCTAGCCGATTTTCTTCACGATTCATCAAGACCAAATCGGGCTTTTGGGCGATAATTCTCGCTATATCTGGGTTTTTTGTCCCGCCAAAGGTGGGTATTTTGCCCACCTTATCGGCAGGATATACACAATATTCTGTCCTGCCAACGAGTTTATCGCCCAAATTCACATCAAACAAAGTTTCAGTGAGGCTTGGCACGAGCGACACCACCCGTTTGAGTGTGGTGGGGTCTACATCTATGCCAAGTTCATCTCCTGCCCAATCGTCCATCTATAATCCTCTATTCAATGACAATTAGTTGGTCACGTTCTGGACCCACACTAATCATCGTGATAGGCACATCGCACAATTCGCTAATCCGTTGGATATAGGCTTTAGCGTTGTGGGGCAAATCGTCATAACGCCGAATGTGCTGAACATCTTCAGACCACCCCGCCAGTGTTTCATAAATCGGCTTGGCAATATCCAATTCGGCTACGGTGCTAGGTGGATAATCCATCCGTTGTCCATTGACCTCATACGCCACTGCGATTTTGAGTTCATCGAATCCACTCAAAATATCCAGTTTGGTGATTGCCAGTGATGTAAAGCCATTCACATCGGCGGCATAACGCAACAAAACCGAATCGAGCCATCCACATCGGCGTGGTCTGCCTGTGGTTGTACCATATTCATCCCAAAAATTTTCGCCCGTGCCACGTAACCGATTGGCAATATCGCCAGAGAGTTCTGTTGGCATTGGTCCGCCACCGACACGGGTGCTAAAGGCTTTTGCAACACCCACCACACCTCCAACATGCTTTGGACCAAATCCAAGCCCAACCAGTGCGCCCCCCGCAGATGGGTTGGAACTGGTCACAAATGGATAACTACCGTGGTCAACATCCAGCAATGTTCCTTGTGCGCCCTCACACAGCACTTGTGCGCCTTCGCGCAGACGTTGATTAAGATAGTGCGTGGTATCTACAATATAGGGACGCAATTGCTCCGCCGCATCTACATATTCTTGGGCAATCAGTTGGGCATCCAGCAATGGCTCATCGTGTTGCAATAAAATACGGTTGGCAGATTCAATGGCTTTTTTAATCGAATCGGCAAAATCTTCTATTGCCAGTATCTCACCTGCCCGTACCCCGCTCCGACCTGTTTTATCCAGATAGGCAGGACCAATTCCACGTAGCGTTGTGCCAATGGCTTTGTTGCCCAATGCTTTTTCATTGGCAACATCCAAAGCGCGATGGGCAGGTGTGATAATATGGGCTTTGGTGCTAATTTTGACACGTTCTGGCGAGACATCTACGCCCAAATCACGCAATTCGTGTAATTCTTTGAGCAAATTGACCGGGTTTATCACCATGCCATTGCCCAACACACAAACGGCTTGTGGATGTAAAATTCCCGATGGCATGAGATGGAGTTTATAAACATCTTTGCCCACATAGACCGTATGACCTGCGTTATCGCCACCGCCATACCGTGCGACCACATCGGCACGGGCGGCTAACCAATCTACCGCACGTCCTTTTCCTTCATCGCCCCATTGCGCCCCAATGATGATTATTGCTGGCATAATAATTTACCCTTCGTGTTTATACCATTACCGCATTAGTTTAGCGAGTTCACAGCATAATTTCTACTCTTTGGTGGCAATTGCTCATAGAGGTGGGGCGCTACCCAGCACCAATGTGACTTGTTGCTTGCCCAATGGGGTCAATTCCCCCACTGTGCCAAAGGCTATCGCAGACCCCTGACCAATTCCAAGCGCCAAACTTGCCTCGCCACCCGCCAATAATTGCCGTGCTATTGGTGCTTCTGCCATACTGGTAATATCAGAAAAGATAACCACCCCTTCTAACCAATTAAATGCCGTATGGGGCTTGCCTGTGCTATCAAAAAACATCGTGCCAAACAAGGTTGCTGTCGCACCTTCGGCAAAAATCACCCCGCCGAGTTCATAGCAGGTAATAATGCCTTGCAATGCCGCCCCCATCAACGCCGAATGAAAATCTTCTAGTGGCGCGATATTGGGCAAGACAATGCACGAGGCTTCGGTGAGGCGTGCCTCAATGGAAGCATCATCCTCAGCGACAATATTGACAAAATAACCCGTAGGTGCGCCCAAATCGTCCATATCATCCATCAGAGATTCTATATCTTCCACGCGCATCCCCACATAGGCAATGCCCCCGCCCGCTTTTATGCGTGCGAGGACTTGCGCCCGTGTGTCTGTGTGAATATCGGGACTCCCCGATAAGATCAGCCATCCCGCGCCATCGCGCCATTTCAAAATGGGAGTCGTCATACCCTATATGCCTTTTTAAGATTCAATCACATAATCTGCCACCGCAGAGGCGAGCAATGCCACGCTCAACGGCAACACATCTTCATCAAAATCAAATTTGGGGTGATGATGCCCATAATTCAGACCACGCGCATCATTGGCAGACCCTACAAAAAAGAACATACCAGGGATGTCATTCATCAACAACGACATATCCTCACCGCCCGTTGTGGGTTCTTGCATGACCATTTTATTGGCGGGGACAAGTTTTTTAAATGTCTCACGCGCTTTGGCGCTCACATTGGGGTTATTAACGACAGGAATTGTGGCATGATGAAATTCAAATGCTACGGTGCAATTCATGGCGGTAGCAATGCCTGTGGCAATCTCGCGGATACGTTTTTCAATTAAATCGCGGGTTTCCACACGGAAGAAACGCATCGTCCCGCGCAAAGTCACTTGTTCTGGGATGATATTATCGGCATCACTGGCAATCATCTTGGTGATAGAGACCACTGCACTCTCTTGTGGGCTAATATTGCGCGAGACAATCGTCTGCAATGCGAGGATAATCTGCGCCGCCACAGGCACAGGGTCTATACAGTTATGCGGAATTGCCGCATGTCCGCCCTTCCCGGTGATGACAATGCCCAAACTCGATGACCCCGCCATGACAGGACCATCCGCCACACCCAAAATACCCAATGGCATGGTATTCCATAGGTGCAAGCCCAAACTCACATCGGGGCGCGGATTTTCTAGCACACCATCGTTAATCATCGCTGTTGCGCCAGAGCCAATTTCTTCGGCAGGCTGAAAAACAAATTTGATACGCCCCTTCATGCTCTCGCGGTGATTAGCAAATAACTGTGCCACCCCTAATGCAATGGCTGTATGACCATCATGCCCACAGGCGTGCATTTTGCCCGCATTTTTAGAGACATACTCGGTCTGATTTTCCTCATGAATGGGAAGTGCATCCATATCGGCACGCACCAAGACGGTTGGTCCATCTTTATCGCCTTCTAAAATGGCAACCACACCCGTTTTACCCACGCCCGTCTGCACTTCCATGCCCAATTTACGCAATTCATCTGCCACAATACCCGATGTCCGCACTTCTTCAAAGGCAATTTCTGGGTGCTGATGAAAATCACGTCGGAGTGCAACGAGTTTTTCGCGCATGGCTTCGGCTTCGGACTTAAAATCTATCATGATATTTTTCCTTTTATCTAATTTATGCCAATACAAACACCCGATACCGCTCAATATGGCGGGGGGCATCGGGTGGGGATTGTGGGTCTAGGCTACGCTCACGCACACGTTGCGCCATGCCGTCCATATCGGCAATTTGGCTTTTATGCTCACGCAATGAGGCGATTTTTGTATCAATATCGGCGGTGATGTCAATATTGAGCGTGGGTTCATTGGGTGCGGCAAGATATACATATTTCACTTTGTGCGTGGTGAGTCCCTCATCGCGTTCCATCTCAATAAAATTCAGACGGTCACGCGCTGTCGGAAATACCGCTTCAAGGGTGGCTGTGCCAATTGCCCGATGGTCGGGATGATTGATATAAGTCGTCCCCATCCAAAAGACGGTGGGGTCACAAGTGACGACAATATCGGGTTTTTTCATGCGGATAAGGCGCGTGAGTTCTTTACGAAGCACCAAAGTCGGTTGCAATTCACCATCGGGATACCGCAGAAAAATCACATCCTTTGCGCCCAATGCGCTGGCGGCATTACGTTCTTCTAATTCACGGATTTCGATGAGCCGTTCATGCGTCATCTCTGGGTCTTCACTGCCTTTATCACCACTGGTAGCGAGTACAATGGTTACATCTGCCCCTTGTCGCGCCCACCGTGCCAATGCACCACCACTAAAAAATTCGGGGTCATCGGGATGGGCATAAATCGCCATTACGCGCAATGGCTGTGTGTTCTCTTCTTGCTCGGTCATAATTCCCCTTCAACAGATACCAAACAGGCATGATATATCATGCCTTTACATACGATAAATATAGCAAAGTTATCATGCTATTACCATGTATATGCATAACAGGTATTTATGATGATGCAGGCGGTGTGTTCTTATTGGTATTGCCTTTTTTGCCACGCCGAGATTTACCCGGTTTACGCTTATTATTAGGCTTTTTCGGGTCAACAACTTCGGTGGATGCCGATAACCCCGATTCGGCAGATAGGTTTATCATGCCTGTGAGTTCTGTGGGTGTGACTGCCTTATCCTGATTGCGTTCACCGGCAGGTTTGCCACAATCACACGGACCATCACCATGCTTATTGCAGGGTTCTTTGGCTTTTTTCTGAAGGGCTTCTAATTCTTCGATGGGGATAATATCCTCACGCTTAAACATCTGCCGTCCCTCTTCTTCCAAGTGGACGAGGATGCTATCGGTAAGCGGATAGACCTCTACCACGCGCCCAATACCGGCAGGTGTCCCTACACGCTTATTGCGTTTGGGCAATGTTTTACGCGCCGCCACATATTGCTCGTATTCATAGACCAAGCAACAGCGCAAACGCCCACACACACCTGTAATTTCGGTGGGATTGAGCGAAATGCCTTGTGCCTTTGCCATCTTAATCGAAACAGGGCTAAAATCGGTGAGAAATGTGGAGCAACAACGCAATTCACCACATGCACCAAATCCGCCCAAAATTTTGGCGACATCTCGCGGACCAATCTGGCGAATTTCGACTTGTGATGTAAAAAGTCGCTTGGTCTCGTTGATAAGGGGATTCACATTCACGCGGTCATCGGCTGTGACAAGAATCGTCAATAATGACCCATCGTAGTTATATTGGGCGGCAATAAATTTTACATCACGATAATGGTTCAATTTTTGGGCTTTTTCGACAAATATCTGCAACGCTTCGTCTTGTTTGGCTTCCCACTGTTGCTTGAGTACCAAATCACGCGAGGTCGCAGGTCGCAAAACAGGACGAATATCGGTGGTCGTCTCATCCACTTCCATAAACCCAATAATCTGCCCCATATTGCGCCCACGCGCCGTTTCGACAATGACATAATCTCCAGATACCAATTCTGGAAAGGCGCTTGTATCGAAATGATAGAGCTTGCCAATTTTGATAAATCGGACTCCAGCGACCTTGCGCTGATTAATTTCGGTTGGGTGGTTAATTACCACATCGTCTATACTCATGAATTCCTCTAAACATTAGCTAACCAATAAAACTTTGTATCTGTGTAAATATTGACAAACGGTGTGCAAAATGCTAGTCTCACTATCAGTTTAACACACTTTTCTTACAGGTTCATGCTGTGATATACAGCACATTATAGGACAATCATGGGCATTCTAACCATGAAATTCGGCGGCTCGACAGTGGGAACGACCACTGCCCTCCCGCAAGTTGTGAGCATTATCTTACAAGAGTCAGAACGATGGGAGCATCTTGTCATCGTTGTCTCGGCGTTGGATGGTGTAACCGATGCACTTATCGAAGCCTCGCACCTCGCCCAATTGGGCAATCGGCGCGGGTATCGGCGTATTGTCGCCACCCTTCGTACACGCCACTTGGCGCTGGTCGAACAGTTGCCCCTCAAAGATGAAGAACGCGGGGCGCTCAAAGCCGATATTGACCATTTGCTATTTGATATGTTGGATGTCTGCCAAACACTATCTGAGCCGTCATCGGTCAATTTGCCTGTGGCAGAATATATAGATGCGATTATCGGCGTGGGTGAGCGTCTATCGGCGCGGGTGATTGCCGCCCTACTCCGTCAGAATGGGATACGTGGTGTGGCGCTCGATGCTTTTGACCTCATCATCACCGATGATGTCTTTGGCAATGCCAACCCCAATGTTGCCCGCACCCGTGAGCGTGTCAAAGCCAACCTGATGCCCCTTTTGGAGCGTAACCTTGTGCCTGTGATAACGGGTTTCATCGGCAGTACACTCAATGGCAAACCGACCACATTGGGGCGTGGCGGGAGTGATTATACCGCCTCGCTACTGGCTGTTTGCACCGGATCTTCTGAAGTTTGGATTTGGGCAGATGTAGATGGCATGATGTCGGCAGACCCGCGTGAAATAGAAAGCGCCCATGTGATTGATGAATTATCGTATACCGAAGTGGCAGAACTCACCTATTTTGGGGCACGGATTTTGCATACACGCATGGTCGCGCCACTCCGTGAGCAAAATATTCCTTTATGCGTAAAAAATGTCTTTAAACCGCAACGCACAGGCACACGAATTCATGCCAATGCGCCCGATTTTCCGCCACAAATAAAAGCCATCACCAGTTCACAGAGTATCGGCTTGTCTACCACCGCCAACACCGATATTGGCGCATTATTAGACGTGGTGAATAAAGCCTTATATCAGGTCATTGGAAGCAAACCCGATATATTGATGACTGCCCAATCACCTAATGCACGATTTATTTGCTTTGTCATCCCCACCAGCGCAGGACCCGATGCCCTCAGAAATATTGCGCTCACCCTAGAGACGATGCTCACCGATTTGGATGGCGCATGGTCACTCGCACCTGTGAGTATTATCACCACCATCGGCACACGGCTTAACGATTCGCCCCGTCTGCTAGGAGAAATTTTGCTGGCATTAGACGACATTCCCACACTCGCCATCTCGCAAGGCGCAACCCATTGCAGTTTATCGGTGGTTGTCGCCCCACATGATGCCGATCGAGCATTACGGCGGATTCACAATATCGCCCAAAAGAAAAAATTGCCTGTGCTTCAGTAAAGCAATAAAGCAATAAAGCAATAAAGCAATAAAGCAATAAAGCAATAAAGCAATAAAGCAGTAAAGCAGTAAAGCAGTAAAGCAGTAAAGCAGTAAAGTTAGTAACGCTCTAAATAACGGTCAAGTTCCCATTGGGTGATGGTCTGGTTATATTCGTCAAATTCTTGTTGCTTGGCTTGCAAAAAGCGGTCTGCAATATATTCACCAAGCGCATCCATTGTCACATCATCACCGCGCAACGCCTCTAATGCCTCGCCTAGCGTGGTAGGGAGGCGTTTGAGCGAGCGAATACGGTTGCGTTTTTGTTCGATGAGTGTTTCTTCTAGTGGGTCTGGCAATTCTAACCCCGCTTGCACACCCTTTAGCCCTGCCATGAGCATCACAGCCGCCGCCAAATAAGGGTTGGTGCTAGGGTCTGGTGAACGCAATTCTAGCCGTGTATGTGCCTCTTTGCCTTTGGTGATGACAGGCACACGGATGAGGGCGGCGCGGTTGGTATGCGCCCAACTGACATACACAGGGGCTTCAAAACTCTGACCAAGCCGTTTATACGAATTGACCAATGGCGATAAAATCGCCGTCATCGCACGAGCATGTTCTAATTGTCCTGCCAAAAAATGTTTGGCGATATTTGACAGTCCATATTCGTGGTCTATATCGGCAAAAATATTCTCACCCGTTTTGACATCATGCAAACTTTGGTGGGTATGTAACCCCGAACCTGGTTGATGAGCCGTTGGGCGTGGCATAAACGTGCAATGCAAACCTAATTGCATGGCAACTGTCCGCAATGCCACCCGTGCCGTGAGCAAATTATCTGCCGTGACCAGCGCGTCATCGTAATTAAATTCAATTTCGTGCTGTCCGCGTCCGATTTCGGAATGTGCCACATTCACGCCAATTTTGAGCGCATTGAGGGTGGCAATCATCTTACGGCGCACCCCACTGGCTTTTTCTGTGGGCAAATCATAATAACTGGCATCGTCAAATGGGGCAGATAAATTTGGGCGACCATCGGCATCTAATTTGAACAGAAAAAATTCCATTTCGACACCAATTTTAAAGCCATAGCCCATATCTTTGGCAATTTGTAATGCACGGGCAAGGATATAACGCGGGTCGCCAATAAATGGGTCGCCCTGTGGGGTATAGACGGAACAAATAAACCGTGCTGTTTTTTCATCACCTTCTGTCCATGGGAGGACAACGAATGTGTTCAAATCGGGCATGAGGAGCATATCACTCTCCGCTACCCGCGCAAACCCATCCAATGATGAGCCGTCAAAATGTGTGCCACGCTCAATCACATCATCGGCTTCGCTGGCGGGGAGGGTCACACTTTTGATCACCCCAAATACATCGGTGAACCACAGGTCAATAAAACGGATATGATGCTGTTTAATGGCAGCTAAAATGGCTTCTTTGTTCGTCATCGCCACACCTATTTTTCTACATAATAATTGTCATGTGTCAGGATGTAATCGTTTTTACCCTAACAGAATCAGTTTTGCATAGTATTGTACAAAAAGACAGGCGATATGTCTTATAGCAAAATTGACCAACAAATCATTATCATCTATTACAGGTTTTCTACAATTGTGGGGGTGGCAACACGCTTAAGTGTCCCAATAAGGCATCTAATGCCAATAAATATCCGCGCCAGCCAAATCCGCTAATTTGCCCAATGCACACAGGTGCAATCATAGAGGTATGCCGAAAAGACTCACGGGCATGAATATTCGATAGATGAATTTCGATGACAGGCAAGTTAATCGCACTAATGGCATCGCGCAGGGCAATAGATGTATGCGTATAGGCACCCGGATTCACCACCACCCCATCTGCCCAATTGCGTGCCACATGGAGGATGTCTATGAGCGCCCCTTCGTGGTTGGATTGTTCGGCACGCAATTCTACATGATAGGGGCGAATATGCGCCCGTGCCAACGCAATAATATCCTCTAGGGTGAGTGAGCCATAGACCTCTGGCTCGCGTGTGCCGAGTAAATTCAGGTTGGGACCGTTGAGCAATAAGATTTTTTTAGACATGATATATGCGCCTCGCTAACTTAATGCAGATAATACCGCAAGCACATCATCTTTTGCCACATTTTCGGCGATTGTAGGCAACCCCACGCCTTTTATCAGCACAAAACGGGATTTACCACTCGCCCATTTTTTATCGGTGAACATGGCGGCATAAATCGCTTCTGGGTCAAGTCCGTTTAGGCGTGTTGGCAAGCCCAATTCGCGCACAATCGCCTCTACTCGACCGATGAGCGATTCGTCACATAGCCCCAGCCGATGCGAGAGCCTAGTCGCCGCCACCAGCCCAAATCCTACCGCCTCACCATGCGCCCATGCGTAGTGTGTGACGTGTTCTACTGCATGACCAAAGGTATGCCCCAAATTCAGATGCGCCCGTTCTCCCGCCTCGTATGGGTCGCGTTGCACCACATCTACTTTCACCTGAACCGCCCGTGCGACCAATTCTTCTGCCCGTGACAGATAATGTAAGGCGGTGTCTAGCAGGGTTTCATCTGCCAATAGACCATGTTTGATAATTTCTGCCATGCCACATCCCCATTCACGCGGGGGCAATGTGTCTAAGACGGCGGGGTCTATATACACCGCTATCGGTTGCTTAAATGCACCGACCAAATTTTTCCCCTCTGGCAAATCCACGCCGACTTTTCCGCCCACGCTAGAATCAACCATCGCCAAGAGGCTGGTCGGGATTTGGATAAATCCCACACCACGCATGTACGTTGCCGCCACAAATCCCGCGACATCACCCACCACCCCACCGCCAAAAGCGATAATCGTGCTGGAACGGTCTAGCTTGGTGCGGATAGCATCGCTATACAGACGGCTCACAGTGGCTAAATTTTTATGCGATTCCCCCGCAGGCATCACCGCACACCCCGCGCCGATTTTATCGGCAAACACTTGGGCATGAATAGATTCTAGGTTGCTGTCTGTAATGACCAATGGGGGTGTTTTTAGCCCCAAATCGGCATAATGGGTCATAGTGTCCAATATGCCCGTTTTAATGTGAATGGGATATGTGCCATCGGGCGAATTTACTTGTATCGTTTTTTCCATAGGGCTATCAACCTGTCTGTGACCTGATAAGGGGTGAGGTTGGTGGTATCTACCCGATAGGGCAATGTGTCATAAATCGGCAAACGTTCTTCATAGCGGTCTTCCCATCCCCAAGCCAATGGTCTGCCAGATTTGGCAATCGCGCCCAACCGTGTCCGAATCGCTTCGACATCGGCATGAAGATAAACCAGCATCCCTGTGGCAGACAATAACGCCCGATTGGTGGGATTAATAACCATCCCCCCACCCGTAGCAATGACATGGGCATCTCTGGCAGATACCGATTGACACACAATATCCTCATACCGCCGAAAACCCGCCTCGCCGTGTTGCTCAAAAATTTCGGGGATGGTCATGCCAAACCGCGAGACAATTTCTTCATCGGTATCCACAAATTGCCAGCGCAGACGGTCTGCGAGTACCCGTCCAACGGTGGATTTGCCCACACCCATAAATCCCGCTAAGACAATATTGGCAAGTCTGTTATCACTCAAAGCCAAACCGCCAATCTACGTTATCCATCGGCACATCAGACAACCGATTTTTCCGCAATTTTTCGTAGCGGGGACGCATTTCATCCATGCTATCGCCACCAAGTTTTTCGAGTAGTGCCTCTGCGATGACATACGCCAACATCGCCTCACCAATGGGGACGGCGCGTGGCACAGCACAAAAATCACTGCGCTCATAGGTGGTCATTTCGGGTTCACCCGTGGCTAAATTTACCGATTCTGCCCCGCGCAACATGGTGGCAATTGGTTTCATCGCCACACGCACAACAATCGGGTCGCCCGTGGTGATGCCCCCCTCAAGCCCGCCTGCCCGATTGCTACGGCGAATCAGCCGTCCATCGGCGGTGCGATCTATCATGTCATGGACTTCACTGCCATATTTACCCGCATTATCAAACGCGTGACCAATTTCCGCACCCTTCATAGCTTGAATACTGACCATCGCGCCCATAATCCGCGCATCGAGCCGTCTGTCCCAATGCACATGCGAGCCTAACCCCACTGGCACACCGACTGCAAATACGGTGAAAATTCCGCCCAGTGTGTCTTTTTCGATTTTTGCCTGCCGAATTGCCTCGTGCATGTCTTCTGCCACATCGGGAAATGGACAACGCACATCACTTTCTTCTGCGTTCAGATACAACACAAGATGGTCAACGATGTCTTGCACTTCTGCTTTCACTGCGCCAATTTGCACTACATACCCGCCGATGGCTATGCCAAATTCTGCCAAAAATTTGCGACAAATTGCACCAACCGCCACGCGCATGGTTGTCTCGCGGGCGCTGGCGCGTTCCAATGATAGGCGCAATTCACGGTAGCCATATTTGAGCGCACCTGTCAAATCGGCATGACCCGGTCGCGGGGTGGTGATGGGCGCGATGTCTTTTTCTTGCCAATTCTTAAAATCGCGGTTATCCACCGTGAGCGAAATCGGCGCACCAGTCGTTAATCCGTTCATCACGCCAGAGGTAATACGAACTTGGTCGCGCTCAATTTGCATCCGTCCGCCAGAGCCATATCCGACTTGCCGACGGAGCAATTCAGCATCAATATCGGCTTGCGAAAGTGATAAGCCTGCGGGAATACCGTCAATAATGGCGGTGAGTTGAGGTCCGTGGCTTTCGCCTGCGGTCAAAAATCGCAACATGCGTATTTATCCTTTCAATGCCAATTCGATTAAAGCGGTGGCATACATCGTTTCAAATGGGGCATCTATACCTGTCCATAGCTTAAATGCCAGCGCCCCTTGTCTTACCAACATGCCCAACCCACCCAATGCCCGTCCACCCGCATTTTCGGCTTGGGTCATGAATTTGGTTTTCATCGGGCGATAAATCATGTCATAAACGGTAATATTGCGCGGGAATGGCACACCATCCACCCACGGGCTATCGGCAATATTGGGATACAACCCCGCCGATGTGCAATTGACGATGAGCGATAAGGGCATGTCCACGGCATCATCCAATGTCACCGCCTCGATCCCTTTTATCCCCGCCGACATGGTTAAATCTGCCAGCATGACCTGTGCTTTTTGCATAGTGCGGTTGACCACGACCACAGTCGCGCCTTCACGGGCTAAGCCATAAACAGCCGCCCGTGCCGCCCCACCCGCGCCCAATACGGCAACCGTTTGGTCTTTTAGGGGGATATGGTAGGCTTTGAGGTCGTCAATGAATCCCTGAACATCGGTATTCGTGCCTGTATTGGTACGAAAATCTATCGTGTTAATCGCCCCTACTGCACGCGCAATGGGGTCTGGTGTGACCAGACGCATCACAGCCTCTTTGTGCGGGATGGTGACATTTAGCCCAATATAACCGTGTTGCATCGGCTCTCGCAAACCATATTTGAGGATGTCTGGTGGGATTGCCATCGCATCATATTCCCAATCCATGCCCAATTCTCTAAAAGCGGCATTGTGCATGGTGGGGCTAATGCTATGCGTGACAGGAAACCCAATTAAACCGACTTTATTGGTCATGATTCGTAGGCTTCCTCACGCACATCGGCATTAATCGCGCTCATGGTCTGTGGGAATTGTGGGAATGAATCGCCTGCACATTTGGCATCCAATACGGTGGTTTCGCCAGTGGCGATTAATCCCGCCACCGCCATGCTCATGGCGATACGATGGTCATCATGACCATGCACCTTTGTCCCTTTGAGTGTTTGCCCACCGATGAGGCTAAATCCATCCTCTAATTCATCAATTTTCGCGCCTAATTTTTTCAATTCGGTGTTCATCACAGCAATTCTATCGGTTTCTTTGACGCGCAATTCTTGAGCATCGCGCACGAGGGTTTTTCCCTCTGCACACAACGCCGCCACCATAAACACAGGAAATTCGTCAATCATCCGCACGACCACTTCCCCGCCAACAATGATACCGCGTAGTTGGCTATATTGCACATGAATGTCGCCCACCAATTCCCCCGCTTCTTCGCCTGTAGGGGTGATGGTGATATTCGCGCCCATTTCTAGCAACACATCCAATAACCCTGTGCGGGTGGGATTGAGGTTCACATGCGTGATGGTGATGTCACTGTCTGGCACAACACACCCCGCCACAATGGGGAACGCCGCCGATGAAAAATCGGCAGGGACGGTAATATCAAACGGCTTTAATGACCCATTGGGGGTAATACTCACCCGATTGCCGTCTGTGCTGATATTTGCGCCCATCGCCCGCAACATCAATTCGGTGTGGTCACGGGCGGGACCGGGTTCAATCACGCTGGTTGTGCCACGCGCAAATAATCCCGCCAAAATCACCGCACTTTTCACCTGTGCGCTCGCCATCGGTAAGGTGTATTCAATCCCGGTGAGATTGGCGGGCGAAATATGCAATGGCGCACGGTCATTTTGGGCATTAATCTCTGCGCCCATCATCCGCAACGGCTCAATAATCCGTTTCATGGGGCGACGGCGCAATTGCTCACTACCATCCAATATAGAACCGAATGGTTGCCCCACCATAATCCCCGCCAAGAGGCGAATCCCCGTCCCCGCATTGACCATATTTAACGGCGCAGTGGGGGGAATAATTTTTCCGCCATGAACGGTGAGTGTGGTCGGGTCGTGACGGTCAATTTGCATACCCAGCGCACGCATACATGCCAGTGATGCTTCGGTATCACCCGCGGGCAACCATCCGCGTACTTGTGAAACACCATCCGCCAACGCGCCAAACATCACAGCACGATGCGAGAGCGATTTATCACCAGGGACAGTAATTGACCCTTTTAGTGCATTTGTCGGACGCAGAATTAATTTTGAATTATGCATTGTGTCTCTGTCCTTATTTTTTTTCGTAGTATTGTGACCATTTTAGGCGTGCTTCGCGCACAGGTTTGAGTGCATTTTCTAGGCTAACTTCATCTTCTCCGAGAAGCATCGCCTCCAAAAGAGCCAATTGTACCCGAAAATTGGCTAAAAGCACGGCAATAGCCTGCCGATTTGTGCCAATAATATCGCGCATCATGGTGATATCGCTACCCGCCAAACGGGTTGTATCCCGAAAACCACCCGCCGCCAATGTCCATATCGCCTCATCGTATTGGGCTTCTTGGGCGGCAGTCGCCATGAGTGCCGCGCTCAACAAATAGGGAACATGGCTAATGGTCGCCACCACCCTATCATGTCGTTGGGCATCCATTTCGATGGGCAACGCCTCAATCGCTTGTACAAATGATAATGCCCGTAGGCGTGTAGCGGGGGTTGTGCGCCGTGTGGGACACAACACAAACGGCTTGCCATGATATAAAGAGGGGTCGCTGGCTTCGATGCCACTACGTTCCTTGCCTGTCATCGGATGCCCACCCATCGCATGAATCCCAATGGGCAACCGTCCCATCGCCTCGCAAATATTGGCTTTAGTGCTACCAATATCAATCAGCAGGGTATTAGAGCGCAAATATGAACCAATCTGATTTTTTACCACATCCAAAATAATCCGCACAGGCGCACACAGAATCACCGTATCCGCCCCATGAACACCTGCCAAAAGTTCATCTGTGGCTTCGTCTATGATGCCTTTTTCTTTGGCAAATGCGAGTGTTTTGGGGTTTGGGTCTATCCCAACAATCGTCTGGGCGTATGGGCGTAATGCCAACGCCAAAGACCCGCCCATTAGTCCCAATCCAAAAATAGCCAATCTTTCGCTACGAAACGATACCATGCTCACGCCTCACGCCCGACTGCTTGGGCAATTTTTCGGATGGTTTCCATCATATTTTTTAGCCCCTGTGGGGTGAGGCTTTGCCGTCCGTCGGATAAGGCATTTTCTGGGTCGAGATGCGCTTCGATAATCAGTCCATCTGCCCCTGCCGCCACACCCGCATAACCAATAGCGGGGACATATTCGCTATAACCTACCCCATGACTTGGGTCTACGAACACGGGCAAATGTGTGCGATGTTTGAGGACAGGCACAGCGTTAATATCCAGCGTATTGCGGGTGTATTTTTCAAATGTGCGGATGCCCCGTTCACATAACATCACCCGATTATTGCCATGTGCAAGGATATATTCGGCAGACATCAGCAAATCTTCGATGGTGCTACTCATCCCCCGTTTGAGCAATACAGGATGTTGACTTTCTCCCACGGCATTGAGCAATGCAAAATTTTGCATATTGCGTGCGCCAATTTGCAAGACATCGGCATATTGGCAAATCATCGGTACAAGCGCGGAATCCATCACTTCGGTGACAATAGGCAACCCTGTCGCTTCACGGGCTTCTGCCAACCATTGCAGACCTTTTTCGCCATGTCCCTGAAAGCTATAGGGCGATGTGCGCGGTTTGAAAGCACCACCACGCAATGCCATCGCACCCGCCTCTTTGACCGCATGTGCCGTTTCGATGATTTGCTCACGGCTTTCTACCGAACAGGGCCCTGCGATGAGGAATAATTTTTTGCCACCGACCATATTCCCTTTGAGAGGAACAACCGTGTCTTTGGGGTGCATTTCTCGGCTAGCGAGCTTATAGGGGACGCTCACACGGCGCACACTCACCACGCCATTCATCGCCTCATATTTGGCGGTATTAAACGGGGTGGCGCTTTCACCCACAATCCCAATTATTTTGGCATCATCACCCTCATTCAGGTGTGGATGATAACCATCTGCTTCGACTTGGGCGATAATTTCTGCCACATGCTTGGCAGAGGCTTTTGGTTGCATGAGAATAATCATTTATTGGCACTCCAATCTGGGCGCAATTTCACCGCATCACGCAAATACACATGCTTGATTTCGCTCAATGGCTTATCAGTATTCCAATGAATAAGCACCCGTATACAACGTGGAATACTGCCAACCACATCCATCTCGACACCACCCATGAGCGCGGTTTGTGACCACCCCAAGCGCCGTGCGCCCCGTGCAGGATAAGCGGTGTTCAAATCGGGTGTGGTAGTAAAAAAAATACTGGCAACATCATCTTCATGTAAATCGTTGGCGCTTATCATGGCGCTCAGAATTTCCATCGCGGCTTCGATAATGGCTTCTTCTGTATCGGCATCAGTCGTGATTGCCCCGCGCACACCCCGTATCATACCCCTGCTCCTACTAATGCCCCTGCGAGTTGAATCACATCTGCTGATGTGCCGTTTTGATGAGCGCGGATGAGGGCGCTGGCAACAATATACCCGTCTACCAATCCATTGAGTTGACGTGCCTGTTCTGGCTTGCTAATCCCAAATCCAAGCACCAACGGTTTATCGGTTTGTGAGCGCACACGGGCGATAAATGCCTGTAAATCTTCTGGGAGGCTATCGCGTGCGCCTGTAATCCCTGTGACAGCGATCACATAGATAAATCCAGTGGCTTGACCTGTCACCAGCGATATGCGTTCTGTATTGCTGGTCGGTGCGATAAAAAACACTAATCCCATACCTTGTTTGGCACATTCCGCAAAGAGATGCGATTCTTCTGGGGGCAAATCGGGGATAATAAAGCCATCTGCACCCGCATCTTTGGCATGTTGCACAAATTTTTCTGCGCCATACGCCAGTAGTGGGTTGATATAACTGAATACGAAAATCGGCTGATGCACACCCCGCGCCCGCAAATCGCGCACGGCTTGTAGCCCATGATGCGCGGTAATGCCATTATCCAACGCCACTTGGCTAGAGGCTTGAATCACCGCGCCATCTGCCAATGGGTCACTAAATGGTATGCCAATTTCAAAGCCATCCACGCCCAATTTTGACATTTCTACCAAAATGTTGATAGATTCGTCATAAGTCGGGTAGCCGATAGTGAAAAATGGCAAAAAGGCGGCGCGATTTTGCGCCTTTGTCGTGTTGAACATGGCTTCTATGGCGGGAAGCCCGCGCGGTATATGTGTCAAAAATCATGTCTCCTGTGTGTATGTAATGAGCATATCAGGGTTTGCCTGTAAGGGCGCAATATATTGCGCCCTTACAAACCATACCAACTGAATTTAGATGTGGCTACTTTATAAAATCAACCTTAACGTGCTTGTTGCACCACGTTCTGTATCGCAATCAAGAACAAAGTCGGATTTTGCAGGTGAATATAATGCGCCGTTTGCGCCTCTACCAATTCACTCTGTGTAGACAGTCTTGCCAACACTTGTTGGGCATCGTAACTGGCATTGGGTGGCGGAAAACTGTTCGGTGAACGGTCTGTGGCGATAATCACCACCAACGGCTTACTGCCCAAACCGCCGATATTAGCCAGTTCCGTAGGGGCGCTCGATAAATCTGCCAATTCTGCCCAAACCGTCTCCCAATAGGCGGGTTTATAATATCCCGCACGGAAAACAGGGGAATATTCGGCACTTAGGCTTGCCCCTTGCAACAACCAATTATCATAGCGCAATAGTTGGTCAACAAGGCGAACAGTTCCCCATGGGGCAAAAAACTCTGCCACCTTAAAAAAGGTGATTTGTTGATTATAAGTCGCGGGATAGGGTGTGAGCAACGACTCGCTCATGCTATCTACCAGTACCACCCCACGCACATCATTCTGAAAACTCTGAGCAAAGGCACGCGCCGTCATCCCCGCCGCCCCATGCCCCACCATCACATACGGACCACGTTCTCTGGCAACTTGGAGCAACAAATACAATTCTGTTGCCATGCGTTGAATGGTACGGGGGGCAGGGTTGCGGTCACTCCAGCCATAGCCGGCACGGTCATAACTGCATACACGGGTAAATTTGGCAATTTCGGTTTGCACATCTTCCCAATGCACCGACCATGCGCCAATATCCGCATCCAAAATCACAGTAGGGCTTCCTGCACCAATGCAATGCAGGTGCATGTTATATGTGCCATTATCCATCGGCACAGAGACGACTTGCCCCATTGGGACAAAATTTTCATTTTGGGCAGATGCCAATTGATACACATACCCAATGACAAATGGTGTTGCAATGATAAGGACGAGCAAAATAAGAATCGTGAATAAACGCGATGTACAACTTCCCTTGCGTTTTTTGCGTTGCGCCCGTAATGCGGCTTTTTCCGATTGCGCCCGCGCCTTGCGTTGTTGATCAATCTTGCGTTTTTCTTCTGGTGTTAAATTGGGGTCTGGCACCATTTTCCCCAATTTGGGGTCATAGACCATCCCTGGGTCCGAAGGCATAACACACCTCTTTCTGGTCGGTTAATCACCAATAGCAGACATGACGGTATCTAAATCTTTATCGCCCCGCCCCGATACATTCACCAGCAAAATGCTGTCTTTGGGCATGGTTGGGGCGCGTTTGATGGCTTCTGCCACTGCATGGGCGCTCTCTAATGCGGGGATAATCCCTTCATTTTGGCTGAGTGTTTGTAATGCAGATAGTGCCTCTTCATCAGTAGCATAAGTATAATAGGCGCGTTCTGTTTGGCGCAAATAAGCATGTTCTGGTCCCACAGAGGCATAATCGAGTCCAGCCGATATACTATGTGTATTCACAATTTGTCCGTCTGTGGTCTGCATGACATATGAGCGTGTGCCTTGCAAGACACCAATACGCCCAATATTAGGGTCTGCAAAACGGGCGGCATGTTCCCCACCCGAAATGCCATGACCACCCGCCTCTACACCGATAAAATCCACCCCTTCATCCTCACGGAAGGCGTGAAATAAGCCGATGGCATTGCTCCCACCGCCCACACATGCCACACACACATCGGGCAATTTGCCTGTCATCTCCAAAATTTGCCCGCGTGCCTCTACGCCGATAATACTCTGAAAATCGCGTACCATCATCGGATACGGGTGCGGTCCCAATGCCGACCCCAGCAGATAAAATGTGTTGCGGACATTCGTCACCCAGTCGCGGATGGCTTCGTTGATGGCATCTTTGAGCGTCTTACTACCACTCTCTACCGATATAACCTCTGCACCGAGCAATTTCATACGGAATACATTGGGGCGCTGACGGGCAATATCCACACTGCCCATATACACATGGCAATCGAGTCCCAGTAGCGCCGATGCCGTAGCAGATGCTACCCCGTGCTGACCCGCGCCCGTCTCTGCGATGACCCGTTTTTTGCCCATGCGATTCGCCAGTAATGCCTGCCCCAGCGCATTATTGATTTTATGTGCGCCCGTATGCGCCAAATCTTCACGCTTGAGGTAAATTTGCGCCCCACCGAGCATATCGCTCAGACGTTTGGCGTACGTGATGGGTGTGGGTCTGCCTACATAGGTCGCTTGCAGATAAGCCAGTTCTGCCATAAATTTAGGGTCGTGAATGGCTTCATCATAGGCAACTATCAATTCATCCAGCGCGGGGACAAGTGTCTCTGGGACAAATCGCCCACCAAATTCGCCAAAATAGCCTCGTTCATCAGGGACATTAGTCTTGTTAATTTCAAATACCATCGGTCATATACCTTTATACAGATTTTGCCCCATCAATAAACGCTTTTATCTTGGCTTGGTCTTTTTTGCCATTGGTCTCTACCCCACTGGCGACATCCACACCCCATGGGCGGTAGGTTTTCACCCGTTCTGCCACATTATCTGGGTTATACCCACCTGCCAACATTAGGCGTGGGACATTATTTTGGATGGCGTGAATAATTTCATCGCTCACGCTCAAACCCGTCCCACCCGCTAATTTTGGATGATAGGCATCGAGGAGCAATGACGGCATTTTTTCGCGGGAGGTGAAATGTTTGGCATAATAACCGACATCATCAAGTGCCTGTTGCGGATTCATCGGCTGAATCCCCTTATAGCCCAAGCCATACAATTCTTTGAGCATGCTATCCGATTCATCCCCGCTCAATTGAGCGCCATTTAACCCGGCTTGATTGGTGATAGCAGAAATATTACTCACCAATTCATTGACAAATATGCCGATGAGTTGCGGGCATTTATCACCCAATTCGGCGCGGAGTGTGTCGCAAATATCGGTAACGATGTCAATATCAATATAACGTGGGCTATGCTTATAAAAATTAAATCCGAGCATATCCGCACCCGCCTGCGCCGTAAAAAGTGCATCTGCATACGTGGTGATGCCACAAATTTTGACAATGGTCATGATGAAAAACCTTTCTTTCTATCTTGCTTTAGCGTGCTACAGAGCTAAATTGCTTCACCGCACTTGCCATCTCGCCAGATTTGACCAAACTCTCCCCCACCAAAACCGCATGTGCGCCTGCTTGCGCCATCTGTGCCACATCCGCAGGGGTAGCAATGCCACTTTCTGCCACCAATATCACATCTTTGGGGAGCAATTTGGCGAGTCGGGCAGTCGTGCCTAAATCTACATCAAATGATTTGAGGTCGCGGTTATTCACACCGATAATCGTTGCACCCACTTTGAGTGCGCGTTCCACTTCTGCTTCATCATGCACTTCCACCAATGCCGACATGCCCAATTCGTGGGTTAGCGCCTGTAAATCTGTCAGTTGTGCATCGTCTAGCGCGGCGACAATCAACAACAAGGCATCGGTTTCTTCTGCGCGGGTTTCATACACCTGATAGGGGTCTATGATGAAATCTTTCCGCAAAACAGGCACGCGCACATTGCCACGTATCGCATTGAGATATGCCAAATCACCCATAAAAAACGGTGTATCGGTTAGTACAGAAATCGCACTAGCGCCATTATCAGAATAGGTTTTGCCAATGGTCACAGGGTCAAAGTTTTCGATGAGGACACCCTTACTCGGTGAGGCTTTTTTTACCTCTGCGATGAGCGCGACATGCTCACCCGCACGCAAGGCTTGGTCAAAGTGGCGCGGGACACACGCCACTCGCGCCAAATTTTGCACCTTTTTGAGGGGCATCTTAGCTTGTCGGGTTGCCACCTCATCCACTTTTTGGGCGAGAATTTTATCTAGGATGGTATCCGTTTTGACATACATTGTATGCGTTATCCTTGTGTGTATTTATCTCTTATTATGCAACAAATTGCCCAGAAAAGGCGATAAGCCCATCCAATTTTGCCAATGCAGACCCGTTATCAATGGCTTCACCTGCTAGTTTGATACCTTCTGCGATGTCATCGGCTTTTCCACCGACAAAAATCGCCGCGCCCGCGTTAAGCAAGACAATATCGCGCTTGGCATCGCGGAATTCACCAGAAAGCACACCGCGCAAAATGGTCGCATTGGTCGGTGCATCACCCCCAAGCAAATCGCTGATATTTGCGCCATGAAATCCGTATTCACGCGGGTCTAGCATATAGCTATTGACCACACCATCCTGGTAATGGCTCACAGTATTGGGACCTGTGGTGGTCAATTCATCCATATTGCCATAACCACACACCACCATCGCAGAAATTGCGCCCAATTCGCCCAAGACATTCGCCATGAGGTCGGTTAAATCGGGGGCAAAGACACCCATGAGTTGCCGACGTGCGCCCGCAGGATTAGTGAGCGGACCCAAAATATTAAAAATACTCCGCACGCCCATCTCTTTGCGTGGGGCAATCACATATTTCATGGCGGGGTGTAATTTGGCGGCGAATAAAAAGCCAATACCCAATTCATCTACACACTGCCCTACTTGGTCAGGAGTAAGGTCTAAATTCACGCCCAATTCTGCCAAGACATCCGCGCTACCGCATTGGCTACTGGTGGCACGATTGCCATGCTTGGCGATAGGAATCCCCGCCGCGGATGCCACAAATGCCACTGTGGTGCTAATATTGAAGGTATTCGATTTATCGCCACCTGTGCCACAGGTATCGAGTAACTGTGACCCCGCCATTTTGGTGGCGACTTTTTCTGAATTGGCACGCATGGCGATGGCGCTCCCCGTTATTTCGCTTTGGGTTTCGCCCTTCATGCGTAATCCCATAAGATACGCGCCTATTTGTGCCTGCGATGCTTCGCCACGCATAATTTGGTGCATCACAATTTCGGCTTCTGACGATTGCAGATGTCCAAATTTGCCAATAAGGTCAATTGCCCGTTTAATATCCATTATTACATTGTTCCCTCAATAATTAGACCGCTAAAAATTGATTTTCTAGGAAATTTTGGAGTATCCGCTTGCCATAGGTCGTCAAAATACTCTCTGGATGAAATTGCACACCCACCACAGGATATTCTTTATGACGTAGCGCCATAATTTCGCCATCTTCGGTGAAGGCAATCACCGCCAACGAATCTGGCAGGGTACTTTCTTCTACGATGAGGCTATGATAACGGGTCGCCTCAAACGGACTCGGTAGTCCCGTAAAAAGTGGGTCGTGGGCATGATAAATCATGCTGGTTTTGCCGTGCATGAGACGTTCAGCCCGCTGTACCACCCCACCATAAACCTGACCAATACATTGATGCCCCAAACACACTCCCAATAAGGGGATGTGTGTGCCGAGTTGCTGAATTACATCCAACGACACCCCGCCGTCATCAGGATTCCCAGGACCAGGGGAAATAACAATGTGCGATGGCGCGAGGTCACGAATTTGGTCGAGGCTGATTTGGTCGTTTCGCATCACACACAAATCACCACCCAATTCCCCCATGAGTTGCACAAGGTTATAGGTAAAGCTATCGTAGTTATCAATTACCAAAATCATAATGTATCCCCTCTTTCATCATAGGGCATGACACGGGCAATTTTTCCTTCCAAATGGGCGGTATCGTTGTCGGCAGTCACGCGCCATTTATCACCATCAAAAAGCAATGTCGTCACCGAGCTATTGCCAAATTGACGTGGGATGATGTCTGTTTTAGGCAATAACGACTCCAGCATTATATTGATGGTGATGGTATGCGACACAATACCGATGGTCACTTGTTCTTCTGAATCGTGCTTCTTAAGAATTTCTTTGAGGCTTGTTTGTGACCGTTTGCGGACTTGTGTCAACGACTCGCCACCCGGTATCTGAAATTTATCGGGGTCTTTTTGAAATTCGTCATATTCTTCGGTATACCAACCATGAATCTCTGGAACAGTGAGTCCTTGCCAATGTCCCACAGACCGTTCCCGCAGGCGTTCATCAAATATAGCAGGATACCCCAGCCGTGACGACAAAATTTCTGCCGATTGTTTGGCGCGTTGAATATCACTGCTATACAAGGCGGCAATGCCCAAATTGCGGACAAAATTGGCAAGGCGCTCAATTTGTATCCGCCCATAATCGTTGAGTGGCGATGCCACCCATCCCTGAAATCGTCCTTGCAAATTCCAATTCGTTTCGCCTGGACGGATAAATACCAATCGTTTGACGCTCATGGTGTGCTTCCTTTCGTCAAAAAAAGTCTCATTGTAAGCCCTGCTCGGCGTATTGAATGGCAACCGCCACCGCCCGCGCCTTATTCAAGGATTCTTCATATTCCGAAGCAGGGTCGCTATCTGCGACAATGCCCGCCCCAGCCTGCAAGTATACCGTATCGCCCTGAATGACCAATGAACGAATGGTAATACAGGTATCCATTGACCCGTCATAGCTAAAATAGCCCACCGCCCCGCCATAGGTGGCGCGACGTGTGCCTTCTAGGTCTTCGATAATTTCCATCGCACGTACTTTTGGCGCACCGCTCAATGTCCCTGCGGGGAATGTGGCACGGAGCAAGGCAAACGCATCATAATCTTGGCGCAATCTGCCTTCTACTTGGCTGACGATGTGCATCACATGGGAATATTTTTCAATTTTCATCATCTGTGTGACCTTCACGGTGCCATAATCACACACACGTCCCAAGTCATTGCGCCCCAAATCTACCAACATCACATGCTCCGCGAGTTCTTTGGGGTCTGTGAGGAGTTCTTGCGCGAGGGCTTCATCCTCTGCTTCGTCTTTGCCACGTTTGCGTGTACCCGCGATAGGGCGCGTGGTGGCGATACCATCTTCATAGCGCACCATCATCTCTGGCGACGCGCCAATGAGAGTAAAATCGCCCCCAAAGTGCAGATAAAACATATATGGCGATGGATTTAGCGCCCGCAATGCCCGATAAATATGCAGTGGCGAGGCAGTTGTCTGGCAACTGAGGCGTTGTGATAACACAATCTGAAAGGCATCACCCGCTTTGATATGTTCTTTGGCACGACGGACATTATCTTCATAGGTCTCTTTGCTGATATTAGAGACCATCTGCTCCCCGCGCGGGGATGGCGTTGGGGCAATCATCGGTAAGGGTTGGCGGATGGTGGCGGTAATCGCCTCAATACGGTCTACCGCGTCCTGATAGGCTTGGGCAGAGTCGCCTGTATTATGAGCATTCGCCAGAATAATAAGTTGGTGCTTGGCATGGTCAAATATAACCAGCGTATCGGGCAATAAAAATGCCGCATCGGGCAATTCTAGGTCACGTTTGGCGGTCTGTGGCAATTTTTCAAAGTAGCGCACAATATCATAGGCAAAATATCCAACTGCCCCACCAACCAGACGGGGTAATCCGTCTACTTTGACAGGATGAAACCGTTCTAATTCAGCTTGGAGGGCATGTAAGGGGTCTTGACCTGTGGGGAGTTCCCATGTGGTTGTATCGCCATCATAGGTGCGGGTGACGATATTGTCTTTGAACGAAATCATCCCTTTGGGGTTGACTCCTAAAAATGAATAGCGTCCCACTTTTTCGCCACCTTCCACACTTTCTAGCAGAAAGGCAGGATGACCATTTTGGGTGAGTTTAATGAATACAGAAACAGGGGTTTCTAAATCGGCAAGCAAACGGCGATGAACAGGAACTAAATCGCCCATATCAAATAGGGGTAAAATATCATCAAATGAGGGGATAATATCAGCACGTTGAGATAGTGAAGGTGTTGTCGCAAAAACCATTTTTTATTCTCCATAAAGAAAACAAAAACCCGCTCGCAAATACAAGGACGAGAGCGGAAAGTCTCGCGGTGCCACCTTGTTTTTGATGGTTTTGCCATCAACCCTTATTGGGTGCGATAATGCCTTATGACACCCTGCGCTATGATAACGGTGCGCTTCCGATGTAGACTACTGCGAAATTCATCATTTCGGTTTGCCCACACAACTCCCCGACCCATTCATTACAACCGTTTTGTGCCACATTCACACCAGTTAGTGGCTCTCTGAACAGCGTTTTTGTAATTACTCGCTCGGCTCATCGTTTTTAAGTATAGGATTAGCCCAAATAGTAGCGTTTCTTTCGGAATCTGTCAAGCAATTCGGTTGACAATTAAGAAAAAGTTGATTTAAAATAAATAAAAAGTCAATTTCACAAACACACATAGATAACAAAAAGGAAGCCTTATGACAAATTATGTAGCCCAACCATTCATCGCAGGTTCACCAAAAGCAGAAGTCATTGGTCAAACAATGATTTCGTTTGCAGATAACCTAGAAGCCTCTATTATCCAACCAATCCTCAAAAAATACGGCTTACAGACGATAGACCCAGACGCGTGGTATTCTCATCAACTGTGGATGGACATCCGCAAAAATATGAATGATACACTCGGTGGCGAAGCCCAGTCCGCCTTTGTCGCATTTGGCAGACAGGTAGTGAATAATGCCGTGATGCCCGATTTCATTCAGTCCATTCCCGATGCGCTCAATGCCCTCCATGCCATTCATCATGCCAATTTACGCAATATCCCCGCCGATGAAGGTTATAGCATTGATGTCAAAGGCGAAAAACACTATATCGTCTATCACAACACCCCAAACCCCGATGATGCCATTTATGGATTTATCTGGGGACTCGCCGCCCGCTTCAAGAAAGCAGACGAATCTTTCACCGTGAAAATGATAGATAACCCTGCCCCACACAAAGCCCGTTCTGCCTTTGAAGTGATTTGGGGCTAATCGGTTTAATATTACCGTGTGGCAGTGTTATCTTGGTCACTGCCACACCGATATGACTGCTTAATGGATGCCTGTAGAAGACGGTGGCATCTGATAATTATAGAGCCAATCACATTTTATAAATTCAGAAATTTTCTTCAGTTCAGCCGATAAATTTTCTTCTGGATCATTAAAAAGCGCCACAAACAGTCCAAATTCTTCCAACAATTCCGAGATTTTCAACCTAGAAAAGAGATGTTTATAGGTCAAGACGGCTATTTCGTATGGGGCATTAAACCAATCATCATTTTCTGACCCAATTTTTAATTTCTCAAAAACAGGCATAATATCTCTTAGTGAAGCACCTTCTAGCGCCACTTTATACGCATCCATTCGCGCATTAAACAACGCATCATTAAAGGGTGTCTCTGGTGTGACATGCACACGAATTTGTTCCATGATTTCATCAAATATATCAATGAGCATCTGAATATACCCTCTAATCCTTCTGGCTCAACATTTCTGCCAATTTGCGGATTTTTTGCCCCGTCTCATGCCAGCTAATCTCGCTCAAACCCATTTTTTCGCGCAATGAATCATCTTCCATCCCAAGCCGATGGTCGCGCACCGCGCATGTCCAACGCAATACCTCAAATGACAAATTAAACGGCAATCCCGCCGCTTCACCTATATCGGTGAGGATATATTCCAAATTCCGCGAGGTGCAAGTGATAATTTCGGATTTCTTCATCCCGTTTTTATCGGCTTTGGGCGGGTATTGGTCACAATATAAATCGAATAAGGTAAGCCAGTCTGGGTCTAAGACAATGCGCCGTTCTTTATACACATTGCGCGATTTATGCCGAATGGTCAAAATAGGGTTGTGGGGGTTACTGCGGTCTATGTCGTCTGGTTTGAGCGCCATCACCTCACCTTTTTTCATGCCTGTAGCAACACATAACCGAAAAAGCATCTCTGGGCGATAATCTTGCCCATCCCCTTTTTTGAATCCCCGACTCGCCTCAATGCACTCGCGGATTTGGTCTAATGACAGCGCATCAGACAGTGGCGCGGGACCAGACCGTTGCAAAACAGCTTTGGCGGGGTCTTGCGAAATAGCACCAATCCCTTTAAGCCAACGAAAATAGACTTTGAGCGTCGTCACACGGCGGGCATAACTTTTTCGGCTACACGGCACACCCCGCCCAACTTCTAGCCAATGGAGAAAATCATTCAGGTCGGTGGTGGTCAATTCGCCAATGGGGCGCGTATCATCTAAATAGCCTCCTGCGAGGCGCAAATCGGCATCAAACGCCTTGAGGGTATGCTCAGATTTGCCCGCTTCTTTGAGAAATTGCAGAAAAAACGGATAAGTGAGTTTGAGCATCGTCTTTTTATGTAGGTCACTCACATTTTGCGGTGCATCAGAAAAAAGAGGGAGTTGGTTTTTATTGGGCATATCGGTTATTCCTGTTGAGTAGCTGTAGTAGTGTTTTTATTATTGGCTATGCGAAATTATACCATGTTTTCCGTGCTATAGTATAATAAATAGAAATTTTTCTCCAAAGGAGACTTGTTATGTCCATACTAACTATTATCGCTATTGGCGGGGTTCTACTCGGACTCGGCATCACGTTTTTTGGGTATCGCTTATTTAGTTTATTTCTCAATATACTCGGCATCGGTTTTGGTGGGGTTGCACCCGCTTATCTCGTGAGTCAAGTCATCACCGATGCCCAACCGATTGTTATCATCGGCGTGGGGGTGATTGGCGCGTTAATCGGCTTGGGATTGGTCACATTTTTCTTTCGTGCAGGCTTATTTTTTGTGGGGATGGGCTTAGGGGGTGGATTGGCATTTTTGGTAATCCGACTCACGAATACCCCATTATTTGAGCCACAAGTCAACTGGACATCGTTGGCGATTATTGGCGTGAGCGCATTAGTCGGCGGATTGGTGGCACAATTCATGCAACGTCCATTGTTGATTGTTGCCACATCAGTGCAGGGAGCAGTCTTGGCAATTTTCTCTGGGGTGATTTTACTTACAGAGACCAGTGGCACATTTGGCACAGTAGATAATTTACAAGTGGCTTCGCCAGAACTGATTATTCTGCTGGTCATTGGGGGCGCACTCGCTTTATTTGGCGGATTGGTACAATTCTTTGGGATGCCCAATGTGCAATGGCAAGCCCAAACCATGCCCAATGGTCGCAAGCAATTTGTCCGTGTCGCACCGATGCCACAATATCCACCACAAGGGTATTATGCACCACCACAAGGCTATACTCCGCAACAAGGGCAATATCCACCGCCACAGGGATATAACCCCCAACAACCACCCTATCCGCCACAGGGACAAAACCCACAACAACCACAACAGCCACCCTATCCGCCGAAAAATCCACCAAAACGGTAATAAATTACGACTTTTTCGTCCAATCGGCGTTGGCATAAACCGTCTGTGCAATCTGCTCGGCATGAGCCAATTCAGACAGAGTGAGTTGGCTCTCAAAAAAATGGGCATCAAATGTCTGCATAAAGCCATTCACCAGCGCATGAGTGGCTTGATCCCATGAAACCCATCGCCCTAGCGCATTTTCTAGGGTGATAGCACGCCCCAGCACCTTTTGTTTGGCGATTTGACGGGCTTCATCGTCCTCAAACACCAAACCATCACAAATACGCGCTAAATCGCCTGTGAGGGGCAATGTGCCATGTTGCAACACACCGCCACGTCGCCGTAATTGGGCGCTACCCACCAATTTTCGACCATCTGAATCAGTAATTTCATAATGCGATGGCGTTTCAAAACATACAGCCCCTGTGATTTTGGTATCATCAGCACGTTTATCAGCATGGAGAGTTGCCCCAAGCGCGTTAAGTCCCGCCATCAGCCCACTGCTAATATTCCGATAGCTATCCACAATGCTCCCTTGTGCCAATGGATGGTCTTGGGGCAACACAAGGCTATAAGTGAGTTCATCGGTGTGCAAAATAGCTTTGCCCCCTGTGGCACGGCGCACGACATCCCACCCAAAATCTTGTAGACGAAAAATGTCCACATCAGCAAATGCCTGACCATGCCCCAATGATAAGCAAGGTGGATTCCAGCCATAAAATCGGAGGGTGGGTGGGGCTTCTTTTGCGATAACAGCCGATAAAATAGCTTCATCCACTGCCATGTTCCAAACCCCATTGGTAGGGCTATCGTATATCAAGCGATATTGACGCATTTACGGCATCATCCTATACTGTACAAATATCTGTTTAACTATGTTAGCATAAACCTATGTCTGATGATTATCTAAAATCCTTGTTTGAAGAAAATCCACCCACCCCCGACCAAACGGTCAGAACCAATATTGTGCCAGAAGCACCTAATTGGGGGAAAATAGACAGCCAGCCGACAGTGGCAAATACGCCGATGGTCAATGCCAATGGCGAGGTGTATAAGCCCATTTATGTACCACGTCAAATCCCCACCCCACCGCCTCCCACGCCGATTATGCGCGATTCGGTGGCACGTCAACGCTCCCGTAAGCGGTATCATAACAAACGCGGGTCTGGTGATGAATGGGCATGGGTGATTATCGCTGGTGGACTATTAGTGATGGTCGGTGTGGTTGGCATGTTTACGGTGCTTGTATTGCGTGGTATTAGCACCCCGCCCGATATATTGCCCACCGCCACCATTGATATTGCCATGCTCCCACCACCCATTGACCTCCGCGAAAATATCGCAGGCAACGAAATGGCACTCGGCAGACCAATCACCCTCGACAACGGGCAAAGCCTCATCCTCACCCCTTGGGATGGAACAGGGCGATTTACGGTGTTGGTCATGGGTTTAGACCGTCGCCCTGGCGAAACAGGTCTGGCATATCGTACCGATACCATGCTGATTGTGAGCCTAGACCCCACCACGAGCAGTATCGGCATCTTGAGCATCCCCCGCGATTTATATGTAGAAGTCCCTGGGTATAGCGAATATCAACGGATTAATTCGGCAATGGTGCTAGGCGAAATCCGCAGTTCTGGGTCTGGTCCACAACTGACCATGCAAACTGTCCAATATAATTTGGGAATTCGTATCAACGATTATGTGGTGGTGGATTTTAGTGCGGTTATCGCCATTGTAGATGCCATTAACGGCATTACCGTCACCACCGATTACACCATCAATGACCGCGCCTATCCCGATATGAATTATGGCTATGACCCGTTTTTTCTGCCCGCAGGCACACATAACCTCAATGGTCTTACCGCGCTCAAATTTGCCCGTACACGGCATGGCGATAGCGACTTTTCACGCGCAACCCGTCAGCAACAAGTGATTTTTGCCATCCGCGACAAAGTGCTAGACTTTGATATGCTCCCCACGCTGATTTTTAATGCGCCGAGCCTGTTATCATCACTCAGCACCAATGTCTCTACCAGCATTTCGCTGGAAAATATAATTCGGCTGGCATGGTATCTCAAAGACATTCCGCGCCAAAATATCCAAACAGGGGTCATTGATGGGCGTTATGTGACCAATTACACCACTGCCCGTAGTGAAGCCGTCCTCATCCCACAACGGTCTACATTGGGCGAATTGATGGTATCGGTTTTTGGACAGGATTATGGCAGATGAAACACAAACGGGCATAAGATTCATGCCCGTTTGCTTTCCTAGTGGTTTAAGGAAACCCGCTATGCCGTGTGTTACAGTGTTTTGAACCTGCTTTCGCAGGTGGGAACTCTCCTGATAATCTTGGTCTTGGCTACGCGAGCCTATCACCTTAATTTCAGACGGCAGTCCCCCATCGTTGAGTGTTGGCTCAAAACGAGTCGCAACATCACAAACACAGCAGGATTAAGGTTATTATAGCACTAACACCCCCTATGTAAAGGCTAAACGCCAACCATTCCCCAACGATTTATCAATGATATTCATCATAAAGATTCTTAGCCAAAATTTAATCAAAGCATTTTGTATAGTGGGGTACTCGTGCTATAGTCTACAAGCATTTTTTCTGTAGGAGATATTTTGATGAATCCAAAATTAATGAAAGAAACCATCGCCGAGCTTATCGGCACATTTATCCTCGTATTTATTGGGGGATTTTCTGTCGTATTGGCGACAACACCCGCTAACAATGTCAATATCCTTGTCCCCGCCTTTGCACATGGCTTGGCGGTCATTGGCATTATTTACACCTATGGGCATATTTCTGGCGCACACATCAACCCCGCCGTCACGGTTGGGCTATTGGTCGGCGGAAAAGTCACCGCAATAAAAGCCCTGTTTTATATCATCGCACAATTTATCGGCAGTATATTGGCGGCATTGCTCATCGTCACTATTTTGGGGAGCAATGCCAATGTGGGCGAAACAACGGGTAGCCTTACTGCCAATAATGTGTGGCAGGCGGCACTCTTTGAAGCCGTATTAACCTTTTTCTTGGTGAGCATCGTCTTTCAGGCGGCGGTCTATGGCAAGGCGGGTAATGTGGCGGGGGTTGTGATTGGTCTATCACTCACAGGGCTTATTTTGGCAGGTGGGGCATATACAGGCGCATCGCTCAATCCTGCCCGTACATTGGGACCTGCGCTGGTGGCGGGCAATCTGGAGTATATCGTACCCTATTTCTTGGGGATTTTTGGCGGTGGCGCGGTAGCAGGGTTATTTCATAGCACCTATATGAAATCATAATCAAGCAAAACAGAGGCATTAGGGTAATCTCTAATGCCTCTGTTTTATTGTGTAACTTATCGCTTACGAATTAGGAGGCGATATAGGTCTCTGTAGATTTCACGTCAACAGAGATGTTATCTCGCCATGCTACAGCGAGATAAGCACCCAAGCCTGCCGCAACCGCCCCAATAAACAAGATGGCAGCTAACATCCCAGCGACCGCTGTTAGGGTCTCGGTTGCCAACTGACCAACATCACGGGCAGTTTCTTCGACCTGAACACGCACATCTTGATACGATTCGCGCCAATTATCCAGTTGTACAAGCGCTTCTTCTTCGGTTAATGACGTGCGATTAGCAATCGCTACTGCCAAACTTTGTTTTTGGGTTTGGTCACTATCGCCACCAGTGACAAATGCGGTGACATCACGACTCAATTTGAGGTCTGCGAGGTTCATCTGCATAGGTTCTGAACTCGTGTTTTGTGCTTGTGTTGTTGTAGCCGTTTCGTCATCGGTTGTGCTTGTTGTTGGGTCTGCAAGGAGATTACGAAATTCCCCATTGAACGCCATCAAGGTTTCAACTTCAATACCCATACTCTCGATAACAGCCGGTGCGGTCTGAACAACACCACTGCCAAGCAGAGTCGCGCCCTGACCAACAATACGCCCAATACCACTGACGATACCACCTATGCTAGAGCCGACAATAGCCAGCAAAATAATCGAGGTAACTGCCCAAGTGATAATACCATGTAGGGTGCTATTGACATGATTTTGGGTATTCGACAGGCGACCAGCGACCCACCCACCCATAAACAAGGCTAATAATGTGCTAAAAACAACCCAAATCGCTGCCGCCATACCTAATGCTGGCTCAATGGGATTCGCTTCTGTGGCAGGATTGACGGTATTTGCACCAATGCTCAGACCAAGCACATTAAACAAGAATTGTAAAATAAGCGCAATGATGACTCCGCTAAAAATCGCCCCTAGCGAAACATCTTCCCAACCCATTGCTGGCGATTTTCTTTGCATCACATCCACCATATCAACGCCAGTTGGATGTGTTTCATAATACATTCCCGTTGGATCTGGTGGATCTGTAACTCTTTTATTCATAGTATTTCTCCATAGTAATTTTCAGCTAATAGCAAAATTGCTAAGCAGTTAATGGTCAATAGAAACCACCAACGAAGCGATTCAAGTCATACCTTCAGTATAAATTTAATACCTATCAGGGATATAAGACTTATGGATGATTCATCGTCCTTTTGGATAGAACTTGTAAATACACCAAAGGAATGTGGTAAAACAGGTGGAGAGAGGTTTTTAGGGGGAATATAACATAGATGGGATACTTTTCTGTGTGCAGTATCCCATCTTAATGGAAAGATTATCTAGCCTTTTTTCTCATCCTTTGGTTTTTCAACCACACGGATAAAAAGTTCCTCTAGTTGCGATGGGTCTGCAAATGATGGTGCATGTGCCATTGCATCACTGCCCGTTTGTGTCTTGGGGAAGGCAATCACTTCACGGATATTGGGCGCACCAGCAAACAACATCGCCAAACGGTCTACTCCCCATGCCATCCCACCATGTGGTGGCACGCCATATTCAAATGCCTCTAAAATATGCCCAAATTGCTCTTTGGCGTGTTCCATCGTCTGACCAATGAGCGGGAAGATTTTCTCTTGCATCTCACGGCGGTGAATACGGATACTCCCCCCACCCACTTCATACCCGTTGCAGATGAGGTCATATTGTGTCCCACGCGCCTTACCAGGGTCGGTGTCGAGATACTCGGTATCTTCTGGCATGGGTGCTGTGAACATATGCTGAGATGGGTCCCATCGCTTATTTTCTTCATCCCAATAAAACAGGGGGAAGTCTATAATCCACGCAAATGCCAACGTGTTGGGGTCTGCCAAACCAAGCCGTTCTGCCAAATGACGGCGCAATTTATCGGTGGTGGCATATATCACCTCACGGGTATCGGATGTGAATAACAACACATCGCCCGCTTGTGCGCCTGTTTGCTCAAATAATTCCAATTTTTGGTCAACGGTGAAAAATTTGCCAATGGGACCCTTGACCTCACCCTCTTCTTCCAATGGGAGCGCCATCCATGCCAAACCCTTTGCGCCCGCCTCTTTGACCATATCTTCCAGTTCTTTCATCACCTTTTTCAGTTTTTCGTTGCTAATAGCCGTGTTCGTGCCTTCTTCACGCATCAGACCAGGGGCGCGGATGACCTTAATCGGCTTGCCATCGGCATAATTTTGATTGAACACGGCAAATCCGCTTTTACCCGCCAGTTCTGTCACATCTATGGCTTCGAGTCCATAGCGCAAATCGGGCTTATCTGACCCATATTTTTCCATCACTTCCGTATAGGTGAAGCGGGGCAATGGGCGACCCAAGATTTTCTTCTCTGGGGCAAATTTGTCTAATAGTGCCAAGACCAGACCTTCATTAATCTGCATGACATCTTCGCGCTCGACAAAGCTCATTTCCATATCGAGTTGGGTGAATTCTGGCTGACGTTCCCCACGCAAATCTTCATCACGGAAGCACCGTGCAATCTGAAAGTAGCGCTCATATCCCGCCACCATCAACAATTGTTTAAGCTGTTGTGGGCTTTGTGGCAAGGCATAAAACTTGCCCGGTTGCAGGCGCGATGGCACTAAAAAGTCGCGTGCGCCTTCTGGTGTCGTCTTAAATAAAATCGGTGTCTCGATTTCGACAAATTCTTTTTCATCCATATAATCACGGATAAATTTGACCAACCGATGACGCAGGATGATATTATATTGCATGTTGGGACGGCGCAAATCTAAGTAGCGATATTGCATACGCCGTGCTTCCTCTACATTTTCCTCTTTATTCATATAAAAAGGTGGTGTGAGCGATGGGTTTAGGATGCTAATCTCTTCTGCAACCACATCTATTGTGCCTGTGGGCAAATCTGGATTGGCTGTGCCTTCTGGACGGATTCGCACCTGTCCATGCACCTGCAACACATATTCGGTGCGGGCATCACTGGCAACTTTATGGGCTATGGGTGACGTGGCGGCATCTATCACGACTTGCGTAATGCCCCAACGGTCTCGTAAATCGAAGAAAATCAAGCCGCCTTGGTCACGGCGACGATGCACCCATCCCGCCAAAACAACCTGTGTTCCTTCATGAGAGTCGCGGAGTTCCCCGCAAGTGTGCGTTTTCATCATACCCAAATAGCTCCTATATAGGGACACGACCAATCGTGTCTGTGAATACATGAACAGGATAGCACGACTATTAACAAAAATAAATCCACTTTTTGAGTCTTACAATAATTGTGAATTCATAAATTATTCGTATTTTCTTAAGGATTCTCACAAGGAGTCATGTTATTATACTATTCAAAGCACAAGAAAATCAGATAAAGACTTGTGGGAGATAATCATTATGAAGCAGATAAGCACCCGATTAGGCACATATCCAATGACCGGTATTCACTTTACCCCACTGCACAATGGGCAAATTATCTTGTGCGAATTGCAAAATAGTGAGCGCAAAACGATTGAGCAATTCCTCTATGAGATGGAAACACTCATCGGATTATGGGGCAACCAACCCTTTCTTGTCCTATTCGATTTTCGCAATAGTGCGGTCAAATTTTCGCCGTTTTTTGCCGATAGCCTCAAGCAATTGCCCCAAATCGAAAATGGCAGACAAGCGATTCTTGTTTCTGGCGATAATGAACGCAAGCAAATGGCACTCTTTCCAAACCACTTTGCGGCGTTGGATTATCAATTTTTTCAGAACTACGAAAGCGCCCTCGCATGGCTCGAAGAATTATGTTAACCCCTCTATAGCATGGTGCAATAATTCTGCTATAATTTTGCACCATGTTAAACAATCAATTCACCTTCACAAAAAAAACTCTCGGTATTCTATGTGTCGCAATTGGGACACTTGGCACAATAGCAATTTTTGCTGTTGATATTATTGATGTTGGCAGAGAAGGGGGCATCGGTCCCATCCAAGCGATTGGCTTAGTCATCATGATTAGTCTGATATTGCTGGGCATAACCCTCATCCCACTTGGGGATGACCCCGCCTAATGAGGATACGATGATGACAAATAATCCCCCTATCTCCCGCCCCATTCTGGCCATCATCCATGCCCTCATGCTAATCGCATTGGCGTGGCTATTGTTTCATTTTGTGGTCTATGTGGTCTATGCCACCAACCTCATCCAATTTCCTTTCGATTATGACCAAGGCGAAGGATTTGAGTTGCATGATGTCATGCTCCTCAGCCAATTTCAAACACCCTACGCCGATATAGAATCATTCCCGTTTTATGGGAGCATCTATCCACCCATGTATCATGTGTTCCTCGTACCATTTGCGTGGCTATTTGGCGCAGAATATTGGTATGGGCGGCTATTTAGTTTTATCACCACACTCATCACAGCGATTACTATCGGCTGGGTGGTGTATAAAGAGACCTATCGGGCAATTCCTCATGCCGATAAAACCCTCACGCGCATGATTGCGCTGGCATCTGGGTTAGCATTTCTTAGCTCAAACATCGTGTATCATATTGGTCCGTTATTTCGCCAACATATTTCGATGTTTATGTTCGAGACACTCGCTGTAGCCGTCTTAGCGCATGTCAGCGAGATTGAATCCACACCCCGCCGAAGGCGCATGTTATTACTGGGATTTGGCTTGCTCATCATCGGTGGCTATACCAAGCAACTAGCCGCCTTCACTGCCATTGGGGTACTCATTTTTCTGTTTATCCGCAATCCACGCAGGGCAATTGTGTGGGGATTTGGCTTTGCGGCAGTTGGCGCGGGGATATTTGTCCTGCTCACCGTCTCTACCGATGGTCATTGGTGGACACAAACCATCACCGCCAATGTCAAAGATTTCCTCACCGACCAAGCCATTGGTCTGGCGCGACTCTTTGCCAATTTGCATCTGGCATTATTCATCCCTGCCGTATTGTATTTGGTGTATGAGGTTTATTTTGACCGCATCTCGATTTATAGCATCTGGCTGGTATGCACATTGGTACTCAGCGCATTGGCGGCAGGAACATGGGGCGCGGGTGATAGCTATTACGCCACCGCAATCGGGGCAATGTGCATCCTCAGTGGCATTTTCTTGAGCAAAACGGTGAATCGGGGGTGGCAATTCCGACAAAATTATCTGCGCCAAATGATCGTCGCACCTTTTAGCAAACTCGCACCTGCTATCACCATCATCCTCATGCTACTCACACCTATTGTCTATATCGTCTATGCGCGGGCAACGCTCCACATGCCCACGACTGGCGCGGGATTTTCTCAGATTGCCGAACTATTTGGCATAGAAGCCAATGCCGATAACGGATTTTACGATTCGGCGGGGCGGTTGGTGGGCGCGTATGCCGATATTGGGCATCTGACCACTGAGCAGGATGTCATCAACGGCGATTTGATTGTGGCACGCATCAATGAAGTTCCCACAGATAAATTGGTACTCAGTGAAGAGGCGGCGTTTAGTTTTGCCACCGATAGAGAGGTCATCACCAACCCTGTCGTGCTATATATCCTGGACCAAGTGGGTCATTACGATAGTAGCGAGTTGGTGACGATGTTAGAAGAACAGGCATTTGGACTCATTATTTTGCGGGCGCGGTTTTATCCGCCACCGGTCAATATCGCCATAGACACTTATTATGAGATGGTGGAAGTCATCCCCATGAACGGATTTGACTATCAGTTATTGCGTCCTAAGAATTAAATCCTGCGCGGCGGATGCGTGGTTTACTATTTGCCAAGCCAATCGCCCGCCGTTGCATGATAAAATCTTTATCGGCTTTCATTTGATACGATAGGCTATCCACTGATTTTTCGAGTAATTCAAGTGTGACCTCTGTTTGGCGGTTATGTGCCGCCAACATCCGCGCTTGCAATGCCACTTCACGCACAAATGCCCCTGGCTGGTCTACAAGGTCTGGTATGACATCCATAAACGCATCCTGCCAATGTTCACCCATATAATGGCGCAACATCGCCTCGGCTTGGGTGTCGTCTTGAATCACGGGAATCACATAAATGCGGTCTAAGCGCCCCGGACGCTTGGTGAGACGCTCATCTATTGCCTCTGGGTAATTGGTCGTGGCAATCATTAGCGACCCTTGCGGGTTATTGGGCGATTCAATACCATCCAGCACATTCAAAATACGCGCTTTGTCGTCTCCACGCAGATACGCATCGAGTTCTTCCACGACCAATAAGGTCGGGAAACGCGCCGCCGCTACCGCCTGAAATGCCCGTTGGATTTTTTCAAACGATGCTCCGTCCCTATCCGACCCAGAGACATACACCACAATCCGCCGTTTGGAGATGGCATGTTTTGCCAGCGCCGCACACAGCATGGTTTTCCCTGTCCCAGGGACACCAGCCAGCAAAATTTTGCGGAATGGCGCGAGTTTGAGCTTCTTATAGATGCTCACCCCTTCGCTAAAAAATGACTCCACATCATCATGAAGCTGTTGCTTAATATCAGGTGGCAAAATCACATCTGCCCAATCTACAGTGGGGTCAAAAAATGCGTCTGTCCCGCCAATGATATACACATCCCGCCTACGTTTGATGCGTGGGCGCACCGCTTTGGAGCAAATCATCTCAAACGCCGCCCACACATCCAAATATTTTTGTGGAACAAGTGCAATGGCGGTTAAATCTTGCACATCATCGGTCAAATAAGAACTTACATAAATCACTTCAAAGGTCTTATTATCGTCTGCGGTAAATTTGAATACAAATGCACCCGACCCTGCTGTGAGTACCATTTTTTTGTTGAATGACCCGCAATCGTTAATTTGCACAATCACAGGGCAGTCGAGGGGTTCATAGCCCTCATATCGCGCCTTAGAGCGCAGTTTACGCCCCGCTTTCACCTGTTTTAAGGCGATATGATTGCTACATTCTACTGATGCCCAAATGGTCACAGTCTTTTGGCTCAGTTGGCGTTCTTGTAACACCCCCTGCGCCCAATTCACAAGGCGTTCATATTGCATACAAATTTTTCCTTAAAATGACGGTTGGCAATATTACTGTGAACTGATTATAGACTAAAATAGCATTTTATAAAAATAACAGTAGCCGATTGGTTCAATACAACAGAGAGGGTTATATGACCACCGCCTATATTACACACCCCAATTATACCAACCATAATGTCCCCAGACACCCAGAAAGCCCCGCCCGCATGAAGGCGATATGGCGGTTATTGGATGAAGAAGGATTATCGACGCGAATGCGGGCTTATCTCCCCTCCCCCGCCACCAATGACCACCTGCATTTGGTGCATACCAAAAATTATATCAAAGATGTAATGGAGGCAGAAGAAAAGGGTGTCGCCATTCGCTATACAGTAGATACGATGGTCTTGCCAGACACTCCCGCTACCGCAAAACTATCGGCAGGTGGGGGAATTTGCGCGGTGGATGCCATTTTTAAGGGTGAGGCAGGTAACGCGCTGGTCATCACCCGCCCACCGGGTCATCATGCTGTACCAGATAGCGCGATGGGGTTTTGCTATTTCAACAACATCGCCATCGCCGCCCGTTATGCCCAAAAACACTATGGCTTAGACCGTGTGATGATTGTGGATTATGACGTGCATCATGGCAACGGCACACAAGATATTTTTTATGACGATAAAAGTGTGTTGTTTCTCTCTACCCATCAATCACCCCTCTATCCAGGGACGGGACGATTGGATGAAACAGGCGCTGGTGATGGCACAGGCTATACGGTCAATATCCCCATTTCTGGTGGCTATGGCGATGAGGCATACGCCCAAATTTATGAGCAAGTCGTCTGGAACATTGCCCAACGCTTTATGCCACAACTCATTTTGGTGAGTGCAGGATTCGATGCCCATTGGGATGACCCACTCGCCAGTATGCGCCTAAGCCTAAAAGGGTATCATCACCTCGATAGTGAACTCATCCGCATGGCAAATGAGCTATGTGACGGAAAAATCATCTTTATGCTAGAAGGTGGATACAATGTAGATACGCTGGCGCGGGGTGTTGGTAATATCGCACATGCTCTATTGGGTGATGAAGTTTATCATGACCCATTTGGTGTTGTGGAGGCACGCACATCAGAAACACCCGCGCTCATCGAAAAAATCAAGCGGATTCACGGATTATAGCCATAAAGAGACGTTATAGTTATGAATCTTATTGCATTTCGTTATACTTGCATCGAATTTTTTATAGTCTGAAATGTGTAAACTTCTCTGCTATAGAGTAAAATAAGATAAAATGGTTGGGGCTGATATATTTTTTAGAGGAGAAATATTCATGAACCTATCGCGTTATCATAAATTATTCCTAATGTCTGTGGTTCTCATCAGCATGGTGGTGAGTCCTATCACACTATCAGCCAAAACTGTCCAGCAACCAAATGTCCCAATGCAAGAGTTGGTGATGGGTAACACAGCTTTTGCGCTGGATTTCTTTCAATTCATGACCACCTATGAAGAGGGTAATTTTGTCTTTTCGCCATATAGCCTATCCAACGCCTTTGCCATGACCTTTGCGGGCGCACGCGAAAATACGGGTGGTGAAATACGCGATGTCTTTCATTTCGATTTACCTCCCAATGAATTGCATCGGGCGTTTTCTGCGCTCACCATTCTACTCAATGACCCAGACCGAGAAAGTCGGATTGTGGTCGCCAATGCCTTGTGGGGGGAGCGCACATTTCAGTTTGCACCAGAATATCAACAACTCATGCTCAATAGTTACTCAAACGGATTTCGGTTGGTAGATTTTGCCAACGCCCCAGACCAAGCCACTGAAGAAATTAACCAATGGGTAAGCAATATCACCGAAGGCAAAATTAGCGAACTCATCCCCACTGGGGCATTGGACAATCTCACCCGTTTGGTCATCACCAATGCGTTATTATTTAGAGGCGATTGGCTGTTTCCGTTTGATACCAGTGCCACCAGCGATGGCTCATTTTATGGATTTGATGGTGAGGTGACTGTGCCGATGATGTCCGCCAATGAAATGGCATTTGGATGTACAGGGGGCGATGAAGAGTATGATTATATCGCTGTGCGCCTACCCTATAGCGATGAATCATCGTCATTTGTGATTATCATGCCAGACGAAAAATCGTATGACGATTTCTTAGATAACTTCTTTGGAGAAACCTTCACCGATGTGTTATATAATATGGATAGTTGTTTTGGCAAGATCACCATGCCCAAATTTAGTGTGCAAACGGGGATTGGGCTAAAAGATATTCTCAGCGAAATGGGCATTATAGAAGCATTTAGCCCATTGGCAAACTTTGCAGGCATGTCTAATGCACCAGAACTCTATATCAGCGAGGCATTGCACCAAGCCCGTATAGATGTCAATGAAGCAGGCACAGAAGCCGCCGCCGCCACTGCTGTGGTGATGGGGGTGCGTTCTGGTGGCGCGGTTGATTTGGTAATTGATAGCCCATTCTTCTTTGCCGTGCTAGACAATGCGACAGACACGATTTTGTTCATGGGCAATATGATAGACCCAAGTGCCGATTAACATCTACAGAAAAAATAAAGGGCGCAACCAAATTTGGTTGCGCCCTTTATTTTATTATGCGTCTTCAAGACCCTTGCGAAGTGTCTTTACCCGTGTATCAAATCGTTCAAAATTGGTCTCTTGCTCGGCATAGCGTTTTGAGAGGGCATCCAATCGGCTAAAAATAGGCGTGAGGATTTGTTGACCATATTGAACAAGTCTGCCTCGCTCTTTATAGGTAAGGTCGTTTAATCCCCGTTCATATTTGGCTTTTAGCGCCTCTAATTGTGCCACAAAATCTTCTTTGCTCTTCTGGGTAATGCGGTTATAGTAACGATATGCCAATATCCCACCCACACCCATAATTGGGAGTGTGGCAATAACCAACCCAGATGACCCTGCAATGCTCAATATCGTGCCAATTAGCCCAAAGACGGTTGCACCCATGCTGGTGGTGAAGCCACTAATATTGGTCTGAAATTCCTGTTGAATTTCATCTACCATACGCCCTGTGGAGTATGACCGCAATTCGCCTTCCGCAACCCGAATCGCCTCTTCTAGGCTCTCACGTTGTTCGGCATAACTGCCCGCATCTAGCCCACTCACCTCTTGGTTGAGCAAATCTACAATTTTATTGAGGCGGTCAATCACATCGCGCCAATAAACACGACTTTGGTCTACAACCGCATTAATATAGCCAGTAGTAGCATCGTTAATATCGCGCAAGGAGCGACCAACCACCACTTCCTGAAATTCAGATTGGAGTTTTTCTTTGTTCACACCGCGCCCAACCCGCCGAATGGATAAATTAGCATCTAAAAAGCTAAGTCCGCGCAATTTCATCCCCGCAAAAACGGCATCTATTTCTTGTTTGGCTTTGAGCAATTGCCCATCTAATGCCAATGATTGGGTTTGCAATTCGCGTTCAACATCTTTGACCTTTGATGTATCGGCACGGACAATATCTATGCGACTCCGTAATTGGTCATGATATTTTTGGATGAGTTTTTCGGCAGTGGTCAATTGTGCCAATAATTTTTGGCGTGCGGGTGATGCTTGCGCCAATTCTCCCCGCAAATGCGCTTTCACTGCGTCCATACTCCCCGCCTCGCCGTTGGGTATGGGGTTTTTGGCATGGGCTAGGGCTTGCTTGGCAGACACCATAAAAATCAGTGGGCTAATCCCCAAATATTCCTTGACCTGTTGCTCAATAAACCGTCTCACTTGTGCCTGTTCATTGGGTTGTAGAAGGTCTATTTGGTTTACCACCAAAATCATCTTCTTGCCAAAATTTTTCGCCATCTCCATATAGAGGCGTTCTGTCTCTGCAAAGGCACGTTTGGCAGACAGCAAAAATATCACCAAATCACTGCGGTGCAAAAAATCTTTGGCGACCTTTTCATGGCGCTGAAACACAGAACCCGTACCTGGGGTGTCTACGATAGCGACACCATCACCGCCTGTATTGGGATGCGACCATTCACGGATGCTCTCATCACGGGTGATGGGCTTGAGATTTGCCGTTGGGCTATGACGAATGAGTTCTATCATCTCGGTGGTGGGGGTGATACCCGTTGGCAACACATCCTCACCCAATAGGGCGTTTACAAAGGTGGATTTACCCGCGTTAAACTCGCCAATAATCACCACCAAAAAGAACATCTCGCGCAAATCGCGCACAACATCCGCCACACGTTTGCGGTCATCTTCGGTCACATCGCCCATTTCTGCCAGCAATGCCGATACATCTGTCATCAAATCAATTTGTGATTCTCTGAGCGCCGCCAGCGCCCCTTCTAATTGCGTCATCTATGTTTGTCTCTTTCTGGATTAGCGCCCAAACAGGCGTTTTTTGCCCAATTTGGTCAATTCAGATTCAATTTCGACCATTTGTTGGTTGGCTTTTTGCAATTTGTTCAGTTGCTCATTTTGAATTTGTGTTTGTGCCTCAACCAACCGTGTGAGTGGCGCAACCACTTCATTACGGAGCGCCATACCGTGTTTAACTTGTTTTTCTGCCCCCCGTGAGACTACTTCTACATATTGGGCTTGGAGCTTTAACATGCGGTTGGTGTGTCCACTTTCCAGCACCCGCCCAATGATGGGTAGGCTAAAAAACCCGATGATGGCGAGTCCAAAAATCACCAAAAATGCCCCTATTTCAAATCCGTTGATGAGCATAACCACGATGAAAATAATGAGCAGGGTTAGCTCGAATGTCGCCAACACCAACACACTGTTTCGCAAACCGTTTTCGATGCGCTCGGTCTCCATCAGGCGCGATTCTGCTTCAATCGTCTCTAATTCATTGCGGATTTCTTGCAAGGCGCTACGGTCATATTTGACTGGGGCGCGTATATTGCCAATCACCTTGCCACGAATGGTCTCTGGCAAAGATTTAATCTCTTTTTGGGCATATTTGACCAAATCGTCCACATCTTGCAAATCTTTTCCCTCTAGACGAGGTCCTAATTGCCCAACAATATCCTGCAAATGACCCAATGGCTCATAGACCTTGCGCTCCTCAAAAATGAGGCGGGTATACGATGGATTTTTGCGGAGTCGCTGAAAAATCCGCGACAAGCCCAAAATATCCATACAGCCCCACCGCATAGATTTTAGGGTATGCGACCATTGGAATACTTGTCGAATAGCAATACTGCCAAGGGTGCTGGCTTCGCTAAATTTGCCACTGATAAGCGTGATTTGCTCACGGATAATTTTTTGCTGTTCGCGCTCATATCCGTTCAGTTGTTGTTGCACATTATCGGCAATAGACTGGTATTGGTCTAGCACACTCTGGTTGGCTTTAACCGCCTCTAATGCCACTTTATGCACATTTTGGGTGATTTGTAGCGGGGTTTGCAATTTTTGGCGGAGGCGCTCAACATCGTCCAATTGTTCATCGAGATATTTCTCAAATTGGTCTAGCCCACTTTCTATCCAGATAGCGGGGTCTGCGACTTCGCCACCTTGCCATGAGGCTTGTCCGCGTTTGGCAGAGACCATCCAGACTGGTACTTTAAGATTGAGCCTATCTTGGCTTTGGTCTAGGACATATTGACGCACCGCCGCTTGTTCATCGGGGGTGAGCAAATCGGCTTGATTGATGATAATCAGCACTTTTTTGCCATATTCGCGTAATTTTTGCAAATATTCTATGTTGCTTTGGGTCATGGCTTGGGTGGCAAGCATGACCAGCACCACCACATCGCTACGATGCAAAAATTTACGGGTAGTCTCTTCATGTTTTTGAAAAATGGATTCTAATCCGGGTGTATCTACAAAACTCACCTTTTTCAACAAGGGTGAGGGATGAAACACCGTATCCACATCGCCACCAGATTCCATGCGTTGGGTATCTATCCCCCAGCGCAAAATACTGATGCGGTCGGTGGTGGGAACAGGTCCCACTGTGAGCAATTCATCTGTCCCCAAAAGGGCATTGATAAGGCTCGATTTGCCACTATTAAACGGACCAACAAACACCATCAAATAGGGATGGTCTGCATGAAACAACGCATCACGTACTTGTGCAACGCGCTCTTCTCCCAACGTGTCAATTTTGGGCAGAACGGTGAGTAAATCGTTGATGACCTCATATTCGCGCCTGCGAATAGCTTCATAAGCGGTCACTAAACGAGTATCTACTGTATCTTCCACTTCTACCTATCCTTCTTATCTCAAACCTCTCGCATGAGGCATGTCCTCACTAGAATAGCACAGAACTGTTATTTTTAGGATAGACGCGACATATCAATTTCTTAATATGGCAGGTGAATAGAAAAGGTTGTCCCCCGATTAAATTCGCTCTCTACGGTGATTGTGCCGTCATGCTTTTCGACAATCGATTTCACAATCGAAAGCCCCAAACCTGTGCCTTCAACTTGCATGTGTGCCGAATTTTTTACTCTGTAGAATTTTTCAAATAGATGAGGCAAATCGTCTTTGGGGATGCCCATCCCCGTATCTTGTATTTTGATAACAATGCTCACAGGCGTGATTTCTGCGCCCAACGACACCTTACCCCCTGTGGGAGTATATTTGATGGCGTTACTAAGTAAATTTTGTAACACCTGCTCCATACGCTCCAAATCCAATGGCACAACCGCCTCTTCATCTATGGGCGTAAATGAGAGGGTGATATTTTTATCTTGTGCCACCAATTTGAAGATGCTCAGATTGTCATCTAAAAATTTATTGACCTTTACAGGTTGCAAGTTAATCGCACGTCCTGTCTCGATTTTTGCCAAATCGAGAAGCCCCGTGATGAGATTTTTCATCTGCTCGGCGCTATTTTCGATGATACGGAGCAATTCCTCGCCTTTTTCATCACCTGCCCCACCCTGACGACGCAATAGGCTCACTGCCGTCTTAACATTATTGAGTGGATTTTTGAGGTCGTGTGATGCCATATTCATGACATCATCTTTCATCGCCGACAATTTTTCAAAATACACACGATCTTGCTCACGCAGACGCTCTATCTCTTTGCGTTGACGGGTGACAGTGAGATGAGTATTCACCCGCGCCACCACTTCTTTGGGGCGGAAGGGCTTGGTGATAAAATCCACCGCACCCACTTCAAATCCCTTGACAATATACACGGTATTGGCAAGCGCAGTGATAAAAATTACAGGGATGTCTTTGGTGCTGTCATCTTGTTTAAGCCGCTGACACACCTGAAAGCCATCTATACCGGGCATCATCACATCCAACAAAATAATATCGGGTTGGTGTTCGGCAACTTTGACCATGGCCTCTTCACCATCTCTGGCGATGACGACCTCATACCCCTCACGATTCAACACACGGAGCATCATGTCTATATTTTCAAAGACATCATCCACCATCAACACTTTGCCTAAATGCTTTGGGTCTGTCATGGTGAAGCCTACCCTCAAATCATCCGTTGTATACAACACACAATATATCCTACTTATAGTTTATCCATGCTTTGCGGAATTGACAAACCGATCCGCCCACGTTCTGGCTCAATTGACACAATTTCTACCTCTATAATCTCTCCCACAGACCAATTTTGACGCTCTCCCCATTGGCTACGGTGCAACATGCCATCTTGTTTGACCCCAATATCCACAAATATGCCAAAATCCACCACATTTCTCACGGTGCCGTTCAGTTTCATCCCCACTTGCAAATCTTCCATCGAAAGCACATCGTTTCGCAAAATCGGTATAGGCATATCGGCACGTGGGTCGCGTCCGGGTCTGACAAGCTGTTCCAAAATATCGGCTAAGGTGGGAACACCCGCCCCAGTTTCTTCTGCCAATGTGGTCAATGGCACACTTTGGCGTAATTGGGTAATTGCCTCTTCCCGTTCTTTTAGCCCAGATTTAGGGTCAAGTTTGACCCGTTTGAGTATCGCTTGGGCAATTTTATAACTTTCGGGATGAATCGCACTTTCATCCAACGGGTTATCGCTCTCGCGGATTCGCAAAAATCCCGCCGATTGTTCAAATGCCTTTGCGCCCAATCCAGTGACTTTTTTCAATGCCACACGGTTAGGAAATTTGCCATTGGTATCTCGATGAGCAACGATATTTTCTGCTAATTTATTGCCAATCCCCGCCACATAACTCAACAATGCGGGGGATGCCGTGTTCACATCCACACCAACCGCATTGACCACGCGCTCCACGACTGTTTCTAGCGATGACGATAAATTCTTCTGGTCAACATCATGCTGATATAACCCCACACCGATGGCTTTGGGGTCAATTTTCACCAATTCTGCTAATGGGTCTTGAATACGCCGTGCAATCGAAACCGCCCCGCGCAGAGTGACATCCAAATCGGGCAATTCTGCCCGCGCTAACGGACTCGCGCTATATACACTCGCGCCTGCCTCGCTCACAATCACATAATTCACATCATCGCGCCCGCGTGTGAGTTCTGCGACTAAGCGTTCTGTCTCCCGTGATGCCGTGCCGTTGCCGATGGCAATGAGGCTCACACCATGTTTTTTGATGAGGTCAGACAGCGCAATGAGTGCTTTTTGCCAATCGCGTTGTGGCTCATGGGGATAAATGGTGCTGGTCGCCACGACTTTGCTAGTGACATCCACCACCGCGACTTTTGTCCCTGTACGGAATCCGGGGTCTAAGCCCATCACCACACGCTCCGAAATCGGAGGTTGACTGAGTAATCCGCGCAAATTGTGAGCAAATACATCAATAGCGTGTGTTTCTGCAATTTCGGTGAGGGTACGCCGAACATCGCGCTCAATCGCGGGCAATAACAGGCGTTTGGCGGCATCTAATTGGGCAAGTTGCAAGTGTTCTGCAAACGGTGAACGATGGTCTACACGGAACACGATATCTATCGGACGTAGCCAGTCGCGTTCTTCTAAATTAAACGACAAACGCAACACTTTTTCTTCTTCACCCCGATTCAGCGCCATAATCTGATAGGAGCGAATAGTGGATACGCGCCCTGTGAATTGATAATAGGTCTTATAGACCCCTTTTTCATCTACCGCATCGGGGATTTTTTCTGATGTCAATACACCATAGCGCAAGGCTTTTTCGCGGACATCCCCGCGCACTTGGGCGTTATCGCTAATGGTCTCTGCGACAATATCCCGCGCCCCCGCCCACACATCGGCAAGCGTTGGCACATTTTCTGTCAAAAAAGACGTGGCAAGTGCATCCAACGATTCTTTGGGACGTGCCTGTGCCAAAATCATATCGGCAACGGATTGCAATCCATTTTCACGGGCAATACTAGCACGGGTGCGCCGTTTTGGTTTATAGGGCAGATATAAATCTTCCAATATCGTAAGGCTATCGGCGGCATTAATCTGTGCCTCTAATGCGGGTGTGAGCAATCCTTGTGCGCGAATCGTCTCCAAAATCGTCTGACGGCGCTTGTCTATTGCCCGCCATTTTTCGGCTTGGTCGGCAATTTGTTGCAATTGGTCATCATCAAGACTGCCTGTTGCCTCTTTGCGGTAGCGTGCAATAAACGGAATCGTATTATCCGCATCGAGTAAATCGAGTGTGGTTTGTACTTGCGTGGCTGATATGCTCAAAATTAGGGCAATTTTTTCTGCTAAATTCATCATTCCCTAGACTAGACCTTCTCTGTAGGTTATACTCGTAAATCTAAAATTTGATGAGGATAATCATACACCATTCCTCCCGTCAATGTGCATATTCGTCTTTCATGTTACCTAAAGAGGTTAACCAGTCATGTCTACATATAGAACTTATCAACCAAAAATCCGCCGCCGGATGCGCGTGCATGGGTTTCGTCAACGGATGGAATCTAAAGGCGGTCGCAACACTATCAAGCGTCGTCGTGATAGAGGTCGTCATAAATTGACAGTGGAAATGAACAAGCATATCAAGAAAATCAACTGGAATGCCCACTGAGTTGGTGCATGGTCGCTTGTGATGCACCAACACCTTCGCCTACGTCATCCAGACGATTTTTCGCGCCTGCGGGCGCACGGAAAGGTTGTGCATCATCCATTTTTCACAATCAGTTATCTGGTGAATGACCATCCACACAACCGTTATGGGGTCATCACCAGTAAACGATTGGGAAAGGCGGTGAGTCGCAATCGGGTACGTCGTCAAATTAAAGAGGCGTTGCGATTGCTTCATCCCACCCTAAAAACAAGCTTTGATGTGGTGGTGATTGCCAAATATGGCGTAATTGGACAACCATTTTTGACCATTCAAGAGGCACTCCGCCAAAAATTGAACAGTGTTGGATTAGTGACTCGGTTGGATAAATTATGAAGTGGTTAGGTTTAGGCATCATTCGGTTATACCAAAAAACACTCTCGCGGATTTTGCCCCCATCGTGTCGTTTTTACCCCTCTTGTTCACAATATACCTATGAAGCCATTCAGATTTATGGATTTTTTCGGGGCGGATGGATGGGCTTACGGCGTATTGCACGGTGTAATCCATTTAATCCGGGGGGCTTAGACCCTGTTCCTCCCAAGAAGGAGAATTGAATACTTGAATACCTCAAACCCCTCTGCGCGGTTCTATTTGCTTATACTCGCGCTTGTGATTTTATTTATTGGTGTGGGATGCGTGCCAACCCGTTTGGGAACTGGCTGGGCATCGTTGCGCCTTGTGGATGGCAACATCCTCGTCACCTACAATGACCGCATTTTGCTCGTAGATGCGGGTACAGGTCGTCCCGTTCAATTGACCGATAGCGAAGGACGTGTGCGGACAGATGCCAATGGCGCACCATTACGCTGGGAATTGCTAGGACAAAACACCCAATCACAATTTTTTGCCGCGCCAGTCTTGGTCCCAGATTCGAGTGATATAGCACTCATCATAGACTACCAGGGCAAAGTGTTTAATGCCAATTTGTCACAAGCCTGTTTTTCTACCCCCAGTGGCAGTTGTGTGGATACCCCCCCCTTTGTCACCATTGCGGGTAAAGTTTACACCGATATTATTACCGATTCTGAACGCCTCTATTTGCCCCTCAGCGAACAAGATGTGTTGGCACTCAACACAGACTCACTCACAGAAGCATGGCGCTTCTCCACTGAGCGCGGTGTATGGTCTACCCCACTGCTCGTTGGTGAAAATATCTATTTTGCAGAGATGGGTCATGCGTTTTATTCCCTCAATGCAGAAAACGGAAATATGCGTTGGAGCGTAGATTTAGGCGGGGCAATTGCCGCATCGCCCACTTTCTACGATGGCACAGCTGCCACCGATTATGCCGATGATATGCCCGTCCCAACCGATGTAACCTATGACCTCGACAATGGTCGCTTTTATGCTGGGACGTTTGCCAGAAGCATTGTGCAAATTAGCATGGATGGCGCGATTGAATATGTATTTAGCACCAATGACTGGGTTTGGAGTTCTCCAAAAGTGGTTGATGGTGTGCTGTATACAGCCGATTTAAGTGGTCGCGTGTATGCACTCGATACCACCGACAACCTCAGCCTTATTTGGCAACAAGATACCCAAACACCCGGTATTCGGGCGCGTCCGTTGGTCACAGAAAATGATGTCATCGTGGTCTCTCAAAATGGTGTGGTGCTATGGCTAAACCGTGCCGATGGGAGCATCAGACTGCGCCAAGAACTCAACGAAGAGACCTTATCGAATATGTTGTATGTACCACCCACAGAAACCCGCCCAGAGGGGTTGGTGGTCATCAGCACGATTAATCCAAACCGCTTATTGTTTGCTTTCACAGTAGAAGGTCAGCAAGTGTGGTTATATCCACCCGCCTCATAACCCATTGGTAGGAGCATTACCTGTATGTTCGATTTAATTCTGAACCCGTTTATCACCATTTTGGCGCTATTCTATAGCCTGTTTTCACAGAACATTGTGCTATCCATCGCCGTTTTTACGGTGCTGGTACGCCTTGCGACCTCACCGCTGTTATTGCAACAGCACCGTTCCACATCCAAAATGCAAGAACTTCAACCAAAAATGAAGAAATTACAAGAAAAATATAAGGGCAACCGTGAAGAATTATCCAAAGCCCAAATGGAGATGTACCGCGAAGCGGGTGTGAATCCATTGGGGGGGTGCTTGCCCCTGCTGGTGCAATTACCCGTATTTTTGGCGATGTATCAAACCATTATTCACGCGCTTGCCAACACCCCCTATCAATTGATAGATATGTCTGGGCGGATTTTACTCCCTGGTTTAGATAGTATCGTCCCCCTCCAAAATAAATGGGCGGGGCTAGATTTGACCCTCCCCCCCACCATCAATCCCACCTATGCGCTCGTTTTGCCCGTATTGGTGATGGTAACGCAATGGGTCTCTTATAAAGTGACTGTGCCAGAAATGCCCCCCAATGAGGACGGCACACCTAACCAAATGGCACAAACCACCAAGACGATGGCAAATGTGATGATGGTCATGTTTGGCTTTTTCTCCCTGTCATTCTCGGTTGGTATCTCCATTTATTTTGTCGTGAGCAATATCACCGGTATGGTGCAATATACCCTACTGGGCAAAGCCGATTGGGGCAAATTGGCGGGCAAATCAAAAGTCAAACCCGCCATGGTGACCGCAAGCGCAGGGGATGGCAAATTGAGTACCGCCAGCAAGGTCAAAGGTGCGTCTGCCAGTGTAAAATCGGGTGGCAAGCCCAATTCACCCACCGATGTGCGTAATGCCAACCCCCTTAGCGGAGCAGTCAGCAAAACAGAAAAGCGCAAAAATAACAAGATGCGTCCCCGTAGCCAAACTAATTAGCCTGTTCATAGAGGATATTTACACACCATGAACCCCAATGAACCGCTTGAATTCACAGCCGAGACAGCCGATGCCGCCGTTGCCACAGGTCTCGCCAAACTTGGATTACAACATAGTGACTTGTTGACCGTGGAGATTTTAGAAGAACCCTCACGGGGGATTTTTGGCATTGGGGCGCGTCCAGCAAAGGTGCGCCTCATTTTGCGCCCACAAATGCCACCACCACCTGCGCCTGCACCAATGCCTAAAGTGGAAAATAAGTCGGTGGCACGCCCACCCAAACCACAAAATCAGCCCAAACCCTCACCAAAGGGTCAGCCATCACACCCCCCACAAAAGAAAAGCCAAGATTTTGATTTTGATGATGATGAAGAATTTATCATCGCGGATGAAAACAATATCGAAGGCAATTCATTGGAATTGGGAGAAGATGGCGAAGCGGGCAAAGAGGTCTTGAGCGAGTTACTCCGCCTGATGGGGATTGAGCATGACATCACCATCAAACGCGCTCATGCCAACCGTGACGGCGAAAATCCACCGTTCTTGTTGGATATTACCGGTCCAGATATGAGCCTGCTCATTGGACGGCGTGGCGAAACACTTAGCTCATTGCAATATGTCACCCGCCTTATCACCAGCAGAAAATTGCAACGGCGTGCCAATATCATCATTGATGCGGGCGCATATAAATCAAAACGATCAGAACGCCTACAACAACTGGCTGTTCGCATGGCAGACCAAGCCGTAGAGACCAAACGCACGGTGCAATTAGAGCCGATGCCCGCCAATGAGCGCCGGATTATCCACATGACCCTACGCAGTCGCCCCGATGTCGAAACACGTAGTCATGGCGAAGGCGAAAACCGCAAAGTAACGATTGTTCCAAAATAACCCCTCAAATGGGCGCAAAATATTTTGCGCCCATCGCACCTACCCAAAAGTCAAGCACTTATTTTTCGGTAAAAAAGCGCTATAATCACCACTCAAAAAAGAGAGGTTTATTTATGGTTGACCGTATTCTTTATAATGGCAATATTATTACCCAAGACGAAAAAAAACGCCGTGTGAGCGCCATCGCTATTCACGGTGGGCGCATTGTCGCTGTTGGTGATGATGACGATATGCTGGACTTAGAAACTGCCCATACCATCAGAGAAAATCTAGGTGGACATACGGTTATACCGGGTCTAACCGATGCCCATATTCACTGGCAATGGACGGCGCGGTCTTTGTATGAAGTGGATGTCTATGAAGTCCCAAATAAGCAAGTGGCGCTGGCGCGGGTGGCAGAACGCATCACCATATCATCGCCCAATGACTGGATTACAGGACACGGTTGGTCACAAGAATTTTGGGCAGACAAACAATTTCCTACCGCACAAGACTTAGACCCTATTTCGCCCAATAATCCGGTTTATCTCCGCGCAAAAAGTGGTCATGCGGTATGGGTAAATAGTGCCGCCCTGCGCGTCGCCAATATCACCGCCAACACCCCAGACCCCGAAGGCGGGCATATTGGGCGAGATGAGCATGGCAATCCCAATGGAATGCTATTTGAGACAGCAATTCAATTGGTCTTTCAGCATATGCCCCACCCCACCACCGAACAAATTGCAGAACAGATGAAATCTGCCCAAAAATTGGCGCTTGCCGCAGGACTCACTGGGATTCATGACTTCGATGGACCTCGATGCTTTGCCGCTATCCAAATGCTACATCAAGCAGGCGATTTGGCATTGCGTGTGGTCAAAAATATCAATGACCCACAAATTCATCATGCTCATGAATTGGGTATCCGTTGGGGATTTGGGGATGATTGGTTACGCATTGGCGGTTTAAAGATTTTTGCCGATGGCGCACTCGGTCAGCGCACGGCTTTGATGATTGCCCCCTACGATGACGACCCAACCAATTTTGGTATTCGTGTATCAGAAAAAGCGCACATGCTCGAGCTTATTCGCACCGCCAGCCTCAACGGATTGCCCTCAACCATTCATGCCATTGGCGATCGTGCGGTGCGCGATGTGTTGGATGTCTATGAAGCCGTGCGTGCGGAAGAGCGCAAACAGGGCATATCGCCAGAATCACGCAGACACCGCATTGAGCATGTCCAAATTATCCACCCAGACGATAAGCATCGGCTCGCCCAACTAAAAATTATCGCGTCCATGCAACCCATTCACGCCACATCCGATTATGTCATGGCAGATAGTTATTGGGGCAATCGTTGTGAATGGGCATATAACCCCCGTCTGCAACTCGACCAAGGGGTAGTCGTTGCCTTTGGGTCAGATTCACCGATAGAACCGTTTGACCCCATCCCCAATATTTATGCGGCAGTGACCCGCAGACGGATAGACGGGTCTCCCAATGAAAACGGATGGTATCCACAAAATAAAGTGACGGTAGAAGAAGCATTACGTGGGTTTACGATTGCCCCTGCTTATGCCGCAGGTATGGAAAATCGTTTAGGGAAATTATCACAAGGGTATTTAGCCGATTTAGTGGTATTAGACCGCGATTTGCTCAAAATTCCCGCAGAAGAAATTTTAGAGACACAAGTCCTCGCCACAATGGTCGGTGGCGATTGGCAATTTGGCGGGGTATAAGGTTAATAAACGGGGCGACACACACACTGTCGCCCCTGCATCATATTGTTTATTCGCCTTGTGGCACAGAACGGAAGAAAATACTGTCCATGATAAAATCACCGATACAATTCCCCTGTTTCACCCCATTTTCAACCGCAGAACGGAAATGAATCCCCCCATATATCCGCGAAATAGCCGCCTCGCTTGCCGCATGTTCAAATGAGGTAAATGCCCGTGTGACCAACCCGCTAGGGGTGATATTGGTGGCAGTGAAATGTTGCGCCCCAAACATACGGGTTAAGACACGCGCCGCTGCCGCCGAATTCACCGAGTGTCCAGACGGATATTCTGGAAATCCGGGCGATTCCAAATAGGTGCGCCAGCGAGGGTCTATATAGGTGTTGATATAGGTGATGGGGCGGAGCAAATTAATCTGATATTTGAGTGACCACGCAGATATAAACGAATCTGCCAATGCGATACCCACGCCCACATACATTTCGGCAATGGTGCTAAGGGGCAAATTTCGTTGTAATGCCACATCTTTGACAATCATAACCCAATGACCCGCAGGTGTCCCCGATTGACCAGGGGTATCTATCCAATATTCGGCAATTTCGCGTTGTTCGGGTGTCAGATTTTCGCCAACGGTCTTGACCTCCATTGCCTGTGCATAAAAGGTCGAATTGGGGTCTGTGCTAAACGGCACATCCATATAGACCGCACAAGAATCGGCATAAGGCAACATAAACGGGCGCAAACTTCCCCAATACGGTTCTACAGTTTGCATCCCCTCACGGGTAATCACCCATAGCGAATCATTGTCAGTTGGTAATTCATACGCCCATCCGCGTGTTTCGATATACCCATCGCTATTCATCCAATCAATGATAGTTTCTGCCACTTCATCACCATAGCGAAGTGAATTTTCGACTATATCAAAACCGACGGCATCCATCCGTGCAGATTTTTGACGAGAGCGCAGTTCACTGATGAGGCGAATTGTCTCATCACTCCCCTTGCCAAACATCTCCATCAACACGGTAGACATTGTGCCATTTAACACAGATAGCCAATCGAGTTCATTTTCTTCACTCGGATAGGGAACATCGGGAAAATCTCTCAATTGAGTCCCCATCGAATAATTACTCGGCATCCCCGGTAAGAGTGCCGTATAAAATGCCACCGCCCCATAACCATATAGCCGTGCCGCACCAGGGGCAGATACCAATTCATGCCATACACGGTCATATAGCAAGTCTATCCACTCAAGGGCCGGCGTAGGGTCTAATTCGTTGACTGGGGTTGAGGAGTAAAAATCAAGAGTATCTTCTTGTGCCTGAACCGATGTAATCCCCAATAAAAGCATAAAACAGAGTAACAGTGTAGATAAAGGTGCTAAGTGTTTCATGTGCTTCCCTCTTTATTATATTGAATTACAAACTCCTTTCAACTTTACACCCAAATGGGGGGATTTTGGCAATATGGAGTAGGCAATTCGTAGTGATTTCGTAGCAAATCGGTCGTATTATCCTGCATAGCGACCCAATACTCGATAAATAATATCTGTCCCAAAACCTACTGCATCCACAGGAATTCGTTCATCGGCGGCGTGAATCGTGGTGGCAAAATTAAACCCCTGTGGCAATTTCATCGGCAAATAGCCATAAGTCTGAATCCCCAATTGGGCAAAAAACCGCGCATCGGTCACACCACTGAGCAGATAGGGCATGGCGATGGCGGTGTCATCGGCATGATGTAATTCCTCTGCCAACAGGTCATATAAGCCCATATCGTGGGTATTGGGACCAAGTTCAAACGTCATCACCTGTAATTCAATGTCATCACCGACCACTGCTTGAATTTGTGATAAAAATATTTCTGGGGTCATAGTGGGCAAAATCCGCCCGTCCATCTCGACAATAATTTCTGATGGGATGACATTGATTTTATTGCCACCGCGCAAAATAGTCGGTGTGACGGTGTTCCGCAGGGGTGAATTAAAAAGTCGTTTGAGGTCACCTAATTGGTTGAGGGCTTCATCGGCAGTTTGTGGATTGAGCAATGCCAAGAAGGTGGGGCGCATGTCGTCAGGCACATTGCTGGCAATCGTCTCTATCATCTTTTGGGCGATGGGTGTGAGGTGAATCGGCAGAGGGGTTTTATCGAGTGCCAATAAAAAATGTGCCAGGCGAGCGGTGGCGCTCCCCGCAATGGGTGATGAGCCATGCCCCGCGGGTCCGCGGATAATGGCGCGGATGGGGCATAATTGCCGTTCTGATGTCATGATAGGATAAAATGTTTTGCCTGCGATGGGAATCGGAAACCCACCAAATTCGCCAATGGCATATTTTACCCCTGCAAAAACCTCTGGATGTTCCTCCATCATAAATTTAGCGCCTGCATCCCCACCAGCTTCTTCATCTGTGACCAAACACAAGATGAGGTCGCCTGCGAGGGGCAAATTTTCTGCTTTGGCACGCATAAACGCCGCCACCAACATCGCCACCCCACCCTTCATATCCAACGCACCGCGCCCCCATATAAATCCGTCGTGAATTTCCCCAGAAAATGGTGGGTGTGTCCATTTTTGTCCTTCGGTTGTGACTACATCCACATGCCCATATAACAGCAGTGGCGGGGCGCTCCCTGTACCCTGTAGGCGTGCCACCAAATTGGGACGGTTGGGGAATTTTTCATATAGGGTGGTTTCGATACCCAACGCATTGAGATGTCCCGCCACAAAATGGACTAATGCCGATTCATCGCCTGGGGGGTTGGTGGTATCGAAGCGAATCAGGTGTTGGAGTAGGGTTTCTGGATGCTGATAGAGGTCGGTGGTATCGGTCATGAGGGTCTCCGCGTGAGTTCAACATAAATAATTCCTAAGATTTTAGCAAAAAGTGTACATACATCTATAACCACTTGCTATAATGCACCTGAATCAAATAAAATTTTTGTTGATAGATACACAAGGAGAACTTAACACATGGCAAATCGTCCGGGCATGAAAGTCGGAGATAGCGAACATAACGTCCAAAATGATATGTTGACTGTAGGGAGCAATGCACCCGATTTTACCTTACGCACCCCCTCTCACAAGCCAAAAACCCTTGCCGATTATGCGGGTAAGGTAAAAATTATTAGTTGTGTCCCATCTGTTGATACAGGGGTATGCTCTGCACAAACCCGCCGTTTTAACCAAGAGGCATCAGAATTGGGCGACGGCATCATCATCCTCACCGTCAGTGCCGATTTACCCTTCGCCCTAAAACGCTATTGCGCCGCCGAAGGCATTGAACGCACCGAAACCCTCACCACCTACCGCGATATGGCATTTGCCGATGCGTATGGGGTGCATGATACCGATTGGCGTGTCTGCCAACGGGCAGTTTTTGTGGTAGACCAAAATGATGTCGTCCAATATGCCGAATATATGCCCGTCATTGGCGATGAAGTCAATTTTGAGGCGGCACTCACCAAAGCCAAAGAACTCGTCTAATATTTTCTGGATAGTAATCATACGGCGGATAGAATTTTATCCGCCATATCATGCTTATCCCCTACCCCACGATCCAATTCACAATATCGCTAATGACTTCTTCTGGGATATGACTCTGAATGGCATATTCCACAGGGGTACTAACCCCCTCCCCCGCCAAAAAGAGATGATTTAACGCGGGATAGCTGATAAAGGTCACATCGGCTTTATCTGCTAAGGATGATTGCCACAATTCAAAATCTTGCATCGTCACCTGATAGTCACGTTCCCCTTGCAAAATGAGGAGTGGAATTTCTAAATTTTGCGCGGTGGCAATTTGGTCATACACCAGCATATCCAACCAATAGGGTGTATACGCCCCAAATAATAATTGATTGGGGTCGGAATCGGGTGTGAGTTGGTTGATGGCTTGCAAATCGGCTCGCATCTGATTAATTACCGATTGGGCTTCATCGGATGAATTGATAGGCAGTGGTTGCAAATAATCCATCTGCTCCAATGCCACATCAACCAGAGAGCGACTGTTGCCTGCCAGGATAATAATTCCCGCCAATTGATTGTCGCGTTGGGCAATTTCTGGCGCAAGCATCCCGCCCATGCTATGCCCCACCACATAAATACGATTGGGGTCAATGTTGGGCATATTCCGAAGCAATGCGATGGCACTCAGGGCATCGTTGATGGTTTCATCATCCACCGTCAAATTCACCACATCATCGGCGCTATCTGCCCTATAGACCAATGTCCGTTTGTCATAACGCAACACCGCCACCCCGTTGGATGCCAAGCCTTGCGCCAAATCACGATACGGCTTATTGACCCCACTCACTGTGCCATCACGGTCACTGGGACCAGAACCATGCACAATTACCACCGCAGGAAATAGTTCCTCGCCCACAGGGGTTAATAATGTGCCACCAAGTTCCCATCTACCGGTTATCACCATAACTTCTTGTTCGGTATAAGCCGATGGGTCATCATAAGGGGCAGATGGTACACTGGTATCTATGGATTTAATCACAAAATTGAGCAATACCTCATTTAGCACAGGGGTCACGCCACCCAATGCCGTTTGTAAGCCCTTCACCCCTAGCACATATATCACACCTGTTTCATCGGCATAATAAATCATCGCCAACAATTCACCAGAATCCAGAATATAAACATCTTGTGTCCATGTTAATACGCCCAACGGCACAGGATTACTCTGAACAGGTGTCCCCACAAAATCGGGGATAATTTGGACAGGAAGGGCTTGTGAATCACCACTAAACAATGCAAACGCATATAAATTCACAGCACCGTCTGGACTAATAAAATGCGCCATATCGCCTGTACTCGCATCCGTCCACCCTTCTGGTGCTGGAAAACTGAACAGGGCATTATCATAAAGTGGGACATCCGTCTCTTGCGCCAAAATCGGCAAAGAGACCATTATGAGACAACACATTATCAACCATCTAAACATGACCATTGCTCCTTTGCATGTTTATGTATCTTTATAGTGTAAACCCTTCTCAGTGTTTTGCCATAGCTATCAGTTCATCCTATCCCTACCCGCCAATAATCGTTATAATTTCATTCAAATTTTTTACAATAGATAAGGATTATTTCGATGACAGATGCACGCTTAAAGAAATTAGCAGATGTGTTGGTAAATTATTCGGTGGCGGTGAAAAAAGGTGAATGGGTGGGAATTCGCGGGGATGCCTCTGCCCTGCCCGCCCTCCGCGCCATATATGAAGCGGTATTAAAGGCAGGTGGAAACCCCACCCTCATGATTGGTGATGAAGCCATGACTCGCACGATGTTGCGCGAAGGCAGTGAAGACCAATTATCGTGGCTAGACCCCAATGTCCAGCTTTTTTCAGAAAAAGCCGATGCGATGATTACTTTTTTCTCTAGCAACAACACCCGCGCCATGACCAATATAGATTCTAAGCGGATGCAGATTGCCCAACGGGCGCGGATGTCTATTTTTCAAAATACCATGCGACGCACTGCCGCAGGTGAATATAAATGGACACTCTCGCAATATCCCACCGAAGCCAATGCCCAAGAAGCCAATATGAGCCTTGAAGAATATGAAGATTTTGTCTATGGGGCAACCTATGCGACTCTCGCAGACCCAGTAGCAGAATGGAAAAAAATGGCGGCGATACAACAAGAGAAAATTGACTGGCTCAAGGGCAAAAAGAATGTCACACTCAAAGGTGAGCATATTGATATTTCGTTGAGTGTTGAGGGGCGCGTGTTTATCAACGCCGATGGCACAAAAAATATGCCCGATGGCGAAATTTTTACGGGCCCAGTCGAAAATTCTGTCAATGGATGGGTGCGCTTTAGCTATCCGTCTATCGTGGGGGGACGTGCCGTAAGTGGCATTGAACTCGAATTTAGCGAGGGCAAGGTCGTCAAAGCCAAAGCCGAACAGAATGATGATTTGCTCCAAGCCCAACTGAATACCGATGCAGGCGCACGCTATTTGGGCGAATTTGCCATTGGCACAAATTTTGGTATCAATAAATTCACGGGCAATATCTTGTTCGATGAAAAAATCGGCGGCACAATTCACATGGCAATTGGGCAAAGCTACCCAGAATCTGGCGGGGTGAATCAGAGCGCCGTCCATTGGGATATGATTTGTGACATGCGGAATGACAGCGAAATCCGTGTGGATGGCGATTTATTCTACAAAAACGGTGCATTTGTGGTATAAGATGCGTGTGTAAGGGCGCAATATATTGCGCCCTTATCATAAAAAAATAGGGACACAATAAGGCATACACACTATGGCATACCTCTCCAGACGCGATTTTTTACGACTTATCGCCACCAGCGGAATTGTATTGGGTGCAGGGAATACCCTCGCCTATACCATGACAATGAATCTGCCCTGCCGATCCAAATCCCCCTCCCAGCATCGCTCATGCTCCACAGTCGGCATCGCTGGATTTTGCCCGATATTCTCGATTATCTCCTACAAAACGACTGTACAGGCATCCACTACGCCGATTTTGAACGCGCCTTGTTAGGACTCAAAACCCTGCCAGAAAAACCCATCCTCATCACCATAGACGACCTCACCGCCGTACAGGGGCAAAATCCCGTCATCCTAGAATATTTTGGCGCGATGAAAAATTCGCTGGTAGAACGCCAGATGAAAGGGTCATTCGCGTATATCACCCGCCCCGATTTGGCACAAGACGTTGCCCTATAGGATGAATTTCGGGGTTGGACAGAACACGGTATCGCGCTTGAAACGCACATCACCCCACAAGTCATACAAGCCTGTGAACAGGCAGGATTGCGCTTTATTGTGGGGATTGTGAATGGACGTGCGCCAATTCGCCTGCCGATTGGTGCGGGGGATGTGTTATATGTGGGGCGCGTGGCTCTTGGGGTGAATAATGATGCCTATGGTGCGGGGCTAGAAATCGAATTTTGGCGCGAGGAATATCGTTAATCCACCTCACGTAAAATTGCCGCTACATCCACCGATTGCCCCAAAACGGGTGATGAAAAGGTGTCATCGGGTGCAAACACCCCAAGTCGCCGATAGGCACTATCAACATGGATAAACACTTCTACATATTGATTGGCGGGGTCAATCAGCCAATATTCTGCCACACCATACTTTTCATACAAATGATATTTTTCGCCCCTATCACGTTTGCCTGTGGATGCCGATAAAATTTCGACGGCTAAATCTGGGACACCATACAACCACTTATCGGTTATTTGACAGCGTGGGTTGTTTTTGGCGATATACACCACATCAGGCGCGACACTGTTTTCATCATCAAACACCATTTCCACATCCTGATAGGCTTTTCCGCCAATTTTTCGGATACAGAACCATAGAAACACGAATATCAACCCAGAAATCATCTGATGCGCGGGTGTGGGACGGGTCATGACAATCATCTCCCCATTGATGAATTCTGTTTGGTCATCGGTTTGGTCTGCGAGAATAAAATAATCCTCTAATGTGAGTGGTGATAGTTGAATATTGGTCATGGTTATGCCTCGTGTTTAGCGTCATTATAGCACAATTTCGTATGTGGCAAGTTCACTAATCCGCAATTTTGTGCTATAATAAAAGTTCAGCCATGATATGCAAAAAGGATAGCGTAGCGTATGCCCCCATTTGAACTTGTGTCTGAATTTAAGCCCACAGGCGACCAGCCCAAAGCCATTGAAAAACTTGTTGAAGGTATCCATAAAGGTTATACCGACCAAACATTACTAGGAGCTACGGGTACGGGAAAAACCTACGTAATGGGTCAAATCATTCAGGCGACCCAAAAACCGACCCTCATCCTTGCCCACAATAAGACACTCGCGGCACAGCTTTATGCCGAGTTCAAAGAATTTTTCCCCAAAAATGCAGTGGAATACTTTGTCAGCTATTATGATTATTATCAGCCAGAAGCCTATGTCCCACGCTTTGACCTGCATATCGAAAAGCAGACCGACATCAACCAAACCATCGAGCGTTTGCGCCTATCCTCAACCGCATCACTCATGACGCGCCGCGATGTGGTGATTGTGGCATCGGTATCGTGTATTTATGGCATCGGTGACCCCGAAGCATGGCGCAAAACACGGGTAGAACTCAATGTTGGGGAGGCGAATTTGCGCCGTGATATTATCCTCCGCAAATTGGTGCAGATTCAATATAAACGTAACGATATGGTGCTAGAACGTGGGAATTTCCGTGTGCGTGGCGATACATTAGAAATTTATCCCGCGTATTTAGAGACGGCATATCGTGTGGCGATGTTTGGCGATGACATTGAGCGCATCAGCGAATTTGACCCCATCACAGGTGAAGTTTTGGGGACATACAACCAAGTGACCATTTTGCCCGCCAAGCAATTTGTCACTGATGAAGAAAAAACGCGCCAAGCAATATGGGATATTGAGCATGAGCTAGAAGACCAAATCAAATATTTTAAGTCACAAGACAAATTGGTCGAAGCACAACGCATCGAACAACGGACCCGCTATGACCTCGAAATGCTCCGTGAAGTGGGATTCACCACAGGTATCGAAAATTATTCACGCCATTTTGACCAACGCCCAGTAGGAAGCCCACCCCATACTCTGATAGATTATTTTCCAAACGACTTTTTGCTGGTGGTAGATGAAAGTCACATGACCCTGCCCCAAGTGCGCGGGATGTATAACGGCGACAGGCAACGCAAGCAGACATTGGTGGATTATGGCTTTAGATTGCCGAGTGCGTTGGATAACCGTCCGCTCAACTTTGATGAATTTCGAGAGAGAATACATCAGACCATCTATACCACCGCCACCCCTGCCGTGTATGAGCGGGAAAGAAGCCAGCAAATTGTCCAGCAGGTCATCCGCCCAACAGGGATTTTAGACCCACTATGCTTTGTGCGCCCCACCAACGGGCAAATTGATGACCTGCTTCAAGAAGTGGCATTACGGATAAAAAACAAGCAACGCGCTATCGTCACCACCCTCACCCAACGCATGGCAGAAGAATTATCGGGCTATTTTAACGAGATGGGCATTAAGGCACATCACCTTCATGCCGAAATTGATACGATGGAGCGCATTGATATTCTGCGCGATTTACGTTTGGGTGTGTATGATGTGGTCGTTGGCATTAACCTCTTGCGTGAGGGAATAGACCTGCCAGAAGTGTCATTGGTAGCGATTTTAGATGCGGATAAAGAGGGTTTCTTACGCTCAGAATCGGCACTTGTCCAAATTATCGGACGAGCGGCGCGTCATATCGAAGGCAAGGTGATTTTATACGCCGATAATATGACCGATTCCATGAAACGGGCGCTAGATGAGACCACCCGTCGGCGGGCGATTCAAGAGGCGTATAACACCGAGCATAATATCAAGCCGACCAGCATCGTCAAAGAGATTAAAGACCTCACCGCCCGCATTAGGGGTGAGCAAGGTGGCAAGCCAGAAGAACAGGTAGAAGAGATGACCGCCGCCGAATTGCATAAGATGATTAAAGAACTGGAAAAAGAGATGAAACGCGCCGCTCAATCACTCGAATTTGAAAAAGCGGCGGCACTCCGTGACCAATTATTTGATCTGCGGGGCATGTTGGCAGAAAAAGACACTAACAGCGAATATTTCTTTAGTTAGCACATAAATATAGATGTCGGGACGGTATTTTTGCCGTCCCCAACATCTTATTTTAGAAAATTTCCCCTACACACTAAATTGCCCGTTTTTATACAACAAATCGCCATCCACATGGATTTCGCTATCATCGCGCATGTCGCATATCATATCCCAATGGACAGCACTCTTATTCACACTGCCCGTTTCGGGATAGCCCATGCCAATTGCCATGTGAATTGTGCCACCAATTTTTTCATCAAATAAAATATTGCCCGTGAATTTATTGATGCCGAAATTAGTGCCAATGGCAAACTCGCCCAAATACCGCGCACCCGCATCGGTATTCAGTTGGGCTTGAAGCAATTCATCATTCTGTTCGGCTTTGGCAGAAACCACCTTCCCCGACTCAAATTTGAGTTCAATCCCACTCACGGCACGTCCCCCCACGATAGACGGATAGCTAAAGCGCACCCACCCATTAACCGAATCTTCTACAGGACCCGTAAAAATTTCGCCACTGGGCATATTGTGTTTGCCATCGCTATTGATAAATGTCCGCCCTGCGATGCTTAGTGACAAATCAATATTGGGACCCTTAAGGACAACTTGTTTTTTCCTTGCCAGCCAATCCACTTTTTGTTGTTGCATATCCGATATTTTATTCCATTCGGCAACTGGGTCTTCTTTGTCACAAAATGTCGCCCCATAGACAAAATCGGCATAATCTTCGAGGCTCATATTGGCTTCTTGGGCGCTAGAATCGGTGGGATACCATGTGCCAACCCAGCGAAATTCACCCTTTGCCGACCGATTTAAGCGAGTATCGAGCCATGTACGGCGTGCGCCAGACACCTTTTGCATCCGCGCCGCGCTAATATTGGTCATGGCGCGGGTATTCACCGATGACCCGACACGGATATACACATCACCCTTATCAATATATTGGCTCATGGTGGGGTCTAACCATGCCATCTGGTCATCATCGGCATCGCGCATAAAGGTGCGGGAGATGGTCTCATCGCTCATCATCAAGCTAGGATTACCCCCTGCCCGAATCACTTCGGCATACACTTCGCGCAAAATCGGCAGTGTGGCGACATCACCCAAAATCCCCACCCAATCCCCTTTTTTCACGCCTGTGGAATAATTTACCAGCACCTTCGCCAGCCGTTTCATGCGAATATCAGACATATTGATTTATCCTTTTGTGGAAAATAGTCATTCAAAATTATTTTGATGGTTATTTAACCGCAAAATATCACAAAATGCAAACTATGGTATGATATGGATATGTGTAGAGAGGATGAGAATCATGTCTGATGTGATAATTCCACCAAATGAACAAGTAGCATCGGCGAAGCCATATATTTCGGCAGAAGACTATCTGGAAAAATATGCCGATAAGCATTATGAATGGGTGAATGGGGAGATATTTGAGATGTCGCCAGTATCATTGATTCACGAGCTATTAATAATCTATTTCAAGCAATTATTTACATCTTATTTTGCACTTAATCCAAATCCTAAAGGAATTGTCGTTGGCGATCCATTCACAATGCAATTACCAACAACTCCATCCTATCGGCAACCTGATATTCAAATTATTTTAGGCGATAACATTCAAAACCTTACAGAAAATGGGATGAAGGGTGCATCTGATATTTGTATTGAGATTGTTTCTTTTGGTAGTATCGCAGTGGACTATGACGAAAAGTTTGCTGAATATGAGCAAGGCGGGGTTAAAGAGTATTGGATTATTGACCCTAAACGGCGCATTACTAGTTTTCATCGGCTCAATACAGAAAATATTTATGAAGCACAATCCATGAATGAGATATCGCTTTATAGCGCCCCGCTATTACCGCATTTCGCAATAAAAACGAGTGTACTATGGAATAGTCCATTACCAAATCCAATTGAAATTTTAGATATGTTGCGTGCGCTAAAAAGCTAATGCGATATTTATCTAGTTATCCCCTCCCATTGTGATGGAATAACTGATGAATACCGAATTTCTTTCGCACCCAACCATGCCCCTAATGCATCTATCTGACCACGAATCGCCATCACTGTGCCATTATCGTCTGGGGCATTTGGCTCGGCATGAACGGCATTGATATGCAACACACCCGTTTTGCGCTCCATGCGAGGGTCTATCCGACCAATGAATTTATCCCCCTGCAAAATAGATAACACATAATATCCATATTGCCGTTTTGCCTGTGGCACATAAATTTCGATACGATAAAAATAGTCAAATAATTCTTCTGTGCGCTTACGGTCACACATCAAGTTATCAAATGGCGATAGCAACACCGTTTTGGGGGCAAATCCGCCTCGCTCAATATATTCTAGTGTCGCTAAATCTGCCGAATGGAGATAATATGCCCCGCGCATCTCGCTTGTGTCATTCATCAATTTGACGGGGATAACAATTCCATCTGCCACCAATTTTTTGAGGATAGTATCTAATTTAGGGTAACTATTGCGCGTAAAATGGATTTTGATATGTGGCACAGTACCAATGCCTAAGCCACGTATGGCTTTTTGTATCGCAATCGAGACCACTTCTTCCTCAGAGAATACATGACGTGGGGCGGATGTGGGCAGGCATCGCTCGGCAATATCCCACCAACGTTGATTACCTTCACGCTTGGCGACCAAAATTTCCCCACGACACCACAAATAATCAATCATCTTATTCAGCATAGATTCGCCCGTCCAGCTACTCGATACCCCGCCCTTCTCCCCTCCTTCAAAGGCGCGTGAGGGCAATGCACCCTCATTTTGCAAACGGGTTAATATGGTATTTTTCAGCGCAACCCCTTTTTCGCCCAATTCATTTATCCATGCTTGCACACGCCCCTGTGGATGCGGATATAAATTCATCCAATGGCGGTGAATGGGGTAATCTTCTGATAGCACCAACGAAGCGGCGTGTGCCCAATATTCAAACATCTGCTTCTCACCATAAATAAAGTCAGATAGCGCCCCCATATCATAATTACCCACCCTGCTCCACATCACCAGTCGGTGATTTTTGGCAACGGCGCTGATGGGGTCTAATTGCAAACATCCAATAGAAGCAACCACATCGGCAAATGTAGGATTTTGGGCATCGTGCAAGTATTGTTTGGTGATTGCCAGTTGGCGCAGGTGACTCAGTTGAACAGGGCGTGGTGTGGTCATCTATCTATATCCTTTGGTGGCACAAATATATTGTTATCATGGTAGTACACAAGTTCTATTTTGTCAATATTTTGATGCAAAAATAGGCTATCGGGGGTATAATCAAACGATGTGTTGATTATCCTTAGAGGAATGACCATGACCCTAGAAATGACTCCCAGAACCGCCTTTGCGACCACCACACGCGGATTAGACCGCAATAGTCCCCCCATGAAATTATTTGAAAAAGCGAAAAAATATGGGATTTGGAATCCGAGTGACATAGATTTTTCTCAAGATAAAAAAGATTGGCAAGCCCTCAAGCCCGATGAACAAGAAATTTTATTGCACCTCACCTCTATTTTCCAAGCGGGTGAAGAAGCGGTCACACTCGACCTGCTTCCCCTGATTATGAGCATCGCCAAAGAGGGTCGCATTGAAGAAGAAATGTTCCTCACCACATTCTTATGGGAAGAGGCAAAGCATGTGGATTTTTTCAATCGGTTTTTTACCGAAGTGGCAGGTGTCCCCGCCGATAACCTGAGTCGTTTTCATCAAGAGAGTTATAAGACCATTTTTTATGAGGCACTTCCCACTGCACTCAATCGGCTCACGGTTGACCAATCGCCAGAAGCACAACTGGTCGCGTCTGTGACCTATAATATGATTGTGGAGGGGGTATTAGCAGAAACGGGCTATCATAGTTACTATACCGTTTTGCGAAATAATAACCTCATGCCCGCCACTTGCGCCACCATTGATAAACTCAAACAAGACGAATCGCGGCATCTCGCCTACGGCATTTTCCTGATTTCACGGCTGGTCGCAGAAAATCCCACCTTGTGGGAAGTAGCAGAAAATACCATGAATACCCTACTCATGCCCGCATTAGGTGTTATCACAGAAGCGTTTGCGCTCTATGACCCTGTGCCATTTGGGTTGCAATTAGATGAATTTACCGCGTATGCCACCATGCAATTCCAAAAACGCTTTATGCGGATTGCTGGCTCGCAAGGGGCATCGCTCGATGATGTGTATGTGGTGACACACACCGCCATTGATACAGATGATGCCTAAATAATCTCACGTTATGCTGGCAGATAGATACAAAAGCCTGCTTATCTATCTGCCAGTCCTATCGCAGATTACCTAGATAATTTGCCTAATCCCCATTGACAGCATAACGTTGCCATGATATTATATACGTTATGTGCGGGGTAGAGCAGTGGCAGCTCGTCAGGCTCATAACCTGAAGGTCGGAAGTTCGAATCCTCCCCCCGCAACTTTTTATTTCCACTAAAAAATGGTGATATAGCTCAGTTGGTTAGAGCGACGCACTCATAATGCGTAGGTCGCCGGTTCAAGTCCAGCTATCACCACATATTACAAAACAACAAGGACTCCCTTAATGGGAGTTTTTGTGTTATAATAGGTGCATCGCAAAATTATCCATCGTGGGGTAAAACACAATGGTCGTCAAACGAGAAACACGCGAACAAGCCCGTCAATTACGCGCACAAGGTATTTCGATTATCTCCATTGCCAAACAGTTAGGTGTAGCTAAGAGTTCTGTCAGTCATTGGGTGTGTGATATAGAACTCACTCCCGCCCAAATTGAAACCCTCAAACAAAATCAACATCGCACACCAGCACAACTCAATGGGTCAAAAACCAATTATACAAAAGCCCTCACACAACGAAAATTATGGCAAGAAGAAGGTCGCGCTAACGCCCGTGAACAACGGGGTTTACATGAAGTTGGGTGTATGTTGTATTGGGCAGAAGGTGCAAAAGGGCGTAGTAGCATCATTTTTGTCAATTCTGACCCAGAAATGATGAAATTATTCATCCGATTTTTACGCCAAGAGATGAATATTCCCGAAGAAGATTTTATTGTTATTCTTCATTGCCATACTCATGATAAAGCAGAATGGGAACGAATGACGACTTATTGGCTTCGCATATTGGGGCTAACCCAACAAAATATGCGAAATATCAATGTCAAGCAAGGTAGCAATAGTCGCAAAAATCGGCTTGAAAATGGCATTTGCACCTTACGAGTCTATAGCACAGAACTCGCCATGCACATCTACGGCGCAATTCAAGAATATGCGGGGTTTGACCGTCCAGAATGGTTATTTTAGGGGATAAATCGTGGCAGGCAACAATAATATACCTGCCACAACAATAGGTTATTCCACAGTCACACTTTTTGCCAAATTACGAGGTTGGTCAACATCTGCCCCACGCCATACGGCGATATGATATGCCAAGAGTTGCAATGGCACAACCGCCACCACTGGGTTGAGCATCGGTGGGCATTTGGGGATATAAATCACATGGTCGGCTTTTTGTGCGATGAGCATATCGCCTTCTGTGGCGAGGGCAATCACCACCGCCCCACGCGCCTTTGCCTGTTCGACCTGTGACAGCATTTTATCGTAGACATCATCTTGCAGGGTAATCGCCAGCACAGGCATATTTTCATCTATGAGTGCAATCGGTCCGTGTTTCATTTCGCCTGCGGGATAGCCTTCGGCATGAATATAGCTGATTTCTTTGAGCTTCAATGCCCCTTCTAGCGCGATAGGATAATTAATCCCACGTCCCAAAAACAAAAAGTCGGTATAGTGATGCAATAATCCCGCCAATTCATGGATGCGTTTGTCCTGCTCCATCACCTTCCCCATCAAGGCGGGAAGTTTAGCGACATCTTGCACCAATCCCTTCCGTTGGGTTTCGGTGAGCGTTCCGCGCAGTTGCCCTAAATACACCGCCAGCAGATATTGGTCAACAATACTAGTGGTGAAGGCTTTGGTGGATGCCACGCCAATTTCTGGTCCCGCGTTCATGGTGATATAGCCATCAGACACGCGCATGGCTTGGCTACCAATGGCGTTGACAATGCTCCACACAGTAGCTTTTTTCCCGCGTGCCTCTTCCATCGCCGCTAATGTATCTACCGTCTCGCCACTTTGGGTGATAGCAAGCACAGCGGTGTTGGCATCTATGATGGGGTCACGATAACGATACTCACTCCCATAATCCACTTCCACATTTAACCGCGCGATTTTTTCGATGAAAAACTTGCCCACCAAGCCACTATAATAACTTGTCCCACAAGCAACTGTGACCAAACGGGTGATAGCTTTGGCATGTTCTGGTGTGAGATTGAGGTCTGGTAACACCACTTTGCCGTGTTCAAAATCCACACGCCCACCGAGTGTATCGGTAATAGCACGGGCTTGTTCGGCAATTTCTTTCTGCATGAAATGTTTGTATTCGCCTTTCACGGCGCTCACAGGGTCCCATGCAATGGTGTGAATATCGGGATGAATCTCCACACCATCTAACCCAAAAATCTGGTAGCTATCTTGGCGTACCACTGCCATTTGCAGGCTTTCCAGAAAAATCATGTGGCGGGTATGTTCTAGAATGGCGGGAATATCGGATGCGATAAAGTTTTCTCCCTCGCCAATTCCCAACGCCACACCACCCGCATTGCCAATTCGCACAGCCACCATCATATCGGGGTTTGATTTGCTCAAGACGACAATGGCATGAGCGCCACGCAACCGTTTGACCGCCAAACGCACCATCTCTGGAAAAGTCGCCTTCATGCCAGAGTGGGCATAGCGTTCTATCAACTGCACAATCACTTCTGTATCGGTATCAGAGACAAAAGTGACTCCTTCTGCCATCATTTCTTCGCGCAATTCCAAGTAATTTTCCACGATGCCATTATGCACCACGACAAAATCACCATTCATGCTGATATGGGGGTGAGCATTACGTTCTGCGGGAACACCGTGTGTTGCCCAACGAGTATGACCAATCGCCAAATTGCCAGCAAGCGGATTTTTATTCACTTTTTTTCGTAAATTAGCCAATTTGCCAACATCACGCCGAATATCAAACTCGCCATCACGCAAAACGGCAATACCCGCAGAATCGTATCCACGATATTCAAGCCGTCCCAATCCATCTAACACAATAGGCGTGGCGTTTTTAGCGCCGATATATCCAACGATACCGCACATACAGGTAGTCTCCTTATTTTATTATGACAAATAAAATAGAAAATACCCCTGCCGCGCTATGCAGGGTCAAATTCAATACAGAAAGCAGTTTTCTGCAAAAATCCACATGCTTGCCACTTGTCCGATGAGTCGCCTCATGATTTTGTGGGTCGCTTTTACTGTGCGGGGAAGGTAGACAAAGGGTGGTGGAAGCACCCTGACGGCATCCGCTGAACTCTCGATTTTCGGCATATCTAGGGAATATGCCTGTCACCTATATCGCTATAAGTGAACCGTCACCTCGTCAACTCACCTGTGTGATGAGTCCTTGCGCTATCTGTTTCCCCGAAAATGGCGCGGATAATAATCCTCCATACTCGAAAACGATGCTGAACATCATAACAAAATGGTAAGGAAAATGACAAGGGTAAATATTTTTACCCTGTCGCAGAAAGGTTATCCATCAAAACTTGCGCCCGCACCGTATACCCACGCCCATGTCTGGATTGGATAATGGTGGGATGGTCTGGGTCTGTCTCTAATTTACGGCGCAAATTGCGGATATGATTGCGTACCAATGCTGTATCACCCATGCCATCGGTATAATTCCAAACACCTGCTAATAAATCTTCAGTCGCGTGCCACCGTTTAGATTCTATGACCATAAACTGGAGTAAATTAAATTCGATTTTGGTCAGATAAATTTCTTTAGAATCCAAAAAGACTTGTTGTGTCTCTGGATACAATCTCAAAAGAGGATAGCCCTTTGCGTTGGATGGCACACGGCGCAAATTCGCACGGACTCGTGCCGTGAGTTCTTTAACAGCGAATGGCTTGCGGATATAATCATCTGCACCCGCCTCTAATGCCGCCACCGCATATTGCGACTCGAATTGCCCTGTCAGAAACAGAATGGGGGTCTCTGATGTCTCTGGCAACAAACGCAATTGCTTGCATAATTCCAAACCACTCTGAACCCCCAATGCAAAATCGAGCAAAAAGAGGTCTGGGGCTTGGGTTTTGGCTAAAGCTAACACTTCTTCGATATTATCCGCCGTATAGACGATATAACCCTCTAAATCTAAAATTTCTTCCACCATGTGAAGCATGGTTGTATCATCGTCTGCAATTAATATACGGTACATAACAAGGATTCTTTCATGGATAAATATAAGCAAATATACACATTACATAAATTATAGCTCAATAAAGCCATTATTCACACTATTTCAATACTAAATTCATAAATTTTTCATAAATGGCGTATAAATCTTCATAAACAGGGTGCAATTTATCACACCCTGTTATTTTTTCGTAAAAAATCTAGGTGGATGACATCATGTACCCCACCCCATGAATGGTGCGGATATATTTACGGTTGGGGTCTAATTCAACTTTGGAGCGTAGATTGCGGACATGCGCCCGCACCAAATCGGGGTCGCCCGTGTCTTGGGGATATTCCCACACCGCTTGTAGCAAATGGGTAAGCGACAATACTTGGTCTAGGTTTTCCATAAAGTGACGCAACAGCCGATGTTCGGTTGCGGTGAGTGGGATGGCATGTTCATTAACATACGCATGGTAGGTATCGGAATCGAGGCGTAAATTATGCACTTGCAAAATTGCGCCTGCTTCTTTGGCACGCGCTCCGCGTCGCAATAGGGCATAGACACGCGCCCGCAACTCTGCGAGTTCAAAGGGCTTGATGATATAATCATCTGCACCCGCATCTAAACCCTCTACCACATCATCTGTAGAGCCTTTTGCAGTCAGAAATAAGATAGGAAGCGAAATAAATCGTGGGTCTCTGCGAACATGACGACATACACTAATGCCATCCATTTCTGGCATCATAATATCCAGCATGAGCAAATCGGGTTTGCGCGTCTCTAAATATGCCAATGCTTTGCTACCCGCATTGAGCAAAGTTACTTCAAAATTTTCGCGTTGTAGAACCCTGGAGAGTGTCTCCAAAACATCTGGGTCATCGTCTACCGCTAAAATATGTGCCATCGTCTATCATCCTTTCGAGCCAATGATTATTTTAATTATGCCTTGTTATAATCAGAAATGCTAGAGAGGCGATTTTCTGTTAATAGGCAAATAATAAATTGGGTGAGTTCATGGGGAATACTTTCTACCCGAATTGTCCCGCCCAGATTGCCCACCACCTCACGACAGATATGCAATCCAAGCCCAGTACCTTCCCCGATTGGCTTAGTGGTAAAAAATGGGCTAAAGATTTTTTCTTGGATTTCTGGCAAAATTCCCGGACCATTATCCCACACCACAATCTCGACTTGCCCATCTTCTGGCAATTGCCTTACTTGTACACCAATTTTTGCGCCACTTTGCCCATAGAGCGCATCATACGCATTCATGAGTAAATTGAGCCAAATATCTTCTAATTGCCCTTTAACCGCCCGCACAGGTGGGACTCGTTGGCGTGGCAAATCAATCACTAGTTGAATTCCTCGATGTTCGATATGCGGTTGCAATAACGATAATACCCCACGCAGACTATCCACAATATCTATAAAATCGGGCGCGGCATTAATATCCACAGGACGGGCAATCGCCAACAACCGCCGTGCAACATTCGCCGCCCGTCTGCCCGTGCGGGCAATCGCTTGCAATGACCCACGTCTGGGCGAATTTGGCGGTTCATCTGCCAGCATCAGTTCGGTCTCTGCGATGATGGTGGTGAGTGGGTTATTCATCTGATGAGCAACCACAGATGCCAATTCCCCCATCGCAGACAGACGGGCAGTATGCACCAAACGGGTTTGTGCGGCTTTTAGGCTTTTTAGGCTTTGTGCCAAATCTTGATGCACACGCGCATTTTCGATGGCAATGGCGGCAAAGGTCGCCAAATTGGTGAGCAGATGCAACTGATTATCGTTAAATGCCACATCCTCTGTAATATTTTTCACCCCCAAAACCCCACTCACCTGTTCTTTGAGGATAATCGGGACATAAAGGGCGGCGGATGTTTTTGATAACCCATATTTACGATAATTGGTCTCATTCACCAAAATGGGTTGCCCTGTTCTATTCACCTCAGTTGCCACTTTATCTTGTGTCAATAGGTGTAAATTCTGGGCTGAGGGTGTTTGCCGACTAATTTGCGCCCGCAAATATAACCCGTCATCTTCTGTCAATAAAATGACCGATTCATCGGCATACGTGAGATATTGAGCCGATTCAATCACCCGATTGAGGACTTGCACCAAATCGAGGCTTTGTGTCAATGAACGGCTCAGGGCAAATAAGGTGTTGACCTCTTCGATTTTTCGTGCCAAATGTTGGTCTATGGTGACATCTTTAGGCAACAGCAATGACACAGTATCTCCAAGCCCTTCTGGTAATGAAAAAACATCGGCAATCAAGCGCATGACCTTACGCGGGTCTAGCTCGGTAAAGAGAATGGGGGTTAAAATCTTCACCTGCGGAATTTTTTCGCTATCCGCAACATACGCCACATGATGCTTCTTTAGCGATTTATTTTGGATAACGGCGAGTGTCCAATCCCCAGAATAACGGTCAACCATGCGTGAATCGGTAATGATTCCATCAAACACATGTGATTCTAAAGCGAATAGTGCATCGCGGTGTGTGTAGGCAAAATGCAACTGAAAGCGGCTTTTGGGCAGGGCTTGGCGTATACAATTGATGACACCATAGTCACCTGCAACAATTAAAATCATGTAAATATGCGATGTTATCATAAGCCATCCATCACTTGCATAATCTGTCAGGTTATTTTTTGCTCAACCGATTGCGACGACGTTCTAAATCATCTTCAATATCGGCATCTGTCGGCGCATCAGATGAGATTGATGGTGGGGTTTCATCGGTTTGGGTCTGTAAGGTGGCTTTGCGTACCATAATTTTATCGCCCAATGTCTGAATCCGCCGTTGGGTATCGTTGACCAAATCCGATAATTTATCGGTTGCTTTTTTCTGATAAACTGCATCATCTGTCCCAGATTCCCCTGTCGCTTTTTGTGCCTGAATATCGGCAATGGTCGCCTCTAGCAAATTGACCTTGTGCATGAGGTCTTGGGCGAGTTGCTGATGCTCTGATAAATCTTTTTCGAGCATGGTCAGTCGGTCTTGCAAGTGGCTAATTTTTTCGATGAAATGACGTGCCATCGCTTCATTGCCTTTTTCGGTGGCTTCATCGGCTTGGCGGTCGAGTATGGGCAGTTGCTTATAAATATCATCTATCTGCGACTGCAATTTCTTTTCATAGCCAACCGCATCATTCACGCGCTCCCGCAATTTTTCCGCATCGTGTGCCACACGGTCTATGGGACGCGCCGAATGTTGGTGAGATAAATCGGTGGCATCACTCTGTGGTGAACTGCCCAACAAATCGCTAAATTTCACTCGGATGAGTGTATTGAGTTTATCAAAGAATTCATTCATGTTGTTATTCTACCTGAATAGTATGCCATATCTGAATAATTTTATAACTTTTTCATAAATTCAACATGACGCTCTAAGCCAATTAAGGCGATAAATACTCATTTTTGCCTCACCAAGATTTGGCGTTGTCTTTCCATCAGATTGATAGACCAAGCACAGGCGCGGGTCATTGGGATTATCATTGGGGATTTGGTTGGGAAATGCCATGAGATAATCTGCCCCTTGTGCTTCGATATACGCCCATAATGCGTCTGGCTGATTGATAAGCGGAATCACCTCTGGCGAAATCAGTCCTGCAATATCCAACAACGGGCGCGGGGCAAAATAACCCACCGCCCCAACATCATGAATAGCCAATAACTGGTCTTTGGGGAGTTCTGCCTCAATCCACAGCGCCAAATCTACCATTTCTTCGTTGGTGATGGCGGTATCGGTAATAAACACATTGCGTCCAATAATCAGCGCAAACGACACCATCATCAAAATGGTCGCCAACGCCAATGAGCGCGATACCACCCGCCCCAGAACACTCTCTCGCCAATGGATGACCATCATCACCATGCCGATTGTCCCCAATAGGATAACCATCGGCAAGGCGGGAATCAGATACCGCCCATGTTGAAACGATACAGGCAAACGGGCGGCATACAATGCTATCAGCGCCACAGACCATATCAACGGAGCAATATATACCACAATTTTTCGCCCATGTGAGCGCATCATCACCAGATAATATATCAACCCAAAGAACAAAAAGAGTTGCGCCCCTGCCAAAAGTGGCTGAATCATGTTAACCAGTCGTGTGGTATAGGGAACTCGTAATAACGGCGCGATTTGGGCATATTTCGCATCGGATGTATTGGGCAATAGTGACCCATTCAAATAGAGATTATTGAGCAGATATGGGCTAATAGCGATAAGTGCCATCACCCCCGCCCCAATCGCCCATAAAATAGTCTGCCGAAAGTACGGATGGGGGCGTGCTATCAAAAGCGCACCACCTAAAATAAATGCAATCATCACCCCTTCTGGACGGGTCGCGGTGGCAATCGCTATGACCACTCCCCAAACTGCCCCACGTAATATAATGGCACGGGTAGTCATCACCAAATATCCCTGTGCCTCGCGCCATACCAGCCAAATCGCTAAGAGGAGCAAGGTGCAAAATAACATCGTCTCCATGCCCGATGCCGCCGCCCAAATTAAATGCCATGAACCAATCAACGATAACCCGCCTATCCAGCCGATATGCGTCAATTTGGGATAGAGCATATCTGCCATGCGTGCGCCAATCATCCCCGCGCCAGCCAATGCCAATGCTCCTAGTGCATGTGTCCAAAGCATATACGGGATATTCAACGCATAGCCAAGTGCCAACAGCAGGGTATAAACGGGAGCAGTAGATGCACCACTCGGCACATTTGGTATAAATGCCCACTGTCCCAATTGCGCGAGATTGCGCCCATATACTTGGTGAATCCAGCTATCATCCAACGGAAACCCTGTGGTACTCAGGGCATATAACGCGACCAGCACACCTGCCAAAAGGATAAATACACCGTCACGGACGAATTTCATAGACAACTGCTCCACTAAATTGGGTATCTGATAAACGAATTAAAAATTCGGGTGGGTTATTTAGCGCAAAGCCAAAGCGTTTTGGCACAGCGACACCATCCCGAAAGGTCTCTATCACCACATGCGTAATGCCATAACTTCTCGCCAATTCTGGGATGACGCTCACATCGGCATTGGGGATGACGACCCCCGCCAAGCCAGTATGATAATATAATGCGGGGGTATCGTTAATGAGCAATACGGCATCTATGGGCAAATTGGTTTTGAGGTCGGTATATAATGCAGGGGTTCTGGGATATGCACGCGCAGAAAGGGCGATATTCACCGTCAGTATCATCGCCAAGCCCAATAATCCCGCCGAAAAAATCCGTTTGGTACGAATAGGCTTCCAATGATGTAATCGTGCAGACATCCAATCTACCACATCATCCATCCCCAACACACCCAACACACCCCAAAATGGGATAAGTGCAATTGCAGAGTGCAATAATCCACCACGATACCCTGGATAGGGAAAAACAGCGGTCATCGCCACATGCAATGCCACCGCATATAACGCAAATACCCATAAAAACCGATTTTTCCGCCGTTTCCATAAGGCAAGGCACATGAACGGGGTCATGATTATCATCCCCTGCACAGCGATAAAGGTCAACAAATTTTGGGTGAATGCTGTCCAGCGCGACTCAAACAGCACACCCAAGCCGTCCTCAAAAAAGGTCTGTGGCGTGTTGATGGGCGGATAGGCAAATAGGTCGTCATATTCCCGATACCATATCCCCTGCACCCCACCCACAGGCAATGGTGAACCGATTTCACTCATATTGCGAATAAACCACCCCCCCATGATGAGCATATAGCCTAAAAACAGACATATCAACAAACGGAGTTTAGTCGCCCTTTTTTCTGGATGAAAAGCCAAAACAGTCCCCGCCACCAATAGCAACAATACCCCATCAGCGCGGGTCAGATGCCCAAATCCTGCCAATATGCCACATGCTCCCCATAACCACATTTGCCGACGGCTATTCTGGCTTTCCAATGCCAAACCCGCCATGATGAGCGCCCCCGCCCCCACCACTGCATACGGCGCAAAACCGTCTATCACCCCCCAATAACGGCTATAAAACCCGCTAAACAGGGTGAGCAATCCGCCCATCCACGCATGACGCGGTGTTTTTCCCAGATGATTCCCCACAAAAAAGCCTAACATGCCCGCCATCCATGTGAGTGCGATAAAGGGTAACTGTGCCACCAGATAATCGTATGGGGCATTAAACACGCTCATGCTCACACCCGCTAATAAAGAGGCAAATGGCATCCAGTATAAATGACTCGGTTGGGGTAAGCTATCGGTTGCGCCGATATAGGTGAATAAATACGCATCGGTGAGTCCGCGACCATCTGCCATGCGGTTAGCGACATTGAGATAGTAATAGGCATCGGTATAATTTGGCGCAGAGATGATTCCCCGTGTGAGAAAAATGGCGCTGATACCCGCCACCAATGCGAATAACCCAATATGGATACGATTCATCTCTCACCGCCGATTGTTAGGGGTGGCGCATCTGCCCACCACGATTTACGTGTAATAAGGAGCAAGCCAAAGGCAAAAAATGAGGTGGGCAAAAACATCATAGGATGTTCTAGGGTATTGCGTCCCTGAACGGTGATGAAAAACAATCCCCATAGGGCAACCATCCCCACCAGCACCATTATCATCGCCCATAGGGGCTTAAATTTTCGGATATAAAACAGCCATACGAGGTTGAATATCACAAAATGCGGGGTGGCGGTGCGAAGTGCCACCAAATGCGTGACGACCAATGTGAGCGCCACCACCCATAAAAAGTGGTCTGTGTGTTTTTGGATGAGGAGCATAAACCATCCCCATAACATCACACCAATGAACACCGCGCTCACAGCAATTTCGCCAATATCGCCCAATTTGAGCCATTCTTGGGTAATAATCCACACAGGCGATCCCGTATCGGGATAGGCAATAGATGTATATTGTGGATATAAGCGCATCTGATTGAACCAATCGCCCAGCCAATCGGGTTGTAACACAAAAGATGCGCCCATGAGTAACGCGAACATGCCCACAAATGCGCCAATAAAACCCCACTGCTTATAACGGATTCCCCAAAGCAATAATAATGGTGCGAGCATATAGGTCATCTGTGGCTTAAATGTGGCACAAGCGAGGGCTATCCCCGCCCACACCCATTGTTTGCGATAAAATGCCCATAGGGTAAAAATTTGTAAGGCATACACCACATGACTCGGTTGCCCCAAAAATAATCCCCGTCCTGCGGGATATTCCAGCAAGGCATAGAGCATGATGAGCGCAAAAACAACGGGACTCGGTTGATAGCCATACAAATTCAGCAATAGCACCATCGCTAAGAGCAAACACACCTCTAATGTCACCATCCACACGGCAGATGCCCACGCATAATCCATACCGACGGTTGGCGCGACCAAAAAGGCGGTATAAAACGGATAGACAAAATATCCGGGGTCTTGTTCTGGGGTGCTGGCACGCCCATAAATGCGCGTTTGAATATTCAGGCTGGCTTGGTCGCTATAGGGACTCACACCATCCACAAAAAATGACCGCGCCCCTTCCCACCGCGACATAAAATCATTCATCCCCGCCACCTGCGAAGTGAATGTGGCATGATGCAATATCACCGCACCGATAAAGATGCCAATGAATATCGCCATGCCAATTGCCCACCGTAAGGATTGATTCATCGCTGTTTTACCTTTGTGTTATGTTAAATCTCTATATCCCAAATTTCTCGCGGTTGACCATTTTAACCGTGTATTGTTTTTCGATGACCACACCAACATTGTGTTCTATCATCAATTGGGTAAGATGTGCGCCGTCTATCAACACCAATTTAAGATGTTGCAAATCATCGGCATACGCCACCGCCGCCCTAGAAAAACGTGATGTGGTGATAAATACGCCTTTTTTGCCACCCGCCCCCATCAGACTACCCACAAATGCTTGTAGGTCTGGTCTGCCAATGACCCGTTCTGGAGACCAGCGTTTGGCTTGGACATATACCACATCCAACCCTAATCTATCCTGATAAATAATGCCGTCTATGCCACCATCACCTGTGCGCCCAACGGCTTGTGCAGGGCTATTGTCATCGCCATAGCCCATCGCCGCGAGCAATTCTAGCACTAATTTTTCAAAAAAATTCGGCGGGGCGCTGAGTATCATCTCTAGCAATTCATCCGCTAAATCCCCCATGAGGCTCTGATGTGCCATTTCGATCATATCCTGTGGGGTCAGATGTGCCATCGCCATGAGTTCATAGTCATCATGGGCGGGCATCATGGTCTCTATGGGTGCAACAACCCGCCGTGTGGCAAATTGGGCATATTCGGGGAATTGCATCAACAATTGATGGGTGATATGGGCGGGTTTTTGGCTCAGTGCCCATATTCCTCGCTTGGTGATACAAAATTTTCCCCAGCCAACACTCTCTATCAACAGCGCCTTTTGCAAATGGGTCTTTGCCCAGCTCATACGGTCTGCAAAACGGGTACGCTTGCCACTAGGGAGCAATTCGCCCCGTTGCTGGTCGTTCAGATTCAGATAACTGGCGAGTTCACTCACCACCCCACTGAGTTGATAAACCTCGCCATCACTCACCATCTGCAACAGAGGGAGCATGAGTTCATCGTATGTGGGAATCCGCCCACGCCAAACCGCGTTTTGGGTCATTTAACAGGCTCTTGGCGTAATTTAAGATACAGCGCCACACACAACGCCACCAAAATCACGGTACGCAAGATGATAATCCCCACAAACGGGGTCATCAACGCCCCTGTGATTTCGCCACCGGTATCGCCTGTGCGAATAAACAATACGGGATATTCTGCAAAGGTTACGCCTGCAAGGACGAGTGTGGTCAAAATGCCATTTTTGGTCGGGAAGCACAATAGCACCAACGGGATAATCTGTGCTAACCACTGTGGCGACCACCCTTGTGCCTGCAAGAAAAATATCAATATGGTGATGGTCACAAACGCCACAAACCCCTTATCATCCATGCGCCGTGTAGTCAAAAACACAAATAACCCAATCGCCACCGCCACACCCAGTCGCACCCATGACGGAATCACGGCGGGATTGCCATATAACGCTTCGGTGGCAGATAAGTCATAATGACTTTCTACTGTGCCAAAATTCCCCGTGCGGAAATTACCATCCAAAAGCGCCCATACCGTCTGATACGAGGCTTTGCCAAATTGTGCCGTGAGCGATGTAGTCACATAGCCAATATCTTTTTGATTTGCCGATGCGTTGGCAATCAGTACACCGTATACCAGCGCAAATAATCCCACCGATACCAACACCGTTTTGGCGATGCTTGCGGTTTGTTTATACCGAAACAACGCGCCAAAAATCAGCGCAGGGGTGAATTTTGTCAATGCGCCGATACCAATGGCAAGCCCACCGCGCACATCGCGCCCTTTGAGGATGAAATACACACCCAATAGCAAAAAATAGGCGACTATCGCCTCAAAATTCCAGAATACAAACACCAATGGGGCAAATAACAACGCATAGACCCACGCCAGCGACATACCGATGAGTTCCCCGTGTAGATGTTTGCCAATGGCACGAATGAGGAACAAATTCCCCACTTCAAATATCAATATAATCCCCGCCATCATCAGCGACCATGTGCTATAGTCCACCGCCTGCCCTTGCGATTGATAGACCAGCGTGGTGAGTGTATACCACACGGGCGGAAATTCGCTCCACCAATCCAAAAACGGATAGTCGCCGTCTGCGGTTAATGCGGATAGTTGATAATGATAGACCCTATCGCCCTGCGCCCCAACACCGCGTTCTACATCATCAATTAAGAGGGGTTGATAGACCATCAACATCATCAACCGAAAGCCGATGAATAAAATGACCAATAACCGAAAATCGCCCAATAAACCGAGTTGCTTGAGGGTGATAGGAGTAGGAGATGTCATCGTTATTATTCTTCCTCTGGGGTTGATGTCCGCACAAAAATGACCGCTTTTTCATCTGGATGGTCATCGGTGGGGTAAATTTGTGACCAGCCAGCTTCTTCTGCCAGATGTCGCGCCAAGCCACTGCCCGTTTCCACGACCACCCACGAAATATCATCATCCGTCAATACATCACGCCAATCATTTTGTCCCAATGCCGTCCGCAAATAGCGCGTGAGAAATTCGTCACCATATAAATCGGTACGCCCATCCACATAAACAGGAATATTGGGCAGGGCAAACACAAAATATCCACCCCAATTATAACTATTAAACATATTGCCAGTGGGTGGATTTTCTGCGATAAATTCTGCCACCGCAATCGGCAAGGTGTCACGTTGGGCTTTGTCTATCGTTGTCGGCAATATGACCGCTAACACGCTAATGACCGTGCTAAACACCAGCAATGCCAATAATGCCATATTGAGACGCGATTGTCCCTTAGAAATACGGGTGCGCGGTTTGATTTGCCAACCTTGTTGGGTGAGAAACGCATCGGCATGATAGCTTAAAATGGGGGTGGCAACCACCGCAAACAGCGATATATTGCGCCCATACATAAAAGCTAAAAATGCTGTGCCACACACCAGCCCATATTCTGTCCAATCCCACCCACGTTTTGCCATGCCAGATAAGCCGATGAGCAGAAATATCATCCCCAAAAATGCCCATGTCTGCCGTTGTTGAAAATCTGGTGATTGCCATTCTACGATGTAATTCCGCAAAACGCCCAAACTTACCGTGTCGAATGGCACACGCAACATCGCAAAGCCATAAGGATTTATCACCAATGCCCCCACCGATAACAGGGTGATGAGCATCAGTTTCCCAATACCACGCATGGGGATAATGCCCGTTTTATCTTTGGCAAAAAAATGACCCAATAACTCCCCGCCGATGAATCCCGCCAAAAAAATAAACCCGATGGTGAATCCCGCGTGCAAATTTCCCCATACAAGCATAAGGGGCGGAATCAGCCACAAGCGGTCTATCTGGTTGCGTTTATACTGAAATAAAATCAATAAGAAAATGCCACTGAGGGCGAATGAAATCATTTGTGGACGCGCCGACCAAAACACGGTAGCAGTAATCGCCCCAACCAGCAACACCGATGCCCGCAAATACACCGTCCCCACACAAATCGGGTAGAGTGCCATCATCCCCACCACTGCCAAAACACTTGTGTACAACACCAAGCCCACATTGCCCGCCACCTGCCATGCGGTATATAAGATAATCTGAGACCCCCAACTGTGATTGACCCATGTCTTTCCTTCGTTGCTAAAAGAAAATGGGTCGGTATAAATCATCCCGTTGGTGAGGGTATATTCCCCGCTACGCAGATGCCACCATGTATCGGTATCGGTTGGCACACGAGTCGCTAGTATCACCAATAACATGAGTAGGGTAAAAAACATGACTCGTTGTGTTGATAATCCCATAATCTCTCCATAAAAACATCATAATCGCCTGTTATTCTCTCATTTTAGCTGAGACAATCTCATTTAACAGGATATAACACTTTAAGCAGACGGTAAAAATACGTTATAATGGCATTTTTGTGATGCTTCTCATCTATGGAGCGAGTTCTATGAAAAGATTTCTTACAATACTGGCTATTGCCATCAGTATGATGGTTTCTGCCTGTGCAACAACATCCTCTCCTGCGGGCGGTGATGATTCCCCTCAAAATGCCATCATCGGCTTTTTGGATGCGAGTTTCAAAGGCGACCAAGACCGTCTTTTGAGCCTCACTTGCAATACCCAACGTGAATTAGTTCGGTTACGCTTTCCAACAACCACGCCACTCTTCATTCAATCAAGTGCTATTGCCGTCGCTTTTGATGATATAGAACTCACTGTGACCGAACAAACCGCCACCCAAGCCTATATTAGCATTGGGGGCAATTTGCAAATTTCGGGCGGTGGACAAAGCGCACAAGCCATTGCACTCACCGATATATTACCCTACCCCTATATGACCGCCGTCTATGAAGAAGGCAAATGGCGTATCTGTAATTCTGCCGATATTAGCCTGCGTGGAATTATAGAGGCGGGCGCAAACAATCAAACAGAATCTGCCGATGCCTTGCTGTGTGAAGATTTGCGCGGAAGTGCCACAGAGAATCCATTTTATCAATTGGGTGCAGAATTAGGTGCTAGTGCCGATTTTAACGAATTGGCATATAGTGTAACCGAATGGAATCCCACCAACGGTTTCATCAAAATCACCTCTGGTATACCAGATACCCAGCTCAATGTTGTCAATGCCACTCGTGAAGCAGGTGAATGGCGCATTTGTAGCACACCCGCCACCACTGCACGGATGATGTTGGAACTGGCGCTCACCGATGATATTAGTAGCGCCTCAAAATTGGTCTGTGCAGACCAACGCGAGACAATTTTGCCAGAATTACAATCGTTGCGCCAACGCATTACAGGTTTGGTAGACCTAGAAACCAGAACCACTAACCCACCCTTCTATGAAGCGGTTGCCGTACTTATTTTTGAATCGGCAGGCGTAGAACAACGTAATTTGCGGATTCAGGTGGCACAAGTCCAATATGCCCTATCCGATGAAACCGATGAAAGCGCCACACTCGCATTCAATGGTAATGTGCGCGTGCAAAGCATTGGGTTATTGCAAAATATCCCCCTTGCATCCGTGATGCCCGCCACCGCAAATATGATTCGTGAAAATGGGATGTGGCTCTATTGCCCACAACCCGCATCAGAAGAAGAAACATCCACAGATGCCTAATTCATACAACAGACGGCAGAAAACTATACCGTCTGTTGCGCTTGCATAATCAACAGGAAAATAAACATGACAAATTTATCGAAATTGATATTACCCTTCAGTTTGTTCCTACTGATGTTTTTCATAACCGCCTGTGGTGGCGATAATTCTGCCAATGCCATTATTGTCGGTGGTGGGGCAGATTCGCCACAAGGCGCAATTGAGCAATTTCTCAATGCCACTTACGATGGTGAAGTAGAACGTGCCATTAGCTTTGTCTGCAATGCCCAACGCGAGCCGATGCGCCTGTTGTATGCCGATATGAACGCCGCCTATGACTCCTTGCGCGAGCGGGATGTAGACCTCTCTGGGTTGATTTATGAAGTGACCACAGAAGAGGTAGACACCGCCACCATTGCCATCACAGGAGATGTACGTGTGGTAATTGGTAATGAAGAACGCCTCATCAATGTGGATGAACGTTTCAAAACAGTCAACCTAAAATTAGAAGATGAACTGTGGCGCGTGTGCTAATCCAATAATCGCGCCAAAGCCGAATCGTTCATCGGATAAAACACTGTTGGCAACAATTGGCGCGGGATAACACTGCTCAAAAATTGGAAATAGGGGACATTGGTCGCAAATACAATGTCCTCTCGTCCAAATTGTGGCGCTATCATGGCGCGTGCCTGTGCCAATAACACCTCTGCCCCGTCCGCATCCCCCACAAAACGGGCGAGTTCTGCTTGTCCCAACAACAACCATGCCTCATCCATGCGGTTTTCTATGGTGGCGCGTCCATCTATTATCAATTGGATGGTGTCTATAGCTTCCCCACGTCGCAACGCCACAATGAGGCGCAACATTTTGGCACGGGTGTTATTTTCCTGTGCATAACTGCTACCCCTCCACAGCGTATCTAAATCATCGGATAGATTTTCGTCTAATGCCACAGTTAGTTGGTGACTATCTGAAAGAGATAATTCCGCAAAGACCTCTCGGCTTAGAGGGGTTTGCTCCCATGCCACCCATAGCGATGTAAAATCGCCTAATGACTGTTGATAAAATACTCTGGCAGAAGCCTCATCGCCCTGTGTTTCTAAATACCGCGCCAATGCAAATCGGAATTGTGGCACTTCTGTAGAGAGTCGCACCGCACGGGTTTGCGCCTCTATAGCGCGGTCTGGTTGACCTGTCTCCCAATATAAACTCGCCACATTTGCCCAAGTGATGCTATGGGTGGTCTCTGATGACAAAAATCGCTCATAGGCAATAATCGCACGGTCATAATCACCAGCCAACGCATAGAGATAGGCTTGTTGTTGCGAATATAGCATCATTGCAGGGTCGGCATCAATCACTGCTTGCAAGGCATCGCCCGCCTCGCTATAGGTCATGGTCGGTTCTTGGGCGAATGGTTGTGCCAAAATTGCGGTATATTGGCTATAAGTCCCCGATGACCATCCGCCAAAGAGCAAAAATCCGACACAATAAACCGCCATCGCTATCGGATGCCCCAATAACCGCCATGAGGATTTTATCGGCGCAGATTGTGGCGGGATGAGTGCCAAGAGCAACACCAACACACCCGATAAGGCAATAAGGGGCATCATGGCAGGGAAATCGAATAGGTGATGCACCCCAAACCCAATTGACCCCGCCATGCCTATTGCCAAAAATCCTCTATCCTGTTTTTCGGCTTGTCGCCAATTACGCCACATCGTCCACAATGCCATCACCACAGAAATGATAAGCGTGATTAACCCCACCAGCCCCAATTCTGCCATGACCAACAACACCCCATTATGCGCGTGGCTATGTGGTTGGCGCGGTGGTTGTGATTGCATCCGCGCAAATTCGCCCCCAAATGTGAATAACCCATGCCCTATGAGAGGTTCATCGGCAAAAATACGATAGGCACTGCTATAAATATCTGTCCGCAACCCCAATGAACGCCCACCTTCACCAAATGACTGTAGGATAATAATTCCGCCAACCGTGCCGATTAGCGCAACCATCACCGTACCAAATCCCAATGCCAATTTGATAGACCGTGACTGTGAGGCAATTTTCGTGCGGAAATTCACGGGTAAATGCAATCCGATTAGCACCATGAGGCTCACAGCCATGCCAATCCACGCCCCGCGTGAAAAAGTAATAGCCAACAAAACGGTGATAATCAGCGCATACACACCCAAAATCCAGCGTCCCACTCCTTTTTTTATGGTGAATATCCTGCCCAATGCCAATGTGAGCAAAATTATCAGATACGCACCGAGTGAATTAGGGTTGCCGACCAGACTTCCCACACGGGCAATTTCTCCGCGTGATAAAGAGGTAATAAACTGAAAATAACCAAAAAAGACGATGACCAATCCGCCCATCAAACAGGCATCAATGAGGGTCTGACGGCGCAATGCCTTATTTGCCAGCCAATCGGTTATCAGATACCACGCCAAAATATACCCTGTTACAAACCAGATGGCGGTGGCACTCTTGCGCCAAACATCCATATTGACCAAAAAACTGATGCCAATCGCCACACCCCATAGCACCAATACCGCATCAAGTGGGGTATTGTGCCACACCCATTTGGCACGCATCCGCACACCCCACCATAGTGCCACCGCTCCTATGAGGATAAAGAATGTCATCCAACGTAATTCGGGGATGAGCATCCCGTTAAAGGTCGCGCCAAAGGTGGAAAAATACACAATAAGCAGGGTTAAAATCACCGCCAGAGGGGTTTGTGAACGCATCTCAATTGCCTTTTCAGATAATCTCACTACAATCTATGCAGGATAACACATCACGATAAGGATAACCCGAATGGCAGAAATTCGCACAGCCCAAAAACGCACATGGTCACGCCCAAGCCTATTTATCGCCATTGGCGCGGTGCTATATGCCGTGTTGGTCATCTTCATCAATGGGGGCGATTCGTTGGCATTGGTGACATTGGGAACACGCTTCACAGAGGGCATATCAGAGGCGGATGGTGGCACAGAAGGCTATGACGGGCAATTTGTGTATTTTATCGCCAAAGACCCCATCAGCGCCCCATTTTATATCGCGCGTGGGGGCGATATTCCCGCCTATCGGTTTCAACGCATGTTACTGCCCACATTGGGCAATATCGGGTCATTGGGCAATGATAGTCTCATCCCCTTCTCCCTGCTTATCATCAACGGATTAGCCGTTTTGGTAGGCGGAATTTTACTCGAATCGCTCCTACGCGGATGGGGTATCAGTCGGTGGTATGTGGTGGGATATGCCCTCACTCTCGCCATATTCGGCACAGTGCGGCTCAGTTTGCCAGAACCACTCGCCTATGGCTTGGTGATTGGTGGCATTTTTGCCATGACCAAAGACAAATGGTTATGGGGGGCATGGTTATTTTCGTTGGCGGCGATTAGCAAAGAGACCACCCTTGTCTTTGTGGGTGGATATGCCTTATGGATGCTCATGCAAAAACAATTTTGGCAGGTGATATGGTTTTTAGGGGTGAGTACCACCCCGTTTATTGTGCTACAACTCATGCTCTATCGCAGTTTTGGCGCGTTTGGGGTGGGGTCTGGCGGGGCGATGGCGACCAGTTTTGAAATTATCCCGTTTGGTGGGGTGTTGCAAATCATCACAACGATACTGGGTGCGATGGGTGTGGCACTATCTAACCCAGAAGCCGATGTCATGGGCGTTTTTATCCGTACTATGACGGGTTTATTGGTCTTTGCCGTTTTATTGGGGATATTCGTCATTTACCCCACACTATGGGGCATAAAACGCCTATGGGCAGATTTCCGTGATAAAAAAATAGATGTTTGGAGCGTATTGTTGGGAATCAATGCCATGCTCATGTTATTCGTACCGTTTTCGACCTATCGTGAGCCGTTGGGAATTTTACGCTTCATCGCAGGATTGCAAATCGCGGTGATTTTATATAGCGCCCAACGGGGCAATCATCGTGCCTTACGCAATAGCACCTTTTGGATGTTCACCCTGTTATTGCTCATCGGCTCTGATATGGCGGGTGGGATGCCATCATAACCCGCCTAACCGAATCACCTTATACACCGTGCGAATGATGATATTCAAATCCAGCAATAACGACTGGTTGCGGATGTAATAGAGGTCATATTCCAGTTTGACCAATGCGTCCTCATCGGTAGACCCATAATGATATTTCACCTGCGCCCAGCCCGTTAATCCAGGGCGGATGACCAGCCGTGTGCGATAAAACGGGATGCTCTCGGTGAGCCGTGCAATATGTTCTGGGCGTTCTGGGCGCGGTCCGACAATGCTCATATCACCTTTGAGGACATTGATAATTTGTGGCAATTCATCGAGTCTGGTCTTACGACAAATTTTACCCACACGGGTCACACGGCTATCATTGGCAACACTAAAAATCGCGCCTGTGGCTTTTTCGGCATCCTGAACCATCGTCCGAAATTTGATAATCCGAAAATTTTTGCCCCGCAACCCTGTGCGAATTTGTGTATAGAACACACCACCTTTGGAATCGAGTTTGATAATCAGCGCCAAGATGGGTAGCAATGGAATAAAGACCATCATGCCAATGAGCGCCAAAACAATATCCATCAGCCGTTTCAAGGCAGGATATGGGCTAAACAACGATTGCCCCTCAATTGGCAACACGATACCCCATTGATTATGCACATCCTGAACCGGCACACGCCCTGTTAGTCGTGCATATAAAAGTGGCATGGGCGACAGCACCACCCCCTGCTCATAGGCTTGCATCACCGCCCGAAAAATCTCGGCATCGGTATCGGCAATATCAGTGATGACCAATTCGGCAATGCGGTCTCTGAGGACAAAATTCATCAAATCTGCGCCCGTGCCAATCACAGGCACGCCATGAATCGTCTTGCCAACATCCACCGTTTGGCTAATAATCCCACGAATTTCATACCCCTGTGCGCCAAATGTTTTGAGCGTCTCGGCAATTTTTTGGGCAGACGAATTTGTGCCAATAATCAACACCCGTCTGGCGGTGCTTGCCCATCCCAATAAAGCAGGATTTAACATACGCCAAAGCGCGATGGTCACAAAGGCGAGTATGCCATAGTAAAAAATAAATAAACGGGGCAATTCATCACGAGACGAGACAAAAAACACGATGATATAGACCAATATCATTTGTCCCGTAATCACCATCAGCCGTTGAAGCGATTGCCACCGATTTGCCGCCACACGCAATTGATAAAAATCGTTGGCGCTGGCGAGTATCAGCCAAAAAATGGGCAACACAAAAAACCAATAACTGCGTGGCAACACAAAATCAATTGTGAAGGGGGTCTCTGCCACCCGCGACCAAATATATAGGGCAAAAAATGTGGAGAGCGTGACCGCCAACACATCTCCCGCCATCAATAACAATCGGCGCTCAGAAATGCGAAGTTGCAACCGATTGCGCTTAGAAAAAGGAGAAAAAAGCATGGGTCTGGTTGCCTCGCCTCTACATTATGGGTATATATAAATCCACACATCACCAAAACGTGCCACAGCACGCAATAATGCCGTGCAAGCCCCCATACCCAGTCGGGCTTCTTGGGGACCAAATAGCACATAAGTGACCGTATATTGGTTTGACCGAAAACTATAACCACCGCGCAAAAGACGGTCATCACATTGTTGGGTATTCACCACCTGATACCATTTAATCACCCCCTGACGCTTAAAAATTGGTTGTGTGGTGATGGTTGGGTGTCCATAGACCACATGGGCATTTGTCCACACTGGCAACCACAAACTTGTGTTTGGCGATGCCAAAACAACCATGTGGTCACTGTTATTGACACCATTTAACCATGTAAATGCGCCGATATAATCGCTTTGCAACAAAATACCCGACTCCCCATTGGCTTCGGGTTCAATGGCAATCGGATATAACGGGATAAGCAACACAAATAGGTGACTTGTGCCAATGATGGGTAACATTGCCGCAAACACACGCATTTGCCACATGCGCTTCATGAATCCAAACCAAAAGTCCACAATAGACCGTGTGGCAAAATACCCCAGTGGGAGCATCAGACCAAGCAGAAAATGGTCTTGTCCCGCTACAGGCAGATACACCCATGCTATCATCGCAAGTAACCAAATAAACATAAATTGGTCGCCATCGCGGTTAAAACGACGAATAGCACGGTATAACCCAGGTAATGCAATGACAAATGGAATCAGTACCCCCAACAACAATAAAATTGGTGAAGGTGGCAGGGCGCTTTGTTGTCGCCAAATTTCTTGGATAATGGGGTTGCTCTCAAATACCAGCGCGTTATATGCCAAAATCGGCACTGCGGGCAAAATAAACAACAATAGCCAATTTAGATGTGGGCTGGTTATTTTGCGATGGTCTAGCCAATAAATGATTAAATTCACCAAAAATGCGGTGATAAGGGGCATATACGCAAAGGGATATAACAAGGTGAGCAATAATACACCCACAAAGACCATTGTTCCGCCATTGCTCACAGTGGGCAAAGCAGTCTCACCCGGTCTAAAGATGAGGATAATCATACTTGCCAAAAGTGCCACCAACGCCACTGCCAACGGCAAATGCACATTGGTCAATGAAGTAAAAAACGGATAAGCATAAGGTGATTGCAAATCTATATACCCCAGTGATTGTGTCAATGGGACGGCAATCCATCCCACCCCACTGGCAACCGCAACAAACGTAAAAAAGATGCGCCGTGTGCGCGTGCGCGTCCAGATATGCGATGCCAATTGATAAATTGCCAAATACATAAAGACAGAAGCAACCACCCGTGCCACATGAAACATGAGGATAGGCGAAAATGTGGGGATGCGGGATAATTGCCCCAGCAAGGTGTATAGTGGCTCCAAAAATGCCCCACTATGTGCTTCTGGGGTATGCAGGTAGCGCATCAATAAATCGCCATCTGTCCCTTGTTGCATCATCGAAAGATACACCGCACTATTTTGATAATCGTGCAATGCTCCCATAAAACGCCATTGACTATCATTAATCCCAACTATCAACACCCATAAAAACGGCATAAATGCCAAAAGTGCCAAAATCACGCTAATGATAATCACCCATCGCCATTCAGATGTTGTAATATGACCTGTATAATCGGATTGCATTCAGCCACCTTCTCAAAATTCGTGCTAAAACGCAATATGGTTTAGAATAGAGACAAAAGTATATTTTAATTTGCGTTTTTACTATCTTAGCGCAAAATAGCATAAATCGCACATAATGGACTCATGCAATGCAAGGAAAATAACATGCTTTCTCAAGCAGAAGTCTTATATAACCTACAGAAAATTGATATTGCCCTACAAAAAAATCGCAAACGGCTGGCAGAAATAGACACACAACTCACCAACAATACGGTTGTCCTCCGCGCAAAGCAACGTGTGGATCAGGCAAATAGCATCCTCACGCCCTATCGTATCAAAGTTAAAGACTTGGAATTAGAATTACAGACTGTCCAAAATAAACATAAAGCCAGTGAAGACCGCCTCTATAGCGGGGCAGTGAAAAATCCCAAAGAATTACAAGATTTAGAAAATGAAATCGCCTCACTAAAACATCGTAGAGAAACCCTAGAAGAACATTTATTAGAAAATATGATGTTCGTAGAAGAGGCAACCGACGACTTAACCTCTGCCGAAGCCAAATTGCAATTGGCAATAGACGCATCGGCGCAAGAAAACAAAGAATTGGGCGCAGAAAAAAACCAACTCCTCAAAACAGTAGTGGCAATCACTACACAACGCGCACAAATAATAGCAGGTATTACACCGCAAAATCTTAAGACCTATGAAACCTTACGCCCCAAAAAGGCGAATCAGGCGGTGGCAGTCCTCAGAAATTGCAGTTGTACGCTGTGTGGCATTGAACAAACAAAATTTGTAGAAGAAGCAGTCAGAAAAGGTAATGAACTCGTCATGTGCTTAGGTTGTGGACGCATTTTATTTGAGATGGTGTAAGTAGTAGGATGGGATAAACAATGGCAGATCTTATTATTGATGTCAATTTTGGTCTAGGTGTCCTCACAGGCTGGGGAACAGCTTATGGGTTATATCGGGCAAGGCATCTTTTGTCGGGGGCGACAGAATCGGTGACACAACGGGCTTCTAATGCCCAAGAATATGCCAAGCGTACCGCCGATTCGCGCTATATTGGTGATTTAATTAAATATATTCAAAAAGACCATCTCGCAGGGGATATGATTGGTTTATCAGAACTGGTTATAGAACCCAAATTTATCCCTGCCCCACCCCTGCTTGCCCCACAGGACGAAGATATTGTGCAGGATGTATTTCGGGTGGTGCCAATGGTGCCAGATTACCCCTATCTACACGCCCCGTATAATATTGCCACCATGAGCATTGCAGAATTAAATAATGGGGCAAAAGCCGTGATGCTTTTGGGTGATGCGGGCAGTGGTCGCACCACCGCCCTACACACCATTGCGCTTTGGAGTTTGGGTGTGGTCAAATTTGACCCGCCTGTAGATGTCGTGCAAGAACGACTGAATCAGGAAATAAAATTTAAGGCACAGGCAGAACAAGCCAAAGGCTATAAAGACCGTGTTACAGTTGAAGATCAAGCCAAAGATGCGATTGAAAAACAAAAAGCGGGTGAAAATCAGTCTGGCAAAAAAATCACCGTGAATACATCGTTTAAGCAACTCACCCCGATATATGTGCATTTAGCCAATATCGCCCTATTCATCGAAGAGATGGGCAGAGAAATAGATCCCGCAGAACCGCTTGTGCGTGCCATGCAAATGTATACGGGCAATATCACATCAAAGACCATGCCCCGTAATATTTATGAGCGCCTGCATGAAGGCAAAGGCTTAGTGTTACTCGATGGTTTTGACGAATTGCCACTGGCACATCAAGCCCTCGTCCGCACATGGCTAGTGGCATTTTTGGGCGAATATGGCGAAAATTTCGTCATCATCACCAGCAATACACAAGGCTATGGACAATTGATGCACATCGGCTTTAGCCCCGTATTTTTGCGTCCCTTCACCGATACCCATGCCGATACGCTCATCGAAAAATGGGCGACCCATTGGGGCAAAATTGGCAAACGCAAAGCCGATATTCCCGCCGTCACCCTAGAACGTGTGCGTGACCGCAATCGCGCCTATACCCCGCTAGAACTCACCACCAAGATTTGGGCGATGTTCGATAGCCCAGAACGTGAGCAATTGGGTGATTGGTTGCAATTTCTTGTCGCACGCTATTTGCCCAATATGACCTTTGAGCATGTGCGCGAACAATTGGGACGGGCGGCATTATTGCAATTGGAAGAAGGCTATATCACCCTTGCCCGATTCGATGAAATTTTGCGTGGCGCAGACACCGATGTACCCGTAGTCACAGAAAAAGCACCCGATGCCACCGAAGAAGATTGGGATGCGATTTTAGAATCCGATGATGCCCCCACAACCTCGCAAGAAGTGAAAACAGTCACCGAAAAAGTGACCAGTAGCAACAAAGAACTCCAGCGCTTCTTGCAATCGCTCCAAAAAAGCGGGCTGTTACGGGCATTTCGTGGGGATAAATATCAATTCAAAAACCCAATATTGGCGGCATATTTTGCCAGTTATGTCTTGCCAGAATTTGATGCACAGTCATTGTTGTCGCTCACCAATATCCCCACATGGCGCGATGCGTTGGCATTTGTGAATTTGCATAGCTCACTCGATGCACTCGCCAATGCCCGCCTCACCCAACCCGCCGATGTCCTACATAACACCCTATTAGAGATGACCTATTGGCTCAAATATGCAGGCAAGGTCGAATGGCGTTCTGCGGTATTAAAAGCATTGGGCAATGCGTTTGTGCAACCCAACCAGTATCCCCTGTTACGGGAGCGCATCGCATCCGCGTTGGTTGGCACACGCGATAAAAATATTGTGCGAATTTTTGCGCGTGGCTTACGTGATTCAAATCCAGAAGTACGCCGTCTATCGTGTTTGGGATTAGGAGCATTACGCGCCGATGAAGCCATCAAAGACATCACCAGCCTATTGGCGGATGTAGACCCAGAAGTCGCATTATCAGCAGGATTGGCGCTTGGGGCAATTGGCTCACAAGATGCACTAGAAGAGATGGTCGCGGTATTGACCACAGGCACAGAGGCGCTCCGTCAAGCCATTGCAGAGGCATTCGCCGCCTTGCCAGATGAGGGCTATCCCGTGTTATATGATGCTATTGCCCATGAGGATATTATGGTGCGCCGTGCGGCAGTCTTTGGGCTACGCAGAATTAACACCCCCTGGGCATTGGTCGCCATCTATAAAACATCCACAGAAGATGACCAATGGTATGTGCGCTCGGCGGCAGAACAAGCCTTTTTGGAGATGCAATTTGGCGAAACTGCCTCTGGGGTGCGCCCCATTCCCGATGTGGAATCTTTAGATTGGTTACGCGACTGGCTCAATAGTTTGGGCGATGCCTCTAAACAAGTCAGTACAGGGGGCGATGCCCTGCTGCGTAAGGCACTAGAAGAGGGAAATACCAATATTCAAGCCCTGTCGGTTGCCAATATTGGGCAAATGGGCATTACCTCACAAGCCGATGCGCTCTATGCGGCACTGCGCCATCGTGAACCCGTTGTTCGTGCCGCCGCCCACTTGGGATTATGTTATTTGCAATCACAATTAGGCATGGTGTTGCCATCACCCGTATAAAAAACGTTGCCAGAGGCTCATACCTCTGGCGATACTTCTGGCGTAATTTCTAATTCTGCCTCTATCGGCAACTCTTCTTGACCATCTGGGCAAGGGCGAATTTGCCCACTATCGGTATGAAACGCATATAACGCCTCACCCACTTGCATCACCAAACGATACCCATCAATTTGCTGTGTCGCATACGTCTGGCGTGGTTCTGGACACCCAAGACTGGTATCTGACCATGTGTAGGGGATGATTTCAATCGGCTTCACACGACGGTCTAAAATATCAAACTGCGTTGCCAATCGGCGCTGTGCCAATGCCACTAATTCCATCACCAACGGGTCAATCAACAAACGAATATCCACTGGAACATCATCTATTGGATAAATCGCGCATAAAACCAGCAATTGCGACACATTGGTGTGATAGTCATAGACCTGCTCACCAGCCGTCACCAACACCCAAAAGCCATCTGTTCGGCGGACATTTGGTGATGCCGACGAATTACATCCCAATGTAGGCAAATCTTCCCAGCGCATGGGGGCAATTGTCACATCTTCAATGATTTCACCAGCACTAAGGCGTGTTTGAACATCTGCCAAAACAAGACGCGATAACCGTTCTGAGGCAGATTGTGGGGTCGCATTGACCAAATCGGCAGGACTAAGGCGCGGTTCTTGGGTGGGAATATCGGTGGGTGGCAAAGGGGTAGCAGTTGGCGGAATGGGGCTAATGGATAGTGTTGGGATAGGTGTAGAAGCCAAATCGGGCGTGCATCCTATCATGAGCAAGCCTATTATCATAAAAAGGGCGAAACAACGTTCACCCTCAGCCATCATAAACCATAATCGCTTCACGAGATTAATTATTCAGCAATCGGTTTACCAAATTTTTCTTCTATCAACTGTGTAGACACCCCTTCTACACTGATAAGTTTGTCGCGTTCTTTTTCACCCGCCACAATTTCGATTTTTCCCTGCGCTACACCCAACTCGCTAGAGAGAAAACCCAGTAATTCGGTGTTGGCATCGTGTTCTCCTGCGGCTTGGGCGGTGAGGCGGATTCGTAATGACCCATCCTCTTGAACACCCACAGCCTCTGTTTTGGCACACCGAGTCACGACGCGCACGGTAAATGCCGCGCCAGATGTCGCATCTGTAATTTTGAAGGGACGATTTGTCATAAGAAAGTTCCTTTATGGTTATTATCAGGCAAAACCTTGTGTTAACATCATTTTACACGATATTGACAAAATATTGTCAAAACATTTATGAAAAAATGGTTTGTTAAGCCTTAGAATGCCGCTACAACAACACGCCCAAGTATCGTTAGCCCAACCATAACTACAATGGGGCTAAAATCAAACATCCCCATATCGGGAAATTGTTGGCGCAACAATTGGCGCACAGGGCTTAAAACGGGTTCTGTCACGGCATATAAAAATTGTACGGGAGGGCTATAGGGGTCTATATCTGGAAACCAACTAAGCAATACACGCGCCAAAATAATGAGGCTGTAGATATTGATAATCCCGACCAAAACTTGCGCTATCATAAGTCAATCCTTATCTTGTCAATGAACGTTATTGGTACACATAGTACCGCAGAATTATAAAAATGGGATAAGTGTTTAACGCTCGCCAAAAATTGCCCGACCAACACGCACTATCGTTGCGCCTTCTTCGATTCCCACCCTAAAATCATCGGTCATACCCATGCTCAAATGGGGCAATGGGATATTAAAATCGCCTGCCAACGCATCACGCAAATCACGCAAGCCCGCAAATACAGGTCGAATTTGCTCTGGATTATCGGCAATAAACGCCATCGTCATCAAACCCATCACCTGTATATAAGGCAATACGAGGATTTCGCGGATATTGTTCCATAATTCAGCCCGTACATCGGTATTCTGTTTCCAATCCACTGCAAAAAATCCGCTTTTAGATTCTTCTCCAGAAATGTTAATTTGCAACAACACATCCAAAACGGCTTTTTGGGATTTTTCTGTCGCAGAAGATAATTTCTGTGCCAACGATAGGCTATCCACCGAGTGAACGACATTAAAATAGGGGGGAATATCGCGTGCTTTTCGGCTTTGGATATGCCCCACCATGTGCCATGTGATGTCGTGATGGGGAATTTGCGGGTATTTTTCGCGCATTTCTTCTATCCGATTTTCGCCAAAATGCCGTTGACCCGCCGTATATGCTTCTAAAATATCGGCTATAGGGTGCTGTTTGCTCACTGCCACGAGTGTCACTTCTGATGGGTCACGCATAACCCGCGCACACGCTTCTGCAATTTGTTTTTTTACCAAAATTAGGTTATCGGTAATACTCATAGACTCATCACCACACCAAAACGCCCTGTGCGACCTTTTTCTGCCCGATGCGAATAAAATTCGTCCAAACGGGTGGCGGTGCATATCCCCGCAATTTCGATAGCGGTTAATCCCATGCCTTGCAAAGCCCGTTTATTGGCTTCCCACAAATTAAAATAGGCGGTGTTATCGGCAGGGTCATAACGAATAAGCCCCTCTATTGTGCCAAAATGCTCATGCACAGCTTGTACCACCTCCCCACCCACCTGATATTTATCGGGTCCGATGCTCGCGCCAATCCCCGCCCGTATATCAGCAGGACGACACCCATAGGCGGTTATCATTGTCTTGACCACACTTTCGCCAATGCCCAACACCGTACCACGCCATCCTGCATGACCAATCCCAATCACCCCGCGTATGGGATCATGAAATAATAAGGGTGTGCAATCGGCATAGCGCATCACTAGCGCCACATCGGGGCGGTCTGTGACCATGCCATCTGCCACCGCCACCCAGCGCCGATTTCTGACAGGCGCATCTACAATCACCGTATCTGCCCCATGTGCCAGCCATGTGGTACACGTCTGCTGAATAGTCACACCCAGCACATCATACATCAATACATGATTTTGTCGCACCGCTTCTACAGAATCGCCCACAGTCCCACCCAAATTGAGTGCGCCCCATGCGCCCTCACTCACCCCACCGAGTCGGGTGAACATCCCATGATTGAGCGATGCAAAGTTCTCAAATTGATAATATTTTAACCCACCATGCCATTTTTCTATCACAATCACTGCTCCTTAATTAGCCAAATTCATCTGCAACACACACGAGGTTTTCTCGTTTGCTTGCGTAGAGTCGGTTTGTGATTTATACTGCCTTTATGATAGCGAGTTGTCAATGTCGTGGATAATAATGGATAGCATACAAAAACCCACCAACCCCATCCGTGTGATGATTGTAGAAGACCATCCGCTTTTCCGTGATGGTTTAGAAAAAGCGTTGAGTTTTGAAGCCGATTTGCTAGTTGTCGGGTTTGCCAGCACAGGTGGGGAGGCAATTGATTCTGTTCAAAAATATCAACCCCATGTGGTGCTATTAGATGTCAATTTGCCCGATATGAATGGGCTACAGGTGGCACGCCATTTGCTTCATGAAAAAGATAAAGTGCGCGTGATTATGCTCACGGCTTATCATGAGCGAGAACAGGTCATCTATTCTATTCGTGCAGGGGCAAGCGCCTATTGTGCCAAAGATATTAGCCCACAAGAACTGGTCTCTGTCATTCGTGCTGTGGCAGGCGGTGCTTATGTGGTTGGAGGCAAACACATGACCCAAACAGAATTAGAAGAATGGGTACACAGTGAAATTGAGCGTATTTTGGGACCTCATGCCGACAATCCAACCGACCAACTGATTCCCCTCAGCCCACGCGAGACCGAAATTCTATACGCCGTTACCAATGGAATGAGCAACAAAGAAATTTCTGCAAAATTGGGGATTAGTCAACAGACTGTCAAAAATCACATGACATCCATTTTGCAAAAATTAAATGTAGAAGACCGCACCCAAGCCGCCGTCAAGGCACTCAAGCATGGTTGGGTACGGATGCAACAGAGCAAAGATTCATGATGAGGTGAGGACGAAATAATATGGATTTTGCACGCGATTTAATTGCAGACCCTAAAGCAGAAATTGTTGAATTGGTAAGCACACGTATGTCGGCTATCAAGCGCAAAATGTCAGAGATGAAAGCGCAGATTGATAGCACCCAGACGATGGTAGACCGTCAACATACCCGTACTAATGATTTGACGACAGAAATACAGACCCTAAAAGCCAATTTAGATACTGTCCCCCGCGAGGACATCCGCGATAAATACGATGAAACCATCGAAGCGCGGTTTCGGTTGGCAACCATGCAAGGACAGCTGGAAAAATTCAAAGACCAGTATGAATATATGCAAACCGAACAAATCATGTTATCGCAAATCTTGACCAAATTACAAGGTGTTGGCGAAATTGAATTGCCAGATGATGACGAACCAGAAATTGGCAAAGCCAATGTCAATGTGGTGCGTATTATTCAGGCTCAAGAAGAAGAACGGCAACGCCTCTCTCGGCAAATGCACGATGGTCCAGCCCAGTCGTTGACAAATTTTATTTTGCAAGCCGAAATTTGCCAGCGTCTCTTTGACCGCAACCCCGCCCGTGCAGGTGAAGAACTAATCAAACTCAAAAATGATGCCAGTATCACCTTTCAAAAAGTACGCGATTTTATCTTTGACCTGCGCCCTATGATGCTCGATGACTTGGGTGTTGTGCCAACGGTGCGCCGTTGGATTGAAGCCTTTAAGGATAAAAATGATATTCACACTGAACTCGAAATCACGGGTGAAGAACGACGCTTGGCATCGCATCGTGAGGTGATGTTATTTCGCAGTGTGCAAGAATTGGTCGGTCATTCGCGTGACTATGCCTCACCATCCGAAATTAAAGTGAAGTTGGATATGGGACAGGCGACTATCAAAGTGAGTGTATTTGATAATGGTCGCCAATTTGACAGCCAACTCATCTATGAACAAGACGAAAAAAGCCAAGATGCACGGGTTCAGGGCTTGGTCTCCTTAAAAGAACGCTTTGAACTTATCAATGGAAAAATGGGTGCAACCAGTAGCGATTCAACTGGTACAGTCATTACTTTAGACCTACCAGCACAAGATTAACGAGATTATCACGAAATTGTTACACCCAACAGGGTGTTTATTACAGTGTAAAGGGGGATTTTCTTCCTAATTTGTTTGACATTTTGTGATGGTAAGCTAAACTTGAGATAAAATTGATTTTAATGGCTCAAGTGAACCTTGCATACTTCAGCATATTTGAAGAAAGGTACAAAAATTCCATGAGCGGTCGTACACGAGTTTTAATTTTATTGGCATTATTAATTGTCGGTGGCGCACTTGCGGCGGTATTTGTTTTGCCCAGCCTCAACCGACCTGCGACAACACCAGCTGTAAATCAGGTAGATGTTGGTCAAAGAGCAACTTCTACCCCAGCACAAACAAGCACCCCCATAGCAACACCACTGCCCACACAAGAACTCACCGAAATTGTGGTGGCAGTGCAAAATATTACTCGTGGCTCGGTAATTCCACCGACTGCGTTGGAATTACGTCCTTGGCCCGTTGAAGCACTGCCCTTTAATCACTTCAAAAATATTGAAGATGTCGCAGGGGGCATTGCCCGTACCGATATTTATGTCGAGCAACCCATCCTCACCTCTTTGGTCGTGCGGAGTCTGCAAGATTTGGCTGATGTCGGGTCAGATGCCGCCGCCATTATCCCACCGGGCAAACGCCTCATCGCTGTGCCAATGGACAGATTGACCAGTATCGCCTATGCCATTCAACCGGGCGATTATGTAGATATTATCGTGTCGTTCTTGTTTATTGATATGGATGAAGAATTTCAGAGCGCATTACCCAATAATGTCAATATCATCAATAGTGGTGTAGAACAAACTGATGGCGGTGGCATAAGCCTGTCACTCAGTGTTGGCGGAAGCATCGCTGGACGAATTGATACACGGCGTATCCCATTAGTAAGTGCGGGTATCGGTGGCTCAACTTTTACAAGTAGTAGTTCCGATTGGCCCGTCATCATCACCCCCAAAGAAGCCCCACGTCCACGGTTGGTTTCTCATATCACTGTGCAAGATGCGCTGGTACTCAGAACGGGTGATTTCCCAATTGATGGTGTGCTGTTCCGTCCATTGCCTTCCCCCACTCCAGTCCCAACAGCCGCACCAGCAAACTCCCAAGCCCAAGCACGTAATCAAGCCGCGCCTGTTCCAACCGAAGTCCCTCCACGTCCCGATATTGTGGCGCTGGCAGTGACTCCACAAGAGGCAGTTATCCTCAATTATCTCATTGAGTCGCGTGTACCAATGACCTTTATCTTGCGCTCTGCGGGAGACCGTTCACGCCCAGAAACAGCCCCTGTCACACTCCAATTCATCATGGATACCTATGGGCTTACTGTTCCTGCCCGTGCCAATTTCTCTATTGAACCAGCGATTCGTAGCATCCGCCAAATTTTGGCATCACAACGCATTGATTTAGGTGGCTAATTAGTTAAAGTAAGGTCAAAAAATTATGGGTGGCAAAAAATCTTCACAAGCAGAAAAGAATATCATCTCAATTTTGTTGGTAGATGATATTCCAGAAAATCGTGAAAATATCAAGAAATTGCTCAGTTTTGAGCAAGATTTTAAGGTCATAGGGACAGCAGGAACAGGGCGTGAAGGTGTAGAGTTTGCCAAACAACACAAGCCAGACATCATCATTATGGACATTAATATGCCCGATATGGATGGCTTGCAAGCAACCGAAGTTATCGATCGTATTGTGCCATGGTCAGCTATCATCATTATGTCGGTGCAAAACGATTCAGATTACTATCGTCGTGCTATGAACGCTGGGGCAAAAGACTTTTTGACAAAGCCCATCAATATGGATGAAATGTACAATACCATCCGCAATGTCTACAAAAAACACGAACATGTTCGCATAGGCATTCAGACAGGTACCACTATTCCTCCCAAGCCACCAGATGAAACGTTTGAAGGTGAGCGTGCTGGTCATGTGATAGTGGTCTATAGCCCCGTTGGTGGGGTTGGCAAGACCACCATCGCCACCAGCATCGCTTCTGGCTTGATGAAAGAGGATGTGAAGGTATTGCTCATTGATGCCGATTTGCAATTTGCGGATGTTGGCACATTTCTGAACCTCACACCACAATCTACCATCACAGAAGTGGCAGAAGATGTCAATGACCTTGATATCGAGTTATTTGAAAATGTTGTCGCTACACACGATAGCGGGCTAAAAGTATTGACTGGACCAGCCCGCCCAGAATTTGCCGATGCTCTATGGGAACGTCCAGAAACCATCTCGACCATTATCCAAAAAGTGCGTGGTAGCTACGATTTTGTGGTGGTAGATACAGGCTCACGGCTCGATTCGACCCTCTCCAACATCCTAGAAAATGCCACACGAGTATTATTGGTGGGGACACCGACACTCGTCTGTGCCAAAAATATGCGGTTTGTTTTGGATTTATTTGACCAAGCAGGTTTTCCACAAGACAGAACGGTCATCGTCCTCAATAAAATCATTGAAGAACGCAAGGGTGCAAAAACGCCGACAATCCCGCCCGAAAAGTTCCAAAGCTACCTCAAACGCACTGTGATTGGCATTTTGCCCCTCATTGATGAACGCCTGATTTTGGGTGCAATCAATCGTGGTGTGCCATTTATTGGGTCTGACCGTGATGTCAATAAACCACTCATCAAACAACTACATGGATTATCTGACACCCTTTTCGCTGAGCTGATGACCAACCCAGACGATGAAAAAGATGGCGCAGAAGACCCCAAAAAGAAAAATAAAAGTGGTATTGCAGGATTATTAGGACGCTAGACCACTTTTCGGTTATACTATATAAAATTCAAAAAAGCCTTGTGGGGGGAATTTCCCCCACAAATCATCCCAATTCAGTATTGTAATATGATGGAGATTTGGTATGGGTTCGTTATTAAATAGAGTAAAAAATAGTGGGGGGCAAAATCCCGAACCAGGGAAAAACCCAAGTGGTAATAATAGTGGTGGCGAACAGCGTCCCCCTGCCCCAAAACCTAATTCGACTGCCCCTCGTCCTGCGGGTGGACCTGGGACAAAGCAAGCCAGCAGTGGCGCGGGTTATGCCGACCTCAAATTACGTGTGCAAAATAAATTGCTCATGGAATTTGACCAATCTATGGATGCCAGCAAAAAAGAGGACATCCGCCGTCATATTGAAGAATTATTCAACTCAATTTTGGCAGAAGAAAGCATGGTCTTGTCGCGGAATGAGCGTCAACGCCTATTTGAAGCCATCGTAGACGATATTTTGGGTTTTGGTCCCATTGAGCCATTGCTCGATGATGAAAGTGTATCCGAAATCATGGTCAATGGACCGCGTGCGATTTTTGCAGAACGCAAAGGGCAACTCTCGCGCACAAATATCACCTTTGAAAGCGACGAACACGTCCTCCGTGTGATTGACCGCATCGTATCACCGCTTGGTCGGCGTGTGGATGAAAGTTCACCGCTTGTAGATGCGCGTCTGCCAGATGGTTCGCGTGTGAATGTGGTCATCCGCCCCATCGCCCTTTGTGGACCAACCCTCACCATCCGTAAATTCTCGAAAAGCCCACTCACCGTAAACGACCTCATCCGCTTTGGGTCTATGACACAAGAAATCGCTGAATTTTTGCGGGCATGTGTTATTGGACGGTTGAACGGCGTTGTATCGGGCGGTACGGGTTCTGGCAAAACAACCCTGCTCAATGTGCTTTCGAGTTTTATCCCCAATGATGAACGGATTATCACCGTCGAAAATGCGGCAGAATTGCAATTGCAACAGGAACACGTTGTACCACTAGAAAGTCGCCCTGCCAATATTGAAGGCAAGGGTAAAATTGATATTCAAGACCTCGTCCTCAACTGCCTGCGGATGCGTCCAGAACGCATTATTGTCGGGGAATGTCGCGGTGGCGAGGCACTAGACATGCTCCAAGCCATGAATACGGGACATGATGGTTCATTAACCACCCTCCATGCCAATACCCCGCGTGACTCGATATCACGGTTAGAGGTCATGTGCCTTATGGCTGGTATGGACTTGCCCCTACGAGCTATCCGCGAACAAATTGCCTCTGCAATTGATGTGATTTGCCAGCAACAACGCTTACGCGATGGGTCACGCCGTATTTTGTACATCACCGAAGTTCAGGGCATGGAAGGTGAAATGATTACCATGTCTGATATTTTTGAATTTGAACAAACAGGGTATGAAGGTGGCAAAATCATCGGGCGGATTCGCCCAACAGGGATTCGCCCCAAATTCTATGAGCGAATTGAAGACGCGGGGATTCACCTACCCCCCTCTATCTTTGGTATCGGCTCACGCCGTTAGAGATGAAAGGGTAAGTGATGTTAGGATTAGCACCAGAACAACTCCTTATTTTAGGTGGCGCGGTATTGGCGGTATTTGTCATCATCATTATTGCGGTCATTAGCGCCCGTTCCGAAGGTGATTTGGTTGAGCAACGCCTCAACCAAGCCACATCACTCAACGAATTTGAGAGTTTTCTCAATTCTGCCGAAAATTCAGACATTACCACATCTGATGGCGATAAAAAGCGTAAAAGTGGCTTAGATGTCATCGAAAATGTGCTTAAAAATCGAAAGTTTGGCAAAAAGTGGCGAAAGCAACTCGCACGCGCAGATATTAAACTGACCGTTGCCGAATTTGCGACCCTCCATGTGCTGGGCATCATTGGCGGGTTTGCGGCGGGCTATTTTGTACTATTTAGCGGTGATTTAGTCTTTTCGATTATCACCAGCTTCATGGGCTTTTTTGCCCCTCGCATCTATGTCTCACGCGCTATCAGCAAGCGCCTGATTGCCTTTGAACAGCAATTGCCAGATACACTAGGGCTATGGGTCAATGCACTCCGTTCTGGTTATAGCGTGTTGCAAGCCATGGAAGCAGTCGCCAAAGACGCAGGTGAACCCACCCAAACCGAATTTCGGCGGGTAGTGCAAGAAGTTCAACTTGGCATAGACCTCACAGATGCATTTAACCATTTGCTAGAACGAGTCGAAAGTGAAGACCTCGATTTGGTCATCACTGCCGTCAATATTCAACGCGAAGTCGGCGGTAACTTAACCGAAATTCTCGATGTTATCGGCGCAACCATCCGTGAGCGTATTAAGCTCAAAGGCGAAATTCGCGTATTGACCTCACAAGGGCGTATCACTGGCTATCTGATTAGCTTTTTGCCCATTGTGCTGGCGATGTTCCTCAATGCCATTAACCCGGGATACATGGGACGGATGTTTGAAAATCGTGCCTGCGGCTGGCCCATGCTGGGTATTGGGTTGGCGCTCATTGGCATGGGAACGGCGCTTATTCAGAAAATCGTAGATATAGAGATTTAGTGGTGAGGATAGTGTGATATGGTGCCTATATTAATAATCGGTGTATTGATAATTATCGCAATCATGGTCTATATCGGATTGCGAGAAGACCGCAATTCAGACCCGCTTCAAGACCGTTTGGCGCAATATGGCGAGCGTGAATTGCCAGAATCGCTAGAAGAAGTCGAGTTATCCATCTCTTTCAAAGAGCGCGTGCTTGTACCAATTATGAAGGGTATGGCGCGAATTGTTGTGCGCTTTACTCCTCAAAAACAACTTGAAGCCACACGTCGCAAACTCGAAATTGCAGGTGTTAGCTCTGACCCTAGCGCATTCTTCTTAAAACGGATTGTTTTTACCATTATATTGGGCATCGTTGGGGCACTCTTTGGGTTTGTCATCCAAAAACAACCCTTCTTAAATTCGATGCTCTATGCGGTCGGTGGTGCGGCACTTGGCTATTATCTTCCAATGGCACAAATCAATAGCAAAATCAAAAAACGCCAAAACGATATCCTCAAAGCCTTGCCCGATGCGCTAGACCTTTTGGTCATCTGCGTGGAAGCCGGTCTCGGTTTTGATATGGCGATGGGCAAGGTATATGAAAAGTGGGATAACCAACTATCATTAGCATTTGGACGTGTTTTGCGCGAGATTCAATTGGGCAAATTACGTCGTGAGGCACTACGCGATATGGCGGCACGCATGGATATACCCGATGTGAATTCGTTTACAGGGGCAATTATCCAAGCCGACCAACTCGGTGTGAGTATGTCTACTATTTTGCGCGTGCAATCTGACCAGATGCGGACAAAACGCCGTCAACGCGCCCAAGAAAAAGCCCAACAAGCCCCCGTTAAGATGATGATTCCGATGGTATTGCTCATCTTCCCATCTATCTGGATTGTGTTGTTGGGACCCGCTGTATTGCAGGTGATGGCTTCTGGCGCAAGTAACGTATTCTAAGAACACACTTTTGGATGCACAAATGACGACTATACCCGAAACGACTGAAGAAGCCCTGCATACCCCTGCTGGGCTTCTTTTGGCTATTCGCCAAATCAGCCAATGGGGATTGGATTTATTATTTCCGCCGCAATGTGGCAATTGTGGGCGCGTGGATGTTGGCTGGTGTGCCAGTTGCACTACCCTGCTCACTAATATGGCGCTCAATCCACAACAAATCGCCCTTGCAGACAACGTGACTACACTCTCTGGCGGGTTACATACCGATATTTTACGCAATGCTTTACATAACCTCAAATATCTCAACCAAAGACAAATCGCCCCCTTATTGGCAACCCGTCTAGCCGATATTTTTGGGCATATCCCCCACAAGCCCGATTTTATCACTTGTGTGCCAATGCACCCCAAAAAACGCGCCCAACGAGGCTATAATCAGGCAGATTTAATCGCACAGCCATTTGCCCATCTGGTCAACATCCCCTATCTGCCCGATGCGCTCATCCGTACCAAAGAAACCATCTCGCAAGTTGGATTGTCTGCTGAACAAAGACATGAGAATATGCAGGATGTTTTTAAGGTTCATTCAGAGCAAATTCGGGGTAAAATAGGAGTAATCGTTGATGATGTATTGACGACAGGCGCAACACTCAAAGAGTGTGCTACCGCTTTATTGGATGGGGGGGCAAGTGCGGTGGTTGGTATGACCATCACTCGTGCCTCTGATAGAAGTTAAAGATGGAATTTTCCCTTGCGAGAAAATTCCATCGAAAAAAACTTACTTTTATTTTACCTGAAGGAGTCCCGCATGAACGTGAACATACACGGACAAAATTTGACCATCACAGACGGTATAGAAGAATATGCACAAGAGCAAGTTGGCAAGTTAGACCGCTACCTACCCAATATTGCCGATATTCGCCTAGACCTAACGCGCCGAAATACCAAGCGGGGAGATGACCTAACCACAGCACAAATTACCCTTCGCCATTCACGCGGGGCGATTTTGCGGACAGAGGTAGTGGTACAAGGAGAAGGGCGCGAGGCAACACTCGCCGCAATCAACGAGGCGGCAGATAAGATGTATCGTCAAATTGAGCGGTTTAAGGGCAGACGCAAGAAGTCACAACGTGGCGACCGCGATGAACATTTCAAATATACTGCCACCAGTGAAGAACTCGAAACTGCCGAAGAAATGCCAGCCATCGGCTTTAACAATCTGCCAGAATTTGATGATGATGCCGAAATTATCCGCCGAAAGGTCATTTTGATGGTCAGCATGACCGAACAAGATGCCATCGAACAAATGGAATTACTCGGACATCGTTTCTTTGTATTCCTCAACAGCGAGAACAACGCCGTCAGCGTGCTATATCGGCGCGATAGCGGTGGCTATGGTGTGTTAGTGCCACAAGTCGGATAAATAAAATAACCTCATAGGGGCATAAGAACCGTTTTATGCTCCTATTTTTTGCGCCACAAACCCCGCAACTGCCAATATTTCTTAAATTCATACCACGACATGAGCAAACTCAGGCGCAACCCATGTAATCCGTCTTTATAGCCCTGTAATTCCACAAATCGCCACTTAAAATGCCGTAGCGGTTGCAAAATATAATTCCGTAATTTGGGACGTATTCCCCCCTCATACATGATTTTTGCTTCGTATGTGGTATATTTACGTTGTTTTTGCGCGAATTGACGGGCATTATCGTAGTTATAGTGAATGAGAGGCGTTTTGAGCGTGCCAAGCGCACCGTCTAATAGCACCACCTCATGCACCAAGCGCATGGGGTCATATTGGGCAAAGCCAATTTTGAGCAGGCGCGTCTGATAATCTGGATACCAGCCTGTGGCACGGGTCAATTTGCCAAAAATATAATTATGGCGGGGCAATCGCCATCCCACCGCCTCATCTGTTGCAATCATTGCCAAAATTTCATCTGCCAGCGCCGTATCTACCCGTTCATCGGCATCCACAAATAACACCCAATCAGTTTTATTTGCCACCGCAGAAAGGGCGGCATTACGTTGGGTGGGATAATCGCTAAAGGCGTGTTGAATCACCTCCGCCCCTGCCCCATGCGCCAATGTGACGGTATCATCGGTGCTAAATGAATCGAATACCAGCACAACATCGGCAAAACGCACATGCTCAATACACGGCACAATATGGCGCGACTCGTTATAAGTCAAAATAATAGCGGTGAGATGTGTCATGAATTTTTTGCCAATGTCTGGATCGTCTGATATGCTCCTATCATCGCCGTTTTTTGGTCATCATGAGGAATTGACACATCGTTTTTGATTTGGCGGATTTTCCGCGCCATGCCAATCCGTATCATCCAGCGAATAAACCGATTCTCCCGTTTAGAACGGTATCGGCTAAAGAGTAACAAACGGCTTGTCCACAGGTGAATTTGGCTCTGTGGGCGCACCTGCCCCGTGCTTTTGCCACTCAGATGGGTGATATGCGCCGTTGGGACACATAACACATCCCACCCCGCACGATGAATCCGCCACGCCCAATCCACTTCTTCGCAATACATAAAAAAGGCTCCATCAAACATGCCCGTTTGGGCGATGACTTCTGTGCGGAGCATCATGGTCGCGCCCAGCGTAAAATCCACAGGAAACGGCTTTTCCGCGCTATATAATGTCTGTGGATAGCGCCCATTAAACGCACCTTCCCGCCAACGTCCGCGCATGGGGAAAAATTCCGCCCAAACTTGTCGCCAATCGGGAAAGCCAAATGCCCCATGCTGAAAACTACCATCCTCATAAAAAAGTTGCGCCCCCACCATGCCCGTTTTGGGGTGTGCGAATAGGGCATCATATAATTGGCGGGTTGCCCTTTTATGGGTAATGGTATCGGGATTGAGCAGATACACCACTTTTGGCGGGTTTGGTTGCGCCATAATCCGTTGAATAGCCTGATTATTCCCGCGCCCAAAACCCAAATTAACCGCGCTGGCATATAAATCCACATCTGGAAAATTGTCGCGGATATACTCGGCTGTTCCATCCGATGAGGCACTATCCACCACATACACAAGCCCATTTAAGCCACTGGTAGCTAAATCGGCTTGTAGGGTAGATAAACAATCGGCAATTAGATAACGATTATTCCATGTCACGACAACAACGGCAACATCTACCATATTGCTTACCGCCCCAATTGTGACAGGTTATACCCTGTGGTACTGATAAATCGGCTCACATCGGCTAAATTTGCTTCTGTGGCGGGTAATAAGGCGTGTTGACCGATGAGCAGGCGCAAGGGCAAACCCGCTTGTGGGTCTTGAGCCATATCGGGTAACACTTCATTGAGGCGTAATTGAATCCCCAATTCAACCTCTAGCGGATAGAGGAATATGCCATACGGAAATGTAATCGTGCGTTGCACCACATCCACGCCGACAGTCGTCTCTAGCGCGGTAAATTGGTCATTAGAGAGCATCCCACCCGCACACACATCATTGGCAACGGCATCCACAAGGGCGCGGGGCGATGGTTGGTCTATCACCTCAAGCGGGGTGATATTAGCGGTATCCAGCACCAAATCGGGCAAAAACCAGCTATAAAAATCGCGGATATTGAGTCGGCAGAGGATTCGATTTTGCATGACTGATGTGCTTTGACCACCAAACGTCCTGCTGATAAAAAAGACCCCCTGTGAGCCTGTTACCAAGCTATCCAAATCTAAGGGTGCAGGGGTAGCGGTTGGGGCAGGCGTTGGTTGAGATATCGGTTCTGCGACAACCACACTCTCGGCGGTGACATCTGCTTCTGCTGTAGCATCGGCATTGAGGGTGGCTTCTGCGGTGACATCGGCAACGGGTTCTGCGGTGGGTTCAATGGTTGCTATGGCTATAGGCGCAAAAGAGAGTGGCATATCGGAGCTTTTTGCGACTTGTAGCGCAATATCACCACAATCATTCGCCAACGCCGCTAAGGTCGTGATACCATCCAAAACCGATATGGTCACAACACCCGTACCAGATTCGCATAAGGCGGTGAGTCCCTCGCCATACGAATTGAGCAATATCACCTCAAAATACAGGCTGGTGCGCTCATAAATTTCGAGTATCAATTGGTCTGCAACACGCCGTTGGGCAAAATTCACCAAATCACCGATAGTCGCAGACGCATCCCAATCGGCAGCTGTAAACCCAATCCCAAAATCTGCCATAAAAGCCGCTTGAATGGGGGCAATATCGCTTATTTCTAATCCTACTAGGGGTGTTGTGAGGGTCAATGGGTCATCTGACAGAGTTAATGCCTCTAATATGGCAATAATCCGTGTGGGGATGGTCGTATCTGGGCGGATTGCCAGCCGAAACGGATTCTCAATAAATCCTGCCGTAAATTGCACCCGTTCCTCAAAAACCAATGTAGGGAATGGCGTAGCCGTTAGGATGACAACGCCGTCTTGTGACACTTGCGGATTGGTTGTTACACCACCGCCACAACCCGCGAGCGCCACCATTGCGATACTCATGATGATGATAATCCGCCACATGGTCTTATCCCTCTCTATTCGACTGGTAAAAGCTCAATTTCGCGCTGTCCAACACCACTATTATACACACTAACATCTTCATGGATGAGTCCCGCCCAACATGCTTGCGGGTTGGCGGTAGGGATGAGTTCTGTCATACGAATTGCCCCCCAGACCACCGCGCGTTGACCAGGGAGAAGATAATAATAGACATTATCGTTGGTGGGGTCTTGCACAGCCACCAATTCATCAGCGCTACCGATTGCCCACCGCCACGGATAGCTCTGCTCCGATGTTTCGCATTGAATCCCTACCCGCCATACACCCGACTGGTCATATTGCCCCAAAGAAGCAGCGAGTTGGGTTTGGTCATACACCGTCCCCGGTGGCGGACCCGATGTGCGGATGGGTGTTGCACCATAATTTTCGATGGTGAGCGAAAACACCAATAAATCACCCAGACGCATCGTTATTGGCAAAATACTCGCATCATCGGCGCTATTGGGCTTGGCAATCAGCGTCCCCGTTTGGTTCATCGTCATAGTATATTGGTCATCGTATGGCGCGGTGACAAACACAACCGTTGCACCATTGGGTTGCCCAACAATTTCGGCAATCGGCTTGCCCCCATCCCGAATCGTGAGTTGTGCCTCGCGCTTGGTAATTTGCCCCATGAGGTCGCGTGCCTCTGCCACGATGGTATACACCCCATCGGGTGGCGGGTCTGCACCAATATCTACCCCACCCTCATAATCATAAGTGTGCCGCCCCGATTCGCCAGTTAGACGACTTTCTTCACGGCGGAACATCGGCAGGCGTTGATTGTTGCCGTCTATCAGATACACATCGAGTTCTGCCTCTTTATCCAAATACACATTGATGAGGGTGCGGTCATCAATCCCATCCTGATTCGGTGTAAAAATTTCTGGCGATAGGGTAAATTCCATCATCTGCGGTGGCAATGTCACTTCATCACCCACAACTGTGAGCGTACCCCGTTGTTCGGCAGTTTCATCACCCTCTTGGGCGCGAATGTGCAACACCCAATCATAATCGCCACTGGGAATCAGTCGGCGTAAGACCTCGCCTTGCAGGGTTTCGTTGGGCAATAAATAGCCGTCTACCACCCCACTAAACAGCACCGAATATTCCCCAAATGCCCGCCGTTCATCTTGACGGAAATAAAATTCACGTCCATCTGCCTTGCGGATAAATACCAACGACACAAACGCATTACGGCTAATCTCGTAGCTAAATTGGGTGGCATCATCCAGTCCGTTGGCATCTGGCGAGATGGTCGTGAGTGAACTGGTGGCGCTTATCAACAATGGGCGTGGGGGTTGTATTAGAAAAACGCCCACAACCACGATGAGGGCGGTCACAATAGTGGCAGAAATAAGGGTTAAGCTAATTGGAAAACGCATCGCATCTCAACTTTTTAACGGACAAAATCCCTGCGAGTGTAACGTCATATTGGGCATGAGACAAGGGCAAACCTACCCGCGCAATTTCTGCATCCGCTCATTGGCAGAGGCAATCACACTGTTACCCTTGCAAAAAGCAAAGCGCACATGCTTATTACCCAGATGTTTGTGGTCTGAGCTATAAAACGCACTATTCGGAATCACCGCCACACCGATATTGGTTATCATATGATGGGTGAATGCCACATCATCGCCATCGAACATCTCAGAAAAATCGGACATGACAAAATATGTCCCTTGTGGGCTAAATGATGTGAACCCCGCTTCATTGAGACCAGCCATCATCAAATCGCGTTTTTCGGTGTATAGAGCGCGATAATCTTCATAATAGGAGCTAGGCAACATGAATGCCTTTGCCACCGCAATTTGCGCGGGATGATTGCCCACAAATGTGATATATTGGCGGGCTTGTGTCACCCCTTTGACCAAATCGGGATGCCCATAGAGCCAGCCTGTTTTCCAGCCTGTCATGCCAAATGTTTTGCCCGCACTCCCGATGGTAATAGTGCGCTCAAACATATCGGGCAATGACGCAATGGGGATATGCACCACATCATCAAACAGCAGGTGTTCATAGACTTCATCGGAAATGGCGACCACATCAAATTCTTTACATAAATCGGCAATGACGGTGAGTTCTGCCAAAGAAAATACCCGTCCAGTGGGGTTATGGGGCGTATTAATGATGATAGCGCGTGTTTTTGGATTAAACGCCGCCCGCAGTTCATCGGGATTAAATTCCCAATTGGGGGCATATAATGGCACATATACAGGCACACCACCCGCCATCAATACCCCTGGCGCGTAGCTATCGAAAAATGGTTCAATGACAATCACCTCATCGCCAGGGTCAATAAGACCCATAATGGCGCAAAAAACGGCTTCTGTCGCGCCTGCGGTGATTAGTACACCCTGTTGAGGGTCTAATTCTAAGCCATAATGCCGATTCACAAAATTTGCCACACCTTGTCGTGCCACCATTGCCCCAGCACCAGGGGCATATTGGTTATAATCACCCGTTTTGAGTGCCTCGACATACGCCTCAACAATTTGCGATGCACCATCAAAATCGGGCTTACCCTGCCCCAAATTCACGGCATTATGTTGTTGGGCAAGCGTATTAATTTCGGTAAAAATAGTCGTCCCAAACGGGATAACGCGGTTGGCAATGCGTGGCATAATAGCTCCTTATCACAAATTATCAAACAATTACCGCAGTTTAAGGCGGGCATCATCGCGGGTTTTATTCACCAATACATCCACTTGTTCATTGTATTTGTCGCCTGCATGACCGCGTGTCCAATGCCATGAGATGGTATGGCGTTGAGTCGCTTCATCGAGACGTTGCCACAACTCTTTATTCTTCACGGGCTGTTTGTTGGCGGTGCGCCAGCCGTTTTTTATCCAGCTTTTCATCCATGTGGTGATACCATTCTTCAGATATTCGCTGTCAGTATAAAACATCACCTCACATGGCGTTTTGAGCGATTCTAGGGATTCAATAGCAGCGGTCAGTTCCATTTGGTTATTGGTCGTATCGGGGTTATATCCGCTAATCTCTTTTTTTGCCACCTCACCCGATTCCCGTTTGAACATCAACAACGCCGCCCACGCGCCAAAACCCGGATTTGGGCTACATCCACCATCACTATAAATCGTCACTTTGGGTAATGCGTTATCAGACATAGATTTTTACTCCTATAGAACTTTTATCAAAAAATTTACGTAATGGATATTATATGAAATGTGAGAGGAAAAATACACCTATGGATACCAAAAGTTTAGAGCAAAAACGCTTTGATGCCATGCTCCGTATCACCCAAAATGCTATTGGGACAAGTTTGGCGGGGGCTGTGCCATTGCCTGCGATGGAAACTGCCAAGATAATAGGTATTGCCGCATCGGATGCGTGGATGTTTTGGGATGTATATCGGATTTATTTCAACACTGAACCCACCTCTGAGCAACTCACCGAGATGCTCAATAAAGCGGGGATGATTATTGTCACAGGGGGTATCTTCAGTTATGCCACCTTACGAATTTCACAGGGAATTTTGGGCGGGATATTGACTTTTATCCCCATTGGTGGATGGCTCATTTCTGGCGCACTCACAGGCAGTTCATCGCTGATTGCGGGGATTTTCTGGACAGGGCTGGTAGAGTCTTACTATCTGTCCGAACAAAAAGAATCTGCGACTACAGACTCAAAATAAGCAAAATTTCATGGGCGGATTAGCAATGTATATATCCGCCCTTCTGCTAAAAAATAAATGTCTACCCCCCTATCAACACCCCCACCCGCAAGCGATTATTGCCTATCAGAATATCTTCCACATTATAAATCGTTGCCCCATAATGGCTATTGAGCAAGCTGTCCAACACACGGGCAAAATCGGCTGTGACGATACCACCCAGATATTGGCTCACCGATTCATCCGCAGGGATATTATCCACCGCCAAAATCGGCATAACCGTCATCTCTACAAAATCTACCACTGTGCGCCGTATAGCTATTGGCACGATATACGTCATGCCTTCATAATCTACATAAAACTGAATTTGCCGTTGTCCATATACCACTAACGTATACCCGACAGTGGGGTTATTTTGCGCCCACAACTGATTTAAAATCTCGTTGGGGGAAATTTCCCACTCGACATAATTGGTTGGTGTATTCGTGGGCGTGGGGGTATTGGTCGGTGTTGGGGTGATGGTCGGTGTGGGAGTGCGTGTGGGCGTAGGTGTCACTATCAATTGCACCACATCGGCACGCACACTCGGCAACAAACCATATAACACATCACCAGGGCAACTTGTCCCACCCGGACACCCATAGGAGGATGTGTTGCCGTCCCGATGTCCCGAAATTGTCCACATATTCAATGCAGACGGGTTATGATAATTAATCGTCTGTGGATTGATATTCAGTGTGGTCGCCTTCCATGCCAGCAGATTTTTGAGGCTATTCATGGCGGCGTTGGATGGACTCACACTGGTGAATGTACCGATGAGCGCGATGCCCATGGTGCGACTATTCATACAGCTAAAATGTGCGCCAATGCTACCATCACCACCCGCACGCCCTTCATAAATCACACCATCGGGGTCTATGAGATAATTATAGCCAATATCGCCCCACCCTAGTGAATTGGTATGATAATTCCAAATGGAGCGCACATGCGCCGACCAATCTAACCCACTATTCGCAGAGACGGTATGATGCACAATAAAATGGGTGATGTTGGTATATTCTGGCGACCAATCGGGGGAATTTTGCCCCACAGGACATCCCCACCCCGTGCGCGATACAACGGGTTGTGGGGCAGAACTAGGCAATGAGACAGATTGCCCCATAGAAGCACTACGCCGATTATCGGCTATCACATTTGGAGGTGTTTCGCCCGCGCTGATGAGGTTAATTTTGGCGAGGTTAATGATGATGGGTTGAGTAATTTGAGTTGCATCCCATACAATCCGAAATTGCACATAGCGCGTTGCTTTATCAAAACTGACCAAGTGCGAATACATGCCCACCATATCAAAATGAAAATGGTCTTGTTCTTGCCAATCGCCCCATGTTTCACCATCCACAGAACCTCGCAGAGAAATTTTCACTGCATCGTTGTTATAGGTCTCTTGGTTGAGTTCAAATATCAGCCCGACATCCAAAACAGGCGCAACATCGGTTAATGTGACCGCAAACACCTCAGACAGATACTCCCCCCGCCCAAACCCGCGTGATAGCACCAATCCACTCGCATTATCTGCCATGACAAAATTGTCATACACAATCTCATTTTGCAAATGGGTCGCAAAAGGCAAACTTATAGATGCCTGTGACGCAGGCGGTGTGAGGGTACGTTGTGGGGTCGGCTCAACCTGTGCATAAACAACCAAAGCAGAAGGCATGTTGATAGTCATCAACAGCGCAATAGCCGTACCAAATAAAAATCCAGAGAGCAGTATATATCGTGTTTTCATATCTCTGATTATAGGCGAATTTCTGCCATAAGTTATCACACGATTTATCTACGCCCGTTAGAAAAAGTGTCACGTAAAAGTTTTTACAGTTTCGTTATACATCGTAAACATTCATGGCTGATACTTAACCATAACGACACACTGAATAGAAAGGCACATGAACATGATTGATAGGCGTAGTTTTATGAAAATGTTGGGAGCAAGCGGGATATCTGCGTTGAATATCAGCCAAATATCCCAAGCCTTGTTCACCGCACCACGCGGGGCGTTTTTGCCCAGCACCATCGGGCGCGACAATGTGGCGCATGTGATTTCACGGTTGACCTATGGGGTCACCCCCCAACTCTATAGCCATGCTCAAGCGATTGGCATAGAGGCATTTATTGAGGAACAACTCAACCCCACCACCTTATCAGATGCGGATATGGAAGCACGACTCGATGATTTCCCGATTGTGCAACAATCTAGCGCAGCTATTTTTGCCGAATATGAAAAAGACCAAAATGTTGTCGTGCGTGAATTTTTAGGCGCGTGGACGACCAATATTCGTTATAGTGAGCGCCAACTCTATCAGCGTATGGTGGAATTTTGGAGCGACCATTTTCATGTGTATATCCGCAAGGGCATTGTCGGATTTTTAAAAATTGATGATGACCGCGCCATACGCCCCGTCTCGTTCGGAAAATTTCGTGATATTTTGGGTGCAAGTGCCAAAAGCCCCGCCATGTTGTTTTATTTGGATAACGCGCAAAGCCAAGACCGCGCCCCAAATGAGAATTATGGGCGCGAATTGCTCGAATTACACACATTAGGCGTAAATGGTGGCTATACCGAAAATGATGTCAAAGAAGTGGCGCGTGCCTTTACAGGCTGGTCTATCCCACAACGCGAAGAATTTAGCGGGGATTTATTTCTGTATCGTCCCAGAGCGCATGATGACGGCGAAAAAGTGGTATTAGGGAACATCCTCCCCGCCAATAATGGGATTCAAGATGGCGAGATGGTGCTGGATATTTTGGCACAGCACCCGTCTACTGCCCATTTTATCAGCAAAAAACTGGCACGCCGATTTGTCTCTGATAATCCATCCGATGCCCTAATTGCACAACTGGCAGGTGTCTTTATGGAAACAAGTGGGGATAGCGTGAGCCTCTTGCGTGCCATTTTAGATTCTGATGAATTCTGGAATGCACCACCCAAATTTAAGCGCCCATTTGACTATACTATGAGCCTTTTGCGTGCATTGGATATGCAAGTGACCAATACCCAACAATTTGGACGATTTCTCATCGGGATGCTAGAAAGTCTGGGGCAAATTCCGTTCATGTGGGCGGCACCCAATGGCTACCCCGATATTGGCGCATATTGGATGAACAATTTGCTCCCCCGTTGGAATGCTGTCTTGAGCATGATGAACCCTACCCGCATCTATACCCCTAATTTCGACGCATTAAGTGACTTAGTCACCGCCACAGGTGCAACCAGCATAGAGGATATCATTGCCTTCTGGGGAACATATCTGTTTGGACGCACCCTCACTGATGCCGAATTTTCCACCATCTATGATTTTAGCTTGACTATTTCTGGTGACATCCCAGAACGTGCTACTGCCGCTTTCGCGCTGTGTCTTGCCACACCCGCATTTCAATATAGATAGTTAGAGGAGGTCTTTTTCATGATGAACAAAAAATATACCCGCAGAGAATTATTCACGCAAAACCGTGTATTCGATAATCTCGCATCGGCACAAGCCACCATTCCCCACTGGATGCCACGCCTTGCGTTTGCCCAACCCTATAACAACCCTGCGGGCGATGTATTGGTGGTCGTATTCTTACGGGGTGGCGCAGATAGCCTCAATATGATTATCCCTCATGGCGATGAACGATATTATGAGGTGCGTCCGCGCCTTGCCATTCCGCGCCCCGATGACTATAGCCAGCCCCTAAAAACGCTCGACCTTGATGGATTTTTTGGCATCCATCCCGCCCTATCACCACTTTTGCCAATTTTCAATGCAGGGCAAATGAAAGCTGTACACGGCACAGGTTCGCCCCATGATACCCGTTCTCATTTTGAAGCCATGGACTTCATGGAACGTGGCACACCGAATAGCTTTTCTGTGACCAGTGGGTGGGTTGGCAGGCATTTGGCAACGGTAAATAATGGCAATACATCACCTGTACGCGGTGTTGGTTGGGGAACAGCCATCCCCACATCACTCCTCACTGCCCCATCCACCATTGCAATGAAATCCATCGTAGATTATCACCTCAATGGGGATACCCAATTGGCAGAACGCCTTATGAGGTCGTTGATGTCACTCTATACAGTTGCAGATGCGCCTCTCATGGCATCGGCACAAGCCACACAAGCCGCCATTGAGGTCATTCAGCAGGTAGATTATGCTACTTATATCCCCCAAAATAACGCAGAATATCCAGAAACCGATTTTGCCCTCGCATTGCGCCAAACGGCGGCGCTCATCCGCGCCCAAGTGGGTTTAGAAGTCGCCTGTGTAGATTTGGGTGGATGGGATACCCATGCCAATCAGGGAGGGGCAGAAGGTCAACAAGCCCGCCTGATGACCGACCTCGCCAATGGGCTTGCAGCCTTCCATCAAGACTTAGGTATGGATATGAGCCGTGTCTCGATGGTGGTCATGTCTGAATTTGGACGGCGTGTATCTGAAAATGCTAATTTTGGCACCGACCACGGGCATGGCGGGGCAGTATTGGTGATGGGAGATAATTTCGATTTTACCGCGCCTGTCCTAGCAGATTGGGTGGGATTAAATCCTGACGTATTGGCTGATAATGAAGATTTAGCCATCACAATTGATTATCGAGACATTTTGGGCGAATTACTGATGAAACGACTTGGCAATACCAACACGGCAGATATTTTTCCAGACTACAATTTACAGCTACAAAATTTGTTCCGTTAATGGTGAGGGGCGCACAATAATGCGCCCTCAAATATCCATATTAGGATATTCTTTAACACAAAATACCCCCATTTTATGGGTGTTTAAGGTGGATTTAGTACCAACCAATCCATAACCTATTGACATGCAACTCATTGTGTTGATAATTGATAGTAGTGGTCATAAATAGCGGGTTTTCACTAACCGCACTAGGAGTTACAAAAATCTAAGATGGATACATCTTTTGATGTTGATTGTGACTGTAGTCTCAAAAACGGGATACTATACCTCGCCCATGTAATTGACTCGCGTTGGAAATCCCCCTGCGATGATGTTACTCGACCACACGTAATGATATGCCAAAAACCTTGATACAAACAATCGCCCAATAAATAGATTTTTGGGCGTACAAATGTTGCATTATCACCCTCTCATTAGGGGCGGTATGTGACTATATGAGTTATGTTGCTGATTCTACGCAAGGCGTTGCGGAGAAAAAAGAATCACACATAGTTGTTTATGCTTTTCTGGTGATGAACCATTGGCTTATTTTTCTTGATGAAGGACACATACGTGATAGCACAACCTACCACCCCAACTGATGAAACCGCTCAAGTGGGAGACCCAGACCAAACCCGAATGCCGTACCTCGAAAGCCTGCTGGCAGAAAAAGAGGCATATCATACCTCTTTCCACATGCCCGGTCATAAAATGCTCATGCAACCCCACCCCATGCTCGAACAATATTGGGGCGGAAATTTGCACCCTGCCGACATCGTAGAGATTAACGGTATCATAGATTATCTGCACTCCCCCAAAGGGACATTGCTCGAAGCACAACAACTCGCCGCCAAAGCATACGGCGCAGACCACACCTTCTTCCTCATCAACGGCTCGACAGTGGGCAATATGGGTGCAATCATGAGCGCCTCGCGTGAGGGACAAAAAGTGATAATGCCCCGCGCTTGTCATCGCTCGGTATATGGTGGTTTGGTGCTATCTGGGGCGATGCCCGTGTATATCCAACCCGATTATCACCCACAAGTCGGGTCATCGCTGGCGGTATCTGCTGATGTGGTCAGAAAATTATTCGCAGAAAACGATACTATCGCCGCCGTTCATATCACATCACCCAATTACTACGGGGTGCTATCCGACACGGCAACCATCCGCCAAATTGCCCATGACAATGGGGCGCTGATGCTGGTAGATGAAGCACACGGGTCACATTTGGCATTTCATGAGGGGTTGCCCACCTCTGCCGTCCATCTAGGCGCGGATATGGTCATCCAAAGCACCCACAAAACACAAGGTGCGCTTACCCAAGCCTCTATGTTGCATGTCAACGGCACTCGCGCCAACCTCGCACGGGTGGCACAAGTGATGGGATTGTTGCAATCGTCATCACCCAATTCGCTCCTGCTGGCTTCATTGGATGCGGCGCGGATGCAAATGGCAACTGAGGGTCATAAACTCCTCAGCCATGTGCTAGAACTGTCACATTTTGCCCGTGAGCAAATCCGCAACATAGACGGGTTATGGTGCTTTGGTGATGATTTAATCGGCAGTCACGGCATTTTCGATTATGACCCCACTAAATTGGTCATTAGCGTGCGCGATATTGGTCAAACAGGCTTTGGTGTATCCGATACCCTTCGCAAAACCTACAGCATTGATGTGGAATTTGCCGATTTGCACCAAATTATCTGCTCTATCACCATTGGCGATACACATGCCACCATCGGTAAATTGCTGGATGCTCTGCGTCAAATCGCGCAGACCAAAGGCACACTTGCCCAACAAGAAACAGAAGTGCCACCGCCCGCCCAATTGCCACATATCGCTATTAGCCCGCGTGAAGCGTATTTCGCCACATCGCGTCCTGTGCCATTGGCACACGCTGTCGGTGAAATTTGCGCCGAAAATATTATTCCATACCCACCCGGTATTCCGTTGGTCGTCCCTGGTGAAGTTATCACCCAAGATATTCTGGATTACCTGAATTATCTACGGCGGATGGGCAGTGGGGTTGTGGGTGTGGAAGATAAATCACTCGCCACCCTGCGCGTGGTCACAAACTAGCAGTCTCGCGGATGCTTTAGAACATCCGATACTTTTATCAAATAAATTCGTATAAGTAATACTTTGTTCAAGAAAGGACAAACCCAAATGACTACCCGTTTTTACCCAGAAGCAATGCCAACCTATGACTATGAACCCACCAGCGATAATTTTGCAATCAATTTTGTAGATGATGGTGTGGGACAAGGTGTGGTGACACTCGTGCCATTCAAAGCTGGCGATGTTATCTTCCGCTTTACTGGATTTTTCTCGGAAGAAATTACCCAATTCACCCTACGCGTGAGCGATAATCTGCACCTGCATGACCCCTTCTTTATGGGCAAAGTGTTACACTCATGTGACCCCAATTCCAGCGTGGATATGAAAACCCGCACCTTCACCGCCACCAAAGATATTGAACCCGGCGAATTTGTGACGATGGATTATGCCCAAACCGAAGAACGTCTCTTTAAGCCATTCTATTGCTCATGTGGGTCTGCCAATTGTCGCGGATATGTCACAGGCTATGGCGAAATGGAACTGGTCGGTCACAAAAACGGCAAAGCCAACGCGGGCTGACTGACTGACCCCACCTTTCCGTATGTACCAAAAACGCCCATGACGAGTTCATGGGCGTTTTTTGGTTTATACTGGTATAATATGCGATTATTTCAGAATATACCAAGCTAAGGATTTCTGTAAACTACGAATGTCAATGCTTTTCTTGAGTTCTTTCTCAATCATTAGACCACCTGTAATATAAAGTTTTAGCTCAGAATCTCTATCGAAATTACCAGCAGTTTCAATTGAAAAATGAATAATAGATTTATAAGGTAAAGAATGATATTCCACTTTATTTCCTGTAACCCCTTGCTTATCCACTAAAATCAGGCGCTTATTCGTAAAAACAAACATATCTCGAATGAGCTTAAAAGCGCGTTCAATTATCTCACCTTCTATGAGAATAGGGTCTAGTTGTTTTTGAATAACATCAGGTTTCAGTTCAGAAGCATTACCAAATAACCAAGCATCTAACATAAAAGTAACCTCTTCATTTCTGCAAAGTTCAATAAATATTAGTATATAAAGTATAACAAAATAGCACGTTCCGCGCCATGTAAATTTTTTGAAAACACATAGAAGAATATGACTATTCAGGGCAAGTTGGTGTCCACTCAAATCCGCCAAAAATGATGTCTATGATGGCGAATAATGTGGGGTCATATTCTTTTAGCTCATCATAAGTATTGATGTCACCATGAATCCCGTTGGTAGGAATCGCCTCTAGGTTGGTATTAAAATAGCTTTGCACCCCTTCTGCCCAATATTCTTCAACTGTCTCTAGGGCGTATGTATTCTCCCATAGACCTGTTACATACGCATTTTGATATGCCATATCGAGCGCAATATTAAAAGAGGGGTCAATGAGGGCAATCCCACCATCTTTGAGCGTATGGGCAAATTCATGCAAGAAAATGCTCTCTCCCAGATAGGGGTCATTGTCATAGCACAACAAATTTTCTTCTGCGCCAGACCCCAATGGGGTGAATATATTCCCGCCCAAACCACGCGCCCGGGCATCCCAATCCATATTAGGGTCATTCCGCAAAAAGGCATATTGTGGCAATAACGTAATGCCTTCATCCTCTGCCACAATACCGAATATCATGCCAATTTCAATAAATTGCTCAACAACGGCAGAATGTCCTTGCAACATATTTGCCATGATAATCCATGCGGCATATAAGGCTTCGTCTGGGACATTGTTCGATGAGGCAATCGGCACACCTTCATAGAAACACACTTTTTGATAAAACGGGTCTAAGCCATCGGCGGATGTGGTAGGACGAACCTCGCATCCCTCATGACCATCTATCACCACCCATTCAAAATCGGGTGTTGGGTGATAGGTAAAATCGAGTGGCGATTCTAGTGTGGGAAGTGGCGATATACCGACACCTGTACCATCACTAGACGTTGTGGCAGTCACGATTGTTTCGGATGTGGCGACACCTATCCCGCGCCCCAATTCTTGACTAGCCATATTTCTTAAGACCCATTCATGACCATCGTATGTCGGTTGAACAAATGATTGGGCTGGCACAAGGGTATTATAGAGTTGCTCTTGGCACTCAAAATTCACCCAGAAAACCTGCACAAAATCATCTGTCTGGTTAACAAAATTGATTGTGGCAGATTGACCATTACCATTGGAACAAGACTGCGCGTGCGCGAGGGTTGGATGTTCAACAATATTGATAGAAAAAATGATAAGTGTCAAGAAAAAAATTCGTCTAATCATGATACGATACCCCATATTTTCAGCTATCCTCAAATAAAAAATTACTGTCCATCACGTGGGCGATATTGAATAGCCTCTGCAACATGGCGAATTTCGATAGTGTCACTCGCATCCAAATCGGCAATAGTACGGCTTAGTTTTAACACACGATGATAGGCACGGGCGCTCAATTTGAGCCTATCTAGCGATATTTTAAGCAGTTGCTTTGCTTCATCGGTCAAAATACAAAATGTCGTGATTTCCCCCGTGGTCATATCGGCATTGGCGAATAGATGGGGATGATTCTTAAATCGCTCACGCTGAATCACCCGTGCTTTTTCGACCCGTGCGCGTATCGTAGCGGACGATTCACCGCGCCCCAAATTGACCAATTTGTCGTTTTCTACACGGGGAACATTCACATGCAAATCTATTCTATCTATCAATGGACCCGATAATCGCGCCTGATAATCTGCAATTTTACGTGGACTGCATGTGCATGGGTGCGTTGGGTCGCCATAATAGCCACATGGACATGGATTCCGCGCCCCAATCAACATAAAATTTGCGGGAAATGTCACACTGCCCCGCGCACGACTAATGGTTACAATTTTATCTTCGAGGGGTTGGCGCATGACCTCTAATACCGATGTTTTATGCTCCACAATTTCGTCTAAAAATAGCACGCCACGATGAGCAAGGCTAATTTCTCCGGGCTTGGGAATAGACCCGCCACCTACCAAACCCGTTTGGCTAATAGTATGATGTGGCGCACGAAATGGGCGCATCATTTGGAGGGGTTTATCGGTATTGAGCGCCCCCACAACCGAATAAATCTGTGTGACCTCTAATGCCTCTTCAATGGAGAGTTTTGGCAATATACCCGGTACCGCCCGTGAGATGAGGCTTTTACCACTACCGGGAGGACCTGTGAGCAAAATATTATGATTACCCGCCACCGCGATTTCCATCGCCCGTTTGACCGTCTCTTGACCGCGTATATCGGCAAAATCGGTGATAGCAAAGGGTAAATCATCCTCATCTATCAAAACCGATAAATCTACCCGATACGGTTCAATTGGGTTCATACCATACCAATGCTCCACCAACCGCCCCAATGATTCCACAGGGATAATTTCGATACCCTGCACCAACGCGGATTCTTTGGCATTTTCTACAGGGACATACGCCTTCTCATATCCCGCTTTCATGGCAGTATACACCATCGGCATCACCCCCTTTACATGCCGAACAGACCCATCGAGTGATAACTCACCGATGAAAACTGCTTTGTGGAGTTTTTCGGGTGGGGCTTGGTCGGTGGCACATAATACCCCTACGGCAATCGCTAAATCGAGTCCCGCACCCGATTTTTGGTCTTCCGCAGGATGTAAATTCACCACATATTGCTTGAGGATATATTGCATACCGCTATTTTTGATAGCAGTCGTCACCCGCTTTTCGCTCTCACGGACTGCCGCATCGGGTAACCCAACAATATAAAATCTGGGCAAAGTAGAACGCGGATTAAAATCTACCTGCACCTCAATCATGCCACCAGCCAAACCTTTTAATGTGCATGTACTCACATTTGCCAACATATCCTACCCCCTCTGGGATTCTATTCGCCTTTTTCCTTTAGGCGTTGCATATAACGGTCTAAATCTATAATAAAACGGGTATGGGTAGCTTCTCCGATGAGTTCATGCTCATCCCACGCCTTTATCACAAACATCACACGGCGTTTTTCGATGCCGACCACTTCCGCCTCTGCCCGCACTTGCTTGCCCAATGGGGTGGCGGCGAGATGTTGTGCAGAAATATCCACGCCCACACTCATCTGACCTTGTGGCAAAAGCGGGTCAATGGCAGTGACCGCCGCCCCTTCCATCAATGAGACCATTGAGGGAGTCGAAAAAACATGCACTCCCCCACTGCCCAGATGATAGGCGGTATGTTTTTCTTCTACGACAAAAGTACGTTCCCCTTTTAATCCAATCGTGATGCTCATTGGTCATCTCCTAAAAATTGTAATGTGGATGTTGTGGCACGGTCAATATCGCTGTATAACCCGCGCATTTCTGGGCGTGGTTGTGCAATAGCCAGTTGATACATCGCCTCTTGGGTCATCTGATGTAATTCTGCACGGGGGATATGTGACCTGCCATCGGTTTTGAATTTGAACGGTTTACCAAAGGTGACATGCGCGAGGGCGCGGTTGCGATTTTTCCAACGAGAACGAAATGTGTTGGTATCGGATATAGCCGCGGGGAGGATGATGGCATCGGATTTGGTGGCGATAAACGCCAAGCCGTCTTTCGCCTCTCCCATACCTTCTGGATGACGAGTGCCTTCTGGGGCAACCAAAATCATATTGCCCGCCTTGAGGAGCGCGATGGATGTCTCTAAGGCTCGGCGGTCTACAGTATCGCGGTTGATGGTATATGACCCCCACCACCATACAAAAAAGCGTAATATACGCGATTGGGTGTTCTCAATTTTAGTCATGGGGATAACATATCGGTTGGTTATTTCTCCCATGCACACCACGGGGTCAAGCGCAGAAATATGGCTCATCATGAGGATACACCCGCCATTTTTTGGGATGTGATACTTATCTGTGGAGGATACTTTTGCCAAAAAGGTGTATCCCACCGTGCGGATGAGTCCGCGTAATAAAAAACGTCGCCATGAATATGAAGGTTGCCGTGCGACATATTGTTCAATCGTCAAAGACTGCATGTGCCGTCCTTTATGGATACACAGACACCGCCACATGATATGGCGGTGTCTCCTGTTATAACGATTTATTCTAAATCATCATCCCGTTTCGTGCCACTTGGGTTTCCATCACCACTCGATGGGCGTTGTGAGCGTCCATCACGGCTGATGTTATCACGGCGGAATGGGCTTGGCTTGCGTGTCCCACCTGTGCCTGATGGCTTGAACGGTGAGCGATTATCTCCGTCACGGCGCGGTGGACGGCTATCCCCTTCACCTGATGGGCGAAATGGTGGACGGCTATCTCCGTCACGGCGTGGTGGACGACTACCACCTTCACCTGATGGGCGAAATGGCGGACGGCTATCACCTTCACCTGATGGGCGAAATGGCGGACGACTATCCCCTTCACGGCGTGGTGGACGACTGCCACCTTCACCTGATGGGCGAAATGGTGGACGGCTATCTCCGTCACGGCGTGGTGGGCGGCTATCCCCGTCACGGGGGAGT